>Ga0265292_1000013_pt1 | contig 603575 bp, 491 predicted proteins | sample Munlanlewell296A_FD_189080 | JGI IMG/M metagenome (GOLD analysis project Ga0265292, IMG submission 189080) | Leachate microbial communities from a municipal landfill in Southern Ontario, Canada - Leachate well 296A | ecosystem: Engineered > Solid waste > Landfill > Unclassified | place... | reverse complement strand
TTCAATATAGGGCCAAAGGTTTCAACACACCTAAGTCTCTTTTTGCTTGGATCGAAGGGTTTTGTAAGTACAAAAAATCCATCACTTGCAATCCAAAAAATCAACCAAATTAATTTAACTATCCCGCGTGGGCACGCATCGTCGGGGAGAAAATGTCCCGTCTTTTCGTTTGATTTGGGCCGTAGATTGTCCTGAAGAATCGAAGCAAAAAGGAATTATGGGTTATACCATGGTTGAAGATACTCAATTAACAAATGGTGTGGCGGCAAAAATTAAGGAGTCTTTTCCCTTGTCTGAAGAAATGCAAGCAGTGGATTGGCATTTAAAATCTATACTTGCAGGAATCTTGTCTAAAAGAATTCTTTCTTTTCCGGGGGAGCGTAATACTTGGGAGGGTAAAGTTACGGACAAAATAGCGTTGCATAAAGCTTTGTTTGAAGAGCTTCAGATGAAAGTAGTTCGAGCTGGTGGTTCCATCCGAAAATGGGAGAATTTGCTTCTTATTTTGCTCCAATCTCTTTCCACGGACAGGATACAAGTATCCCAAACTATCTCTCCTGGAGAGGTGGAAAATTGTAAAATGAGGGGTCTAATAAAATTAACCATAAGACGATCTGCAGAGATTGATCCCGGTCAGGCACTAGGAAGCTATGTTGTTGTTGCTCCGGGTTATGTGTTTACCGACAATCGCAGATCTTTAGGTCAAATGGAGGTTGTGGTTGTTCGAAAATAATTTTATAAGAGTTTCTCCCATTTTTCCTTTTTAAGGTGTTCCACCGCCTTTTTTACATCTTGAGAACGGTGTTTATCGCAGATCAGAATCGCATCCGGAGTGTTGATGATGGCCAGATCTTTGAGTCCCACGCCAACCACCAGTTTTTTCGGGTCTGTGTTGTAGAGGATCGAACCTTGGGTGTCGATGGCAAGCACGTCGCCTTGGGTGAGGTTTGCGATTTCGTTTTTGGCAAGTTCGTCGTGGAGAGAAAGCCAAGTCCCAATGTCGTTCCAGCCTAAGTCCGCAGGCAAGATGCGCACGCAACGCGGGTCGATTTTTTCCATGATCGCATAGTCGATGGAGATTTTTTCAAGTTTTGGGTATTCGGTTTTGAGTACGGATTGGAAGGTTTTTTTATCTTTTAAATACGCGGTTTGAATTTTGAGCAGGCGATGGTAGGTGTCGGGAAGGTGCTTTTTGTAGGCTTCCAAAATGGTTTTGACTTCCCATACATAAATTCCCGTATTCCAGAGATATCGATAAGATTGAAGGAATTTTTGCGCGGTTTTGAGATCGGGTTTTTCGATAAAACGCTCGAACGAATAAACTTCTACGTCGTTGATGACCTCGAGCATGGTTTTGACTTTCACATAGCCGAGATTGACGTTGGGGGATTTGGCTTTGACCTCGATGATGTTGAGGGTGTGATCGCGGTGCGCGACTTTTTCCGCAACTTGAAGGCATTTTTTGAATTCTGCGGTGTTTTGGATGAGGTGGTCGGCGTAAATCACGGCCATGACTTCATTCGGGTGGCGGGCGGCGATGAGAGCGGCGGCCAAACCGATGCACGAGGCCGTGTCGCGGAGCGCGGGTTCGATGATGAGGTTTTCTCGGGGAAGTTGAGGGGCTTCTTTGAGCACTTCTTTTTCGAATTCTTGATTCGTGGCCACATAAATATCGCTCGGCTTGAGGAATTTTAACCGTCCAATCGCTTCTTGAAATAAGGTTTTATTCGAGGCGAGTTTTTGAAATTGTTTGGGTTTTTCGAGGCGGCTGAGCGGCCAGAGGCGCGTCCCGGTTCCGCCGGCAAGGATGATGGCTTTCATGAAAATAGTATAAAGGATAGACGATGAAATCTCACGCTATTAAATTTTCCCCGGTCATCTCTTTTGGCTTCTTGATGCCGAGAAGTTGAAGAACTGTGGGCGCGATGTCTTGCAGGCCTTTGCCTTTTTTGAGGGTGATTTTTTTCGTTTGTATCTTGTTTTTTTCGGAAATAAAGATCGCCGGGACTCGATTGGTGGAATGCGCAGGGCACACCGAGCCATCGGGATAGAGCATTTGTTCCACGTTCCCGTGGTCTGCGATCAGGAAAATCGAATAGTGGTGTTCCAGGGCCACAGGTATGATTTTGCTCAAACATTCATCCAGCACTTTGCAACATTGAATCGCGGCCTTGACGTCGCCGGAATGGCCGACGAGATCGCCATTGGCGAAATTGGTGGCAATGAATGGGTATTTTTCCTTTTTGATTTCGTCGATGAGGTGATGGGTCACGCTGGGAGCGCTCATTTCGGGTTTTTCAGCGTACGAGGGGCACTTGGGGGAGGGGATGAGGACTCGGGTTTCGAGCGGATATGGGGTCTCAATTTGGCTGTTGAAAAAGAACGTGACGTGTGCGTATTTTTCCGTTTCTGCTACGCGGAGTTGGCGTAGGCGATGAGAGGATAAAACGTCGGCTAAATTGTGTCGGATTTCGGGAGTTGGAAACACCACGGGAGCGAGGTGCGTAAAGGGTCCCATGGCTACAAAATTAAGGTTAAGCGGGTCGGTTTTAAAATGATCAAATTTTTTGTTCAACAAAGCGTCGGTGATTTGTTTGGAGCGGTCGGTTCGATAATTGAAAAAGATGACGGAATCGTTCTTGCGAAAGATGCCGTGTGGGTCGAGGATAATCGGCGGAACATAGTAGTCGGTTTCAGCGCCATTTTCGTACGCGTTTTTGATGGCTGTGAGTGGATTTTTTTCAATGATTCCTTTGCCGTGGACGTAAAGATCGTAGGCTTTTTTTGTGCGGCTCCAGTTGGTGTCGCGGTCCATGGCAAAATAGCGGCCCACGATGGTGGCAATGCTCGCTTTTTTCGGCCCGCCTTTGTATAGGGGTTTGTCGAGCCCGAGCGCTTTGATTTTATTCTGAATCATCTTGAGATACTTGTCGGCGCTTCGTTCCGGCACGTCGCGTCCATCGAGGATGGCGTGAATGTACACGGGAAAGGTTTTTTCGAGCTTCGCGAGTTTGAGCAGGGCGAAAAGGTGGTCGATGTGGGAGTGAACGCCTTCATCCGAAATCATGCCCAGGAGATGAAGGGCGCGTTTTTGGCCTTTTTTGTTGGCTTCGCGAATTGAGGCGCAGGCCTTGACCAAGGCTTTTTTCTTAAAAAAACTCTTGTCGCGGATGGAGCGATTGATTTCTTCGAAGGATTGCCAGGTGATGCGGCCGGAGCCGATGGTGAAATGCCCGACTTCGGAGTTGCCTTGATATCCGGCAGGGAGGCCCACGGCGTTGCCCGAGCATTTGAGCAGGGTCCACGGGTAATTTTTTCGTAGTTGTTTGTAAAACGTCATGTTCGCCCGAGTGATGGCGTTGCCCGGGCCGGGGGGCGCTTCACCAAAACCGTCGAGGATGATGAGGAGGACGGGGGACAAGAAATTTTGAATTTTAAATTATAAATTTTGAATTGCGGATGCTAAATAAATTTTAGCAGGTTTTGAGCGGGATGCGTAGTTATGTATTTATTTTTTTTGTTGTTCATTAGATTACAAAAATATAAGACGTTAAAATGATTTTTATGTAAAGTCTTGCTTTTATTTTTTTTATGTAAAAATAAAGGCATTAATAACTTAACCTTAATAATTATGTCAGGAGATCATTTATTGCCGGAAGCGGATCAAGCTTTTTGGGAAAAAGCAGAGGATCCTTCTATTTTGGAATCTTCAGAAATGCGACCATTGCTTGATAAGTTTCTTTCTCACTTGAGCACGTTGCTTGACAACGCTTATTGTATAGCAATGAGCTCTGGTCTGCACGGACGTGTTAATATTAAAAATGAAAAACTTCAAGAATTTCTCAGACCAATAATGCAAGATTCAGTTGATCTTTTGATTGCTGGGCGAGGCAACCCCTCGGTGAGAATATTTATTTTAAGTAAAATATATAACGTACCTGAAAACGACGTTAGATATGGCTGTATAGGTGCGAGTACAAGTTTAGAATTCTCTACTATTATGAGAGAAGGTGAAGATTGGTTTTTAGCACAGGTTCTTGAATTGATGGCATTTCGGGTTTCGAACGCGCAAAAAGTTACGAAAGAGGAAATTCCAGCCGCTGAGATTCAAGCGGCCGTGGAAGAGATGAGAACGGAAGCAGCAGAAGTTTGAAGTTGGCGGCGGATGTAGCTTTTAGATATCGAAATGGCTTTTTTGAGCCATTATTTGAGGCGAAAAGTGTGCACGTGCACACTTTTTTGAATGAGCTCTTTAGTGAAGTCAGGGGAGAAAATGCGGGATAGGGGAGACCCTTGCTTTGCTCGGGTCTTGGGGGAGCGCACTCCGCTGCGCTACGTGCGTGCTAGAACAAAATTGAGATACCACGAAATGATGGTGTCGCCATAAAAGAGCGCGACAAAAGTTCCCAAAACTAAAAAGGGGCCGAAGGGCACCATGGTTTTTCGGGTGACTTTTCCGGAAAGCAGCAAGCCGATGCTGATGATGGAGCCGAGCAGGTACGCGAGAAAGGTGGCAAGGAGCACGAGTTTCCAGCCTAAAATTAATCCCATGAAAAGTCCGATGCGCAGGTCTCCGCCGCCGAGCCATTTCCCTTTGGAAATGAGAATTTGTAATAGAAAAAAGACGGTTAATCCACCGGCACCGATCAAGGCTTCTTTGGGCCCGACCATGATTCCGGGATAAAACAGGCCCAACCCCGCGATCACGATGGCGGGGATTAAGATTTGGTCCGGTACTTCCATGTATAGGAGGTCGTAAAAGAAGATGAAAACGAGAACCAGGGCGTAGAAAAGATAAAGAGGGAGAGGCGCGAGATGAAACGCTCCAACCGTAATAAATACGAGGGCGGTGGTGAGTTCCAAGGCGGGATAGTACCAGGAGATCGGGCGTTTGCAGTGGCGACATTTGCCGAAGAGCCAAATGTAGCTGAGAAGAGGGATTAAGTCGTGGGCGAGAAGCCGTTTTTGGCATTTGGGGCACATGGAAGAGCCTCCGATGAGCCCGGGTTTTTTATTATGAATTCGATAAATCGCAGCGCTTAAAAAACTACCGAACAAAAGGCCGAGGACAAAGAGAATGGGGTAGAAGAGGGAGGGGGGCATGGGGGAGGGGGTAATTAGAGATTATGAATTTTAAATTACTGTTTCCGCGGCTTCTTGCTCTTTTGCCACGAGTGCATTGTATTTATCTGCGGCCGTTCCTCCGATAGACCCGGCAGGATCGAGGGTGTAGGCGCGTTTGTAGCTTTCTTTGGCTGCATCGAGGTTGCCTTGAGCTTCGTATAATCGTCCGAAATTAAGATGAGCGGCAGCTAAATTCGGGTCTAAAATCAAGGCATAACTCAAATCTTGTTCCGCGGCGGTGTAATCGTTGGCATAGGTTTCGGCCCAGCCTTTGAGATTGTAGCCCATGGCATTGTCCGGATGCGCGGTGATGGCTTGTTGGCTGAGTTCTAATGCGCGTTCAATATTGTTGAGGTGGTCGAGATAAATCCATACCGGGCGAATGAACAAAGTGACATCATCGGAATTGAGTGCGATCGCGTTTTCATACGCTTCTGCGGCTTTGGCGTAATCTCCCAATAGCACAGCCGCATCTCCAATTTTTTGATACACTTGAACCTTGGGCTCGTACCCACTTTGCAACGCGAGTTCAAATTGAGTGATTGCGGAGGCCATTTCTTCCAATCCAAAATAACTTAAACCCAAGTAAAAGCGCGTTTCCGCCTTGGTGGGATCCATTTCAATGGCTTTGAGCAGGGCATCTTCGGCATCCGTGTATTTTTCTTGATTCAAATACGCATACCCGAGCAAAATCCACGCATCGCGATAATCGGGTTCGTCGCGGAGCACGTTGTAAAGGAGAGTGATGGCCAGCGTGGGTTCGTTGGTTTCAACCAAACATTGCCCGATGAGTGTTTTTTTATAACTTTCCGGAGAATCTTGGGCCAAATCGAATTCAGCCATGGCATTGAGATAAGAGGTGGCATAATCCACGAGCGTTTTATCATTGCCATCGGTTACCACGGCGGTGAAATTATTTTTTGCGTCTTCGTAGTTTCCATCGTACGCGGCAAAAATCCCTTTGTAATACAGCACGGTCGGGGAGGTGGAAGTGAGGGAAAGGAAATGAGCCTTGGCCCCTTCGATGTCTTGGAGTTCGATGAGATTTTTTCCGTAGAAAAGTTGCATTTCTTCGTTGGTCGGATCGGTTTTTAGGGCTTCTTCAAGAGGAATTCGTGCGTTTTCATAATCGGCGTTGTAAAAGTAGGCTTGCCCGAGTTTGTAAAACGCTTCGCTGGAGGTGGGTTCGAGTTGGACTGCGAATTGATACTCAGTGATGGCAAGATCGAAGTAGCCGCCCTCGAAAAGCGTGTCGCCTTTGGTGATGCGTTTGAGATAGTCGGGGTTGGAGGAAGTGGGTGTTTCGGGGATGTCGGTTGGGGTGGTTTGTTCAGTCGGATTGTCAGTTGTATTATCGTTGGAATGGAAGGCATTCAAGAGATTCGATAAAAGAGTCGGGTTGAGCACGGTCCCGTACACGGTTCCGAATACGATGATGGAAGAGAGGAGAAGGCCGAGGATGAAACGTTTCATGGAGGGGAGATTTAATGTCTGGTATTGGCATGGCACAGTGCAATCGCAAGCGCGTCTGCGGCATCATCGGGTTTTGGCACTTCCTTGAGCTCCAAAATCAGGGTGATCATTTTTTGCATTTGCGCTTTGTCGGCTTTGCCGTCGCCGGTGAGCGCAATTTTAATCTTTTGCGGATTGTATTCGTGAACAGAATACCCTGATCGAGTTAGGGTTTGCAAGATAACGCCGCGGGCTTCGGCCACACGGATGGCGGTGGTCACATTTTTGCTGAAATAAATTTCTTCAATGGCGCACACATCGGGTTTCCACGTTTGGCAAAGCGCCTCGATGTCTGTCGCGATTTCGTTGAGCCGGTCCACAGTGGAGAGCGTTTTGGGGGTGGAAATATGCCCGCAAGTGAGCATGTGAAGGCGGGTTTTCCCCTTTTCAATCACGCCAAATCCGATGGTGGCCAGACCGGGGTCGATTCCTAGGATGCGCATGCAGGGATTATAGCATGTTTACACCACCACAGTCGTAATAAAATTGTGCCTTTTCCCGGCATTCACGATCACGAGTTCGCGGTTGGGTTTGATCACGCCGAGAGGTTTGAGGAGGGAGGGAACGCGTTTGGCGGCTTCGGCTGCGGATTCAATGCGATTTTCGAGAACCAGAATGTCGTTCAAGCCCCAGATGAGCTCGAGTTCTTTTTTGACTTGAGGATCGTAAGTGATAACAATCGTTGGGGTTGAGGGGCGGTGCTTCATGATCTGGCGCGCGGTGTAGCCGGTGCGGGTGAGAACCACGATGCAATCCGCTTGGATGTGTTTGGCGAGGAGCGCGGCGTTGTAACAGGTGGCGTCCGTGATGTGCATGTCAATGGCCACGAGATGATTGGAGAGAAGGTGCTCTTTTCCGTGGAGCGCGTGTTCGGTGGCGCGGGCGACTTTGGAAAGCGTGCGAACCGCTTCCACCGGATAATCGCCGACCGAGGTTTCGCCGGAAAGCATGAGGGCGTCCGCGTGTTCAAAAATGGCGGTGGCCGCGTCGCTGATTTCCGCGCGGGTGGCGCGGGGGCTTTTGATCATGGATTCAAGGATTTGCGTGGCAATGATCACGGGTTTTGCGTACAACAATCCGTAACGCACGATTTCTTTTTGAACAATCGGAACCTGTTCAGCCGGGATTTCGATGCCGAGATCGCCTCGGGCCACCATCAATCCGTCCGCGGCTTGGGCAATGGCTTCGAGGGTTTCGGGTTCAATGGCTTCGCGGCGTTCGATTTTGGCAATGATTTTGACGTGCGGGGCTTTGTAGCGAACGAGTAAGGCGCGCAATTCTTCGATGTCTTTCGCATTTTTCACGAATGAAAGCGCCACGTAATCGATGCCTTGTTTGACGCCGAACGCGAGATCTTCTTTATCTTTTGTGGAAAGCGCTTTGGCGCTGATTGAGGCCGTGGGGCAGTTGATGCCTTTGTGGCTTTTAAAAACGCCGCCGTTTTGCACGTGGCAGTAAATGTTTCGTCCGTCTTTTTTCTCGACTTTGAGCTCAAAATAGCCGTCGTCCACGAGGATGAGATCGCCTTTTTTGACGTCGTTGTGAAGATTTTTATATTGAACCGGAAAGGTCGCGATGGGGCCAGGTTTGAACGTGTCAGTCCCGGTTGAAAAAATCACGCGTTGGCCGTGTTTGACCGGCACTCCTTGTTCGGGAAGAAGGCCGAGACGAATTTTGGGGCCCTGGAGATCTTGAAGGATGGCGATGGTTTTCCCGGTGTTCTTTTCCGCTTTTCTCAGATTGGCGAAGATTTTTTTCATGTGTTCATAATCTCCATGCGAAAAATTGAGGCGTGCGACATTCATGCCTGCGATTATCATGGGTTCGAGCTCTGAAATATCATCCGAACTCGGGCCAAGGGTGCAAACGATTTTGGTGTTTTTTTTCATTATGAATATTATAACAGATTTATTTGGGTTCGACAAATTTGCGTAAAAGGAAAAGCCACTCTTTTGAAAATTAAATGCGGGTGCGGGGGAGTGCACTTCGCTTTGCTTCGTGCGTGTTATTTCACTGTCACACTCTTCGCCAGATTTCTCGGCATGTCCGGGTTGTTTTGGCGTTTGATGGCCAGGTGGTAGGCGAGGATTTGAATGGGAATGATGTTCACGATCGGCGAGGTGTCGCCCACGTCCGGGACGCGGATCCAGTCGTCGAAAATTTCGGAATTCTCGGGAGAAACACCGATGATGCGTCCGCCGCGGGCCTTGACCTCCATGGCATTGCCGAGGATGTCGGCGCGAGTGGCGTCGTTGGCCACAATCGTGAGGCAGGGCGTGCCTTGTGAGATCAGGGCAATGGGCCCGTGTTTCAATTCGCCTCCGGCAAACCCTTCGGCGTGGATGTACGAAACTTCTTGCAGTTTGATGGCAGCTTCGAGGGCCATGGGATAGTTGAGGCCTTTTCCAATGATGTACATGCTTTCCACGTTTTTCATACTTTCCGCGATTTTGGCGATGTGCTCTTCGTAGCGCGGGTTCAACATGTCGTTGATTTCTCCGGCTGTGCGAATGAGGAGTTGTTTGCCTTCTTCTAACCGATTGGCGGTGGCGTAGGCGAGGAGAGTCAGGATGGCCATTTGCGCGGTGGTGGCTTTGGTGGAGGCCACGGCTTTTTCCGGCCCGACTTTGAGCGGGATCACGATGTCGGAAAATCGAGCCATGGTTGAACTTTCCACATTCACGATGCAGGCGATTTTGACGCCTTTTTCTTTGGCGATTTCAATGGCTTCGAGCGTGTCCGCGGTTTCGCCGCTTTGGGAAATGGCGATGAGGAGCGTTTTGTCGGTTAAAAATTCTTGAAAACTCGTGAATTCGGAGCCGAATGCGAAGTTGATGTGTTTTTTTGCAACTGAGGAGAAAAGATACGAGCCGGTTAAGGCGACTTTTCCAGCGGTCCCGCATCCGATCAAGAACGTGCCTTTTGCTTCACGAATGGCTTGCGCCAGTTTTTCAATGAGAATTGGGTCTTGGTTGATGGCGCGACTCAAGGTTTCTTTTTGCTCCATGATTTCTTTGATCATGAAATGGGCGTACGCGCCTTTTTCCGCGCTTTGTTGAGTGAGATTGAGTTTGATTTCGCGTTTTTCGATGGGAGTTCCCTGTGAAACGGTTTTGAATCGAATGCCGTCTTTGTTCATCATCACCATTTGGTCGTCGTCGAGGTACATGACGCGATTGGTGTATTTGAGGAAGGCCGGGACATCGGAGCCGATGAAAAATTCGTTTTTTAGGTTGCCGATGCCGATGATGAGGGGCGAGCCTTTGCGAGCCGCGATCAGGGTGTTGTCGTGAAGCACGAGAATGGCGTAGCGGCCCTCGAGTCGATTCACGGCTTTTTGAACCGCGGTTTCGAATCCTTCGTCGCTGTAATGTTCGATGAGATGGACGGCGGTTTCGGTGTCGGTTTCGGAAAGGAATTCATAACCTTTGCCTTGGAGTTCTTTGCGCAGTTCTCGGAAGTTTTCGATGATGCCGTTGTGCACGAGCACGAATTCGCCATTTTTGCTGAGATGAGGATGGGCGTTTTTTTGCGTTACGCCGCCGTGCGTGGCCCAGCGCGTGTGGCCGATGGCGAGGTGGGTGATTTGACCTTTGAGTTCTTTGCCAAATTCTTTGACGTCGGAAATTTTTCCCACATGTTTTTCCATCCGAATTTCTCCGGATTCCAGTTTTGCCGCCACGCCCCAGGAGTCGTAGCCGCGATATTCGAGGTTTTTGAGGCCTTCGAGTGCGAGTTCCGCTGCGTTATTGAGAGGACCGAAATAGCCAAAGATGCCACACATAGGAAAGGGATTAGGAGGTATCGTTTAGGAGTTAGGAAAACGGGGGAAATTTTAGGCTGATTTGATGAAAAATGCACGCGGTTTTTGTTTGACATAAATCTTAAAATATGATTTTATGCATACTTAGATTTTTGCTCGGTTTTTTATGAATTTATTACGATCCAGTTTGTTGACGACAACTCTATTGTTTGCTCCATCCATGCCTGAGGCACGGGGAGAGGAACCTTCGATCGCGCCCATGGTGGAATCTCAGGATTTTCATGATGCTTCGATGGGGGTCACGGAAGGCGTGGCAGAAGACGATAAACCCTCAAGAAAAGAAATAAGACATCGTAAGAAAATTCAAAGACAAGCTGACCGTCAGTGGCAAAGAAATATGGAGGAGGCTAAAAAGCCTATATTTGAAAAAATCCATTTTGAGGAGGAGTTTTTTGAGCGTTATGGAATTGAGGTTTTTAAAACAGTTGATCAAACTCTAGAGTCAGTTGATAACACCTTAGAGCACTATTATCAGTTGTCCCCTTATGGTGGTTCTGATAGAGCTTTTTATCGCGACATGATTGAACTCAAGGCCCAATTGGCCAAATGGCCACCTGAGGTTTTTAAAAAGTTGGGATTGAGAACTCTTATATGGAGTGGATATATGAAGGATTTGGAAGATGGGAAAGGGGCTGCAGGAGTGATGCCTTTAGATAGATCTACTTTTTATCTTGTTCGAAGTTGGCCTTTATCTCATGAAATTTTTCATCGCATAGATTCTTTTGGGCGTATGCCTGAAGATGAGGCTGAGTATTGGATTTGGGCAGAAAAAAATCGTCAGGCTTCAAAGCGAAATAATCCTCAATGGTATTCTTTGGATCATCCTTCTGCGGTGGATCCTTTTCGAGTGAATGAGGATCAAGCGGAATATGCTCGCATGTTGATGAATTTGGAGGATCCGCGTTTTTTTGAAGATCAATATTTACCGCTAATGGAGTATCCGGGGCCGCGGGATAAATTTGTTTTGATGAGGCAATGGCTGTTGGAGTTTTCGGAAGGATTGTTGAATGATCAGTTTTTCGTAGATCTTCAGGCCGGGCGAGTGGATGAGCATTATTGGGAGGAACGACAAGGCATGTAACAAGCGCACTCCGTTGCACCCCGCGCGTAGTGAGTAAATACTCACCTCGCAATATTTCTATGTTTTTCGCCATATAAAATGGACATTTTTGGCGTGACTTTTTGGGCTGATTTTTGATAAAATTCAAGCGTCAATTTAACCTGTTATTTATGGAAAATTCAATCACGAAAATTTCGGATGGAAAATTATTACGGCTTTGCGATCAATTTGGCAGGCAGGCACTGTTGTGGCGGAGGCGATTTATCGGGCTTTTGCCGGAGGTTCATAAAAGAAAATTGTACGAAAAGCGCGGATGTGCGAGTATTTTTGAGTTTGCGGCGAAGTTGGCAGGACTGTCTGAGGAACAGGTTCGTCGAGTGCTTTGTTTGGAAAAACGATTCGAGGATAAGCCGATTTTGAGAAATTTGCTCGTGGAAGGGCGCGTGAGCGTAAATAAGTTGGCGCGCGTGGCTTCGATCGCGACAGTGGAAAATGAAAAGGAGTTGGCGGAAAAAGTTAAAAAACTTCCATGTGCGGCAATCGAAACTCTTGTGCGAGACGAAAAATTCTATATAAAAGAGAGTGATTTTGAGGATAAAAATGGCTTAAATAAGTCACAATTTGACGTAAAAACTGTGCACGTGCACAGTTTAAATTTTTCCCTTTCCGACGAAGTCATCGCAGAGCTCAATCGTCTCCACGCGCAAGGACACGACGTGAATAAAATTCTTTTTGAACTTTTAAAACAACGAAACGAAAAAATTGAGCAGGAAAAAGAGGCGATTGCTCAAAATGTACCAGAGACAGCCTCTCGCTATATTCCGGTTCGTGTGAAATCCATCCTTAAGGAAGAATTCGGCCAAAAATGTTCCATTCCAACGTGCCAAAAACTCGCACAAACCATTCATCATTCACAACGGTTCGCGCTGGCGCATACGCATGATCCTCGATATATGGCACCGCTGTGCCGAGAACATCATCAAATTGCTCATAGTGTGGATCGGAGATATTGGGAAGAGCGCTTCACTTCGTTGCGTGCGTAGTTGACATTTTTTAGGGGGGGGGTATCTTAAAATTAGTTTTATTTTTAAACTAATGGTTTATGCCTGATGTATGGGATGATTTTTATGAGGATGATAATTTCACTGGGAATTTTGAAAGCTATGAAGACCTTTATGGGGAAGAGCCAAAGCCATCTGATAAAGAGGTTAATGCTGCCCAGCACAGATTTGAGGCAGAACAATTGGATAGGGCAAATAGAGTGGATGGACATACTAGACGAACTAGATTGGTTATTCCATCAATATTAAAAATGGAGGAAGATTAGAGGCACGTGAGTGAGATTTCTTTTGACGTTTTTGTGAGTGTTTTGGCGCCGGTAGCAGTGACGAGTACTAAATCTTCAATCCGTACCCCAAATTCTCCGGGGAAATACAGGCCCGGTTCCAAGGTCACGACCATGTTGGGTTTGAGTATGGTTTTGCTTTTGGCGGACAGGGATGGCATTTCATGGATTTCGAGGCCCACGCCGTGGCCTAAGCTGTGCGTGAATTGGGTCGGATAGCCGGCTTTTTTGAACACGCGGCGTACTTTTGTGTCTAAGGTTTTTGCCATGACTTCGGGACGGAGCGCATCGAACGTGGTTTTTTGTCCCAACAGCACCAGATTGTAGATTTTTTCTTCTTGTTCCGTCGGCGTTTTTGTGAAAATCATGCGCGTCATATCTGAAGCGTATCCGTGGTAGGCCACGCCCATGTCCACGAGAATGATTTCGCCTTTTTTGAGTTTTTTTAAACTCGCGTCGTGGTGGGGGATGGACGTGTTTTGACCAAAGGCCACGATGGGTTCGAAGGCGAGGGAGGCGTTTAAGTGGTCAAATGTTTTCTTTTTGATGAAATTTGCAATCTCAATTTCTGCCATTCCTTGGCGCAAAATTGTTCTTATTGAATAAAAAATTTGATCAGTGAGGTGTTGGGCGGTTTGGATGGCTTTGAGTTCGCTCGCGGATTTGATGGCGCGCAGTTCTTCGATGGGATGTTGGATCGGCTTCCATTTTATTCCAAGTCCACGTGCGGTTTTTTTGAGAATGTTGAAATTTTTGACCGTCAGGCGATGATCTTCGTATTCGAGGGTGTTGATTTTGTGTTTTTTAAGAAGGGATTGGATGGTTTTTTTATAATCATTTTTGGGATCGATGGCGGAAAAATTCTTGAAACGTGATTTTTTTTGTGCTTTTTCAATGTAGCGGCCATCGGTAATGAGATAGTTTTTTTTACCTGTATTCAGTAAAGTCGCATGCGAACTTTGCACGCCGGTGAGATAGAAAATGTTGAGGGGATGGGTGAGGAGGGAAGGCATTAAATAGGCGGGCTAGTTCTTTTTTGGTAATTGTATTGATCCTAAAATATCTCTGATCATTAGATCATCCGGGGTCATTGTAAGAATATTTAATTGGTAGGGTTCCCTTTCAAGGACAAATTCATGTTGATCAAATCCGGCTAAAAATTGATAAAAGTAATTGGTCCCTATTTGAATTTCAGCAGGTCCTTGATCTTTAGGTGCTGTATAGTTTGTAATTAATTTCATTTGGAGAAAAATATTTTCCGTGTTGTTTAATGTCAAAAGGAGGATGGTTTTTCCATTTTTGACCTTTTCTTCTGTGGTCCAACAGTTTGGAAGCTCAAAAGTTATATTTTGCCATGTAAAGAGTTCTTTTTGTCCTTTTATACATTCGTATTCGTTTTTTAGAATTTCTAAATTATGTTCAAGTTCATTATTTTCTTTACGTATTTCCCCGATATTTTGTTCGGATGATCTATAAACACTAGCCCCTGTCACAATGGCTATAATCAATACAAGTAAAAAAGTTTTTATATGAGAATTCATTTTTTTTAAACGTTTTTCAAAAAGTACTTGATCATGGCTTCGTGACTTTCGAGTGGGGTTTTGAGACTGCGGAATACGCGAATCATATCTTGGCGGCGATAACCGAGACTCAATAAAGCATCTTCAACGTCAGTCGGGAGATCGGAGTCTTTGGAGGTTGCAAGAGAGGAAAGCTCGTCGGGCCCACCTTTGAATTGAACTTTTTCTTTGAGTTCGAGCACGATGCGTTCTGCGGTTTTTTTGCCAATGCCTTTGATTTGAGTGAGCGCTGCGGTGTTGGAGGATAAGATGGCGGCTTGGACTTTTTCTGTGGGCCAGGAAAAAATTTCGAGTGCGGTTTTGGGGCCTACGCCGTTCACGGAAATGAGAAGCTCGAACAGGTTTAGTTCGTCTTGAGTTTCAAATCCATACAAACTGATTTCTTCTTCGCGCACCACGGTATGAATGAGGAGGCTGAGGGGACTGTTGAGTTCTGTTTTTTCAACCAAACCTGTGGTGGCAAAAATTTTGTATCCCACTCCATTCACATCCAACACGAGGTGTCTGTCAGCTTTGGCGCGAATGAGTCCGGAGAGGTAAGCGATCATGGGCCTATTTAAGCACGCAAGAGAGAAAAAGCCAAATTGACACTTTTGAATTTATGTGTTTATATTTTTTTGTTAAAATTTAGAAATTTGTTATGGTGAGTCGATTAGGCGGGGATCCAGATTTTGGGGAAATAGGGCTTGAGGATGAAAATCATCGTCCTTTATCCTTTGTTGAAAGACTTTCTCCTTCTTTTGCTTGGAGTGAATTTCCCCATCCCACGGAGTTTTATCCTGCGATTGCGGATTATGTGGTAGGTGTGGTGGAAGGGGCGATTCCTACTTATGTCCAATGGCTCGGAAGAGATGCGAGGGTTGTTTATGTAGATCAAATGGTCGCTAATTTGGCGAGTTGTGGAATCCCGCCTCATGCCACTTATCTTTTTATTGAGTATTTTTATTCCACGAGTTATGCCTCGGATCCTCAATCTCGGGGTGTGTGTTTTTGTTCATCGCTTGAGCAATGGGATCTAAAAAAAACCGATGGAAAAAGAAGATCCGAGAAATTTTACGGATATTGCGGATGTGGTTGGTTTGGAGGAGGGGAAGGATTTTGGGGAAGGCGTTTATGGTCTTTTACGTTTTCATTTTTGCGATATGTTGTTGCGTGATTTTAGGGGGTCGGATTGTGCTTTGCCTACAGTTTTAAATGCACCGCCTGGAATCAGTAATAATTTTTCGATTCCTCATCCTTTGCATGAGGCTGTTTTTGATAGTCTTTTTGATCCCTTGCAGATTCGTGGAGTGAGAGTTTTTAGTTTGGATGGAGTTTGTTTTGAGGCGATGGGATATCCTCTTTCAGTGGATCATGTAAGCGAAATATTGAATAAATTTTTGGCACGCGTGGGAGGTTTACGGCCTCGAGATGAAATGGCTGTGAACTATGTCCAACGTGCTCAAGAGCGTTTTGAGAAATTTGTGAAGCAAGGGCAACATGCCTTGTGGGATCCGGCAGTGACGGATGAGCAGCACCGAGAAATAACGGTAGAGCATTCTTGGCTTGGAAGATGTGCCGTTTTGCCAATTGTGGCGCGTGGAGATTGTTGGGGATTGGAGACAGCGTTGGGAGTTGAATATAAGGATTGCATCAAAGGGGGGACCTCTCGACCGTCAGGGGTTGGAAGGCCTATCGCTCAAATTGCTCTTCCTTTGAATCAACCTGTGATAGCCGGGCGTTTATTACAGCGACTTTTTGATGCAGGGTGGTGGGTTGCAGGCGAGTATTTGACTCCTCAAGTGGCGGCTTTTATTCAATCTCAGGGGAGAGGGGATCGCATCGATTGTCCGAAGAAACCTTCTTATGATTATGAACCGGTGTTGTATGCGGAGGGGAAAGAGGTTACGCCAACAGATAGGCATCGGGTGGCTCGGCATGCTTTTTCTTGGTTTATTTATCAAGACCTTGGGTATAAGCCCCCCTTTGGGTGGGGTTTTATGCAAGCGTTTGATCAGAGTTCTTGTATTTCTATGGATCGGATGGAGGGTGGGGCGTTTATTTTTGACCTTAAAGCTTATGTTGATTGTGTGCCATTAAGAGTTAGGGATTTCGAATGGGTTCCTCCTTATAATTTTGATGATTTTATGAAAAACTTGAGAACGTTTTTATCTCAATGTCGATCGTTTCGGCTGAGGGAATCGTAATTTTTTTTGATAAAGAGTCCCTCGTGAATGTGTGGTTCGAGACGAAGAGAATGCGGGGGAGCGCACTTCGCTACGCTCCGTGCGTGCTCACCACGACATGCGTTATTTGACTTTGAATTCTCTCAGGAATTTTTTGCGGAAGCCTTCAAATGTGTTTTTTTCGATGTGGTTTCGGGCAGTGCGCAGGAGCTCGTATAAAAAGTGTAAATTATGAATCGTGAGTAAACGAAGTGCCGTGATTTCGCCTTCGATGAAGAGGTGGCGAATGTAGCCGATCGAGGTTGTTTTACAGGTGGAACATGTGCAATTTTTTTCCAATGTGCCCTTGGCTTGATCAAATTTTTTGTTCTTGATGTTGTGTCTGCCGGAATGGGTCCAAAATGCGCCGTGGCGGGCGAGGCGAGTGGGGAGCACGCAATCGAATAAATCAATGCCGCGATAAATGCCTTCAATCAGATCTTCGGGACTGCCCACGCCCATGAGGTAACGGATTTTGTTGGCCGGGAGGTGGGGGTGAATCACGTCGAGGGTGCGGTACATGTCTTTTTTACTTTCTCCAACGCTGAGGCCTCCGATGGCAATGCCCGGGAGGTTGAGGGCTGCCATGAATTTAGTGGATTCGATGCGGAGATCGTCGTAAATCACTCCTTGAACAATGGGGAAAAGCGCTTGAGGCGGTTTTCCTTTTTGTGCGCGTTTTTTTTGAAGTTTTTCGTGTTCTTTTTTGCAACGCAGGGCCCAATCGTGAGTGCGGAGCATGGCTTGTTTGGCATAGGCTTTGTCGCTGTCGCCGGGCGCGCATTCGTCGAACGCCATAATAATGTCGGCTCCGAGTTTTTCTTCAATTTTCATCACACTTTCAGGAGTAAAATAGTGTGTGTCACCATTGATTGGAGATTTGAATTTAACGCCGTCTGCATCGATTTTTCGGGTTTTGCTTAAGGAAAAAACTTGAAATCCGCCGGAATCGGTGAGAAGCGGTTTATTCCAGTTCATCCATTGGTGCAATCCGCCGGCTTTGGCAATTGCATCCGCCCCGGGGCGGAGCGCAAGGTGGTAGGTGTTGGAAAGGATGATTTCAGCGTTTAAATCCTTGATGTCGCGCATCTCGAGGGTTTTGACCGAGCCTTTGGTGCCGCACGCCATGAATGCCGGGGTGTGAAAAGATCCGTGGGGTGTGGTGTAGGTCCCGGTGCGGGCGTGGCCTTCCTGTTTTTTAAGTTTGAAGTTGAACATGTTAGAAAGGGAGGATGTCATTATTGATGGAAATTTCAGGGAGAATTTCAATGATTTTTTTAGGGTTCATGCCTTCGGAGTCGAGGGCCATGGAAAGACGACAAATTTCCGTGTAAATGTGGGCTGCGGCCGGGAGGTCTTGGATTTCTTGGCCATAAATTTCTCGGTAGGCGTTTTGAAGGCGCAAAGTAAAGTCGCCTTCGGTGATTGTTTGGGGAAGATCAAAATAGAGATGATTTGAGGGGAGATCTTTGATGTTGGGTGCTTGGGTTTGACTGAAAATCAAAAAATAAATGTCATCGTTATCATCAATGTCCATATCCGTTTCTTGCGGCCATAAAGCGGTGGTGTCTTGGCACGGACCGTCTAAAATCAGTTTCAATTGATCTTGCTCAATAAGTTTTAAAACCGCGGTGTTCGCGGCTTCGGTGTTGCATTCTCCGTCTTCCCATTGAACGGAAAGCGTTTTTTCTTTTTCAACCCATGTTTTGTTGATATTGGTGATGGCGAGATTCACGATGCGTTGAAATTCAATTCCGGCAGAGGCGTTTTCTCCGGTGAGAGAGGTGAGCGCGCCGATTTTGATTTCTTTTTGAGAAGCGCAGCCGGTGAAGAGAAGAGTGGAAAATAGGCAAAAACAAAGAACGATGGATGATTTTTTTAATGAAAAGTTCATGAGATAAAAGTGGCTAGTGTATGAATGAGAGAATGACATTTTAGGCAAGTGGGAAGGGAAATTTTTGTGAACATTTTTAAGGAAGAAATATTGAGAATCATGATCCGAAATATTTCGCTCCCATGTGAACAAAAATTCTTCCTGACCACTTGCCTTTATTTTACTTGAGTCGACCTTTGTCTCAAATAATGATCCGCCAGCACCAGCCAAATCATGGCTTCTGCGATGGAAATGGCGCGAGGAGCGAGGCAGGGATCGTGACGGCCTTTGGCTGTGCCTTTGACTTGTTTTTCCAGTTGAATGGAGGAGGTGGGTTTGAGTGCAATGCGCAACGTGATGGGTCGGCCATTGGAAATGCCGCCATAAAGACCGTAATCCATTTTATTATTTTGTGTTCCTTTAAGCATTGGAGTCGTAAATCCCGGGCCATATTCAAATCCGGTCACCGCGTTGATGGAAAGTAGGGCTTTGGCAAAATCCGCTTTGAGTTTGTCGAAAACAGGTTCGCCCAGGCCGATGGGGCAATTTAAAATCACGAGTTCAATCAAGGCGCCAATGGAATCGCCTTGGGCTTGGAGTCGTCGAATTTCTTCTTCCATTTTTTTTGCAATGCGGAGATTGGCGGCGCGGACCGGATTTTTTTCAATCACGGAAAAGTCGGGTTTTTCAACGCTCCATTTGCCTATTTGTTGGGTGTGGCCAATGACTTGAGTGCGCAGTTTTAAATGACGGAACATTTTTTTTGCAATCGCAGCGCCGGCAACGCGCATGGCGGTTTCTCGAGCTGAGGCCCGTCCGCCGCCTCGGTGATCTCGAAATCCATATTTGAGATCATACGTTTCGTCCGCGTGTCCCGGGCGATAAAAGTTTTTTAACGCTTCATAATCTTGAGAATGCGCGTCTTGGTTGTGAATGAGAAGGCCGATGGGGGTTCCTGTGGTTTTTCCTTCAAAAACGCCGGAAAGAATCTCAATTCGGTCCGGTTCTTGACGGAGGGTGGTGAGATCGCTTTGTCCGGGACAACGGCGGTTAAGGTCGGGTTGGATGTCTTTTTCACTCAATGAAATTCCGGCAGGGCAGCCGTCGATGACTCCTCCGATGGCTTTTCCATGTGATTCTCCGAAGGTGGTGAGGCGAAAAAGTTGGCCAAAAGTATTTCCGGGCATGGATGATTTTTTTAAATAGGATTTTATTCTATTTCAAGCCAATGTTTTTATGTAGGAGGAGATCTTTATTTTTCGATTAAAATGTGTTATAATTCCTAGAATATTTGAGGCCTAAAAAATAAAAATTAAATTATTTATTTATGAAAAATTCCTTAAAAAAGATGAAAAAAATTTTTCTTTCTCTTTTCTTTTTAGCATATTTTTGTATCCCGTTTCCGTCTCGTGTTTTCGCGGCAAGCGAAACGGTTTCTTGTAATTCCACAACTTTAAATCAGGCCACTTTAGATGGTTATATTGGAGATGATGTAACTTTTACGGATGGCGGGGATGGAATTTGTATTTTTACAGGTACTTTGAGCGCGGCTTCGGTTACAGTAAATACTGGTGTCACTTTAACTCATAACGCTACAGGGTTTGATAAAGATCCCGGTGAGGGTGTTTTAATGGCAGGGCTTGAAATTACAACGACCGGGGATTTCACAATTCAATCAGGGGCGTATGTTAATGTGAATTATAAAGGATGCCAAGGGAGCAATAGTGATGGCTATGGTCCAAATGCCGTAACGGGTGTTTGCACAATTAGGACTACCGGATATGGTAAAACGGACAAGGGTGGTGCGGCTTACGGTGGAACCGGAGGTGCCGGTAGCGGCGGGGCTTCGTCTACTTATGGAGATCAAACAGCTCCAATACTTTTTGGTTCGGGTGGCGATTCCGATTCCGGCACAGCTCCATCCGGGGGAGGGAAAGTCCAACTTAATGTGGGGGGTGTTTTAACGGTTAATGGTTCTATTTCGGCCAATGGTGAAGCTAATACGTATTATTTTGCCGGAGGAGGCTCCGGCGGTTCGGTTTATATAACAACTGGGACTTTAACCGGAAGTGGGACGATTTCCGCTAATGGAGGGAACGGTTATGGGAATGGAGGTGGAGGTGGCGGTGGTAGAGCGGCAGTTTATTATGGTTCTAATTCTTTTAGCTTAACAAGTTTAACCGTTGCTGGGGGTACTGGAGTGGGGTATTCAGCCGGTGCAAACGGGACCACCTACATCGTTGATCAAACAAACAATGATTTATATGTTACGTCCGGACTTGGACTTGCAAATGGGGCAACTTATTCTTTTAGAGACATTATTGTAAGCAGTGGCGCCCTTATCACTGATGATGTTGGTGCTACAACGGCCACGATCGCGGCCACGCGCAATATTTCTTTCACTTCCTCGACTATTACAATTGATAGTTTGACGGCTCTCAATATGTCGGCCGGTGGGGCTATAACCTTTGCGGGGACAACAATGACGGGATGGACGCCAACAAATGGCAATTCGGGACTTACTTTTAATATTACAAGTGCGAATAGCGTTACTCTTTCAAGTTCTTCCAGTATTCAAGCCAGTTCGGTTTGGACGGCTACGACTGTTACTTTGGATAGCGGCACATCAATCAATACCAATTTCTTGGGATGTCCGGGTGGGCTAAGCAATGGATTTGGCCCAAATGCAAGTACGGGTTTTTGTGCGGTTACCACAACCGGGTATGGCAAGAATGATAAGGGTGGTGCGGCTTACGGTGGAATCGGAGGTGGAGGGAGCGGGGGAGCTTCAGCCATATATGGGGATCAAACGGCGCCAACCCTCATTGGATCCGGAGGGGATACTGATTGTGGAGCAGTACCTTATGCGGTAGGAGGAGGAAAGGTTCAAATTACTACTTCCGGCACTACAACCGTGAATGGATCCATCTCAGCTAATGGTAAAACTTATACGGGTTGTCACAGTGGCGGCGGTTCGGGTGGTTCGGTTTATATAACAACGGCGACTTTAACCGGAAGCGGCACAGTTTCTGCTAATGGAGGAAATGGTTATGGTAATGGAGGTGGCGGTGGAGGTGGCAGGGTGGCAATCTACTATGGGACTACGGACTTTAATTTTTCAAATGTAACCGCTACCGGTGGTACACTAGCAGGTTCAGGGGTGAATGGTGCAAATGGGACCACCTACATCGTTGATCAAACAAACAATGATTTATATGTTACGTCCGGACTTGGACTTGCAAATGGGGCAACTTATTCTTTTAGAGACATTATTGTAAGCAGTGGCGCCCTTATCACTGATGATGTTGGTGCTACAACGGCCACGATCGCGGCCACGCGCAATATTTCTTTCACTTCCTCGACTATTACAATTGATAGTTTGACGGCTCTCAATATGTCGGCCGGTGGGGCTATAACCTTTGCGGGGACAACAATGACGGGATGGACGCCAACAAATGGCAATTCGGGACTTACTTTTAATATTACAAGTGCGAATAGCGTTACTCTTTCAAGTTCTTCCAGTATTCAAGCCAGTTCGGTTTGGACGGCTACGACTGTTACTTTGGATAGCGGCACATCAATCAATACCAATTTCTTGGGATGTCCGGGTGGGCTAAGCAATGGATTTGGCCCAAATGCAAGTACGGGTTTTTGTGCGGTTACCACAACCGGGTATGGCAAGAATGATAAGGGTGGTGCGGCTTACGGTGGAATCGGAGGTGGAGGGAGCGGGGGAGCTTCAGCCATATATGGGGATCAAACGGCGCCAACCCTCATTGGATCCGGAGGGGATACTGATTGTGGGGTAGTACCTTATGCGGTAGGAGGAGGAAGGGTTCAAATTACTACTTCCGGTACTACAACCGTGAATGGATCCATCTCGGCTAATGGTAAAACTTATACGGGTTGCAATGGTGGTGGCGGATCGGGTGGGTCGGTTTATATAACTTCTGGGACTCTCACCGGGACAGGTTCAATTTCAACCACTGGAGGAAACGGTTATGGCGATGGCGGTGGAGCCGGAGGGGGTAGAGTCGCAATCTACTATGGAACTACGGATTTTAATTTTTCAAATGCAACCGCCACGGGTGGTACAAAAGTAGGTTCAGGGGTGAATGGTGCAAATGGAACGGTCTATACTATACAAACAGTTTCACTTTCCTCAATTGCAATTACCGATAATAGTGGATATACCAACGATTCCACTCCTGCTATTGCAATCACAAAATCCGGGGCCACTCCAACCCACATTGCTTTTTCGTGCAATGCAGGTTCAAACTGGTCCGATTGGATAGCCTATCCTGATGATGATGTTGTGAACGATGATGATGGTCCTGTCTTTGACATCACTAATGGTGCAACAGGTTGTTCAGCCACCAACGAACTTAAAACAATTTCCGCAAAAATAAAAAACGATACCAGTACTTCATCGACTGTTTCAGATACAACAACCTATGACACCGTCGCCCCAACCGTTTCCAATGTCACGGCAACCAATGCAAACGGCACCTATGGAGTTGATACGGTGATTCTTGCTACGGTCCAATTTGACAATAGTATGGTTGTCACTGGCATGCCTCAACTTCAATTGGATTTTAATGGAACAGATCGTCAAGCCAACTACAGCACGGTTTCAACGGATACACTTTCCTTCACTTACACAATCGTAAATGGAGATAATAAAACGGATCTTGATTATACGGGAACCGGTGCACTTACGTTTAATAGCGGAACCATTAAGGATCTTGCAGGGAATACGGCTACTTTAACGCTTCCCACTCCGGGAGCCGCAAGTTCACTCGGTGCAAATAAAGACATCAACATTAGTACCAACCAAACCCCAACTGCTGCGTCAGCAACCGGCACCAAGCTTACAAACGGGAGCGGAAATGTAACAGTTTCTTTTATCGCAGACGATCCGGATGATGACGATACCCTTCAAGCACTGGTGGAATACAATGTGGGTGCAGGATGGCAAAAAGCTACGCTTTCCGAGATCGGAGGGAATATAACGGCTACTTATGGCACGGTTAATGTGGAAAATGACAATGCCTATCAAGTTGGAAATGCGAGCGGTTATATTACTTCGTCTTCCGGTGCGAACACCATTTCCGTGATTTGGAATTCGAAAACCGATGTTCCAACAGCCAGCACAGCCTCGGTCCAAATTCGCGTTACACCCTACGATGGAATAGAGGCGGGGAGTGCGGTTTCTTCTTCGACTTTTATTGTCGATAATGTCAGCCCGACGAGTTTATCGACTTTTGCGGTTCCGGGTTCCACCTTGAATTCCATCAGTTTGAGTTGGATTTCCGCCACAGATACGTATTTTAATCATTACGAAATTTGGTATGGCACGAATTCATTGGACGTAGATAACCGTACGGGCACCGCGCTCGAATGGGATAATTCGGATGACGGCGCGCTTACCACCGCGACCACAACCGGGACCACGATCACCGCCGGGATTTCCGAGGATCTCACATATTATCTTAAGATTTGGGCGATTGATAATTACGGGAATGAAATAACGCTTGCGGCAATTTCCCGAAGCACGAATACGACCCCGCGGAGTTTGGCGAATTTTATCGCATCAGCAACGACTTCTTCAACCATTACCTGGACATGGACCTCTGCGGTGGATGCTAATTTCAATCATTATGAAATTTGGTATGGAACGAATTCCGATGATGTAATCGGGCGCACGGGTACGGCGGTTGAGTGGGATGCGGATAATGATGCAACTTTAACTACGGCCACGACAGCGACAACAACAATCACAGGACTGAGCGAAGACACGACCTATTATGCCAAGATTTTTGCCATCGATAATAACAGCAATGAAGCGACGCTTTCCGTATCAACGGGGAATAATAACGGGAAACCGACTTTGAGCGGAGTCTCTTTGGTTCAGCTCACCGATGGCACGGGCGATGTCACGGTTTCATTCACTGCGAATGATCTTGATTGGAATAATGTCAGCGCCTTGGTTGAATATAATGTGGGTTCAGGCTGGCAAAAAGCGACCCTCTCCGAAGAGGGGAGCGACGTCACCGCCACTTACGGCACACCCGCCGTGGAAAATGACAACACGTATCAGGTTGGAAACGCAGGAGGTTATATTGTGACAGGTTCCGGAGCGAATACGGTTACTGTGGTTTGGTTGTCCGGCACGGATGTTTCCACAACGAATACGGCAACGGCGCAGGTTCGAATAACTCCTTATGACACGATTGAGCCCGGAGCCATGGTGGCATCGGATAATTCTACGATCGATAACGTCGACCCCGTAGGGCTTGCCACATTTGAGCGCACCGGGACCACTTTTTCCACCCTTGTTTTGAGTTGGACTGCGATTACGTCCGAGTTTGGGTTCAATCATTACGAAATTTGGTATGGAACAAATGCCGATGATGTAATCGGGCGCACCGGCACAGCGTTCGAGTGGGATCAAACGGATGATGCGAATTTGTCTACCATGGCCACGGTCGGGACGACCCTTACGGGCTTGAGTGAAAGCACGACGTATTATGTGAAAATTTTTGCACTTGATAACATGGGAAATGAGATGACCCTTGATTCGTTAACCACGTTCACCAACACGCGCCCCGTTGTTTCCTCGGCAAGTGCGATGGAAACCACGGATGGAAGTGGAGAGGTGACTTTAACGATTATCGGGAGTGATGCAAATAGTGAAGACCTCGAGTACTTGGTTGAATACAACACGGGTGCAGGTTGGGAAAAAGCGACGCTCAGTGAAATGACGGAAGATACGATTGTTGAATATGGAGTTTCTCCGATGGTTGAAAATGACAATGCGCGCCAAGTGGGGACGGATGGATCTCCTATTCCCGGGAATGCGGGGCCGAACACTCTCACCGTGATTTGGCTGGCCGGGACGGATGAACCGGATGTTGAAATTGCGAATGTTCAGTTTCGTGTAACTCCTTATGATGGGAATGAAAATGGAGGAGCCACCACGTCCGAAGCGTTTGCTTTGGACACGTATGATCCTCAGAATTTAACCATGTTTGTTGTGGGGTCTTTTACCGGCACCACGGTGACTTGGACATGGTCTGCGGTGACGGATACGAATTTTAATCATTATGAAATTTGGTACAGTTCCACTCAGTCGGATGCGGAAAATCGCAGTGGAACCGCGATGGAATGGGATTCGGTTGATGATGTCACTTTGGCCTCGGCGGAAACCGCCACTACGACCATCACGGGTCTTGTTGCCAATGATACGTATTATTTTAAACTTTTTTCACTCGATGATTTCGGAAATGAATCCGCTTCCGTTACGCGAAGCAATACCATGAATTCCGCTCCTTCGGTTTCAACGACTACCGCTACTTTTCCCACCACAGGCACCGGAGAAGTGACGATTTCGACGACATTGAGTGATGCGGAAGCGAACAATGTACAACTTTTAGTGGAATACAATATCGGTTCGGGTTGGGAAAAAGCCACGCTTTCCACCGAGGCCGGTGATCTTACGAACACAAGAGGGACTGTGCCGACGCTTGCCAATACCGATCCTCGACAACTCAGCGGGATCAGCACCACGGGGGGCAGTAATGTTTTAACCTTTGTTTGGCTTTCTAAAATCGATGAACCTTCTGCCGATACTTCCACGGCTCAAATTCGTGTGACCCCTTACGACGGTTCCATGGAAGGGAGTGCGATGGCTTCTTCCGAATTTATTATCGACAACGCTGCGCCGAGCGGATTGTGGGGATTGATGTTGGATGGTACCGGAGATAGAATCGATGTTACTTGGGTTTCGGTTTTGGATTCCCATTTTTCCATGTATGAAATTCAATATTCCAGTAATGGAGGGGCTTACACGGTGTTCAATGCGGTGCAAGATGCAACGCTTGCAACGGCGGAAACGTCTTCGGTGTGGATTTCCACATTAACCACAAGCTCTGGGAATTCGTACAATGTTAATCTTTATGCGCTTGATACCTACGGGAATCGTTCAGGGCCTTTATCCGGCACTCTGAATATAGGAGGCAGCGGAACTACCACCGGGCCCGGAGGCGGTAGCAATGGGGGAGGCGGTCATTCAAGCTCTCATACCGAGACGATAGAAACGGTCGTCGATATTATTCCGGAAATAGAGGTGCCGCAGGAAGAAGAAACAATTCCTCCCGAAGATACTGCCCCTGAAAATGTTGAAATTACAGGCTCGAATCCTTCCACTTCTTTGAATGAAATTGTGGACAATTTGGGAACCATTATTCCCGAGGATTTGACGTGGGCGGAAAGTACTTTGAAGAATTTCGGAGAGATGGATTTGATCCAAACGATTTACAGCTCTTCGGACCCTTTGCAGCTTTTGATTTTTAATTTTTTCTTTCAACCGTTTGGCGGATTGAGTCGTATGGAGGTTTTGCAACTCTCGATGCTTACATTTATGGGAGAAGATTTAGGGCAAGAACTTCAAATTTCCATGGTGTCCGGGATTTCGATTTTCTCGGATGCCGAACAAAATTTAACCGATATTCCCTATCTTAATATTGCGTTTGAGCATGGCGTGATTTCCGGATATCCGGACAAGACCTTTCGGCCCACTCAAGAAGCCACTCGGGCCGAGGCGCTGAAAATGTTGCTCCTTTCGTCAGGAGTTCGGATCGTGATCGATTCCTCTCAGGGCTTGTTGGCGCAGTTTAACCTTGAGAAAAATCCGTTTTCGGACATGTCTTTGAATGATTGGTATGCCCCGTATGTTTTGTATGCCTACAAAAAAGGCATTATTAACGGGTATGGCGATGGCACTTTTAAAGGGAATCAGATGATTTCTCGTGCTGAATTTTCTAAAATTTTAACCAATTTATATGAACAAGCGGTTAATACTCATGCCACGGCAAAAGTGAGAGTTCCGAGAATTGTTATACCAATGCTCAATTAGCGGGAGGCGCGAAGCTTTTTTCGGATATGCCCATTAAATCGTTCGCGCTAACATGAAAAATCCTCGCGTCTCCCGTTTTATAGATATTACTTCTTCTTTGAAGTCGTTTTTTTGACTTTGGCTGTTTTGGCAACCGGTTCAGCGGCTGTTGTTTCCGGGACGGAAGCGGTTTCAGTGGGGGGAGTGACCGGAGTTTCCATTGGGACCGGGCGATTTTTTCGGATGCGGGTCATGAGTTCTTGTTCTTTGACCATTTCGTGTTCACGATCGCGTTGGAGTGCTTCATTGACTTTGTCTTCAATGGTTTTGCGTTTTTTCTCTTCTTTTTTTGCCACGACATTTTTCTTTTGATCCGCGAGTTTGCGTCTTAATGTGAACATTTCGATACGACCGGCCGTGTCCACGGTTTTGCGTTTACCGGTGTAGAACGGATGACATTTGGAACACAACTCAGTGGTGTAGGTTTCGAGGGTGGAGCCTGTTTTAATCACTGCTCCGCAGGAACAGGTGATTTGGGCTTTTTGAAAATAGGTGGGGTGTATGCCGGATTTCATTGTTTTTTGGGATGTTTAGATGATTTTTTAGGTTGAACAGGCTTCGTTGCCGGAGTTTTCCGTCTGGAAGCGGACGCAGTATATTTTAAGTAGCCCAAGATTGCAAGTGGAATCGAAAGTGCGACGGCTAACGCTAAAATCATATCTTTTACGTATTCATTTATTCCGAATTTTTCCAACTCCAAAGTGCGGCTTTCTCCGGTGGCATCAGTGACTACCAAAGTGGTGGGATAAGAGATTGACTCGGATTTTGGAAGTGAAATTTCAAACACAGCGGTTTCAGCCATTATTTCTCCGGTTTCATTGAGCCATTGATAGGTGAGATCCGTGGGGGAGCCGTTTGGATCATAGGTTTGGCTGGCGTCGAGTACGAGATAGGAATTATTTTCTTCATCGGTCTCTTCGTATTGAGAAAAAAGGATCACCGGGCCATGATTTTGAGGATAGGAATCATCAAGATCGAGCAGTCCGTCGTCATCGTCATCGAGGTCGGTGTTATCGCCGGTGCCATCGTCATCCGTGTCTGTTCCTTCCGTGGGGTCGAGAGGGAAAGCGTCTTGGCTGTCGAGTGTTGCATCTCCGTCCGTATCTGCGACTAGAGGATCGGTGATGTCTTTGGGTTTAAGGCTTTCGGGATCCACCGCCGAGGTTTCATGAGTGTCGATTAAACCGTCGTTGTCATCGTCGGTATCGGCATTGTCTCCAACGCCATCCGCATCCGTGTCCGCGGATTCGGTGGGGTCTTCGGGGAGAGAATCTTCGGGGTCGAGAATTCCGTCATTGTCATCATCCGTATCCGCGTTGTTGCCCAATCCGTCGTTGTCCGTGTCTTTGGATTCGTTTTTATCGTAAGGGAAAAGATCGTCCGGATCCAAGGCTTGATCATTGTCATCGTCCGGATCCGAGGCATTGCCCACTCCGTCGAGATCATTGTCGTAATCCACGGTGGTGGAGAGATAGGCGGTGTTGTTTGCGGCATCGTCTCCGGATCCGTCCCAAGGATAAATGGCTACGGAAATCGTATAGGTTCCGGCTGTGGGGCGCCAATCCACAAAAACGGTATCGGTTTGGCCCGCAATCACGGAAATGGATTGATCGGTTCCGATTTGTTTTCCTGTGGTTTGGTTTATGAATTGTACGGACCCCAAAAGATCGTTTGTCCCATCATTGTTTACGGAGGCGTAAACTCTGATTGTTTGATCGTGAACAATGGTGGCATCGGAAAACCACACATTTCCGGTTCCTATATAAAGGTCTCCGGACGCGGCAAAGGTCAAAGAAGGGCAAGCAAGGAGGAGAAAAAGGGCAAAAACCGCGAGGTTTTTAGGGGAGATTTTTGAATTGGGCATTGGGGAAGGGAGTTAGAAAATGATCAATGTATAGAAATTACGAATGATCAAATGCGCTATGTGCGTGCTAAATTTTCAACGTTGGCTGTTCGGCGACCTTGGTTTTTTTGGCTTTTACTTCCGTTTTTTCGCCTTCTTCTCCTTCAATCGTTCCTTCCTCGGCTTCTTCCGCCTCGGTGGTTTTGTTGATGATGGAAATGGAGGCCACATGATCATCTTTGTTGAGGCGCATCAAATACACGCCTTGGGTTGCACGTCCGCGGCCCGGAATGGATTCCAAGGGGAGTCGGATGATTTGTCCCACTTTTGACACAATCACGAGATCGCCTTCGATGTCTTCTGCAAGGATACGAGCTCCAACGATTTTACCGGTTTTCGGGGTGAGGTTGGCGGTTTTGATTCCGGATCCTCCACGAGATTGGAAGCGGTAGCTGATGAGCGGGGTGCGTTTTCCCAGTCCGTTTTCCGTGACAATCAAAAGGTCTGCGCCTTCTTTTTGGATGATGTCCATTTGGATGACAATGTCATTCGTTCCTTTGAGGCGAATGCCACGAACTCCCATAGAGGCGCGTCCGAGCGGGCGCACATCGTTTTCGTCGAATTGAATGCATTGAGCGCCTTGGGTCACAATGACCACGCGATCGTTGCCTGAAGTCTCTTTGACCCATTCGAGTTCATCGTCCGGGCGCAACTTGATGGCAATGAGCCCGCTTTTTCGTACATTTTTGAATTCTTCCACCGCGGTTTTTTTGACTGTACCTTTGGAGGTTCCCATAAACAGGTATTTTCCGGTAAAGCTTTCATTCATACCCAAGATGGCGGTTACGCGTTCGTCTTTTTCGAGTTGAAGGAGGTTGACGATGGCTTGGCCTTTGGCGGTGCGAGAGGTTTGCGGGATTTCGTACACCGGCAATTTGAACACACGACCTCGATTGGTGAAGTACAAAAGTTCGTCGTGGTTGTTGGCGTAGCGCAAAATGGCAATTTCATCTTCTTCTTTGGTGGACATGCCAATGATGCCTTTGCCTCCGCGTCTTTGGGTGCGGAAAGAAGAAGGCGTGACACGTTTGACGTAGTTTTCCTCGGTGAGGATCACGAGCATGGGCTCGTTCGGGATTGTGTCTTTGGCGGAAATTTCTCCCACGGCATGAGGCACGATTTCGGTGCGACGAGGATCTCCGTATTTTTCTTTCATTTCCGCGAGTTCTTTTTTCATAATGGTTTCGATTTTTCCGGCATCCAATAAAATGCCTTCCAATTCTGCGATGAGAGCGATTTTTTCCTTATATTCGTCTTCGATTTTTTGATGTTCGAGCCCGGCCAGGGTTTGGAGGCGCATCTCAAGAATGGCTTCGGCTTGAAGCTCGGAGAGTTTGAATTTTTTCTGTAAAGAGAGACTCGCTTCTTCTTTGGTGGCGGATTTTTTAATGGTTTCGATTACGGCATCGATGTTATCGAGCGCGGTTTTGAGACCTTCGAGAATGTGGGCGCGGGCTTTGGCGATTTTGAGTTCGTATTCGGTGCGGCGCGTGATGACTTTTTTGCGATGTTTGAGGAAGTATTTGAGCACTTCTTTTAGGTTGAGAAGGCGCGGTTGGAGTCCGTCCACGAGCGCGATCATGTTCATGTTAAAATTCGTTTGCATTTGGGTGAGTTGGTACAAACGATTGAGGACTTTTTTAGGATAAGCGTCTCGTTTGAGTTCAATGATGATGCGAATTTCGTCGCGGCTGGATTCGTCGCGGAGGTCGGAAATTCCCATGAGTTTTTTGTCACGCACCAAGTCCGCCATTTTTTCGATGAGCGTGGCTTTGTTGACTTGATAGGGGATTTCATCCACTCGAATGATGGATTTTCCGTTTTTGAGCTCTTCGATTTCGGCGCGGGCGCGCATCACAATGCCGCCTCGTCCGTTCACGTACATGTTTTTGATGGCTTCGTTGTCATAAATAAGTCCTGCGGTCGGAAAATCGGGACCTTTGATATAGGCCATGAGTTCTTCGATCGTGATTTCCGGGTTGTCGATGAGGGCCACGAGTCCGTCCACGAGTTCTCCAAGGTTATGAGGTGGGATGTTGGTGGCCATACCCACGGCAATTCCCATGGTCCCGTTGAGAAGGAGTTGAGGGATTTTGGTGGGGAGTACGGTGGGTTCTTTTCGCGTGCCGTCGTAGTTTTCGGTCCAGTCCACGGTTTCTTTATCAATGTCTGCAAGCATTTCTTCCGCGATTTTGGTCATTTTGGCCTCGGTGTAACGGTAGGCGGCGGCGCTGTCTCCGTCGATGGAACCAAAGTTTCCTTGTCCGTCCACGAGCGGGTATCGGAGCGAAAAGCTTTGGGCCATACGAACCATGGAGTCGTATACGGCCGTGTCGCCATGAGGATGGTATTTACCTAAAACATCTCCGACCACGTTCGCGGATTTGCGGTATTTGGCAGTGGAACGAAGTCCGGTTTCTTGCATTACGTAAAGGATGCGGCGATGCACGGGTTTCAATCCGTCGCGAACATCGGGTAAGGCGCGGGACACGATCACGCTCATGGCGTAATCGAGGTAGCAGGTTTCCATTTCATCGGAAATGGAGCGCAGGCGTTCGTTGGCGGCCAAGGCGGTGAATAGGGTGGGGGTTGGGGTGTTGCCGTCTCCTCCGACTTCGGGGAGGGGGGTGGCCGTGGCTTCAACCGTTGCCGGGGTTTCTGTGATCTCGGGAGTTGATTTTATAATTTTTTCAGCCTCTTTTGATGGTTCGGGCGTCGCTTCAATTGGCGCCTTTTTTGCTTTCTTTTCCTCGGGTTTTTGAGTCAAGTCTTTTTTCGGTTTTTTAGGTTGCTTGTTGGGGGTTGAATCGTTAGGATTCTGACCGTCATTTTTCTTAGGCATAATAAGGAATCAATAAGAAGTAGAGGAAATTTTTACTGCGTAACTTTAGCACAAAATTGGAAAGGAGTGGTAGGGGAAGTGAGGTGGGGTTGACAAATATGATTAAAAATGATTAAATTCGTCTCTTCTTCTGATTGGGGTTTTGTAGTTATTAAATGATTTAGTGTTATGTCTTTTCTTTCTGGAAAATTAACATTCCCTTTACAACCAATTTCTTTTTGGAAGCCCGCGAGGTTGGTGGGGGTGGAAGCTGTAGACAAAGCGAGGCATCCGGTTGTATTCCAAGGGCAAACGCTTGCTACTCCTGAAAGATATGGGAAATTTGTTGAATCTTTAATTCAGTTTTTTCGTGAAAGGCTTTCATTTCTTCCCGAAGTGTCTTCTTGTTTATTATATGAAAATCCAGATCAAGAATCTTTACAATTTCTTGGAAGGGAAGAACAATTGATCCGTTTGGATCGTTTGACGACCGTGATTTCAAGGGTTGTTCAATCGGAACATTTAGATATTCTTGAGTCATTAGATCAGTTTTTGCCGGGTTATAGGGAGCGATTTAATGGAGTTGTAACAAGATTGGCTAAGCCGGTTGTTTTTGCTGAGGGGCCTATGAGGGATCTTGCTTTTGAGGATACATGCACAGAGTTTCGGGCGGCGATGACGGGGATTTTGGGAGCTTCTATTGAAAAGAGTCATCATGAAAAATGGGGAGAATATGGGGCATTAACCCGGGAGGCTTTTGATCAGAGTCGAAGAACTGCATTGAGTTTTGCTCAACGTGTTGAATTTCCGTGTGCTCAACTTTTTATGGATTTGGATTCCTTTAAGAAAGCTAATGATCGATATGGGCAAATTGCAGGAGATTATATTATAGGAGAATTTTTTAGACGTATTCGTTCGATTATTCGTCCGGAAGATCTCCTTTGTGCCGCAGGAGGGGATGAGGCGATTATATTTATGCCAAATACAGATCAAGCAAAGGCGGTTTTGGCTGCGATAAGAATTCAGGACGCGGTACTTAAAGATCCTTTTGTTATTCCTTCAGGAAAAACCAATGAAAAAAAAGGACCTATTGTTTTAGATGGCGAGGATCATAGAGCTTTAACTCTTTCTGTTGGGATTGGAGCTGTTTCTACTTTAAAGAATGAAAGTAAACCGGAAATTTTTTTAGGAGGAAGAGCTCCTTGTAATCTTGAGGATCTTTCTACACTATTAGAAGCGAAATCGGAACGTGCTATGAAGGCGGCAAAATGTTTAGGGCGTCATCCTTCAACGGGTAGATTTGTTGTCCGTATAGAGTCTCAGGATGGAGTTGATACTTATATAACAACCCCTGATCCGGATTTTTTGTATAAAAACACGATTGTTGTTGCAAGTCTTTTGACCCCGTTGATTTTAGCTTATTTGGATGCTGTTACAGCCAGTAAGGCTAAAGAGGGGGATCGTTAGGAATTTTTTATAATGGTTTCACATTGAATTCTCTCGGCTTTTTTGCTATAATTATAAGATTTAAAACCCGGGAACCCCATGACTGAAACCGTCCAAAACACAAATCAAACTCCAATATCGACCGCAGTGCCGAATGGCGCTTCTGTGGCTCCACAAGCCACGGAGACGGCTGTTGCAATGGCCCCTGCGGCCAAGCCAATCAAGCCGGTAAAATTAGGATTTTTTGCCAAATTCAAGGCTGATTGGAAAGCCCGAACTGAGGCGAATCGCGTTAAAGGTCAGTCTTTAAAAGCGCAAAAAGAGGGGACGTCCGGAGTCTCCGGCACGGGTTCGGCAGCTTCCAATCATGCCGCCGCTTCTCTTGAGAACCTTCCCAAAGACGAGGATGGCCATGCGGATTTTACCAAACTTTCCCTTGAAGATAAGAAAAAAGTCATTGAAGCGGAAAAGATTTTTCAACAAGGCATGTCCACGATTCGAGATTTGATTGCTCCTTCTTCCACGGAAATCGCGTTCAATCATGTGTTGATGGATGGCGTTTTTGCCAAGAGTTTCTTTGTGTTTTCTTACCCTCGTTATATTGATACCAACTGGCTTTCTCCGGTGGTCAACTTTGATGTGACCATGGACATCGCGCAATTTATTTATCCGATTTCTTCGGAGAAAATCATGAAAACGCTCAAATCGCAGGTGGCGAAATTTCAATCCAGCATTCACATGTCTCGAGATAAAGGTCAGGTTCGTGATCCGGCTTTGGAAACCGCACTTGAGGATGCGGAAGAGCTTCGTACCGATTTGCAACGAGGCCAGGAGAAATTTTTTCAATTTGCACTTTATTTTACGGTGTATCACGAAGATGAGAAAAAACTCGAACGTATCACCAAGCAAATCGAGAGTTTGCTCGGAGGAAAATTGGTGCTCACGCGTCGCGCGGATCTTCGTATGAATCATGCGTTCAATTCTTCTCTTCCTTTGGCGCTCGATGAATTGGAAGTGGCGCACAATATGAACACGTCTCCGCTTTCCTCGACTTTTCCGTTTATTTCATCCGAACTCACTTCCAATAAAGGAATTTTGTACGGGCTCAATCGCCACAACGACAGTTTGATTATTTTTGATCGATTTTCCCTTGAAAATGCCAATGCCGTGGTGTTTGCCAAATCCGGGGCCGGAAAGTCTTATGCCGTGAAACTTGAGATTTTACGCAGTTTGATGATGGGCACGGATGTGATTGTGATCGATCCTGAAAATGAATACGAAGCGCTTTCGCAAACCGTGGGCGGGTCGTATCTTCGCGTATCGCTCAACTCTGACCGTCGTATCAATCCGTTTGATTTACCCAAGCCGCTCGATCAGGATGAAATGAAACCCGGGGACTTGCTCCGTTCCGCGGTCATCGACCTCACGGGTTTGATGAAATTGATGTTCGGCCAAATGACGGCTTCGGAAGAGGCGCTCATCGATAAAGCGTTGCTCGATACGTATGCGACCAAAGGCATTACGATGGACACGCCGGATCCCGCGCATTTTGAACCTCCGACCATGAATGATTTTTATAGCGTGTTGTCCTCGATGGAGGGCGCAACCGAGCTGGCTCAACGGATTCAAAAATACACCACCGGAACGTTTGGCGGGATTTTTAATCAAGCCACCAATGTCGAACTCGACAGCAAGTTGGTTGTGTTTTCGATTCGTGATTTGGAAGATTCTCTTCGCCCGATCGCCATGTATATTATTTTGAATTATTTGTGGAATCGTGTGCGCAGTCAATTGAAACGTCGCATTCTTGTTATTGATGAAGCCTGGATCATGATGCAACATGAGGATTCGGCCAAGTTTTTGTTTGGGCTCGTCAAACGCGCTCGCAAATATTATCTTGGGGTTTCCACCATCACACAGGATGTGGAAGATTTTATGAAAAATTCATTCGGGAAGCCGATTGTGAGCAATTCTTCATTGCAACTTTTGTTAAAACAATCGCCGGCGGCCATGGAGGTGTTGACCGGGGTATTCAATTTGACGCAAGGTGAACGCTATATGTTGTTGAACAGTGGTGTGGGCCAAGGTCTCTTTTTCGCCGGTTTACAACATGTGGCCATTCAGATCATCGCGTCGTACAGTGAAGATAAAATCGTGACCACCAATCCGGAGCAGTTGCTGAAGCAGAGAGATAAGGATGAGGTGATGATGGCGAAATAATTTTATTTCACAATCAGCGAAATTCCCATAATCAACAACAGAACGATGAACAGTTGCTTGAATATTTTTTCGTCCATTTTTTTGTAAAATTTGTTGCCGAGATAGAGTGAAATGAGGAAAACGGGAAGAAGGACTATGGCTTGAATCATTGTTTCACGGTTCAACATTTCGCTTTGAATAAGGAGTGGGACTCGTAATACATTGATGATGCCCAATATTCCGATGAGCGTGGCTCGTACGACGTCCGTTTTTTCAATTTTATTATAAATATAGGTGATGAAAAGCGGGCCTCCGGACGAAAATAAACCGGAAAAGAATCCGCCCAGGAAGGAAAATAAAAAGCCCAATTTGTTGAAGATTTTGATTTCGCGTTTTTTGATGAAGGAGTAAGAGGCATAAAGCACGATGAAAACGCCCAGTAATTTATTGAGGATTTCAGGATTACCGAGTTTGAGAATTTGGACGCCGATCACGAGCCCAATTATGCCTCCAATTCCCATTTCCAGAACAATTTTTTTGTTCATCAGTTTTCGGTTTTGGTAAACCAAAATACTGCTGAATAAGAGTAGGAAGATTGATGTTAAGGCAATGGATTTTTGCAGGCTTAAAACAATCATTAAAATCGGGAAGGCAATCAAGGTCGCGGCAAAACCAAATACGGTTTGTGCGAAAAATCCGATGCCAATGCCGAGGGCTAAGATTAAGGAGGTTTGAAGGTCCATTTTTTTGTGAGTGAAGCGAATTGTCGGAAGAAGCTTATTCTGGAATGGATTTGAACGCAATTTCAAAAAAAGAGCCCCTTTGGATGGGGCTCTTTTTGAAAGTTATTGAAAATTCGGTTTTGTTTTTTTAATCTTGGAGCAGACCCCATGTGTATTCTTCGGCGTCACGGTCTTTTTCAATTTCATTTTTCATTATTTCAATCGCTTTATTGAGTTGAGGATCTTCGCCCATGGCAATGTTTTCATCCGAGATAGAGACATCGTAATGGGGGGAGAGCCCGATGCCGTTGATGCTGTGAAATTCCGGACTGCGCCATTCCGCGATCGTGAGTTTGAGAGAAGAACCGTCTGCGTAGTTTACGAGGGATTGGACCGTGCCTTTTCCATAGGTGGTTTTTCCAACCAGGATGGCATCGGCTTTTTCTTTGAGCGCAATGGCCATGATTTCCGCGGCGGACGCGGTGTTTTCATTGATCAAAATCACCAAAGGAAGTTTGGCGAATTCACCGTTTCCGGTGGAGAGGTATAAGGAATTTTCATTTTCGCTGTATTGGACAAAAAAGGCGGCTTGTCCATACGGGATAAAATGTCCGATTACGGAATGCACGGAGTTGAGGTAGCCTCCGCCATTGTCGCGCAGATCGACGATCATTCCCGTATAATTGGGGTCTTCTTCCATTAAATCCGTTACGGTTTGCGTGAAGTCGATGAAACTCAGGTCATCAAAAAGATTGATGTCGATATAGAGGATATCGTTTTTTATGATTTCTCCTGAAATATAGCTGAAATTGAGGACTTCTCGTGTGACGGTATAAGTGTAAGTCAGGGGCGCGGTGGTTCCCGTTCTTTTGACGGTGATTTGGACGGTTGTTCCCGATTCTCCTCGGATGATTCCTCCCAAATCCGAAGCGTTCATTCCTGTGACGTCTACGCCATCCACTGCGGTGATTATATCATTGACTTTCAATCCCGCGGCTTCTCCCGGAGCATCCTGGAGGAAATTTTGGATAATGACGCCTTCGTCGGTTTCAAAGAGTGTGGCGCCAATGCCGGAGAGGGTTCCGGTTAAAACATTGTCCAATTCGGTGCTGGCCGGGGGATCCAGGAAAACACTGTACGGATCGCCGAGTGCTTCCATCAATCCTTCGAGCGCTTGGTACATCAAAGCTTCATCGTCGAGGTTGTCGTGTCCGTAGAATTCTTCGTGAATTCGAGTCCATACATCCAAAAAGATGTCGAAATTGGGGATGTCATAAGTGACGGATCCGTTGGTGACCGTGCTGTAGGTGGTTGTGTAAACCGGGCCTTCTTCGGTTTCGACGGTGCTGTCCATGATTTGGTTTCCGTAAAGATAAATGTCCGTGTTGTAAACCAGTTGAGTGGCTTCTCCGCGTGACATTCTTTGGACGGGAGAGAAATAGTCGGTGCTTGCGGGATCAAGAGGTCCGAGAAGACCGTAATTTTGGGCGTAAAGCACGATGGGTGCAAACCAAGCGTCGTAACTCACGTCCTTATAAGAAAGGGTCCATTCGCTTTCGTTGAGTAATCGGGGAAGAGATATTCCGAGTAAGGAGAGAACGTGTTTGGCGGCTTCGACTCGAGTGATGGGTTCATTGGGGTAAATGGCTTGTTTATCGTCTAAAATACCCAATTCGAACGCGCGCTCAATGTAAGGGGCAAACCACATACTTTTTGGAACATCGATGTAATGATTGGAATATTGGGTGACGGTGTCGGGATCGAATCCATAATTTTTTAATAAAATTTTAATGAATTCGGCGCGGGTGATGGATCTTTCAGGGTAGAAATAAAAGCCGGAATAACCTTGGACAACGCCTTTGTCTTGAAGGTATTGAATGGTGTCGGCGTAGGTGGTTCCGAGATCCTTAAAAGGAGTGCTTGCGGAAGAGATTGGAACTTGGAAAAAAACCGTCATTAAAAGAGCGGCGAGAATGAAAGGCGCGCCACGTCGCATGAGACGAGAAAAGAAATCCATTGGGTTAGGATTAAAGAATGAGAAAGGCTTAAAAGTGGGGTCCTTAAGCCATTTTTTGAAGCGTGGCCATTGTAGCGCAAGAGAAAGCGAAAACAATAGAAAAATAATAACGAATGTCGAGTGACAATTCGTTTTTCTTTTGTAACTGCTTACTGAGTTTGTCATTTTAAATCAAGATTCGTAGCCGGAATCCGCTTTTCGGCACCGACATTTTTTTGATTCCAGCGATCAGAAAATGTCTACGCGCTCGCTCTCATGGGCGGCGCTAAGAAAAATTATAGCGCCGCACCAAGCCCATGAGAGTTCCGCGAGTTGCCTCTAAGCGAATTCCAGTTGCTTTCCCTTTCTCTTTCCTTTTAACCTTAAAACCTGTATAATATATGAATAGAAATAACCTTATTTCCCCTCCCTTGGACAATCCTGCGCCCACATCGTCATTGTTTTCGTTCAAATTGAGGCTTCCGCTGGTGATTTTTTTGGTGGTGCTCGCAGGGGCGGCGTTTGTATTTTCCGGGGTGTGGGAAGGGAGTTCTCCAACCTCATATGAAGAGGATGTTTCGCTTGTTTCTTATGTGCCGGAAGGCACGGTGGAAATGGTTGTTCCTGCGGTGGATTTGATTACGGATCAGGTCATCGATTCATCGGCTTGGCTGCCGTTTGAGGATCCTACTATTTTGTCCTCAGGCATGATGTTTCGGACCGGAGATCAGAGTGAATTTGTGATTTATTTTCGTTCTACGGATTTGATTCGATTTTTTCCCAATACGGAAGTGATTGTTGAATCCGTGGATACGTCGGTTTATCCCATGGAGTTTCTTTTTCGTTTGAAGACGGGTTCGGTTTGGATTTCCACTCTTCAAGGAACTTCAAATCTTGCGATTGAAACCGATCGTCTTCGCATTGAGCCGGAAGAAGCGTCAACCTACATTCGTTACGCAGAAGGGGAGGCGTTTATTTTGTCCGCTTATCATGAGACACGCGTTTCCTTTTTGGAAGACGCGCCTGAGGATTTCACCGGAGCCATCGCTCCTGCGGTTTTGAACGATTATCTTCTCACCGAGTTGCATCAAGTTTCCATTAGCGAATCCGGGATTCAGCCGGTATTGGCTCAACTTCGCTACACCAAACTCACCAAGGAATTTCCTTTTATTTATGTGGCGGAAACCGATTTTGAAGACGAGTGGACCCTTCAGCTTGTCGCGGATCGCGATCGTTTGGCCAAGGCGTACACGAATTTTGTATCTTTTTTACGACGGGAAGGCGAGGCCGGAGCCAGTCCGGATACGTTTGGGTATCGATGGCATGACGCGTACCTCAAGATTCGCGATGCGTTTACGTTGGATAAAACTCATTTAAAAGAAGTCCAAGATCGTGAAAAACTGGAGGTGCTGTATCAATCGCTGTATTTGATTTTGGCCGGGGATCCGGTGGGTGCGGTGGAACGACTTCAACGATTCCAGGGGTTTTCAATGGATGTGACTCAATTTTCCGAGTTTTATATATTGGATCAAGTGTTCCATACTGTTAATTTTGGAAGTGATTTTTATCCGGTGAAAGAATTGTTTCGTGAGTTGCAGTTGGGGGTGATCACCGATGTTTCGCAAAAATTGGATTTTTCGTTGCATTTTTTAAGAGATCGGTTGAATGAAGTGTACGATCTTTTGGATGACGGGGATTTGAGGAATGCCAAAGAAGCGTTGTACGCGTACAACACCGAGTGGAAAAGTTTGATGGAAAGCGCGGGAACGGATTTGCGAGATCAGGTTCAGTTTTTGACCGAAGAGCGGCAAGTTTTACAAAATTTATTGGTTCGCGAGCCCACGTTTTATGATGCGGATTTGTATACGGTTTTGAGTGAGTTGGAAGATCGAATTTTGACGCTCACGGCCGAGGAATACGATTTAAATGAGGAACGACAGGCGTTTGTTCAAGATAAGATTCGAATGCTTTCCAAATTGGTTTCTTACATTGATGCCGGCACGATCGGGGTGGATACCGGGGTTGCGCTCGCGGATTTGTTATTGGAAGATGCTCAAACTTTATTGAACGGGATTACGCAGATTGCGGCGGTGAATCAGTATTTTTCGGAAAAATTGATTGAAATGGATGCTATGTTTCGATTTTTGGATTCGCCGGATTACAAGTTGGGAGAGGGCACGTTGGAAGAAAAATTTGCGGCTTATCTTCAAAAAGAAACGGATATGGATGCTCTCGCGAGTTATATCCAGGGATTGGCGGATGCAAGTACGTCCAATGAAGCACCGGCCATGACTCTGGATGAGGCGTTGACTGCGGCTCAAAAACGATTCAATCAGGCTGGGGTGAAGTATACGGCGTTGATGCCGATGGGAGACACGGATTATCGATTGTTTAAGATTGAAGGAGGGAAAGTGGGAGAAATTGATTTTGAGGGGAATTATGATCGAGAAACGGATATTGTTTACGATTTGAGTGTACAAGGAGAAACGTTCTCAACCGGGCTTAAATTGGATCTTGTGGTGAATGCGATTTCAACCATGGGGGAGACGGGGGAAGAGGTTGGGGACGATTTCGCGACAGAGCCCACGGGGGTTATGGATATTTCTCTTTCTCCGGTGGAGGAATTGGCGGTGCGATTGGTGCGAAGCAGCCTTGAAACGCAAACCGGTATGGATTTTGCCGAAGCTTCAATCACGATTGTGAATTTGGATGAAAATCAATTTAAGGTTACGGTGCCGATGAGTGCAAAGAATGAAACGGTTTTGGTTACGTTTTCATATGATGGGGATGACAATTCTATTTCTGGTGTGACCGGAGAAGTGAATGGCGAAACTTTTGAGGTTTTGGTTTCGTCGATTGACGAGTTAAAAAATGCGGTAGAGGAAGCGTATGCAGGGAATTAAAAAATTTTAAATTGGGGAATGGAAAATGTGGAATGCGAGAAAGATTGCGTCGCAATCTTTGTTTGTGCTAAAGTTGCCCCCGGCAATTTCAGGACTTTTTTATTGAACTTTTTTTATGAATTCTTCTCCTTCAACTTCTTCTTCTACCGCGACTACTTCTTCTTATTCCGCTGATCAAATTCAGGTTTTGGAAGGATTGGAAGCCGTTCGTCGTCGTCCGGGAATGTACATTGGATCTACGGATGTGACCGGGCTCCATCATTTGGTTTGGGAAGTGGTCGATAATGCGATTGATGAGGCGATGGCCGGTTATTGTAAAAATATTATTGTGACCATTCATAAGGACAATTCTATTAGTGTTTATGATGATGGTCGTGGGATCCCGGTGGATAAACATTCTAAGACCGGCAAATCCGCGCTCGAAACCGTTCTCACCGTGCTTCACGCCGGAGGAAAATTTGGGGGTGGCGGATATAAAGTTTCAGGAGGTCTTCATGGAGTCGGAGTCTCGGTTGTGAATGCCCTTTCGGTCCGATTGGATGCCGAGGTTTATCGCGATAATAAAACGTATTATCAGAGTTACGACCATGGGGTGGCCAAGGCGGACGTGAAAGTGACGGGGACGTCCACTCATAACGGAACTAAGATTACATTTTGGGCCGATCCCGCGGTTTTTGAAACCACGACGGAATACAATTTTCAAACGATCTTGAATCGATTGCGCCAACAAGCTTACCTCACCAAAGGAGTGACGATTTCCTTAATCGATGAACGCGGAGAAGAGCTCAATCGTTATCGTTTCCATTTTGAAGGAGGGATTAAGTCTTATGTTCGCCATTTGAATAAAGGGAAGGAAACGATTGGGGAAGTGATTTATGTTGAAAAAAGCCCGAATGAAGGCAGCATTGAGGTTGCCATGCAATACACCCAAGGATTTCAGGAACATATTTTTACATTTGCCAATACCATCCATACGCCGGAAGGCGGAATGCATCTCACCGGATTCAAATCTGCTTTGACCCGCGTGATCAATCAATACGCTCGCAACAATGCATTTTTAAAAGAGAAAGATCTCAATCTTTTATCCGAAGATGTGTGGGAAGGGTTGACCGTCGTGATTTCCGTAAAATTGCCGGATCCTCAATTTGAAGGGCAAACCAAGAGTAAACTCGGGAATCCCGAGATTCGTACCGCAGTGGAGAGCGTGTTTGGAGACTTTTTACAGGAATATTTAGAGGAAAATCCGACCGGAGCTAAGGAAATTTTTGCCAAATGTTCGTTGGCGGCTCGCGCTCGTTTGGCCGCTCGTGCGGCGCGCGACACCGTGATTCGCAAGGGGGCGCTGGAGGGCATGACTTTGCCCGGGAAATTGGCGGATTGTTCTTCTCGAGAGCCCGAGGAGTCCGAGCTTTACATCGTTGAGGGAGATTCGGCCGGCGGTTCGGCCAAGCAGGGTCGAAATCGTGAAATACAAGCCATTCTTCCCCTTCGTGGAAAAATTTTAAACGTGGAACATTCCCGCATGGATCGTATTTTGGGAAATAATGAAATTAAATCTTTGATCATCGCGATTGGAGTGGGGATTGGTGAGTTTTTTGATCTCACCAAATTGCGTTATCATAAAATTGTGATCATGACCGATGCGGACGTGGACGGAGCTCATATCCGAACGCTTCTTTTAACTTTATTTTATCGTTATTTTTATCCGTTGATCGAGCATGGGCATATTTATATCGCGCAACCGCCTTTGTTTAAGTTGTCTCAAGGCAAGAAGATGGAATATGCGTATCACGAGGAGCAAAAAGAAGAGATTATTAAGACGTTTGATAAAGAGATGAAGATCAATATTCAACGTTATAAAGGTTTGGGAGAAATGAATCCGGAACAATTGTGGGAGACCACTATGAATCCGGAGACTCGGATCATGTTGAGAGTGAATGTAGAGGATGCCGAACGTGCCAATAAGGTTTTTGAAACTTTGATGGGCTCGGATGTATTGCCTCGCAAAAAATTCATTCAGACCCATGCTAAGAGTGTGAGGAATTTGGATATCTAGACACGAGCGGAAGCGAGTGTCCTTGAGTAGCGGTTGAATATGGACAGTTATTCAATTTTTCAGCGAGGGCTGATATTCAGTTTTATTTTAATTCGTTTTGTTGAGCCGTGCGTACCGGGAAAGGCACGTTTCGTCTTAGGTCAGGGATCTTATTGGAACAGATTGACTTGCTCATTTTTCTCCTGTAAAATAGATAGATAACAAAAATAAAATCTTTTTGAATATGCCACGCGCTTCGTCTCAAAATGACACTTGGATTGATATGGGCGTTTTGTCGAATTTCTTGCGGAAAATCGAGCGTTTGCAATCCACGGATTCGCCTCAACAATTTCGTTTTAGCCCTTCGTTTGGGGATTTTTGGGTGTTCGAAGTAGAAGACGCCGAAGACATCTTGGGCGGCGTTTTGGCGGTCCAAGATGGGCGTGTGTATGCCATTTCAGAGGATGTGTATGGGTTTGTGACCCGGACGCTGGGGAAAAGAAAATAAAAGTCCTGCAACAAAGAGAAGTAAATCGATATATTTCCCTGTATTTCCTTATGGTTTTTTAAGTATTAAAATGGCTTAAATAAGCCATTATTTGAGGCAAAAAGTGTGCACGCGCACACTTTTTTGGCTTTTATTGGGTTGAAAAAGTTTGACTTCGTCCCGATTGCTCCTTATACTCCGGACGTTATTTTTTTATTCAGACCTTAAAGGAGGTTTTATATGATTTCTGTTTGGAAAAACACTAAGGAATCATTCGATCGGTTTTTATCTCGTTTTGACCATGCGGTCCAACGTTCTCGTGTTGTGCGTGTCTTGAGGGAACGACGTTATCGCAAGAAACCGTTGACCAGGCGGTTGCAACGTCAGGCGGCGTTGAAACGTGAATTCTACCGAGCGAAACGTGAAAAAATGAAGTTCTATTAGGAACACAAAAAAGAGGTCGTCGATAAGGCGGCCTCTTTTATTGAAATCTCATTTAAGGGCGGCGTGTCCGATCCCCGCATTTTGAAAAGCAATCGGGAAGGAAGAATTTTTGTTCAAATGGGAGTCGGACACTCGGATCATGATTCTCGTGTCCTCTTCCTTAAAAATTTTCACAAAAATTTCCCTTTCCCTCTTGCTCGGAGAAATATCCTCAAAAATCCCCGCACCTCCCTTATTACAAGATTTTTTATTAATATGAATGATCCCACCCTCGGCTCTTTTTTGGCTTCTACAACCCCTTCTGATCGTTTGGCTGCGGAATTGATTGTCGGCTATGTCCTGGACAAGAGCAAGGAATGGGTTTTTTCGCATCCGGAATATGAGTTTTCTTCTCAAGAGTCCGATCGTTTGGCGCATTTGTGGTCTCGATTTGGAAAAGGGGAGTCTGTCGCTTATTTGATCGGCGAAAAGGAATTTTTTGGGTTGAAATTTAAAGTGGATTCGCGCGTTTTGGTCCCACGGCCTGAGACCGAGCATTTGGTGGAGGCGGTTTTGGCGCGAGTGCAGGATTCAGGGTTGACGGAGCCGCGAATTTTGGATGTTGGAACCGGGTGTGGGGCGATTGCGTTGGCGTTGGCACATACGCTTCCTCAGGCGCAAGTGTTTGCGAGTGATGTTTCTCCCGAAGCCATTGAGGTGGCCCGTGAAAATGCGGAGCGATTGGGGCTTTCTAAGCGAGTTTCTTTTTTTATTTCCGATCTTTTGGAAAGCTTTCCTAGGGAGGCTTTGAGACCTGATGTGATTGTGGCGAATTTGCCGTATATTGGCACTGAAAAATTTAATTTTGTTGAAAAATCCGTGAAGAAATTCGAGCCTCATGTTGCCCTTTTTGCAAGTTCGGATGGGTTGGATTTGTATCGGCGATTGTTTGAGCAAATTAGTTGTTCAGGCAACGCGAAACAAGTGGGGGGAAAGGGGGTGAAAGCTTGGTGCCCCCGATGGATTTTAGGCGAATTTGGTTCTTTGCAAAAAGCCGCACTAGAGCAGGAGTTACGGCATTATTTTCCCGATCCCTCAGTTCAAATTGAATTTCATACGGATTTGGCTGGTTTGGATCGATATTTTATTGTAGAGTTGCCAAAGTCACCCTGAGGTTCTCGAACAGACACGAACGAAGTAAGTGTCCGATTCCCTGCATTTCATTCCCATGACCTCAAGAAGAAGCTTTGAAAATGCGGGATATGACACTCCGCTGCGCTACGTGTCTGATGAATGTGTGGTTCGACAAGCTCACCACGACATAAGCCTTTAAATATTTTTATTGTTTTCTTATGTTAATTCTCGAAAAACTTAAAAAATTTGCAGATGAACTCGTTGAAGTGGAAGCCAAGATGTCGGATTTGGCTGTGATTTCCAATCAACCCCTTTATCAAAAATTGGTGCGTCGTCGTATTGAACTTCAGTCGCGCGCCAAGGTGTATCACGAACTTCAACAAAACGAAGACACGTTGGCAGAAGCGGAAAAAATGATGCAAGAGGATACGGATTCTGAAACGCATGCGTTTTTGGAAGCTGAAATTGCGGCTGCAAAATTGAAACAGGGGCAGATCATTGAGGCGGCGCGTGTGGCACTTTTACCGGTGGATCCGGATGACAGTAAAAATTGTATTTTTGAGATTCGAGCCGGGGCAGGTGGGGATGAGGCTGCGCTGTTTGCCGAGGAGTTGTCGCGTATGTATTTTCGTTATGCGGAATCGTTGAATCTTAAGGTCAATTTGATCGATAAAAGTGAAAATGAGGGCGGAGGGGTTCGTGAAATTATTTTTAAAGTGGAAGGGCCTCAGGCGTTTGGGCTTCTTAAATACGAATGTGGAGTGCATCGGGTTCAGCGCGTGCCCGTGACTGAGGCTCAGGGGCGAATTCACACGTCCACTGCGACCGTGGCGGTTTTGCCTGAGGTGGAAGAATTGGATCTTCAAATCCGAGATCAGGACTTGAGGATTGATGTTTTCCGCGCCGGAGGGCATGGTGGGCAGTCGGTGAATACTACGGATTCGGCGGTGCGCATCACGCATTTGCCCAGCGGGTTGGTGGTGATCTGTCAGGATGAAAAATCACAGTTGAAAAATAAAGCCAAGGCCATGGGAGTTTTGCGTTCGCGTTTGTACGCCATGGAGCAGGAAAAACGTCAAAAAGAGTTGGGCGAAGCCCGTCTTTCCCAGATCGGAACCGGGGATCGTTCGGAAAAAATTCGCACGTATAATTTCCCTCAAGATCGGGTCACGGATCACCGCATCAAAGTGAGTTGGAGCAATTTGCCGGGTATTATGGATGGGAATATCGCCGAAATCGTTGAGGCGTTGAAAAAAGCGGATCAGGAGGAGATGTTGGCTAGGGCGTGCTGAACACGCACGTAGCGAAGCGAAGTGCGCTTTTTCATGCATCCAATTTTCGATCTTGACTTCTTCTTCTTCTTATGGGACAATTAAGGTGTCCTTTTTTTTATTATATTTATAAAATTATCAAATATGGGCATTTCAAAACCTGCCGTCGCTGCCGCAATGTTAGCCGTTACTCCTTTAGCAGCGGAAGCTCAAGGAATGGGCGTTTACCGTGTGGGGGGAGAACCGACCGTTGAAGTCACTGGCCAAAATTTAATGAATGCTTGTACGGTTCCTCATATGACGGTGGGGCAATTAAATGGATATGCAGGCTCTCTTGGAGACTCTTTAGGCGAAGCGGTGGATGTTACGGATGCGGAGCGATCTTCGGCTCAAGAAGGTGCTCAGGGAAAATTAGATGCCGAGAAAAAGATTTTGGAAGCTCGAGTAGCCACTGTGGTAAAGGGTACGGAGACACTGAAAGTCGAAATGGAAACTATGCTTAATGGGTTACCGACGGATGCTCCGGCCAGTGATTTTTCAGAAGGAGGCGCGAAACGAACGCAATTAGAAGGATGGAAAGAAAAATTGAAAGCTAAAAAGGTGGAATTGGATGCCATTTCTGCGGAATTGCCGTTGTTAACGGCACGTGTTCGCGTCACCGATGAAGGGATTCGCTTGGAAGATGTGAGAAATGCTTTTGCAACATGGGAAAAATCGTCAGGAATAACTTGTGCTGATCCGGTGCAAATTTTTGTTGCGACAAATCGTTCATTCCCGACGAATGCAACAGAAAATGAACGAGTGGGGACTCGAAGAGCTTATAATCCGGGAGTCGGGAGTTTAGGACTTGCCCCGGAATCTGGTTTTGTAAATCGAACTTCGGAAAGGCCTTCTCCTCTTTGGGTTTTTGTGGCTGAGGTACAAGCATTAGAAGCTCAAGCGGGTAGTTTAGTTGAAGAAGCCGCCGAGCTTTCTCGACGTATTACTGCGATGACTCTTTCTCAGTAAACTTTACCCAAGCCTCTCAAGCAATTCCTCGATTTGTTCCTTGAGTTTTGGAATGTCTTTTTGAATGGTTTTCCATACCACATTGATATTCACGCCAAAATATTCATGAATGAGAATGTCCCTCATCCCGGCAATTTCTTTCCATGCGATTTCCGGATATTGTTTTTTGAACGCAGGCGGTAATTGTTTAACCGCTTCGCCAATGATTTCAATGCGTCTAATAAGGGCATCTTGAAGCATTTTCATCCCGCTAAATTTTTCTTTATTGGTGCCGCGAGCGTATTTTTCAATCTCTTTGATGCTGTCACGGATATGTTTGATGAAAATTTTAGGATTTTTTTTCATAGATGAGTTTTTGTTCGTCTGAGATGATCTTTTTAAGATAAGGGTGTACGGAATCGTAGGTCAAAATATCGACTTTTCGTCCGATTTTTTCTTCAAGTTTTAATTTAAGCCGAGAAAGATCCAAGAGGCTGGCTCCTCCTTGAAATCGTACTAAAAGATCTACATCGCTACGTTCGGTTTCATCGCCTGTGGCAAAAGACCCAAAAATGGAGGCTTTTGTGACTCCTTCGAGTTTGAGAATGGGAATGATTTGTCGTTTGATGGTTTGGATAGTCATGCCGCAATTATAACAGAATTTTTTACTCCACCCAATGATTCCCCAAGCTTTTCTTTCTTTTAATGCATGCTTGAGTTACAGCTTTGGCGGTTTCGAGCATGTTGTGGGTTTCTTGAGTTTGTTCATTGATAGACTTGGAGGTTTTTGGAAATGATTTTTCGAGGGCTTGAAGTTGGCGTAACGCGAGCTGCATGCGCGAAGGATGGCGAATAATGCCTACGTTTTCCCACAATAGGTCTCGAATTTGGGTTTGAATCGTGCGTAGACGTTTGAGTTGAGTTGCGGTTGGTCTTTGGTAAGTTGGAACTGGAAAATTCGGGAAAGACGCCGGCGTAGAACGGTGCGCGATCTTTTTTTGAACTTGGCCGCTGAACACGAGGGCTTCGAGTAAAGAATTGGAGGCGAGTCGGTTGGCGCCGTGAACCCCGGTCCAGGCCACTTCACCGAAGGCGTACAGGTTTCGTACCCCGGTTTCGCCATTGAGGTTGGTTTTGAGACCGCCGCATAAGTAATGCGCGGCCGGGGCAATGGGGATGAGGTCTTTGGTGAGGTCGAGGTTAAATGTTTTGAGTTTTTGATAAATTTGAGGGAAGCGCAACTTGATTTCATCTCCATGCAAATGACGCATGTCGAGAAAAGCGCCTCCGTTCAAATCTTGCTGATACACAGCGCGAGCCACGACATCTCGAGGCGCCAGTTCTGCCAGAGGATGAACGCCGTTCATAAATCGTTCATTTTTTTTATTTTTAAGGAGAGCTCCTTCGCCTCGTAACGCTTCACTGAGTAAAAATTTTGTTCGACCTCCGAGTTTGAAGGCCGTGGGGTGAAATTGAATGAATTCGATGTCTTTTGCAGAGAGGCCAATGCGTAGACCCATGGCGATTCCGTCTCCTGTCGAGATGGCCGGATTGGTGGTGTATTTGTAAATTTGCCCGAGTCCGCCGGTGGCGAGCACGGTATTGGCGGCGTATAGATTTTGAATTTTCCCGGCATGAATGACTCGTACTCCATAACAGGTTTTATTTTTTACCAAAAGGTCGAGGGCAAACGTGTGTTCAAGGAGTTCGATATTGGGATGATTTTTTACTTTTTCCACCAAAATGCGTTCGATTTCCATGCCGGTGTAGTCTCCGACAAACGCGATGCGTCGGGCGTGGTGACCGCCTTCTTTGGTGAGGAGCAGTTTTCCGGTTTTATCGGTAGCAAACGGCACCCCAAATTCCACGAGTTGCATGACGGCCGCGGGTCCGTTTTTTACCATGAATTCAACCGCTTTTCGGTTGTTGTGAAGGCTTCCGGCCTCGAACGTGTCTTGAACATGGGCGGCAAAACGGTCGGCCTTGTCCAGGACTGCGGCGATTCCGCCTTGGGCTTTGTTGGTTCCGGTTTCGGCGGCGAGTTTTTTTGTGAGAACCACGACTTTTCCGTATTGTGCCGCGTGTAGCGCAAAGTTGAGCCCGGCGATGCCGGAGCCGATGATGAGCGTATGGCACGGGCATTCCAAAGCGCCGCATTTTTTGCATTCATTTTTTATAAATTGAGGAGATTTTTTGATTTTTTTTAGAAGTGGTGCGACGTTGTTTTTCTCTTTAACGGTGTAGATAAGATCTGCTACACGTTCATAAACGGGTTTTCGTTCTTTCCAGATTTTATCCAATTCCTGGAGGGACGATTGTGTGCCGGTGAGTGAGGGGCGGGCGTAACTTTTTTGTAAGCGTTTTTTGAGCAGGGGAAGGGATGCGTTGAGAAAGATCACGATTCCATTTTTTTTAAAAATTTTAGCGTTTTGCGGATCCATGAAAGTTCCTCCGCCGGTGGAGATAACAACATTTTTTTCTTTTGCCAGACGTTGGGTAACTCTTTTTTCCAGATTACGAAACGCAGGCCATCCTTTTTCTTTCACGAATTGATCAATTTTTTTGTTCATCATGTGTTCGATTTCCTGATCGATATCAAAAAAAGGACGATTTAATTTTTTCGCAATATCGCGACCCAGTCGTGTTTTTCCCGAACACCGCATGCCGGTAAGAATAAGGTTCATTTTAATGCTTTAAATCTTTTCTTAAAAAATACACAAAAGGCAGGGCAAGTACAATCAGTCCCGAACTGACCCAAAAAACATAAGAATTGCCATAGGTTGAACCCAAGGGAGCAAAAAGAAATGCTCCCAACATAGCGCCGCTTGCGTCTGAAAATCGCATTATTCCCGCGCTTCCTCCCACTCGTTCTTGCGGGAAGAGTTTGCGAACGCCATGATACAAAAAAACGAATCCAAATGCGTCGCCTCCTTCATGAATGAGTCGCCCCAGGAAGGAAATGGGAAGAGAGGGGATTGTCATGATGAGTTGGCCTATGGCTGCAGCGATCAGCCCGATGGTTAATATTTTTGTGACAGACATGCCGTGATGAATGAGCACGCTTGCGTACCGGCTCCATCCGTACATGGTCATGATCGCGAGTCCGGTGTATAGCCCCATGACTTGATAGGAGAGGTGTAAATTTTCACGTAAAAAGAGGCCGTATGAAGTATTTTCCGCGCCAAAATGGAATGCCCATAAAAAGATGACTAGGATGAACGCCACCACTCGAAAATTCCAAAGGTCGTTTTTGTAGGCTTTTATTTTTTCTTTGAAAATGATGTTTTTGGGAAGCGTTAGGCAAAATAATGCCATGAGAAGGGTCACGCCCGAGAGGGTGTAGAGCCATGTTTGAAAAGTGAGAAATTGCAACATCGTGCCCCCGGTGAATGTTCCCAATCCCGAGGCGAGAAGGAATGTTCCAACATAAGACCCGATTTCTTTGCTTTTTTCGCGGTTGCTGTTTTTGTAGAAAAAACTGTCGACCGACAAGGTGATTAGGTTGGTCCCGATGCCTCCCAAGATTGAGACCAAGATGAAAATTTGGAAATTGTTGAAGACCGCGAATCCGATAAAATCGCTGGCCAGGAGGATGAAGCCCAGGGCGCTTAAATATTTGGAGGGGATGCGGTCATTGAGAAATCCGATGGGCACGACCACGAGAAGGGTCACAATAGGGAAAATGGCGAAAAGAATGCCTTGCTGAGCGCCGGAAAGGCCGATGTTCGTGAAATAAATGCCCCAGTAAAAAAGGATGGCTTGGGCCAGGAATTTTTGTGCGCTGATGAGGAAGGTGGCGCGACGGATTGGGAGTGAAGATGGTGTGATTTTGGAGTGAATATTGGGCATAAGATGGAGAAAATGATGTCACATGAGGTGATCCGAGGAGAAGGATTCTTGGCCACCGCGGTTCGTTCGCTCCTGCGGCGACTGGTCGCTCAGACACGTAGCGAAGCGAAGTGTCGAATTTATTGATTTGATTGTAAGGGTGAAAGGAAAGGAATTTTCGTTCACAAATTTTTTCCTTCCGCCCTAGAATGATTTTTTATCTTTTTAAGATCCTCCCAAAACCCCGGATACGTTTTTCCTACACAGCTCGGATTTTTAATCACGAGCCCGGGGAGTACGCATCCTGCCATTCCAAAGCACATGGCCATGCGGTGGTCGTTATAGGTTTCGATCGTGGCGGGGTGAAGGGATTTTGGATTTCCGAAGATGATTAGGCCGTCTTTGAGTTTTTTTACTTTCACACCCATGCGTTGGAGTTCTGTGGCGAGAGCGGAAAGGCGGTCGGATTCTTTGATTTTTAGATTACCGAGTCCTTTTAAGGTCGTTTTTCCTTTTGCAAAGGCGGCGACCACGGCCAAGGTCATGGCGCCATCCGGAAATTCGTTGGCATCTACGGTGCCCAATGGTTTGAGCGTTTTGGGTGAAAGAGGTCCGTGGATCGTGATTTGATTTTTTCCTTCTTGAATTTGGCATCCCATTTTTTTGAGATGTTTTAAAATTTGGATGTCGGGTTGGAGCGTTTTTGAAGAAATATTTTTCACTGTAATTGTTTTCCCGGTGATGGCTGCGAGTCCAAAAAAGTAAGAGGCGCTTGAGACGTCGGCTTCGATCGTAAGTGTTGTTGTTTGGTAATTTTGATGGAGTATTTTTAGAGTTCGACCGGGTGCTTTCTTGGGAGTTTGTATAAAAAATTTATTCATTAAGCAAAGCGTCATTTCTACATAGGGTTTTGATGTGAGTTTTCCTTTGATTTTTAAGGTTAAACCGTGGGGTAATCTCGGCGCTAAAATGAGTAAGGCAGAAATATATTGGCTGCTTAAATTTCCTCGAATTTGGACGGATTTTTGAATGAGCGGTTTTCCGTGGATCGTGAGTGGAGGGCAGCCGTTGTTGCTTTCAATTTTGGCGCCCATTGTCGTAAGAGCGTCGAGCAAATCCTTGAGCGGACGTTCGTTCATACGCGCGTCGCCTTCGATGCGTGTTGTGAACGGTTCGTTGGCTAAAATCGCGGTGAGAAATCGGACTGCGGTCCCGGCATTACCCAGGTACAATGGTTTTTTAGGCTTTTTAAATTGGCCTGTGCTCGTAACGGTGAGTGTGGTCCCTTTTTGTTGAATTTTTACTCCCAAATCTTTGAGCGCTTGAATCATCACTTGAGTATCATCTGCTAAAAGCGCGTGTTTGAGCGTGGTTTTTCCGCAGGCCAAAGCAGCCATGAGTAGGGCGCGATTGGTATAGCTTTTGGAACCGGGGATTGAAATGGAAAGTTTTGGCATGGGGGAAGAAGGGAAAAATGTTTATGTCATGGTGAGGAGCCACAAAGTGGCGTCTCGAACCATACATTCATGAAGGAGTTAATAGAGAAGAAAATGCAGGATGCGACCCTTCGTTTGCCTTACGGCTTCACTGCGGGTCTGTTATAGCACTGCCCGCACCTGATCCTCTGTGATGCCTCGTACAATTTTGGGTTTTCCGGGGCGTTTTAACAGCACAAACGTAAATCCGTGAGCCGTGTGTTTTTTGTCGCGGCGAATGGCTTTAAGGATAGGCTCGCGCTCGAGTTTGTCCGGGAGACGCGTGGGCAAGCCGAGAGAGCGGAGGACTTGCTCGATTTGTTCGCAGGTTTTGGGGGATTGAAGTTTGAGATCTACGGCAAGGCGATTTTCGAGGTTCATACCAATGGCAATGGCTTGGCCGTGGCTGAGGCGGTAGCCGCTGGCGTATTCAATGGCGTGGCCGATGGTGTGTCCATAATTGAGAAGCATGCGCACTCCGGTTTCGCGTTCATCTTTTTCCACAATGCGCGTTTTGACTTTGCAGGAACGGATGAGGAGTTTGGTCAGAAGCACGGTGTTGGCATTGCCCGCGTCTTCTGGGAATTTTTTAAGGATTTTATAAATTTTTCGATCCGCAATGAGTCCGTGCTTGATGATTTCCGCGAGGCCATTTTGAATCTGTTTTTTAGGTAAAGTCGCGAGCAGGGCCGGGTCGACATAGACTTTTTGTGGTTGGGCCGTGGTTCCCACCAAGTTTTTTCCGATGCGGAGATCTACTCCGGTTTTTCCGCCAATTGCGGAATCGCCCATGGCCAATAAGGTGGTGGGCACATGCACGAATGGGATTCCTCTCATGAAAATCGAGGCTAAAAATCCACCGATGTCGCCCACCACACCGCCTCCCAAGGCGATGACGCAGGACGTGCGATGGTGTCCGAGCTGTACCATTTGTTCCGCTAATTTTCCAATGGTTTCGAGTGTTTTTCGACCTTCGCCACTTTGGAACGAGATCATGCTGGCTTCCAATCCGGCTTCGTGTAAGGCTTTGAGCAATCGTTCTCCGTAAAATTTACGCGTGTTGGTGTCGGTGACGATGCAATATTTTTCGCCGAATTCTTGATCCTTGAGGTCTGCGGGAATTTTTTGAAACAATCCGGGTTCGATTTGGATTTCATACGAATCGTCGCGCCAGTTGAGAAGTTTGAGGAAATGAGACGAAGAAACGCGAGTGAGCCACATGGGGAGGGAGGATTAAAAAGTGTTTTTAATATATCCTAAATTTTTGAAGAAATTAAGCAGAAAACAAGTGGGAGAGGAAAATTTTTGTGAGCATTTTTAAGGAAGAAATGCCGAGAATCATGATCCGAGGCATTTCGTTCCCATGCGAATAAAAATTCTTCCTGACCACTTGTTTTTAGTTATTTTTTATAACTCTCTGCCTACCGCTTTTGCGATTTTTTTGAAGTCTTTCATCATGTCCACGAGCATCTCCGGGGTGACGGATTGATCCCCATCGGTCATGGCTTGATCCGGATGCGGGTGCATTTCGATGATGAGACCGTCGGCTCCGGCCGCAATCGCGGCACGAGCCACAGGGGCTACGAGAATGCGTTTTCCGGTTCCATGACTTGGGTCTGCGATCACGGGTAAGTGGCTGAGTTCTTTCACTAACGGGATGGCATTGATGTCGAATGTGTTGCGTGTTTCCGGTTCGAACGTGCGGATTCCGCGTTCACACAACATCACTTTATGGTTGCCTTCACTCATGATGTATTCCGCAGCGAGAAGCCATTCTTTAATTGTGCTCGAGAGCCCGCGTTTGAGCAAAACCGGTTTTTGCGTTTTCCCGATTTCTTTTAATAGGTTGAAGTTTTGCATGTTGCGTGTCCCGATTTGGACAATGTCCGAGTATTTGGAAACTAAATTTACATCGCGCGTGTCCATGAGCTCGGTGACGACCAATAAACCGTTTGAGTCCGCAGCACTGCGCATGATTTTGAGGCCTGCTTCGCCCATGCCTTGAAAGGCGTAGGGCGTGGTTCTCGGTTTGAACGCTCCTCCGCGCAAGATGGTGGCTCCGGCTTTTTTCGCGGCTTTGGCGGATTCGTTGATTTGTTCTTCGCTTTCGACAGAGCATGGTCCGGCCATGACTACGATTTGTTTTCCTCCGATTTTGACGCCATTGATGTCAATGATCGTGTTTTCGTGTTTGGTGTCGCGCGCTGCGAGTTTGTACGGTTGTAAAACCGGCATAACGTCGCTGACGCCTGGCAGGGATTTGATATGAGAAACATCGAGACCTCGCTCGTCTCCGATGACTGCGATGACCACGCGTTCGGTGCCGATTAAGGGCATGGGTTGAAGTTTGGCGGCACGCATTTCGTCAATGATGCGTTGAACCTCGGTTTCCGGAGCGTTGCGTTTCATGATGATGATCATGGTGTCTGGTTTTAAAGGATGAGAAGAAGCGGAGGCTTTAATAAAGATAAGGGCGAGTCATATGAGGGGCGAATACGGGACTAAACGATTTGGTACCCATTGTAAAAGGGGTTAAAAAAATAATAAACAAAAAAAATCCTCGTGTGCCGCGAGGAAGAAATTTGAATGCAGAGCGCTTCCCTACGGCAAAGGATCAGTTAAAGTAAAAAAAGTATTCTCCAAAAGCGCCTCGAACAGATGAGTTTTTTTCGGAAACGGCCGAAGATGCAAAGTTGAGGCGATTCATGAGATTTTTTTTACGAGAAGAACATGGAGTAGTTTAGCAGGGAGATTGATAGGTGGCAATGGTTTGTGAATTTTTTATAGAAACGATAGAATCTGCGCAATGCTCATCGATACTCATACCCATCTTTATTTTCCCGGTTTTGTTGAGACGGACGAGGCGAGTCGCGCGTTGATTGAGCGTGCGCAAGCGGCGGGAGTGTCGCCATTGATCACGGTTGGTTTTGATGTGACGAGTTCGTTAAAAGGTCTTGAATTGGCTCAAAAACATGAGTCGGTTTTTTGTGCATTGGGCGTGCATCCGTATGATGGCGCGGGATGGGATTTGTCTGTGGGGACGACTTTTTCACAAAAAATTGAGGAGGATCGGGCATCGGGCTCTACGAAAATTGTGGCCATTGGAGAGATTGGGCTCGATTATTTTCATATGAAAATCACAAAAGAGGAGCAACAACGCGTGTTTCGCGAGGAGTTGCAATTCGCTAAAAAAGTAAATTTGCCGGTGATTATTCATTGTCGTGAGGCGTTTGAGGATGTTTTTGCGATTTTGGAGGAGGAAAAGATGTTGCGTGTGGTTTTTCATTGTTTCTCGGAAAACTTGGAAGCGGCCCAGAAAATTTGGGAAAAAGGGTGGCATACGTCGTTTACGGCGGTGGTGAGTTATCCCAAGAGTGAGGAGTTGCGTCGAGTGGTGGCTGCGTGCCCGCCGGATCGCTATTTCTTGGAAACCGATGCGCCGTTTTTGCCGCATCAGACCTTGCGCGGGAAAAAGAATGAATCGTCGTTTCTTCCCCGATTGGTTGAGACGGTGGCTGAGGTGCGGCATGGATCTGTAGGGAAAATTGAAGAGGAGACGACTCAGAATGCGATCCAATTTTTTGGGATGAAATTGTAATTATTTTTTAATGAAAATTTAATGAAAAATTCATTTTGGAGGGGGCAGTCGCGGTTGTTTTTTGGGCTAATGATGGGCGTTGTTTTTTTGAGTGCTTGTACGTCTGAGCCCGTAGTGAGTGATGAGATGAAATATTATTGTGAAATGGATTTGGATTGTGTGAATTCGTGTGGGTATGGAGCGGTTAATTTTTCTTGGTTTGAAGGGCAAGAAGAATTGTGTGACGATGGGTGTGCCGGAGACCGGATGGCGGCGCCTCAATGCATTGAAAACAGTTGTGTCGCTTTTCGAGAAGATGGGTTGCCGGCTTCCAATTGTACTCACCAATAATTTTTTTAATTCAATTTATTTTTATGCGTAAAATTTTTGTTTTTATAGGGTTTCTTTTTTTAGTGGGGATTGGGATTTGGGTATTTAAAACCGTAGAAAACAATAAGATGGCTTATTATTGTGAAACCGATGCGGATTGCATGAATTCTTGCGCGTATGGGACGCTCAATGTAGAATGGTATGCCGAAAATATTGATTCCGATATGGAATGTTTGGATGGGTGCAATGGGCCGTGGTCCGCAGCTCCGCAATGCATCTTGAATGTATGCACCGCTTTCCTTTATAACGGGGAAGAAAATCCGGGGTGTACGAGACAATAATTAAATCATTCCCAGCATTTCTTTGAGGGTGTTGATTTTTCCGGGAACTAGAATTTGAGAACTCCATTGTTTGGCTTCGTGCAGTCGTTTTTTATGTTGGTTTCCTTCACGGATTTCTCCGGAAAGTCCGATTTCTCCGAATGCGGTGAGGTCTTGGGCTAGAGGTTTTTTATAAAAAGAAGAGGCGATGGCGAGGCAGACCGCAAGATCTACGGAAGGATCTTTGATTTTGAGTCCGCCCACCACATTTACATAAACGTCTTGATTGCCGAGATTGAGGCCTGCATGTTTTTGAAGCACGGCGATGAGTAATTCAAGCCGAGTGAGGTCGAATCCCGAGGCTGCACGTTTGGGATAACCAAAAGCGGTGGTGTGAGTGAGGGCTTGAATTTCGACAAGGAGCGGGCGAGTGCCTTCCAGGGTGACGGTCAGACAGGATCCGAGCGGATTATTCGGGCGATGCTTGAGCAACATTTGAGAAGGATTGGAAACTTCTTTGAGCCCGGTTTCCGTCATTTCGAAAATTCCAACTTCTTGAGTGGATCCGAATCGATTTTTAACTCCTCGGAGGAGGCGTAAGTCGTGGTAACGATCGCCTTCGAGATAAAGAACCGTGTCCACAAGATGTTCGAGAGTTTTGGGGCCTGCGAGATTTCCGTCTTTGGTCACATGGCTCACGATGAGCAGGGACATGTTTTTTGATTTCACGTGTTCCATGAGCGCTTCGGCGCACGCGCGAACTTGGGTGATGCCGCCGGCCATGCCTTCGGCGTTTTCAGTGGACATGACTTGAATGGAATCGATGATTGCGAAATCGGGTTTTTGTTGATCCAGTAGCGATAAAATTGGCTCGAGGAATGTTTCATTCACGAGCAGGAGTTTTTCGGATCGTATTCCCAAGCGTTTGGCGCGGAGCGCGATTTGGGCCACGGATTCTTCTCCGGAAATGTAAAGGATTTTTGATTTGGATTTACTGATCCCTTCGCAAAGCTCGAGAGTGAGCGTGGATTTTCCAATCCCGGGTTCTCCTCCTAAAAGGAGTAGACTTCCGTTGACCAAACCGCCGCCGAGCACGCGGTCGAATTCATTAATTCCGGTGGGCGTGCGTTCCATGTTTGTTAAGGTTTCTGAAAGGGGAGTGGGGATTGGGGTTTGAAGGTTGCGGTGTTGGCGCTCTTTGGCCGGAGAGTCGGTGCGAATCGTGTCTTCGATCAAGCTGTTCCACGCGTTGCATTGGGGGCATTTTCCAACCCATTTTGGGCTTTGTGCGGCGCACGATTGGCAGACGAAGATGGTTTTGAGTCTCATGGCTTTACTATAGCAGGTGATGATTAAATTTTTCTAACAAAAAGATGAACACTACAGTGGATTTTATAAATTCCTCTTGGTCTTCCCGGTTTTTTTCATTAAAATAGCGCCGCTTTGTTCATTGAATCGTTTGTGAATGTGGGTCAGTAGCTCAGGGGTAGAGCAGTTGCCTCTTAAGCAATTGGCCGTGGGTTCGATACCCACCTGACCCACCATATGTTATGATGACGTGGCGTTTGATTTTTGAAAATTTTGGTGCGATGGCGGAGTGGTTACGCAGCGGTCTGCAAAACCGCGTACACCGGTTCAATTCCGGTTCGCACCTCCAATAAAATGTGCTCCGCCCGGGTGGTGGAATGGCAGACACGGGGGACTTAAAATCCCTTGACCTAAAAAGTCGTGTGGGTTCGACTCCCACCCCGGGCACCACTACTAATTTTTATGATCCTGTCTTTTTGCCATTCTAACTACCACTTGCTCATGGGTTATTCGCAAAAGTGTCCTTAAATCCAAAAGTGTTCCTCGGATGAAATCCAAATCGAATTTTTGAGTGGGTTCTATTGGAAATTCTAGAGCCCCTTCGGTTGATAATTCTCGATGTATCGATCTTCCCAATAATTCAATGGCAGTTCGTAGCGCGAGTTCGAGAATTTTCATATAGTTTTGAAAATGTGGGTGCATGTAGTCGGCATGTATTTTCCAACAGGCATTTTCTTTTGCCATTTCATATACAGTTTTTTGTCTTTCTCTTTCCTCTTTTATCATCAATTCAAGGGCTTGTATTAATTGAGTCAGTATTATTTCTAGGTTTTTTTGATTTAGAATGTTAGCGGCTTCTTTTAAAATTGTTTCAAAAGCGTCAAAATTCAATAAAATTTGTGGAGCTTCTCGGCGTGCGGCTGTGTCCGGAAGACCCCAAGGGATTCCTCTGGGCCGGAGCGTTCCAATGTATGCGTCGTCTGGTCCGCGCTCGCATGTACGGGGATCGTGTTTTCGAATTTCCATAAAGTTATGTTAAATTCTTTCAAATTAAATTATATTTTTCGCAAAATGGCAAGTTGATGCTTTTTTAATTTATTTCTCATGAAAATCATCTCCATCTCCAAAGCTCCCCAAGCCATGGGTTTTTATTTGTTTCGGGCCAGATTCCAATTGTGCTCGCTTATTTACTTCAAATACACCGTCTTCAAACTTTGCTTAACTTGATCAATCGCGAGTTGCGTGTCCAAGGCGTCATACGTCCCGGTTACAATATAAGCCGTGGTTCCCTTTACGGCATAGAGTTGAATGAATTTGCGCACCGGCTCGGTGGAGTCGTTGGTGCCCTCAAATTCAATTAAATATGTGGGGACTGAGGTGCCGGCAATATTCACATTAAAATCGGTTTGACTGATTTTTTTAAAATTCACCAATTGGCCCGAGAGCGTGTTCAGCATGGTGAGCGCGTAATCCGCACTTTGGGTGCCTTCGGTCACCGGGTTTTGGACCACATTGATATTGGCGATAAAGTCGTGATCTTGCACATTGTTGCGAAAGGCGACCAGCGTGTTTTTTGGGTATTGAGAAGAAAATTCGGTGATGGTTTCCCAATTTTCAGGGACTTGCATTCCAAGATCTTGAATTTCAATGGCACGGTAAAAAGCGATGGGTTCAATTTGGCTGATGGGCTCGGTGGTGGCTGTGTCGCCGTCTCCACAACCGGGGAGTAAAAAGGCCAGAGTCGCGAGTAGACACGCAGCGAAGCGAAGTGTCGGATTTTTTATTTTTTGCATGTGGAGATTTTTTTAAAGAGAAGATAACCCTTGCAGAGCTCCTTTGATTGTAGGGGTTTTTCTCTCAAGCGACAAGGCTCTTTTGCTTGCTTTTATTTTGCATGCCCTTACAATTCGTCGCGATGAATATTGGTATCTTGGTTTACAATTCGGAGTGGTGGAGGACCAGTCTCAAATCGAGGCGTCTTTCCGCGCACGATAAGTTGTTGTTGGCTGCGGGTCGGGCTCGCGGTCACACCATGAAAGTGTTTCGATTCGAACGTTGTCAGCTTTTTTATGAAAATGGAGAGATGAAGGTGTTTTACGGGGGGAATCCTTTTCCGAAAATGGATGTGATCATTCCGCGTCCGAGTGTTTGCAATAATGTGGATTTGGAACTGACTCTTAATAAACATCTCCTTTTAATGGGGATGAAATTGGTGAACGGTTATATGCCGGTGATGCGCGCGAAAAATAAAATTCGTATGCTTCAAATTTTGAGTCATGCGGGAATTAAAATGCCTAAAACCGTGATTTTGAAACGTTTTGAATATATGGATGATGCGATTAAGCGCGTGGGCGGATTTCCTATTATTATTAAGACGCCACACGGGTCGTTGGGAAGGGGAGTGGCGATTGTGGAAAGTCGTCGATCTCTTTTGTCGGCCTTGGATATTATTTGGGCGGATGCACAGAATCGGAGTTTGCTTATTCAAGAATATGTAAAGGAGTCCGCGGGGCATGATATTCGTGTTTTTGTGGTGAATAATAAGGTGATTGCGTCTATGGAGAGAAAATCAAAACGAGGGGATTTTAGGTCCAATATCGGGTGTGGAGGAAAAGGAATTCCCGTTGTTTTAACAAAAGAAGAAGAAAAATTGGCGTTGGATGCCACGCGTGCTTTTAGTTTGGATTTGGCGGGAGTGGATTTGTTGCGAACAAAAACCGGTCCCGTAGTCATGGAGCTCAATGCCAACCCCGGGCTTGAGGGAATTACGGAAGCCACGGGAGTGGATGTGGCGGGGAAAATCATTGATTTTGCCGTGCTCAAGGCTAAGCAAAAATCAGATGTTTCTTTTAAGTCGAAAAAATCAAAGGCTTCGGGAACAACAGATCCTTCTTTGAGGGAAGAGCCGAATTCTATTGTATAAGGTCATTGATGTCTCTTTGGCCACCGCGGTTCGATCGCTCCTGAGGAGATCGTCTGCTAAGACACGTAGCGAAGCGAAGTGTCGCATTTTGATTTTTTTCCCTTTGTTAGAAACAAGCGGGAAGGAAGAATTTTTGTTCACCAGACACGAACGAAGTGAGTGTCCTTGAGAAGGATGCCCCATTTTCAGCCACGTGTTGAATTTTCAATAATTCGCTGATATTCAATGATTTTCTCAAGCGCATTCCGCTACGCTCCATGCGTATCCTTGAAAATTTTCACAAAAATTTTCCTCTCCCACTTGTTTAAAAACGTTTTACTTTGAAAGTTCCACCGGCGGGCGTGTGATGACTTTGTCGATCAAGCCGTATTGGCCGTATTTCATGGCTTCTTCCGCAGTCATAAAGTTGTCGCGGTCCGTGTCTTTTTCAACGGTCTTGAATGGGGCACCGGAATGGTGAGCCAGAATTGTGTTGAGTCGTTTTTTAGTTTGAATGATATGACGGGCATGGATTTCAATGTCCGACGCTTGTCCTTCGACTCCGCCCAAGGGTTGATGAATCATGATTTCGGCATGGGTAAGAGCGTAGCGTTTCCCTTTAGCTCCGGCGGCCAATAACACGGCTCCCATGGACGCGGCCATTCCTATACATACGGTGCATACATCCGGACGAATGTATTGCATGGTGTCGTAAATCGCCAAGCCCGCGGTGACGTGTCCGCCCGGGGATTGAATATACATAATGATGTCTTTTGTTGAATTCTCTTTTTCCAAGAAGAGCAATTGCGCGATGATGGAGTTGGCCACTTGGTCGTTGATGGCGCTTCCTAAGAAAAGAACGCGATCTTTGAGTAAGCGTGAGTAAATGTCGTATGAGCGTTCGCCTTCGTGTGTTCGTTCGATGACGGTGGGAATCAAAATACTGTTTTTGATTTGTTTTTGGCTGTGAGCCGTGGAGGACGTGTTCATTTTTTTGATTTTTTAAAAGTAAAAATTAAAAAGGTTCTTTAACAGTATACCTCTTTTTTATAGATGTGGGTATGTTCTATCCGATGACGTAAATTGGTTTTATTGCCTTGTAATGGAGTGGGGTTTTAGGACTTTTTTTGAAAAATCGTTTGACATCTAAAAAACCATTGATAGAATGACCGTGCTCCTTTTGACGGAATAGGTGTTTTTAGAACCTTGCGCCCCGGGAGACGCGCTCCTTGACAGTTTGATTGTAATAGAGAATCTTTGTCTATCACTTTGAAATTCGGTTTGAATTTTTTTCCATCCAGCTAGGATGGTCATAACTTTTTTATATGGAGAGTTTGATCCTGGCTCAGGGTGAACGCTGGCGGTGTGTTTAATACATGCAAGTCGAGCGCCCAGCACTTTGCTTACAACCCTTAATGTGTTTGCGCGGTTGTCGGTAGGGTGCTGGGAGCGGCGAATTGGTGCGTAATACGTTGGTAGCTACTTTATACTCAGGGATACCCACGCGAAAGCGTGGCTAATACTGGATAGTCCCGCAAGGGTAAAGGCTTCGGCCGGTATGAAAGGCGCCTGCGTCCTATCAGCTAGTTGGTGAGGTAACGGCCCACCAAGGCTATGACGGGTAGCTGGTCTGAGAGGATGATCAGCCACAGTGGGACTGCGACATGGCCCACACTCCTACGGGAGGCAGCAGTAAAGAATCTTCCACAATGGGCGAAAGCCTGATGGAGCAACACCGCGTGAAGGATGACGCCCCTCGGGGTGTAAACTTCTTTTCTGGGGGAAGAATTTTGACGGTACCCCAGGAATAAGCACCGGCTAAATTTGTGCCAGCAGCCGCGGTAATACAAATGGTGCAAGCGTTACCCGGAATCATTGGGCGTAAAGCGTCCGCAGGTGGTTTGTTAAGTTGGGTGTTAAATACTCTAGCTCAACTGGGGTATGGTACTCAAAACTGGCAAACTAGAGACTTAGAAAGGTCAGTGGAATTCGGTGTGTAGGGGTAAAATCCGTAGATACACCGAGGAACACCAAAAGCGAAAGCAGCTGACTGGCTAAGTTCTGACACTCATGGACGAAAGCGTGGGGAGCAAACGGGATTAGATACCCCGGTAGTCCACGCCGTAAACGATGGATACTAACTGTTGGTCCCGCTCGACCGGGATCAGTGGTGACGTTAACACATTAAGTATCCCGCCTGGGGAGTACGGTCGCAAGACTAAAACTCAAAGGAATAGACGGGGACCCACACAAGCGGTGGAGCATCTGGTTTAATTCGATAGTAAGCGAGGAACCTTACCTAGGTTTGACATCCTGCGAATCTTGCCGAAAGGTGAGAGTGCCGTAAGGAACGCAGTGACAGGTGCTGCATGGTTGTCGTCAGCTCGTGCCTTGAGGTGTTCGGTTAAGTCCGTAAACGAGCGCAACCCTTGTTCTTAGTTGCATTTTTCTAAGAAGACTGCCCTGTTTAACGGGGAGGAAGGTAAGGATGACGTCAAATCAGCATGGCCTTTATACCTAGGGCGACACAGGTGCTACAATGGTCGGTACAACGGGTAGCCAAGCCGTAAGGCGGAGCCAATCCTTTAAAACCGATCTTAGTTCGGATTGGGGGCTGCAACTCGCCCCCATGAAGCTGGAATCGCTAGTAACCGCGCATCAGCCATGGCGCGTTGAATATGTTCCTGGGTCTTGTACTCACCGCCCGTCAAGTGATGAAAGGAGAGGGCACCCGAAGTTCCGCGTTCGCGGACCTAAGGTGAAATCTCTGATTGGCACTAAGTCGTAACAAGGTATCCGTAGGAGAACCTGCGGATGGACCACCTCCTTTTATGGAGTATTATTACTTCTAGGTCGAGGTTTTGAATCTTCGGATTCAAGGCCTGGTCTAAGTCGCGCAAGTGGCTTAAGACCAAAAAACGGTAGATCAAAAAATTCTCTATTACAATAAGACTGTCAGGGTTGGGCGAAACGAAAGCGCATGGATTGCGCTTTTTTTCGTTGACTTTGGGAAAGGGGTTCCTTAAACTCCGTGTACGAAAAGTTCTTTTAAATTTAAGGAGGGCGAGTAGCATTCCGCGGGGCGGAAAGCTATGGTGCCCTTCGGTCAAGGTTTTCTCATCGGGTTTGTCCCGCTGCGCGGGACCGTTTTCTCGCTCAATCGGCTTTAAACAAACAAGTTTGTTTTCGCCGCTTTCGCTCCAAAACGCCGCCTTCGGCGGACTAACCCTTACTTTCAACTTTTTCCTACGGGCGAGTAGCTCAGCTGGTTAGAGCGCAACACTGATAATGTTGAGGTCGGAGGTTCGAGTCCTCCCCCGCCCACCAGAAAAAAACGTTTTACGTTTTTTTCTTCTTTCTTTCCTTCGTATTTTGCATTTTGTGTTTCCCTTTGCATTCCTACTTCACAGAGAAACCAAAGGGTAAATTTTTTGTATGTAAAAAAGTTTCTTTTGTTGAGAAAAAGAGGAAAGAAAACAATGCGTAGAAAATGCAGGAGAGAGAAAAAATGTGAAACATTTTTTCTTTGGTGGAGATGAGCGGGCTCGAACCGCCGACCTCGTCGTTGCGAACGACGCGCTCTAGCCAACTGAGCTACATCCCCACGGTGCAAGGGCTGGGATACGGAAATGCTAGGAAAAAAATGCGAAGAGAGAATAGGGGGAGCGCACTTCGCTGCGCTCCATGCGTGCTGGTGGAGTTGAGGGGGCTCGAACCCCTGACCTCCTGGTTGCAAACCAGGCGCTCTAGCCAACTGAGCTACAACCCCAAAGTGATTTTTTCTTATGCGAACTGCATTTTAAACATTGGCTCTTAAAAGAACAATCCTTTTTTTAATCTTTGGATTTTTTCTTAAATTTTGCTTAAATAAAAGTATCGATTTTTTTAAAATTTCTCCCATGCGATATGTCGTTGGATTCACGGTTTCAATTATAGGCTTTTTACTCATCGTGTATCGGGAACGTGTGAAAGGTCAAATCGGAGACATTGGATTTGCGGAGCAGTATTTGGGTGGAGGAGGAACGTATACCTTTTTATTATTGTTGGGCGTGGTTACTTTTTTGGGGGGATTGATGTGGGCCGCAGGCACGCTTCAAGCTTGGTTTATGGGCGCTTTGGGGCCCTATTTTGGCGCAGCTTAAAAAAAGTCTAAAAAATGTGTTGACTTTACCTTTTTCGCTCCCTATAATCTCCCCGCATTTAGGAAAGTTTATCTTTTACATCTTCTCTGTTGATCTTTATTTTTCCTCCTGCGCAACCCTAAGCTTAAATTGCAAACCTAGTTTATTTAGGTTTAGGGGTGTGCAAGACGCACACTTTTTTTAGATCTTTGAAAATTAGGCGTTTAAGGTCAGTATAATTTCACTGGCATATAAAATGTCAGTTCGTTGTGCAATTCCATTTATAGGGATTGCACGTTAAAGATTGTACGTTACTTAAATTGTAAAAAAGGCGTAGAGTGGATGCCTTGACTCGAAACTCCGATGAAGGACGTGGTTAGCTGCGATAAGCCTCGACGAGTTGCTAAGCAGACGTTGACTCGAGGATTTCCCAATGGGGAAACCCAATTCCAGTTATGTGGAATTACCCCGCATTTGCGGGGAGGACACGCAGGGAACTGAAACATCTTAGTACCTGCGGAAAAGAAATCAATTTTGAGATTCCCTTAGTAGTGGCGAGCGAAGAGGGAACAGCCTAAACTCTTTCGGCGTGATAGGTGTCAGCCGTTTCCGAGAGAGGGTCGTAGGGCCTGTATCCGATTGCTGATGAGATCGGCAATCGACTGCATTGTTAGTCAAAGACTCTGGAAAGAGTCGCCATAGAGGGTAATAGCCCCGTCGACGAAAACAATGTATTCGGTTGAATAGGTACCTGAGTAAAATCGGACACGTGAAATCCGGTTTGAATCTGGGGGGACCACCCTCCAAGGCTAAAGAGGTTTCGAGATCGATAGTGAACTAGTACCGTGAGGGAAAGGTGAAAAGTACCCCGGGTAGGGGGATGAAATAAACCTGAAACTCTATGCTTAAAAGATGTCGGCGCCTCGCTTCGGCGGGGTCACGGCGTACTTTTTGTAGTACGGGCCAACGAGTTAGTTGTATGAGGCTTAGGTTAAGGGAGATTTACCCGAAGCCGTAGCGAAAGCGAGTCTTAAAAGGCGATTATGTCTCATGCACTAGACCCGAAACCAGGTGAGCTACCTATGGTCAGGCTGAAGGTCACTTAACAGTGGCTGGAGGGCCGAACCCAACGATGTTGCAAGATCGTGGGATGAACTGTGGGTAGTGGAGAAATTCCTATCGAACCTGGAGATAGCTGGTTCTCCTCGAAATAACTTAAGGGTTAGCCTTGTGCGTTAAGTTGTGGGGGTAGAGCTCTGTTTCGGCTAGGGGGCGAAATAAGTCTGCCAAACCGAGACAAACTTCAAATACCACAATGTACCTCACAGGAGTCAGTCCGTGACAGCTAAGTGCCACGGACAAAAGGGAAACAGCCCAGACCATCGTCTAAGGTCCCTAATGAAAGTTCAGTGGAGAAAGATGTCAGATCTCTCAGACAACCAGGAGGTTGGCTTAGAAGCAGCCATCCTTTAAAGAGTGCGTAACAGCTCACTGGTCTACTGTCTTTTGACGAGATTTGGCGCTGATAATACAACGGGGCTCAAACTTTCAACCGAAGACATGGATATCTTGTTCCCTCGGGAACAAGGTGTGGTAGAGGAGCGTTCCATTCCGCAGTGAAGCCGTATCGTAAGGTACGGTGGAGTGAATGGAAGTGACGATGTTGGCATAAGTAACGTAAACCAAGTGAAAAACTTGGTCACCGAAAGTCCAAGGTTTCCCAAGCCACGTTAATCGACTTGGGGTTAGTCGGTCCTAAGGCCAACCCGAACGGGGTAACCGATGGACAACAGGTTAATATTCCTGTACAACGGGCATTTCGCCCAAGCAAAGCTGGAAGCCCCTGTTTGCGATTCAAGACCCTTCGGGGTTTTGATGAGTATTCAGGTCAGCGGAAAGCGGCGCTAGCCTAGGAGTGACGCCATTGGAGAAGGAGGGCGTGTTAATGAATTCACGTCTAAACTTTAAGTCTATATCTCTTCATGCAAATCAGAAGAGATCTTCCTTCGGGAAGGAGGCGAGAAGTGATGGAAAGCTTCGCTTTGCGGAGTGATCCTCCTGTGTTCAGCGGACAAGAAAAACTTCGAGGCGAGAAATGCACGTTTCCGTACCGCAAACCAACGCTGGTGGATAGGTAGAGTATACTAAGGTGAACGGAATAACTATCGCTAAGGAACTCGGCAAAATAGCGACCGTAACTTCGGGATAAGGTCTGCCAATCGCTTTGCTTTAAACGGCAGAGGGATTGGCCGCAGTTAAAGAGCTCATGCAACTGTTTATCAAAAACACAGGTCTCTGCAAACTCGTAAGAGGATGTATAGGGGCTGACGCTTGCCCAGTGCCAGAAGGTCACATGGATAAGTTAGGTCTTCGGATCGAAGCTTTGAAGTCAAGCCCTGGTGAACGGCGGCCGTAACTATAACGGTCCTAAGGTAGCGAAATTCCTTGTCTGGTAAGTTCAGACCCGCACGAATAGCGTAATGATCATGAGCACTGTCTCAGCGATAGATCCGGTGAAATTATAATATCGGTAAAAATACCGATTGACCGCGGCAGGACGAAAAGACCCTGTGCAGCTTTACTATAAGTTGACATTGGGTTGAGGTAATGCTTGCGCAGCATAAGTGGGAGGCTTTGAGGCCCTGATTTCGGTTGGGGTTGAGCCACCGTTGAGATACCACTCTTGCGTTACTTTGACTCTAACCCCCTTTATTGGGGGGACCGTGTTTGCTGGGTAGTTTATCTGGGGCGGATGCCTCCTAAAGAGTAACGGAGGCGCGCGAAGGTTCCCTAGCGCTGGATGGAAATCAGCGCGATAGTGTATTCGCATAAGGGAGCTTGACTGTAAGACCTACAAGTCGAACAGATGCGAAAGCAGGTGAAAGTGATCCGGCACCACCACGTGGGTGGGGTGTCGCTCATCGGACAAAAGTTACGCCGGGGATAACAGGCTGATCGGATCCAAGAGTTCATATCGACGATCCGGTTTGGCACCTCGATGTCGGCTCATCACATCCTGGGGCTGGAGAAGGTCCCAAGGGTTCGGCTGTTCGCCGATTAAAGTGGTACGCGAGCTGGGTTCAAAACGTCGTGAGACAGTTTGGCCTCTATCCGCCGTGGTTGAAGGATTTTTGAGGAGAGTTACTCCTAGTACGAGAGGACCGGAGTGAACGAATCTCTAGTGCACCAGTTGTCACGTCAGTGGCATAGCTGGGTAGCCATATTCGGACGGGATAACCGCTGAAAGCATCTAAGCGGGAAGCCCCCTCCAAGAAAAAGATCCCTATGAGTCTCCCGGTAGACTACCGGGTTGATAGGCTTCAGGTGTACGCACAGCGATGTGTTTAGCCGAGAAGTACTAACAGACCATTGATTTTTGTAATGTACAATCTTTCTTTGACGTGCAATTTCTGTGAATGGATATTATATTGATTTTATAAACGCCTAATTTATTTTTTCCCTTGTAAAAAAGGGGAGAGGACTGCATCATTTGTTTGTTCAATTGATAAAAGGTCCTGTCTTGGTGGCTATAGCGAATGGGGTACACCTGTTCCCATCCCGAACACAGTCGTTAAGCCATTCAGCGCCGATGGTACTATGGTCTGAGCCATGGTAGAGTAGGTCGCCGCCAAGACAGGGCTTTTTATTATGCGAAAGGGGAACGGCTGGTTCCCCCTCGCGAACTCCCTCTCCGAGTTGTTTTCGCGCTGAGGAAATGCCGGGGGGAGCGCACTTCGCTGGCGCTACGTGCGTGGGGGCCCACGAGACCCGTAGGTCGCTCAGTTTTTTATTATGCTGCGAGTGGGGGCGTTGTTTTATGGTGTTTTCCGTTGCGGGGTCGGGTTCTTGCTTCATTAAATTCGTTTACGGCCTTTTGCGCTCGGGGAGGTAATGGCGGGCGCGGGGCAATATCTTTAATTTCGCGCAAATAGGCGATGTATTGAGTGTCTATTGCTGTGAGTGAAGGGGGTCGACCTTCTTTTTGAAGGCGAGTATATTCTTCCAATGTTCTATCAATGAGGAGTGCCGGAGCTCCATAAAGTTTATGATCAGGATGTGTAGGAATATAATCCTCTATAAGATAAACGATTAAACATCCGGCCGTCTCGCGCAAATTACGGAGTTGAGATTCGATTTCTTTATCCTCGAAATGGTCGCTAAGGTTGTCACATCGATCGAAAATTTTTCCAAGGAGCATGCCTTCGAGTTCGGTGTTGTCTTTGGCTAAGGCTAAAGCACGTACTAGAAAAGATTGCATTGTACTTGGACCTTTAGTGTGGTCCGGGTCTGGAATTGGGAATTTACTGAAAGCTTGAAGGGTTGGTTGTTTTTCTTCTCCTTCGTTTTCTTCGGGCTCACCGATAATTTCTCTTGTGAGTCTTTCTCCGGCAACGCTTTGATCGAGGGCTTTCCTTTTATATCCTGGGAACATTGTTTTTTCTGCTCCATCGGTTAGAGCGAGCAGAATATGAAATAGTCTATTTTGAATGGTTTCGCAAACCAATTCAATTTGAGGGATAAGTCGGTCACGTCCATTATCGTGGACGTCTCTTCTTGATGGAAATCCAGTTCTTATTCTTTGGATTATTTTAGCATTAATTCCTCCTGTTATCCTTCTTGTTTCTTTTACAACTTCTTGAATTGCAAGAGCGGTGTCTTCCCCAAGGTCATGGATTAGAATCGCGATTTCATTAATTATAGTATCTATTGTCATCCCGACTTCGTTTCCTGATTCAGGAGATGTTTCTTCTAAATCATGAGAGGCTATGTATAAATGATGGGCGAGAGCGGCCCTCCAGGGATGGATGATATAAGGGGCTTTTGTACTTTTTCGTAATTTCATTTTTCTTTGGGCGTGAGTTTCTGTTTTAACTGCAGAGAATCCGAGATGCTGTAATTTTACCGCTTTTACCTCGCCAAGAAGTCTTGCGGCTTTTTGGCGGGTAGTTTCGTCTGTAATAACCAAAGGAGGAATATCTAAGAGATCGGTTGGATCCGAAGGCGGTCTTTCCAACAGCATTATTAGATAGGCTTCCAGAGCGTCTAAATATATTTTATCCGTTTCATATAATCCTCTTCGTTCAGTCCCTTCCCTTGTCCTCCACATAACGAGGTCTTTTTCTCTGCTTGGCATAGTAGGTATAGAAGGGGTGGGGGCAATGTATGCTCGAGCCACTTTTCTGGATGTTTTTTTAATGGGGAGAGGAGATCTTTCTACAAAAGATTCGCTTTTTCTATCTGTTATTTTGGGAGCTCTTTCCCATGTGTCTTCAAGGGTTAGTGTTGTTTCGTCGCTTTTTTTCTGTTGTTCTTTGACAGCTTCCCACATGGTCTGCATGCGTGCTTGATGGATTGGTGGAATTAGTAAAGAGAGGTTTTCATAACTTAGCTCCTGGACAAGAGGTCCATGAACATCTCTTTCTTGTTGGAATAAATAGGCTTGTCCTTCAGTTAAACAATGGCCGATATTTTTATTAAGTGGCCAGTGGGTCAACAACATTGCTAAATATCCAACGCGGAGATATTGCCCAATCTCTTCTTTACTTAGGGGAGGTGGAGGAGGACTAGATGGGGCGGCGGATGGTGATTCCTGGATTTCAGCCATAAGCCTTATATTAAGGACTCTTAAGGCAAAAGGGTACGCTTTTTTATTTTTATTTCAACTAAAAATCGCCTTACCTTAGCTCTTTAGGGCTTTTTTTGTATAAAAAAATTGTTCATGCGTCATTCGCATTAGGTTTTGATTGAAGTCACCCATTCGAGAGCCTCAGGGTGACAAGGCAGGTTAAGGTGGCTTTATGCGTCTCCCTCTCCCCCATCCTCGAGCATTTTCTTTTTGGCGTCAAAAAGGTCGTGGTCGTGGATGACGTCGAGTTCGTCGCTTTTGTCGAATTTTTGGATGCGTGAGGTGCGCGGGTTGTAACACTCGTAGAAGAGCGTGACGAGTTCCGGAGTGGTGAGTTGGTCCACCTTGAGTCCGCAGTTTTGCAAGCCGGACGTGGCAATGTTGACGCGTTGCATCAGCCCTTTTCTGAGAGATTCGAATTCGCGATGGCGGATACGTAGTTGCGCGACGTTATCTCGAGGGGAAACAAATTCGGCGAATTTTTGAAAAATCGTTATTTTTTTGGCGCGAGGAGGGTCGTAGGGGATGATCACGTAAAATTCTTTTTGCATGATGTCCGCGTATTCGATCAAGCGCTTGATGTAATCGATGTAGTCCGTGGTTTGATTTTTTAGAAGTGGGTTTTGTTGTTTAACGGCAATGTCGTTGAGTTGATCGAGGTAATTGTCGAGATCGAGTTTTTTCGAGCGGACTACGATTTGAATCGGGAATTCGATGGTGTTGAGAAAATTTTGATACGAATAAATGACCGCGTTTTGTTCTTCTTCGGATTTGAGATGAATGTTGACGCTGGACGTCTTGAGCACGGCGCGAATGCCGCCATTTTTGAGCACTACCACGTTGTCGCGAATTTCCGCGATGCGCATGTAAAGTTGGGTGCTGTGGTTCGCGTTTTTTGGGGCGTTTTTGACCGTGTCTTTCACAAGGAGCAACGGGTCCCCGGTATGGGCGGTTGCGCCTGTGTTGGCTGGCGTGCCGGTGGTTGCCGTGGTGGTTTGAGTTGCGGGGGTGAGAGTGGCGTCAGGCATGGTTTGTTTTTATTATTTGTGAGAAAGCATTTGGCTGTATGAATCGAGAGATTTAGCGAGAGTTTCGAGCGTGGCCACGTCTTTCATCGGCGCTTTTTGTTGCTGTTCTTGTTTTTTCTCGTTCGTGTTTTTGGGAGCCGGAGTCGTGACGGAAAGGAAAACTTCTCCACCGCCTTGGTCCCAGATTTGTTTTTTGGGATTGATGTAAAATTCAAGAGCTGCGAGTACGTATTGGATGAAAGTGAGGCCGTGAATTTTAAGGAAAGCGATGGCCAGGGTGAGGAGCGCGAGCGGGGCGGCGGCCAGGACTGCGACTTGGAGAATGTAAATTTTTGCAAGGGTCACATAAATGAAATACGCCATGCCTCCGCCAACGCCTATAATTATAAGCTGTCTTAAGGTGACCGGGCCTATGATCTTATCTTCGAGTTGGACGTTTTGGGGGATTTTGAATTGCATAGGGGAGGTACTTCAAAAAGAAATCTTTTTATTATATCAGATTGAGTGGAAAAATTCAATTAGAAGTTGCCCACCGAGTCAGAGACGCGGTGGGCTGGGTGGCGAGCGGTCCTGTGAGGGATCCGGTCGCCGGGTCGAGGTGTGCCCCGCGCGAGTAAAGCTCAAGCGCTGGGGCAATCTAGGCGCGCTAAGGGGTTCCTTCCGCCCCCTTCTTTTTCTTCTTGCCCTGCCACCGTGTCACTCCGTGTGTGACGGGTTTCTTTTGAGTGCAGGGTTCGTTCCCTCCTTTTTTTTTCTCTTTTTTCCCGTTCCCGTAGTTTCCTCCGGGGCGTTTCTTTCCATTCCTGTCGGCCATGGGCACCTCTCTAAAGGCAGAAAGGCACAAGTATGCCGGGACGAGGAATTCGTCCAAAGGATGCCGAAGCACCCTTACTTATCAGCACGATCTTGACCTACCTGCGCGCCGACATAGTACATCTATTTTTCTTTATGTCAACCCTACTTGGGGAATTTTTATCTTTTTTGGCTGAGTTTTTGGTAATATTTCCCCGGTTAATTTTTTTATTCCTCACCCTTCGAGAGCCTCAGGGTGACAAAGTTTATTTTTCAATCGTCACCCGTTCGACAAGCTCAGGGTGACAAGTCCATTTCAATCGCAGTATTTTTTATGACCGACCCCCTTTCTCACATTCGTAATTTTTGCATCATCGCCCACATCGACCACGGCAAGTCCACGTTGGCCGATCGGTTTCTTGAAGTCACCAAAACCATCACCAAGCGCGAGATGACGCATGGCCAAATGCTCGACACCATGGACATCGAGCAGGAGCGCGGCATCACGATCAAGCTTCAGCCGGTGCGCATGTATTACGATCACGAGGGCACAAATTATCAACTCAACCTTATTGATACCCCCGGGCATGTGGACTTTTTTTACGAAGTTTCCCGCAGTTTGGCGGCGTGCGAAGGCGCGATTTTGGTGGTGGATGCCACGCAGGGGATTCAAGCGCAAACGTTGGCTAATTCCTACATGGCCATGGACCACAATCTCACCATTATTCCGGTCATCAATAAGATCGATCTTCCGGCCGCGGATGTTGAAAAGTGTTTGCATGAATTGAATGAAGTTTTTGGGTTTCGGCCCGAGGAGGTTTTGCAAATTTCAGCCAAAGAGGGGACCAATGTCGAAGCCCTGCTTCAACGCGTGATTGAGCTCGTGCCCCCGCCCAAGCCCACGGGTATGAATGAGGGAACCAAGGCCCTGATTTTTGATTCTCTTTACGATTCGTATCGCGGCGTGGTGGCGTATGTTCGCGTGATGGATGGAAGTTTAAAACGCGGAGATAAGATTCGATTTTTGAACACTAAAGCCGAGACCGAGGTGCTCGAGGTGGGTTATCTTCAGCTTAAATGGGTGAGTTCTCCCACGCTTTCCATTGGTGAGGTTGGGTATGTGATTACCGGAGTGAAAGCGGTGAAAGACGCGCGCGTTGGAGATACGATTTGGAATCCCGATGGCCTTGAGTTGGATCCGCTACAGATCAAACCGCTGCCCGGATATAAAAAAGTTATGCCTTTTGTTTTTGCCAGTGTTTATTGCGTGGATGGAAAAGATTACCCCATGCTTCGCGATGCGCTTGAAAAATTGAGTCTCAATGATTCGTCTCTTTCATTTGAGCCCGAGCAGTCCAGTGCTCTCGGATTTGGGTTCCGATGCGGGTTTTTGGGGCTTCTTCATATGGATATTGTGCAGGAACGGTTGTCTCGCGAATACAATCTTGATTTGGTGATAACGGCGCCCGGTGTGTCGTATCAAATTCAACGAATGGATGGCACTATGGAATTCATTTCCAATCCCGCCTTTTTGCCGGAGCCGAATTTTTATAAAGTGATTGAAGAACCGTGGATTCATGTTGAAATTTTGGCACCCAAAGAATATTTGGGTGGGATTTTTACTTTATTGACCGAACGTCGCGGAGTCTCGAAATCGATTAAATATTTGGATGCGTCGCGTGCCATGATCACGTATGAATTGCCATTGGCCGAGGTGGTTATTGATTTTTACGATATGTTGAAAAGCATCACGTCCGGGTATGCGTCCATGAGTTATGAGTTTTTGGAATTTCGGCCCGGGGATTTGGTGAAGCTCGATATTTTGGTGGCAGGCGATAAATTGGAGGCGCTTTCCACGATTGTTCATCGCGAGGCGGCGTACAAGCGCGGGTGTGTGGTGACCAAGCGATTGAAGGGGATTTTGCCCAAGGAAAATTTTGAAGTCGCGATTCAGGCGGCGATTGGAGGGAAAATCATCGCTCGTGAAACGATTGGGGCCATGAAAAAAGATGTGATCGCCGGGTTATACGGCGGAGATGTAAGCCGAAAAAATAAGTTGCTCGACAAGCAGAAAAAAGGGAAAAAACGTATGAAAATGATGGGCAAAGTTTCGGTGCCGCAAGAGGCGTTTTTGGCGGTGCTGAAACGCGAGTAGAGCGGGTTGCTTTCTTTTCTGTTTTCTGGTAGAATATATTGATATTTTATAACCGAAAAACAGGTGAAAGTGGCTTGGCTCTCAAAAGGGGATATCGTATTTACGGCGTTTTTTGTGATCGCGCTCGGAGCATTGTCGTATGTGCTTTTTGTAAATAATGAATCGAGTGTGCTGTTGGGGGATATCACCTCCGGCCCCACGATTTCACGTAATGAAACGCTCTCGATTGTGTATGCCGAACCGCTCACCACTTATGAGCCCACAGCCGTGGATGTGGTTTTGCGTCAATATCTTTCCAATTGCTATGAAGGGTTGGTGCGTTTTGATCGCGATTTTAACCTGGAGCCGGCGTTGGCGTTGTCCTGGGGAATGCTCGATGACACCACGTGGCAGTTTAAGCTTCGCCCGAATGTGGTTTTTCACGATGGTTCTGCGTTTGATGCCGATGATGTGCTTGCCAGTTTTGAGAGGGCGCAGTCGCATCCGGATTCCAAGTTGACCACGTTGCTTTCCGGAATGGAGAGTGTGAAAAAAATCGATTCGTTGACTGTGTCGATTACAACCGCTGATCCGGATCCGTTGTTGGTGAGTGAATTGACGATGTTGTTTATGGTGCCTTCCGAGTTGCCGGATGAGGTTGAAAAACCGCTCGGAACCGGGCCGTATGTGTTTGTGGAAACCGCGGGCCTGAATAACTGGAGTTTTGATCGTTTTGCGGATTATTGGGGAGAAGCGCCGACATTTTCGAGTCTTTTGCTTTCTTATATTCCGGATAAATTTGAGCGCTACAATGTGTTTTCCGGAAATGAGGTTGATGTGTTGGCTGAGACGCCGCCGGTTTTTGTAGATGCGCTGCTGCAAACGGGTTATCCTGTGGCCAGTCTTTCTGCTCTGGAAGTGGATATGCTCGGATTTGGAATGAAAGAGGACAATGCGCCGTTCCAATCTCAAGATTTACGGAAGGCCGTGGTTTTCGCGCTTTCTCCTGAGGAATTGCTGACATTTACGTCGGGTTATGCGCTTTCTCCCACGCAATTCGTGAGTCGGGGAGTGTTGGGTTACAATCCGGACGTTGAAATGACGAGTTATGACATTAAAGCGGCTCAAGCGTTGGTGGGCCAGTCTGTAACGCCGATTGCCGTGACATTAGATCTTCCGGAAGGCATGTCTGCGTTGGGAACCTATATTCAAACCCAGCTTGATTCCATTGGTTTTCAGGTTACGGTGACGTATTGGTCGGCTGACGATTATGCCGCACACATTGCAAAAGGGGAGAGCGATCTTTACTTTTTTGGGTGGAAAAGCGAGCTTGGCGATGCCACGGATTTTTTTACGCATTTGGTGCATTCGCAAACCGCGGATGGTCGGTATGGCGCCATGAATTATGGCGGTTATGTGGATCCCGGAATCGACACTTTGATCGAGCGCTTGGAAAAAGATCTTTTGGAATCGCGACGCCAGCAAGAAATGGCGGAATTGATGAAATTGCTTGTGGAAAAGGAAGTGTTTGCCGTTCCGTTGTTTGAGCCCAAAACATTGGTGGTTTCGCAAAAAGATGTTTTGTATGAACCTCGTTTGGATAATCTCCTTTTAGCTTCTGATTTTCATTGATTATGTTTCTCCGTTCTCTCAAAACAAAATTAACCCTTGGAATGATCGTGTTCCTGATGGTTTCGTTTGGGGTTTCTTCGGTGTTGTTGGTGAAGCAAAAGACGGTGGAGTTGTCTCGCGATTTGTATACGTCGGTGAAGAGTTTTTCCGACCTGACCGCCCCACAAGTCGTTGGTTTTTACGAACAATACTTGGGAGAGGAAAGTTTTATTTATTTCAATCGTGAAATTCAAAAATTATTTGATAAAACCGAGGAAGTTTCCGGCATTGGAATCGTGTCTTATGCGGGAGAAATTTTATACGACTCGAGCGAAGAAATTGCGAGTCAATATCAGGGCGAAATGCGCTCTGCACCCGAGGCTTTGTTGTCGCGAGTTCAAGCTGCGTATCCGTCTTATTTGTTGGAAAGCGGGCGTGTGGTTTATGTAAAAACCGATGTGGACGGGAATGTGAGCTTTACAGATGAAAATCAGCACATTGTTGATCCTATTGATGCGTTGGATCGGATTCAAAATGAAATTGTTCCGTATCAAGGAAAGTATGCGGTTTTGTATTCGCCGTCGTATGCGATTTTGGAGGAGCGAATTCATGCCATGTGGGTGAAAATTGCGCTGCTCACGTTGTTTTCATTTGTTGTGGGGCTTGGATATGCGTATTTTTTCTCATTGAATATCACGAGGCCGATTAAAAAATTGCAGGCCGGTGCGATTCAATTGGGGCAAGGCGATTTAAAAACGCGGGTGGTGGTGCAAACTCGAGATGAAGTCGGGGTTTTGGCCGGCACGTTCAATGCCATGGCCGCAGATTTGGAAAAAGGCGTGGAAGCCAAATTGTACCGAGAACGTTTGACCAAAGAATTGGAATTGGCGGCTGAAATTCAACAAAATTTGCTTCCCAAGACTATGCCAAAAGTGGCGGGGCTTGATATCGCGGCCGGAGTTATTCCTGCGGCTGAGGTTGGAGGTGATGTGTATGATTTTATCACCGCCGATGGCGTGAATTATTTTGGGTATGTGGGAGATGTGACCGGGCACGGGGTTCCGGCTGGCTTGTTGGTGTCGGTTACGAATGCGCTGATTCACAGTTATGCGAATTTGGGAGATCCGGTGAAGATTTTGGTGGAAGCCAATAAGATTTTACGACAAAAAACCAAGGCGAATATGTTTGTCACGTTGGTGTTGTGGCATTGGAATACGCAAACGCAAAAAATGCAGTTGGTGAGCGCCGGGCACGAGGTGGTTTTGCAATATAAAGCGGGCCCGCCGGTTAAGACGGATGAGCTCCCGCGCGGAGGAATTGCGTTGGGAATGATGCCGGATATTGAGCCGCTGATGAAGGCGGTCGAGGTGCCCATGGCGGTGGGGGATAGTTTGATTCTTTACACGGATGGCGTTCCCGAGGCATGGCGCAATGAAAAAGAGCAATACGGCATGCCGGAATTCAAACGCGTGGTCACCCAATCGTGCGATTTACAGAGTGCGGAGGCCATCAAGGTCGCGTTGCTCGCGGATGTGAAGCAATGGTCTCAAGGGTATGAACAGAAGGATGATATTACTATTATGGTATTGAAGCGAAAGGGGTAACTTAGTAGATTTTCTCCATATAGCATTTTTCGCAAAACACTTTTTCCGGGCAATCCGGTGCATAATTGGTTTGGATTTGGATTTCACAACCCGCACATTTTCTTATGTAGAGTTTTCTTTTTTTCCTAAATTTACTGCGTTGGGCATGCCGACATTCAAAGCACAAACGAGGGATGGGGAGTTGTAGTTTTTTGAGAAGTTCGTATTCTTGGGTGATGATTTTGTAGTTTTTTTTGCATTCTTGGCAGGCCAAAACATTGTTTACGATTTCTTTTGGAGTTTCGTTGATGTTATCAGGCATTTCATAGGTTTGGGGTTGGTAGTCTTTTTTCTTTTTTTCCAGCCAGGTGTGGTTTTTTGCCACGGCTTCTTCCTTTGTTAAAGGGAAAAATTCTTGGGCATCGGTTTCGTTGTAATGAAAAGGGGAAAGGGAAGCCGGGAAAAATTCGCCGTATTCTTCGGTTTTTTGCATGTGTTCAATGATTTTGGGGACGAGTTCGTTGTATTCTTTTTCGCTGTATTGTTTATTTAAAATGCAATATTTGCTTCTTTTTAGACCTACGCATCCAAAAAGAGAGGCATTGCCGTTCATGCACATATCGCTGTAAAAAATGTCACTTCCATTGTAAGTGTTTAAATTGAAGGCGGATTTCATGGGCATTGGAAAACATTCGCAATTTTCATATCCGAGTTCTCCGTTCACACAGGAGCAATCTTGGGCGTCTGTGACTTGATAGGCTATTTGGACATATTTACAGTCGCGTCCTTGGGTCAATTCATAACAGTTGATGCAATTTTGGACGTCGGTTAAAAAATCGCCGGTGGAATCCTGGATTCTTCCGTTTCGCCACATGAAAAGATAAGGAGCGCTTTGAATCATTTCAAAATAATGTTTCTTGAATTTTTCATAATTTTTATAGGAAGATAATGGCAAAGAGTTTACTTTTTTAAAGTATTCTTCTTTGGAATAGGGTTTGTTGGCGATGTAATATTCTTTGTTCCTTAACCCGTAACACATGAAGCAATGGGAACAGTTTTTACAATTGAGGAGAAACGCCGAGTCCGAGCATTGAGAGGAATGGATGACAAACGTGCAGTTGTAAATGTTTTCGGAAAAAATAGCATTATGGGTGAGTTGGCATTTGTTGATGATGAGATTGTCGAGACTGTCTTGGCAGTGTTCAACCAAGGCTCCGTAATAACAATCTTTGCTGAAATCCGAGGAAAAAAGCAGGTAGCAATTTTTGAGATGGGACACATTGGCCGTGTATTCACTGTTTTCGTTTTGAGATTGTTGCACTGCCATTCGGGGAACGATGTTTTGTAATTCTTTAAATTGTTCAAAAAAAGGACGGTTGAAGTCAAAGTCCCTGCCGTATTTTTGCGCGTCCCATTGGTCACTCCACCAACAATCGAGGCAATAGACCGGCGAGAGGTTGTCTTCTCGATAAATGGAGAGGTTTTTTTTATGACAAAAATCGCACGTTCTTTGATAGAGATTTCGTTCATTTCTCCAGGAGAGTCGTCTTTGTTGGCGACAATCCGGGCATAATTGAGGGGAAGGGATTGGGTATTTTTTCCCATTCAACTCAGGACTTATTTTTTGCAAAAATTGTTCGTCTTCAGGGGAGAAGTCGAAAGAATTGTGACATTTTTTGCAAATTTTCATAGCCCTATTGTAGTGGTTTTATTTAAGAAGCCCAAATTTTCTTAGTATATTGCTGACAACAGCAGGAAATTGGGTCGCGGTTTTCCCAGCAGCTAATGCTTTTAGGGTTTTAGCATCTTTAGCTGCAATTGCAGCGCTGATATCGTGAATGGTTTTTACGGGGATCCCGACCATGGCCCAACCGGAGGAAGTGGGGGCGAATTTTGTTGCTAATTCCTCCCACATTGATTTTATGGGATCCTCTGTAATTTTAACGGCTGGGGCGGGTAGGGGGTCTTCTTCTAATGTTTCAACAGATTCATCTTTTAAAGAAGTGATAGGATCCATTGTGTCTAATGGAATGGGCGATGGTGGGGTAATGGGAGGAATAGAAACGGGGGGCTCAGCAATAGGAGTTGGAGGAACGATCGGGTTGATTGAGAGCTCGAATATTACGGGGGGTTCTGGTGGAGAGGTATCCAACCACAATAGAGGGTTTGGTCGGTGTGATGGGGGTTTTTCACTCATATTTAAAATTTACCAGGTTTTTTACAAATAAAATCCTTGAATTTTTTTAAAATTCTTGTTTAATCATTTTTTACGCTTCGTGCCTGCTAGATCCCCGGCACCGGATATTGGGAGCAGAATGCCTCCACATCTTTTTTGAGCTCAGCCATTTTGGCTTCGTTGGTGTGGTTTTTGAGGGCTTCGAGCATCCAATTTCCGATTTTTTTCATCTCTGCTTCCTTCATACCACGAGTCGTGGCACAAGGAGTGCCGAGACGAATGCCGCTGGGTTTGAGAGGCGGGTTTGGATCATCGGGGATGACTTGTTTGTTCGTGGTGATGGAGATGCGATCGAGGATTTTTTCCGCGTCCGTACCGCCGAGCCCAAAACTTTCCACTGTGTTTACGACCATCATGTGATTGTCGGTCCCATTGGTGATGAGTTTGGCTCCGCCGTCCATAAGGGTTTGCGCGAGCACTTTGGCGTTTTTGAGAATTTGCGCACCGTATTCCTTAAAGGAAGGTTCGAGCGCTTTTCCCAGCGCCACGGCGATCGCGGCGATGCAATGCATGTGCGGCCCGCCTTGTAATCCCGGAAATACGGATTTGTCGATATCTTTGGCGTATTTTTCTTTGCAGAGAATCATGCCTCCACGGGGTCCACGCAAACTCTTATGTGTGGTGGTGGTGACAATGTCGAACCCGTAGTCAAACGGGTTGCGCATTACGCCTGCGGCAATGAGTCCGCCGATGTGAGATACGTCCGCCATGGTGATGGCGCCGACTTCATCTGCAATTTTTTTGAAATCTTCGTAGTTGTAGTCTCGAGGATAGGAAGTGTATCCGCAGAGCACGATTTTTGGCTTGGTTTCACGCGCCACACGAGCGAGTTCGTCAAAGTCGATGCGTCCGTTTTCTTCGGGATGAGTTTTGTAGCGCACAAAGTTGAAGATTTTTCCCATGTGAGAAACCGGATGTCCATGCGTGAGGTGACCGCCATGAGAGAGATCCATCCCTAATACCGTGTCGCCGGGTTTCAAGAAGGCGAGGTACACGGCTTGGTTCATGGGTGAGCCGGAAAGGGGTTGCACATTGGCGTGTTCACAACGGAAAACTTTTTTCGCGCGTTCAATGGCAAGTGATTCCACAATGTCGGTGAATTCCTGTCCACCGTAATAGCGTCGTCCCGGGTATCCTTCCGCGTATTTATTGGTGAGAACCGATCCGTTGGCTGCAAACACTTCGGGGTACGTGTAGTTTTCGGAGGGGATGAGCTCAATTCCTTTTTTTTCTCGAGATTGCTCTCCCAAAATAGCGTTGTAGATGGTGGGGTCGTTCTGCTGGAGAAGGGCCCAGTTGTGCGCAACCATTTGCGCCTGTGCGTTGTCTTGCGGCATGGGAAAAAGGAGTTAAAGAATACGAAAGGGGACACCTAAGGTTCCCCCTTTCGGGATCCCCCTCCAAGCTGATATTCGTGAAAATTATTTTCGCTAAACTTCGTCGTAAGCCACTTCGGGGCCCACAAGACCCGAAAGTGTTTACGACTCCGTGCGCTCAAAAGATTTTCACTCATGTTGGAAGAGGAGCAAAAGTAAAAATTTGTTGTTCCGTGATTAGATGGTCTACAGGCACGTCATGTGCCTCGTTCATAAGTTTTGGAACGATTTGACATGCGTAGGCCAGACCTATTTTAGGGGCGGTTATTTTTTTTAGCAAGCGATCATAATAGCCGTGACCATGGCCCAAACGATGACCTCTTTTGTCGAAAAGCAAACCTGGTACAATTACAAGATCAATGGCTTTTGGGTCAATAGGAACTCGGTTTTTTGGAGGGAGTTCGAGGATGTCGAAGGCGCCTTTTTTTAAATCGTCAAAGTTTTTTAACACAGAAAGAGAGAGCGTTTTGGTTTTGGGATGAGTGATGGGAATGACCGTGATTTTATCGTTGAGTTCGAGATGGTTTTGAATGAGTTTATGCGTGTCCACTTCATTTTTTTTAGATACGTAAAAAAGCACTGTTTTTGCATTTTTGAAGAGAGGGAATGTTTTGAGCTTTTTTTGGATGTCTGCGTTGTGTCGGGTTCGGTGATCGGGGAGGATGCAGGCACGAATCGTTTTGGCGTGAGTTCGTAGGGCTTTTTTCATAAGGCCTCTCTATTGAAACATGAACTTGTTTTGATTACAATCACCAACGCTTGATCTTTTAATTTTTCCTTATGTCTAATGTTTTCTCTAAAAGAATGATGGTGGGAGTTGTGATGGGATCTTTTTTATTGGGAACTGCAGGAGGTTTTGGGTCGAGTTTTTTAATGATGAAAATTAATGAAAATGGAAATGGGGCTTCTCAAATCGATGGGGATTATATCGAGGAATCGTTTATGATCGATGCCCAAGGAAAAGTGGCGCCCGCGGTGGTGAGTATTGTGGAATTTCGGGATATTTCCGCATGGCAACAACAGCAAGGGAGTCCTTTTGGGCCCAATCCGTTCGGAGGATCTCCCAATGGCACAGAGGGACCGAATTTGACCGAAGTGGCCGGGGGCACTGGTTTTATCATTGATCCTTCCGGGATTGTGGTTTCCAATAAGCATGTGACGAGTGATGGCAAAGGCATTTATAAAGCTTATTTGAATGATGGGACTGAATTTGATCTTACGATTGAAGCTATTGATCCCGGGAATGATTTTGTGATTCTTCAATTGGTGGCATCGGAAGAGGCCACAGAGGATGTAAAAGCCATGGTTGGGAATTTTTCGTATGCGGATTTGGGGGATTCATCAACGCTTCAGGTTGGGCAACAGGTTATGGCGATTGGGAATGCGTTGGCCGAATATGAAAACACAACCACAGCCGGGATTGTGAGTGCCACAGGGCGAAAAGTGGTTGCATCTGATGGATTTGGGCAAACGTCGACTTTGTATGGGTTGATTCAGACCGATGCGGCGATTAATCCGGGAAACAGCGGAGGGCCGTTGGTGAATTTGGCCGGGGAGGTGATTGGAATCAATACCGCGGTGGATTCTTCAGCGCAAGGAATTGGGTTTGCCATTCCGATCAATGACGTGAAGTCCGCGATTGAAAGTTGGAGGGAAACCGGCGAAATTTTAAGGCCTATTTTGGGCGTACGTTATGTGATGTTGGTCCCGGCGAGAGCTAGGGCGTTGGATTTGTCTATGGATCATGGAGCTTTGATTATTAAAGATCCGGATACGAAGGTGTCGCCTATTGTGGCGGGAGGGCCTGCGGAAAAAGCGGGGCTTAAAGAGTGGGATGTGATTTTAAGCGTGGAAGGAGAAGCGTTGAGTTTGGATTATCCGTTGCAAGATGCGGTGTTGCGTTATCAAGTTGGAGATAAGATAAAAATGGAGGTATGGCGAGACGGAGAAACGTTTGAAGTGGAAGTCGAATTGACGAGAGCTCCCGCCTCTGATTAAATAGCCGTGCTCTTTTGTCCTTTGAAAGGAAATCCTTGATAATGTGCCCAGGTGGCGGAACTGGCAGACGCGCTAGCTTGAGGGGCTAGTGGCCTTTTTTGGTCGTGGAAGTTCAAGTCTTCTCCTGGGCACCATAGACACGAAGCGTAACGAGGGTCCTTAGTTCATGCGATTAGCATTCGCCTTCGGCGAAAGCTTGCAGGACCTCCAGTCAAAGTTTTTTGATAATTGGGTTTGTCCCGCTTTGCGGGACCGTTTTTCGTTCAATCGTCCTTTAACAAACAAGTTTGTTACGGCCGTTTTCACTCGAAACGCCGCCTTTGGCGGACTAACCCTTTTTTCTAACCTTTCCTTACGGGCGATTAGCTCAGCTGGTTAGAGCGCACGATTCACATTCGTGAGGTCACTGGTTCGAGTCCAGTATCGCCCACCAGAGAAAAATTGCTTTGCAATTTTTCTCCTGCATTTTCTTTCTTTCCTCGCATTTTTTCCCTTTCCCCGTTTCTTCCGTACCGGTACGGGATTTTTGTATATCAAAAAAATGAGCCGACTCCCTAGGATGGCTGGTGAGACGGCTCGTTAAAGAAAAACGAGGGGGGATTGAAAATATTACAAAACAGGGTGTGTGAGAGGGCTCGTGCAAGGTCTTACAAGGGTTAATCTCTGATTCCCTTCATTCTCTTGATCAACAATTTCCCAGCCGCTTTTACTGATCATCTCGGTGATTTTTTGTAAACAAGGTTTTTCAGTGATGGAAAGAATCACGGTATTTCCTTTATGGAAAAATACGGTTTGGCCATTGATTTCCACCCTTTTATCAGAGGTAAACGTAAAGGTTTCTTCAACGCGTTGATTTTCTCTGTTAAATCGGATATTTAGGATCCCATCGGATCTGCGTATTCCGATCCTTTCAAGCGGCCTGAATGTGAGTTGTCGATTTTCTGCTGTATTGTATTCGGCCTCTATTTGTTCGGGATCGTTGTTGTCATTTGTTTCCAGCCCTATGAGAAAATAAGCATCGATGTTATGAAGGGCGGTTCTCCATCTTCTCAGGTAAGATTTTATATTTGATTCATTGGTTAGCGTATTGCCCAGTAGAGTTAAAAAGATTTGTCTCGATTCATGCAGTATTTTTTGTAAATTTCCAGGATCGCTGAAATCCATTTCACGATATGCCCTTGAAACTCCGGTGACTTTTTTATGGGTTTTCCTTGCGATTTCAAGCATGTGCGTGCTGATATCGACGGCTGTGTAGCTTGAAAAATTGGCCGCTTGCATCAATTCAAGCGCTTTCACTCCATTCCCGGGGCCAAGATCGATCAAATGCCGTCCTTGAGTGATCCCTTTTTGCCGAGCCAACAGTCTTCGGATGAGAAGGATTTCTTGGGCGAAACCGGTGTACAACGGATTTTCTATAAATCTCAGGAAATCATCCGCCCCTCCGTTCACATAACTGAATCGCGTTAAGGTGTCTGTATAAATTCCTTGCACGTGCTCGTTCGCAATTCCCAGAATTTGATTTTCAAGTTTGGGATTCATATTTGGAGTGTGTTTAAAAATCGATCGAAGTTTGGATTCCTCAGCGGACAGAACCCGCCATCGTCATGTGTTTCAAAATAGCGTTGTTGCAAAGCGCGGACTCGTGCCACGATTTTTTGCAGGGGTAGATCTCGAATATTTCCAATTTGGCCCGCGCTTTCAAAGCAATGGGCGTCGAAAAGTCCTTCTCCGTTGTGGCGGAGGCCTACGCCGTATTGGAAGGTTGCACACAACGGTCTTCCCATGGTTGCCACTGAGGTGTCTGAAACGATCACGGACCCATCGGAATCTCGTGAGATGATGTCGGCATCTTCTTGTTGGGCTTCTCCCAACCCGGGATTTATTTGTGCATCGCCGCGATGGATCATCGGCGCTAAGCTGAAAAATATTTCATCTTGGGTTAAGGCCCGGATTTCTTGGATTTGGCCCCGATTTTGGTCGTTGATGATGGTGTGGATGGCGAGAGGGAATACGGTTCGTCCGTCCACTCTTTGAATCCGTTGTCTAAACATGTCTCTTGCGATTGCCAAATTTTCAATGATCCTTTCATAGGAATTTTTTCTGCCTACAAATTGTTCGTAGCCTTCTTTGTCAGGCATGTCGACGCTGAAGGCAATTGAAACATCATGGGACGCCAGCTCGGTTAATAATGCCTCGTTGAGGAGCGCTCCATTTGTAAAAAGGGTGGTGTGAATTCCTTGTTCAGTGGCATGTCGAAGGATGGCCAGTATTTTTCCCGGATACATAAAAGGTTCTCCTTCTCCGGAAATTTCAAGATGGCGAACTCCAAGCTCGCGAGCGGTATCGATTAAGGATTGAATTTCCTCGATGCTTAAGGTGTCTGCGAATTCAGGGAGACGATTTTGCCCCATCCCTGCGAAACAGAATTTACATCGATAATTGCAGGTGGGGGGAAGGTTCAAGGATAAAAAATCCAAATCGGCTTGTCCGAATCGAACCCCTTCGACTCGTTCATAATAGTGAGGGGATCCTCGGAAAATGCGTTCTTCTGCGGTCATGGTGTGGTTTATTAAGGGTAATGTCCTCTCTTTACAGGGGATTTTTTTAAATATATAATTTCTATATAAAAAATATAAAATATTCAATTTACTGTTAAAAATATAACAATATGATTCGTATTACCGATGTTTTAAAAGAAATCATTCAAGGATGCGATTTGTTGCAATTTGGGTTGGCGCACCGATTGTTGAATCTTTCAAAAGTGGCCGATTATTTAAAACCTCTTGTTGAGGCGCGTACCAAGAAAAAAGTAACGATCCCTTCAATTTTGATGAGTTTGTCGCGTTTACAAAAAACGTATTCGCGCATTATGCCGCAGGCGAGTGATTTTAAATTGAACAATTTAAATGTTTTTACGGATTTGAGTACCGTTACTTTCAATAAAACTCAAAAAGTTTCCGAAAATACGATTCAGTTTTTTGCGCATGTGAAGAAAAAATTGGGCTACATCAATATCACGGAGAGTGGGCATGAAATCACACTGATTTTTGATAAAAAATATATAAAAGAATTGAAAAAAATCGTAAAAGTAGCGCCTAAATATATCAATCAGGATGTGGTTGGGATTGCGGTTATTTTTGATGAAAAACATTATTACCAACCCGGTATTATTTATATGCTTTTTCAGCAAATGACGTTGCAGGGGATCAATGTGATTGAAATTTCTTCCACGTATACGGAGTTGGTTTTGTATTTAGAGCGGAAAGATTTAAAAATTGCGTTTGATAGTTTGTTCAATCGGTTTTTTTAAAACTCAAAAAAATGAGCCGACTCGTTTAATGAATTTTTTGGGTCTGCTTTACTTGACTTATTTGTAGTTTTATTGTAAATTTACACCTTCGTTTTTTAAGATAACTGGAATTATGCCTTTGGATCGATTAAAAGAAGTGGTTTTATCAGGACTCTCTGCAGGAAGAGAGGCGCGCTCGTGTTCTGTTCCGCATGGGGTTGATTCTCATCAGCGCTCTTTTTCTCAAGCTTTGCTTCTTTCAATTGGACTTTTGGCTGCGGGATCGGGGTGTCGAAATGCGGAGGTGGAGACGCAAATGGCCTGGGATGGGAGTTCTGATGCTCGGTGTTTTTCAGATTATAATGTTGCTTATCCGGAAGAAGATCCGGATTTTGTGTCTTTTGGAGCGATGACGGATGATTATCATGATAATTGGCCGGCAGAGGCTTATCCTTTGGGGTATATAGATCCTTATGGAGCGAAAGTGAGTGAGTCGCGCGTTTTTTTGAAAATGGGAAATGAGGTGAATGGGGGAACGGAGGTCGCCATTGCCGGTCATTTTTTAGGTTTTAATGTCGCGGATAATGATAGTATTTTTAACTATCCGGTGGATTATAGTGCTTTTTGTGATGATCCGGAGCGATCTTTTATCGTGTCGATTTATCACCCCAATCCTACGGGAAATTCTGATTTACAGATTGTTGGACGTACGATTCGGCCCATGAAAAAAACGGGAGAGGCGATTACCTTATTTAATAGTTATACTTTTTTTTATGACAATCTTTTGCCTCCGGAAGAGGTTCCCGGGGGTGAAACAGAGGAGGAAGTTGTGGGTGATACGATGGATGTTGAGGTGGAAGAAACGGCTTCTATTAAAGATTTAATTCCCCCTGTCGGGCAAATTGTAGAAGTGCGTGTGGGCCAGATGAAAAATGAGGGGTCAATGACCTTGAGTCAGATGTGGGACGCTTTGGGTTCGGGGCAATATGCAGATGTGACATTGTTTAAAACATATTAAAAGAGCTGGTTTTTGTTCGAGAAAAAGGTTAAATTGTGGGGCGATAAGAGGGCGCTTAGCATCCCACTTCGTGGGAAGCTGGCGGGCCCTCCGGTCAAGGCTTTATTTGAGATTTGGCGCCGCTGGCGCCACTTCTCTCGTTCGGTCGACCTCATACGCGCAAGCGCGATTCGGTCTCCTCACTCGATAAGTCGGCCCCGCAAGCGGGGCCAAATCTCTTTATTCAGCTTTTTACTCCGGGCGAAGCATCCCACTTCGTGGGAAACTTTTCGCCCTCCGTTCACATCTCGAAATTCACGTAAACGTGATTTCTCGATGCTCACTCCGGGCGCTTAGCTCAGTTGGTTAGAGCGTCTGCTTTACACGCAGAAGGTCACTGGTTCGAATCCAGTAGCGCCCACCAGAAAAATTGCGAAGCAATTTTTCTTTTTCCCCGCATTTCTTCTTTATGAAAAAAATAAGATTAGAAAAAGAAACAGTTGGGCTTATTTTTTGTTTTGGGGTTTGTTTTTAGTTTTTATGTACAGCGTTTCGATTGGCTAAAAGGAGGTCGATCCATTGACGGATTCGTATCGCGCAAAAGATAATGATGAGCCAATACACAATAGGGGCAAAAAAGGAGAGAATATCCTGGTTGTCTTGATGAATTTGAGGGACTTCCCATTTTTCTATGTTGCCAAAGGGACTGACCATCAATTCGTAATACGTATAACTCATCAAGGAATAGGGTCTGGAGAAGGCGGCAGCCACAATTGCTTCAATGAATAGCAGGGGTTTAGCGTATGTGAATAGACTGCTTTCAATAATAAATAAGGCAGCGCTTATTGAAATCAATACAAAAAATATTTTTATGGAATTGAATATATCTTTTAAGATTTTTCGTCCAAAGTTTGGCTTTTTTTTTACAGGCAAGAGCATTGAGAAAATAAAAAGAATAAGGAGGTAAAGGGTTACGAAGAGTATTTTTTTTGGGGCATTTTCTAGCTCCAATTTTTCTCCTGTGAAAAAGATAAGAAGACTGGGGATGCTAAGGATGGAAAATATTCCCAGTGTACGGAGGAAAATTTTAAAATTTTCTTTAATATTCATCATAAATAAGTATTTATAGATCGTAGTTTTTACGCGGTCCATGGTACCATTTTTTTGAGCTTTTTTCTCACATCGATTTGTAGGGGAGTGAGGCCCATTTTTCCTGAAAGGATGCCCATACAGCACAGGTGTAATGTTTCAGTCGGTTTCCCTCCGTAAAGCGTGTCTCCGACCAGCGGGGCGCCCGCGGTGGCCATGTGGAGGCGAATTTGATGTCTTACCCCTTTTTTAATTTTGCAACGCACCAGTCGTTTGTTGAGTTTTTCGTAATGGGTTTCGGCGGGGAGCGGTTTTCCGTGATAATGGATTTTTTTATCGGGTAAAAGTGCGGCCATTCTTTTAGGGGATTTGTGCACAATTGGAAATGTTAAGAGTCCGGTTTGGGGCAATTCTCCAAATTTTCCGGATTCAATTTCCACAATATAAATTTTTTCTAAGGTTTCGTCATCGTTGAATCGATCAAAGGCCTCTTTGTTTTTCGCGAACAGCAAAAGTCCGCACGCGTCGTTGTCGAGGCGGTAAAGGAGGCCGCCTTCTTCGGGTTTGAATCCGGTGAAGGTGAAAAGTTCCGGAAACTGGACTTTTACTTGTTTTACAAAACATCCTTGTTCAGTCCCATAGGTGGTGGGGATTCCGGCAGGTTTAAAAAACCCGATGTAGGAAGGGTCCTCGTAGAGAATGGTAACATTCATAAAAATTTACTCTTAAATTCATGGTTCGAGACGTCCCTGTGGGACTCCTCACCATGACAATCCCTTACGAGAGTCTCAATGATAGGTTTTATTACTTTACCCATTGATATCGATCGCCATCAAGCGCTTTGATTTTGGCATTGCTCTTCAAGTTCAGATAAATCGTGATTTTTTTGACTTGTCGTTGCTTTAAAACATCGCGCATGATTTCTTCTCGAGTTTTTGCTTTTCCATCTTTTAAAATGGATTCAAGCACTTCTCCGACCGTGCCGGATTTGTATCCCCATTTATCCAGGGCGTAAATTCCGCGTCCAATCAAAATAAAGTGGTCGTTGCGGATGAGTTCATTGTGTACGGCTTGAACATTGATGCGTTTGGAGTCGAATTTCAAATCGCGAATTTTTTGAGAAATTTCTTCGAAGTGAAGAGGTTTTTTGTCGTGTTCCAAAATAAAATTGATTTTATCGCGGAGTGTGCGAGGATTGATGTGTCTCCATTCTTTGAGTCCCACGCCTTCTTTAACGAATTTGGTCTTTTTGTCGATTTCGAGTACGGAAGCCACGAGAGCATCTATGATTTCTTCATTTGGAATGATGTTTTTGACCTTTTGCGTAATGGTTTTGAGGTCAATGACATCCTTATGGTCGGTGAGGAGTTTGGATCCCACTTCACTGATTTTGCGAAGGGTCGGGAGCTTGATGCTGTTGTATCTCCAATGCGGTTCAAAATCGAGGGTGTTTGCAATTTTAGTGAGTTCGGGATCAAGGGTCAACGATAACTTAAGAGGATTGATGTCCTCGGGAGAGATGTTTTTAAGGGTGTTTAAAATAATGCTGATCAATTTGGTTTCAATGAGAAGGCCTCCATGTTTTTTGATAATGCCCTTGGCCACTTCGTTGATCATTTTGAGTTGGGTATTGAACGCATTTCTTTTGAGCTTACGGAAAGCATTTTTTTCAATTTGGCGAATGCGTTCGCGTGTGACTCCAAAGTGTTTTCCAATGGCCTCCAAGGTTTTTCGTGAATCCATTCCAATCGCGAAGCGATGTTGGATGATGTATCTTTCCTTTTCCGACAGCACCAATAAGAGCTTTTCAACGATTTCCTTAAGATGAGTTTCGTTTAAATCGGAAGGAGTGGTTGAAAAGATGGTAGAAGAGTCCGTGGTCATAGATGGAGGTCTTTAAGGAAGTGAAGTGTGATTAAATTATCACATAACTTTTCACGAGTAAAGGCCTAGACCGAGATTTTCTGAAATGCGAGTTTATAGCCTACACAAGGGATTGTTTTGATGATTGGCTCAGTTGACGATCCGTCAACTTTGTGACGTAAGCGATTAATATGCACATCTACGGTATTGCTGAGAATATTGGTGTTTCGATCCCACACGGTTTCCAAAAGGAAGGTGCGGGTCAGCGCTTTTCCCGGATTTTTGGCCAAGCACAGTAAAAGTGAGAATTCTTTATTTCTTAAATGAATCGATTTGCCGTTGCGTTCCACTTCGCGAGTTTCCACATCAATCAATAAATCGTTCACAAGGATTTGTTTTTGATTGAGGTTTGAATTGAGTTGAGGACGGTGATTCTTTTTGATTTCGATGCGATTGAATTCTTTTAATAAAAGTTTGAAGGGCGTGTTGAACGGGCGAAAATAAATGCCTCCCTTGAAAAGATTTTTATATTGGACGCGCATTGAAAAGGGTGGAAGTGCGCGTGTTAGGACCCACACCGGCACTTCACCAAGACTTTTGATGGTTTTTAGGACGGAGTCGAGGAGGGGGATGTCCCATTCGGCCATGGGAATGAGTACGGCATCGTATTGGCCGTACCACATGTTTTTAATGTTTTCGGGATGGCAAAGGTCGGCGCCGATGTTTTCGTAGCGAAGCGCCCGGTAAAGAAACGGGGCACGCAATATGTGCGTTCTTAATAGGAGAAAATGCATAAATGAGGAGTTAAAAAATGAAGAGGCAGGGCGAGTCTATGGGAGGACGTAAAACGTGTCAAAAAATATTTGTGTTTATTTATTTTGACACAGTTTTTAATATTATTTTTATGGTTTATTAACATTAAAACTATCTGTTGTCGGAGTAAGATCAACGGGTTAATTTTACGCCGTGTAATTGTCTCTCTTTATTGAATGTCAAATTGTCTTGACTTTTATTTGTGCACGGGTTAATATTCATCCCTTTCCCTTAATTTCATCTTATGCTGGAAGCGGAACTCACCCATTTTGGTCTCCGCCCTCGGCAAGCTCGGGTCTATCTCACGTTACTGGCCCTGGGCGAAGCTCCGGCGAGCACGGTGGCGGAACGCGCTTCACTCCCTCGGTTGACTACGTATTCGATTTTGGAACGACTGGAGGAGATGGGTTTGGTTTGTTTTTATGAAAAACGTCGAATGCGTATGTATAAAGGGAATCCGCCCGATGCGTTGCTGAAATGGTGTGACGATCAAATCGGGGTGATTCAAGCGCGACAGTCTCGACTGTCGACTTTAATTCCTCAGCTTAAAAAATATTTTGCTAACAGTGACGGAGAGGCGCTCAAAGAAAAGCCTTTCCGTTTTATTGAGGATCGGTTTTTGTTTCGAAATCGTTTCCAAAAGGCGTTTCAAACGTCTTCGGGGGAATCAGCGGATTGGATTGCGGCGGTCGGGGACATTTCCCGGCCGCTTTTGTTAGAGTTGTTGAAAGAGAGTCCCGTGCCACCGCGATTGTTGGTGCCGTATTCTAAAAAGGAAGGATTTCCGTTGGGGGAGGGCGTGTTGCAACTGTGCCGGGTATTGCCGCGGCATGTAGGGACGTTTTGGGGTATGGGCGGGGATATATGGGTGGCGGGGAGGAAAGTTTTTTTTATTTTTCAAGTGTCGGATCGTTTTTTGGCTGTGGAAATTGAGTATTCTCAGGTGGCGCAAGGAGTGAAGTCGTTGTTTGAAGTGTTGTGGGAATTGGCAAGGGTTTTTGAACACTCAGGAAGCGAAGCGTAGATCCGTAGCCATGCCTAAATTTCATGGTTGGCTTTTTTCTCCATAAAAAGGTATAATTTATATGGTTTCTTTCATTTATTTTTTAAATTTCAATTTTTATGGCCGATCAAAAAGCGCAAGCTCAGGGTGATGATAAAGGCGCCCCTCAACAATCCGTTCAACTTAAGGTCGCGGAAGAACAACAAGCCGGTTCTTACGCCAATGCGGTTTCCGTGAATCTCAATCAGAATGAAGTGATCATCGATTTCGGATACATTGTGCCGAATATGAAACCGACCACGATTAAGGTTGTAAGCCGTATCAATATGACGCATCGAACCGCGGAATCGTTTTTGAAGGTTTTGCAAAACGCGGTGTTGGATTGGAGAAATAAGCAAAAAGACGATAAAAAATAAAGCTATTCTTCCATCGTAATTTCTCCGGCAAAATCCGTTGCCATCATGGTTTTGATTTTCCCCATATTGTGCGTGTGACCCAAGCACCACATGAGTTTGGTGAGGCAGGCTTCGGTGGTCATGTCTTTGGCTTCGATCACGCCGGCTTTGAGGGCTTGATATCCCACTTCGTAAGAGCGAAGATTGGTGCTGCCGTGTTCCATTTGTGTGCTGACCACTATCGGGATTCCTTTGGCGATTTCTCTTTTTAAAATGGGCATGAGATTGTGGGGGATATTCCCCGGACCAAACCCACGGAGCACGATGCCTTCGATCCCGGCTTGAAGAATGCGGGACAGGCAATCCGGTTCAAAGCCAGGAAAAACCGTGATCATGGCTACTTTGTTATTAAATTGAGGGCGAAATTCCAGGATGCGCTTGCGACGTTTTTTGCGCCATGAATTGAGCACGGCCGGATGTTTGATTTCTCCCAAAAGCGGGTAATTGTAGGATTTAAAGACATTGAACAGCGCTTCACGAGATTTGGTGGTGCGATTGCCTCGTAAGATTTTACTCCCAAAAACAATGGCCACTTCGGCGAGGTCGTAAGTGGCAACTTCACACGCGTAAATCAGATTGTTTCGCCCATCGCTGCCGAGTTCGCTGAGCGGGATGAGGGCTCCGGTGAGGATCACGGGTTTGCTGAGTTTTTGTAGGGCGAATGAGAGAGCGGAGGCGGTGTACGCCATGGTGTCGGTGCCGTGCGCGATTACGAAACCGTCGTATTTGTCGTATTGGTCGTGGATGCAGGTGGCGAGTGTGGCCCAGTTTTCGGGTTTCATGTTGGTGCTGTCCATGTTCATGACCCATTCGAATTCGAGGTGCATTTCTTTTTGAATCTCCGGGATGAGGCGGAAAATGGCGTCCGGGTTGGTGACGGGCTCGAGGGCGCCGGTGTGCGGGTTTTTGACCATTCCGATCGTGCCTCCGGCAAATAAAACTTTAATGTGCGGTCGTGCCATGCAATAATTTTTTTATTAATAAAGTTCCCCAGGTCGCAATTACGAACGGGGCGGTGAGAGTGATGAGTCCGATTTGGCCCAAACCGTATTGGAGGAAAACGGATAAGAGAATGGCGAATGTGGCGAATAAAAATGCGCTCCATTTTTTGTCACTCAAGGCGATGCCGCAAAGCACGGCGTTGTAGCCAAAGAGCCCGAGGTTGATGGAGGCGAGAGGCAAGGAGAGTAACAAAGCGAAGGCTCCTCCCAATAAGGAGCCGTAAAGCGCGTAAAGGGCGGCGGTGCGAGAGCTGACAATGAGGGCTAAAAGGAACAGGGCGCCGGTGACGATATTTCCTTGAAACATGACTTGCCCGAATCCCATACCGCTTGCGGAGAGTGCATTGAGGGAGGTTTCTGCGGGTAACGTGGAATTGGCTAAGGAGGAGAGATGGAAAAAGGGAAGCCCGAAAATTATCACCCAAGTCGCAAGGACAAAAGGTGCGGTGAAGGCCGGCATTCTTTTTTTCATCTCGTGCATGATTACAGTGGAGAGAATGGCTCCGAGTATGATGGCCACGGTTGTGGTTACACTAACTCCGAAAAAGAACCACACCGCGATGCCTACCAAAGTTCCGTTGAATCCGTATAAACCGTTTTCGATGTCCTGTTTTGAGTTTTTGAAAATCAATGCAAAAAGTGTGCTGATAACGTTTCCCAAGAGTGCGCCCACTCCAAAAATCCATGAGTTGTAAAAAATCCCGGCTAAAAATAAGAGTCCGGTGAGCGCGTTGTTTTGCAACATCACTTGTCCCACGCCGCGCAAGAGGGTGCGAATGGCATTTTTCATAATGATTTTATAAAAAATATTTCGTGGATTATCTTAACAGGATTTTTTCTTGAGCGCATCTCTTATTTCTCGGAGCAATAGGACTTCTTCCGATGTTTTTTCCGCTTTTGTTTCTTCTTTCTTCTTAAGCTTATTGAGTTGTTTCACGAGGATGAAAATCGAGAAGGAAATGATGAGGAAATCAATCATGGTATTGATGAAAATGCCGTAGTTGAGCGTGACCGCGGGGTCGGTGTCGGTGGCTTGTTTTAAGGTGAGAGAAAGTGTTGAGAAATCCATCCCGCCGGTGAGTACGCCGATCGGGGGCATGATGATGTCTGCGACCAAGGAGCTGACGATTTTCCCGAACGCACCGCCAATGATGACGCCGATGACCATGTCCATGACATTGCCTTTGATGGCGAATTTTTTAAATTCTTGGAACATAAAAAAAGAGGTTAAAAAGCAAATGGTTTATGCTTTTTACTCGGTTGTTTTTCCGTCGAATTCCGCTTCTTGCGCTTCGGCCTCTGCTTTGGTGGCGCGGACAATGCCGTCTTTGTGATGGGCAGGGGAGTAGATCGTGTACAGTTTCAAATCTTCGGAGGCGGAGGTGTTGATGATGTTGTGTTGCGCGCCGCAGGGAACGATGATCACGTCGCCGTCTGCGAGTAAGTATTCGTTTCCGTCGATGATGGCTTTGCCTTGGCCTTTTTCAAAACGGAAGAATTGGTCGTTGTCCGGGTGGACTTCCATGCCGATTTCTTCGTTGGGTTTGAGAGACATGAGCACGAGTTGGCAGTGTTTGCCGGTGTAGAGCACTTTGCGGAAATTGGCGTTTTCCACAGTGGCTTTTTCAATGTTGGAGTGAAAACCTTTCATGGGGAGAGGGTTAGGGGTGAAAAATTCTTATGCAAAGCTTATCATGGATCCCTGATTGCAAGAAATGAGAGCGTTTAATTTAATATCCCAAGGATTCTTCTACTAAAATGATAATGATTCGATTTTTTTCGTCGGATTTTTTAATCACAGAAAAAACGTTTTGGATATTTTTAATGGTGTATTTGGGAGGTTTGTTGTGGAGGAGCGCTTTTTGGTTCAGTCGTTCTACGTTTTTGGGAGCGGCTATTTTATTGATTCTTTTAAATCCTTGTTCGGTGCCTTTTACGATTTTATTTTTACCTACAATTAAAAGGACTTTTTTGGGGCCATAGGAGAAGGCCGCGGTTCGATTGCCGGAACCATCTACGTTGATGAGAAATCCGGATTCGGATAAGGCATTGGAGCTGGCCACAAATACATCGGCGAGCATTCCTTGGCGGCGACGTTCTTTGTTTTCTTCCATGGAGATCCCGGGTTCGTATTGGTCAAAAAGATGAAATGTTTTTTCCTGGCGCATCCAGTCCAACAGCCCAATTTCTTTTACGGTTTCGGAGCCTCCCAGACCAATGGATTGTGCGTTTTTTAGGATTTTTTTAGCTTCTTCACACGCTTCTTTGGCTGTGGCTACATGAATGACTTGGAATCCGTTTTTTTCTAGATTTTTAATGATTTTTTGCATGGATAGGAGTGGGATTAAAATTTAATTCGTTTGCAATAAATCCTCGGGCAAAACCCATTTTCCGATGTCCATGGCATTGCAGGCTTGAGCTTGATATCCCGCTTCTTCAACGGAAATGGGGGAGCCGCCGTAATCGTAAGACCAGGCAATGCTTTCGGAAACCGTGCCCGGGGTGGCTTGGCAGCCGCCCAAGTCCGAGTAGGGGCAGGAATCGAGGGAGAAAGTACCTTCGGTGCAGGATAATTTCATTCGTTCTTCGGTGAACAGAGATCCCACAAAATCGACACAAACGCTTTGTTCGTTGATGAAATTGCAGCTGCCGCGCACCGTGGCTTTTTCGTCGGTTTCGATTAGGGGTTTGACGTCTTCTTCATAATTTGAGGTCTGGTCCGGGGGTAATTCATCTCCGCAACCGGGGGTTAGCAAGAGGAAAGTTAAGGCGAGAAGCGGGAGAAGAATGAGTCGAAACTTGGAGGGCATGGGGGAGGGGGTTAAGGTTTTTTATATCCTAAAATCATGAATTCTGAAATATTTTGTGGCATTTTTGGATATACTTTTTTGATGAATTTTGAGGTGAATAATGGGTATTTTTCTAGTAATTTTTTGTAACCTAATGTGGCGAAGATTTTGTCGTATTCTTTTGCGCTTCGTGGGAAAACATCAGTTTTTCTATTTTCTCCGAAATTGAATATTAGTTTTTTGATGCCTTTGCTCTTTGGCGGTTGTTCGTAGTCAACGCCGTTTTTCAACCCTTCACGTACCCACTTTTCATTAAAGACCGCAAAACATAAATATCCGCCTTTGGTTAGGCTGGAGTGCAGGTCTTTGATGGTTTGCTCGATGTCTTCAATGAAGGGGAACACCAAGATGGAAATGATTAAATCAAACGGACCTTCTTTTTTGGCGATTGCGACGGCTTTTTTGCTGTTTCCGAGATGTAAATGGATGAGAGGATCGATGTTCTTTTTCGCAATTTTGATCATTCCTTGAGAATAATCAATGCCGGTGGTGGTGAATCCCAGTGAATGTAATTCAGCGCAAATTTGACCTGTTCCACAGCCGAAATCCAGAACTCTTTTGTCTTTTATATTTTTGACATTTTTTTGGATGAATTTTTTGAAAACGGGCCAGGCAAAATAGAGATTTTCCACGGCCTCGAGTTCAATGTTGTTGTCGTTGAAATTTTTAAAATATTTTTGACTTAGGTGGTCCCAGATTTTGGGTGGGTTTTGCATGGGATTTATTGGTTTGTTAGAGCTTTTTTTATAATATTTATTTTGTGATGGCTTCTATGTTGATTGATGCAAAGTATGCAAGAAGCCCTAGGCCAAGGATTAATGTTATTAACGAAATATGATTTATTATATTTCCAAAAATTGCCCAGTAAGTTTTCATGTATTTTCGACTCATTTTTACTTCGGTTGGGTTCTCAAACCAATAATCTAGTTTTTCCCCTCTTTTATCTAACGCTTTTATAGAAAAATAATAAGTTAAAATATTTAGTATTAAAGTAACGAAGAAAAATGCCCAAGAGCTTTTTAGATATTTGATTTCAGTTATATTTTTAAGTGTTACGATTTTATCAATGAAAGGGATCGTAAGGATAATCGCTTGAGTCGATATAATAAAAATGAGCTTGTCTAATTTGTTTGATGTTTGGTTAAGGGTTTCATTAAGGTTTTGCACCGTTTGATCATAGAATTTTTGATCTTTTTCTTCTTGAGATATAGGCATAAAAATTTATTTAATTAATTTGTGTATTAGTTGTAAGATTTTTTTTCGATAAATTCTTCGGCTAATTTATATAAATAGCCAAATGCCATATTTCTGTAGGCTAATTCATGAAAAATCTCTGAATTGTCTTTACTGATTTCTTTTTCTTTTAATGTATTGTTAACGAAATCTTCTGCATATGCCTCGAAGATTTTTCGTGTGTCTTCAAAAGGGATTAAGGAATAATCAGCTATTTTTTCTGATAATCCAATTTTATTATGTTTATCGAGGTAATTAGCGATTTCTTCGGTTTTTTCTTTTGTGTTTCTTTTAGAATTTAGAATGTTTTGGATTTGTTGATCTGGTTTTTTTGCTGGTTTTAAATTTAATAAGGTCTCAGTACATCTTAAATAATATCCAGTAACCATGGGGGTTTTTAACGATGTGGCAGAAGAATCTTGAGGGAATAGTTTATCAAGATGTTTCTTGAAATTGGCGCTTAAATATTTGTTTGGCTGTTTGATGCATACAATGTAGGCGCTTTCAAATAATTGGAAATCTATCATGGGGTAAAAATTTAAAATAAATAGTGTAGCAATATGTTATCCATGGTTATAGATCTTTGTATGTTGGCTGATAAAAAAATCAAAAGATCGAAAAGTACTTGATTGCTATCTGTGGCTATAAATCCTTTTTGTGTTTCATTCCCGCCGATAATAAATTGTAATGAGCCTTGTCCGTCGCCAAAATTAATTATTCTCCCTTCATTTAATACAAAAATTCCATCTAAAATAGATTCCGCTTTTAATCTGTTTTCTTTTAAATATTTATCAATTTTAGGGCCGATGCTTGTAAATTTTAGTTTAGATTCAAAAGCAAAAAGAAAATATGGTGGATTTTTAATGAATCTATCGTCGCTGGGTTTATTTTCATAAAATCCTTTTAGGCGGACTGCTTCAAGTTCTTTGTATTTTTGTGAAGCTTTTAAAGAGTTGACTAATTCTTTACTGTTGAGGCTTGTTTTTATTTCTCCTACAGCAGAAACTCCTTCAATAAAAAATAAACCAGGCTCACGTGTTCCTGGTTTAAAACTAAATGGATGATTTTCGTTTGTAATAATTATGTCGCATTGTCCACTTCTTTTTGCTTTTGAATCGATTATTTCCCCACAACCTATTTCGAATCTTTTTGGTAAATATTTTTTTAAAAATTCCGCAAAGACAGTTTCCATTTTAGTTCCTTTGTTGCCGGAATGGTTAAAAGATTCTCTCACTTTTTCGAGCTCGGCAAGCATTTGTTTTGAGATTGCATCAATTTCTTTTTTGATCATATTGAGAGAAAATAATGGAACATAATAGTTTTATATATTCTAATGTGCATTGGAAGGAGATTTAAAATTTATTTTGCCGATTTTTTTAGGCGAATAAAATTTTAAATTCAATTCAATCTTACCACCAATCCTTTCTTCAAGAAATCACTCGTTTTTTGCGTAAAAAAAAAGAATCTGCTATCTTATCCCCGAACTTTTTAACCTTTTACTTATGCGTGCGCTCATTCAACGCGTGTCTCGCGCTCAGGTGTCGGTGCAGGGGGGTGTGAAAAGCAAAATCGGCCCCGGGCTCCTTGTATTTTTGGGTGTGACGCACACGGACACCGAGGAACAAGCCAAAAAATTGGCGGACAAGATTGTGCATTTGAGGATTTTTTCGGATGAAGAAGATAAAATGAACCTTTCCGTGCTCGATACCAATGGCGAAATCATGGTGGTGTCTCAATTCACACTGTACGGGGACACCAAGGGCAGTCGTCGGCCGAGTTTTACCGAGGCGGCGCGGCCCGAGCAAGCCGAGGCCCTGTATCTTAAATTTGTGGATTATGCGAATGATTTTGGCGTGAAAGTTCAGACCGGGCAGTTTCAGGCCATGATGGAGGTCGAGTTGGTGAATGATGGGCCGGTGACACTCATGATAGAGGCATAAATTTACTTTTTAATCAGAATTATTATGGCGGACGCGGAAATTTCAGTCATGGATAAGGTTATTTCGTTGTGCAAACGCCGGGGATTTGTTTTCCCGGGGTCTGAGATTTATGGCGGGTTGGCCAACACGTGGGACTACGGTCCGTACGGGGTTTTGCTCAAAAATAATCTCAAGCAGTTGTGGTGGAAAACGTTTGTGCAGGAACGTGACGATATGGTGGGCCTCGATGCTGCGATTTTGATGAATCCGCGTGTGTGGGAGGCGAGTGGGCATGTGGAAAATTTTTCCGATCCGCTCGTGGATTGCAAGTCCTGCAAAGAGCGATTCCGCGGGGATAAATTGATTGAAGAAAAGTATGACACAGAGATGGATAAGATAAAAAATAAGTTTTTTAGAGGAAAAATTGAAAGTTTGAAAAGTTCATTGGAGCATTTATTGGGTAAAAGCGAAAATTCTGTCGGAGATACAGCTGAAATAGCTGAAAATTTAGCTATAGTTTCTCTTATGGAACGGATGATATCCAGTTTGGAGAAATTTGATCGTTCACGATTAGATCAATTCCAACCTAACAAGAAGAATGATCGATTTTCTCTTTTAATGGATCCTTTGCGGACATCTGAGGTTTTTGATTTAGTTTCTTTATTTAAAGATGATTTGAAATTTATAAGTTATTTTTTAACAGAAAATAAAATTCCGTGTCCCAAGTGTGGAAAATGCAACTTCACCGAGGCGCGCGCGTTCAATTGTATGTTTCGTACCTACCAAGGTGTGATCGAGGAGACGGCGGCGTTGGTTTATCTTCGTCCCGAGACGGCGCAGGGGATTTTTACGAATTTTAAAAACGTGCTCAACACCTCGCGCAAAAAAATTCCGTTTGGCATTGCCCAGATTGGGAAATCGTTCCGCAACGAGATCACTCCGGGCAACTTCACGTTCCGAACTCGTGAGTTCGAACAGATGGAAATCGAGTATTTCATCAAGGAAAAAGATTGGGAGCCGCTGTTCGACGAATGGGAAAAGGCGGCGTGGGATTTTTTTAAAAAACTCGGGATTGCAGAAGAGAATTTGCGTTTCCGCCCACACGACTCCAAGGAGCTTTCGCACTATTCTAAGCGCACCAAGGATGTCGAATACCGGTTTCCGTTTGGGTGGGGTGAGCTCATGGGTCTGGCGTATCGAACGGATTTTGATTTGCGCCGACATATGGAATTTAGCGGTGAGAAATTGACCGTGCTTGAGGAAGATCAGGAGCCGTTCATTCCGCATGTGATTGAGCCGTCGTTTGGGGTGGATCGAACCTTATTGACGGTTTTGCTCGATGCGTATCATGAGGATGAGGTGGAAGGGGAAGTTCGTGTGGTCATGCGTTTTGCCAAGGCATTGGCGCCGATTAAAGTTGCGGTGTTGCCGTTGTCCAAAAAGCTCGAAGACGATGCTAAAAAAGTGTCGGATCATCTCAAAAAGTTTTTTTCGACGGAATTTGACGTGAGCGGGTCGATTGGCAAGCGTTATCGTCGCCAGGATGAGATTGGGACGCCGTATTGCGTGACCTTTGACTTCGATTCGTTGAACGACCAAAAAGTCACGGTTCGCGACCGCGATGCCATGACCCAAGACCGCGTGCCGATTGAGGGGTTGGAGAAGTTTTTGGGGGAGAAGTTGGCACAGTGAGGGAAATACGGGGAGGGAGGACACTTCACTCGCCTTATGGCTCGTTTCGTGTCTGCGGGCAGAGTTTTTATTGACAAAAGCTAGAATATGTTATAGTCTACATTCTTGTTTTTCATCATTTTTAAATTTTCTCCCTATGGCAAGATTACTTCCTATGTTGGCGGCGACTGCTATGTTCGGACTGGGAGAAGGGTGCGCTCAGCCTGAGTGCGCTGGCTCTGATTCAGAGTATACGGCTATGATGACCGATAGGTGGGGTGCTCAAGGGATTTTTAATGAGCAAAAGGATGGGAGTCATGGTTTTGAAGGATTTAGTTATTGGGATAAAAATCCAACGGTTCATGTGAAGTTGAATCCGATTTTGGAAGAGGCGGTTGCTGAATCGGTCGAAAAATTTAATGTTTTGCTTGCTTCTGATAATCTTCCTACTGTTGATTTGAGTTTGAGTGGAGATTATGATGATTTCCAAATCGATCCGGCTGAAGATCTTCCCGAAATTGCAGAACGGGTAAAGCTGGGAGATATTTTAGTGGCGAGTGTGGATTTAGATCATTTTGATGAGGTCGAGAATCCGGCTTTTACGATTTCGGGCACAACGGGGATTCATAGAAAAGATTGTCTTAGCACAAGGATTGAGAGTGTTGCGATTGTTACGAATCCCACTTATGAAAATGGGGTAGACCTATGGACCGTGAATCATGAAATAGGGCATGCTTTAGGGTTAGAGCATGCTTTGGATTTCGGTTCTCTTATGTACGAGCATGGAGGAGGCGCTATTTTCCCTGATCCCAATGCTGAAGGTATGGGTTTGTATTGTGCTTATAATGCTTGGGATGATCCGGAAACGTGTTTGGATCGAGAATTTACTTTGTCGGATGGGTCTGTGGTGAATATGAGGGATGGGTATTAAGGGCTCGCTTTTTTGTTCGGTTTGTGATAAAATAATAAGATTAAAAAAACAAAAACAGACTCAAAATAAAAATTTATGGAATTTCTATCGAATATCTCGGGTAATATTTGGGCCGCGTTCCGTGAAACAGCCTTGCCGTGGTTGATGGCTCATCCATGGGCTTTTTTGGTTGGACTCGTTGCGATGTATGTTGGGTTTAAAATTGCGTTGAAAGCGCTTCGTATCGGCTACGATCTTTACCGCCGCCATGACAATGTGTTCATTCGAATCACCATGCCGCGCGAAGAATCTCAGAAAGATAAGGAAAAAGCGCAGGACAAGGATTTTCGAGAAAAAATCGCCATCATGGAGCAGTTGTATCGTGCGCTTTCCGAGTTGAGGGAACTCAATTTGATGAATCGACTGAAAGTTTGGTTGTTTCAATGCAATAATATTTCGTTCGAAATCGGAGCTCAATTTAAACAGATTCAATTTTATATTGTGACGTATAAAGAATATGCGGGGCTTGTGGATAAGCAAATCACGGCTTTTTACCCGGATGCGGATCTTCAATTTTCAAATGAACCGCCCGTGGTTCATGCTAAAGGGAATCATTGTCGTGCGTATTATTTGTACGAGAAAGAACTCAGTTGGTATCCGATTAAGACGTATAAAGAGATGGAAAACGATCCGCTCAATGATTTGACCAATGTGCTTTCCAAATTGGAAAAAGATGAATATGCCACGGTTCAATTTGTGGCGCGTCCGATCAGCAATCATTGGCATAAGAAAGCGGAAGAGTTTGGGACATTCTTATTCAAAGGAAAGAAAAAAGGCGGATTTCTTTCAAAAATTCCGGTGCTTAAGCATTTGAATACGGTTTTTGTGTCTTTGATTTTTGGATATGAAAACGCCAAAGGAACGGGTTCCAATGCGCCTGGCGCTTCCGGAGGGGATTCCTATGTTCGTATGTTGCAAACCAAGGAAGAAATCGCCAAACAAGTGGGAGAAAAAGCCAATCAAGAAGGGTTTGAAACCGTGGTTCGCGTGTTGGCGTCTTCGCCCAAACGTTCTCGGTTGAATGAAATGTTGAACAACCTTCTTCTTGCCTTCACCGTATTTCGCGGTCCCGGCATGAATTATTTTCAAAATCGTCGCGTGATTCCGTTGATTGATTTTTTCAATACGCCGATCATGCGGTTTAACTTCAATCATCGTTTTTCCGGTTATGGCGAAAAGGAGTCTTTATTGGGGTCCAAGGAATTGGCTACGTTATTTCACCTCCCGAATTCTCGTTATAATTACACACCGGTGATCAACTGGCTCAATTATAAGGTGCTTCCCGCGCCCATGGATTTGCCGGTGGAGGGTCTTGTTTTGGGAAATAATGTGTATCGCGGTGAAAAACGAATGGTTCGATTCTCGAAAAAAGATCGCAGTCGTCACCATTACATCATTGGACAAACCGGAACAGGTAAATCCGTGTACATCAGTTCTCTGGCTCGACAGGATGTTAAGAATGGAGATGGCTTGTGCGTGATTGATCCGCACGGAGATTTGATCGAGGATATTTTGCTTTATATTCCCAAGGAACGTGCCAAGGACGTGATTGTTTTTAATCCGTCGGACAGCGAACGTCCCATGGGGCTCAATATTCTTGAGGCCGACACGCCGGAGCAACAGGATATGGCGTCCAGTCAGGCCACGGAAATTTTTATTAAAATATTCGGAGATGAAATTTTTGGACCTCGTATTCAGCATTATTTCCGCAACGCGTGTTTGACGTTGATGGAAGATAAAGAAGAAGGTGCGACCCTGATCGATGTGCCGCGTATTTTTACGGATGATGAGTTTATGAAATACAAGGTGACTAAAATTACGAATCCGGTGGTGCGGTCGTTCTGGGAGCATGAATATGCCAATACCGGAGATCGCGAACGCCAAGAAATGATCCCGTATTTCAGTGCCAAATTCGGTCCGTTTATTACGAACTCGATTATGAGAAATACGATCGGACAGTCTCGTTCCGCGTTTAATTTTCGTAAAGTGATGGATGAACGGAAAATTCTTCTCGTGAACCTGTCGAAAGGAAAAATTGGGGAGTTGAACACTCAGCTTCTCGGGTTGGTCATGGTGGCGCAAATTCAGATGGCGGCCATGAGCCGAGCGGATATTCCCGAGTCGGAACGCAAAGATTTTTATCTGTACGTTGATGAGTTCCAAAACTTTGCAACCGATACGTTTTGTTCGATTTTATCTGAAGCTCGTAAATATAAATTGAGCTTGATCATGGCGCATCAATACATCAATCAGTTGGTGACGTCGAAAGCCGGCGCCGGGCAGAGCACCCAGATTCGAGACGCTGTTTTTGGTAACGTGGGGACGTTGCAATCGTTTAAGGTCGGGGCCGAGGATGCCGAGTATTTGGCAAAAGAATACGCCCCGGTTTTGACCGAGCAGGACATCATTGGAATTCCAAACTATAAATCGTATATGAAGTTGAATGTGAATATGGCCACGTCTCGTCCGTTTTCGTTGGATACCATTTATACCGAAGAGGGCAAGAGCGAAAAGATTCGAGAGATTGTCCGTCAGTATTCTCGTATGAAATATGGACGTAAAAAAGTGTTTGTGGACCAAGAAATTCAAGCCCGTATCGGGATCGATATGACTGCGCCGCGCAAGGAAATCAATTTATTTGGAGCTCCGCCCGCGGCCGGAGGAGGTGCGGCCGGCACTGCGGCCACCGAGGGCATTTCCGGGGCTGATATTGCGAATGCGATTGGAGGAGAAAGCAATGCTGTGCCTGCTGTTGCGCCTGAGGCCAAAGAGCCCGCGCTTGCCGGAGCCAGTGTACCTCCTGCCAAACCCGTTTAATTTTATTTATAAGTTTTTTATGAATTCTGACGAACCCAAAATTCATCCGCACCTTCGAGGCGTGCACCTCGCGCTTTTCTCGGTTTCGATTGCGGTTTTTGTTCTGGCCATCGGGTTTTCTTTTTCGAATAAAAAAATTGTTCAAGAATTGCAAATAAAAGATATGCAGGTCAATTCTTTGATTCAAGAAATCGGGGAGTTGAAGCAGGAAAATTTACAGCTTTATCAAGTGCTTTCACAAAACACCACTACACTTGATTCGATTGAAACTCAGGTGGAGAAGTGGAGTTCGCAGAATTATTCCGCGATCGATCTTTCGAATAAGCTTTCTAAAACCATGGATGCGTTGGAGGAAAAATCTCAAATCGTGAACAGTTTGGTGATTGCCGGGACCGAGAGGTCGACCACGGCTGTTATTAAAGATGATACGTTGGATTTTTTGATTTTGGGTACGCACGGGAGTCTTACGGATACCATTATGTTGGCGTCGGTGAATGAAACCAAGAAAACCGTGAGTTTGTTCAGTATCCCTCGCGATTTGGTGGTGAATGGCCGTCGGATCAATGAATTTTATTATCGATACGGAATTGATCCCATGCGTGATGAAATTGCAGAAATTACGGGATTGTATCCGGAAAAATACGCGGTGATTGATATGGAGGCGTTTTCGACCACGATTGATTTGTTGGGAGGAGTGGATGTGACGGTGGAAAAGGCGATTTATGACAGTTTGTACCCCGGAGCGAATGGCGGGTATTCGACGTTTTCGATTTCAGCCGGAGCGCATCATTTGAACGGGACGGAGGCGTTGAAGTATGCGCGCAGTCGCGAATCTACTACGGATTTTGACCGTGCCAAGCGTCAACAACAGATCGTAGAGGCGGTTCGCGAAAAAATTGAAGCCTTGAATTGGGTTGAAAATATGGGTGATTTTATTGGCATGTACAACGCGGTGATCGATTCGCTCGATACGGATGTGGATTTGTTGTCTGCGGCGTCGTATGTGAAAGCTTATAAGGATTATACGATCGAGGATGGGAATGTGCTTTCCACCTCCAATTACCTCTATCATATTACGGGCATCGATGGCGCGTATTTGCTCGTGCCAAAGGATGAAACGTATAATGAAATTCATGAGTTTGTGAGGGGGATTGTGGAGAATTAAATTTTTCCTTCCAAATCGTACACCGATGCTTTTTTGATTGTGACTGGGTAAATTTCACGGGGTTTGAGCGGTTTTTTGGATTGCACAAGAATGTGGCCATCGATTTCCGGAGCAAAGCGCATGGAGCGACCGATATAAATTTGGGCTTCGGGATCGAATGAATCGATGAGCACGGGGATGGTTTTTCCCACGTGCGCTTGGTTGTTGGCGAGAGAAATTTTTTGTTGGAATTGCATGAGGATGGCCCGGCGTTCTTTTTTTATATGAGCCGGGATTTGAGGTTTGAGTTCATAGGCCGGAGTCCCGGGTTCTCGAGAATATTCAAAAACGCCCACATGATCGAAGGCGATGCGTCCCACAAAAGTTTCAAGGGTTTTAAATTGTTTATTTGTTTCTCCGGGGAATCCCACAATAAAACCGGTGCGCAACGTGATGTCTGGGATGTCTCGTCGAAGTTGATCGATTTTTTGGAGCAGGCGAGGGATATTGTTGGGCCGGTTCATGGCTTTGAGAATATCGGGATCTCCGTGTTGGAGCGGAATGTCGAGATAGCGACAGATTTTAGGCGAAGAGGCGAGGGTTTCGAGAAGGTCTTTTTCAAGGTGCTCGGGGTAAAGATAAAGGAGTCGGACCCAAAAATGGCCTTTAAGCTTCACGATTTTTTGTAAAAGCGTTGAAAGGGTCTTTTTTTTATAAAGATCGATGCCGTACAAACCGCAATCTTGAGCCACGAGAATGATTTCTTTTACTCCCAATGACAGCACGCCTTTGATTTCTTCGAGAATGTCTTCCATTTTGCGGCTGCGATAGCTGCCTTTGAGTGAAGGAATGAGGCAGTAGCTGCAACGATTGTCACAGCCTTCGGCGATTTTGATGTACGCGTAACTCTTGAGGAAAAGGAGGCTTTTTCCCGGAAGTTCTTCGAATAATGTAGGTTCTTTGTCTACGGCGTAGACGCGTTTCCCTTTTTTCACTTGTGCGAAAATCGTGGGAAGGTCTTGATAGTGCGCGCTTGAGATGATGGCGCGAATGGCCGGGTATTTTTTAAAGGCGCGAGGCTTGAATTGGCCGGCCAAACATCCGAGAACGATGAGTTTTTGTTTTTTGGGTGTGCGACGGAGAATTTCATACACTTCCATGCGAGCTTTTTTAAGAAAACCGCAGGTGTTGAGGAGAATGATTTCGGCCTGGTCTGTGGTCACGAGTTGGACGTTTTCCAATCCGGAAAGAAGCCCCTCCATGTCGGCGGTGTTTTTGGGACAACCGAGGGAAATTATACCGATGGATGTTTTTGGAGATTTTAGTTTCATGAAAATTTACAGCAAATGACTGAGCAGGATTTTCAACCCGATGGCGATTAAAATCAAGCCCCCGATGATTTCCGTTTTTTTACCCCAATGTTCGCCACATTTTTTCCCGAGGTATACGGCGCTTAAGGACAGCGTAAAGGTGGTGAGTCCGATGATGAGCGTGGCGGTGTAAATGGGGACTTGAATGAAGGCGAACGTGAGGCCTGTGGCCATGGCATCGATGCTGGTGGCAATGGCTAAAATGAGGAGGATTTTCCAGGAGTTGAGGTCGGTTTTTTTCTCCGGAGTTTTGTTGAACGATTCGTGGATCATTTTTCCGCCGATCGCGGCTAAGAGGAAAAAGGCGATCCAGTGGTCAAAGTTGGAGATGAACTTTTCGAGTTGGGTTCCGATGAGCCATCCGAGGAGCGGCATGCCCCATTGGAACAGTCCAAATAAAAAAGCCAAACGGAATGCGTTTGGGAAGGACATGCGGTGGTCGTGGGCTCCTGCGGCTGCGGATACGGCTATGGCATCGAACGAGAGGGCGATGGCGATGAGGAAGAGGTTGAGAAGGGACATTTTATAACTGGTAGCAGGGGTGGGACTCGAACCCACGACCCCGGGCTTATGAGTCCCGTGCTCTAACCAGCTGAGCTACCCTGCCAGATTTATTCGAAAGTGGGCACCGAAGGTTCCCCCTTTCGGAAACCCCTTCCAAGCTGGTATTCGCACTTCGGGGCCCACAAGACCCGTAAGTGCTCATTTATTAATTTTGGTTGCGGAGGGCGGATTCGAACCGCCGACCTCCAGGTTATGAGCCTGGCGAGCTGCCTCTGCTCCACTCCGCGACAATACTTATTTTCAAAGATAAGCTAGATGCGTGGTGTACTCTAATATCTAAACGGGTTCTCGTCAAAGATAAAAGTCCACCATTTTTTGGGAATGCTCCAATTGGCCATGGATCGTGATTGCTCTTCAAGCGCCACATCGGTGGCCAGTAAGGTTTCGGTATTGCTTTGAGTCAGGACGATCACTTCTTCTCCCGGATTCACCAGCCCGAGGTTTTGTTTGGCAATTTTGTCGATGTACGCGGAAGAGGTGTAATATTTGTAGTCGTCGAGTTTTTGAAGATTTTCTTCTCGAAGGGTTGTATTTTTTTCTTCGAAATTTCGAATGTGCGTGTCAATTTGATAATTTTCATACACCGTAACCGTGAGGTTGTAGAGCATGTAGGCGACCATCACCAATCCGGCCACAAGAATGATGCGGGTGATGTTGAATTGAGACTCGGAATAAGGTTGGTAGGACATTAGGAGAAATGACTAATGAAAAATGTCGAATGACCAGTTAAAATTTTGGATGGAAAAGAAGATAAAGAACGCAATTAACATAACTCAAATGAGAGGTATGATCAAATTTTATTGAGAATGCAATGTCACTCCGCTCCGCTCCGTGACTGCTTTGCAAATTTTCTTGGGATTTTTAGAGGGGCGCGGTACATTACCATTAATGAAGATCCATTTTATCGGAATCGGTGGGATTGGAATGAGTGCGTTGGCACGTCTTTATTATGCGCAGAAGCATGAGGTGACCGGGTCGGATGCAACGGATTCTCCACTTTTGGTTGCGTTGCGCAAAGAAGGGATTCGCGTCGTGATCGGTCATTCGTCTTCCAATGTACCGGCTGATGTAGATTTTGTGATTTATTCCGAGGCGATTCCCCTTGATAATCCGGAGCTCGAGGCTGTGCGCGCGCAAAAAATTTCTCATAAAACGTATTTTGAAGCGCTCGGGGAATGGACGCGGGATAAAAAAGCGATTTGTATTGCCGGGACGCATGGGAAAACCACGACCACAGGATTGGTTTCGCTACTTTTGATGCAGGCCGGTCTTGATCCCACGGTGGTGATCGGTTCGACTATGGCTGAGCTCGGGCACAAGAATATGCGTTTTGGAACAAGTCCGTATATGGTGGTGGAAGCGTGTGAATATCGACGTTCTTTTCTCCATTTGAATCCGTTCATTGGTGTGGTGACAAATATTGAGTTGGATCATACGGATTATTATCGAGATTTGGAGGATTATATTTCGGCGTTTCGAGATTTTGTGAAAAAAATTCCCAAGAACGGGGCGTTGATTGTGAATGGGGAGGATGCCCTGTGTCGTGAAATAGCCAAGGACGCGGTGTGTTCGGTTTTCTTTTTTGAAGCGTCATCGGCGGATTTTTCAACATTTCATTTAAAAGTGCCGGGTCGACACAATGCCATGAATGCGTTGGCGGCTTTGGTGGTGGGACGATTTTTAGGATTGAAGGAGGCTGAAATTATAAAAGCGTTGGAGTCGTTTAAGGGGACGTGGCGACGGTTTGAGTATAAGGGCGAATTGAACGGAGCGTCGGTTTATGATGATTACGGGCATCATCCGAGCGAAGTTTTAGCCACGTTGCAAGGCGCTCGCGAGGCGTATCCGAACCAGCGTTTGGTTTTGGTGTTTCAACCGCATCAGCACAATCGGGCGTTGCATTTTTTGGAGGGTTTTCGCGAGTCGTTTAAACTTGCGGATGAAGTGATTATTCCCAATATTTATGCGGCACGGGATTCGCGAGAGGATCGTGAGGCTATGTCGGCGGAGCGGTTTGTAAAAGAGCTTCAAAAAACACATCCTTGTGTTAAGTTTGGGGATGGGTTTGGGAATACGGTGAATTATTTGAAAAAATCGGTGGATCTTGATGATTTGGTGATTGTGATGGGGGCCGGAGATGTGTGGGAGGTGGCGGAAAAGTTGGTTTAATTTTTTTTAAGATTTTATGACGCTTAAAAATCATTTGATTTGGGAGGGGAGTGTAGCCTTGGGGTTGTGGGGGATTTGTATTTGGATCCGTCCGGGAATGTTTTCGTATTATGCATTGCCGTTTTTTCTTATTTTTGCATGGTCTACGCTTTATGGACCTCATTTAAAAAGGCAGGTTCGTCATCCGGATATCAATGCAATTTTACATTTGCCGATCACGCATAAATTGCTTTATCGTCCACTGTGGGCTGCGGCCTTGGATTTTCCTTTACGCCCATTGGTTTTGTTGATTTTTTTATTGGGGCCGGGAGCGATTTTAGGATTTTTTTTGAATCCGAATATGGATTTTAATCAAGTTTTTTTACAGATGATTTGGTGGGCGACTGTGGGGGGCGCTTCGATTTTGAGTTTTGGTTATTTTATTGAAATTTTGATTCTTCAAACCATTGCCATTCCCATTGTAGGCGGATTGATGGATTTGATTTTCTTGTTGGGAGTTTATCAAATCTCTTCTGTTAAAGGGTTTGGCGCTTGGGGGATTGTTGCAGCGATTTCGATGGTTATTTTTAGTTTATACGTTACGGATTTGGCCCGGAGGATGAGGCGTGGCTAAACTAAACTCCTTGCATACGTGCATGCGTTTTTGATGATTTGATTCGCTTCTTTATGCGATCCTGCGAGCGTGAAAATGGAATACGCGGCGGGTTGGGAATTGGCTTCGATAAGCCATATTTTTTTATTCGTGTCGATCATGAGGTCAATGGCGAATTCGTGGATTTTAAATTTTTCTCCGATGTAATCGCAAATAAGTGTGCCGAGGGTGTGAATTTCTTCAAGGATTTTTTTTGGAGCGGTTCTTTCGTTGGGGAACAGGCCTTTTAAGAAAGCAGAGACTTTCATGGCTTTTCCTCCGGAAGAAATATTGGAAGCCACGGATCCTCTTTTTCCGATGCGTGCGGTCATGCCCACTAATTTCAGGTTGGATTGTATGGTTTTGCGTTGAAAAACCATGCGAAGGTCAAATACGCGGTTTTGAAATTTCAAGCCATCGATTTTTTGTTGAAGAATGTAGCTTTTATATTCGTAAGGAAGTGTTTGGGTGAGCCGACGAAGGCTTGTTGCTGAGCCGGACGTAAGAATTCCTGTGAATTTTTGGTTTCCAATGGAATAGCGATAGTGCCATTGATTATTTTTTGGATAGAGGTGAATTATGCCTTTTCCTTTGCCGCCCATGGTTGGTTTAAGGATGAAGGCGGAATGTTTTTTAAAGAAAAGTTGAATTTTATCAGCGGGTTCGTTGAGGGATATTGTGTCCGGAAGGTATTTTTTTAGGGATTTATTTTTGGAAAGAAGGGTGAAAAAATTTCGTTTATTTTGAGTGAATCCGGTGAAATCTCGAGCTTGAAATCGAGGGATTTTTTCTTGATCGAAAAAATTGCGCATGGGAATTGCTTGAGGTGCGAATCTGGAATTTCTTAAAATGGTTTTGTCGTATACAACGGCCGGTTTTTCAATTTTGATTCGTTTCCATTTTTGGGTGGAAATTTGAATTCTGCCGTACCAGTTTTTATCTTTTCGTTTCAAAGGGGCATCTTGAGGAAGGACTAAAAATCCTTGCATCCCAAATTGTGGGATTTTTTTAAGAATTTGAAGGGCTGCCGGCATTACACTGCACGAAGAAAGAGGCTCTTTTGGTTTAATTTTTCGGATTAAAATAGCTAAAATCGGTTGTTTATTTTTCGTGGAATTTACGTGGTTTTTTTCCATAGGGTTCCTTGGGGGGTATCTTCCAAAACAATGCCTTGATTGAGAAGGAGGTCTCGGATTTCATCCGAGCGTTTCCAGTTTTTGGCAGCGCGGGCTTGATTGCGTTCCGCGATTAAGGCTTCCACATCATCGGTCACTTGGGTTTCGAGTTTGGGGAGAATGTTGAGCACGGAGTCGAATTTTTGTAACACGGAAAATGCGGTTTGTGTTTCTTTTTCAATGAAAGCTTTTTCCGTCAGGCCTTTGTTGATTTCTTTCACAAATGTAAAAAGTGCGGCCAAGGCTCGCACGGTGTCAAAATCGTCGTCCATGGCAGCCTCAAAATCATTTTTTAAGGTTTGGAGAAGCGGTTTCATAAGGCCTTTGGATTTTGTGTCCGGGGTTTTGTAGTGAGTGAGATTGAGAAGGAAATCTTGGAGGCGTTGAAGTGAATTTTCGGCTTGGGCGAGTTGGTCTTGGTTAAATTCGATGGGATTTCGATAGTGCGCGGTTAAGAAAAAATAACGCACGGCCTGAGGACGAAATTGTTTAAAAATATCCTTGAGCGTGAAAAAATTTCCGAGAGATTTGCTCATTTTTTCTTTATCCAAGGTCACAAATCCGTTGTGCAGCCATGTGGTGCAAAAAGGTACGTCGTAGGCGGCTTCGGATTGGGCGATTTCGTCTTCATGATGCGGAAAGATTAAGTCCATGCCTCCGCCATGAATATCAAAGGGTTGACCGAGATTGGCGCGAGACATGGCACTGCATTCGATATGCCAGCCCGGGCGGCCTTTTCCCCAGGGACTGTCCCAGGAGGGTTCTCCTGGTTTTTCCGATTTCCACAGCGCAAAATCTTGAGGGTGTTTTTTCTTTTCATCAATCGTGACGCGAGCGCCGCTCAACAATTCTTTTTGATTTTGTTTGGATAATTTCCCGTAATTTTTGAATTTTTCAATCTCGAAGTAGAGGTCGCCGTTCAGGTTGTAGGCAAAGCCTTTTTTTTCGAGCAATTGCACGATTTCGATCATTTGAGGGATGTATTCCGTGGCTTTGGTTTGGATCGTAGCGGGTTTTACGCCCAAATCTTCGTAATCTTTTTGATATTCCGGGATGATGCGGTCCGCGAGTTCTTTGACCGTGATTTTTTCTTGATTGGCGCGATTGATCATTTTGTCATCCACGTCCGTGTAATTGGAGACAAACGTGACGTTTTTTTCTCCATAAACGTATTCGAGGTAGCGACGGATCACATCAAAAGCCACGGCGGAACGGCCATGCCCGAGGTGCGCAAAATCGTAGACTGTGGGGCCGCAGAGATACATCGTGACTTTTCCCGGGGTGAGGGGCTTGAACGGTTCTTTTTTGCGGGTGAGGGTGTTGTAAGCTTGGAGGGGCATGAAGAAAAATTAAAAAGGCGGGAGACGATAAATGAGTTGGAGAATCAAGGAATTGAGAATATCAAGACCGATCAAGGCGATGATTGGAGAAAAATCAAACATGCCGGTGCGGGGCATGATTTTACGGAGAGGGCGAAGAATGGGCTCAGAGATCCCAACCGTGAGTTGATAGATGGGGTGGGAAGGGTTGGGGCGAAACCACGACATTAAAATGCGCACCACGATGGCGAGTTTGATTAAACCGAATAACGTATCTATGAAACGAATTAGGAATTCCATGGCTCTGATTTTAACATAAGTCACGAAGCGCAGCGAAGTGACTTTGAGTAACGATTGAATTTCAGTGCATTGTCGAATGTTTATGAATGCGTTGAAAACGGCTTATTTCAAATAAACTTGATCGTGAATATCATAAAGGAGGGCGGATATTTCCTCTGTCGCATGGGAGCGAAACGCCTCGGATCATGATTCTCGGCGTTTCTTCCTTGAAAATGCGACTTCGGAAACACCCACCCTCCTTTATTTTGATTATGAATTTATTTGAGTCGCCCAGTTTTTTCTGCGTTGTATGTAAATCATTCCCACTCCAAGACTGAACACCATGAGCCATATGATTTCAGGTCCGGTGTCCGGGGTTTCTTCTTCCTCCACGGCGGTTTGTAAGGCTTCTTCTTGGTTGGCTTCTTCGCTTTCTTCAATGGCGGCGGCATAAAGAGCCACCACTTCTTGCGCCTTGGGTGTGGCGTTTACCACTGTACTTTTTTCAACGCTTTCAGTGCCAGATTCGTCTTTGGCCACCGCGACCACCGCGAAATAGTAAGTGGTCCCATTGTTCAATTCATCCACATACCAAGAGTTGCTGTTGTCCCATGTGTCGTCTGTGCTGTAGAGCAAATCTGGGTCCGGACCGTAATAGATGCGGTAATGGTCGATTTCCACGGAAGGTTCTTCATCGGTTGTAATTGTTTCATCGGTCAGGCTTTCATCAATGGTTTGTTCATCGGTGAATGTTTCAATGAGGGCCTCTTCGGTGGTGTCGGTGAGCATGAGAGGAAGATTTTCCGGTGTGATTGTTTCGTCGGTTGTTATGGAAGTCACCTCTTCAGTGGTGCCTTCCATGGTTAAAGAAAGATCTTCGAGGTCGATTGTTTCCGGGATGTCCCAACTTAGAGTTACTCGTCCGTCTCCTGCAACCGCTTCCACTCCTGTTACTGTGGCGGGAGCGAGAGGAATTTCTTCTTCCGGTAAAGTCTCATCAAGATTGGTGGGGTCGGTTTCTCCCATACTCGCGGCGTCCGGATTTTCAATCACATTAAGGGTGAGCACATTGTTGAGAGAAGCTTCGTTTCCGACGTTGTCCACAAGAATGGCATCGAGTTCATATTCGCCAATGTCTTCCGGGGCGTTGACGGTTCCTGTGTAAACGCCGCTGATCAGTAAATTTTCGGTTAAAGTGTACAATCCGTTGTTGAAAAGCACGCTTGCTTTTTGTAACTCTTTTTCCGTGTAAAGGGTCACGGTGAATGTGTCTCCGGCCGGGAGGTCGGTTTCGGGGTCGATTTTGATTTGGTCTATTGAGGGAGCCGTAGTGTCGATGGTGATGGTGAGTTCATTTGAGGTTTCTTGGGTTGCTCCGGTTGCGTCCACGGTGGAAACGGTGAATACATGATCCCCATCTTTGAGATTGGAAGCGAGGGTGGAAAAGGTTCCGCTTGCATTGATATTGGCACTTGCCACGATTTGGCCTTGGTCAAGAATTTTGACAGTCATCCCATAGGGGGCTTCTCCGCTAAAGGTAAGAGAATTGCTACTGTAAGTTCCTGAATTGGGGGTGAAAAGAGTCAGTCCATTGGGAGTGGAAATCGGAGTTCCGTCCGTATTGTTGTTCATCCCCGTGCCTGAAGCACTAACGGTCACATTAAAGGATCCTTTGATCCCGGTGTTGGAGAGATCGGTGACGGTGAGCGTTTGAGTCCCGGTGGTTTTAAAAGAAAGGCCAAGGCTGAAGGTGTGAGTGCCTTGATCTTCGGCTTCAAATTGATAATCGTCCGGAAGAGTGGCGTTGTCATCACTGGATGAAAAACGTACTTCTCCGGGGTAATCGGTGGCGATATTGCCTGTGGAATCGTAAGCCGTGACCGTGAAATTGAGGGTTCGTCCCACGGTGGTGTTTTCGTCGAGGTTTTCAATGGTCAAATAGCTCACTTCTCCCCCCGGGCTTTGGTCCGAGGCTAAGAGAACGGAAGTGAATCCATTTGAGAAGCCTCCCATTTCCGACATTGTGGTTTGTGGGGCATAAAATGCAATTTTTGCACGTTCGTTGAGGGTGATGTTGCTTGTGGTGTCTTGAATCGCGAAAATGGCCACTCCTTCTTCTTGAGAATAAAGGTGAAAGATCATTTGTCCTTGGCTCGAGGTGTAAGGATTGCTTGAAATGCGTACGATTTCATCGTTGAGCCGGCTGGAAATGAGACTGACATTGTGTCCGGCGATCGGGTTTCCGTAACGGTCGTTTAAGTAAACCGTGAGTTCGGCGTAATCGTTGCCATTGGCGGTGACTGTGGTTTTATTCAATTCAACCAGTGAACGGGACGCGGAAACCGTATCGGGATAGACTTTAAAGGTTTCGGAAGTGAAGTCGTTTTCGGTTTTGACGCGGGCTTTGATTAAATAATTTCCGGATTTTTTGGTGTAAAAGCCTTCGATGTCCATTTTTGTTTTTCCTTGATTGTCGGTTTGGGCTTCGAGAAGGACTTGGCTTCCATCGGGTTTTTCCAAAAGCACCTCAATGGGAGCATTGGACGGGGCATTGGAAATGCGCACCAAGGCGCCATAGCCGGCCACGGTATCGATGGTGTCGATCTCCAAACTGGAGGATCCGAGGGCCTGAGGGACCAAAAGTGAGAAGAGAATTGCTCCGAGAGAGAGCCGAGAAATTAAGTTTTTCATTTTTGGGTTGGTTTTTGGTTGTTTTATATCTTATCAGTATACAGGAAAAAGAGGGGAGAGTAAAGTGGGGACCGTGGTTATATTTTAATGTTTTCTTATGAATGGCAAATTTTTGTTTAAAATGGTGTTGGTTTTTATGATTTTTGGGGGGATGGGATGTCAATCGCGAGGTGCGATCACGCAATTGTCGCTTGAATTCGCTACGGAACGTCCTTTATTTCAACGAGCGATTTTTTCCGCAGATGATCCGTATTCTTTCCGAGAGGTGGCGGTGTTTGAGGATTACGTTTATCCTTATGTGGACGAGCAGGGAGTGGAGATTACCGGAAATGCGTTGCCGGAGTTGTCTCGAGAACAATTGGAGGGTTATTTTGTTCGGGCTTGGTCTTTTTACGATCCTGTTAATTTGGTTGAAAATGATCCCGAAACGTTTTATCAAAATTTTATCAACGAGGAAGGAGTGTCTGTTTTAAGCCAAGAGGATATGGATAGTCTTCTTTCCATTATGGCGGTCGCTTCTCAAGAAATTGATACTTCTTTTGTGGTGCCTTCTGAAGAATCGAAGGTCGAATTGCCTTATGAGTTTCCTTTGAGTTATTTTTTCTCGGATTTTCCGTTTTGGGCTGATTTATTAAACATTGGATCGACTTCTTTTAAAACCGCTGAAGATGAGGTTTGGTATACATCGGTTTATGATGTTTGGGAAAATGTCTATGATATTTCCGAGTGGAGTGCACTGAATATTATTCAAGATCCCACAGAGGCTTGGGTTCAATATGTTTTATTCACAGAGAGAACAAGTCCTAATCAATCAACCCCTGTTTTTTCAGAGGATTCTTTTGAGACTTTACAGATTGTTTTGGCTTATGACGAGCATGGATTTTTACGTGGATTGGTTGCTTTTGATAAAGATCGAGAGCTTCCGACTCACGATGAATCTTTATTGATGTATTTGAATTTTTTATATGATGAAAGAGAGATTTTGACGGGAATCAATGTGTGGCGAGTGGGGTATGAATTCGATCAATTGGCGGTTCCGCGATTAGTGTATCAAAATTATCGTTATTTACACGATTAGCATGGCGTCGCCGAAGCTGAAAAAGCGATACTTAAGACGGATGGCTTCTTGGTAGGCTTTGAACATGAAATCTTTTCCGGCCAGGGCGCTTACCAGCATGAGCAGGGTGCTTTTGGGGAGGTGAAAATTGGTGAGCAGTCCGTCGATGAATTGGAAGGAATATCCCGGAGTGATGAAGAGGTTGGTTTCTTTGGTTTGGGGGGTGAGAAAGTTATTTTTGGCGCAGGATTCGAGCACGCGGCAGGAGGTTGTGCCTATGGCGAAAATGCGTTTGCCTTGGGTTTTTAATGTGTTGAGGGCCGCGGCGGTTTGAGGGGTGAGCTCGAGCCATTCGTGGTGCATGACGTGATCTGCGATATTTTCGACCTTTACAGGTTCAAAAGTGCCGCGGCCCACGTGCAAGGTTACGAAGTGTTGCTCGACTTCTTTTTCTTTTAATTTTTTGAGTAAATCTTGCGTGAAATGGAGCCCTGCGGTGGGAGCAGCCACACTCCCTCGATTTTTGGCGTAAACGGTTTGATATTCTTGCGTGAAAAGATTCCCGGGTTGGTGAATGTAAGGGGGGAGTGGCGTTTCCCCAATTTGATCGATGACAGATTGGAGTTCGGGCCCTGATTTTGAAAAAACGAGAATTCGTGATCCGTCGGTTTGGATTTTTTTGACGGTCGCGGTTAGATTTTTATCAAATATAATCGTGGTCTCGAGAGAGAATCGTTTCCCGGGTTTTGTAAGACATTCCCACGTGTCGGGTGTGATTTCTTTGTGTAGGAGAATTTCAACTTCTTTTCCATCGATAAGTCCTTTTACTCGTGCCGGAAAAACCTTGGTTTCATTGAAAACCAGAACGTCATTGGGCGTCAGAATTTCCGGGAGATCTCGAATATGGCGATGGGTGATGGTTTGCTTTTTTTGATCCAAGACCATCAATCGTGCATCGCTTCGCATGGGCAATGGGGTTTGAGCAATGAGCTCTTTGGGGAGCGCGTAATTGAAGTCGTTTATATTCATATCCATTTATGGTTGAAAGAATATTCCATGGAAGCGGTCAGGAAGAATTTTCGTTCACATGGGAGCGAAATGTCTCGGATCATGATTCTCGACATTTCTTCCTTGAAAATGTTCACAAAAATTTTCCTTTTCCACTTCCACGGAATGTCATCTTAGTATTTGCATTGATGATTGAATGGGCCTAATTACTTTCCTTCAGCCCGGATTCTTCCACGTTTGTATTCCCGTAGTCAATCAGACTCTTTGAGGCCTCTTTTGTTCCTACAATAGAGAGATTTTCCGTTCCTGTGAAAGGTTCTCCGCGTCGAATAACCATAAGTGTGATGTCGTCAAGTTGGACCGTGTCTCCCAAAAATCGTGTGAGTTCGGTGGATATATGTCGGAATAAATCTTCGGCTGTCGGGGCAGTGGGGGCGTTTTTTTCAATGATTTTAATCAGACGTGAGATTTCAAACCGTTCACCTTCGTCATTTTTTCCTTCAATAATTCCGTCGCTGTATAAGATAACAAAATCGCCTTCGCTTAGAGGGAAAGGCATTTCTTTTAGCAACGCTTCGTTGTTGGGGACCATCCCCAGCGCAATACCTCCGGCGGCTTTATTTTCAAGTGAATGGTCTATTTTTTTATAATGTAAAATCGTTTCGTGTCCGGCGCCGGTGTAGAACATTTGTTGATTCTCTTCATCCCAACGCAGCATGGTCATGGTCATAAACATGGTGCGTTGAATGCGAGGTTTCAGGTATTTATTGACTTGTACGAGCAATTGTTTGGAGTCTTGAACCATGTCCGCAAATGTATGAATGAGCGTGTTGACGATCATCATGACCAATCCGGAGGGAATCCCGTGTCCCGTGACATCTCCCATATAAATGAATGTTTGATTTCCTTTTTTGATGAAGTCAAAACAGTCTCCCCCGATTTCAGCCGCAGGTTTGGTTCGGGCAATGATGTCGAGGCCTTTGATGGGGGGTGCTTTTTTGGGTAAAAGGTCATCTTGAATCTTTTGAGCAACATTGAGCTCGGATGAGATACGGCGATGTTCTTTGATGTCTGTGGAAACGCGTTCGAGACTGCGAGTGATTTCATTGAAAAAATGCGCGACCACCCCGATTTCGTCTGTTTTTTTGGTGTAAATGCGACGGTATTGTTTGCCGGTGAGCAGGGCTTTGAATTCCTTTAAAATTTTATTAAAGGGCCAACTGATTTGGATGAAAAAGAATGCGATCGATAATACGAAAATCCCAATGAATGCATGGAGAATGTAGTCTTTTAAAAAGAACCAAATGCCGACTCCCGATCCCAGTAGGATCAGTTCAAAAAGAATGAATTTCCATAACAGTTTTTTATGCGGAGACAGCATAGGGATTTTGGGTAATAAATGCCGGAGAACGAGTGGCTTTTTGTTGGTGTTTTAAAATGGCTTCTATTTTTTCGATTTCTTCATGTTCTTCAATGGCTTCATAGGCTTTTTTGAGTTTTTCAAGAGTGTTGTGGTCGAGTTCGGCAATGGTGTTCGCATCGAGATGAATCAGTAGATCGTGAATGTATTCCGAGGCGCGAAGGTGGAGAAGTTTTCCGATACGACCCGCAAGAGTTGGAGATAACGTTTGGACGAATTTTTTTATTTTTTTGGAAATGAAGGTATCGCCGTGCAGTATGAGTTCCACCAAATGGGGGATGCAGGCCGGATGATTGTGTTTGGCCAGAGCTTTGGCTGCTTTTCTTTGAATGTCGCGGTCTTGGGAAGCGAGATTTTGAATGAGATAGGGGAGATCGTTTCGTTCCCCAATGTCTCCCAAAATCATGAGGGAGGCCAGGATGGTGTTTTTTTGTTCTTTTTGTTTCATTTGATGCAGATAATGCAAAAGCGTGGGATGTAAAAATTCGAATTGCCACAACGTTCGGATGGCTTCGGCGCGGACGTAATCGTTGGGATGGTTGAGGTAGGGTTTGATGTACGGAATGATGTTGGAATCGTTGAATTCACGGCACGCTTTAATGCAGGCGCTTTGGATTTGTTCGTCGTCTTTGTTCATTTCATTTAAAATAAAAGGGATGAGGTCCCCATGATCGATTTTTGCTAAAAATGTTATGCACGACGCTCGGATTTTTTTGGAAGGATTGTTATGGAAAAGGTGTTTGACGGTTTCGAGGGTTCGATAGCGCGTAAAAACGTGTTTTTTAAGATAACTTTTTAAGGTTTTAAGTTGATGAAGGGTTCCCAATGCGGATAAAGTCACGTCTTCGGTTTCATGCTTGAGGCAATCGAGAATGTCTGTGATCACCTCGGGATTTTGGCGGCGCGCCAGTGCTTCGAGGATTTTAATTTTAATGCGTTCATGTTCTCCGATGCGTTTTAAGTGTTTGATCAAGGCTTTTTCTTTGATTTCATGACCTTTTTGACTCAGGATTTCAATGGCGCCGATTCGGGTGGCTAAGTCTCGTTCTCCTTCTAGGTTGTGATGGCAGAGTTGCGTGTAGTTCTTTTTAAGAAAAAGAAGACGGAATAACATGAATAGGGCGAGACCGATCATCAGACCGTTGATGGCCATGATTTCTTCCGTGCCTTTTAAATGAAAGATGGATTGGATCAAGAAGAAAAGTCCGAAAACCAAAATGGCCCCCAGTGGTTTGATAAAGCCTTCCATGAATTCTTTGATTTGACTGCGAATTTTTTCAGGCAGAGCGTAGTACGAAGAGTGGTAGGCGTTGCGGAAAATTCCTCCCGTGATTTCAAAACTGCTGCGTCCCGTGGCTGCGGTAAAAAAGTTGAAATTCCACACCATGCCAAAAAGGTGTAATAAGGTTACCAATGGGCTTAAAATCATGGAGCCAATGATCCCGAGTCCGCTTATGATTCGAGACGCGAGAAGGATTTGCACCAAAAAACTGCCTGACGAAATGATGATTTGTAAAACACCGAGATCTTTGGTGAGCTCATGTTCGAGGTAAGCTTCTTTGGCATTTAAGTCCACGGCTTGCAGGTTGACGAGGCTGACATTAAGGTCTGTGCCCGGAGCATAATTTTGCGAATCAAAGGTGATTTGATTGGCTTGTTCTTCAATCGTGCTTTGGATGGCTTTGGTGTACTGAAATTCCATGAAATTGGCCATCATGAATTGCAACATGACAAGGAGGGCGATGCCTTGTAAAAATGGGATTTTTCGTATTTTTTTTGCTCCTTTGAACATGGTCATGAACGGAGAGCCTTTGAGTGAGTCGTGTTCTTCCGGGCTTTTTAATGAGGGAATTTTTTGTTTATAAACTTGTGACGTGAGAATGGTGGGGATGACAAGGGTGAGAATGAGCATCCACACGTAGATGAATTTGTAGGAGGGAAGAAACTCGAGTCCGGTGGTTAAAATAAGACCTCCAATCACTCCTCCAAGGTTTTCGGAAGAAGCGATGACAGGAAAGGTGCGTTCGCTTTCCAAGGGAGAAAAAAGATCTTCAATAAAGAGAGAAATAAGAATATTGAGTTGCGAAAGGAAAACGGATTGAGCGATGAGAATGACCCCAAAAAAAGCGATGGGGTTTTGGTAGACGAAAAGGGTTGAAAGCAGAAGCAAAGATCCGGAAAGCAGGGTGGTGTAAATGATGAGAATCGGACGCTTGATGATTCTGAGAAGATTTGAATAAATCATGCTTCCCACGATCACCAAAACCGCGTTCAAAACCAGGAGATAAGGCATGGCCTCAATTCCGATACGGTTGATGAACATGGCGAGTGTTACGGTCCACCCGATGACAAATCCGGTACGCAAAATCAGTTGCAGACTCCATGCTAAAATCACGCGCGGCCATTCTTTATGCCCGACATTGGTGATCCGATGAAGAAAACCCGCAATCATTTGTTTTGTTTTTATTTTTAATCCCTTAATTATACCTTATTTTCTAGGGAAATGGAAGGCGAAATAGGTCGAATATTTTTTAAAAGGAGACGCAAAGCTTTTTTCGGATATGCCCATCCAGACACGTAGCGAAGCGGAGTGTCCTTTCCCCCGCATTTTGCATTATTAAAGACAATCGGGAAGGAAGAATTTTTGTTCACATGGGAGTCGGACACTCGGATACATGATCCTCGTGTCCTCTTCCTTGAAAATGTTCACAAAAATTTTCCTCTCCCTCTTGTCTCAAAATATCCTCAAAAATCTATTCGCCTTCTTTCTTATGACATTTCTACCCACAAATCTTTCCCGATTTTGATAAAAGAGGGGTTATTGAAATGAATTTTTGGCAGGATTTTACGATCAAAAAGAGAGGGGAGGGACGCGTTGTTGGCGCGATGCGGAGTGAAAATAAACGTGACGTGATCTACCAGTTTTGCTTTGAGAAAGCTTGTATTTACTTGTTCGCCGCCTTCGATTAGGACACTGCGAATGTTGAGTGCGAAAAGCTTTTTAAGCAGGTCATGGAGGTCTATTTTCCCGGTTTTTGTTTTTTTGCAGACAAGAAGGGTGGTGCGAGGCGGAAGTTTTTTCCCGGAGGGAAGGGGAGTGGTGGTTGCAAGAATAGTGTGGCCTTTTTCTTTGAAAATTTGGGATGAAAACGGAGTTCGAAGATGACTGTCGAGAATGATTCGAGTTGGATTTTTTGTGGGTTTTACAGATCGAACCGTGAGGCGTGGATTGTCGATGAGAAGCGTGTTCACTCCAATTAAAATGCCGTCGTATCGGGCACGGAGTTCGTGGACTTTTTTTTGAGATTTTTCCCCGGTTAATGCAGTGGATTTTCCTTTTTGAAGCGTGATTTTTCCGTCTTGAGTGCACGCGGTTTTGAGGTGAATAAAGGGGCGTTTTTTGAGAGTGTTTGTGAGATAAATGGCGTTTAAGTCGCGTGTTTCGTGAGTTTCCATTTTTTCAGTGATGATTCCGGCTTTTTTAAGGATTTTAATTCCTTTTCCGCGAACGAGGGGATTGGGGTCTAATGTGGCAAAAATCACTTTTTTTAGTCTCAATGCTTTTAGTGCTTCGGTGCAAGGGGGTTGTTTCCCATAATGACAGCAGGGTTCCAGCGTGACATAAAGCGTTGCGCCCTTGAGTGATTTTTTAGCCTTTTTTGCGGCTTGGATGGCATTGATTTCAGCATGGGGTCCTCCAAATTTTTGATGCCAGCCCTCGGCAATAATTTTTTTATTTTTTATAAAAATTGCGCCCACCATAGGATTGGGCTCGACCTTTCCTTTTCCTTTCCATGCGAGTTTCGCGGCTCGCGCCATGAATGCGTTGGAGGCATTTTTCATTTAGAAGGATTCCAATAATAATTTAATGATGGAAATCGTGACGATTACAACGAGAAACCCTTTGACCCAAAGATTTCCTTTTTTAATGGCACATTTGGATCCGAAATAAGCTCCAATGGCTGAGGCGATGGCTTGAGGGATGGCGTACAGGAACCAAATTGATCCATAATAGAAGAAAACGAGAGATGAACTGATGGCCACCAAAAAACTGATGAAAAGTGCCAAGCCCATACCTTGTGAAAAACTTTGGCCTTGAAAAACGAAGTAAAAAGCTAAGAGTGTGCACGTGGCGATGCCGATGGCTCCGCCGTAAATTCCCAGCAAAAAAGCGATGGGTAATAAGTAAACCAGATGTTTTTTTTGAACGTGATATGTTTGATCTGAAAGTCCTATTTCTTTTTTTAAAAGGGTGATGAAAAGCAAAAAGATTAAAAGAATGCTGATGATTTGATTTAATAAAGATTTGTCGATGTTCAACGTGATGCCGGCGCCTATTCCTCCTCCAATGGTACAAATAATGCCGAATAATAAAGCGATTTTCAGGGAAAATTTTCCTTTTTTTAAATAGTGAAACGCTCCGGAAAAATTAAGAAAAATATCGGCGAATTTTGAGATGGCGATGGCATTGGGAGCCGGGATTCCCAGAAACAACAACGTGGGTATGCTGATTAAACCTCCGCCTCCGACTTGTGCGCCAATAAATCCGGCCAAGAGGTTTGCAAGGATGATGATGAGAATGGCGCGGTAATCCATTAAATTATTTTAATGTTTTTTCAGATACTCAAGGTGAGTTAAAATTTTTGGAGCGCATGACGCTACAGCAATTTTCGGGTCTCGTGGGTCCCGAAGTTGCGACCGTAGCGGAATTAAGCGGAGAAAATTTTAACGAACAACAACTTGGAAGGGGAGCTCCCGAGGGGGAACCAGCCGTGCCCCCTCGGGTTATTTTAGACTTGTTTGAGCCAATGCCCCATTTTTTCTTTTTTCACGGTGAGGTATTTTCGGGTGCGAGCTTGCGGTGAAATTTCAATGGAAACACGTTGGGTGACTTTAAGTCCGTAACCTTCAAATCCTATGATTTTTTTAGGATTGTTGGTCATGAGATGGATCGTCGTAAGTCCTAAATCCGCTAAAATTTGAGCCCCAATGCCGTAATGGCGTAAATCCGCCTGAAAACCCAGTTTCAAGTTGGCTTCCACGGTGTCGAGTCCTTCTTTACTTTGGAGATCGTAAGCCTTGAGTTTATTGATGAGCCCGATGCCACGACCTTCTTGTCTCATATAAAGAAGAATGCCGTTTTTCTTTTTCCCAATGATGAAAAGGGATTTTTCAAGTTGTGGATGGCAGTCGCACTGCATGGATCCGAACACGTCTCCGGTCATGCATTCGGAGTGCACGCGCACGAGTACATTTTTTTGTCCTCGAATTTTTCCGTGGATGAGTGCGACGTGTTCCAATCCGTTATTTTTTTCTTTATACACCGCGATTTTAAAGTCGCCGTATTTTGTTTTAAGGTTGGTTTTTACTTTAAGTTCCACAAGTTTTTCTTTTTGACTTCGATAGTGGATGAGATCTTTGATGGAAATGATTTTGAGTCCGTGTTTTTTTGCAAAAGGAATCAAGGCCTTGAGTCGCGCCATTTCTCCGTTGTTTTGGATGATTTCACAAATCATGCCTCCGCCTTGGAATCCGGCGAGTCGTGCGAGGTCCACGGCCGCTTCGCTGTGGCCGGCTCGGACCAAGACTCCGCCTTCCGCGGCACGAATGGGGAAAATATGTCCGGGCCGAATGAAATCCTCGGGTTTGGAGTCCGGGCGCATGGCGGTGAGAATGGTTTTAGCCCTGTCTTTTGCGGAAATTCCCGTAGAGACATCTTTTTTGGCATCCACGGATATGGTGAAATTGCATCGAGTGGATTCCGTATTGTTTAATGTCATGGAAGGAAGGTCCAAACGATCGGCAATGGCTTTTTCAATGGGCATACAAATAAGACCGCGTCCTTCTTTGGCGTAAAAATTAACTTTTTCCGGAGTGACTTTATCCGCAGCCATGATTAAATCGCCTTCGTTTTCGCGATCTTCGTCGTCCACCACAATCACGGGGTTTCCTTTTTTGATTTCGCGTAAAGCCTCTTCGATGGAATTAAGTGTAGGGAGTTTTTTCCCGACTTTGTTTTTTCCCATGAGGAAATTATAAAAAGAAAAGAAGATGGGGGAGAATACGGGGAGGGAAAAGCTCACTTTGCTACGTTCGTTTCTGTTAACACTCCAGACGAATGAATTTTTCAATGGTTGCGCCGTTGAGAAGGCTTTCCACGGTTTGTTCCGGATTTTTAACAAAGGCTTGTTTTAAGAGCGCATTTTCTTCACGGAATTTTTTTTCTTTTCCCATGAGGATTTTTTCAACAATGGCCTCGGGTTTCCCTTCCGTTTTGAGTTGTTCGGTCCAGATTTCACGTTCTTTTTTAACCAATTCTTCGGACACTTCGGCAGGGGAGAGCACGAGCGGATTCATGGCGGTGACGTGCATGGCAATGTCATAAGCGGTTTCTTGCGATCCGCCATTCATAACCACAACGCCTCCGACTTTTCGGTTGGAATGAACATACGTTCCGACCACAGCGCCTTCAACGTGTTGTACGTTATTCAAACTGATTTTTTCTCCCATTTTGGCGTTGAGATTACTTAAAAGTGCGGTGGCATCAAAAGAAGGGTCTTTGAGTAACGTTTGAGCAATATCTTCCGCGGCTTTTATAAAATCCGGAGTTTTGGCCACAAAATCGGTTTCGGATCCGAGTTTTAAAATCACGGCTTTGTTGCCTTGGGTTGCTACGGTCACCACGCCTTGGGTGGTTTCACGATCGCTTCGTCCCGCGGCCTTGGATTCGCCTTTTTTACGGAGGATTTCGATTGCAAGAGTTTCGTCGCCTTTGGCTTCTTCAAGAGCTATTTTACACGCTTGTAATGAAGCGCCGGTGCGTTCGCGGAGGTGTTTGATGTCGTCGATGGTCATACGAATAGGGGTTAGGAATTAAGGTTTAGTTTAATGAGAGCGGAGAGGTGAGAAATCTTCGGAATAAAAATGGAAGTATTATTTTTTCTCAGATGATGGAGGGGTTGGCGCGGCGGGGGCTGCGGGAGAGACCGCCGGGGTTTCCGATTTTGTTTCCGTGGGTTTAATTGTGGTTCCGGCAAATAATTTATCGACATTGATTTTCATGGCAAGGTCATGGAGTATCGGCATTTTCCATTCCATCCCGGAATAAGCTTGGAACCCGCCAATGGCAATGGCACCAACGAGGGCCAAAAAGAGTAAAGACCCAATCATTGGGATGGCGGCCAATACAAAAAGAATCACAAAGGCGATGCCGGAAAGAATCATGCCTTGCTTGGCGTGCATTTGGCAAAACTTGCTTTCGGGTTTCATGATTAAAGCTCCAACAAAAAGGAATGGGAAATAAGATAAGGCGGCGAGTATGCGTTCCTCGGATGGAATGTTGTTGATGGGGGCCGGTGTGGGAGCGGGGGGGGTGTTGGGCATGACAAAAAAGGCTAAGGAAAAATAGATGATTTAATCTTAAGGCTTAAACGGTGTGGCGTAAAGAGAAAAAACGTTTCTTATTTTTTTCGTTCCAACGCTCCTCCGATTTTTTTCACTAAAAAATCAAGAGAATTGATGGCATCGTCATTCCCGGGAATGGGGTGAGTGATGCGAGTCGGATCTCCATTGGAGTCTACGATGGCCACAATCGGAATATTGAGTTTATTGGCTTCTTCTACGGCGATATGGTCTCGAACCACGTCCACCAAAAAGAGTACGTCCGGACGTTTGGTCAGATTTTCAAGACCACCCAAAGCTTCTTGGAGTTTGATGATGGTTTTTCTCATCTTGAGAGCTTCTTTTTTGGTGTATTTGTCGAGTTCTCCCGAGGCATCTTGTTCTTTAAGATCGCGGAGATATTTGATGCGTTTTTTAATGGTGGTGAAATTGGTGAGAAGTCCGGGAACCCATTTTTGAGTGATATAAGGCATTCCACACGCTTCGGCCGTGTCTTTCATGATTTGAATGGCCTGCGCTTTGGTGCTGACAAAAAGAACGGTTTTACTTTCTCGTACGCATTGGTGTAAAAATTCGGTCGCTACGGCGAGGCCGTCCGCGGTTTTGTTTAAGTCGAAAACATGAACGCCATCGTGTTTTCCATAAAGATAGGGTTTCATTTTGGGATTCCATTTGCAGGGTTTGTGACCAAAATGCACGGCATTTTTGATCATTTCTTTGAGAAGTTTTTCTTTGTCAGGGGCTGTTGTGGGCATAAAAAAGGAAACATTTAAGGTTAAATCGCGTGCACTGTAATGGATTTTTTGAGCTTTTACAAGTTTTTCTGTATATTTCCTTTATGGAAAAGGATCCTTTGATAAAAATTCGGGCTAAAATCGATGACATTGACGATCAAATTATTGATCTTTTGGGGGAACGATTTGAGTGTGTTTCACAGGTGGCTAAAATGAAGAAAAAACAACATACAACCGTGTATCAACCCGAGAGAGAAGAGATTGTTTTGAAGCGAGTTTTGGATCGAGGGGCAAGATTGGGATTGAATCCGTTGTTGCTTCAAGCGCTTTTTATGCAGATTTTTGCGGTGTCCAAACGGGAACAGCGTTGACTTAAGGAGTTTTCTCGGGTATAATAGTATGATGTAATTTAGACCTATGAATTCTTCCACTGTTTCATCGACTTCGATTGTCAGTACAACCCCTACGGCGAATCCTACGCCGGAGGACATGGTGAAAATCACGATTGTGCTTCCCACAAATGCTTATTTTTTATCCGGAATTCGAGATTTTACGTTGACGTTAACTAAGAATATGACCGGTTTTTCAGATCAATGGGCGTTTCGCTTTCAGTCCGTGGTGGATGAGCTTTGTAACAATGCGATCGAACATGGATCTGCGGTGGGGAATGATGTGAGTATTACGTTTTTAAGTCATCCCAAGCAAAGTATAGAGATTGCGGTCGAAGATACGGGGACCGGCCCTTGCAAGTATACGGCGGCTCAGATGAGAGATGTTTTGAAACAACAGATGGAAAAGGTTCAGACGCAATTTTTGGGACTCCGTGGGCGTGGTTTGGCTAAGATTGTGGCGGAATGGACGGATGAAATTGTGTTTGAAGATCGATCCGGAGGCGGGTTGAGGGTTCGTGTGAAGAAATATCTTAATGAAAAAACTTAAGTTAATTAAACTTTTATTTTAGTTTCCCTAACTCTTAACTCCTAATTCCATGACTTACGCCAATATCGCCATTGAAGACCTCGCTCAAGTTCAAGCGGATCGTAATATTAAAATCGTAAAAGTCAGCGGTCAGCTCGATGAAAGCAATGTCGACGAGCAAGCCAAGACGATTTATCAACTCATTGAAACCAATCCCAAGAATCTGTATTTGATTTTTGATTTTTCAGAACTGGAATATTTGAACAGCAAGGCGATTGGGTATTTAACGGATTGGTATGGGAAAGTGTCGGGAGAAAGCGGTAAAATTGCGATTGCCATGGCACGTGACAATATTGTGGATATTTTGCAGGTGGTGGGACTGACTCAGCTCATTCCTTGCCATGCTACTCTCGATGAGGCAAAGACGGCGATGAGTGCGTAAAAAATAACGTTATTGAATTTTTTCCCTTCCTTGTTATGATGAACAGGAGATTTTTAATTGTGTTTTATGACACCTCGAATCGCCATCGTGTGTGATTGGTTGACCTCCCGCGGAGGCGCGGAACGTGTGATTTTGGCGTTGCATGAACTGTTTCCAGAGGCGCCGATTTATACCAGTATTTATGATGCGGAGCGTTTTCCGGAGTTGAAAAATGTCGAGGTTTATACGTCGTTTTTACAAAAATTTCCGGGAGCCAAACATCATCATCCTTGGTATATTGTCGGAATGCCTCTGGCGTTTGAGTCTTTTGATTTTCGTGATTATGATTTGGTGATTTCGAGTTCGCATTCGTGCGCGAAGGGGATCATCACCAAGCCCGGGACCTTGCATTTGTCGTATTGTCATTCGCCGCCGCGCTATTTATGGGACAACTCGCATGAGTATGTGGAACAGTATCCGTGGCCGAATTTTTTGAAAAAAACGATTATTCCGCCGTATTTGCACCGGTTGCGTTTGTGGGATCGGGCCGCGGCCGAGCGCGTGGATCGCTACAGTGCCAATTCCGAGTGTGTGGAGCAACGTATTCGTAAATATTATCGTCGGGAGTCCGAGGTGATTTATCCCCCTGTGGATTTGGGAGATTTTATGCCGCAAGATCGAAAAAAAGGAGATTATTTTTTGGCGGTGGGTCGGTTGACCGCGTATAAGCGTTTTGATCTGTTGGTGGAGGCGTTTAATGAACTCCATTTGCCACTCAAGATTGTAGGGGTTGGAAATTCCGAGAAATCATTGAAGAAAATGGCGCATTCCAATATTGAGTTTTTGGGACGGGTGAGTGAAGAAGAATTGAATCAATTGTATTTGGGGGCCAAGGCGTTTTTATTTCCGCAATTGGAGGATTTTGGGATCACGGCGGTGGAAGCCATGGCGCACGGGTGTCCGGTGATCGCGTTTGAAGGCGGAGGGGCGTTGGAAACGGTGAAAAATAAGGTTTCCGGGTTGTTTTTTAAGGAGCAAACCGTGGCGTCGTTGAAAGAAGCGATTTCCAAGTTTTCAGAGCTTGAATTCAAGCCAGAGAAAGTTCGTAAAGAGGCGGAACGTTTTGGGACCGAGATTTTTATGGAAAAAATGCAAGCGTTCGTGGGAAAAGCGTGGGAGGAATTTGGGAAATTATAGATTGGGAATTTTAGATTTTAAATTAGGGATGCGGGGCTGGTTGCTCGGAGCGGCGGTTTGAGCTAGACTCATCCGTGTTTTAGTTGCTTTACATTATTTCATTACTTTCAATCTTATGGATCCGCGTGAATTTTTTTCTTTTTTCAAACGACGATGGGTTATTTTATTCATTGCCGTCCTTGTTGGGGTAAGTATTGGGTTGGTTCATGCGATGAAAAATGAAGGAAAAACACGAGAAGCGTTGATTTTTGTGACGTTGGGAATGGAAGTGGATTCGGGTACGCCTGCGGATTTTTATGTGACGAATGAAAGTGCGAATGTGGTGGATCAATTTACGGAGACGGTTCAGGGGTGGCTTTATAATCCTGCGCTTTTGGAGCGGATGAATGATGTGGCCGGAGTGGCGCTCGGTGTTGGCGTTCGCAAACAGGAAAAGCAAAATCTTCTTGTGACGGTGTCGTTTCCGAGTTCTGTGGATTCCGCGCTGATTCCCGGGTCTGTTTTATCGGTTTTGAATCAAGAAATTGCGACGTATAATTCCATGACTCACACCCGTTTTGTTTTGGCGTTGAATTCAATGACGCTTCCCGAGCCATCTTCGTCTCGCATGGTCAACAGTGTGGTGGGCGGAGGGTTGGCCTTGTTCTTTTCTTTTCTTTTATTGCTTTTAATGGAATACGCGACGTATCGTGTGAGTTTTGCCTATCATGTTGAAAAACTCGTGGGCCAAGCGCCGGCCTTTGAATTGCCTTCTTATTTTGGAGTGAAATGTTTGTCGCGCATGCTGGAATCCTATCGGTATCGTTTTTCTCCTGAGACCGTGTGGGTGGATTTGGGAAAAACGCGTATGCAACATAAGGCCGGATGGCTTTTGGGCGAGGCTGAGGTGACACTGATCCCTTATCCTGAAGCGTTGGGGGTTTTATCCGCGGGCACCTCTTTTTTGGCTGTGATTCAATTGGGGAAAACGCGTGAAGCGGAAATTCGTGAGTTGAAAGCCCTGGTCAATGGACCCTTTCAATATATTTTGATCGCTTAAGAAATGCTAATTCCTAACCCCTAATTTTCATGCTTATCGGTATTGATGTTCGCCCCTTGATGCATGGTCGTACCAGTGGCGTTGAAAACTACATTCGTTCGTTATTGAAAGAGATTTTTGTTCAAGATGCGGACAATCGCTATGTGCTTTTTTATAATTCATTTCGGGATCGCGGAGATTTTTTAAAGGGGTTGGAAGATGGCAAACGTATTCAAGTGGTGCGCACTCGCTTCCCGAATAAATTACTTCATATTTTATGGCGGGTTTTCAGTTGGCCCAAGATTGATCGATTGATTGAAAAACGTATTGGGAAAAAAATAGATATTTTTTTTGTGCCGGACCCACGGCCCTCTCCGGTGTCGTCGTCGGTGCGAAAAGTAATCACGTTTCATGATTTGGCGTTCGAGCGTTATCCTCAACATTTTTCGTGGCGCAGTCGATTGTGGTTTAATGTTTTAAACCCGGGACGTGAAATCCAAACCAGTCATCGTTTAATTGCGGTGTCCGAGTTTACGAAAAAAGAATTGATTGATATTTATAAAGTTTCCGAGGCTAAAATCATCGTGATCCCCGAAGCGGCCCCGGGTGTATTGGAACCAGAAATTGACGAGGCCCGCCTGGTTGAAGTGAAAAAGAAATACAATCTTCCGGATCGATTCTTTTTGACCTTTTCAACCATTGAACCGCGTAAAAATATTGAAAGCGTGGTTAAGGCGTTTGCGTTGTTCCAAAAAAAATACCCGCTGGAAACGTATCGATTGGTGTTGGCCGGGCGTTATGACCCCAAGATGTTTGGGAAAGTGTTTGTGGAAGAAGGACATCCGGATCTTTTTATCACCGGATTTATTGATGAAGCGGACAAACCCGCGGTGTACAGTTTGGCACGCGGGTTGGTTTTTGTGTCCACGTATGAAGGGTTTGGGTTGCCGATTTTAGAGGCTATGGCGTGCGGAACTCCGGTGATTGCGTCGTCGGTGGCGTCCATGCCCGAGGTGGCGGGAGAGGCTGGGATTTTGGTTCAACCGTATGATATTGATCAAATCGCGGAGGCCATGTGTCGTCTCACCATGGATGACTTTTTTAACGAATATCGTGAAAAAGGATTGGCACATGTCAAAACATTCAGTTGGAAAAAAGCGGCCAAAGAGACGTTGAAGACTTTGATGACATTGTAAAAATCACTTCTCCTTCCGAATGTAATCCTTGATGAAAATCGAGAGCGCCGTGGCCACCGGAACAGCAATGATGACGCCTATAATTCCAAGGAATGTGAATCCTATTAACATCGATAGAATAATGATGATCGGGCTGAGGCCGACCGCATTTTTCATGATGATCGGAACAATGATGTTGTTCTCAAATTGCTGAATGAGAATGTAAAGAAGAAACACCCAAAGTGCTTGGGCCGGCGAATGATTGAACCCGATCAGAAGGGCGGGCACCATGGCGATGAACGGACCGACCACGGGGATGAGCTCTGTAATGGCGGCGATGAAGGCGAGAGTGAGTGCGTATTCGACATTGAGCAAAGAGAGTCCGGCAAAGGTTAAAACTCCGATCACGAGCATGAGTTTGACTTGTCCGCGAAGCCAATACCCGATGTTTTCTTTGATGGCTGAGCTTTTTTGTAAAATGTAATTGCTATGTCGACTTGGAAAAACGGAAATTAGGAATTTTTCAACTCCTTTTTCATCCACGGTAAAGAAAAACGTGAGCGCTAAAACCAAAATGGCATTGAATACACCATTGAAAATAAGTTTGACCGCATCCCAAGTATTGCCTGCGATGTTTTGCAATTGTTTTCCGATTTGTTCCAATCCGGATTGAAGGTTGTTGATCAAGGTTTGTTGGTCGGCTCCGGCTAAAAAGTCTTTTAATAAGGCTTGGATTTTATCCGCATAAGGAAGATTCCATAACGTGTCGCTTTGAGTGAGGTTGGTGATGAGGTGGCTTAATGTTTTGGCAAGTTCGAGCGTTTGAAGGGCTACGAGCGGGATGAGGGTGGAGAGGAAAAAGACAAAGATAATAAAGAAAACAAAGTAAATAATGAGCAATCCGAGGCCGCGAGGGATTCGTTTAGATTGAAGAAAATCAATGATGGAATCCAAGGCTGAGGCCAGAAAAAGAGAGACAAACAGAATGACGAGGGTCGCTTTGATGGAAATGAGAAATTGACCCAAGAGAAAAAGGGCCATGATTACCAATGTGGCTTTGGCCACGCTGGCCATGGAAAGGTGAATCATGACGTGATCCATAATTTTTTCCTTTTTGGCGGAGAGGGTGGTGGGTTGGGTTTTGGTTGTTGACTCAAATACCGGAGTTTGTTTGAGCCGTCGTTGTTCGTTTTTTAGATGGTGTATTTTTGCGCGTAAGGAAGAAATACGGTGGAAAAGTTTTTTAAAGTTTTTAGCCATGGGGGAGGGAGGAGATTAGGGGTTTGGAGTTAGCGTTTATGAATTAGTGGAGGTTATCCTGTAACTTGGACTTGAATGATGTTTACGAAAATCCAAGCTAGGAGGGTGATGACCATGCCAAGGAGAGCGTAAAAAATGGTTTTTTTCCCTTTTTCTTTGTCGTCCGTGAGACCGCCGGTCATGTACCAAAAGCCACCCAAGAGTACAAATAATAAGCTTACCGTTGCTGCAATTCCGATGAAAAAGTTGGCAAAATAAGAGATAAAATAGGGGAGCATCCAGAGACTAATTCGACCTGTTTTAATCGCACATCCTAAATATATATAACTTCCGCTTTGAATGGCTTCTTTAAACGAAGCATCGGTTAGGTGATCCATAGTGTCTTCACAATTTTTACTAGTATAATGACCGGAACTTGGGAGAAGTGTTCCTTCTTGTGCCAAAACGATCTGGGGGAGCAAAACAAGTGCGAGTAAAAGAGAAGTAAGGAAATGTTTCATGGGGGAGGGGGAGAAGAAATTGTAAAATTTAGATTTTAAATTAGTGGATGCGGGGTAGAAAGAGAATTCAGGAGGAGGGGGGGGGGAAGCAGGAAAGGGGAGACATTCGCTTCGCTCATGTCTGTTCGCTGCCGCTTCGTGTTTAGTATAAGGTGCATGGCATAAAAGGTACAACGGTTTATTTAAAAATAGCACTTCCGATTCGCACCATTGTAGCGCCTTCTTCGATGGCAATGGGGTAGTCGTGGCTCATGCCCATCGAGAGTTCATTCATTTCAACGTTTTGAATTGGATTTTTTCTCAATTCTTCAAATAATTCACGCATCATTTTAAAGTAAGGTCGTGTTTTTTCGATTTCGTCTTCAAATAAAATAATCGTCATTAATCCTTTTACTTTTAATGAGGGACAATTTTGGCTGATTTCAGTCAGTGCGTCGCGGACGGCGTCTTTTTTAAAACCGTATTTTTGGGGGTCAGTGGAGATATTGACTTGGAGTAAAATGGGGAGTGTTCGATTTTGGTTGAGGGCTTCTTTATTTAAGGCGTGCGCCAGTTTTAGGCTGTCTACGGACTCGATCATGTCGAAAAGTTGAATCGCTTGTTTGACTTTGTTCGTCTGTAAATGGCCGATGAAATGTTTCTCAACGGTTTTGGGTAAAAAAGGGAATTTTTGAGTGGCTTCCTGAATGCGATTTTCGCCCACGATGTTTTCTCCGGAGGAGAGGGCGGCTTGAATTTCCTCGAGCAATCGATTTTTAGTCACCACCACGAGTTTCACGGAGGGCCCGATTTTTTTCCGAATTTTTTGGGCGTTACGGGTGACATTGTGAAAGGAGAACATCTCTGATAGGATTACGGCTGTTCTGTTTTTTGGAAATTTTCTTTGACCATTATTACACATGCTACCCGTTGTTGCTATTGTCGGTCGGCCCAATGTGGGCAAATCATCGCTGTTCAATCGTTTGGCTGGCAAACGCGCGGCCATCGAATCCGAAGTTTCCGGAACCACACGAGATCAGATTTCGCGACATGCCAAGTTATTTCGTTATGAAGTGTTGTTGGTGGACACGGGTGGGCTTGAAATTGAGGCTAAAGACGACATCAATGTGGAAGTTCAGCGTCAGGCGCGAATGGCGATTGAGGGCGCGGATGTGATTGTGTTTGTTTTGGATGTGCGCGATGAGGCCACGGCCTTGGATTATCATGTCACGGATTTGCTTCGAAAATCGGGGAAAAAATGCATTGTGGTCACGAATAAATGTGATCATCCATCTCAAACAAGTACGGCGGCTTTTAATTTTTATGAGTTGGGTTTAGGTGACCCGCTTGAGGCTTCCGCGATCCATGGATTGGGGTTGGAGGAGTTGAGAATTCGGATTGAAGAGGATTTGGATGCGTTGGGTTTTTCGCCGGAGCAGGTCAAAGAGGAACCGAAAACGGAGGGGCTTCGTATCACATTTGTGGGACGTCCGAATGTAGGAAAATCGTCGTTGGTGAATGCGTTGTTTGGTAAAGAAAAGGTTATTGTTTCTTCGGTTCCCGGAACTACGCGAGATTCAATTGATGTGCCTTTTACTTATGAAGGAACTTCATTTGTTTTGGTGGACACGGCCGGATTGAGAAAGCCGGGGAAAATTGAACGTGGAATTGAAAAGTTTAGTGTGATTCGCAGTTTTCAGGCCATTGATGAGTCGGATGTGGTGGGGTTGGTTTTGAATGGGGATGAAGGCCTTTTTGCGCAAGATTTGCATGTGTGCGAGTTTGTTTTAGAACAACATAAAGGGCTTATTTTGATTGTGAATAAAATGGATCTTTTCGATGATGAAGAAAAAACGCGAAATTGGTTTATGTCCAAGCTGAAAAAGAGGATGCCGTTTTTACCGTGGGCACCGGTGGTTTTTTCATCGGCTTTGCATCGCAAAAATATTTTTGCGATTTTGGATGTGGCTAAGCAAGTGGGAGAGGAACGGGCGCGTATGTTGGGGAAATTGGAACTGGATGCATGGCTTGATGACGCGATCGGGCATCATGGCATGGCCGGAGGCAAAGGGGTGCACGAAGGTAAGGTGTTTTCCGTAAAACAAGTGACAACCAATCCGCCGACTTTTATATTTTCCACAAAAAACCCGAGTTCGATCCATTTTTCCTATCGTCGTTATTTGGAAAATAGCTTGCGTGAAAAATTCGGGTTTGTGGGGACCGCGATAAAGCTGATTTTTAGCGAAGGGGCGTAAATGATACCAACTCGCAATAAAAAATATCCTCAAAAATCCTCTCGCGCCTCGCTTTCGCGTGGATGATACTTTATAAGTATTCCTCAAGCTTTTTGATCCATTTTTCGTAAATATTTGTTCTTCGGTCGATGTTGTGAAATTTGAGGATGTTTTCGTGAATCACGATGGCGGTGTCGTCAAAGGAAATACCGAGGGCGTTTCGCTTTTGTTTGGCGCGACGGATTTGCCATTTTTGGAGACGAGTCTCGAGATTTTCTCCGAGTTGAGTGTTGAGAATTTTTTCTTGAATGGATTTGAGAAATTCAAAAAATCCGGACACGGGTTTTAGTTGTTCGTGCGATGGAGGAAGGGGTTTAAAAAAGAAATTTTTGAGCCATGAGCGATTGGCGGAGGTGAGTTGTTCGGCGAGTTCTTTTTTCCCATAAATAGGCTTGAGTAATTGCAACCAATACGCGAAATAAAGATCCAGCGGGCCTTTTTGCAAAGCGCTTAAATCGAGTGCTTCTTTAGTGATGAAAAAGCTCAGACAAAAACGGGCTTTGATTTTTTTCCCATGACGTCGAATTCCTAAAATTTGCATCCAAAATGTTAAAATTATTCGGCATAAAAAGAGGCGATTTTTTTGAGCCACAATCAAAAGATCAATGTCGCTTTCTTCGTCGGCGTTATTGAATGCAAGAGTGTTGCACACCGCGGCGAGTCGGAGGTAAGGCGTGAGCGCAAACACCCAGCGAAATCGGTCAATTTTTTGCCATAATTTTTGTGAAATTTGTTCATTTTTTTCTCGAGAAATGCTGAGATTTTGTATCTCGGGCTTGAAGAGTTGATAATAGGATCCCGCGGGTTCGATGCGCTTGCTTTCTCTTAGCGCAATGTGGACGTGTTCGGGACGGGCTTCGAGTTTGAATAAATAGCGGTGTGTTTCGTCTGCGGTGAGTGGATAATCGAAAAGATCAAAAAACGCGAGGGTCGCGAGGACCGCTTGTTTGGTATTGAGCGGGGCTTTAAAAAATGGCTCAGACATGGGGTGAGCCCATGATATATCTTAATAGGTTTTCTCCAAATAGCATTTTTCGCAAACCACTTTTTCTTCTCGGGATTTTGGGTAAACGGTTTGGAGGGGAGTTTTGCATAGGGAGCACATCGTGTCAGTGAGTTTTTTCGGCGGTTGCATTTTGAGTAAAGCGCGATACCGTTGGTCGGGACAGGTGCGTGGAACAGGAAGTTCAAGCATTCGATATAATTTTAATTCCTGAGGAATGATTTTGTAGTTTTTTCCGGTTTCTTCGCACGTTAAAATTTTGTCGCAAATGGAGTCCTCCACGTCTTGGATAGAGGCCGGGATTTTGTAGGGTTCGCCCAAATAAGTGGCCTCTTTTTCGTCGAGATACCATTGAAAGCCCATTTTTTCCGCTGTGGATTTGTTGAGAGGATGCACATCGTGTGCCGTGGTTATGTTGTAAGCAAAAGACGATAAAGTGGCAGGAAACGGCTTCCCGTATTCACCGGTTTTTTTCATATGGGCGGTGATGCGTTTTCGTAAGTTTTCGTAAGTTTCTTTGGAATATTTTTTATTGAGAATGGCGTATTTATGTTTTTTAATTCCAATGCATCCAAAGCAGTGTTCTAAATGAAAACATTGGTCGCAATATTCCACGTCATTGCACGTTCCCACATAGGTGCAAAATTTGGAACGATACAATTGATAAGACGTGTCGGCTTCCAAGCATAATTCAGATTGATCGTTTACGAAATTGTCGTAGCAGTTTTTAAGTTTGGAACAGCCAAAAACATTGATACAGTCTTCGCATTCTTCAATGTAAAATCCATTGAGAACGTTTTTGGAATCATTGATGAAATCTCCCCAGGAATTTTCCGCATTGAGGAGGCGCATGTTTTTGAGGAACGCTTGTTTTTTTAAGGCGTCGAATTGTTGAAGGAATTTTTGTGGGTTTTGGCTGAATTCGTGAAGAAATTTTGTTTTGTGTTTTTCATAATCGGCTTTGGAGTATTTTTGGTTGAGGATGGTGTATTCTTGATTGCGTTGTTGTGTGCAGAGGATGCAATTTTTACAACCACGACAATCGAATAAAAAATAGGAATCGTTGCATCCTTCGGAAAGTTGAGAATAATGGAGTTTGTAATTTTTTTTGCAATCCATGCACCCTACGCAATATTGGCTGTCTTTGACGTTGAAACAGTCGATGCAATGATTGAGACGATGGACTCGGGTGCAGTAAAAAATGCTGTCGCTTTCGTAGGAAGAAAAAGACAGATAGCCGTTTTTTACATTCGCGCAGTTGTTGGTGAAGTCGCTGTTTTCACAATTCACAAAAATGCGAGACCAACGCGGGACGTTTTTTTGAAGGGTTTTGAATTGCTCGAAAAAAGGCTTAGTGAAGTCGAAATCCATGCCATATTCGGTGGCGTCGAAATCGTCGTCCCACCATTCGTCCTGGTCGATGATTTTAAAAGGACTGCTCGCGGGATAGAGAGTGATGATGGTTTTTCCGGATTTGTAACTTTTGTTGTAGTAGAGATTTTTTTCATTGCGAAAGGCCAGACGTCGCAATTGACGACAGTCGGGGCATTGGTCGGACAAAGGGGCGTCAAATTGAGCGTAGGCTTCTTTTTCGCCCGGGAAATAACGGAATGATTTTTGGCATTGGGTGCATTGCATGACTTAAGCGTATTCTTTTTTTATAAAATGGCAAACAGTTTAAAATATGTGGTTTTTCATTTTCAGGTTTACAAGGGGCATTTTAGGCGCTAAAATATATGTAGACGATCATCTACACCAATTTACAAATGATCACCAATGATTTGGAAAAACTCGGGTTTTCAACCGAAGAGGTGGGAGCTTACATCGCGTTGTTGGAATTGGGTGGAGGGTTTGTGAGTACGGTGGCGCGAAAAGCGGGTGCACATCGAGTTACCACGTACAACACCTTGGAAAATCTCAGTCGAAAAGGATTTGTGCGTCACACCAAAAAGAAGGGCATTCGATTTTATTATGCCGTGAGTCCTCAGATTATTTTGAACCAGATGGAAGACGGTTATAAAACCGCTAAAGCGATTGTTCCGGAGCTTTTAAATTTGCAAAATCGTTATTTTTTTAAGCCTAAAATTCAGTTTTTTGAAGGGCGTAAAGAAGTGAAGGCGATTTTTGAGGATTTGTTGCGAAGTGAAACCGAGGTGCTTGGGTATACGAATTATCAACTGTCCTCTCAATTGTTTTCGGATTATTTGAAATGGTATGCGGAGTCGGCGGTGAAAACGGGGATTAAACATCGTCTTTTGTGTCCGAATGATAAATTCAATATTGAATATGTGAAAAAAAATATGCATAAACGATTGAAGGCCGGGCTTTTAGAGATTTTTGCCGTGAATTCGGCTCGTTTCCCTTTTAAAAATGCGCAATATATTTACGAGGATAAAGTCGCCACGATTTCTTTTGATAAGGATGAAATGATGGGGGTGATCATTGAAAGTCAGAGTAATGCGGAGACCAATCGGTCGATTTTTAATTTGGCGTGGTTGGGGGCCACGAGTTTTGTGGCGAAGTAAAATGTCTATTAAAGGCAATCGGGAAGGAAGAATTTTTGTTCGCATGGGAGTCGGACACTCGGATCATGATTCTCGTGTCCTCTTCCTTAAAAATGCTCACAAAAATTTTCCTCTCCCTCTTGCCTCAAAATATCCTCAAAAATCCCCGCGCCTCTATTTTTATAGATATTCTTTTGAGCGCTAATTCGTATTATACTTCCCCTGTGAAAACTCCCCACCCTTTCAAATCCATCCTCGCTCATTTGCCGCATGCGCCCGGCGTGTATCAGTATAAAGATGCGAAAGGCAATTTGTTGTACGTGGGCAAAGCCATTGATTTGCATCATCGCGTGAGTTCGTATTTTCAGGCGTCGCGTCCGCATTCTACGCGACTGCAAAAATTGGTGGAAAATACCGCGGATATTCAATACACGGTTGCGGGATCTGAGCTTGAGGCGCTGATTCTTGAAACCAATCTTATTAAGTCGTATCGGCCGCGTTACAACGTGTTGATGCGCGATGATAAAAGTTATGTGTACATCAAGGTTACGGTGAATGAGCCGTTTCCGCGGGTTTTGGTGGTGCGAAAACTTGAACGGGACGGGGCGAAATATTTTGGCCCGAAAACGTCTTTTTCATCGGTGAAGAAAACGCTCGAGGTGTTGCGAAAATTATTTCCGTATCGGCATTGTGATTATTTGATGGACTTGCGCGGGTCTGTGGAACGAACGCAAAAATGGGATGATAAAGCGCGTGAATTTCATCGGAAAAGATGTCTTAAGCCGTGTGTTTTAGAGGCCATGCCCGAGGAATATAAAAAAGTCGTTGATCAGATTTTGGCTTTTTTTGAGGGGAAAATTGATGTTTTGCTCACAGCCTTGCGGGATGAAATGCAAAAAGCGGCCATGGCTCGAGAGTTTGAGAGAGCTGCGTTTTATCGGGATCGATTGCAGTCTGTGACTGATCTCATGTCCACGCAACGCGTGAGTGCGCCGGACCATGCGAGTCGCGATTTGATTGGGCTCGCGATTCAGGGTGGGGCTGCGTATGTGACGTTGTTCATGTTCCGGGATGGCAAGTTGTTGAATCAAGAAAATTTCACGTTGAATGCTGTTGATTTTTCGTCCGGAGCGGAACGCGAGGAGGTTGAGGTTTTGACGTCGTTTTTGTATCAATATTATGAAAAAGCCACGGATTTTCCGGATGAAATTTTGATTCCCGAAACCCTCGATGAAAAAATATTGTTTGAGGAGTGGTTGTATTCTTTTACGAATAAAAAAATACCGTTGATTACGCCTCAGCGTGGAGAAAATAAGGCGCTGTTGGATTTGGCGCGAGACAATGCCAAGAGTTTTGCCCGGCAGTCTGAGGTTAAATGGCAAGCCGGATCCGGCATTGATATGGAGGCGGCGTTGAATGGTTTGAAAACGGTTTTGAATCTTCCACGAATTCCCAAGCGTATTGAATGTTACGACATTTCGCATTTGAGTGGCACGGACACGGTCGGAAGTATGGCGGTTTTTGAGGGTGGATTTCCAAAAAAGAGCGATTATCGACATTTTAAATTGCGCACCGTTCAAGGTGAAATCGATGATTATGCGGCTTTGGCCGAGGTGTTGGGACGGCGGTTGGCGTATTTAAAAAAGAAGCCGGACGACATGCGAAAACCGCGCAAAAAAGAGTTGCCGTGGATTCAAAAAACATTGAAAAAAGCGGATCTCGATCCTGCGCATTTGGATGTGCATAAAATGCTGGTGATTGAACGGAAAAAGAAAATCGTGGGCATGGCGCGGTTGAAACCGCTCGAAAAGGACGTGAGTGAATTGGGGTCGCTTTGGGTGGATCCCAAATTCCGTGGGCAGGGATTGGGCTCGGAGTTGGTGCGCGCGTTGTTGGCTAAGCAGAAAAAAGGGAAAGTTTACATTTTGTGCGCGGCAAAAATGTTGGATTGGTATGGAGGGCTTGGGTTTCATTTACTGGATGAAGTTCCGCCGTTGTTGAAGGAAAAACATGATTTTTGCGCTTGTTATTACAAGGGAAAGCCGATCGTGATGGTGTATCGATTCACTCAAGGAAAGGAAGATGCGTCCTTTAAGAAAAAACCGGATTTATTGTTGATCGATGGGGGAAAGGGGCAGCTTTCCGCAGTGGTGGAGGTTTTGCAAAAGATGAACGTGAATGTGGCAGTGGCATCGTTGGCCAAACAAGAGGAAGAAATTTTTGTGCCCCATCAAAATGAGTCGTTGAAATTGTCGCAGCATTCCGGGGAGTTGCGTTTATTGCAACAACTGCGCGATGAAGCGCACCGCTTTGCGCTCAAATATCAGCACAATTTGAGGGAAAAGAGGATGTTGAGTTAGGCGGCTAATTCTTCTTTTTCTTCAAGAAAATCGCACCATTGAGTGAATTCATCCCTAAAAGGTTGCCCTTCTATAGAAGAAGCTCCATCGTTGAGTGCTGCCGTTGCCCTGTTTCTTTCTGCTAAGGCTTTTTCAAGTCTTGCAAGGTCTTGTTCTAACGCTTCTTCCCATCTTTTTGTTTCATTGTTTGGGTCCCCCCCTTCTAATGGAGAGGGCAGTCCATCCGAGAAAGGGTCTACTGCGGCATTATCTGGATCCGCCTGATGTGTTTCGTTTGTCATGTTTTTTGGGGTTAAATTATAAAAAAACCCGCTGTGGTTAGCGGGCTTAAACATGTGAATGAATTCAAAAAGCCTCACTAACCGTTAAGGGGTCGAATAATAAGGCTAATAATAATGACCGAACACGCATTGAAGGTGCGGCTGTTTTCGTGTATCGAATTTTTGCGTGAGGTCTTCATTGGCATTATTTTAATATAAACATTTATTATGTTTCAAGAGGATTTTTGAGCTTTTGGAGCCAATAAATTCTGCTTATGTGCGAGGTTCCATGGTGATGGCGCCGGTAGGGCAAAGTTGCTCGCAGGCTCCGCAACTTTCACATTTATTGGGGTCTACAGTGTATTGTCCCTTAGGTGTTCTTGACATGGCGGTATGCATTCCTTCGTTGCACGTTGTGGCGCAATTGCCGCAACCTACACAAGTTTCTTCATCATGAGTGGGTTCTAAACTTCCGAGACGGGCGCTTTGAACCATCCTATCAAAGTTACATTTTCCAATGGCAGATCTCATCAAATTTCCCATTGTTGTTTGAAAAACATGGAGATAATAAGCAAGCACCAATTCCGCTTCTTCAAAAACATCAACGCCTCTTTCTATAATAGCGGTTCCGACTTGGACTAAGTCTGCGCCTACTGCCAGCATGTTGATCATATCTTTACCACTCATCATGCCCCCGGTTCCCATGATTTTTAGATCAGGGCAACTTTCTTGTAGGGCTTCTCTTAGAGTATGAACACTGGCGAGGGAAGCGGCAGTGATTGCTTCTCCTGTGAAACCAACACTTGCAAAAATGTTATCTTTCCCTGGTTTGAAAATCCCTTCTCCTTCTTCAAGGTCTGTGGGGATGATCCCGTGCACGGAATTGGCGCACGTGATGTAACGGATTCCTGCGTCGTACAAGGCTTTTGCTAAGGCTACAAAAGCGGTATTGGATGTTGGGATTTTGATGGAAACCGGGAAGTCTGAGCCTACTGCTTCGATCATGGCTCGTGCTGCACGACAAGCGGCTTCCGGGTTTTGTCCTAACATTTGTCCCTTTTGGGCTGGATCGTTAGTCATGTTCCCTTGAGGGCAAGAAAAAGAGCATTCCACGAAATCGGCACCTGCGTTTTGTAATTGTTTAGCCAATGTTCCCCATCCTTCGATGGTGGGAGACATGATGGAAACCCCGATGAGTTTACCTGGGAATTCTTTTTTAAGCGTTGTTAATGTTTCAATGGCCTGTGTGATTCCGGCTCTTGAAATGTGATCTGCATTTCCCATTCTTCCGTCTCCGGCATCTACCATATAACCGGCAGGCATGGCAATGTGTTGATCATCAAAACTGACGGTTTTAATCACCATTCCCGAGCATCCGTTTTGGCTTAAGGCGGCGCGACAGGCCGTGAGGTTGGCGGCATCCGAGGTTGGGACCGCGGCCACAATGAATGGCGTGGTAAGTGTTTTCCCTGCGAATTCAACAGAAGTATTGACTCTTGGCGGGCGAATGATGGGTTGGAGCTCTATGTTAAGTTGTCCAGCTAATTCCTTGACGGCTCGTTGGGCAGATCCTACAGCACCGGCTACAGTGCGGGGATGATCGCCATCCGCGATGTCTCCGGCGTCAATGACAGGTTTTTCTCCGGCCCAAGTTCGTAAGTCCGAGAGATCGGGGTTTTTCCCGGGAGTGGCCCAGAGGACCATGTCGGCACAAATACCTGGGTCCAATCCTTTTTCGTCTTTGACAACCTCTCTTTTTTCTTCTGGAGCTAAGCGTGTATTAGGCATTGCTACTTTCATCTTTTCAAAAGATAAATGTATTTTTTTGTCCCCAGTTTCAAATGATTGTGTGGGTCTTAGTAAGGGTTGGATTTCAATGCCGGTTTTTAAAATTTCTTCTCTTCCCTCCATGGATCCAAAATCGCGTCGGTAATAAACAGTTACAGTGGCGCCTAATCGTTGAGCTAAAAGTGCGGCATCGACTGCGGTTTTTCCTCCGCCTACAATGGCTACGATTTGGCCTTGGAGTGGAGTATTTTGATCTACTTGATGTTCTCGAATGAATTGGACTGCATGATCCCCTGCATGGGAACAACGATCTTTACGTCCTTCTTGTAAAGGTTGTAAAGGGATTTTATATTCCAATCCTGTAGCTAAAATGACGCCGTTATAAGGGGTTTCTCCATTTAAGTCAGGACGTTCATGGGTAATTGTGATTCGATCGCTAAAATGACTTAATAAGGATTGAATGGCCTCGAGTGATTCTGCGGAAACGCGTGGGATGTTTTTTAATAATCCTCCTGGTGTGGTGGGAGTATTTGAAACAATGGTTACTTCCACTCCGGATGCGGCTAAAAATAAAGCAGCGGAAAGTGCGGCTGGGCCATCTCCGACAATGGCAACACGTTTGTCGGTTAACTTTACTTTTTCCAGAGGAAATCGAGCTAAATTTTGGGCAAAAAATTGAGCAACCTCGGCATGTAACTCTTGAAGGGGGAGTGTTAATAATCGTTGTCGGCATCCTTTTTCGGCATCGCAATGATCCCCACAAGCTTCGGCACAGCCTGTTCCTATGGGATTTGCATTCATGGCAAGCGAGGCTGCGGCGTATTTCCCGAGGACTCCGTTTTTTAACAAAAGTCGGATCATATCAGCAATCGGAAGTCCGGAAGGGCAGCTGGCGGTGCAACCTCCTTTTTCGTTGGCACAATCGTAACAAGGGCTCAATGCTCCTTTGAGTTCTTTAAGGGTTGGATTTCGATGAGTTTCTGGGGCTACAGTTGGTGCCATTTTTGTGATGTTTATGAGTAAAAGAGCCTTTTTTAGAAAGGATCTAAAATTAGTTAATCATTTATATTTTGTCAAATTTTTTGGCTTAGATAAGGCTTTTCTCGATTGACTTCTCCTTAAGAAGTTCGTAGTATCCTCTAGGTTGGTTTTTTGTTAGCCATTAATTTTCCATCCATGTCTCTTCAAGAACAACTCCAGCAAGATCTCGTCACGGCGATGAAGGCCCAAGATAAGGTGAAAACGTCGGTTTTGCGCATGCTCAAGGCTGCGATTATGAAATTTGAGGTTTCGGGAAAGGAAAAATTGGTGGCAACCGAAGAAGATGTGGTGCGGTTGCTTAAAAAAGAGATCAGTCAGCGTCAAGATTCGATCGAGCAATTTAAGGCCGGGAATCGGATGGATTTAGCCGCGAATGAGGAGGCGGAGCTCGCGATTCTTAAATCTTATATGCCGGAAATGATGAGCGAAGAGGCGCTGGAGAAAATTGTGAAAGAAACCGTGGCTGAAATGGGTGTAACAGATCCGAAAATGATGGGGAAAGTAATGGGCGCGGTGATGGCAAAAGTCAAAGGCCAGGCCGATGGTGTTATGGTGAAAACCATGGTACAAAGAGTACTGATTTAGCCCAAGTGGCGGAATGGCAGACGCGCTACGTTCAGGTCGTAGTGGGGGCAACCCCGTGGAGGTTCGACTCCTCTCTTGGGCACCAATTTAATTTTTTTTTATGTTTTGCGATCAAGTCTCAATCACGGTGAAAGCGGGAAACGGCGGGAATGGTTATATTGGCTATCGTCGTGAAAAATTTATTCCTTATGGCGGGCCGGATGGCGGAGATGGTGGCAAGGGCGGAGATTTGGTGTTTTTTGTGAATCCCAACTTAAACACGCTTATTGATTTTCGAAAAAAAGTTTTTTATGAAGCGGAATGCGGACAAAATGGACAACGATGCAATCGCGCCGGACGCATGGGCCCGGATTTAGTTTTGGATGTTCCTCCGGGTACTCAAATTTATGATGAAAAAACCGGTCGACTCGTGGTGGACTTGATTGAACCCGGCACGCGATTTGTGTTTATAAAAGGAGGACGCGGAGGGTATGGGAACGCTCATTTTACCAGTAGCGTGCGTCAGACCCCGGATTTTGCGGAAAAAGGAGAACCCGGGAAGCAACAGGGTTTGAGGCTTGAGATGCGGCTTGTGGCTGATATTGGGATTATTGGTTTACCATCGGTGGGAAAGTCGACGTTGATTTCTCGCATCAGCAATGCCAAACCCAAGATTGCGGAATATCATTTCACGACCTTGGTGCCGAATATGGGGGTTGTGGATTTGGGGAAATGGGGCGGGTCTCAAGGGCAGAGTTTTGTGGTGGCGGATATCCCGGGATTGATTGAAGGTGCGCATGAAGGAAAGGGGCTGGGCCATGATTTTCTCCGACACGTGTCTCGCACCGCGATTTTGGTGCATATGGTGGATTGTCAGGCGCAAGACATTACCAAGGACTTTACGGTGATTCAAAATGAGCTCAAGGCTTATGATCCCGAGCTCGCCAAACGACCGCAGATTGTGGTGATCAATAAGATTGATTCCATTGATCAAGAAACGAGAGATATGTTGATGGCTGAGATGGAAGGATTTTTTAAGAAAAAACGTAAAAAATATCCGTTGTTTGCGGTGTCGTGCGTGAGTGGAGCTGGGTTGAAAGAATTCGTGTTTACGTTATGGAAAGAAGTTCAACAGTTGCATGCGAAACGGAAAACGGTTTTGGCTGAGAAAGTGTCGTCGGATCGTGAAAATTATCGAGTGTTCCGCCCTCATTTGGAAGAAAATCCTTTGGCGTTTGAAGTGAGTGGGCCCGTGGTTAAGAAAGAAGAGGGAGTTAAATTTAGGGTATTTACGGTGGTGGGGCAACGCTTGGAGCAAATTGTGGTCATGTCCGATCTTGGAAATCGCTCCGCCAAGATGCGTGTTTATGATGTTTTTGAAAAACTGGGCGTGATTAAAGAGCTCCGCCGAAAAGGTGCACAGTTGGGGGACCAAATTCAGGTGGGGGAGAAGAGGGTTGGGTTCAGAGGTTAGGCTTAGCGTTTTTTTGAAACCAAGTAAGAGGGTTCCATGAGAAACCCCTTTTGGTGGGGATGATAGTTAGTCCTACAGTACTTCGTACCACAGCAGTCGGCACGACAGGACTTTGTACCACAGCAGTCGATACCACGGCGGATGATATTTCTGCAAAAGATTCTCCAGTGGAGGAAGGAGTGGCGGGAGAAAGTAATTTTCCCATTCTTATTTTTGTGGCCTCTGCTATTGGCATTTCTTCTGTCCCCGGTTCTGGCGTATCAAATCCTCCATCATCTACTGTGGCCGCTGGGTTATCTGTTAGTTTTTTTGGCCCTCCAGTCATATTTATGTTATTTTAAGTATATAAATCTTATAATTTTACTACTTTATTTTATTTTTGTCAATTTATGGTCTTAATTGTTGGGCTTGGTAATCCCGGAAAAGAGTATGAAAAGACGCGTCACAATGCAGGTTTTTTGGCGATTGAGGCGCTTCGCGAGCGATTGAAATTTGGCACGTTTCGGAATGAAGCCAAGTTTAAGGCTGAGGTTTCAAGAGGTGAATTTAATGGGGAAAAAGTGATTTTGATGCGACCGCAAACCTTTATGAATTTGTCCGGGGAGGCGGTTCAGGCCGTGAAATCCTATTATAAAATCAACAACGAAGACGTGTGGGTGGTGCTGGATGATATTGATTTGCCTCTGGGCACGCTTCGCATTCGCGCAGAGGGGAGTGCGGGCACACACAATGGCATGAAATCGTTGGTTCAGACGCTTTCTACGGAAAAGTTTCCTCGATTTCGGTTGGGAATTGAAAGTCGGGGTGTGATTGCGCCGGCTGAGCAGGATCTTACGCATTTTGTATTGGAGCCGTTTCGCAATGAAGAATTTCCGGAATTTGAACGCTTGGTTGAACGATTCACCGAAGCTGTTGTTTTGGCTTTAAAGAAAGGACTTCCCGAGGCCATGCAACAATTTTCGGCTTAGGAAAAATTTTCGCTTGATTTTTCTCCCTAAAATCATTAGTTTGGTTGGGCTTTGTGATAAGTTCAATTTAACCTAAAATTCCATGTTTTCAGTCATTCAAATCGGTTCCACGCAGTATATTGTTCAGGAAAAAGACGAAATTTTAGTCGATCGTATGGATCTTGAAGAAGGTAAAAATTTTATGGCTCCCAAAGTTCTTTTGTTCGCCGAGAGCGATGATAAAGGCGTGAAAGTCGGGATGCCCACCCTCGACAATATTAAAGTTGAATTGCGTGTCATGGGGCATGAACGCGGAAAGAAAGTTCGTGTTTTTAAGATGAAACCCAAGAAACATTATCAACGTACGATTGGACATCGTTCGGATTTTACGCGTCTCAAAGTGCTTAAAATCAGTGTTCTTAACGGATCTGCAAAGGCTACCAAGGTGGCTGAGGAATCGGCGGTTGAAGTCAAGAAAGAGGTGGTTAAAAAACCGGTGGTTAAGAAAGCGGTGGTCAAAAAAACAACGGTTAAGAAAACAGCTGTGAAAAAGGCAAAAGCGGAGTAATTAACTCAGCTTTTTGAGAGCTTGTTTCAAATCTTTTGGTAATTCGCTTTTATAATGCACTCGTTTTTTTGTGGTGGGGGAAATGAAGGAAAGCTCTGCGGCGTGTAAGAATTGACGGGTGAGACCTAAGGCTTCGCTCACTTCTTTTAATGAGGGTTTTGTATAAAGGGCGTCGCCCAAGACCGAATGGCCAATGGATTTAAAATGCACGCGGATTTGATGAGTACGTCCGGTTTCGATGCGTACCTTGAGCAAAGAGCAGGGGATCGGGTTATTGAATCGTTTTTCCACTTCGTAATGCGTGAGTGCATAGCGGCTGTCTCCTTTTTGTGTCACTTGAATTTGGATGCGGTTTTTTTCGCCGCGCGAAAGCGGGGCTTCAATACTGCCTCGAGTCGGAGTTACATGTCCTTCAACCAATGTGGTGTAAATTTTTTGGACTTCCTTTTTTTCGAATTGTTCTGTTAAAAAACGATGGGCCATGTCGTTTTTTGCAACCATTAAAAGGCCGGAGGTGTCTTTGTCGAGTCGATGGACAATGCCGGGGCGATCGGAATCGTTGGTTTTGGAAAGATTTTTTTTGAAATGATACAGAAGCGCGTGAACGAGAGTGTGGCCTTGATGTCCGGCACCGGGATGCACTACCAATCCCGCGGGCTTATTGATCACCGCGTAATTTTTATCTTCGAATACAATGTCGAGTGGAATATTTTCTCCTTTTAAGGTGGAGGATGGCGTTTGGAGCCGAATTTTAATTGTGTCTCCTTCTTTTAAGGTCGCGTTTGATGAAACGGACGCATGGTTGAGGCGAACGTTTCCTTGTTTTATTTGTTTTTGCCAAGCACTGCGACTTTTTTCAGGAAAATGGATCACAAGCCAATGATCTAGGCGCAGTCCTTTTTCGTCCAGCGTCGCGATTAAAGTTTGGACTTTTTTTGTAATTTTTTTTGTGGGCATCGTAATTTTGTTTAAAAATTCATCTTTTTCCATTACACTGTACCTTGATTTCAACAAATTTAGAATTTAAAAATTTCCTTTATGTCGGATCCGATTTTAGAACTTTTAAGTCGTGGTACCGTGGACGTGATTGTTCGCGAAGATCTTGAGAAAAAATTGCGCAGTAAAAAGAAAATGCGCATCAAATTTGGAATTGATCCAACCGGTTCGGTTTTGCACATCGGACATGCGGTTGTTCTTCGTAAATTGCGCCAATTTCAAGATTTGGGCCACACAGTGATTTTTCTTATTGGGGATTTTACGGCAAAAATTGGGGATCCCACCGGGCGTTCGGTTCAACGACCTTCAATGACGGATGAACAAATTCAACAAAATATGAAAGATTATATTCGGCAAGCCGGGCTCGTGCTGGATATGGATAAAGTGGAAGTTCGTTATAATTCCGAATGGCTTGGCAAACTTAATTTTAAGGATTTGATTGTTTTGTCTTCCAAGGTCACGTATGCGCAAATCGCACAGCGCGCGGATTTTAAACAACGCATTCAAAACGACATTGATTTGAGTTTGCAGGAATTTTTATACCCGATCATGCAAGGTTATGATTCCGTGGCATTGGAATCGAGTGTTGAGTTGGGGGGTACGGATCAAAAATTCAATTTACTCATGGGGCGACAAATTCAGGAACGCTATGAACAAGAACCCCAAAATATTTTGACGTGTCCTATTTTGGAAGGTCTTGATGGAGTTCAAAAAATGAGCAAGAGTCTTAATAATTATATTGCGTTGACCGAGGCTCCGAATGACATGTACGGGAAGGTGATGTCTATTCCGGATGCGCTTTTGTTGCGCTGGTTTGAGTTGGCGACCTCGGTGTCTATGGATGAAATTGAAAAGATGAAGAAAGAATTGGAGGCTGGAATAAATCCTCGCGATCTTAAGATGCGTTTGGGGCGAGAACTTGTGACGTTGTATCACGGTGTAATCGAAGCTAAGGCTGCTGAGGAAAATTTCGTGAAAGTGTTCAGTCAAAAAGAAATCCCGGATGAAATTCCGGAAGTAAAGGCACCAAAACTTGAGATGACGATTGTGGAATTGCTTCGTTTATTTCCTTCGGTTTCGTCTAACAGCGATGCGCGACGATTGGTGGATGGCGGAGGCGTGCGCGTGAATTCGCAAGTTCAGACTGATGTGGATGCAAAAATTAAGATTTCGGAAGGGGAGGGGTTGCTTTTGCAAGCCGGAAAACGGAGGTTTTTGAAAGTGAAGAGGGGATAAAATGATTTTTAACAAGGAGAGGAGAGTGTTTCCGAAGTCGCATTTTTAAGGATACGCATGGAGCGCAGCGAAATGCGCTTGAGAAGATCATTGAATATCAGCGAATTATTGAAAATTCAACATGAGGCTGAAAATGGGGCATTTTTCTCAGAGACACTCACTTCATTCGTGTCTGCATGCGACAGAGGGAATTCTCTCCTCGACTTATTTCAATCTCAAAAGATCCCTATATGGACACTTCCTCCTATAAATATCTCCTTAAAACGCGACTTGCGGAAGTGCTTCGAACCACGTCCGCGCATTTGGCGACTTTGCGAGAATTGGGCGTGGTGACGGTGGAGGATCTTTTTCATTATTTTCCGCGAGCGTATCGGGATCGTACGGAGATGACGACCGTGGTTGAGCTTCGGACGGATCTTGTGAATGTGGTTCAGGGAAAGCTTTCGAGCTTATTTATGAGAAAAACACGAACCGGCAAGAATATGATTCGCGGGCTTTTTTCTGATGATACGGGGTCTGTGGAGGTTTTTTGGTTCAATCAACCACACATCATGCGACTTCTTCGCAATGGCGATGAGGTGATTTTGACAGGCAAAGCCAAGTTTAGCGGCACTAAAGTCTCGTTGATGAGTCCGTTGTATGAGCCGGTGCGGAAAAAACAACTTCATTCCGCGCGTTTGGTGCCCATGTATCATGAGCGTCCGCCACTCACGTCCAAGTGGATTCGTGAAAAGATTCAGCCGTTGCTCAAGGGCACTGAGCTTCTTGATGATATTTTGCCCCTGACTTTGAAAGATGAATATGGACTTATGGATTATGGAAAAGCCGTGCGTGCGGTGCATGATCCGTCGAGTGAGGAAGAGCTTGATGCCGCGCGTCATCGTTTGGGTTTTGAGGAACTTTTTTTACTTCAAATCGCGGCCATGCAACGTCGTTTTTTCTTTCGCCAAAAGGCTAAAAATACGGGTCGGCAAATTAAAATTGATGAAGTTTTGTCTAAGCGATTCTTGGATTCACTTTCCTTTCAGCTTACCGTGGCGCAAGAGCGTGTGATCGGTGAAATTGTGAAGGATTTGACGTCGCCTTATCCCATGATGCGGCTTTTGCAGGGCGATGTGGGTTCCGGGAAAACCGTGGTCGCGGCGTTTGCTTTATTTCATGTTTTAAATTCCGGGTTTCAAGGTGCGCTCATGGCTCCCACGGAAATTTTGGCGCGTCAGCATTATCGATCGTTGCATCAATTTTTGAATGGGTTTGGTTTTAATATTCAATTGTTGTTGGGAAGTTTTTCAGAGGGAGAAAAAGCGAAAATTCACGAGCAAATTGCGACTGGAACCGTGGACTTGATTGTGGGCACGCATGCGCTTATTCAGGAGGGCGTAAAATTTGCAAAATTGGGCTTGGCGGTGATTGATGAACAGCATCGTTTTGGGGTGAAACAACGGGAGAAATTAGCGGAGCAGGGGAGTCCGCATGTGCTGAGTTTGTCGGCTACGCCGATTCCGAGAACGTTGGCCATGGTTTTATATGGGGATCAAGATATTTCGCTTCTCGATGAAATGCCCAAAGGCCGGCAAGTGATCATCACGCGGTTGGTGCCGGAAAATAAGCGGCGCGATGCTGAGTTTTGGATCGCGGATCAGATTAAAAAGGGGAGGCAGGTTTTTGTAGTTTGCCCGTTGATTGATGAGTCAGATGTATTGGGTGTAAAAGCCGTGACTACGGAATATGAACGGCTTAAAAAAGAGGTTTTTTTAGACTTAAAAGTGGGGCTTTTGCATGGCAAATTGAAGTCCGATGAAAAAGAAAAGGTGATGTCTGAATTTGGGCTTGGGAAACTTGATATTTTGGTGTCGACCTCGGTGATTGAGGTGGGAATTGATGTGCCGAATGCCACGATCATGTTGATTGAAGGCGCGGAGCGATTTGGGTTGTCTCAATTGCATCAATTTCGGGGTCGTGTGGGTCGTGGTGAACATCAGTCGTATTGCTTTTTATTCACCGAACAAGGCTCTGAAGATTCCAGTCAGAGGCTTGGGTCTTTGGTTAAATATTCGGATGGATTCAAGTTGGCGGAAATCGATTTGGTGTTGCGCGGGCCCGGTGAAGTTTATGGCGTTAAGCAAAGCGGAATTCCGGATTTAAAAATGGCGTCGTTGAGTGACACGGAATTGGTGCGAACGGTTCGTGAAGCTGCGGCGCAACTTGTTTTAAAAGACCCTGACTTACACGAAAATGCCTCGCTTAAAGCGAAATTGGACCAATTGAAGGTCATGCGTGAGACTGCAGGAATTTCGTGAGATTTATTGTTAATTTGGCGGGCTTAATGAAGAGAATGTCGTCTTGAATGGCAAAACGCCTTAAATCGCAAAAATGATAGATTTTGGCTTAAATAAGCCATTATTTAAATATACATTTTGAAATTTTAGTGGATTTTTGGCAATTTTAGGGGTAAGGGTTTTGATTTTGGAGGGAATTGAGTTTTTGGAGTGGATTTTTGTATTTTAGAATTTTTTTAATTCGAAATCGGGGGGCGTGATGTTTATTAAAAAAGTTGTGCAAGGATTGAAATAGGTGAATTTGGTCTTAATTGTGTTTTTTTGGTTTTTAACCTTAAAGTGCTTTGCACAAGATATATTGTGCAAAGTTATATGCATTGGGGAGAAAGGGGCGATTTTCACTCCCCTTAATAAGGATTTTTATAAATTTGAGATGTTCGACTTTATCCCCTTTTATTTTTGTGGTGCGCGATGATGGTTTTTGGGTACAGAGTTGCTAATCTGTTGATTTTCTGGTAAAATATTAAGATTTAAAACAAAAATTATGGGTTCCCCCTCCCCTGCCGGTGGTTTAGGTTCTGGTTCGCTTTCCTCTTCAAAGGAAAAAAGTGAAGTTGTGGCATCGTCCCCTGCGGCTTATGCGGCAGAGGTGGTTAAAGAATATAAGGAGTCTCCGGAAAAGCCCAAATCCATGTTTGGTCGAGCTCTTTCTTTTTTAAGTGAAAGTGTTCATAAATTAAATGAAGGAGGGCTTCAGGCTGTTTTTAAGGATTGGATTGATAAAATTAGCGTTAAAGAAAATTTTAATAAGGCCAAGGAGTTTTTTAAGGATATGCCTATTATTGGAAAATTATTTGATCTTGCGGAATGGGTGATCGGAAAATTCACGGATCTTAAAAAAGATACTGTAAATGGAGTTTTAGAAACCGTTTTTGGTAAGATTTTGCCTGCCGGAGCAATCGCAGGATTGGCTACGGCGATTGGTAGTAAGATTGGATTGGATGAGTTGCTTAAATTTAAAGATAAACCGGCTGAATTGGGGGCTTTCTTGGCCCAAAAGGTGAAAGATGGAACGCTTGAGGTTAAGGATTCTGCTCTTTGGGAACAATTGAGTGGGGCGTTGGGCGGACTCCCTCCCCTTGCAGAACTTGTTTCAAAGGGGAAAGAAAAATTGGGTGATTTTGCTGAAACGATAGGCTTAAATGATTTACGGTCAAAAATTTTACCTTATTTGGATTCAGAATTTCCCGGATGGAAAACAAATCCAGCGATGGCTTGGGTTTTGGATTTGAATGATCCTGCAAAGGTTGCTGAAGCGATTGGTGCCAATTTGTCAGATCCGTCCACTTGGGAACTCGCGCTTAAAGGAGGTACAAAAATAGCGACTTTGGGAGGAGGATATTTGTTGTTGAATCGATTGATTGGCTCGAAATGGGCAGGACGTATTACTCTTAATGCAGCTTTATATTTATTTTTACAAGACAATGATGTTTATAAAGCTATTTTGGGTGGGGTTGATAAAGTTCGTGAAATAGAGACACGTGTTTGCGGAAACATCAATCAACGTTTAAATTCTTTTAGTGAGAAATTTAATGTTGATTTGGAATGGTTTGATATAAAGAAGGGGAATTTTGGGATCGCAGATGCGCTAAAAACGGTTGCGGATAAAACCAATGCCAATCCGGAATTGGCTTTTCTTGCTTTAGAAGGGGCATGGTTGACTCGTCACGTTTTTACTTGGATTTTTGGGAAAGCATTGAGTCTTGCGAAAGATAGTCTGGGATATGCGTATAGACATCCGGATAAGGCTGTTTCTATTGGAGCTTTTGCTCTAATTTTTGGTGGAACCGGTTATGTCGAACGTCGTAAATTGGTGCGTGATTTGGCTAATGTTTTTTTTGATACACAAAAAGAACGCGATGATTTTATTGCTTATGTTGAAGATTTTTCAAAAGGTAAATTTTGGGAATTCAAAAAGGACGCACCGGAAACTTATGGAGAAAAAACATTGGATCCTTTATACGAACGTTTAATGAAAGCGCCTGGAGAGTTTTTTGCGGATCCAGAATTTAAAATTCAGCTTTTTAAACGGATTGCCGAAGGGAAAGCTTCTTTAAAATTGGAATTTTTACCCGAAGGTGTTCAAGTCGCGCTTGGTATTGGGCAAATGGCCTCCCCCACTTGGCATCTTCTTAATTTGGAAATGGGTGTGGCGGAGTCGATGTTGATGGAATTGGGAAATACAGGAGATCCAAATCAAAATGTTGATATTGCAGCTTTTTTAACCATGGCTGGAGGAGGTTATGTGATCGGGAAAGCAATGGTAGGAAGTGCAAAAGGTCGAATTTCATTATTGGATGATATTCATGGGCCTGATCGATTAAAAAGATTTGTGAAATCTTTTGTTCCGTTGACTGATGAATATAGGGCGGTTTGGTTTACGGCGCTTCGAGATGCGGGAGATTCTATTTCATTTGGTCAAATTACGACGTTGCGTCAAGCTTCTGCGGTTCGTAATTCAGCGTTTTATGTCCGTAAATTGATATATGCTGCGAATAATAGTGATTCCATAGAAACCAATAAATATCAGGATTTGGTTAAAAAAGTGGCTAGAAATTTTTCTGAAGGGGCTGGATATCTTCATTATCAAGATTTGCAACTTCAGAAAGAATTGGAGTTTATGGTGAAACTTTGCGATGATGTTAATGATGGCGTGCGTAATCCTGCCGGGTCTCATGCAAGTGAATTGCGGGCCAGTATTTCAAGGGTAGAAAGGAGATTATCTTCTTTAGAGAGTCGATTTTCACGCCTTTTATTGATTGGGCGATCTCTGGCTAATAGTGAATTTAAAATTGCATGGAGCGAAACGAAACGTTTGGCATTTGGGGGCAGTCGGCAGGCCATTGATGTGGAAAAAGTTTTAGAAGGAAAAACTGAGCCGAATTTACGTATTCGGTTGGACGAACTTACCTCTGAAATGCAGGATCTTTCTCCAAACGATCCTTATCGTATTGCTTTACTTAAAGAACGTCAGGCTATTCGTGCGTATCTTGATCCTGCGGATGCGAGTTTATTAACGAAAGATCCTAATTTTGATAAATTGACAGGGGAAGCTAAGGCAGCGAAATTAGCGGAAATGGCTTCTGAAATGGAAGCGGTTGAGAAAGGGATTCAGGCGAGAGTAACTGCGAAAGCGGATGAAATTATTAAGGCAGCCAGAGCTGCGAATAAACCCTTGAATTCCCCTGAAGTTATTGAGCAGTTAAATCGGCTTCAAGAAACGTTGGTGAATCCTTTCGCCCGACAAAAACTGGCTTTTCTTGAATCTATTAATCGTGGTTATAAATCGCTTCCTAAGAAATTACGAGGTGACGTTATTTTAAGAGAACAAATTCATCTGGCGAATGAAAATTCATTTCTAACGCGTGTGGTAAAGGGAGCTAAGGGACGTGCGGCGTTGGCAGTGGTTATGCTTGGGGCTATGTTTGTAACAGATCAGTTGATTAATCAAGATGAAGCGGATCGTGATTTCGAGCAAATTATTCATGAATTGGGTCCGGATGCAAAACAACTTTTAATCGATGTACTTCCTGTGGTTGGAACCGGTTCAAGTTTTTATTCTGCTATTAGTGGGCGTGAATTGATGACAGATCGTGATGTGAGTGGAGGATGGCAACGCGCAAGCAATGTTTTATGGGGATTTGTTGGTTTGGCCGGGGATGTTGTGACTGGATTAACTTTGATTCCTTCTGCGAGTACTTCGTTAGAAGCCAATGCGGCTTTACGCCTTGCGAAAAGTGCTAAGGGAGGTTCTCGGGCGGCCCAGAAGGTTCTTTCTTTATGGCCGGATATCGCTCGAATTGCGGATCGTATGGGTGGATGGAAAAATTTTATAAAACGTTTGGTTGGATTTAAAGAATCAAAGGCTCTACGTTATGCAGTTCCTGTTTTGACTGCGGCAGCAGCCACGGTAACGGTTGGTGGGGTTGTTGCGAGTTTGCGTTATGGGACTTCTGAAGATATGGCATTGCAGGAATTTCCGGAGGAAATGAGTGGCATATTTAGCAATACAAGTGGAGGCTCTGACACAAATAAACAAGAAGAAGGGGGGCAAGTTATTCCAATGAGTCCTTTGGTAGCGCCTGGTTCTTCTCTTTCTGATACTACTTCTATCCCACATTCTCAAGAAGCCGACATTGAAACCGCCGGTATGTCCCAAGCCGCTTAATTTTAATTATGAAAGTTTTACCCAAACAATTCGCTTATCTTCTCAAGCACTCCACGTTGAATCCGCGGGAGCAGCAAGCGGTGCTCGAACTTTTGCCTCATTTATCTTTTTTTGCGATTGAATCGTTGAGTGAAGTTTTACTTAAAGATGTTGAAGGACAAGAAAAAATATTGACTGATGCGGAACGCAAACGCGATGCATTGATTTTGCAATTCAGTATGGAGGCGGAAAGAAAACGTCAGCAAAATATGCCGCCGGTTTTATTTTAAATTTATCGCAAATTTTTCATCATGTACGTCCCTTGCAAGCGATACCCCCACTTGCGGTAGTATTCGCGGGTGCCGATGGAAGCGATGACGGCGAGGCGATGGAAGCCAGCTTTTTGGGTGATGGCCTCGGCTTTTGAGAGGAGCTGATGGCCTAAACCGAGGTGTTGAGTGGCTTTGTCTTGTCGTTCTCCGATGCCGACTTGAAATCCGTACGTGTGGATTTCGCGCACAATGGCGGCGCTCTCCAGTTCCGGGATGAAATGTTTTTTGTGAGTGAAAAGTTGTGACGGAAATCGGAGGCGGAGTAAGGAAAGGATTTTGTCCTGTTTTTTGTCTTCGTAAGTGAGGAAAAATTCTCGACCGCCTGCGGCTTCAAAGGACTGTTCTTTATAAACGATATTTTTGGGATCCACTTCTGCGGTGCGAATTTCACGGCAACGGATGCAACGGCAGGGCCAATTCCCTTGGAGTTCGCCTTCCTCCTGTAACAATTGTCGCAAATTGGTCACCACACTTCCGGCCAAAATGCTGTCTCCGGGAATGTCGCGTACTAAGCGATCGATGCGTACATATTCGGGCATAACGGTTTTCATGCGTAATAAAAGTTTTGACAGCGTTTTTTTGTCATAGGGTTGGTACTCCCCTCTTCGCCATTCTTTTTCGAGTTCGGAATACGGGACCACGGTGCATGGGTATAGTTTGAGAAAGTCGGGTTTGTAGGCCGGATCCTCGAACAATTGTTTCATCATTTGAAAATCTTTTTCCGGTGTGCTTCCCGGCAAATTCGGCATCATGTGTACGGAAAATTTGAATCCTGCATCTCGAATGAGTTGAAGAGCTTTTTTGCCTTGTTCTACGGTTTCTCCACGTTTTACGCGTTTGAGAATCTCATCATCCAACGCTTGAATTCCAATTTGAAGCTTGGTGCAGCCTAGTTTCCGATAGCGTTGAAGTTCTTTTGGCGTGATGGTGTCGGCGCGGGTTTCGAGGCTTAAAGCTATGCAGCGATGTTGTGCGGTTTCATTTCGTTTTTGCGCAGCAGCAAGGGTGCGATCTTTGACTCCATTCAGCGTGTTGTAAAGTTGGCGGATGAAATTGGATTGATAGGCCTTGGGGTACGCGGCAAAAGTCCCGCCCAGCACAATGAGCTCGATTTTATCCGTGGGATGGCCTTGGCTTTCAAGGCTTTTGAGTCGGGTTTTTACTTGGCGTGCGGCATCAAAATCATTGAGCACGGCACGCATGGCTCCGGGCTCGTTGGATAGATAACTTTTAGGCATTCCTTTTTCCGCCGGACAAAAGGTGCAACGTCCCGGGCAATACCAAGGTTTGGTGAGCACGGTGATGGCCGCAATTCCGGCTAAACTGCGTATTTTTCGCTTGCGCAAAAGGGTTGTGAGAATCGGAACTTCTTTGATTTCTTTTTTTTGAATCAATTCGCGATAGACTGTGAGAATTTGGACGTTTGATGAAATCCCTCCGCCTTCTTTTCGGGCGTATTTTTTTTTGAATTGCGAAAGTTCGCGTTCGTTTTTTGGCGCTGCCTCGACCGCTTGTCGAATGAATTTTATAAGATTATCATGGGCTGGGTCTTTCATGATTTTAATCTATCCTATGTATCCTAAAACGGCAACCTCCCTGCGCACGCATGTTCAAACCACTTACGACGCCATTGCTCAAGATTTCAGTCAGACGCGGCAAACCACGTGGCCGGATTTTGAGTTTTTTAAGCCCTATATTCCTGCTTCGGCTCGTATTTTAGATGCGGGATGTGGAAATGGTCGATTGCTGCATTATTTTACGGCGCGGGAGTTTAAGTCGTATTTGGGAATTGATAATTCAAAAAATTTACTAAAGCATGCGCGAAAAGAATATTCGTCTCCTGCGATTGCGTTTCAATGGGGCGATACGCTGGATTTGAAAGTGAAATCTCATGAATTCAATGCGGTTTTTTCCATTGCGGTTTTGCATCATATCCCCTCTCGTGAATTGCAAAAAAAAGCGTTGGCTGAATTGGGGCAAACGTTGTCCGGAGACGGGTTGTTGTTTTTGTCCGTATGGAATGTGTATCGATGGAAATATTTTCCAGCGTTTGTGAAAGCGTTTTTCCGAATGATTTTTACGGCAGGAGATTATTCGTGGAAAGATTTGATGATCCCGTGGGGCGCCGGAGCGAAAAAAAGAATGCGTTATGTGCATGCGTTTACCGAGGGTGAATTGCTTTTGTTGTTGAAGGAATGCGGGTTTGAAATTGAGGCTTCGCAAACCACTCAAAATGGCAAGGCGGGCAATCATATGATCGTGGCGCGTCCGTATTTGGCGTCACGCGTGGTGCGAGTGATGGATGTGCCGTTTCATGCGGTTACGGCGAATGAAGCGGTTCAAGTGGTTCAGCGATTTTTAACATCCGGCGGACAACATCAAATTGTGACTCCCAATCCTGAAATTTTATTAAAGGCTGCGAAAGATTCCGAGTATTTAAAAATTTTACAAAAAGCATCGTTGAGCATTGCGGATGGTGTTGGGATTTTGTGGGCCGCACGGTTTGTTTCCGGAACGTCGTGGAGGTTTTTAAGGTTTGTGAAGGGCTTTTTTGGATTGTTGGTTGTCGCGATTCGTCCTCAATCACTGAGAGGAGTGCTCCCCTATCGGCTCACAGGCACGGATTTAATGGAACAGTTGATTCATCAAAGTTATCAAATTGGAGCTAAAGTTTTCTTGTTGGGAGCAGGTCCGGGGGTGGCTGAATCGTTGGCTGAAAAGTGGCGTTTTGATCCTATTGTTGGTACGTATGCGGGATCGCCTTCGATACGAGAAGAGAAAAACATTATTGATCGAATCAATGCTTCCGGGGCGAATATGGTTTTTGTGGCGTACGGCGCTCCGGCACAGGAACAATGGATCGATCGTAATTTAAAAAAGATGACGCACGTGAAAGTGGCTATGGGCGTGGGCGGTGCCTTTGATTTTTTTACAGGCGTGAAAAAACGCGCTCCTCAATGGATGCAAAAAATGGGGCTTGAATGGTTGTGGCGTCTCAAACAAGAGCCACGCCGGATCGGGCGCATCTTGAATGCCACGGTGCGATTTCCGTTGGCCGTGATGGGATGGGAGGAAAGAAATGAAAAATAAATTTTCCTTTCCCTCTTGCTTTAAAATATCTTCAAAAATTCCCTCGTTCCCCCTCCTTCCCCGCTATGTTTTTTTATAAACCTATTTTTTTTCCTTTTTCTTCTTTTCTTCTTTTTTTTCTACCGCATCTTGATGGGCGGCCATGCGTTTTTCAACAATTTCGACGACAGGTCGTGCGTATTTGAGGAGTTCGTGCGTCATTTTTAGAGGTTTGATCACCGCGGAATGGATGCGTTCAGCGGAGTCGCGAATAGCATCCGTGGCCTTGTTCATGTCACGCAAAATAAAGATCGCGTACACCAAAACGATGGAGAGAAAAATACTGAGCAATGCAATGCCGATCGAAAGAACAATGTAGAGAAAATCGAGAGAGGAAAGCATGGGAGGAAGATTAGGAAAATTTTAGCTAGATATAAGATAGGCTATTTGTAAAAATTTGTCCATCCATCCAGTTATCTGCGCGAATGCGGAAATAACATTTTTGGAAAGCGGTCAGGAAGAATTTTCGTTCACATGGGAGCGAAATATCTCGGATCATGATTCTCGATATTTCTTCCTTAAAAATGTTCACAAAAATTTTCCTTCCCACTTTCTTGAAATATCCTCAAAAACTCTTCCGCCTTCTTTTTAAGATTAAGTATTTCTAGTTTCCCAATTTCTTTTTTAGCATTTCATTCACCATCCCCGGATTGGCCTTTCCTTGCGAGGCTTTCATGACTTGGCCCACCAAAAATCCGAAGGCGTTTTTGGTGCCGGATTTGAAATCATTTATGACTTTTTCATTGCTTGCCAAAATTTGATCCACCAAGGCCTCGATTTCCCCGGAGTTTTCTACCTGTTTGAGGCCTTTTTTTTCCACAATCAACTCCGGGTCTTCGCCAGTCTCAAACATCGCGGCAAACACCTCCCCTTTTGCCAAGTTGTTGGAAATTTTATTTTCGTTCACCAAGCGAATGAGTTTTCCCAAATGCTCGGCTGACACGCGGCATTCGCGTAAGGATTTATTTTCTTCTTTGAGTTTACCCATGAGCACAGTGCCTAAAAAGGATGCGGCTTTGGCCGGGCTCTCGGAAACATCTACTACTTTCTGGAAATAATTGGCAATTTCGGGTTCTTCGCTAAAGAATTCGGCTTCGGATGGAGATAATTTATAAACCTCTAGGAATTTTTGGCGACGCTCGAGTGGGAGTTCGGGCACTTCTCTTTTAAGAACCGCAACTTCCTCCGGCGTAATGACGAGAGGCGGAAGATCCGGTTCCGGAAAGTAACGGTAATCCGCGGAATCCTCTTTGTCGCGTAAGAGTTGTGTTTTTTGATCCGCGTCGATCCAGCCCACAGTGATGTCTCCTTTCATGGGTTCGCCTTTTTCCCACAAAGCGGTTTGGCGTGCGATTTCATAATTGATTGCGGTTTCGAGGGATTTGAATGAGTTTAGATTTTTGATTTCAGCGCGAGAATACAGTTTGGAATCTCCTTGCGGTCGGGTGGAAACACTGGCGTCAAAACGCATCATTCCTTTTTCCATATCCGCTTCGGACGACCCCACATAACGCAAGATTTTTTGGATCATTTTGGCAAAAACCACCGCTTCTTTGGCAGAGTGAATATCGGGTTCAGTTACGATTTCCATAAGTGGCGCACCGGCTCGATTGAAGTCTATCAAACTTCCTCCCGTCACGTGCGTGAGTTTCCCGGCGTCATTTTCTAGATGAAGGCGCGTGATGCGAATATGCTTTTTTTCTCCATCCTCAAGCTCAATATCAACATAACCTTTTTTTGAAATGGGTTCATCGTATTCGGAAATTTGAAAACCGCTCGGTAAATCCGGATAAAAATAGTTTTTACGATCGAATTTGGCGATTTGCGGGATTTCGCAATGCAAGGCTAAGGCCGTGACCAAGCCTTTTTTAAGCGCTTCTTTATTGGTGGCGGGCAACATTCCGGGAAAGCCCATGCAAATCGGACACACATTGGTGTTTGGCTTTTTCCCAAACGAATCGTTGCTGCACGAGCAAAACATTTTCGTTTGCGTGGAGATATGCGCGTGAATTTCGAGTCCAATGACAGCTTCGTACATGAGTGTAGTTTAACAGATCGTTATTTTTTTCTCCAGCGCTTGAATGGAACCGGTGTTTTTGATCACCATTGCATTGTCAGGGAAAACGATTTCTTTTTGAACTTCTTCGATGGCTTGGAGTTCTTCTTTTTTCATATTACGTGAAATGATGCGGTTGTGACGTACGGTTTTTGGTGCATCTATAACCCAGAGTTCATCGAATTCAATTTGAGCCAGTTTTTTATTAAGTACCGGAATTTCGACAGCGATGGTATCGGATTGAATTTTGGCAATTTTGATTCTGCGCTTGAGTTCATCGATGATGGTCGGGTGAATGATGCGCGTCAGAATCGCCCATTTTTTTGGAAATTTTACGAGGGTTTTTAAGAGTTTTTTTCGATCCACATTGCCTTTTTTATCCAAGAATTCATCTCCGAAGAACGTTTGGATTTTGAGGGCGCCTTTCCCTCCGGTGTTGTAAAGGTCTCGAGTGATGGCGTCGCAATCAATGATGGCCACTCCCCTTTTTTTTAATAATTGAAGAACCGTGCTTTTTCCCGAGCCGATTTTCCCGGTTATTGCGATAAGAAATGGTTTTTTCATAGAGATAAACCTAAATCCAACAGAGCTTTTTTGAAATAATTTAACGCTTGCCTTGCTTCGTTTTGTGAAATTTTTACGTCTAATTCGTGAGCGATGCGGTTGCGTAATTTATGAGCGCGCCACACGTCGTTTACGGAGGAAAAAACCGCGTTTGCTTTTTTGAGTTTTTCGCCTAAAGTCCCGGAAAAGCCTTTTAAAGTCAGGGCGCGATCGAGAAGTTTGTCTGCTTCGAGTACACTTTCTTTTGGATTATTTGAGAGATTGTTAAGCGCGCGTTGCCATCCGGCTTGAAGTTGTTTTTGGTCGTGAGCGGAAAGTTGATGGCGTTTTTTGTTTGTCCAAATTAAAAGTCCTGCGAACAGGACGAGAAAAAGGAAAACAAGGGTGGGAAATAAAAAAGAAGACATTGAGGGAAACATAGGAAGAAAAAGTACGGGATTCAAAATGCGGGGAGACACTTTGTGTCAGCCAAATCTCGAATAATCTTGCATCATGTTTGATAAAAGATCTTTGAGGCTGGCGCTGTCTTTAAATGCTTTGTTGCGAAGAAATTCACTTTGCGCTTCCATAATTTCACGTTCCACGGTTTTTGGAAAAGCCACGGCCTTGAGTCCTACGGCTTTCCCTGCGCCAATTCGATCAATGGAAATGTCTCCAAAATTGAGAATGGTTCCCCAAAAACCAATGGTTTCGTACGTAACCCCTTCGATGGTGTGGTACTCGATGCGACTTGAAGATCGATGCCAAATGCCTTCCCATTGTAAATCGATGAGGCTTTGATTGGTCACTACAAGTGCGTCGAAATACCAATCGCAGAAAAATAAAAGCAACCATATTCCTCCCAATCCAGCCCATCCCGCCCACACAATCCAAAACGGTGGCATCATGTAATAAAAAAGTCCGGGCAATGCAAATCCAAAAAATACGTGCTTTAAAAAATCTTTGTAAATTTTAAAAGGATGAACGTGCGCGACGTGCAGAATTTTTTCTCCGGGATTGAGATGGCTACGATACAGGATGCTCGCGAGCATAAAATTTGGAGGGATGAGATTAATTTCAGTTTATCGTGTTGTAGACATCTGGTCAACGGACACGAACAAAGTGAGTGTCTTTGAGAATAACGTTTCATTTTCAGTCGCTTGTTGAATTTTAGACAATTGGTTGATATTCAGTGTATTTCATTGCTTTTTCTTACTTAAAATGGCATTTTACTGTGGTCTTAAAATTCAATTTATGCGCATGAGTCCTCGAGTTCGTTCGATTTTGATGTTTATCCTTGATGTAGCCGTGAATGCGGTGGTGATCATTGGGTTGGTGATTTTGCTCCGAATATTTGTGATTTCACCTTTTCAGGTTCATGGGCCTTCGATGTGTGATAATTTTAATAATTTTGAAGGCACGTGTATTCGCGGAGACGGCGAGTTTATTTTGCTTTATAAATTCGGGTATGAAAATATTTTGGGATGGCAGGTGGGTACGCCGGAGCGCGGAGATGTTGTTGTATTTGAACCGCCTGAAGCACCGGATGAATTTTATATTAAACGGGTGATTGGTCTCCCCGGGGAAACGGTCGAGTTTAAGGAGGAATATGTTTATATTGTAAATGAGGAAAATCCCGATGGATTTAAGTTGGACGAATCCGGGTATTTGAATGAAGACAATTGGGGGTTCACGGATCTTCCTTATGAAAGCGAGACAAGTTTTACGGTGCCGGAAGGATCTTATTTTTTGATGGGAGACAATCGTCGAGCGAGTAGTGATGCGCGTCGATGTTTTTCGGATCAAGGGTGTGATGGAACCAATACGCCGTATGTGACGCTCGATAAAATCACGGGGCGCGCTTGGCTCGTGATGTGGCCGTTGAATCGGATGAGAGTGGTCCCGGAACCTGCGTTTTAATTTATCCCCTACTCGTCAAATACGCCTCTAGTAAGACTGCGATGGCGACGATGAGAAGGCCATTCCACCATGTGAGAACACCGAGAATCAAGAATGTTACGCACAACAAAGTGCACACGCTGAGGAGCACGCCTTGCCGAAGCGAAACGCTGAGTGCGTGATATTTGGCGTCCTTTTCTTCTCCCAATAGATGGCGAATCCAGCATCCGAGTAACGTGAAAGTGCCGATCAAGGCGAAAAAAAGGCTGATCGAAAATAAGCTCAATGCTTTTCCCGTGGCTTCGTACGGATCCAATTTAAGCATCACTAAAATAAAGGCGGACCAGGTAAAAATTGATGCAATGGCAATGGTCCAGCAATAGCGTTTGTACCCGATTTCGAGCGGATCGTAATCTTTGACGTGTTTAGAATCGTTCATTTTGGTAAGATAGGAAGTGGCATCATTATTTCATAATTTTTAATGACTTGAAAACTGAAATATATTTTTTAGGCACGGACGGGTTTGCGGCTACCATTTTAGAGCGATTATTGAAAGAGGATGAAGTCGAAGTTTTGGGTGTAGTTACGCCTGTGGATGCGCCTGTGGGAAGGAAACAAGTGTTGACGCCGTGCGCGGTGAAACAGGTTGCGTTGAGTGAAAAATTGGTTCTTTTTGAAGAGGTTTCGGCGTTGCTTTCTCTTGAGCGACCGGATTTTTTGGTGGTAGCGTCTTATGGGTATTTTCTCAAAGAAAAAATTTTAAAATTTCCGAAGTTTTTGAGTTTGAATGTGCACGCGTCTTTGCTTCCTAAATATCGAGGGGCCTCCCCTATTCAGACTGCGCTTTTAAATGGCGATGCGGTGAGTGGAGTTTCGATCATGGAAATGGTGAAAAAAATGGATGCCGGACCGGTGTATGCGTTTGCTGAGGTGAAAATTGAAGAACGGCACAATGCGGAAAATTTACGAGTGGATATGGCTAAAGTGGGAGCTGAGTTGTTGGTGCAGGCGTTGAAAGGGGTTGTGAAGGGAGTCTTAGAGCCACAGCCGCAAGATGAATCGCAAGCGACGTATTCGTGTAAAATCACGCGTGAAAGTGGAAAAATCGATTGGAAGCGTGAAACAGCCCGAGGGATTGTTTGTAAATTGAAGGCGTATTTCCCATGGCCCGGGGTGTATACGTTTTTTAAAGGGAAACGGTTGAAGATCCATGAGGCTGTATTGTGGGACGATAATGGCGAAATTAAAGCGGGCGCTAAGTGCGACTCCCCGGGCTTGGTCCGACATGAAAATGGTAGATTTTTCGTTGAAACTCGAGAGGGATTTTTAATGTTAAAAACCGTTCAAGAAGAAGGGAAAAAAGCTATTTCCGTATCTGATTTTGCGCGAGGGCATGCGGATTTTGTAGGGTCGTCATTATGAGCGTTTGATAAAAATCGTTTGACTAAAATTTGTTTTGTGATATAGTGAATTCCTTTTCTTCATGACTTTTAACTTTTTGCTATGAGAAATGCTTTATTAGGACTTGCTGCTTTAGGTTTTTCTGCTTGTGAAGAACCGGCTCGAACGCCGGCAGGGGAACCTGTTAATATTGATGTTGCTGTGGTGACGGAAAAAATGAGAGAAAAAACAGATTTTGATTATAGTTCTTGTGGTTCTTCTATAAATCGTGTTCCCGGAGAATCGGGACTTCCTAAAATTTTGATGAAATCTAACGGTCGTACAAAACAATGTGGAATTCAATCGGGTATTGATGTTTTACGGGAAAAAGGATTACATGAGGTGTCTTGTGATGATCTTCGTCCGAGGTCATTAGAAATGGATCCTGCCCTGAGCGAAGGAATAAATTTGTGTCGACATGCGATTTTATGTTTTTCCGATGACAGTGATAACAGGCAAGCTCTTTTAGATGTTTGGTATCAGGTTAATTCAGAGGGTGGTTTTGATAGCGGTTCCAATGCATCTTTTTATTATTCCCCTTCTTCTGAGCGTGTTTTTCCTGCCACGGATCCCCTTCCGGCGGAATCATTAAAATGTTTTCCATCTCAAAAAGTGCAGGATTTTATCGAGAAAGGTTTAACTGATACAAGTCCTGGCTGGATAGTTTCTGAGCCTAAATAGTATTTAGCATCCCCCACAGCATGACCCCGGGATACAGGCTCCATAAATAATGATCGAATAGCCCGAGAAGGGCGAAAACTAAGATCGTTGCGAAACGAAGTTTTTGTGAATGATTTTTTTTAAGAATTGCCCAGAAACCCAAGATCATCGCTCCTCCACCCCAAATTCCCAATTCATTGGTGATCAGAGCGTAAATATTGTGCACGGGTTGGAATTGCCACGGTTGCAATTTGATTGCGGTGAATTCTTGCATGCGCGCAGTGAATTGGTGGAGCCCTACGCCCCACGGTCGATGAAGGAACATGGATAGGCTGATTTTGAGGTATTCAAGGCGTTCGTGAACGGATTCGGAAGTGAGAATGTCCGGGATTTTTAATAATAATAAAATTCCCAATCCTGCGGCGATCCCTATGCTTACTTTGGGTTTGATGATTTTAGTGAAAGCCAGGGCTGCGAATAGACATAATAACGCGGCTTTTGAGCCTGTGAGAATCAGTGCGATTCCCAGCAATCCCATGAGAAGGATGCGAATTTTCCCTTTCCATTCTTGCGCTATAAAAAAGAGTCCCATGAGCAAATATCCGGCCAACACATTGGCGTGAGGAAAAGTTCCGTAGGCTCGAATCCATGTGTGCCCCAAAAGGTTGATTTTGGCGACTCCGGCCACGGTGGGGGCAATGAACGGTTCTCCCAAAAACGCTAAGCCGATCGAGTGCTGCAGAATGACTTGCGCGATTCCGATTAGGGCTTGGACGCTTACGGTGACGATAAAGAGGCGTTTTAAGGTTGATTTTGATAAAATATCTTGCTCGAAAAGCACGCATGCGATGATCAATGCAAATACGTGAATGAATCCTAAGCTTGCGGAGATTTTATCTTGCGCAAAAAGGATTGATAGCCCGGAAAATCCTAACAATCCGATGATGATAAAAAAGGTTGATTTTTTGATTTTAAACTCGGATTCGGTGAGATTTTTTATTAAAAAAAAGAGGGCGCTCAACAAAAGCGCCACTTCACTGAAATAGAGGCTAAAACTTGTGTAAGGATTGAAATTTTCTCCTTGTAAAAATGGGTTTTGCCACAATAAAACGGACGCGGAAAAGGGCAGGGTCAGGACGAAAAGGGAGAGGAAAAATGAACTCAGCTTTTTCATGAAGTCACCCTTCGAGAGCCTCAGGGTGACAGCGGAGAAAAAACGAAAAGTCTTCATAATGAGGAAAGAAGAAATGCGGGGAAAGAAATTCAGGGGGAGCTCACTTCGCTGGAAAATACGGGGAGGGGAAAGCTCACTTCGCTACGCTTCGTGAGTGCGCTACGTGAATGTTATTCTTCGGGGTCCGTGGTTGGAGTGGTGGTGGTGCTTGTGGTTTGTGTCACCGGGAACAATCCGCCGGTCTTGAGGTAAGTATTGGCTCCATCTTCGGCGTTTTGTAAGGCTTTTTGAGGATCCATGGTGTTGAGCACGTTTTCAATCGCATTCACCAATAATTCTTCGTACGCGTAAGCATCCGGGAATGGAATGCTTTCCGCGTAACCGACTTGACTGGCAAATACTCCATAAATCGCTTCATCTTGCTCTTCTTCGATCATGTCGCGACGGCTCGCGGGTCGATGCGTTTCATCGTGATAACGCGCCATGTTTTCTTTGTTGGCCAAAAAGGTTAAAAATTCCCACGCTTCCTCGGGGTGTTCCGTAGTGCGTGACACGGTTTCGGCAAAATAACTGGCATAGGTGCTGCGTTTATCCGTGCTGGTTTCCGGATCTTCGAATTGAGGGATTACCGATACTTTTACCGCATTTGGAGAAATGGTGTCCTGTCCTTCGGATTTGAGTTCATCGATTTTAGCTAAAATTTGTTCGTACAAATAGGAATACCCGATCACCATGGAAACTTTTCCACGTGCAAAGGTTTCGATTTCTTTGTCTTCGCTTCCGGCATTGGCCAAATACGAATTCCAACAATAATATTTGCTACTGGGCATGGCGAAATTGGTGTAATACGCGAGGGCTTCCACCCCGGGGTAAAAGGCACCCGAGGTTCCTACGCCGGTGGAATCCGCGAAGGTGGTCTCGGTGTAAGCCGAATCGTAAAAATTAGTTCCGAATTGGATCATTAAAAGATAGACAATATCCACGGCGCGTAAAATATTGTCGGCGCGGCCCATGGCGATTCCGGCAACTTGGAATCGTTCAAAGCTGTTGTCGGATTTAGTGAGTTTGTACACATCTTCTTGAAGTTCGGCCCATGTGCTGGCGGGTTTTCCTCGAGAAGGAATGGCGTCCTCAAATTGATCGGCGTTGTAATACAGCGCGAGATTGTCGATGTAGAGTGGGACTCCATACACATGATTGGTGCCGGTTTCATCGGGAAGGATGAGGTCCTCGGCCGCCACATTCACGAATGTATTCTCAAAATCAGCAATTGGGATAAGATCACTTGGGGCCGGGGTGAGTTTTTTGCGATGCTCGATAAACCACGTATTTTGCATGGAAAAAATATCCGGTCCTTCGCCTTCCGCCATTTCGTTGATGATCAAGTCGAGGTATTCGCTCGGGTCTGTAAATTTTTTATAATTGATGTGAATGTTTGGATGTGCGGTTTCGAATTCTTTGATGATGGGAGCGAAAATGTCTTCGTCGTCAAAAAGATGATAGTACGTGAGTTCGATTTTTTCAGTATCTACAGTGGTGGTTCCTTGATTTTTTTTAAGACTGCAACCACTAAAAAAAGAGACAGAAAGTGCCAAGAGAAGCGTTAAAGCGATGATTTTTCGCATAGCGAGGGAGGGAAAAGGATAAAACGAAAAGGAGCAATCAGTTGGCGGCATTATACCCCGCCTTTACTCCTTGAAGGAAGTATTTTTTAGACAGGGCATAAAAATATAAAGCTTTCGTTCTTTTGCCGGTGAGGGCGTTGAGTCCTTGAAGTAAGGCGAGTGAAACAGGATTGCTTAAGAGTTGGAAAATGATTTTTTTAAGCGGCGGCGGGACTTTTTTGAGTTCCGGGTGTTTGCGGTCGATGAGGTGCGCGGATTTACCGATTAGAATCATGCGTTTTTTGAGGTCTTCTTCGGTGATAAGATGGTCGTGGTAGCCAATGGCGGCTCGTGCATACAATAACCGCAGACCTTTTTCTTTTTCGAGGCGATAACCTAATTCAATGTCTTCCCAGCCGTAATGACTGAATTGAGGATCGAACGGATTTTTTCCTAAAAATGAACGTTTTAAGGATAAATTGGAGGTGTAGAAAAAATTAAAATCCGGGACTTGGCCGCGTTCCAATTTTTCATACGCGAATTGATGCCCTCCGAATTTTCCAAAAATAGAAGATCCGTTGGTCATCCATTTCATATAGGGAGTTAAAGGCAACTGCGGATCCCATTCGATTTTCCCTAAAATTCCGATGTTCTCAGTTTCGAATTCTTCGTGCAAACGTAAATGTTTTTCGACGGCTTTTTTTTCGAGTAAAATATCGTCGCCGAGGAAGAGGATGATTTCACCTCGGGCCTCTTGTAAAGCAAGATTGCGAGCATGTCCTTGGCCTGCGTGAGCTTGCTGGAGAATTTTGAGCGTTAAAGGGCCCTTGTAAGCCTTAAGTTCTTTAACGGTATCGTCGGTGCTCCCGTCGTCAACAACAATCACTTCGAATGCCTTTAAGGGGTAGCTTTGCTCCTCAAGATGCTTGAGGCATTTTTTAAGCGTGTGATGGCGATTGTAGGTTGGGATGATTATGCTGAGATCCATGGCTCAAAGTATACGCGGCTGGCTTCGTTGAGTGCAACCGTTGCCAGACAAGTAGAAAAGGAAAATTTTTATGAGCATTTTTAAGGAAGAAACGCCGAGAATCATGATCCGAGGCGTTTCGCTCCCATGCGAATAAAAATTCTTCCTGACTGCTTGTCTGGCAAAATTCGATTCGCTTTTTCTATTCTTCCTTCTCATCCTCTCCATCATCGAGCACCACTTTGTCCCCTTCTTTTTCCTTTTTAATACGGATGAAGTTGACGCTGTCGGCGTTGATTTCGGTCACGTAGTGGCGTGATTTGTTTTTGTCCTCATAGGAGTGATTGTGCAAACGGCCTTCTACGTAGATCGCACTTCCCTTTTTAAGGTTTTTTCCGCAAATGGTGCCCAAGCCTTGCCACGCGGTGATGCGGTGAAAATCCGTGGTGCGTTGGCGCTTGCCTTCGCTATCCCGCCAATCGCTGTTGGTGGCGAGTGCGAAAGAGGTAACGACTTTTCCGGTTGGTGTGGTCCGCATTTCCGGATCTGCGGCCAAATTTCCCATGAGGGAGACCCTATTGATGCTTCGCATAAATAAAGGGTTAAAAAAATAGTACCCCCACGATAACGAAACAATCATTACAAAAATCTTTCAAAAAGATGAACCCGACAAGATTGCGGGGCATTTTTATGCTATAGTTTGTGATGATGTTTACCGGTCTCATTCAATCCATCGGAAAAATTGACCGTCTTGAAACCACAAAGACGGGGCTGCGCATGACGCTTTGTGCCTCTTTTTCAAAAAAGATCAAACCCGGAGATAGCGTTGCCGTAAATGGCGTTTGTCTTACCGTGATTGCGCCCCCGAATAAGGCTAAAATGGTTTCTTTTGATGTGATGCCGGAAACACTTAAGGCCACGACGCTTGGTTCCCTTAAAAAAGGCGACCTTGTAAACCTTGAACCCGCCCTCTGTGTGGGCGATGCGTTGGGGGGACATTTTGTGCAAGGACATGTGGATGGCGTGGGCATGGTTCAGCGCATTGTGGCGCAGAACAAGGAGTTTCGTGTGTGGATTTCACTCCCCCGTTCGCTTCAGCGCTATGTGGCAAAAAAGGGCTCGATTGCGATCGATGGCGTGAGTTTGACGGTGAGCGATGTTAAAAAATCGCCGGCAAGTTTTGAGGTTTGTCTGATCCCTCATACGCTTGTGAATACCACTCTTTTTAATCTTAAGAAAGGCACTCGGGTCAATCTTGAGATCGACCTTTTAGCTCGTTATTTAGGTCAACTTCTAAAAAAATAAATTATGAAAATCGGAATTATTGTTTCGGAATTCAATGAAAACATCTCTGAGCGATTGCTTAAAGGAGCGGAACGCGGATTAAAAAAGGCCAAAGTTGCTTATGATGTCGTTCACGTGCCTGGCGCATTCGAGATTCCGTTGGCAGCCTTGCGCATGGCAAAAACCAAGAAATATGACGCTCTCATTGCTTTGGGTTGCGTGATCAAGGGCGACACGGATCATTACGAAATGATCTGTCGTGCATGCGTGGATGGAATTGTTGAGGTGATGTTGGATGAAGAAATCCCGATTGCGTTTGAGGTGTTGATGACGAAAAATGAAAAATTAGCGCTGGCACGCTGTAAAAATGACGAAACCAATAAGGGTTATATTGCAGTGGAGGTGGCGCTGAAAATGGCGAAATAATTTTTATTGAACGAGTTGCCCCACGTAATAATCCTTGAGCAAATCCCACGCAAAATTGGAGTGAATGGCCGCGAATATTGTGGATGCTTCTCTCCCGCAATTGTCTGTGATCGTGGATTTGCCGCCCGGATGTTTATTGATGTAATTGGAAACGTCGTAGACTTTTGTGTCGATGATGAGGTAGCAATCGTTGGCCGTGTTGTGTTGGGTCACTTCGGTGGTGGTGAATTGGGTGACGGGAATAATCGGAGTTGCGGATACATTTTCAATTGAAGCTGAGGATTTATTTATAACGGAAAAGGTATAAATGGTGACAATCACCCCGAAGAAAAATATGAGGGTGGCCCACGTAATTTTTTTCATAATTTTTAGTTAAAGAAATTGAATTCCTCCGAATAAAGAAGGCTTTTGGAAACTCCTTTTTTAAGGAATTGGGATTTTAAAGATTGAATCATGGGGGCCGGAGCACATAATAAAATGCTTTTTTCTTCCAGTGAACCGGATTGGGTTCGAATGTCTTCTATGTGGAGGCGACCTTGGGTTTTTGAGCATGAAAAAATCACTCTTACGGCCGGAGAAAGACCTTCCAAGGAATTCAAATAAACGGCCTCTTCTTTATCTTGGGTGCAGTAATAAAGATCGATTTTGTAGTCCGTGTTTGCAGGAAGTGATCGCGCCATGCTGATGAAAGGCGTGATCCCAATGCCTCCGGCAATCCAAATTTGGTTTTTATAAGGGGTGTTTTGATAGGAAAAAGTTCCAAAAGGGCCTTCGATTTCCGCGAGTGTGTCGTTGGAGAGATTTTTGAGTTTTGACGTGTAATCGCCGAGATTTTTTATGGTGATGGTTAATTCTTTTTCATTCGGGCTTGAGGAGATGGAAAATGGATGGCTCTCACCGCTGATTTTTGGGCCCTTAAATCGGACGAAAATGAATTGGCCGGCCTTGAAGGGTATGGAATTTTCTTTGGGCTTTAGGGTGATTTCCAGGATTTCTGAACTTAAAATTTTTACCTGAGAAACCGTATAATTGTATTTTTTAACAAGGGCTTTTTGTAGAATCGTTCTGTAGGTGAAAAGGATCATGGCCAGGCCTGAAAGTCCGAGGATATAAATTCTTAAAAAAAGATTGCGGGACGTGTCGCTTGGGATTAAATAAACGTGAAAAACCGCAAGGAGAAAAATGATTCCGAGAAATTTATGCATCCATTTCCAAAGGTTGTATTTGGGGCGTAAAAAAAGCGTTAATGTGATCAGTCCAATGAAACCCAGTAAAGCGATCAGTCCCCAATTGAGCGCCCAATTGGATCCAAACCATAAAAAAGAGGCGGCTTGTTTCCAATTTCCTCCCGTATATTTGGGAATTAAAAAAAGAGGGTGAAAAAGAATTAGGATTAGTCCGGTTTGCCCGATGAGGCTGTGTTTTTCATAGACTTGGTTGAGGCCATTAAATAGTTGTTCCAAAATATGGGATCGTGCACTGAGAATTAGACTGATGGCGAATAACGTGATTTCGATCAATCCCAAAAGTTGGCCAATATTGGCTATGGTGGTTGTGAAATCGCTGAATCGAGATTGTGGCGCGGGAAATATTCCCCATAATACAACAGGGATCATCGTTGCAACTAAAACCGCAATCCATCCAATCCGAGTTTTTTTCAAAAATTTCATGGGCCTATTCTAGTCCGCCATGCTTAATCCATCAAACACTTCGGTTGCACTCAGATTTGTGCCTTTGATGATGTCAAAATTTTCTATGACAAACCAGCCTTGAACGCCGGTGGAAGTTTCGACCAGGCACCACTCCTTGTTGTCACTGGAGAGAATTGTGGCAGATTCCCCTACTTCCAATATCGCCACTTGCTCGCTGTCGGTGCGCGATTTTTGTAATGGAAGTGGTTGAAGCACAATCACAGGGGTGTTCATTTCATATAAATCTTGAGGGATATTTTCGATTGAATGCGCGTCCGTGAGTTTAAATTGATCTTCGTAGAACCAGGTTTGTAAAATTTGGCCGCGCGTTTGAGTGATGAAAGTTCCATTTCCCGGGAAAGTCATGTTAAGACCCGGTATGCCTTGCGTTTCGCCCATTGAAATTAGATTTTTCCCATCATAGAAATAAAAGAAAGTACGATAATCGCTACTCGGGCCGTAATCGCTCACTGCGATTTCCTTAAAAGAATCGGTGGGGTCGATGTCAACGATTTCAATATAGCTTTTGAGGTTCTGCTCATTGCCTTCCACGAGGGCATCATTTACTTGAAGCGTAAACGAGTCCAGGGTTTTGGGTATTTCAAATGAAATTTGATCCATAATTCCATCACTGTTTAAATCGGTGGTCATCGTGTTAACGAAATTTTCATCCTTAACGACAGAGGGATTTTTTTGTTCTGTTATATGAAAGGTCTCTATGATGGTCGCTAAAATAATGATAAACAACCCTAAAATTCCTAAAATGATTTTTTTCATAAATTTTTAATAAAAAATTATAATCCTTAATATTCATCGTACATGGGAGTGGGCTCAAATCGTATGGAATCTAAAATAGCTGGAATATCTTTTAAATAAATTTGGTCTTCTGCGTCGTAACCACTGTAAAAATAGACTTTTCCATTGTGTTCCGTAAGATACGTCACTCCGGTAATCGCCGAATTGTTTTTGTCTGAGGCATCCACGGAAGTGATTGAAAAAATAGCTTCATCAACGCTCGATGCTTTTTCAATTACAATGGTGTACAGCTCGGATCCGACCGCGAAATTGTAAGGATCGTTTTCCGGCATTCCTTCGGGGCCATAAAATCCAGCTCGCTCTGCGACCCAATCGACGTTTCCCCAAGAAGTCGGGATGTCCAATATAAAATTAAAATGTTGGCCTTGTTCATGAATTCTTAATGAAAAAATATCTGATGGTTGGAATTTCCCATTGATCCAATCAAGTTGTGTCTCCTTAACCGAGTAAGCGCTATTAATTTCAGCATCATAATAGTAATTATAAACCGTTAACGAGGTGCCGTATTGAGGAATTTCAAAATAGAAAGTTCCTGTATAGTTTTCTTTTTCCGTGGGTTCGTAATTATTTTCCTGGAGGAGTTCGGCGGTGACATCGATCCATTCGCCTTCATTGTATTCAAGAAGCCAGAAATTCCGATTGCAGGTTTCCGTACATGTCCCTCCTTCGACAGCAATAACGTTAGTTCCGTCAGGTTTAATGAAAATGGCCATGGCTCCACTGGTGGTTTTTTCCCCTTCCACGGTGTCTCTAAATTTTATGTAGTAATTTTCTTCATCTATAAATTCAACATCAGAGGGTTTCCCGAATATCTCGAGTTCTGGCAAATATTGATACGATAATAATGAATAGTATTCTTCAATGGAGGCTGGAGAAGGAGTTTGGGTATTGATTATTTCTTCGGGTGGGGTCGTGTTGTTTTCAGTTGGAAGGATTGCGTTTTCTTTTTCTGTGGAATGAAATTTAAGAAAAAGAATTCCTGTTATTAGAATTAACATGACTAAAATAATCGAGACGAAGGTGATTTTGTGACTTTTTCCCTTTAGGATGGTTGGCATTTTTTTTGAGAATTATTTTTGGATAAAAAACTGAATATTCCCGCAATTTAAACATCGACGAGCTTCTTTTTTCTTTACTCCAGTTATATTAAAAACTTTTTTTAAACCAACCACATTTTTAGGAATAAATTCTAGTTTTCCTCCTATCCAACCTTCTTCAAATTTTTCATGTTGGCAAATGGGACATTTATAAGGTTTTGGAAGAGGCATAAGTGTGATTTTAAAGAAGAATTAGCGCTTTTTCTCTATTATCACCTCATCGACTTTAAAATCAACCTTGATGGTGTCCCCTTCTTTGATTTTTCCCTCCACGATTTGGAGCGCGAGTTCGTCGAGAATCTTGTTTTGGATCACGCGTTTGAGGGGGCGGGCGCCAAAAGTTTTATCAAATCCGGTTGTTGCCAGCCACATTTTTGCCATTTTGGTGATCTCGAGTTTGATGCCTTTTTTGGCCAGGCGTTTGGCCACGAGTTCAATTTGGAGTCCTACGATTTCTGCGATTTCCGCTTCGGTGAGATGCTGGAAAATAATCGTGTCGTCGATGCGATTTAAAAATTCGGGACGGAAGGCTTTTTGAAGCGCTGCCATGAGTTGTTCTCGTTGTTTCTTTGCATCTTTGGCGTATTCCTCGATGATTTCGCTTCCAAAATTGCTGGTCATGATGATGACGGTGTTTTTAAAGTCAACGGTGCGGCCTTTGGCATCGGTGAGTCGGCCGTCGTCGAGGACTTGGAGCAAGATGTTGAATACATCGGGGTGCGCTTTTTCAATCTCATCGAATAAAATGACGTTGTACGGATGTCGGCGGACGGCTTCAGTGAGTTGGCCGCCTTCTTCGTAGCCCACGTAACCCGGAGGAGATCCGACCAAGCGCGCGACCGAGTGTTTTTCCAAGTATTCGCTCATGTCGATGCGAGTCATGGCATTTTCATTGTTGAAAAGAAATTCGGCAAGGCTCTTGGCGAGCTCGGTTTTCCCAACTCCTGTAGGCCCTAGAAAAAGAAATGACCCGATAGGCCTCCCCTCTTCTTGAATCCCGGCGCGACTGCGACGAATGGCGTTTGAGACGGCTTTGATGGCTTCTTTTTGGCCAATGACTCGATGCGCGAGGGCTTGCTCCATGTCTGAGAGTTTTTGGGTTTCTTGAGTGAGCATTTTCGAGACCGGAATTCCGGTCCAGCGGGCCACCACAGCGGCAATGTCTTCTTCCGTGATTTCTTCTTTGAGTAAGGATTGCCCGTCTTTTTGTGAATGTGCGAGTTTGGCGCGAACTTCTTTTTGTTGAGTTTCGAGTCCCGGAATTTCTCCGTATTGAATTTTGGCCACGCGCTCGAGATTGCCGGCGCGTTCGGCTTGTTTGGCTTCTTCTTTGAGTTCGTCGATTTTTTTGTCTGTGCTTTTGAGCGCATCGATGAGGTCTTTTTCTTTTTTCCATTGAAGTTCGAATCCCTTGTTTTGCTCTTTGAGCCCGGCGAGTTCTTTTTCAATGTCTTTGAGGCGTTTTTTGGAAGCGTCGTCTTTTTCTTGTTTTAAAGCTTCGCGTTCGATTTCGAGTTGACGAATCTGGCGCTGAAGGCGGTCGATTTCCGTGGGAAGGCTGTCGTTTTCGATGCGAAGCACGGAACAGGCCTCGTCCATGAGATCAATGGCTTTGTCCGGGAGGAATCGGTCTGCGATATAGCGGGAAGAAAGATTCACCGCAGCCACGAGGGCATTGTCGCGAATTTTGACGCCATGATGAATTTCATATTTTTCTTTGATGCCGCGAAGGATGGAAAGCGCGTCTTTTAGAGACGGTTCCTCCACCATGACAGGTTGGAATCGGCGTTCAAAAGCGGCGTCTTTTTCAACGTATTTTCGATATTCTTTGAGAGTTGTGGCGCCTACGGTGCGCAAACGGCCGCGGGCCAGGGCGGGCTTGAGAAGATTTCCGGCGTCCATGGATCCTTCTGCGGCTCCGGCGCCGATGATGGTGTGCAATTCGTCGATGAATAGGATGATTTCTCCATTTGAAGATTCGATTTCTTTGAGAAGCGCTTTGAGCCGATCCTCGAATTCACCGCGATATTTGGTGCCTGCGATGAGGGCGCCGAGATCAAGAGAAAGAATGCGCTTATTTTTGAGGCTTTCGGGAACGTCTTTGTCCACGATTTTCTTGGCAAGGCCTTCCACGATCGCAGTTTTTCCGGTGCCAGGCTCCCCTACCAAGACCGGGTTGTTTTTGGTGCGGCGGGAAAGAATTTGCATGACGCGTCGAATTTCCTCATCGCGACCGATGACCGGGTCGATTTTGCCTTGAGCTGCGAGTTTGGTGAAATCTTGCGTGTACTTTTCCAACACTTGATATTTTCCTTCGGGGTCTTGGTCTGTGACGCGCTGATTGCCACGCAGCTTGGAGAGTTCTTGGAGGACTTCTTCTTTGTTGAGGTCGAGAAGATTTTTGATCGTGGGTTGATCGATGAGGGCGAGAAAAAGATGCTCGGTGGAAATATATTCGTCCTTGAGGTGCCCGGCTTCGGTTTCGGCTTGGTCGAGGACTTTTTTCATCTCCGGGGTGATGTAGCCTTGCGAGCTGCCTTGAATTTGGGGACGTTTCGTGAGCTCGGCCTTGGCTTCTTTACTGATGACGTCTGGATCTTTTTCCATCTTTTCCAAAAGCGTGCGCACGAGTCCGCCTTTTTGCTCCACAAGAACAAGTAACAGGTGCAAGGGTTCGATGGCCTGATTCGACAGTTTGCCGGCGAGTTGTGCGGCGCCTTGGACCGCTTCCGCGGCCTTGGTGGTGTATTGGTTGAAGTCCATGGTAAAGGAGAGTTTATAAGGTCAAAACTAGCACTGACGATTATAGAGTGCTAAGCCTTAAATTGTCAATGGATTTCAGGGGATCAGACCCATTTTTCTCCTTTGAAAATTACGGTTCCTGCATCTTTAGCCTTTCCAATAAAAGTGGCTCCAAAATTTTCAGGACTGCAAATAATAGCTTGTCTAACGATTTTTTTATCAACGAGTCTCCAAGCAGCTCTAATTTTAGGTTCTGCTCCTGAGGTTACAGCCCCTGGGGTTTCTAGAATAGCTCCCATGTCCGCAGCTGCTATACGATGAATGGGGCCTGCCGCTTCCATCAACCTAGCACGCTCTTCTGCAGTGACTTTCATAGGACCGCCTGCTGCGTCAATCCCTTCTGCTACGATTGAAAAATTTCTTACTGTATATGGGTCTGACATAATTACACCAAAAGTGTCTGTTGGGATCTCTTTTTCAGCAAGTCCTCTGACAATTGCTTCTGCCGCATAGTCCTTATCAATTACAGCGGGATGAGGGGTAATTTCTCCATCTTCCTCTATTGTGACTGCAACCCCTCCGGTTCCTCCAGCGATAGCGAGTAATCCAGCGCGTATAACTGCTACAATTCCGTCTAAATTTTGAGGTAAGACTCCTAAAACCTTAGGAGATGCCACTATAATTCTTGGACCTTTTCCATCCTTAGTATCTTTGACGGTTTCTCCTAATTTTTCTAATATTTTTATTTCTTCTTCAGTCAATGTCCCGCCGATTGGTTTTACGGGTTTCATTGTATTTGGATCTACTAAAAAGTGCGTTGGGACTGTTTGAACCCCTGTTTTGTCTGCTCCGAAGCATCCCATTTCTCTTGCTATCATACTAGCTAATATCCGTTCCATGGTCATCCCAATGGAGGCGATAAGATCCATTGAGGCATAGTACAACGGAAGATTATGCATTCCGATTTTTAGACATTCTCGTACCCGTTTCAAAATTAAATCCGTTTGAGGTCCGCTTCCATGTGTCATGGTATTCCATGTAAAACCCTCTTGTACGGCCGCCCGTACAACTGTTAAAACTTGGCCAAAGACTTCTCTCATTGCCGCTTCTTGTACAGGGATGCTTTTATCTACTGCATTGGCTGGGAGCGTGGCGTGCCCTCCGATAGCAATCGATAATCCTTTCGGGGCTTGTCTCATATTTCACGAATTATAAAATAAAATTTCCTTTAGCCTATCCCCTCTCCCCGCTCAAATCAATTTTAAGGAGTTGCCTCTTGCTCAAAATGATTACGGTACAGTATTTTAAATTTGTCCTTTAGGATTTTTTAAATTTTTTCTTATGTTAAAAACCCTCCAACGCCTCTCTTCTAAATCTCTCAAAGCCAAGCGCGTCCTCGTCCGTGTTGATTTCAACGTTCCCCAAGATGAAAAAGGTCGCGTAACAGATGCGACTCGCCTCGAAGAATCACTTCCTACGATTCGGTTTTTAGTTAAAAACGGGGCGCGGGTGATTTTGATGTCGCATTTGGGGCGGCCGACTCCGGGGAAATTCGAGAAGGAATTCAAGCTCGATCCGATCGCCAAGGTGTTATCGAAATTGCTTAAAAAGCCGGTTAAAAAACTCGATGTCTGTATTGGAGATGAGGTTGAAAAAGCGATTGAAAAGATGAAAAACTGCGATGTTGTTTTATTGGAAAACACCCGTTTCTACGCTGGAGAAGAAAAAAATGACCCCAAATTTGCCAAGGCGCTCGCGAGTCTTGGGGATTTGTATGTGAATGATGCCTTTGGCACGGCGCATCGGGCGCACGCGTCCACAGCCGGAATTGCGGCATATTTGCCTGCGTATGCCGGACTTCTCCTCGGAAAAGAGATCAAGGCCCTTTCCCCTCTTCTCAAAAAGACGGCACGTCCGCTGGTTATGATTGTTGGCGGTGCCAAAATCGATACTAAGATCGGGATTTTGAAAAATTTTATTAAAAAAGCGGATACGTTTTTGATTGGGGGCGGGTTGGCGAATACCTTTTTATTGGCTGAAGGATTTGATGTGGCGCAATCGTTGTGTGAAAAAAATAAGGTCGAGGTTGCGCGTGAAATTATGTTGGCTTCTGAGAAAAAACGGAATCAAATCATGCTTCCGCAGGATGTGGTGGTGGCGTCTGAGATCAGTGATAAGGCTGCAACGCTCGATATTCCGGTGGAGGATGTGGAAGGCGATATGAAAATTCTCGACCTTGGGAAAAAAGCGCTTGCCGCTTATGTTGAGGTGATTAAAAAGGCAAAAACCATTATTTGGAATGGGCCGGTGGGACTTTACGAAAAGAAACCGTTTGAACGAGGTACGCGGGTGATTGCTAAGGCGGTGGCAATCTCTAAGGCCAAGACGATTTTAGGTGGCGGCGACACCATCGATGCCATTAAAAAATTCGGCTTCAAGTTTTCTAAATTCGATCATGTGTCGACCGGTGGCGGCGCCATGTTGGAATTTTTGGAAGGGAAAGAATTACCCGGGATTGCAATCCTTAAAAAATAAGTATGAAAAAAACGATTATCAATGGTTTGGTTTTCCTTGTTGTTGGGATGATTTTTAGAAGTAGTTCCCTTCCGATTTTTATCAGTTATAGTTTTTGGGAAGAATGGGGCGATGATTTTTCCAGAGGCGGTTACGAATGGGGTTTGATGAATTTTAAAGAGGCTCTTATTTTCACTCCCAATCTATGGGTTGATGTCGCGAATTGGGTTTTGCTTGCGGTTTATAGCGTATTGTTGACCTTGATTTTATTAAAAATGGTTCAATTTTCCAAAAGGCTTATCGTGCGGTGTCGAAGATAATGAGCCGCCGAATACGCAGGCGTATCTTAGGTGGCTTGGATCTTTTTCAAGATAGCCTTTATTATTTTCTTCTTTGTTCTTTTTGCGGTGGCTTTCCAATTTGCCGTACCTCTTTTCCTTCTCCCAGTTTGTCTCCCGTATTTTGACTCCAGCGTTTGATTTTGTCTTCTACGAGTTCTCGGGGTTTGCTGTAGCGTTCTCGTGATAATTTGATTACTTTTTCTCGTCGTCCGGGCTCGATCTCGAGGCTTTCCGCAGGCGGAGGCAAGGTGTCGGCTGAGAAGGGCACACTGGGCATCCCATCCACCAATAACCGCGTGTAAATCGTGTATTTATTCAAATTGACGAGGTCGTTGGGCATGACCACTTCTCCGAATTGCTGAGAAATGTATTCGGCGTCGTCAAACCCAACTTGAAATGAGATCGTGGTTCCCACGTTTCCGAATACGGCATCTCTCACCTCTTCCGGCATTTGCGCGATGTACTGATTGGCCATGGTGAGGTTGAGGCGATATTTGCGGGCCTCGGATAAGATGGTGGCAAACGATTCAGTGGCAAAGTTTTGAAATTCATCAACATAAAGGTAAAAATCTTGGCGTTCGTTTTCCGCTACATTGGCGCGACTCATGGCATCGAGCTGGAATTTGGTGATGAGCATGGCGCCGAGCAAGGACGAGTTGTCTTCTCCGATTTTTCCTTTTGAAAGATTCACAATCACGATTTTTTTCTTATCCATACAAAAACGCAGGTCAATGGTGCTCTTGGTTTGTCCCACAATGTTACGAATGATGGGGCTCGATAAGAATTGCCCGACTTTGTTCAAGATCGGAGAAATCGCTTCCACGCGCATTTTTTCACTCATTTTGTCGAATTCTCCATCCCAAAATCCGCGCACCACCGGATCCTCGATTTTGCTGACTACCCGACGGCGATACCCTTCATCTTGAAGTACACGAATGATGCCGAGCATGCTGGTGTCCGGATAATTGAGGAGCGATAGGATTGTGTTGCGTAAAATATGTTCAAGACGCGGACCCCAACTTTCGGCGTAAATTTTCTTAAAAATTCCAACCAAACCTGAACAAATAATGGTGTTGAAGGCCGGATCCGGGCTTTCCATCATATTGAAGGACACTGGAAATTCGCGATCTGCAGGGTCAAAAAGAACGACATCGTTGGTGCGATGAGGAGGCACAAAATCAATCACTTTTTCCGCCAAATCGCCATGAGGGTCAATGACCGCAATGCCTCGGCCGGCTTGAATATCGGAAAAAATCATGTTTTCCAAAAGCGTTGTTTTTCCCATACCGGTTTTTCCAATGATGTACATGTGGCGGCGACGGTCCGGGTCGCATTTGATGCCAAAAACATCGTGCATGCCGCGATAATTGGTTTTCCCTAAAAGCGTCAAATTGCTTTCGGGAATCGTGTCCGGAGAGGGCAAGTCGCTTGGCGCTTCAATTTTGCGCGATTTAACCCAGTCAATGTTGGGGGTTTGCACCACAATGGTTGGAAAATGATAAATCGTGGCGAGTTCTTCTACGTTGAGAATTCCGCATTCCTTAGTTAAAGTTCGATTTTTGAATTTTTTCATAAGCTCACTCCCCTTTTCGATTTTTTCCATTTCGAGCTCGTTGAGGAGTGGGATGTTGAATTGCTTGAAACTACCGGCAATTTTTTTGATTTTAAATTCCGCACTCACTCGATCGTCATGGGCCGGGAGATAGGCCACGCGCAAATCAACTTCATACATGAGTTTGTTGATTTTATCCGCAGTGGCGTCCACCTTATTTTCTCGATCGTGCTGTTTGGACATGGTTTCATCCAAAAGGTCGCCATCGTCCTCCTCTTCTCCGGTGGGGCTCATTAAGCTGGGCCGGTGCTTAAATCCCACGGTTTTTCGTCGGAGCCAAATGTAGCAAGTTAAAGGGAAAAATACGACCCTCGGCCACACTTTTCGGGTGCAGGAAAAATTTAAAAAGGCGTCTTCGAAAAACTCAATGCTGCCAAAAACGCCTTTGGAAAAAATACGTAGTACTTCCACGAATTTGACTCGCCATTTGTCATCGAGGGGCACCATGACCAATTGAATCCAGGCTTCATCCTTGGGATTGCTGAGACGCGATAAGCTGGATGTGATTCCGGCGATGGGGTCTGCAGAGATGCGGGTGAGTCGATCTTCGAATTGCGGGTAGCGCTTGATCGGAATGATGGCCGGACCGGTGAGGCGGATTTCTGCGCCATAAATGGGTCGATCTTGTTTGACGGTTTTAAAATCTTTGCCTTTGCGAAGAGATTCGGCTTTTGAGGCGGTGGTGAGCGCTTTTTTCCCTTGTACGGGTTGGGGTTTCCCCATTTCGAGTGGCTCGATTTTATCTTGGATGTAATCATCTTCTTCAAAAATCTCGACATTGGGATAATGCGCGTAAATTTGCCCTTCCACGAGGTTTCTGTAATGCGTCGGACAGGTTACGATGAACTTGATGTGGCGCTTTTGATGGATGATCTCAAGGCTGATGCTCCCCCCTCGAACTCCAAAAAGACGCTTGTACCAAGCCTGCTCCTCATGGATGGAATGAAGTGCGAGAAAAATCTGCTCCGCCATGATCGGACCGGGGCCTGGTTCGATTTCTTTTGGGACTTTGATCGACAATATCGTGCGGGATGGAGGGATTTTCATAGTTATATTTTATCATAAAATAAGGTATTAGTCGATTCTTGTAATTATTTTTGACAAAAAGTGTTTTTCCTATAAAATTCCCTTCCTGTAATAAAATATATGACAATGAATGCCTCAACAGATCGTAGTTTTGTAACAGACCACTTGCCTTCGCAGGAAGCACTGACTCAAGCAGGGCTGAATGAGTCCTCTGTATTTATTTTTGCGGGACAACTTGAAGCTATCGGGGCTAAAGATCCCGGGCAGATTGCACGTGCTTTGCGTCGGATCGTTTATAGAGAGGGGCTTGCCAAAGGCTATGATGAAATTCAATCCGATTCTGTCGGACAGGCCATATGGGACCAACATGTTGTTGAAGGTTGGGAACATCCTATGGAACGAGAAAATCAGGAAGAATGGGAGAGCCGCGTACGAAAATGGCGTACTTATTTTGCGTTAAAAGCTTTAGTTTCTTTAGAAAAAAGCAAAACGGATCTTGTTTTAGGTGATATCAATGCTCGGTTTCGATCCGGCCCCAACCCGGGGAGGATCGCGCAATTGTGTTTTGATGCGCAAGGGCACCCTTCTAATAAGATAAGAATTGATAGAAATTCTCCTTTGGATCTTTTGTTGGATGTGATTGATTTTACGGACAACGGGAAACATGAAGCATTTGAGCATGATTTTTCGTTTGATGCGGAGACTATGATTGAATTACGTGGGATCGCTCATGAAGCGTTGATTAATCGGCTTATTAGCAGTAATCCTCGTTTTATTGAAGATGCGATGAAGTTTCTTACTTATAAAGATTATGAAGAAGTCCTTAGGGCTTTTTCCGTGGGATTGGACGAGGGGCACGCAGGGCGTAAGGCGGCGAATCAAATTGTTTTGGACCCGGTTTTAAGAACAAAAACGCCTGAGTTTGACCAAGCGTTTGTTGACAGACTTGGAATTAAGAATTTTTCGGTTCAAAAATTATATGCTCTCTTGCAAGATGTTTTAAAGCCCAATGAACGTCGACTGATCGGATCGGATCTTCTTTTGCAATTACTTCATTCAAATCCTTCCCTTGGAGATTTATCTCGGCGAAAATATCGACCCAAACAATCTTCAGAGGTTGAAGCTGTGGAATTTAAATTTTTAAGGGAAAAAATGAATGCCGCTCAATTTCCCAAACATATTGAACGCCAACTTAAGGATCTTTGGTTGGATATTAGAAAGACATGGGGAGATCGACCTTTTATTGTACGGTCCAGCTCTGAGCTTGAGGATCAGCACGGCGCTTCTTTTGCAGGGATGTACGACAGTGATGTTTGTTTACCTGATGATTTTGAGGGATTTGTTCGTTCGATTAAAAAAGTATATGGCTCTGTTTTCAGCCCAAAGGTTATGAAATATCGAGAAGAGCATGGTTTATTGTGTGCGGATGAACAGATGGGGCTTTTGGTTCAACCTATGTACGGGAGATGGTATGGAGATTATTTCATCCCGGATTTTTCCGGAGTGGCACTTTCCGATGCGCCTCAATCGCATGGACCTGATCCAGAAAAGGGCAGTATGACCATTGCCACCGGGTTAGGGGAAATGGTCGTCACCTTTGGAGGACGTATTGTTTTATTTGATGAGCCGAGTAAAAATCCGGTCAAAAAGGATGACAAGCATGGAACTCATGCTCAACAGGAGATTTATGTTGTTCACCGAACAAGGGGGGTGGAGAAAATTTCCATGGAACAATTCTTGCAAGAGAGTAGGTTTATGGGTTCTCGGGAAACGGGTTCTCCTAAAGATATTTTTTCAAAAAGAGAGGGGGGGGGTGAAGTGGCTTCCTTCGTACTGACTACAGAGCAAGATGTTTGGGCTACGTTTGATCCTATGATGAAATTTAAAAAACAAGCCCCTTTCCCATTGATTATTCGATATTTTGTCGAAAAACTTAAACATTGCTTGGGTTGGGAAGATGTGGATGTTGAATTTATTGGGGAGAAGAGCAAGGGGCAAGGAGGAGGCGCGGAAGGGTCTTATAGTGTTCGTATTGTCCAAGCTCGTCCTCAAAATGTTGCTCCAAATCTTAAGCCCGCCGAGATGCCAAAGGAGGTGCCTGCCGAGGATGTTTTATTTAAAACTAAAAACAGCTTAAGCAGTGGACACATTGAGGATGTTTCTTATGCGCTTTATATTGATCCTGATGTTTATGGGGAAGAGGATGAGTCAACGGCTTCAGGTAAATTGGATGCAGATCAATTGCAAGAACTTCGTTCTTGGATCGCAAAAATCAATACGGCTATCCATGAGCAAGGCGAAAAGGCGAAATATATCGTTCTCACTCCGGGGCGATGGGGTGATAATCAGGGGAGCAAGGTTGGAATCCCTGTCTTATCGCAAGATTATGGGAGTGCTTGTGCTATTATTGAAATGGTAGGGACGGGCCATTGGAAAAATGTTCCTCCTTCTGCGGGGACGCATGATTTTCAATTGATTCGAGAAAAAGGAATTTTGACCGCAGCTGCACATCTCGGGAGTGAACCTGATTCTGTAAATAGGGATCGATTTAATGATGCCCCTTCTTGCCTTGAAGAGTTATTGGCTGATGCAGGGCTATTGTCTGAGGGAGCAATCATCCCTGAACATATCAAGAGGTGGCTTCGTGTGATTAAGGCGGATGATTTGGGAGAGAAAGGACAATCTTGGGGCTTCAATATGGCCATGAACAATCGAACGAAAAAAGGGGCTGGACGAAGCGCAGGTTTGTATTTGGCTCCAAAAGGAACATTGGCCCCGGTCTTGTTATAGCTTGATTTTATTGGATGCTTGGGGTATAAAAAGACCCCTTATTAAGGTTTTAATCTATCTCTCTATGAAGACTGAGTATGTACAAGAATGTCTAGCTAATAGTCAATCTGCTGAAATAGAATTAAGGCAAGCTTTGCAATCTGTTTTTGACATCAATGCATTCGTAACAAAATTCGGATTGATGGCAGTAGTGAACGTCGACGCAGTTTTTGGCTTTTTTCACCCCATAGCCGTAATAACAATCCTCGGCAAATGTGGCGTGGAAAATAAGATAACAATTTTTTTCTTGGCCTGCGTGATGCGTGTATTCGCTGTTGATGTTGCTGATGTCGGTTGAAACGCAAGAATGAGGAACTGAGAGCTCCAATTCGTGCAATTGTTCAAAAAAAGAACGATTCCAGTCAATTTCTCGGCCGTAGTTGAGCGCACTCCATTTGTCGCTCCACCAACACTCCACGCATAAGGTTGGGCGCGGGTTGTCTTGGCCAAATTGGGCGATGATGTTTTTTTTGCACAATTGGCATGTATTGGGGTACAGATACATTTCATTACACCATGCCATTCGTCTCATTTCTCGGCAAAGAGGGCACCAGGTGGGCTCCGGGACGTCTGTTTTTTGATAATAAGCCACATCTTCTTCGGTGAGGTGAAAAGATTGGCCGCAGTTGAGGCAGGGTTTGAGGGGCATGGCAGAGAAAGATTGATATAAAAAGTGTGCCCGGGCAGACTCTTTGCTTCGATTTTTGGCTTAAATAAGCCATTTTGATTTTTGAGTACATGAAAAGTCACTTCGCTGCGCTTCGTGACTTGTCCAACCACGTCTGCAGAATAATCTGGGCCGCCACCGAGTCGTCCCCCCCGGTTTTTTCAGCTTGGATCGTGGTGAGGCGCTCATCGAGAACTTCAATTGGGATAGTGAGCGCTCCTTTTAATACATTCAAAAACCGTTCGGTTTTACGGGTTTGATCCGTGACTTCACTTTGGAGGCTGAGGGGCCAGCCGAGAATGATGCGTTCGATGGGGTCGGATTCGATTAGTTTTTTTAGTTCAGCCAAAACCGCTTCATCCCCGCGGTTGGATAAAACTATACGTGGAAAAGCCACGGTTTTCCCGGGGTCTGAAATCGCCACCCCGATTCGCTTGTCGCCATAATCGAGGCCTAAAATGCGGGCACCGGTGGATAATACTTGAGCCAATAGAAGGTTTAATTAACTTATTCGTTGTGCGACGCGCTGTATGGTTCGAGAGCCTCACCATGACAGCGCTAACATTCAGCTCAGGGTGACAAATGTTACTTATCAGTCTCCACCGCCACTTTAAACGCAGCAGTTGCGCTTTCCGTAAGGGCTACCGTGACGTCGAATTCCCCTACCGCTTTGATAGGTTCAGCCACCTTGATACACCCTTTTTCGAGTTCGATCTTAAGGTGTTTTTCAAGTTCGTGTTGAATTTGTTGTTCAGTCACCCCGGCGTAAAGCTTGCCTTTGGCTGTGGCTTTTCGTTTAAAGGTGATAATGAGTTTTTCAATTTTTTTCACGAATTCCTCGATCTTTTCGAGCATTTCGGCTTTTCGCTTTATCATTTGCTTTTTCTTTTCATCCAATTGTTTTTGGAGTTTGGGCGTAATGCGAAGGGCCTTGCCTCGAGGCGCTAAAAAATTCATGTAATACCCGCTTTTAACGGATTTGATTTCACCTTTTCGTCCCAAGTTGGGAACATCTTTGACTAAAACGACTTCCATGGAAAAATGAGCTTTAAATAATAATAATTTACCTTACGGTTGAACGGTCCACTGCAGTATATTTGAGAAACGGTCTTGAGGGAAGAGAAGATTTTCGGTGTAAATATTTTGTAAACGTTCGTCCGCTAAAAAATAATAGGTGGGACGATAAAGAAATACCGCGGGCACGTCGTTGTTGATGATTTCTCCGAGTTTTCGGAGGTACTCTGTTTTTTGTTCCGATTCATCGTCAAAGGTGCTGCGAATGGCTTGAATATAAAAATCAGCCTTGGCATTGCCGTAATTGGAAAGATTTAACCCATCTCCAACTTGACTGGAGTGCCAGAATGAATACGTGTCGAGGTTGTAACCCAGATTTTGTCCGTACAATAATAAATCGTAATCGCGATTCTTTACTTTTTCTTGAAAAGGGGCGATATCGTACGCCTCAACCGTGACGGTTACGCCTATCGCTTCCAATTGTGAGGCAATCATATCGGCGGTGGTTTTGGCGACTTTTTCTTGTTCAAGATCCGAGTAAGAACGTCTTACCAATGTGAACGCCAAAATTTGATCTCCGTCTTCATTGATGCGAACGCCTCTTGTTTCATCCAATGGCCATCCGGCTTCAAAAAAAGCCCCGGCCGCTTCTTCGGTGTTGGGTTGATTGATCCAATCTTCTTGGGAGAGCTCTAGGAGGGGGGTATCCACAATATAATCGTATCCAATGGCATCCACAATAGCTTTTTTATCAATGGATTTTTGAATGCCGATACGGATTTTTTCTTTCACCAATTCTTCGTCATCGGTCTGAAGAAATAAGGCCGTATATTGAGGAAGCGCATACGCATTTTGAATGAATCGGTCTTGTTTCACTTCTTCGATTCGATAATTGGGAACCCGTGCAATTCCATGTAATTTTCCGCGATTTTTAATAAGGTCTTCATACGTGGGATAGGCGGTGAAATTGATTTCCGTAATCTCGGGAGAATCGTTTTTCCAATAATTTTCATAATATTCGAGAGAAATACCGGTGATTCCATCCGTGGATCGATCGTAGGCATCAGTGACTCGATATGGGCCGTTTCCAATGGGTTTTTGATTGAAATCATTGCTATCCAATTCACTCACCGGGACATCGGCCAACAAATGTTGGGGAAGGATCCCAACCGTGAGTTGCGTGAAAAAGAAAGAATTGACTTCTTTTAAGGTCATTTTGATTGTTTTTTCATCGATTTTTTCCACAGTGACTCCGGAGAAACTTTCTTTTAAAATCGGGTTTTCAAAATCCGGATTTTGGATGACATCATGATACGTGAAATAGACATCGTCCGCCGTGACCGGAGTACCGTCATGCCAAGTCAGTCCGTCTTTTAACGTAAACGTATAAATGGATTGGGTGTCATCGAGTGTGTGGGTGGCCATGTTTTCCACAAATTTTTTCTGCTGAGGATCGTATTTGGTGAGCCCCTCAAAGATAAGACTCGTGATGTCTTGATCCACTTCATTCAATTCCGTGTATACCGGGTTGAGGCGAATGATTTCTCCCACCATGCCTTCATTATAATTGTGGCCGCCCGTGATGACGCTGGTGATGCTACGGCCCCAATCCCCTGCCAGCAATTGCCAGCCGGAAAAGAGCATCACGATTGCCAAAACAATTGAAACAATGCGTTCTTTTCGAGAATAAAATTTAAAAGTTCGATTGATTATCGAAAACTCTCGACTTTTTTTTCGGGAGGACTTCCTGTTTAAAGGGTGCACGTTGTGATGATTAAAGGACAGAGGCGAAAAAAGATAAAATCAAGAAGGCAATCAAGGTAATGATTGTCATCATGGCAATGACTTTTTCAGCTCCGCGTTTGGTGGCGTAAAAACCTCCGCTTCCTCCAAAGGTGGCGGAAAGGCCATTTCCCCGAGATTGAATCAAAATAAGAAAGGAGAGGAAAAGGGCGCTGGCGATTTGAAGAATTTTGATCACTTCGATCATGGGAAGATTTTTTAGAAAATAGTTTTAACGGGAACGTTTGAAGAGCCAATGCTCAAACCAGTTCACGAGGCCGAAAATGACGGCTACGAGGATGAAGTTTAAGACTCCTTGGATCTGAAAGTCAATGTTAGAAAAGTCCAAGACCTCTAAAGCTTTGTCTGTGAACCATATAATGAGGGCGTTGATCACGATTAAGAAGAATCCGGCGCTTACGAAAATAAGAGGTAAAGAGAGGAATTTGAGGATGGGTTTTACGAAGACATTGAGAAATCCGATGATAGCGCCTGCGACCACAAAAAAGAGCCAACCGCCGGTGTAATTCACTTCTTCCAAAAGTTCGACGGCCACGTAAAGGGCGCCCATATTGAAGGCGATGGAAAATCCGAGTTTTTTGAGAGTGCGTTGCATGAGGATAGTATAAAGAATAAAAGCTTTTTTACAAGATTTTTGGGAAGGTGGAAATATTTTCTCGAATATGCCCATCAAATCGTTCGCGCTAACATGTACGCGCTTCACGACAAATTGGGGATCATGATCCCCAATTTGGATGGGAAATATTCTCAAAAACATCCCCACCTTCCCTATTTGTAAACTTGTATTCATAAAAAGAAGAGGCTGTGGTGTTCTTTTGGACAATTCCGGAGCGCCAATCGGCTTGGTTTTCGCAAAGCGAAACGATTGGCGCGAGGCATAGCGAACGATCGCCGCAGGAGCGATCGGATCGCGGTGGCCAAAAGAATGCCACGGTCCTCTTCCCTATTTTTATCGTTTGACTCTTACCTCTGTCGTCTTCCCGTTTTCCCATTCTACAAGTTTGGTTTTATCGGGCTTGGGCAATGGTTTTAAGGAAAGATTATTGGCCAAGGTTTCGGTGGAGATGTATTTTTTGAATTCTTCCACCGCTTCTTTGATCTCATCCACGGCTTCGATCGACACTTCAATGCGGTCGTCCACCTTGTAATCCGCTTCTTTTCGTAAATCTTGGATGGTGCGGATCAGGTCACGAGCAATCCCTTCTCGTTTGAGGCTTGGCGTGAAGGTGGTGTCGAGCGCCACGATGATGCCGTGGTCGCTTTCCACATCCATGCCTGCTTTGCTTTCATAGCCCATGTTGAATTCTTCAGGCGTGAGTTCGAAGGAATCGATTTTGACATTGCCGTTTTCGAGAAGTTCAAAATTGCCGGCTTTGGCTTCTTTGAGGATGAATTGGACGTCTTTTCCGAATTTGGGACCCAAAATTTTTGGATTGGGGTGAACCACGGCTTTGGCAATGGAGCTGGGATCGTCGGTGATTTCTATCTTTTTTACATTCAATTCCTCGCGCAAAACCTCAAGTTGATCGTCTTTTAAAAATTTGCGTAAATGATCCGGGAGCCCAACTTGAACACGACTCAAGGGTTGGCGATTTTTGATCTTGGCACGACCGCGGGCCGCATTTCCGAGTTTGGCGATTTGAATCGCGAGCTCGATTTCTTGATTGAGCTTTTTGTCGATCATGGCGGCTTGGAATTTGGGCCAGTCGGTAAGGTGAACCGACTCCCCTCCCACGAGATTGCGGTACATGGCTTCACTGAGAAGCGGCATGACCGGGGCCATGATTTGACTCAAGGTTGCGAGCACGGTGTATAAGGTTTGGTAGCCTTCTTTTTTATCCTGGTCGTTCTCGTTTTTCCAGAAACGACGGCGGGAACGGCGGATGTACCAATTGGTGAGGTTGTCTGAGAACTGATACAACGGCCGAGTGGCTTGGAGATTGTAGCCATCCATTTCTTCGGTGACTTCTTTTAAGAGCGCGTGAAGTTCGGAAAGAATCCAGCGATCGAGTTTGTTTTTAGGCTTTTTGATTGCGCCTTTCGCGGGTTTCCATTTATCAATATTGGAATACGTGACCAAAAAGCTGTACGCATTCCAGATCGGCAAAATGACGTTTTTGACCACGTTTTCAACGCCTTTTTCAGAGAAGCAAAGGGGTTCGGCTTTGACGGCCGGCGAATTCATCAAGTAAAAACGTAAGGCATCAGCGCCGTATTTATCTAAAATGATGCCGGGTTCCGGATAATTCTTGAGGCGTTTGCTCATTTTTTTGCCGTCTTCGGCGAGAATGAGGCCGTTTACGATGACGTTTTTGAACGGCGCTTTTCCGAACAACGCAACTCCGAGCACCACCAACGTGTAAAACCACCCGCGGGTTTGATCGAGGCCTTCGGCAATGAATTCGGCAGGGAAATTTTTCTCAAATTTGGATTTGCCCTCGAACGGATAATGGCTTTGCGCGTAGGGCATGGAGCCGGATTCAAACCAGCAATCGAACACGTCCGGGATGCGGCGATAGAGTTTGCCTTTTTCCTTGAACGTGAGTTTGTCGATTTTGTGCTTGTGAAGATCCGCGACCTTTTTTCCGGTTCGTTTTTCAAGGTCTTTGATGCTTGAAATACAGATGAAATCCTTGCCATCCTCAGAAGCCCAGATTGGGAGTGGCGTGCCCCAGAAACGATTGCGTGACACGCACCAATCGCGAGCGTTTTCGAGCCAATCGCCAAAGCGTTTGGTGCCCACATATTCGGGGACCCAATGGATTTTTTTATTGGCGGAGATCATTTGTTTTTTGATTTGCTCAACTTTTACAAACCAACTGCTCGTGGCGTAGTTGAGCAATGGGCTTTCACAGCGCCAGCAATGAGGGTACGAGTGGCGATAATTTTCGCGCTTGAAAAGGAGGCCTCGTTTCTCGAGGTCTGCGGCAATGTTTTGTTCTTGGGTTTTAACGAATTTGCCGGCCCAGGGTTTCACTTCTTTTGTGAAATTTCCGTCCATGCCCACGTGAACGATGATGGGCAATCCCGCTTTTTCACAAAACTTCATATCATCTTCTCCAAATCCTCCGGCGGTGTGGACCACGCCGGTCCCCTCTTCAGTGGCCACAAAATCCGCGTGATGCACGTGCCACCATTTTTCAGCACCTTCTCGGTCATCTTTTTTATAAAAATCGAAAAGCGGTTCGTAAGAAAGTCCGACCAAAGATTTGCCTTTTATGGTTTCTTTGAGCGCGTATTTTTCTTTTTCCTCGGGTTTCAAATTGCTGAAATAAACCTTGGACATGATGTATTGATTGTGGGTTTCTTTCTCCTCAAAAACGCCGTAATCGATGGTGTTGCCCACGGCAAGCGCCATGTTGCCCGGAAGGGTCCAAGGGGTGGTGGTCCAAGCCAAAATGTAGGTGTTTTTTCGTTCTTTAACCTTAAATTTAGCGGTCACGGAAAGATCGGTGACGTCTTTGTACCCAAGCGTGACTTCAAAATTGGAAAGCGGGGTCACGCAACGCGGACAGATGTGCATGGCTTTGTGGCCTTGATACACGAGTTTTTTCTTCCACAATTCACCAAAAACCCACCAAATGGACTCCATAAAAGTTGGGTCCATGGTTTTGTAATCGTTTTTAAAGTCGACCCAGCGTGCGGTGCGGTTCACGGTTTCTTCCCATTCTTTGGTGTAGCGAAGTACGATGCTGCGGCATTTTTCACAAAATTCAGATACGCCGTATTTGTCTTCAATGTCTTTGCGGCCGGAAAGGCCGAGTTCTTTTTCAACCTCATATTCGACCGGAAGGCCGTGGCAATCCCATCCAAATCGGCGTTCCACGCGTTTGCCGCGCATGGCCCAGTAACGCGGGACCACGTCTTTCATGGTGCCGGCGAGAAGGTGACCGTAATGCGGGAGGCCGGTGGCGAACGGAGGGCCATCGTAAAAAATGTATTCTTTGCTGGCGGGACGTTGGCTCACGGATTTTTCAAAGGTTTTTTTTGATTTCCAATAGCGAAGCGTTTCAGCTTCGAGCTGAGGAAAGTTTTGTTTGGGGTCTACAGGTTTGAACATGGTATTTTTTTAACAAATAAAAAGGCCCTTTTCCCAAGGACCCTTGCGGGTGGTACCACCTTGATTCTCGGAGATCCGAGCGCTTCATTCGCGGCGATGACGGGCCGTGCCGGGAGAGTCTCGTCCCCTTTCGGGGATTTTTTCTCCTGCTCGCTCTGTGATGGCAGAGCTCTGGTGCATTTCGAAAAACAACGTATTTATTATACGGGAATGGAGTCTGGGGGAAAAGGGAATTTTAATTTTAGACTAATCTTGTTGGACCGATTTCCATCTGAATTGTTTGATTTACTCTATTTGGATCCGTGGTCCAAGGAAGAATTTCTTTCCCTGTCATAGTTCCCTCTGTGACACGAAAAGCCGTTTTTTTAGAATCAAAAGAATTGTTGGGTTGTGCAGCGACGTAAAGTGTTTTTCCCCCTTCAAATCGAATTTGATAGGCGCCTAAATTGAAATAGGGATTGCTGGCGTCATAAACTTGAAACGATTTTCCTCCGAGAGCTTTTCGTAATAATTCGGAAAGTTCTCGTTTTGCGCGAACAATGAGCGGCTCTTTGGGTTGGGCTACAACTTCAAAGAGTCTAGGCATATTGATGATTTGATCCCCATTTTCAGCCAGTTGTCCTTCACGGATTTGTTTGTTGTTTTCATCGAGAATGATTACTCTACCCGTTTTTGGGTTTAATCCTAAACTGTATACTTTTCCGGGAGCGGCATTTTTTCTGAACATAACATTGAGATTGATGAATTGCCATCCACTGTAAGGACCCTCTCGTACTAAGGAAAGTGACGTGGGGGTTGTGACAATCGCGTTGCTTGGAATTCCCAATTGAGATTCCAGGGAGGCACGATTGGCAACGGTCAATAATCGTGCGAAATGAGAGATTCGAGCGATTTCCGTAGAAAGTTTTTCGCGAGGATTTGCTCCAAATTTTTCTTTCAATCCTCGACGTTGAGTGGCTTGGACTCGTTTTGCGTTTAGTTCTTCCGGGAATTGAGCAATCACCCAAGTGCTTGGGTCTCGAGGATTTAAAACTAAGGCAATTGCTCCCGGTTTAAATTGAAGATTTAATCCCCTGCCCCTTCTTTCTAAATCTTCGGGCTTAAAATTCGCTTCTTGTCCGAATTTAAACATAAGAGTTTTTGCCGCTCGGCTTGCAGTTTCAGGTGGATAGCCTTTTTGTCCCTTGTAAAAACGATAGGCCACGTCTTCTGCGTTTTCTTTGGGCCCGGCAAATAATATTTGTGCTGGTTGATCCAATCCTATTGTAAATTCAACGCCCTGACTTCGAATAAATTCTTGAGCTGCAGAGTTATTGCCTCTTTTTTCAAAGGATTCTGATGGATTGCTCATGATTTTTGTTTTTAATTTTTATCTTGATATTTTAACATATTTAATAAAAGATCGCAACCCCATCACATGAAGTCACCCCTTTGGCACGTGCAGGGTGACAAGTTATTTCCTCTTCATCGTTAATTCTTCCGCCAGCCCCACATACGTTTCAGGCGTAAGTTTGAGCAAACGGGTTTTGGCTGCAGCCGGGATTTTTAGGCTTTTCACAAAAGACTCAAATGCGGGCTTGGTTAACCCTTTGCCTCGCGTGAGTTCTTTGAGTTTTTCGTACGCGCCTTCGATTTTGTAGCGGCGCATTACGGTTTGAATGGGTTCGGCCAAGACTTCATAATGGGAACGCAGTTCTTCTCTCAATTTAGGTTCGTTGATTGAAACTCTAGACAATCCTTTGAGCGTGCTCTTGTAGCCCAAAACCAGATAACCGAAGCCTACGCCGAGGTTTCGCAATACCGTGCTGTCCGTGAGGTCGCGTTGCATGCGTGAAATTGGCAATTTGAGGGCCAAGTGATCGAAAATCGCGTTTGATAAACCCAGATTTCCTTCACTGTTTTCAAAATCAATGGGGTTGACCTTGTGTGGCATGGTGGAGGATCCGACCTCCCCTTCTTTCACTTTTTGGAGGAAGTAATTTTTTCCAATGTAGAGCCATAAATCGCGGTCAAAATCGATGAGAATCGTGTTGAGGCGCATGAGCGTGTGGCTCAATTCAGCGATGAAGTCGTGGGGCTCGATTTGCGTGGTGTATCGGGTTGGAGTGAGGCCGAGTCCCTTGATAAACGCATCGGAAACCGTGGGCCAATCGATTTCGGGATAAGCCGAGGTGTGGGCGTTCCAGTTTCCCACGGCGCCGTTGATTTTTCCCAAAAATTCTTGGCTCTTTAAAAAGCGTTTTTGGCGTTCGAGGCGCATTTTTACATTCAACATTTCTTTTCCTACTATGGTTGGGCTCGCGGGTTGGCCGTGCGTGTGCGCGAGCATCGGGATTTTGGCGCCTTTTTTCACCAAATCCTCCACGGCATCTAAGACTTTATCTAACAATGGCAAGACGCTTTGCGTGACCGCGTCCTTCAAAATCAATCCATAGCTCAAATTCGTGATGTCCTCTGAGGTGCAGGCAAAATGAATGAATTCCGAAAGGTCCTTGAGCGAATGGCAGTGGTCTTTGATTTGCTCTTTAATAAAATATTCGACCGCCTTGACGTCGTGGTTGGTGATTTTTTCAATGTCTTTCACTTGTTGGGCGCTTTTTTCTGTGAATTTTTCGTACAAATTCCGAAGGAATTTCACTTCTGCGGGAGTGAGGCGGCGGGTGCTCTCGAGTTTGGCGTGATTGCACAAATGAATCAGCCATTCGACCTCGACGTGCACGCGGTAGCGGATGAGCGCGCCTTCGGAAAAATAAGCGCAAAGTTCCTCGGTTTTGTCGGTGTAGCGACCGTCCAGAGGAGAAAGAGCAAAGAGAGGGCTAGGCATGATCGAAAGATTTTTTAAGGGCTAAAAGATGATCTTTGATTTTTTGGCGAAGACCGGAGTCTTTGACGCTTAAAATGCGGATCGCGGCCATGGCAGCGTTTTGGGGATCGATCACGGTTAAAACCGGGGTATCGCTCGGCATTTGCAGGGTGGAATGGATGTTCACAAACATGTCCATTTTATCGGCGAATGGCGGGCAGCCGATCACGGGATGGATGGAATTGGCAGCCACGAATCCGGACAAGGCGTTCGATCGGCCGGCCACGGTGATGTAGCAAATGGAATCTTCGGCATCGTGCTCCTTGATCGCGGCCAAGACTTTTTCCGGGACTTTGTGCGCTGAGGCAATGATCATTTTGTACGGGACGCCGAATTCATCGAGGGTTTTGGTGATTTTGGCGGCAAATTCTTTGTCTTTGGTGGAACCGAGGATGAGAGGGACGAGCATAAGTTAGGAGTTAGGGGATAAATGCGAGAGAGGGAAGAGCGCACTTCGCTACGCTTCGTGCGTGGTGAGTGTTAAAAGTATTTCGCTAAATTCTTTTGAATGCGGGCATTGATGTCCGGGCAGGGGTCGGCTTTAAATGTTTGGCCGGTGATTTTTTCGTACGCTTCGATGTAGCGGCGTGCGGTTTCGACTTTTACGTCTTCCGGGATTTCCGGGGTTTCGGTGTCGCCTTTGAATCCTTTTTCCGAAAGCCACAAGCGGAGGTATTCTTTATTGATGTTGTCTTGGTCCTCCCCTTTTTCGTAGTGTTGTTGGTAGGTTTTTTCAATCCAGAAACGGGAAGAATCCGGAGTGTGAATTTCATCGATGAGCACAATTTTTCCATCCGCGTTTTTTCCGAATTCATATTTGGTGTCCACCAAAATAATCCCCTGTTTGGCGGCGATTTTTTGACCGCGTTCGAATAAGCGAAGCGAAACGTCCGCGAGATAATCCCATTCTGCTTTGGTGATCACGTTGCGTTCCAATAAAACTTCCGGAGCCACGGATTCATCGTGAGAGCCGTGTTCGGCTTTTGTGGAAGGCGTTAAGATGGGTTTGTCGAATTTTTGATCTTTTTTCATGCCATCTTCGAGTGGGTTGCCGCAGAAATTGCGTCCCCCGTTTTTGTAATGACTCCAAACCGAGGTTGAGGTTGTGCCGGTGAGATACCCGCGCACCACCATTTCGACGGCGAGCGGCGTGCATTGTTTGCCCACCACCACATTCGGGTCCGGGAATTCGATCACATGATTGTCGCAAATGTCTTTGGTTTGAGTGAACCAAAATTCGGCCATTTGATTCAAAACTTGGCCTTTGTACGGAATAAGACAAATCACTCGATCAAACGCGGAGAGACGGTCGGTTACGACGAGAATTCGTTTTCCATCTTTGGTGTAATTGTCGCGCACTTTCCCTTCGTAACGTTCTCCAAGCGCCGCAAAATTCGTCCCTGCCAAACAGTGTGGGATTTGTTGGCGGATTTGATCCGTAGTGAGCATAAAATTAAAATTTTATGAATTAGGTGAATTCACTATATCGGAAATTTAAAATAGGGGCAAAATCCAATTAAAAGATGGCAACGTACTTTTGGCCACCGCGGTTCGTTCGCTCCTGCGGCGAACGCCCGCTATGCCTCGCGCCAATCGTTCCGCGTTGCGAAAACCAAGCCGATTGGCGCTGTGGAATTGGTCAAAAGCACATCGCCATCCCTTAATTTTCGGTCTGTATTCCTTTTTTTATGATCGTCATTTATAGTACGCACGTAACTCCTAACCCACCTCTTTTATGACGACCCCGCGCAACCTTTCTGTGATTTTAGGTGCCCAATGGGGCGACGAAGGCAAAGGAAAGTTGGTCGATATTTTGAGTGAAAATTTTGATATTGTGGCGCGCGCAACAGGAGGGGCGAATGCCGGACACACGGTGCAAATCACGTTGAATGGCGAAGTGAAAAAATTCATTTTCCATTTGTTGCCGAGCGGGCTTTTGCGCGAGCATGTGGAGTGCCTGATTGGAAATGGGTGCGTGCTCAGCATCCCGACCATGTTGGAGGAATTGGAGACTTTGAAGAGCGAGGGATTTGATGTAGAAAATCGCGTGTGGATTTCGGACCGCGTGGCGCTGTTGTTTGAATATCATAAGATTGTGGACGGGTGCCAAGAAGATGCGAAAGGCGCGAAAAAAGTCGGGACCACGAAGCGTGGAATTGGGCCGTGCTATGCGGATAAAATCAATCGACGCGGATTGCGATTGTGCGACCTCGTTGATTTTGCGGCGTTTGAAGAAAAATATCGTGCGAATTTAGCGTGGCATCAAAAAGTGTATGGATTTGAATACGATCCGTCTGCGGAATTGGCGGCGTTGAAGGCCGAGCAAAAACGATTGCTGGGGCGCATGACCGATGGAGCGGTGTTTTTGAATACTGCGCTTAAGCAAGGCAAAAAAGTCCTGCTCGAAGGCGCGAATGCGGCGTTGCTCGACATCGACCACGGCACGTATCCGTTTGTGACTTCTTCCAATCCCACGATTGGCGGCGTGTTCACCGGAACCGGAATGAATCCTCAATATCTCGGCGAGCTCATTGGCATCACCAAAGCGTACATGACGCGTGTGGGGGCCGGGCCGTTCCCGACCGAGCTGCTCGATGATTTGGGAGTGAAAATTCGTGAAGCGGGCGGAGAATATGGTTCTACGACCGGCCGACCTCGTCGTTGCGGATGGTTTGATGTTCCCCTCACCCGCTATTCGATTTTGCTGAATGGGTTCACGTGTCTCAATTTGACCAAGCTCGATGTGCTCGACGACCTCGATGAAATCAAGGTGGCGGTGGGCTATTCGTTGGATGGCAAAAAAATCAATCATTTCCCGGCGCGACTCGAGGATTTGGCGCGAGTTGAGGTGGAATACAAGACGCTTCCGGGCTGGAAAACGTCACTCAATGATGTGAATTCTTGGGATGCGCTTCCTGAAAATGCCAAGAATTATGTTTTGGCGTTGGAAGGCTGGCTCGAGTGCCCGATTCGATATGTGGGGGTTGGGCAAAGACGCGACCAATTGATCGACCGCGGCGCTACAGCCTAATCATCGGCTCCGTCTTATCCTCATAATTCTTCCGCAAGAGCGGCAATTGGTTGCGCATAAATTCGTACGTGTGGGCTTCGATTTCTTTTCCGTTTTCTTTTTGCGCGAGTTTGAGAAGTTTGATGGCTTCGGTGGAACCCTGGTGCGTGTATTTGAGAAGCTCTTTGCACGCCTCGATCACGGGCTCGTATTTGCCTTCCGCGAACATCTGATTGATTTTCACGAGACTGGCTTCGGCAAAGGCTTTTTTGCGTTTTTGATCTTCAATGATGATTTTTTGTTCGGTGGCTTTGATGAGAATTTTGAGTTTTTTGACTTCCGGGAAAACCTTGAGGAGTTTTTGATAAAAAAGATACAATTTTTCGTATTCTTTTTGCTGCTCCCAGGTGCGGCAAAGTTGGTCTGCGAGATTTTGGTCCACGATGTCGATGGCGCATTTGTTGCGTAAAACTTTGACCTTGGCATTGTCCGGGTCCACTTCAAAAATTTCATCGCAGGCCTTGATGGCGAGCTCGAATTGTTTGGATTTGCGAAGGGATTTGATGGTTTTGATTCCGTTTTTGATGAAATTCACGGCTGCCTTGGCCTCCTGATTTTTGGCCTTAACCTTGAATTTGTTGATCCAGCGGTGCAGGCGCTGGTCGCTTTGATGCTCCTGTTTGAGGGCAATCGTGAGCTGCAACGCCTGATCGAAGGCGCCTTTTTTGGCCAGAGCTTTGATTTGTTTGAGGGTGAGTTTGTAATCCATCTTAGTATTTTACAGGAAAATGGGGGGGAGAGGAAGGGGCTCCCCTGCTTTCAAAGTAGATTCTTAAATGATTGGGCTGATTTTTATATAACTTTATATATATAAAGTTAAGCGTTGAACTTTATGTATAAATATTTTTAAAGAAGTGACCAAATTTAAAAGATAGTGAATTAGGTCGCCATTCAGTTATTGCATTTTTCGCAACAGCTCAGACTGAGGGCTTCCCTGCTTTTTGAGGATGAAGAGATGTGGTAAAGTAGTAAGGTTTTTAGATAAATTTTTATTCGTCTAGAGATGAGTTTCGTGTAATATTTTAGGTTTCACCGCCCCTTTCTTCACTAAAGTATGAAAAATAAAGCAATAGAAAATATAAAACTACTTATAAAAGAGTTTGATCATAACATCTCTCCAAGATTAAAATTATTAGCAGAAAACGCAAAAAAATTAATAAATGTTTGTAATGAAGTTGATAAATCATTTAGCGGTTCATTCGCTGGTTGGCATGGTCATATGTATTTTAAAGATTTTCAAACCCCACAACTCAACCAAAGATTTAGTGGAGAATGGGGCGGAATAAATGGTATACCCAATGGCTGGGTAAAAAAAGAAGCTAAGGAAGTAAAAGAAGAGATCGAAAGACGAATGTCAGCAGATTTTTCCATAAAAATAGATGATTTAGAAAAAGAAGCAACTGCCATGAAGGAAGAATCTAAAAAAAATCTAAATGAGGTAAAAATTGCTTTTTCTTCGATAAATTTAAATAAAATTCCAAAGGAAAAGGAACTATTTGATAAAATAGAAAAAATAGAATTTGGCAGAGATAAAGCGTATTTTATTAATAAACATATTCCAAAAAAATTAATGACTCGCGATCAAGGTGCTTTAATGGAAGGTGTGTGTATCGCATCGCATAAATATTATCTGGGACTGGGCCAAAGCTTTATTGATATATCCGAGTCTATAAAAAGTTTCTTACAGCTTGTAGACCAACTACTTAGACAAACTGAAATGAAAAAAGTGCAATTTTTACCTTTTTCCAATAATGCATGGAATTATATTAATCCTTTTTGGATTATATGGCAGTTGCTTCTTTTTCTACTAAAAATATTAAAATATGCATGGGGGCATAGGATAATATCTATATTAATTGTTATGATTACACTACTTACGATAGACTATTCACTTGCATGGAAAAATCTGCTGACATTATTAAGCTGGATTAGATCTTAGACCCCAAAATACTACACACAACAGCGGCTAAGCGACATTAAAACGTCGCCTCAGCTGCGAACGTTATCTGATATTTTAATTAAATATAAACAATGAGCTTTGAAGAACTGAAAGAACTAGCCAAACAAAATCTCCCATGGGAGGTTATATGGTTTTTAATAATTATCATTGGTTCTTTTATTATTAAAATCCCTCAAGCTATTTGTATTGCTTGGAAAATTTTGAGACATAATAGAGCTTCACTAGGAGGTGGTTCCGGGGAAAGACGAGCAGATGTTTTTACACATTTGTGGCATTCGAAATATTTAAGGAATAAGGAAATTCAGCAACATGACATACTAATCAACTCTTCAGGTAAAAGCATGAAAAATCTTACTTTTGGCTCAATTGCACAAAATTCACTTAATAAATTAAAGTTAACTGAAAATAGCAATGATAACGTAATAGTAATTAAAAACATCCGAAACCGCCTAGTTTATTATTTTTGTTTGGTTTGGCTAGTTCTTTTTTGTGGGGATACAATGAGTTATTATAAAAATATTAAAATATCAAACAAAATGGGCTAACCGGTTCGCGAGTTAAATTAAATTTTCTATGATAAAAAATATAAAAGTAAGTCGTGCTTGGATCGTTACCTATCAATCATATAATAGATATAAAAAACTTAATAATAAGGTACTGTCAGTTTTAAAGTGGCAAAAATCATTAAAACAGATTGTTGAACATCTTACCCAGCTTTATGTAGATAATCGTCTTTCTCCAAGTGAAAAAATTGGTTTTCTACGCAATAGGAATTGTGAAGGGTTAGCATATGGGCCTAAAATTAATAGGACTAAAAACAATACTGATATAATCACAATTGGTCACGATCCAATTTTGGAAGCGCGACAAGTCAAGAATTTGGAAGTTAAGGATGAAAAATGGAGCTGGGAGGAAATTTAACTTAATAAATAAATGAAAAAATACTACATCATAAATGAGCTTAAAGAAGAAAGCATTAAAGCGTTCAAGAGCAAAGATTATTTACAAGCTGCAATTATAATTTTTCAAACCGTAGAAGCTTTGCTTCGGGGTTATATCGGCTTAAAAGCCAAAGGCATGGGAATAAATGAAAAAATTAAAAGAATTATTACTGAAGATGAAATAAGCTTTTCCAAACTAGTATTATATTTAAATCTTTTAGACCCCAAAAATCCTCTCATAAACGAGCTAGATTCTCTTAATAAAGATCGCAATAAAATTATTCACAGGTCCTTTGAATACAAAAAAATTGAAGATTATAAGGATGCGCTCAAAAAATTATGTTTCCAAGGGTTGAGCTTAAATATAAAATTCGTAGACTTATTTAAAACCAAATAAAATTTTATCGCTTTAAATTATAATAATAAGAAACTAGAATACGATTATTATGCAATATACTTTTATAGATTTATTTGCGGGGATAGGAGGTTTCCATCTGGCCTTTCATAAGGCTGGCGCGAAATGCGTATTTGCAAGCGAATGGGATGAACATGCAAGAAAAACCTACGAAACAAATTGGCGAAAAATTTCACCGGGAATGTTTAAAAAAGGAAATTTCGCAGGTGATATCACGAAAGTTAACGAAAAAGAAATGCCGGATTTCGATATAATAACGGGAGGATTCCCCTGCCAGCCATTCAGTCATGCCGGATTTAAAAAAGGATTTACGGATCAAAGAGGAACTTTATTCCACGATATAGTAAGAATTATTAAAGAAAAAAAACCAAGAGCCTTTTTTCTAGAAAATGTAAGTCATTTACTCAAACATGATAATGGAAAGACTTTTGAGGTTATAAAACAAACAATAGAAAAAGATTTGGGGTATTCTTTTCACTATAAAATAGTCCGCGCATCCGATTTCAATTTACCCCAGCATCGACCTCGACTTTTTATGGTTGGATTCCGAAACAAAAACATCCCCTTTGAATTTCCCGCCCCCGTAGAACTGACAAAAACACTATCTGAAATTTGGGGCGGTAAATGCGAAAAGAAAATCGGTTATACGTTGAGGGTTGGAGGCCGTGGTTCCGGGATACATGACCGTAGAAATTGGGACACCTATGTTGTTGATGGAGAGGTAAAACGACTTAGTCCTCATGAGGGCAAAAAAATGATGGGGTTTCCGGATAATTTCATTTTCCCGGTTACTTCAACTCAGGCTATGAAACAGCTCGGGAATTCCGTTGCGGTTAACGCTATTCATGCCGTTGCAAAACAAATAATTAACTCACTTACAATTTATGATAACAGGAAACAAGGGCGAATGGAGCGAGTTTTACGCGTTCCTAAAAATTCTATCGGACGGAAAATTATTTGCAGCCGATAAAAATCTTCAAAAAATCCCCGAAAAATATTTCGATGTTTTGCAAATTGTCCGAGAAGAAGCAAAAACGGGTAAAAAAATGTACGATTTAACGAAGCGTTCCAGGGATATTTTTATTTTTGATGAAAACAATAAAATCATAAAGGTCGTAAATAAGGCTTCCATTTCAAGTAAAGTTGAGAAAATTTTCGAAAGAATAAAAGCATCGACGGATCGAACTTTTTCAATTTCTTTGGCTAATAAAGCCATGGAAGAACTCCATTGCACGCAAATTAAGGCTGCAAGCGGGAAAAAAGCGGATTTATTTTTAAAAATATACGATAGCATTTCTCCCACCACCCCCGATTTGGGATTCAGTATTAAATCCATGCTCGGATCTCCTTCCACATTGCTTAACTCCTCGGGTTCAACGAATTTTGTTTATAAATTAAGTAAAAATGTAAACGCCCTCAAAATAAATTCGATTATTGGATCATCTAAAATTCGCGATAGAATTTTGGAAATAGAGGGGGGCGACGCAGTAATAGAATACGATCATATGGATAACGAGGGATTTAAGAAAAATTTAAGAATGATCGATACCATGTTCCCTCAAATGATCGCTTTGACTTTAAAAACATTTTTTGAAGGTCACGGGGCAACTCTCTCTGAAATTTTGGATTATTTAGGAAAAAAACAGCTTGTTCAAAAAAAATTCCAGCTTTCTCTAAACGACTACACGTATAAAATAAAGCTCTTCTTGATGGCCGTCGCTCTGGGAATGACCCCGAGAGGTGAATGGAGTGGTCGGACCGAGGCTCATGGCGGATATATTATCGTCAGGGAAGACGGTGAGGTTGTTTGTTATCATTTATATAATCGTGATCAATTCGAAGAATATCTTTTTGAAAATACAAAACTTGAAACTCCGAGTAGTTCCCGTCATAAATTCGGTGTTGTTTATGAAGAAAACGGCGAACAATTTATAAAACTTAATCTTCAAATACGCTTTTTGAAATAATATGGATATTTTTTCAAAAGAGAAACGCAGCGATATAATGTCAAAAGTTAAAAATAAGGGCAGTAAAATTGAAATTTTGCTACAAAAAGCGCTTTGGAAAGAAGGATTTCGTTACAGGAAAAATTCAACAAAATATTTCGGGAAGCCAGATATTGTTTTACCAAAACACAAAGTCGTTATTTTTGTTGATTCATGTTTTTGGCATAAATGCCCCAAACATTACGCAGCCCCGGCAACAAGAAAAAGGTTTTGGGATAAAAAAATCGGAGGGAACAAAATAAGAGATTTACAGGTGACCAAATATTATAAAAAAAACGATTGGGAAATAATTAGAATTTGGGAGCATGCGTTGGAAACCAATCTTGAGAAAACGTTAAATGGAATACTGTCAAAACTTGGAAGCAAACAATAACGAAGTCTCATCATCTTCTACCTCAGCTCCCCCACCTGCCCCCTTAAATTCCTCAACCTCTCCCCCGCCTCCTGATGCCTTGTTTTGTCTTGCTCCACAATCATGGCCGGGGCGTGGGCGATGTAGCCTTTGTTGTTCAATTTGGCTTCGAGGCCTTTCAAATACACTTCGACGTTCTTGATTTCCTCAATCAGGCGGGTTTTTTCGCGCTCCACGTCCACCAACCCGGCAAGGGGCAAATGGATTTCAACGCTTTCCACAAATTCACTCAACGCGCCTTTGATCTTTTTTCCTTCCTTCTCAATCGTCAAATCATCCACCCTCGCGAGTTGCTCGATCAGGATCCGATTTTGGCTGAGGCCGGACGTGTGCGCGTTCCCGTACAGCACGGCCTTGATTCGTTTTCCGGGCTCGACTTTGTAGTCGGCACGCATTTTTCGAATCGTAGAAACCACGGCCATGACTTTTTGCATGGCTTTTTTGGATTTGGGAAGCTTGTAGCGCGGGTTCGCCTTGGGCCACGGTGCCACCATGAGCAAGCCGTCCATGCCCACCCTATCCCACAATTCCTCGGTCACAAACGGAGTGAAAGGATGCAGAAGGGTCAAAATGGTTTTGAGCACATACGCGAGCACGGGTTTGTTGGGGCTGATTTTGCTGATTTCCACATACCAGTCGCAAAATTCACTCCAGAAAAAGTCGTAAATCAAGGTGCCGGATTCGGAAAGATGATGGGCGTTCAGGCCTTTGGTTGCGGCTTCGATCACTTCGGTGGTGCGGGTGAGAATCCAAGCGTCGGCATCGGTTAAAGTTTTGGCGTCTATTTTTGCATCGAAGTCCTTCTTTTCGAGGTTCATAAGAACATACCTCGCGCCATTCCAGATTTTATTCACAAAATTGCGATACCCGGCGATTTTTTCTTCATACAAACGCATGTCATTGCCCGGGGACGAACCCAGCACAAGGCTGAGGCGCACGGCATCGGTTCCGTATTTTTCAATCATGTCGAGGGGGTCGATGCCATTGCCCAGGGATTTGCTCATCTTCCTCCCCTCTTTGTCGCGGACCAGGCCGTGAAGGTACACGGTTTCGAACGGAATTTCTCCGGTCAAATACGTGGTCATGAGCACCATGCGAATGACCCAGAAAAACAGGATGTCGTAGCCGGTTTCGAGCACAGAGGTGGGGTGAAAATACGCGAGATCTTTGGTCTTTTTGGGCCAGCCGAGTGTGGAAAACGTCCACAAACCCGAGGAAAACCAGGTGTCGAGAGTGTCCGGGTCTTGCTTGAGGTTTTTGCCTTTGCAATGCGGGCACTTTTCCGGGGCTTTGCTTCCAACAATCGGCTCTTCACATTTCGGCGATTTTTTATCTTCGCAGTACCACACCGGGATTTGATGTCCCCACCAAATCTGGCGGGAAATGCACCAGTCGCGCAAATTTTCGACCCAATGAAAGTACACTTTTTTAAAACGATCGGGCACGATCTTGATTTTGCCTTTTTTGACCGCCTCGAGCGTGCGATCCTTGAGCGATTTGCCGCGGATTTTTTTAGTCACATTCACAAACCATTGCCTTGAAACCAACGGCTCAACTGCGGTGCCGCAGCGGTAACACACGGATAAATTGTGAACGTAATTTTCATCAATGTGATCCACGAGTCCTTTTTGCTGTAGGGCTTCGATCACTTTTTCTCGCGCTTCCTTGACCGGCAAGCCTTGAAAATGCGGGCCTCCGGCAGACGTGATTTTGCCTTGTTCATCAATGATTTGCACGATTTCAAATCCGTATTTTTTCGCCAAATCAAAGTCCACAAAACTGTGGGCCGGAGTGATGGTCATGGCTCCGGTTCCCATTTTCATATCTGCGGTTTCGTCTGCCACAAATTGGGCCTCCACTTCGCCGTCGATCCAAGGTACCCTCATCTTCTTGCCAATCCATTTTTTGTAGCGCTTGTCTTTGGGGTGAACGATGATGATTTTATCCTGAAATTTGGTTTCCGGACGCGCGGTTCCGATCACAACCGGGCCGTATTTGAGATAGTAAAACTTGGTTTTTTGCTCTTTGTACTCGAGTTCTTCGTCCGCCAACGTTGACGCACAACGCGGACACCAGTTCACAATACGATGGCCCCGATAAATGAGCCCGTCGTGGTGCATTTTTACAAACGCGTCTCGCACGGCCTCGGAAAGCCCATCGTCCAACGTGTAGCGTTCGCGGGTCCAATCCACGCTGGCGCCCATTTTTCGCATCTGATTTCGAATCGTGTCTTGCGAATTGGCCACGTATTTTTTCACGCGTTCGAGAAATTGACGGCGCCCCATTTCGTGGCGGTTGGTGCCTTCTTCGGCAATGATTTTTTCAACCTTATTTTGCGTGGCAATGGCGGCGTGATCCGTGCCCGGGAGCCACAACGTGGGCTGGCCTTTCATTCGATGAAAACGCACCATGATGTCCTCGATGGCGAGCATGGTGGCGTGACCGAGATGAAGCTGGCCCGTGGCATTGGGCGGCGGCAAAGCAATAGTGAAAGGTTTTTTCTTGGGATCGATTTTGGGCGTGAATCCCCCACTCTTTTCCCACTTCTTATAAAGAGCGTCTTCGACCTTTTTCGCGTTGTAGGCGGTATCAATTTGTGCCATAATAATTTTACATTTAAAGGGTTGTCGTTTGTGGCTTTATACCATATCCGCACCTTGAAACAGAAGACACCTCGATTGACCTTTTCTTAAAAAACCGTTATAATTAATAGATGCCTGATCTAAAACCCTCAGCACCGGAAAATCTCGGTTCGCACAGTGCGGAACGAGTGAAAGAAACTCCTCATCAAGGGGCGGAGGCTGATTTGGGCTTAAAATCCAATGCGACTTCGGTTTTGGAGGGAGTCGATGGCGCGGAAAGCGCTGAAGGTGGAGATGGGAAAATTTCAGAAAAAGCCCATGAAGGCGTTGGCGAACATCGACAGAGTACGGCTGGGAAATTTCAACAATTTCAGACCCAGATGACGACAGCGCAAGCCGATGCGTTGAAGAAAAAATTACTCGAAATTCCTCCGGAGCGCCGACAAATGATTCGTGAAATTCAAAAACACATTCATAAGGAAATTAAGGTGCTTCAAAAAGATGCACATAAATGCCAAAAACAGGGAAAATTTAAGGAATTGAACGAGTTGGTTCGCCGCATGCGCGAATTGACGGATTTATTGAATCGCCTGGCTCGCGCCACCGCGGATGTTGTGAAAAATTTATGGCTGAAAGTGGTGCATGGGATAGCGGCATAGCGAAAATGAGAACTTTTGTCACCCTGAGGCTACTCACGAAGCGATAGCGGAGTGAGCTTTCCCCCGCATTTTCTTCCTCTCGAGGGGGTGACTTTACAAAAATGCAGGGGGGGGAAGTCACTTCGCTGCGCTCCGTGACTGATGGTTCGAGACGCCACTTCGTGGCTCCTCACCATGACAGCCTCTTTGTCATTTTTAACTCGCGAAAACAGAACTCTTGTGTTATCTTAAGTGCCGCTTTTTTAGAAAAATTTTATGTCACTTCCCCTTTCCGAGTTTTCGCCCGAACAACGCAAGCTGATCGCAAAAATCCGTGATTTGAAAAAAGAAAAAAATGCGATCATTTTGGTGCACAATTATCAACGCCCCGAGATTTTTGAAGTCGCGGATTTTATTGGGGATTCGCTGGGCTTGTGCGAACAGGCGCGAAAAACCAAGGCCGAGTTGATTGTGTTTTGCGGCGTCTATTTTATGGCCGAAAGCGCTGCGATCCTCAACCCGGACAAACGCGTGGTGATTCCGGACCCGGATTCGGGGTGCGCTCTCTCAAACATGATCACGGCCGAGCAATTGCGTGAGTTTAAGGCCCAATATCCCGGGGTTCCGGTGGTGACGTATGTGAATTCCACCGCAGAGGTGAAAGCGGAATCCGATATTTGCTGTACGTCCTCCAATGCCGTGGCCGTGGTGAAATCATTAAAAGACCGACGTGTGATTTTTGCGCCGGATCAAAACTTGGCGAGTTATGTGGCGAAACAGGTTCCGAATAAGGAAATCATTCCCTGGAACGGCTATTGTCCGATTCATTCTCGCCTCACGGCCGAATATGTGGCTGAAGCCCGTAAAAATCATCCCAAAGCCAAGGTGGTGGCGCATCCGGAATGTCGAGAGGAGGTGATCGCAGCGTCGGATTATTGTTGCAGCACGAGTCAGATGATTCAAGTGTGCAAAGAGGATCCGGCCCCGGAATTTATTATTTTGACCGAGTGCGGAATGCTCAATCGTCTTAAAAAAGAGATTCCCGGGAAACAATTTTATACCGTGTGCAGCATGTGTTTTGATATGAAGAAAAATACGCTTGAAAAAATCATTGATGCGCTTGAAAACGAGACGCATCCGGTGACCCTTGCGGAACCGATTCGATTGCGTGCGTTTAAGGCGTTTGATCGTATGTTTCACCTAAAATAACTCATTCTCATGGCTGCTGTTTTTCCTTATGACCGGTCTCGATTGCTCACGCTCAAGAATCCGGATTTCGTGAAGGAAATTGAGCGGTTTGTGGTTGGGGCGTATGAATCGGATGTGGGGCATGGCGATTGCACGACCGAGGTTTTGGCGAATCGTCATAAAAACGTTGAGGCTGTGATTGTGGCCAAAGAAGCCGGGATTTTTTGTGGAGAACCGGTGATTCGATCCTTTGTTCAGGCTGTGGCGCCAAAGGTGCGAGTGGTTTTTAATGTAAAAGAAGGGAAAACGTTTAAAAAAGGACAACGCCTACTCGCGCTTCGCGGCCCGGCCGATTCTATTTTGAAAATGGAACGCACGCTTCTTAATGTTTTATCGCGATTGTGTGGGATTGCTACCACGACATCGCGGCTGGCGCGTTTGGCAGCCCCGTGCCGCATCGCCGCCACCCGCAAAACCCTTTACGGACTCCTCGACAAATACGCGGTGGCCGTGGGCGGAGGCCTCACCCATCGTTTACACCTTGGCGACGCTCCCCTTTTTAAAGAAAATCACTGGGCGCTTTTGTCCTCGGAAAAGCCTGAATTTGAATTGGTGAAATTTTTTACGAAAATTTCCAAGAAATCCCCTTTCCTTACCATCGAAATTGAAACTCCGACTCAGGCCCATTCCCTTTTGAAGGCGCTTCCTGGCCGACTCCCCTGCCCTATTTTTGTGATACTCGACAATTTTTCCGTGGCGCAATTGAAAACATTTTTGAAAGGAGTAAAACCTCGTTCCGAGTTGTATTTTGAAGCCTCAGGCGGGATCACGGAGAAAAACCTAAAATCGTATGCCAAAACCGGAGTGGATGTCCTTTCACTCGGCGCGCTGACGCATTCGGTTCGAGGGGTGGATTTTTCGATGAGGGTTGTGTCGTCCGGAGCTTGCCGAAGGACACATTCAAAAAGAAGCTCTTTCTTGAGGTCATACTTCGACAAGCTCAGTATGACAAGTTTTACGCTGCCATCATGTGCAAGTGAATGTGAAACACCTCTTGCCCGCCCTTGTGCCCGACATTGAATTGCAGACGGTAGCCTTCCAACCCCATCTTTTTTCCTAAATCTTTGGCCGTGCGGATGAGGTGGCCCATGATTTTTTCATCGCCTTCTTGAAGATCCATCACGGTTGCGATGTGTTTTTTTGGCACAATCAAAAGATGCACGCGAGCCTTGGGATGCAAATCCTTGAATGCCACGCAATGCTCGTCGTCCCACTCGAAGGTTGACGGGATTTTCCCTTCAATGATTTTGCAAAAAATACAATCGTCCATAAACGTAGCATACAAAGCGGCCCTTCCTTCTGTCAAAGTCTATTTCCTGGAAACATCCAGAGTGTAAAGCGCGCGACCGATTCGAACGAATTGAGAATTTTTCTGAAGATTCAAAGAAATGGTTCCTTTTTTGACCATGCGTTGTTTGAGCACACCATTCGTGATTTCTTGTTTGGTCAGGGGACTCTTTTTCGCTAAAAGGGATTCGATGATGTCGGAAACTGTTCCTTCTTGATAGCCCCATTCCTTGAGCCCGTACAATCCGCGGCCCACCAATACAAAATTTTCATAACGAATGAGTTCATTGTGAACCGCCTGAACGGTCACGGATTTTTTATCAAACCCTTCGTCTTTGATCGCCTTGGCGATTTCTTCAAAATGAAGGGGTTTGTTGATTTTTTTAAGCATGATAAACGCCTTGTCGCGAATGCTTTTCGGATTCACGTGACGCCAACTCATTAGTCCATACGTGTTTCCGATTTTCTTGATGCGGACATCGGTGCTTACGGCGGACAAAATAAATTCAGGCGTGGGGCTTGCGTCCGTGGAAGCCAAGGCCATTTCCGTGAGTAATTTTCCTTCGTCGAGCACATCGGTTCTTTTTTCCAATGTTTGAATGGCTTTTTTTACTCGATTTTCAACCTCGCTCGGGGAAACGTTTTTAAGGTGATAGTAGGGGTGATGGGTTTCGCTTTTTGCTGCATGCAAAATCGAAGGCGTAATCGCGATGGTGAGCTTAATAATCGATCCGTCATTTTCTCCTTGGAATCCCAATGTTTTTGAAATTTCATTGATCAATTTTTCTTCCGTGACGACTCCCCCGTTTTTATTAAGAACTTCAAAAGCGAGATTGGCGATCGGCTTAAGCGGTGTATTCCCCGCGGTTCGTCTGAGTTTATTGAGCGCGATTTTTTCGATTTGACGAACGCGTTCACGAGTCACTCCAAATTTTTTCCCGATTTGTTCCAGAGTGTATCGAGCTCCGGTTTCAATGGAAAAGCGTTTCACGACGACTTCTTTTTCCTTGGGAGTTAAAACCAAGAAGAGATCTTCGGTGAGCGACTTGAGATCAAGGGAGGCCTTGGACGTTGCAGAGTTGGCCATACTTTTTCGTTAATAAGTGAAATTAAGGGAGGCATTATGAGTGCGAATTCCGCATTTGTCAAGGGGATTCGAAAAATGAAATGCGGGAGAGCTCACTCCGCTTCGCTCCGTGAGTGATGTTTTACATTTTTTTTGGACGAAGGCTTCCGGCAATAACTCCTATTACAACGAGAGCGGCAAGTCCCATCCCCACCCAAGGGAGCCAGGGTAAACGCTCGGTCACGCGACTTTCTTCAGTATCACAAGCATCTCCAATCCCATCTTCGTCCGTATCCGTTTGATTGCTATTGGTGATATCCGGGCAGTTGTCTTTTGACGCAATCAGGCCGTCGGCGTCATGATCCTCGCACAAGTCACCCAATTGATCTTGGTCCAAGTCTGTTTGGTCCGTGTTGGCAATCTTGATGCAATTGTCTTTAAAATCAGCGACCCCATCACTGTCATCATCGGGCTCCACAAAAGAAGGATTTTCCAATGAGGTTCCCAATGTGGCCTCAATAATGGTCTCCGGGTCACTGGTTAAATCCGGCGATTCCGTGGTTTGAATATTGGGTTGAGTGGCGGCATCGGCATACAGCGTATAAGTGGTATCGGGTTGAGCCAACCAAATCACAGAGGTCCCATTTGAAACCACGGTGGTTGTAGCGTCCACCACAGTGATTTCTCGGAGCCGTAACGGTTGGGTGTGCCATAATTCAACTTTCCAACGAGAAGACGTGTATTCCGGAAAATTCAATGTCCATGTGTTATAGAAACTGGTTCCCCCGGAGATATCGGAAGGAGCGACTACGGTTTTCCATTCGCTGTTGATTTCAGCATAAATCGCGACTTTATTTGGCATAGCGCTGTGCTCCCCTAAATCAATTTTTAGGGTTTCACCGGTAAGGGCAGCGGCATTTGACGTTAAAACAATAATCGCATGCCCTTCATCCCGATCTATGTCAAATTCAGCGTTGGTTAAAGGATCTCCATCCACCAAAGCCGCCGATTCTCCAATTAAAGCGGTGGTGGATTCCACGGCTAAAATGGATTTCTCGACTTCACTTTCTCTTTTTTGGCCGATCGGCTCAGCCTGTCCGGTGCTGTCATTCATCACTGCGACGGAATAAGATTGAACGTTCTCCAAGTGCACTTGAACACGGGTTGGGACTTGGATGTCCGGCACTTCCACGGCGTATTGAGTATAAAAAACGTTAAGATTGGCATTCGTAGTGGAGGTGGAGGCAAAAGCGGAAAATGGGAAAATCAAACTTCCCAAAAGAACGAGGGATAAAAAACGAGGGTTCATTTTTTAGGGGTTATAAGATTTTTTTTGAAAAAAGCGGTACTGACGAATAAAGCGCCCACAGCAAAGAACGTCATAATACGGCCTGAAAGTGGCATAGCCCACACATCAATCAATAGAAGTCGAGCAATAACCAATCCAATGATACTGAGTCCAAAAATGCGAAGTGTCGGATTGTTTTTTTGGAAACTTTGGGATAAAAGCACAATTCCTTCCAAGGCAAAAAGGATGAGGGCCGTGCTGTGCGCAAAATCTTCCCCAATGATAACAATTTCCAAACTCCACCAGAGAATGAGCGCAGCCAAAGCATTGGTCACTGCGGCATGAATAAGGGTAAAAGTTTTTGAAAATTTATTGGTATAAAAAAGCCATGTTGTGGCTCCGAAGAAAAGCATGACGATTAAAATGACGTAAAATTTTTCATCAAAATAATCAAAAGGCATCTCGGAAAGGGCCATGAATAAAGGGACTATGAGCGTGCAGGAGGTGATGAGGGTGGCCATTCGATCTTTGAGCCATCGATTGGAAAGGAAGGTTAATGAAAAGGATTCCAAGGTAAGCGCAATCGTTAGGGCTTCGCCGTTCAACTCGTAATTCAAGGCTGCGGCCAAAAACACAGAGGCCGAGGCTCCATATAGATACACCGCTTCACGAACCAACCCTTTACGCACACACAAGGCTGTCATGAGAGCGGAAATAATGACCACTCCGGACAAAACCAAGCTGCGCCATATTTCCGGGATGTATTCATTCACCCAAAAAAGCGTTAATAGGGCCAGTAAAGCATTGATAAAAAGGTCTAAAGACTCTGCTTTTTTGCTTCGCCAAATCGCGAGGGTGGTGGCGACAAAGAAAATCGCATAAAGCACCCCCATAAAAAGATAAATTTGATATTGAGAAAGGTGCTCAAAAGAGGCTGTGGCGTATAAATTGGAAATGATGAATGAAAATAAAATAAGAATTCTCCATCCGCGGAAAGCTACAATTCCGAGCATGCCTAAGGCTAAGACTGCAATATAAATCATTAAAATAAAATAATTCGGGACAGGAGCATCGGCCAATAAAGGGGCAATGGCGCCTCCGAATAAAGCGGCCATAGATAAAGGGAATGCGCGTTGAACAACGGATAAAATAGAAAGCGCGGCTACAACAAGAACCATGATTCCCATGGCACTTTCAGGTGTAAAAAAGCCGTAAACGGTTCGCGCGGCAAAGACCGTAGTTAAAAGGGTTGTGGCTCCGGTGACGATTAAAACTTGACCTTGAAGAGAGCGTTTTTTTTGAAGCCATGCCCCCCACGCAAAAATTGCCGTACCGGCCATCAATCCCATTGCGATTCGACCATAAGGTCCAACCCAATTATTGATGAACGCGTAGCGCACAAACCAGCCGATGGCGAGAAGGAAAAAGAACGCGCCCACTTTCATGAGCCAATCTTGTTTGAGCCATTCGATTAAAGCGTTGGGCTCTTGAGGAGAAGCTTTTTTTGGGGCCTGAGCCTCTTGCGTTTGGATAGGCTTTGGCCCTCCTTGAATAGAGGCCTGTTTAAGAGGCGTTTTTTTTGAAAAAGCTAAAAAGGCTTCTTCGAGATTGTTGAAGCGATTTTTAAGGTCGCTGCCTCGAAAAAAGGCAAGGGTTGCGAGAACTAAAGCAACGACGCTGAGAAAGAAGGACATAAGGGAGGAGGTGAAAGGGTAAGAAGGCACTTCGCTTCGCTTTGTGCCTGGGGGAAGGGAAAATGCGGGATCAGACTCCCTTTGCGCCGCGTTGCGGCGCGTCGGGAGTGGTGGGCAATACGGGACTCGAACCTGTGACCTTTGGTTTCGGAAACCAACGCTCTATCCAGCTGAGCTAATTGCCCGTAAGGAAAAGTTGAGAAGAGATTTGGCCCACGCTTGCGAGGGCCAACTTCTCAAGTGAGGAGACCGAAATCCCGTTTGCGGGGATGAGGTCGATCGAACGAGAGAAGGGGCGCCGTAGGCGACAAATCTCGCAGAAACTTTGACTGTAGGTCCTGCAAGCTTCCCGCCCCACGGGATGCTAATTATTAAAAATACAGATGAAGGGCTTTCATAGACCGAGATGGCTTAAATAAGCCATCATTTTGAGTAAAAAGTGTGCCCGGGCACAACTGCCTACAAATTGAGAAAGGGAAAAGAAGAAATGCAGGCTCCCTTTGCCCGCCTTTGGCGGGCTGCGGGAGTGGTGTCGAGGGAGGGACTTGAACCCTCACGCCTTGCGGCACTAGCTCCTAAGGCTAGCGTGTCTGCCATTTCACCACCTCGACAAATCAAGAGGTATTGTATAAGGCCCTTTAAAAAAATGCCATCTGGTTTCACGGAATAGAGATTTGACAAAGATACTAAATCTTAGTATAAAAAAATAAAATTTATGAAAGTATTTCTCCAAGTCCCGACAACTTTTCCTCCTGATGTGGAACCCGGTGTCATTCCTCCTCCACATAAACTTATTGACCCACATTTCTGTGGAGTTGATCGTATGCGTCGAGATAAAAAAGGAGGTCTAATACAAGGGGAAGAAACGTGCCCAGAGATTGGAATAATTAAAGAAAAGATTGATCTAATTTACTGTGATTTACTGTGGTTGTTACTCGAGCCCATTCTTGAAAACACGCCCATTTTTCATATTAGAATCCCTAGTGATTTAAGGAGCCATCTCCCCCTTCGCCCCGGAGGTATTCCCTGCCCTTTAGTCGCGGTATGGGAGCAATTTTTAGCCGATCATTCCCCGTATAGAATGCAGCAGCTTCTTCAAGTGCTTCGTGGCCCAGAAACACCTCTCCGTCCTTGATTGCTGTAAATTCCAAATACTCTATGTTACATTGGAATCGCTTTTATAAATTCTCGTTTTTTACCCTCCATTCTCTATGCCTCCTTCTCAAAAAGCCCCCCTTCACAAACATCAATACATTCACGTCAATACGCTTCGCCTTAAAGAAATGAAGGAATATTTTCGTTATCTTTCTTCGTTTCGCAGTATTTTTTGGCGAAATTTTTTAGCTGGAACCGCACAAGGACTTGGATTTATTTTGGGCACGGTTGTGGTTCTTACGGTTACTGCTTATATTTTAGGGCATGTTCTTTCCGGACTGCCTTGGCTTGGAGAATTTTTTGGAAATCTCAATTTTTGGCTTCAACAAAACGTTGATAAATATCAGCAATCTTAATCTTAACATTTTTCTCGTGAATGTATGGTTCGAGAGCCTCACCACGACATAACCACTTCTCCGACATTCCCATGACGTTTGTTCACCTTCATACCCACAGTCATTACAGTCTCTTGGATGGGCTTCCTTCCCCCAAGGCTTATGTTGAAAAAGCCAAAGAATACAACGCCCCGGCTCATGCGATCACAGATCATGGCAATATGTACGGAGCGATTGATTTTTATAAAGCGGCCAAAGAAGCGGACATCAAACCCATCATTGGCATCGAGGCTTACACCGCTTTAACAAGTCGTTTTTCCAAACAAGCCAACATCGACAATCAAATCGGGCATATCGTTCTCCTGGCGCGCAATAACAAGGGTTATGAGAATCTCATGACCCTTTCCACCAAAGCGCATCTCGAGGGGTTTTACTATAAGCCGCGCATCGATATGGAGCTACTTAAGGAGCACAGCGAAGGGCTCATCATTCTCACCGCGTGTTTGAATGGGATTTTGGCAAAATCATTGCTCTCCCATAAAGAGGAAGAGGCCTTTGCCAAGCTTCAACAATTGCAAGAAATGGTGGGAATTGAAAATGTTTTCATCGAAATTCAAGATCATCCGGAACTTATGGAACAAGGCATTCTCAACGAACGCCTGATTGCCTTGGCGCGGAGAGGCAAGGCGCCGATTGTTGCCACGAATGATTGTCATTATATTTTACCGCAAGATAAAGAGGCGCATGATACTTTGTTGTGCGTGCAAACCGGGGTTACGGTGGATACCGAAGATCGGTTTAGGATGAATGGGGTTTTTGCCATGAAGTCGCCGGAAGAGATGAAGCATGCTTTCTCGTACATCCCGGAAGCGATTTCCAACACGCTCGTGATTGCAGACCAGTGCAATGTGGAGCTTAAGTTGGGGAAAAATATTTTGCCGTCGTTTCATACGCCGTTCGAGAAAAAATCCGAGGATTATCTCCGGGAGTTGTGTCTGGAGGGGCTTGAAAAACGTTATGGAAAAACTCCGTCACAGGAGGTTCTCGATCGTCTTGAATATGAACTGAAGCTCATTCATCAAATGGGATTTGATGATTATTTTTTGATTGTTCATGATTTTGTGTCGTTTGCGAAAAATTCCGGGGTTTTGGTGGGGCCGGGAAGAGGATCTGCGGCAGGATCGATCATTGCCTATTGTTTGGCGATCACCGATATTGAGCCGTTGCGATACGGGCTCCTTTTTGAACGCTTTCTCAATCCGGAACGCGTGAGTATGCCGGATATTGATATCGACTTTGCCGATGATCGTCGAGGGGACGTGTTGAATTATGTGGTGCAAAAATATGGGAAGGATCATGTGGCGCAAATCATCACGTTCGGGACTATGGGGGCGCGCGCCGCGATTCGCGATGTGGGCCGGGTTTTGGGGATTCCGTATGGCGATGTGGATGTGATTGCAAAACTCATTCCCGCGCGCCCCGGCATTACCTTAAAAGAAGCTCTGGAGGGGGACCCCGAGCTCCGCAAACAATGCGAGGCCAATGTCCACATTAAAAAACTCATGGATTTGGCTATGAAATTGGAAGGAGTTGTACGTCACGCCTCGGTGCACGCCTGTGCGGTCGTAATTTCGGATAAACCTCTTATTCAATACACTCCCCTTCAATCCACGCCCCGCGGCGAAAATGACGCCATTATCACGCAGTACGAAATGCACGCCATTGAATCCATCGGCCTCCTTAAAATGGACTTTTTGGGACTTAAAAATCTCACCATCCTTCAATACGCGCTTGAAATCCTTCAACGCACCAAAAACGTCACCATCAACCTCAATGAAATCCCTTTGGAAGATAAAGACACCTTTGAGCTCATGGCTCGAGGCGACACCACCGGCGTTTTTCAATTTGAATCCGCGGGAATGCGTCGCTATTTGAAAGAACTCGGGCCCACACGTTTTGAGGATTTGATTGCCATGAACGCGCTTTATCGCCCGGGCCCGATGGACTGGATTCCTTCTTATATCAAAGGCAAACACAATGAAAAATCGATTCATTATTTGCACCCCTCGTTTGCCACGATTTTAAAGGAAACCTATGGCGTGGCCGTGTATCAAGAACAAATTCTTCAACTCGCTCAAATGGTGGCCGGGTTTTCTCTCGGAGAAGCCGATATCTTAAGGAAAGCGGTGGGGAAAAAACAGCCCGAGCTCCTCATGAAACAGCGCGCAAAATTCATCCAAGGCGCTATCAATAAAGGCCATACTGAATCTTTTGCCAAAGAAGTGTTTGATAAAGTGATTGAACCGTTTGCCGGTTATGGATTCAATAAAGCGCATGCGACATGTTATGCCATGATCGCCTACCGTACCGCCTATCTTAAGAGCCATTATCCCGCGGAATTCATGGCTGCGCTCATGACCTCGGACCTTGATGACACGGATCGCATTGTTTTGGAAATGAATGAAAGCTCAGCCATGGGCATTGAAGTGCTTCCGCCTTCCATCAATGAATCCATGGCGCACTTTACGGTGGTGGATGACACACATATCCGTTTTGGATTAGCGGCTATTAAGGGGGTGGGAGAATCCACGGTTCATGATATTCATGAAATTCGTCAGAAAACCGGGCCTTTTAAATCCATCGAGGATTTTGCGCGACGCGTTCCTTTTTCCCTTCTCAATAAAAAAACTCTCGAGGCCTTGATTTATGCCGGGGCTCTCGATGAACTCGGCGAACGAAAAGCTATGATTTCCAGCACTGAGGAAATTTCTCGCTTTGCCCGTAGTGCGCAAAGCACCGGAGCAGAAGGGCAAACCGATATTTTTTCCATGTTGTCCGGAGGAGACGACCTTCTCCCCTCTTTTAAATTGGCGGAAGTCCCGGCTGCGAGTCCGTTGCAATGCCTCAACTGGGAAAAACAATACTTGGGATTGTATGTTTCCGGACACCCGCTTCAAGGACTTACCTCGTATTTAAAGAAAAAAGCTGATCTTCTTTCTTCTTTGACCAAGAAAAAAATTGGACAATTGATTAAAGTGGCGGGAATTTTAACTCAAATCAAACGCATCACAACCAAAAGTGGTTCCCCGATGGCGTATCTTACCTTGGAAGATCCCACCGGGCGCATTGAGGTGATTGTTTTTTCCAATACCTATTTGCAATATCGAAGCCTTTTCACCGAAGACAGCGTGGTCGTGATCACCGGCAAGTTGGAAAATCGACGCGGTTCTCTTCAATTGATCTGCCAAAATATTCAAACGGTGTCGTTGGAGGCTATGATTACGAAAGCCAAACAAGCCAAGCTTTACAACCCAAAAGAACGCCTTCAAATTCAGGCGGTCACTTTACATTCCGAGCCTGAAAAAGAGGGAGGGGTCGTTCCGGTGGAGGCTCCTCTCGGTTCGCATGGGGAAGCGACTCCACCTCCTCCGCCCTTGCCTGCCCCCACAGTTGCCACCCCGAGTAAATCCATTGTACTCGCCCTGGCTGAACACGCGACCTCTCCCGAGGCTTTGCGCGACCTCAAGGCCATTCTTTTAAAATACCAAGGAGACCTTCCTGTGGAACTTCACATCCCGTCGCAAGGGATGCTTAAGCGCATCAAGGTCCCGTTTGGGATCCAAATGACGGAAATGCTTAAAACCGAGATTGCCCCGTTTGCGGTAATTCAATAGAATAGACACGAACGAAGTGAGTGTCCTTTTCCCCCGCATTTCGTATTTTTTCCCTTTATGGATGTGTGGTTCGGCAGGCTCACCACGACATAAAGAACCTCCCTTGAAAAAATGCGACCTTAAAAACACCTGCTCCTCTAGGTTTAATATCCCCTAACCCTTACCTATGTACCGCACCCATACCCTCAATGAACTCGACAAAAAACATGTTGGCGAAACTGTCACCTTGGCCGGGTGGGTGCATCGCCGTCGCGACCATGGACAATTGATTTTTATTGATTTGAGAGACCGCTACGGGCTCACGCAAGTGGTTTCCGACCCCGAGCATAACCCTGCGGCCCACAAACTTATGGATTCTTGCCGTCCCGAATACGTGGTTCAAGTGAAGGGAACAGTGCGCGCTCGTCCCGAAGGCATGACCAATCCCAATCTTAAAACCGGCGCGATTGAGGTATTAGTTGAAGAGGTCACGATTTTAAATGAATCTCTCACTCCCCCGTTTGAAATCGATCAAGAAAAGCCCGTGAATGAAGAACTTCGCCTCACCTATCGCTATCTTGACCTTCGTCGTGAGCGCATGAAAAATAACATTGTTCGACGGCATCAATTCATCAAACGTGCTCGAGATCTTTTCAATGAGCGCAATTTTGTGGAAGTGGAAACCCCAATTTTGATCAAAGGCACGCCTGAAGGCAGTCGCGAATATGTGATCCCTTCACGTCTTTATCCCGGGAAATTTTTCGTTCTGCCTCAATCCCCTCAACAATTGAAACAACTCCTCATGGTGGCGGGCATGGATCGTTATTTTCAGATTGCCCGTTGCTTCCGCGACGAGGATCAGCGTGGCGATCGCCAACCCGAATTCACTCAGCTTGATCTTGAAATGTCATTTGTGGATGAGGAAGATGTGATGCAAGTGAATGAAGAAGTGGTGATGACTTTGTTTGAAGAATTCGCGCCTCAAAAAAAGATGTTGTTTAAACCATTCAAACGCATGACGTGGGAAGAAGCCATGAATCGTTATGGGTCCGATAAACCGGATTTGCGGTTTGAAATGGCAATGGAGGATGTCACGGAATTGGCCAAAGGATGCGGTTTCCAAGTGTTTGAAAAAACCGCGGATGAAGTGGGTGTGGTGAAAGCGATGCGTGTCCCGGGTGGCGCTGAATTTACGCGCAAAGATATCGATGAACTCACGGAATTGGCTAAGGTTTATGGGGTAAAAGGGCTGGCTTATATTGCGATGAAACCTGAGGGCCCACATTCTTCCATTTTGAAATTTCTCAAAGATGAAGGCAAAGCTTTTATTGAAAAAGTGGGGGCTCAAACCGGAGACATTATTTTCTTTACTGCAGATACCGTGGACGTCGCGTGCACCGCTATGGGTCAAGTGCGCTTGGTGTGTGCGGACCGTTTTAAATTGCGAGACCCCAATGTTTTGGCGTTTGCGTGGATCACGGATTTCCCGCTTTTCGAGTTCAGCAAAGAAGAAAATCGTTATGTGGCCGCCCATCATCCCTTTACCGCGCCCAAGGATTCGGATGTCGATCTTCTTGAAACTTCGCCTAAGATTGTTAAAGCCCAGGCTTACGACCTTTCGCTCAACGGAAACGAAATCGCCGGAGGCAGTATCCGTATCCATAAACCCGAGTTGCAAAGCCGCATTTTTAAGGCGCTCGGAATTTCCGAAGCGGATGCTGAACTTCGATTCGGGCATTTATTAAAAGCTTTTAAATTTGGGGCACCTCCTCATGGCGGCATTGCTTGGGGCTTGGATCGCATCCTTATGTTGCTTCAAGAAGAAAGCAATATCCGTGAAGTGATCGCGTTCCCCAAAGATCAAAAAGCCAAAGATTTGATGGTGGGCGCTCCGAGCGAATTACCTACCGCTCAAATCTCAGAAATGAATGTAGCCGTGGTTCTCCCTCCGAGCGCTAAGTGATCCCGACTTTATTTTTATTGAATTTTCCAGTATAATAATAGGATTAAAATCAAAAAATTCCCCCTCCCGGAATGAACACTTTTCTCATCATCCTCGGTTTGATTCTCGCGACCGCTCTAACAATTTTCTTGTTATGGGTGTGGTTTCGATTGCGCCTCAACGGCCAGAAATCGATGAGTATGGTTTTTATGAAGCTCCAAATCCCGCGCAAAGAATCCAAGGAGGATAAGGAAAAAGAACAAGAAAAATTCTCAACCGGAAAGGATTTTAAGGAAGTGATCGGACTTATGAAGCATTTTTTTGAATCTCTTCACAGCATCTATGAAGATCCGTGGATTCATCGAATCAAAGGCCAAGACTTTTTGAGTTGTGAAATCGTTTCGCAAAACAATCAGATTGATTTTTATTTTGTAGTCCCCAAGTATCTCACCAAGTTGGTGGAAAAACACATCACTACGTTTTATCCCGATGTGTATATCGAATATACGGACGGCTACAATATTTTTTCCGACAAAGCCACGGTTCGAGGTTGTTATTTCCGGCCCCTCAAGCACTATAAATTCCCTTTTAAAACCTATCAGCGTTTGAACAGCGATCCGTTGAATGCGATCACCAATGTGTTCTCCAAATTGGATGAAGATGAAGCGGCAGCGCTTCAAATCATGATTCGTCCGAAAAAGGAAGGCTGGCAAGAAGAAGGCCGTGAACTTGCACGAGAAATCATGAAAAATAAAAAACCGTCCTTTTTGTCCATGTTGAATCCTATTTCTTGGTTTGGGACTTTGATCAATTTGCTGTTCCGTGGGCCCACCCAGGAATATTTGGGATACAATGCCGAGCAACAACGCTACACCGAGCGCACCACTCCCATGACGGATGAACAAATAAAGGCGATTGAAGAAAAAAATACACAGCCCGGATTTGAGAGTGTGATTCGCCTTGTGATCAGTTCGCCGGATCCGGTGATGGCCAAACAACAATACACCAGTATTCGCAGTGCGTTTGCTCAGTATGAAAGCATCGACAATAATGAATTACTGCACACTCGTTATCACAACGATAAACAATTGGCCGTCAATTTTATTTATCGAAATTTAAAGCGCAATTGGACTCAACGGTTTTATCATCTTTTCAATGGCCCGATGATTCTTTGCGCCGAAGAATTGGCTTCACTTTTTCATATTCCGGACATCCGATACAATCTCGCGCCGCACATCCGTTGGCAAAACTTTAAAATCGCCAAAGCGCCGGAAAATCTTCCCAAAGAAGGAATGTTGATCGGCCACAACTTTTATCGCGGAGAAAAACGGGAAGTTCGAATCAAACAAGAAGATCGTTTCAGGCATTTTTACGTGATTGGACAAACCGGAACCGGTAAATCGTCCACCTTGCAAGTTATGATTCGTCAAGACTTGAAGGAGGGTCGCGGGCTCTGTGTGATCGACCCGCACGGCTCACTCATTGAGGATATTTTGCCATTTGTACCGCGAGAACGCGCGGATGACGTGGTTTATTTCAGTCCCGGCGATTTGGAACGACCGGTGGGGCTCAATCTTTTGGAAGCGACCACGCCGGAAGAGCAAGACTGGGTGGCGTTGGAAGCCATGAATATCATGATAAAATTATTTGATGAAGAAGTCTTTGGACCCCGCATTCAGGACTATTTCCGCAACGGTTGTTTGACGCTTATGGCGGATCCCGAAGGCGGATCTTTAACCGATGTGGTGCGTCTATTCACGGATGACGATTATCAAAAAACAAGAACCAAACACGTGACCAATCCGATCGTGAAATCGTTCTGGGAACAGCAAATGGCCAAGACCGGAGCGCGAGAGAAACAAGAAATGATCCCTTATTTTGCCGCTAAATTCGGTCAATTTGTGACCAATGGAATGATGCGTAACATTATTGGTCAAGCCAAGTCCGCGTTTGATTTTACGGATGTGATGAATAATAAAAAGATTCTTTTGATGAATCTTTCCAAAGGAGAAACCGGTGAAGTGAACTCCAAACTGCTCGGTTTGATCATTGTGGCTAAAATTCAAATGGCGGCCATGCGCCGACAAAAGCAATCTAAAGAACAACGCGAACCCTTTTTCCTCTACATCGATGAGTTCCAAAATTACGTAACCGACAGTATCGAATCGATCTTGTCCGAAGCTCGCAAATATCGCTTGGGCTTGGTGCTTGCTCATCAGTATTTGGCGCAGTTGGAAGGGTCTCAAGCAAAAAAAGGAGCCAAACAAGTGTCATTGAAAGATGCCATTTTTGGTAACGTGGGTTCCATTATGGCGTATAAAATCGGTGCTCAGGACGCGGAGTTTATGGCCAAAGAAATGGCGCCGGTGTTTTCCGAGCAAGATCTCATCAGTATGGATAAATACAAAGGCGTGATCAAGCTTTCTATCGACACTCAGCCGAGCCGCCCGTTCAGTATCATTCCGGTCAACCCGTACACGGAAAAAGGCGATCTTGAGGCTGCCGAAGCCTATAAACAACTTTCCCGTCTCAAATACGGAAGGGATAAAGATTTTGTGGAAAGAGAAATCTTTAGAAGGTTAGGGGCGATTTGAGGCGAGAGGGAAGGAAGAATTTTTGTTCAAATGGAAGCGAAATGTCTCGGATCATGATTCTCGACATTTCTTTCTTGAAAATTTTCACAAAAATTTTCCTCTCCCACTCGCACGAATAAGCTAAATTTATATAATGTCAACACCCTCTCATGGTTGAAAGGTTGATTTTTTGGTATAATAGAAAGATTTATAAACAAAAAACTAAAACAAAAATCCCATGCGTTCTATACGCCATGCTAAGTTAATGGCTTTCGCCCTTGTCTTCGTCGCCTTTCCGTTACGAATTCCAACCGTACAAGCCGAAACGCTTTTTCCCTATGTTCAAACCTTTCGAGTTTCCGCATACTACTCCCCTTGCGAGGGACAATCGTATTATGTGACCGGTTCTTATGAGGGAGATATTCGCCTCAATGGAAACGGCACGAATGGAGCGGATGGGACACCGGTTTATGCGGGTATGATCGCGGCACCCAAGACCTACCCCTTTGGCACAAAAATGAACATTCCCGGCATTGGTCTAACGGCGGTGCATGATCGCGGCGGTGCCATTGTAACCGCCGGAAATCGCGGGCAAACGTACGATCGTTTGGATGTGTGGATGGGTGCTTGTGAACCCGGGCTCGAACGTGCGCTCAACTGGGGACTCAAAACCGTGGATGTCACGGTTTATGGGTTGGATGAAGGGGTCACCGAAGAGGTTTACTTTGAAGAATTCACGGCCAGCGAAGCGATTGTAAAAAATGTAATTTTAGCCCCTCAACTTTTCCCTGAGGATGTTTGGTATTTATCCAATGGCGAAGATGTTGAGAAGCTCCAAGGTTATCTCATTGAATTGGGATATTTTGCCGGCCCAATTACGGGTTATTATGGTGAGGATACTCGCGAGGCTGTGGTCCAATTTCAGCTCGACAATGGCGTGATCAGCTCCGTGGATGATTTTGGGGCGGGACACACCGGAGTCAACACTCGCAAGATGCTTGACCTCATGCTCGCCAAATTCCGTGAAGAGCAAGACAATGAAGAATTCCAAGCCTATCAAAAAGGATTGCTTCTCATTGATTCTTATCCGGATTTGGGGATGAACCGTATTTCTTTTTCACGTGATTTGGTGTTGGGAATGTCGGGAGAAGACGTTAAAATCCTTCAACAAGAATTAACGGATTTGGGATACCTTCGCGTGGAAGCCACAGGATATTACGGTGAAGTCACCGAACATGCGGTGTTTAAATTTCAACAAAAAATGGGGATTTTGACGGCTCAAACCGATGCCGGAGCCGGGGTTTTTGGGCCCAACACCCGCTCTACATTGAATCGAATTGTGGAATCGCGCACCCAAGCCTTAAGCAATATTGCTCTCAACCGATCCAACCCCAATGATTCTATTGCGTCTTCGGAAACGAGCAAAATTGCTTCTTTAGTACGGACTTTGAATTTTGGGGATCGCGGCGCAGATGTCAAAACCTTGCAAACTCTTTTGCGAGAATTGGGATTTTTTAAGGGGGCCATGGTCACGGAATATTATGGACAGCAAACCCGCACCGCGGTTCAAAATTTTCAACTCAAAAACAATTTGATCGCCTCTGTAAACGATGCGAATGCCGGACAAGTGGATGAAATCACGCTGGCGATGTTGAAGAACTTACTGTAAAAACCCCCATTCAACAGATTTGCATGTTTCTCATTTTTATGTTAAAATAACAAGATTAAAAATCTTTTCAATCCCCTTTCCTTTTAAAAATGAAAACAAAAAAAACATTAAAAATCAGTTTTTTGTTCGGGATCATGATGTTGGCTTTTTTTGCCGGGGTTGGGTTGGCCAGTGCAGCAACCCGCACTTGGGATGGTGGGGGGGGGGATGACAACTGGAGTACGTGCGCGAACTGGAGCTTAGATACTTGTCCGGTGGCTAGTGATACTGTTACTTTTGATGGTACTTCTACAAAGACTTCAACAATTGATGCCAGTTTTTCTGCGTCATTAACCACGATAAACGTCAATGCTGGATATAGCGGAACTATCACAGCTGGTCGAGCCTTTACGGTTACCACCATCAATCAGGCCGCTGGTACAATAGATATGGGGAGTTCTTTAAATGCTTCTATTTATAACTTGAATCTTTCGGGAGGTACGTTTAACGGGAATACTTCCGCCGGATTTATACTCCACAGACCAACAATTTCCGGAGGTGCATTCATTGCTCCGACCGGTTGGTTGATGTCCGGAGACAGTTGGAGTATTACTGGAGGAACCTTCGATCATAATAATGGATCCATTCAATGGAATGCCGGCGGTTCAATAACATGGAATTTCCCAGGGGCAATCACATTGAATAATCTTAATATCGACGCTTGCGGTGGTTCTACTTGTGATAGTTATTACTTGACATTAGGATCATCAGATACTGTTACTATTGCAGGTGATTTAACCTTGGCTGATGGAGAATTACGGGGAGCGAATATACAATTAAAAGGCGATATTCTTGTTGGATCAAATTATGATGGTACTTTAAATGGTGCAACAATTAACATGACTGGTACGAGTGCCCAGAGTATTGATGCGACTGGTGCTACGACAAAAAACACAGGTACTATCGTAGTAAACAATGCCAGTGGAGTGAATTTACTCTCGCCGGTGACCATGCAAAATTTGACTGTTAGTAGCGGAACTTTAGATGTTGGAATTTACGGATTTGCATCAGTCAACGTTAATTATAATGGAGGTACAATTGCAAATAGTGGTGGAAATATTAATGTAACCGGCACATGGACGCACAGTTCCGGTACTTATAATTGTGGAAGTTATACAACGAATATTTATGCCGGAGTTTTTTCCGGAGGAACGTTTGATGGGCAAACATCTGGATTGACCGTTCATTTTGTAACAATTAACGGTGGAATATTCACCGCATCCAGTACGGGTACTTACAGCGGAGGAAACTGGATATATTCTTCCGGTACTTTTAATCATAACAACGGAACCGTTGTTCTAGACTCTGGTGGTCCGGTTACTTTTGATTTTCCGGGTGCGGTCTCTTTTAATAATTTGACGATCAATTGTTTGTTAGGGGGAGCTTGCGATAGCACATATACTTTTACTCTTGGGTCTTCAGATACGGTTACCATACTTGGCGACTTATCCTTGCAAAATGGTCGACTGCTCGGATCAAACATCCAATTAAAAGGTAATATAACAGTTGGCAGTAGTTATGACGGGACCTCTACGGGTGCAACAATCACCATGAGCGGAACTAGTGCGCAAACCATAAATGCTACCGGAGCAACGGCGAAAATTATCGGAAATATAGTTATCAATAATTCCGAAGGTGTCTCTCTTAGTTCAGGAGCCACAATGATCACACTAGGAGTAACCAGTGGCGAGTTTTCAATGGGTGCAAACGCACTAACAGTTAATAGTACTTTTTCTCAATCGGGCGGTATTTTTAATGGCGGTAGTGGTATATTAACAATTACAGGAGCGATGACTGTAAGTGGCGGTGATTTTTATGCCTCAAGTACCACAAATACTTTTTCTAATGCTTATACGCAATCGGGAGGAACCTTTCACGGGGGTGGTGGAAGAATTTATCAAGACGGCGCTCTTACTATAAATGTTGGAGCGACCTATGTTTCAACTTCCGAACAACTTCAATGCGGATCTCATTTTACTGTTGCAGAAGGTGGGGGAACCGATGCTTTTCAGCATAGTAATGGATGGGTGATGTTCAGAAACATGAATGGCGGCGTTGCCACGACAATCAATGTTGATAGCACAAGCACGGACGCCGATGAAATTTTTTACAATCTATATTTAACTCGAGGGGCTGGAGCATTAAACGGAACAACCAATGAGTTTTTGATTGTTGAAAATGCGTTGACGTTTAATGACGGAACTTGGGCCGGTGCCTCTGGAGCGTCCATTGAAGCCCGTGGAGATGTCTCTCTGACCTCAACCTTTGATGGCGGTGCCGGCTTATTAGTTTTCGGTGGAGGAAATTTGCAGTATCTGACGGTGGGAGCCAGTGCTGGCGGAGTTTTTAATGCCGACATAACCATCAACAAAACAGCGGGGACGTATGTTCAGCTAACCAGCAACGCACTAACTCTCGATGCCGCCAGTCAAGACCTAATCATTACCTCGGGTATTTTTAATACTTCCGGATTAAACCTAACCGTTAATGGCACCAGCAGCACATTGACAGTTGGAGCTAATGGGGGATTGTGTTTGCTCGGTAACGAGACGATTACCACTCTCGCCGGTCAACCAACTTTTGTAGTGGGGGGTACGATGCGCTATGCCGGCATCGCCGGTCCGTACACCATGAAAGATTGGGTCTACAACAACGCCACTTTAGACATTTCGCCCTACGACGGCGTTACGCAGACGAACTTTACCTTGCCAAATCATAAAATTTTTGCCGGAGCCGCAATAGGTCCAGCCGGGGTTCTTGTAACCGACGGAAGAAATTTAACAGTTACCGGATCGTTTTCTAATAACGGGACATTAAAAGTTCGTGGAAACGAGACCATTTCTTTAACAAATGATACGGATTCCGGAACAGTGCAATTTGTTGGCGATGCTGATGCTGGAGCGGATTCGTACACGGTTACAACTTTATCGCCAACTTATTACAACCTCACAATCAATTCAACCGATGGCGCTACTGATGTTTTTCAACTTGGCACGAATTTAGATGTTAATAATAATTTAACAATCACGGCAGGCAATTTTGATGTCTCTGTAGATAATCGCGCTTTAACCATTGGCGGTAATTTTTCTCGCGCAGGTACTTTTACGCCGCGTTCCGGGACCGTTACATTTGATGACGCAACAAAAACTTCCGTCATTTCAGGGAGCACATCTTTTTATGGGTTCAGATCGGTTACTCAGGATAAAAATATTCAATTTACAGCCGCTACGACTCAAACGGTTACCGGTCCTTTTACGTTAACCGGTGTTTCCGGGCATAAAGTTGTCTTACGAAGTACTTCGGATGGAAATTATTGGAATTTGAATGTGTCAGGCGCCCAGTCTGTTAGCTATGTAGACGCTAAAGATTCAGACGCTTCTAGCGGCAACGCCATTGTTGGTGGATCGACCAGTTTAGATTCCGGACATAACTTAAATTGGGTTTGGTTGATTTCTGTAAATTGGACATCGACCTCGCAAAGTGAAGCTGAATCTATAGGAGCACTAACTGTTACGGCATCGCTTAATGGAGTGACCGATTCAGACGTATCGGTACCGTATACAATCACCGGGACCGCAACAGGAGGTGGAGCTGATTACACAATCACGGCAAGTCCTATCACGATTCCCGCAGGACAACTTACCTCCAATATCACAATAAATGTGGTCGACGATACTTTTGACGAAAATAATGAAACCATAGTGATTACCATGGGGAATCCAACAAATGCAGCCAAAGGGGCGGATATCACGATCCATACCGCGACCCTACAAGATAATGAAGATCCTCCAACCGTCACTTTTACAGCGGCTACTCAATCTTCTGCAGAGTCCGTGGCATCGGTTACCGTGACCGCTCAATTGAATATGGAATCTAGGCTTGACGTTACGGTCCCTTTCACCCTTACCGGCACCGCCGTAGGGTCTGGCACCGATTACACCCTCATCACTGCAAGCCCAATCACTATTTCTTCAGGGGATACCACTAAAGATATTACATTTACCATCATTAATGATGCCCTTGATGAAGAGGATGAAACCATCATCATAACTATGGGATCCCCAACCAATGCCACCAAGGGCACAACTACAGTCCATACAGTAACCCTAATTGATGATGATACCCCTCCCAGTATTATAATTTCTGATAATTCCGTAGCTGAAAATGACACTACGGCAACAATCACTTTAACTATGACAGGCACCAGCTTGAGTGATGTTTCCGTGGATTATGCAACTTCAAATGGGACCGCAACGGCAGGCACTGATTATACGGCCGCTTCGGGCACTATTACTTGGACCGCAGGACAAACCGGAGATAAAACCTTTAATGTGCCTATCACAAATGACACTTCAGATGAAAACAATGAAACCGTAACGCTGACTCTTTCAAACCCTATTGTCGGAACAATCAGTGACGGAGAGGCAATTTTAACAATTAATGACAACGACGCTGAACCAACGGTCCAGTGGACCACTGCTTCACAAAGCGGGGTTGAATCTGTGGGTACATTAACTATTACTGCGCAACTTTCTGAGTCATCTGAATTCGACGTTACGGTCCCTTTTACTCTTTCGGGTACAGCGAGCAGCGGAGATTATTTTATTACCGCGTCTCCTATTACGATTACGGCCGGAAATATCACTGAAGATATTACAATCACAGTGGTCGATGATTCTCTTGATGAAAATAACGAAACCTTGATTGTTACAATGGGCTCCCCCACCAAGGCCACTCAAGGGACCACCACAGTGCACACCGCCACACTCAATGATAACGATGCGGGTCCAACGGTCCAGTGGACCGCTGCTTCACAAGGGGGACTTGAATCTGCTGGGACGCTCACGATTACGGCTCAACTGTCTACGGCCTCTGGGTTGGATATCTCTGTTCCTTTTACATTAGGAGATGGGACTGCTACCGGAGATGGAGCGGATTATTCAATTTCCGCCAGTCCAATCACTGTGATTGCAGGACAAACCACAGCCAATATCACTCTCTCTGTAGTGGATGATGTGATTGATGAAAGCAATGAAACTGTGATTGTTATCATGGGCTCTCCTACTAACGCGTCTCAAGGGGCGACCACCGTACACACTGCCACAATCAATGATAACGACAATGTTTCCATTGCTATCGTAGATAATTCTGTTTCTGAAAATGGATCTACAGCTGCAATTACAGTGACCATGACCGGAACCAGTTCAAGCACTGTTTCCGTGAATTATGCGACTTCAGAGGGAACGGCAACTGCCGGATCCGATTACACGGCTACTTCGGGAACGATCACATGGACGGCGGGACAAACCGGAGACAAAACTTTCAATGTATCCATTACTGATGATGGGCTTGATGAAAACAATGAAACCGTAATTCTTGCTCTTTCCAATGCGGTTAATTCAACTATTTCAGATGGAGACGGAGCGTTAACAATCAATGATAACGATGCTTCCCCCACCGTAACATGGACTTCTTCTTCTCAAAGTGGTCTTGAATCGGTAGGGACGTTGACCCTTACCGCGGAATTGTCTGCGGTCTCAGGGCGCAATGTATCCGTGCCTTATACTTTGAGTGGAACGGCGGCCGGAAATGGAACGGATTATTCGATCACCGCCAGCCCAATCACCATTACTGCGGGCCAAACCACGGCCAATATCACCCTCACCATCGTCAACGATACACTGGATGAAAATGACGAAACGGCGATTATTACCATGGGAGCGCCTACGAATGCCACACAAGGTGAAACGACTGTTCATACCGTCACCATTACAGACAATGACAATGCCCCCACAGTTGCATGGACGATAGACTCTCAATCCGCAGCTGAAGGAGCTTCCCCTCTTACCATTACCGCACAACTTTCTGCCGTGTCCGGGAAAGAAGTTACGATTCCTTTCACTCTTTCTGGGACTGCTATTGGAGATGGGACCGATTATTCCATCACGGCAAGTCCGATCACGATTTCTGCCGGTACCACAACTTCCAATATCATGGTGACATTGATGGATGACTCATTTAAGGAATCCACCGAAATTTTGATCCTAACTATGGATTCTCCCACCAATGCTACTCAAGGAGTTGTTACTTCCCACACTATTACCCTCAATGATAATGACACCACTCCCGCTGTGACCTGGACCGTTTCTTCTCAATTCGCTGCTGAAAGCACAGGGACTATGACAGTTACGGCGCAACTTTCCGCGTATTCCGATCTTGATGTGACGGTTCCCTTTACCCTTTCGGGGACAGCAACGGGGGATGACACCGATTACTCGATTTCCGTCAGTCCGATCACGATTTCTGCCGGGGATATTTCTTCCAATATCACAATCACACTCATTAATGACTCCATTGATGAAAACAATGAAACCGTGATTGTCACCATGGGGTCCCCTACCAACGCTATTCAAGGAGGTATCACGGTTCATACCGCCACAATTAATGACAATGATAATAGTCCAACTGTGACATGGACTTCTTCTTCTCAAGCCAGTGATGAAAATGTTGGGGTTGCGACCATCACAGCTCAGCTTTCTTCTGCATCTGGACTTGATGTTTCTGTCCCTTTTACTCTGACCGGAACAGCGACGGGAAGCGGAACGGATTATTCTATTACGGCAAGCCCCATTAGCATTACTGCAGGACAAACCACTGCCACTATCAGTATCGCCGTGGTCGACGATTCTCTTTATGAAGATAACGAAACAGTAATTGCCACCATGGGAAACCCGACCAATGCCAGCAAAGGCATTATTACCGTGAACACTTCAACGATCAATGATAATGATTTCGGGAGTATTCCGTCAGTTTCTTGGTCTGTAGATTCGCAATCTGCCTCAGAAGGGACAGCAACTATGACGATCACGGCTCAACTTTCAGCCACTTCAGGGAAAAATGTCACCATCCCTTTCACCCTTACCGGAACCGCGCTTGGGGGCGGAATTGATTACTCCAGCACCCCTTCTCCGATTACCATCACGACAGGGAATACCACTGCAACAATTACTCTTACCCTTTCTGATGATAACTTTAAAGAATTGTCCGAAACAATCATCGTAACCATGGGTTCTCCATCTAATGCCATCCTTGGGGCCACTACGATTCACACCGCAACAATTACGAATAATGATTCTTCACCTGGAGTAACTTGGACCTCGTCTTCTCAAACCATAAGCGAAGGAATTACAGAGATCACTCTAACTGCAGCACTTTCCGCCACATCGGAATCCGAAATAACGATTCCTTTTACATTAACCGGGACAGCGACTGGGGGCGGAACCGATTATTCCATTATGGAAAGCCCGATCATTGTTTCCCCCGGCGATCTTACCTCCAACATTACCGTAACGCTCATTGATGATTCTCTCGACGAAAACAATGAGACCGTTATTGTTACCATGGGGTCCCCCACTAACGCCATTCAAGGAACGGTCACAGTCCATACGATTACCATTGAGGACAACGATGCTCTTCCTTTTGTTCAATGGACTGCCGCTTCTCAATCCGCAAATGAAAATGCCGGAACCATGACAGTCACCGCGCAACTTTCTTCCGCGTCAGGGAAAGATGTTACAGTTCCTTTTACTCTTTCCGGAACTGCCACGGGAAATGGGACTGATTATTCCATTACCTCCAGTCCCATTACGATCACCGCAGGTCAAACCACGGCCGCGATCACGATCACCATAGTTAATGATGTTCTTGATGAAAGTGATGAAACCGTTATTGTCACCATGGGGTCCCCTACCAATGCTACGGCAGGCGTTACGACGGTTCATACCTCTACCATTAATGATAACGACGAGATCCCAACCGTAACATGGACCACTTCTTCTCAATCTACGAGTGAAGAGATTTCCACAGTCACGCTCACGGCTCAACTTTCTGTCACCTCAGGTCAAGATGTTAGTGTTCCTTTCATTCTTACCGGAACCGCCATCGGAAACGGGACGGACTATTCTATCACCTCTTCTCCCCTTATCATTGCATCGGGTACGACCACTTCTAATATTACCATCACACTCAATAATGATTCCTTTAAAGAATCCAATGAGACCGTGATTGTTACCATGGACACTCCGATTAATGCCATCCCAGGATCGACTACGGCTTTTACGTTAACTATTGAAAATAATGATACCGTTCCTTTAGTGTATTTCACTTCTTCTTCTCAACTTGTAAGTGAAGGGAGCCCTACGGCCACGGTTACGGCACAACTTTCCGCTGCGATTGAGACGGATGTCACAGTCCCTTTTACAATTACAGGGACATCCACGGGAGACGGTACTGATTATTCCATCACGGCCTCGCCTCTTACCATTCCCGCGGGGAATACCACTGCCGATGTCACAATTACGCTCAACGATGACTTGATTGATGAAGATGCAGAAACAATTATTATCACCATGGGAAATCCGGTCAACGCCACTGTCGGGGACATCACCGTCCACACCGCTACGATCAATGACAACGATGCCACTCCTACGGTTTCTTGGACTGTAGTTTCTCAAGATGCGTCAGAAAATGATGGGACCATAACTGTCACTGCTCAAATCTCGGATTATTCCGCCTTTGACGTAATCGTTCCCTTTACTGTTTCCGGGACATCGACAGGGAGTGGGGTTGATTATTCTATCACCGAATCTCCGGTTATTATTCCTTCGGGTTCCCTAACCTCAGGAGCAACAATTACTCTCGCAGATGATCTTATGGATGAAGTGAATGAAACCGTGATTCTAACCATGGGAGAACCGATCAATGCAACCGCAGGAGGAACTATCGAGCAAACCGCGATTATCGTCGATGACGATAATCCGCCTTTAGTGGTATGGACAACTTCTTCTCAATCTATCGAGGAGAATGTCGAAACCATAACCGTTACCGCTCAACTTTCCACTGCTTCAAGCCATGATATCACTGTGCCTTTCATCGTCACAGGAACTGCAACGGGAATCGAGACCGATTATTCCATAACCGCAAGCCCGATTACAATTACTGCGGGCCAAACTTCCGCCAATGTCACTATTACTGTGATCAATGATGAATTTGATGAACCTGCAGAGACCGTCATTCTCACTATGGAATCTCCGACCAACGCTTCTCTGGGCGCGATCACGGTTCATACTGCAACTATCAATATCAGCGATACGCCTCCGCCTACCGTAAGCTGGACAGTTGCGAATCAATCCGTTAATGAAGAAATCGGGACTGTGACGATCACCGCACAACTTGCTTATACTTCGCCGCTCGATGTTACAGTTCCTTTTACTCTTTCCGGAACCGCGACCGAGAATGAAATTGACTACTCAATCACTGAAAGCCCATTGGTCATTCCCGCGGGACAACTTTCAGCGAGTATAATCCTCACTCTTACGAATGATGCGCTTGATGAGGATGCTGAAACTGTCATTGTCACGATGGGATCTCCCACGAATGCCACTCAGGGTTCTACTACGGTTCATACTGCAACCATCAATGATAACGATGCCACTCCCCTTGTGACTTGGGATTCTTCCTCTCAATCCGTAGATGAAAATGGTATGACTGTTACCCTTACCGCCTCACTTTCCGCCGCTTCCGGACGAGAGATTACTCTTCCCTTGGAATTTTCAGGAACCGCGACCGGAGATAATATCGATTATTCCCCTTCCGTTTCCTCTATTACAATCTCCGCGGGATCAACCTCGGGAACTGTTATCTTTACTCTTGTGAACGACATTTTGGATGAAGGAAATGAAACGATTATCGCGACACTATCCACTCCAATCAACGCCGATCTTGGAGCCATTCTCGTTCATACTGTGACCCTCAATGATAATCCCGTTACTCCTACAGTTTCTTCGGTTGGGGCGTCAGAAGTAACGGACGGAAGCGGCAAAGTAACAATCTCGTTCACCATCGATGATCCCAATGATGATGACACATTACAAGTCTTGGTTGAATACAATGTTGGAATGGGATGGAATAAGGCGACCCTCGCCCTTTCTCCTTTTATTGCTACTTATGGAACTCCCACTGTGGTGAATGCAAACTCCTATCAAATCGGAGATGAAGGAAATTATATTCTCACTTCTTCCGGAGCCAATACGATCGTTGTTATTTGGGATTCAACTTCCAATATCGCTAATTTTGATATCACTAATGCCCAAATCCGAATCACTCCTTATGATGGGAATATTGCAGGCGCAACGGTTATCTCCTCCAATTTTGTACTGGATCAAAAATCCCCAACCAATGGACTTTCCGATCTTTATGTTTCTGAAATCAATACCAATGACGTCCGACTTGCATGGACAGCGATAACAAACGAAACCCATTTCGATTATTATGAAATCTTCTATAAACCGATTTCCAGCTCTTTCTATACTTCTTATTCCACACTCACGGATATGACCACCTCCGGGACTTCAATTGCGGGCTTGAATACGGGAAGCTCTTATAATGTTTACATAAAAGCCGTGGATGATTATGGAAATTATTCATTGTCTCAAATTTTAACCGTAACAACGGATTCAGCGACTCATACAGGGAACTCCACAAATATCGGAGGGGATGGTGGATGGCACCCCACTCAAACGCACGGATCCTCTAATGAAGACGACACTGTTTATCCTTTACCGGTTGAGCCTGAGATTTCAACTGTGCTTCAAGAATTTGAAATGGAATGGGAGTCTCAACATTTGGAAGGCCATTGGGCTGAGACTTATTTGAAAAATTTCCTTGAGCAAACCTTATTGACCAAAATTTTAAACGGTGACTACGAAGGAGCGAGCGAACTTGCGGTTTTAAGTTATTTTCTCGAGCCGGATCGACAAGTTTCTCGTATTGAATTTTTGAAATCCGCCATGGATTTATTGGGCATATCTGTCGACGGGTATGGGGCTTCCACCTCATTCAAAGATATTTCAATCAATACGCAAGAAAGCGCCTACATTGAAAAAGCTTATGCACTCGGAATCATCAAGGGGTATCCGGACGGGACCTTTAAGCCCCTTCAAGTCATTAATCGCGCTGAAGCTCTTAAAATTGCTATCAACCTTTCCTTCCAGGAGGTTCCCCTGTTGTATGGAGATGAATTGTTGGCCTACTATGAATTACCTGAAAATCCATTCTCGGATGTCTCGATCGATGCTTGGTATGCACCTTATATTTTATACGCGTATTCCAATAGAATTGTTATCGGGTATGGAGACAAAACGTTTAAACCGGATCGGCTCATCTCTTTAGGAGAAACCGCTAAGATCATCACGCTGGTGATGGCACTATAAATTTAAAAATTTCTTTTTCCAGCGCCAGGATCGCCTCTCGGCGTTGCTTTTCTTCGGGCGAAACCGACTCTCCCGGATGATGCCGTTTATGGCCCTCGTCAAAACGTTCTTGCAGGGAGACAATTTGGTCGTGAGCCACGCGTTTGTCTGCGTAATACAATATTTTTTCCTCCCACGTGCGAGGCGGGGTATCGCTGAGAATGCAGGTGTATTTATGGCGAGCCACAATGTCCGCCAGTTCCTCTTCGCCACGTTTTCGTAAAATGTCGGCCGCGGCGTCCGCATGATGCCAGCCTTTGTATTGTTCCCGAAGTGCTTTCCAAATTTCCCGATCTTCAGGCGTTCCCAGGGTGTCAGGATCTTTTTTGAAATCCACCACGCGCACCATGTCGTGAATCATGCCTGCGATCCACACTTTTTCCGGGTCTACTTGCTCCCCGACCTTTTTTAATTTTTTCGCCAAATCTTCTCCCAATTGAGCCACCTTTTCGGAATGTTCCCGAATGTGCGCTGGCGTATGAAATTCATCCAACCATTTTTCAACTTCATTTCTTTTCATGGGTGATTTCGTTAATAATGAGTTTTCGTTCATTTTCATTCGTAATAATAAATTTCACTTCGAGCCGCGGCATTGGTAAATGCGGTTGAATCCGGTCGCTCCATTCCACCACCACCAGCGTGTTTTGATCCAGTAAATCCCGCCACCAATCCACCGGAAAATCTTCGAGTTTTTCACATCGATAGAAGTCACAGTGATGAATAATATTTTCGCCGGATTGATACGTAAAAACCGTGGTAAATGTTGGGCTTTTGATCATGTTTTCCGCCACATTCAAAGCGCGGCCGATGCCTTTCATTAAACACGTTTTTCCGCTGCCGAGCTCCCCTTCCAAGCAAATGAGGCGATGTTCCGGAAACTCCTCCATAAGTTTTTCTCCGAGTTGAATCGTTTCTTTGGGTGATTTTGAAAGCCATTCCATACGGATATTTTGCCCGATTCTCCTTGATTTTAAAAGAGAAAAGAGGTAAAATTAGTAGATAAAATAAATATTAAAAACCAAATCTTTTATGATGTTCTTTCCTTCCTCGGAGCGTTCCCGAAAATTGTGGCGCGATCATAAAAAAGGCTGGGTTTTAGTGCTCATGCTCTTGATGAGTTCGACTTTTTTGGTGAAACAAACCACGTATCTCCAGATGAGCATCATGACTACCCCTCAACATGCGGCGTTTGATGGCACCACGTACCCCATCGCTCAAGTGCCGGATTGGTTGAACACGACTTCCACGGAACAAAAACTCACTTACTCCGAACTTTCTTCAAGTAAATTGGTCGAAATCCCAAGTTACGAACCCTCTCGGTTGCGAACGGAAACTTCGTCTCTCGATTGGGGTGATACGTATGACGATTACACTCGCGAGATGAAACTCACTTATCCCGTGGTGTATGCGGGAACTTATGAAATGGATTGGATTGAAGGAGCCGGGAGCCATCCGGCGGTGGATATCAAAACCGTGAGAGGCACTCCCGTATATGCCATTATGAATGGCGTGGTGGACAAAACGGTCCACTCGGATTCGGGGTATGGAAATCTTGTAGTGCTTCGCCACAACGACGTCCCAACCCTTGAGCACGATTATGAGACCACAACGCTTTATTCCGGATACGCGCATCTCGACACCATTTTGGTGGCTGATGGGGATGTAGTGACTAAAGGTCAGCAAATCGGAACCGTTGGAGACACCGGGACCGCCACAACCCATCATCTTCATTTTCAGATGGACAACAGCGATGCGCCCTGGCATTTGTATTGGCCTTTTACCACCGCGGAATCCAACACCGTGGGTGGATTTTGGGAGGCGGTGAATAAAGGACTCGGGCTCAATAATGTCTATGCCTATACCGTGAATCCCATTGAGTATGTGGAAACTTATCTTGATGCAACGACCGTTCTTACCCATGCGGACACATCGAATACGGAAACGACAAACGATTCTGCGACAAATACAACTTCAACCCCTGCGACAAATACGACAACGACAACAACTACTACGACTACTACAACTTCTTCGGATAACGATTCTTACACTTCTCCCTTTTTTGCAATTGGAGTGGAAGCACCGGAAACCATCGCAAACCACACTCAAAGTGAAATTAAGGTGTCTTTACAAGATGAACGCGGAGAACTTGTCAGAACCGCCACGTTCAACAGCCCGATTAAAATTTCGATTTCAGACTCGAGTGTTTTAAGTGTTTTTCCGAATGAGCTGTCATGGCCCATGTTCACGACCGGGGAAACCCTTCTCACGATCTCCGGTCAAAAATCCGGAACCTCGACATTGACGTTTTCCTTTTTGGGAAAAGAATTCGCCTCCACCACGATTGCAGTGAGTCCGGAATCCCAAACGCTTTCTTCCTTTGGCATTGAAATAGAAGGAGGCTTTTATATCAATTCTCCTATGTCTGTGGCCGTTGTGGCCTTAAACGCCGAAGGAGAACGTATCTTAAGTGTGGATACGACAGATCCCATTTATCTTGAAGTGATCAAGGGAAAAGGGGATCTTTCCCGTTCCGTACTCGCGGCCAGCGACTTTGAAAATGGAATTGCCACGGTGACATTCACTCCCACGGAAGGAGATAATTTTATGCTTCAAGTGTCTTACGGTGACTCCAAGGAAACGAGCGGGTTGATTTCGGGGTCATTGTTCAAAGATGTTTCAGATAATCATGTGTATTACGATGCGATTCGTTATCTTAAAAAAACCGGAGTCATTCAGGGTTATCCGGACAGCACTTTTCGTTCCGAGAGCCCGGTTTCTCGCGTCGAGGCTTTAAAAATGATTTTTGTGGCGCTCAATAAAGAAACGATGAGCGGTACGACTTTAAAATTCCCGGACACGGATTCCACCACGTGGTACGCGCCTTATGTGGCGAGTGCGCAACGCGATGGCATCATTCAAGGTTATCCGGACGGCACGTTTAAGCCAACCAATGAAGTGAATCGCGTTGAATTCATCAAAATGTTGACCTTGGCCATGGACACGGATGTGGACCCGGTGGTGGCAGAAGATCCTTACAATGATGTTCATTATCTTGATTGGTATGCCCCGTACGCGCAATTCGTAAAAGAAACCAATATTGCGCCGTGGGATTCCAACAACCTTAAGCCTTCAGACTCCATGACGCGCGGCGAAGTGGCGGAAATGCTCTATCGCATGATGGCCATCAAAAATAATGAGGCTGAGAGTTACAGCCGGATGCTGGTGTTGGAGTAAATCTAAGATAATTCCAGTACTCTTTTTTAATTCCCCACGCACCATAGCCACCCCACGTTGATGACGGTCTAACAATACTCATCAAAAAACAAGGGTCCCAGGGCATATTGCCTGGCCCGCATAAGGACTTTTGTTTATTTTTTTGACTAATTTGTATTTTTATTATATAAATATCCCTATTTTAAAAGGATATTTTTTATTTATGCCCTCACGACACCCCCTCACCCCTGTAGGAACATTCAATGGTTGCCATGTGTCCCGTGGCGCGCCTGTCGGTGATGGAAATCTTATTGATTCTTTACGAGAGATCGGGCAATTAACTCCTGCAATCATAGATAATGATACCCTCTCTGAGCTTATTTGCCCGAGAACGATTGAAGAAGCGGAATCCGCTCTTTTTTATCATGCAGACATTGCCAGAGATTCTCTCCCTTTTGATCCTATCCGAGAAAGAATTCGGGAAGCGCTACGAGCTATTGTTGGCTATGTATTTCAGAACTATTCTCTCCCTACAAATCCCGGCCCCATTTTAGATATAGGGTGCGGACCTTCCGGGGAAATGGTTCATGGCTTATTTCCTCGAACGATTGATCGCTCTGTTTGTTATGAAATCGATGGAAATCCTCGTGCTATTGAAGAACATCATCGACGCCATCCTGCAGCCCAAAAACGAGCGCAACGAGCATCGTACTTAAATTTAAGATTAAACAATGAGTTGAGTTTGATTACCGGACTTTCTTCTTTGGATTCCACTTCATTTATGGGACAAGCCATTTTAAAAATACGAAACGCATTGAAAGAAGGCGGATTTCTTTTCCATCTACAAGATGTTTCTCCCAGCTTCAGCTCTTGTCTTGAAGAAATGATTTTTTCAGGAGAACCTTTCCCTTATCATGTTGAATGTTTGGACCCTGAAGCAATGAGACCGAATGGTTCTCTCACCGGGCGACATTCTTTAGATAAAATTGTGGCCTACCGAACCCAAAAAGGGCCCCTTCCTGTGGCCGAATTATTCCGAAGGCGATTGGGCCGTGCTATTCAAGGGACTCCAGGATTAGAACTTATTGCTAATGAATGGATCACAGCTCATAGTATTGCACCTTTCCCCGGGAAAGGAGGTGTTTTTTATTCCGGAGCTTTTTCTCCTCATTCCATGCCTGGGCATCAAATGGTTTCAGGGGTGGTTACGATTGCGCGAAAAAAGGCTGCTTAAAATTATTTAACTACGCATTTTCATGCTTGAACCCGAGCCAAGGCTAACGACGCCGGATGATGCGAAATTTGAGATTATTCATCGTGTCCTCCATGATGAAACTCTATTGAGAAGCATTGAAACTTTTACGGGAATTTCAACGATTCGCAGTTAGCACTTATCTCTTTTAAATCCAGGAAGACAATTTAAAGTTATCTATCTACTCGAGATTTCAGATGGGACAAAAATAGGAAAAGTGATTGTAAAATTCCATCGTCGGAATCTCCCTGACCGATTTGAACGGGAAGTATCTCCAAGGGCTAATCCAGCCATTCAACCGTTTGCTCCAACCTTTTTAGGAACCAGTGTTGATGTTAAAAGCACCCCCAGAAATCATTGCTTCCAAGGAGAAGACCATCGTCTTTTTATTGAAGCCTTTGTTCCGGGGAAAGACTTGAGAGAACTTTATGAAGAAGAGCCCATATTAAGATACGTTTCGGCAGGAATCGCTGTTGCAAGATACCGTGCGTTAGGTCGCATTACACAGACATTGGGATGGACACTTTCGAATATGCACCCGGGAAATATTCGATTCAGCAGATACGACGACAAAAAAGCTCTTATTGTGGATTGGGGAGGACAAACAGAAGGGGTAGACATGCAAAAATATACTGATCTAATCGATAGAACGATTTACGGTCCCTTTTTAAAACAATAGTGTAACGCGGGGTAGGGTAACTTTTTCAAAACCCAATCTGATTCAACGGATGTTTCAGGATTTGTTCCCTCATGTGATGAACGGAAGCGGACAAATAAATCGTTGTGGTTTTAATGTCTGAATGGCCCATCATCTTCGAAAGCGTATACAGGTCACAGCCGCCCTCCAACATCAAAGTCGCAAACGTGTGGCGCAATCGATGAGACGAAAAATTGATATTCGATTTCTTACGGATACGGGCAACCACCCGCGCAAGAGAATGATAAGTAAAAGCGTTATTCCCTCTCAAACCTGTAAAAAAATAAAGAGACTCCTTTTTTAACCGAGCCTTATCCTTCACGTATTCCATCAAAAAATGCTTCAATGCCGCACACATGGGAACCACCCTCCCCTTTCCGCCCTTCCCACGAGCCACACAGATAAGATTGTTTTCAAAATCAACTTCCGGGACTCTCAAATTCAAGACTTCCATTGCTCTCAACCCCGAATAAATCATCATGGCGAAAATGGCACGGTTCCGATAAGCCTCGTGTTGATACTCGTAATGCAACCCAAAAGACCAATCGAGAATATCAAGCGCCTCTTGGCGAGATACCCGTTTGGGAAGCTTTTTATCCAATCTTGGCTTTTCAATGGGCTCAATCGGATTCGTCGGGATGTAACCTCTCTTAACGCACCATTTCAGGAAAGATTTGATGGCTTTATGGTGACAAATGAAACTCTCCGGCATCCACTTTTTTTGCAACAAACCATGATACAAAAATGCCCTGAGATTATCGGTTGTGACTTGTTCCAAGTCTTCGATATTCCCATGAAATCTCAAATAAGCCTTAAAGCAAACTTTATACCATTGGATTGTGGCAGGACTGAAATTTTTGATGTAACGCCGCTCGTCACAAAACTGCTCGTGAAGCGGTAAAATTTTCATATTCATAAAATTGCCGACGCCAGTAAGACTTTGGCAATAGGTCGTGGGTTCGAGGGTCGAATTCGTTCTTTTGGCTTATGGACGCCATTTTGGTACCCGCGGCAGGAATCGAACCTGCGGCCAATAGCTTAGAAGGCTACTGCTCTATCCCCTGAGCTACGCGGGCCTATTGAAAATACAATCCTTCCTTATTATACCTTTTTTTTAAGAGGACTTCGAGAGATTATAAAAAATTGTTTAGCGGGAGGCGAGAAGCTTTATCTTGATAAGGGCAATCGGGAAGGAAGAATTTTTGTTCAAATGGGAGCGAAACGCCTCGCAGACCCGCAGTCCCACGCAGGGGGACGAAGGGTCCATTGAATTCGAATTCAAAAATTCAGAATGCGACACTCCATTTCATTGCGTGTCTGTTCACAAAAATTTTCCTCTCCCTCTTGCCTAAAAATATTCTCAAAAATCCCGGGGCCTCACCATGACAGCGCCGACCAATTCATATAAGATGTTTTTGTGAAATCTTCCTCCTCCCCTTCTCGATTCGATTTTTTCTTCGATCTCTACGTTAAAGTCGGGATTTTGCTCGGAGGCGTTATTTTTTCGACGCACAGCGTTTTGGGCTTTGTTTTGCCCAAAATCATTGTATTTCAAGGATTTCTCATCTTAGGTTTGACACTTTTGTGGATCGCACGGAAACCCGACCTTCGCGCCCTGTGGCGCTCATGGCCCGGACGAGTTGTTTTGCTTTATTTTGGGCTTCTTTGTGCGTATACATTTTTTTCAATCACTCCTTTGATCAGCTTTTTTGGCGCGTCACCGGAATTGCAGGGATTGCTCACTCAAATTCTCTATTTTTCAGCGTTTATTTTTGCCTTGGCGTATGCAAAATCTCTTTATCGTCCCCTGCTTTTACTCAATGGCGTGGTGGTTTTTTACGGATTGTTGCAGCTCTTGCACCTCGATCCTTGGGCCGCGGCGTGGGATGCGGAAGGATTTTTGGGTCGAATTTTTAGTACCCTGGGAAATCCCAATTTTCTGGGGTCTTTTATCGTACTCACGCTCCCCATTCTTTTTGAAAAAATAAAACAACATAAAAGCTTTGGGCTTTTGATTGTAGCCAACTTGATTGTTCTAATCGGAACCGCGAGCAAAGCGGCGCTGATTGGATTGATTGTGGTTGGAGTTTTAGCGCTTTTTTCTTATGCTTCAAGCCTGCGCCAAATCCAGGCCAAAATATGGATCGGTTCTGGATTGATTTTTGCACTGCTTATCGCATTCACGGTTTACACTTTTCATGAACGAAATCGGGTGGATTTTGAAGCGTTTCGCTCGTTTGGCGCCCGAGAAGTGATTTGGGGCGACACGATTGAAATGATTCAAGCAAGACCTCTTGGCTACGGACTGGAGACTTTTTCGCTTGTTTATCCGCAATTTCAGAGTCCTGAGTTTTTTGAGTATGAAAAATTCACCTCCTCCGCGGATCGTGCTCACAACTTGATTCTTGATTTGTGGGTCGCGGCCGGGCCCTTAGCTCCCCTTCTTTTTTTAATTCTCTTGGGACTTTTAATTAAAATCGGTTATCGCTCTCCGGAAACGCGCGGGACTATTTTAGGATTGATCGGGTATGTGGTTTCGCTTTTGTTCGGATTTGAAACCTTTCTCACCGGCATAGTGTTTTGGATGATGATTGGATTCATTGTTTCGAAAATTTCTCTACCCATGCCTTCGCACAAATCCGTGATTTTTTCTCGTATGATTTTTGGGTTGATGATTGCGGTTTTGATCGTAACGATCCCTTTCCCGATCCGTCATTTTCAGGCGGATCGATACTATACTCAGGCTGAAGCGACTTTAAATTCCGCATGGGATCAATCGGTTATTGCTTATTCTCGCGCTATTTCTTTATATCCTTACGATTTGATTTATCCTTTAAAGGATATTGAAGTGCACTTAGTCATTTTAGAAAACGTAGAAGATCCCCATGATGAAATCGGCGAAGATATCTCAAAATTCATTGAAGAAAGCCTTGAAGAACTCAGACCTTTTGATCGAGGATTTGGGGCTTCGCCATTTCTTTTAGAGGCTTGGTTTATAATGCTGACCGGAGATCCCGAAACGGTTGAACCTCTTTTGGAACAAGGGCGCACTTTGGCTCCGAATCAACCGAATACCTATAAAATCACGGGGCATATTTATGAACTGCTTGGGAAAACCGAACAAGCGGCACTTGAATATGAAAAAATCCGCGCCCTTCTCCCGTCTTACCTTGAAGATGAGACGAGCGATGCTTCACGCATTTTTCGGAAAGAAAACACTTGGCTAAATGGCTTAATTATGGTAAAATGATATTGTTACAGGTTAATTTTTAACACAAAAACCAATGAAAAAGTCGATGTTCTCTCCCCTTTTAATCGTGGCCGGATTCGGCCTCGTTATTTTGGGTTCTTTCTATGCTTGGAATTCCGGGAATGGAAATATGCCGACCGATGTTCTCGGGACAACCGCGAGTGAAACCACTCTTCTTGAGATTCAACTCGATGCGGAAAAAGTGGACCTAACCACTAAGGGAACTTATACCTTTACCTCCTATGGGATTTATTCAACCACAACAGTGCCTATCAATACCTCATGGACTCTTGCGAATACGAGCCTCGGGACGCTTTCTTGCGGAGATGAACAAGCCAAGACCTGCACATTTACCGCAGGATCCACAGAGGGCACCACCACTTTAACCGCTTCTCAAGAAGAAAATGAAACGACCCTCACCGATTCAGCCACGATTTCCGTGACCGCACCGGTGGTCAATCCTTATAAAGACTCTCTCCCCACCTGGGCGCAAACTTCCATTGTTTCGATGTACAATGCGGGGATCATGACCGGCTACAATGATGGAAATTTTGGAGTTTCGGATTCATTGACCAATGCACAAGTGGTGACACTCTTGTATCGATTGCTTGTCTACACCGGAAGTATTAATGACTCCGATCTCACTACAGACAAAACCTGTGCTGTGTATACAGACGTACCCAAGACTCATTATGCCTATACTCCCATCTGCTATTTTTATCGTGAAGGATGGATCGACTCTACAAGCACCAAGTTCAATCCAACCCAAATGGTTTCTCGTGGCACGATGAGCGCTTATGTATATAAGGTATTTGGCACAATCTTGGATGTCGAAAACAGCGCTTCTCTTTATAATAGTTCTTATAGTTTTACGGATGTTAAATCCACCAGTCCCTATTATACGGCAGTGCAATCTTTAAGCACGGCTGGCATTATGACCGGATATGGAAATAGCCAATTTGGCTTGAATGTTAATGTGAATCGAGCCGAAGCTGCGGTGATTTTAAAACGTCTTTTTGATTTATTGAATGCTTCCGAAGAGGAGGCGGAACCGATGGAGGAAATCGATGAAGAAAGTTCCCTTTTTACGACGTGCTCGAATGAATCGTATGTGAGAAATGAATTGGTGAAACTTTTGGGCGACGACTTGTCTGTTTTTGAATTGCGAACTTTTGATGCGGATGAATTGGAGGAAGCCCTCGATGATGAAAAAATCGATTTTGTGCTGGCTAAAGAAGATGGATCTTTAACCTCAAAAACGCTCACTTTTACTTATAGCCCACTCCTTGAGGACGATATCACGGTAGGGGCCGGGAAAATAAAAGGAAACACCTATTCCATCCTCGATCTTCCCAAAGAATTGTCCTACCAAGTGGCGTGTGACAAAACGGTTGGATTGTGCGGCGTGCTTACGATTTTGGACGAAGAAGGCACGCAAATCGAAGGCGCATTCATGGATACGGAATCGGGTTTAAGCCTAATTGAACCTGCAGACAACTTGATTCGCCTCTTGGGCGGTACGGAAAGTGAAGCGGCCGGGGCTCGCGGTTGTCATGTGATTTATAACAGTGCCAATCATGTGGATGTTTTGGCCGGAGAAGATTCTTGTACGACAGAGGAAGCCACTGCTTGGTTGCCTCAAATTCCTCAAGCCAATGCCGAAGATGATGAAATATTGGAAGCGGAAATCCAAATCATGTTGGATTCGGATGCCGAATTTTACAAAATCAATGAAGATACCATCTGGTCTCGCCAACGCTCCATTCTGGCGGGCGTGAATCTTGTGTACGGGTTTGTGGAACCGGTCGGAAATGCGGATTTTAATATCCTATTTAAAATTGCCGGGCAAGAAACATGGTTGGATGGTTATGGGCCAACGACCACGAATAAAGTAGAACTGGCGGATGAAATCAACGAAGACGATTATTATATGATTCACCACCCGGATCCGGATAAAAATGAGATCAGTTTCTATTATGTTGGGTATGACATGGATACCGGTATCGCGGGACGAGCCGGCGGAGTTGGAACTTTTTGCGGGGAAGAAGATGAAAATCGAATCCACGCGTGGGGGCAACAGGTTACGGATGTGGATGGAGGGTATCAATTCGCGACTTATTATGGACGATTTGTGGTTTCCGCACATGAAATTGGACACCTTCTCAATGCTACTCATGAAGATGCTCTCATCAATACGTGTGGCGTCGGGTTATGGGAACATGTGTGTGGATCCACGATCATGGCCAGCGGAGCCGCGGGTGGAGCCGATCCCGATGATCGCATGCCGTTTTTCAGCCCGACGAATAGCGAAAGGGTGAGAGATTGTGTGGACGATGCGCTATGAAATGCGCTATTTTTGACGCATGACGATTCACTCGGTTAATCCCGTGCCTCCTCCGCCCCGCGATGTCTCTCCCGAGCCAGCGGAAGAGGTGCAAGAAAAAAAACTCGACATTACGTTGCGTCCGCAAACTTTTGCGGATTATATTGGCCAACCCGAGATCAAACGAAATCTGACCATTGCGATCCAAGCGGCCAAGCAACGCAAAGAACCGCTGGAGCATATTTTGGTGCACGGATCTCCGGGATTGGGAAAGACCACACTCGCTCATGTGATCACTCATGAGATGGGGGCAAATATTCGTGTGACGTCCGGGCCGGCCTTGGAGCGCCAAGGTGATATTGCGGCCATCATCACCAATCTTGAGGAAAACGATGTGCTTTTTATTGATGAAATCCATCGACTGCGCCCGATCGTGGAAGAAACCTTGTACAGCGCTATGGAGGATTATTCGATTGATATTATTTTGGGAAAAGGCCCGTCCGCGCGATCGATGCGACTCAATTTGCCACGGTTCACCTTGATTGGAGCAACCACCAAGTTGAGTCTTTTGTCTTCGCCGTTGCGCGATCGTTTCGGGCATGTGTATCGCCTCGATTTTTACGCCTCAGATGAAATTGAAGCCATCATTCACCGCTCCGCATCACTCCTTGAAATGGATATCAATAAAGATGCGGTGGCACGATTGGCGCAATCGTCTCGGCAAACGCCTCGTATTGCAAATCGTTTATTGCGACGCATTCGAGATTTTGCGTGTGTTGAAGGCACGATCACGGTGACCCTTCCTCTGGTTGAAAAAACGTTAAAATATATGGGAATCGATGCCTTGGGGCTGGATTCCACAGATCGTACTATTTTGAAAACCGTGATTGAAAAATTCAATGGAGGTCCGGTGGGGCTGAATACGCTGGCGGCCGCGACCCATGAAGAATCCGAAACCCTGGAAGATATTTACGAGCCTTTTCTCCTCCAATGCGGCTTTTTGGAGCGTACCCCTCGCGGCCGCCTCGTCACGTCTCGCGCTTATCACCACCTTGGTCTTCTTCGCAAATAATATCTCTCTTCACCCCTTAATTTTTTCCTTTATGCACTCCCCTTTTTGGTTTAAACGGACCGCCATTCTTTTATTGGGAATGACCTTGGTTCTTCCCGGCTGTTTTTTCTCCTCAGAAGATGACACTCAAGTGGATTCCGTTTTTACGGTCGAGACATTTGAAGGCACTCTTTATTCTTTGGGAAATCCAAGTGTTTCGGAAGAAGAAGAAAATGTCCCCACTCATTTATTGGGGTTGGAAAATGGCACAATGATTTATGCGTATAGTGCCTCCTCAACTGTGGATTTGGATGATCCTTCTTATAAAGGAGTAAAAGTCCGCGTGACCGGGAATCTTTATCTCGCGTCCGAGGAATCCGATAAAGACACCCTTGGCATCACCAAAATCGAACTCGTCACCCTCGAAACCGCCACAACTTCCGCCGCAGTGGAAATGAAAACTTTCCGTCACAGCACTTTAAATTTCACGATTTCTTACCGCAGTGATTGGGAATTACAAGAAGGCACAGTCAATGGAACCGGCACTGCAGTTACTTTCACCGCTCCTGTTTCTTTGGCGACTGACACAGACCTCGACACGCTCGACATTCCTCGGGACACCATTTCGATTAAGGTTTTAGAAAATCTTCAATCTCTTCCAATTGAAGAATGGTATGCCATCTATGCCACGGCTTCTTCGTGGTCCGAAGCGGAAATTTACAGCAAGAGCATGGTTTCCAGAGATCAGCTCCCTGCTGTCAAATCTTCCACCTCAGATGCGGATCCTGTTTATTTTGTGGCCTATGAAACCACTATTTTCGAGATCTCTCATTCTGCGGTTCAAACCGATTACAAACTCGAATATTCCACCTTATTTTCCGACATGCTCTACTCGTTTGATGTTCACGGCGTGGATGAAATTGTCCCCACTGTGACAACTGCGCCAACAACCGAGATTCCAACTGACGACTCAACGGAGACTCCTACGGATAACACTTCTACTGACACGCCCATAACCCCCACTTCCTCCGACCATCAAGCCACGATTGAAGCTCTCAAAACTCAACTCAATTATTTGATCCCGGATCCCGGCAACTGGGTTCCTACGCGCTATTCTTTTGCAGAGCCCGATTATGTTTATGTGGAATATCAAGATTCCACCACAGGCACCAAAGGCCGTATTCTTGTTCGTGACTATTGGGAAAGAAATGCCGAGCCTTTCCAATTACTTGCGGTATTCAAAGAAGGCGAAACCACGGATTGGACTTTGGTTTCCGGCACCAACGAAGCGTCCGGCTTGCCCCAAACCTCGGTCAATGCCGAGAGTGGCCAATCGTATTCCATTCCTGAAGGTTATGCTCTTTTTGAAAGCTCCAGCCTCCAATTTTCCATGCCTTATCCTTCCCAGTGGTATTACTCACGTTCGGGAGATTCCTTTTATTTCAGTGATAAACCCGCGGATGTAAGCAATGCATTGGTGACATTAACAATTCTTTCAACTCCTGTGGCAGCGTATCGTGCGTATGAAACCACAGTTGAAACTCAATCTTTGGACGCTCAACGCTATATAATCGAAGCTCCTCGGGACGATTCCAGCGGATATTCATTTATTGGATTTCCTGACTACAAAGCCATTATGGAAACCATGGCCCAAGGCATTACTTCCACAAAGAGCTAAATCGTTGACATTCACGTCTTAGCACTCTACAATCAAGTGTGCTAAGTTTAAGATATAATCTATGCGTCATTCTCCCCTTTTCCGCAAGACTTTCTCTGTAGGCTTTTACCCCTGTCTCGTGTTATAATAATCGGAATTTAAAAAAGACTTCTTAATCTCTCATCTAAAAATTATGGAAAAAGACAATCGTTTTGAACGCTTTACCAAAGAGGCCAAACAAGCCCTTATTGTTGCACAAGATGTTGCTAAAAAAACAGCAACCAATTATGTGGGAACCGAACATATTCTTCTCGGGATTTTAAGCCAACCGAATTCGCTCGGCGCTTCCATCCTTATGAATTTTGGGGTGTCCATCGACAATGTGAATTTGGTGTTAAAAAGCGTGGGACGCACCGCGGGAACCGCCAAGGGAACCTCTCAAGGCGGAGGACTCAGCGGATTTGCCAAAAAAGTGATTGAAGATGCCATCAAATGCGCTCAAGACCACAGTCATATGTTTGTGGGCACTGAACACTTGCTTCACGCCTTGGTTCGCCAAGACAACACTGCGGCCACCGTGATTCTCGAGAACATGAAAGTTCGCCCCAAAGACATTCAAACTGAAATCGAAGCCGCGTTTGAAACCTTAAAACGCGGAGCAAAACCCGGACAAATGCCAATGGGCCCCGGAGGCGCGATGCCCGGAGCCATGGGACAAGGCAATCCTCTTGAATTCCTTTTGAGCGGGTTGCAAGGGGTGATTCAAGGAGGAGACAAAGAATCCTACATGAAAACCTCGACCAAACCCGGCCAAAAAGGCTCCAAAACCCCGGCCCTCGACTATTTCACCGAAGACTTGGTGGCCAAGTGCCGCGCAGGCAAAATGGACCCCATTATCGGCCGTGCCAAAGAGATCGAACGCGTGATCAGCATCCTTCAACGCAAAACCAAAAATAATCCGGTGATCATCGGAGAACCCGGTGTTGGAAAAACCGCAGTGGTGGAAGGCCTTGCCCACGCCATTGTAAAAGAAAATGTACCGGATACCATGGTGGACAAACGCGTTTTATGTCTTTCAATGGCTTCTGTGGTTGCGGGAACCAAATACCGTGGGGAATTCGAAGAACGCCTCAAACAAATCATTGACGAAGCGTCTTCTCAAGAAAATGTTATCCTTTTCATTGATGAATTACACACGGTTGTAGGGGCCGGATCCGCGGAAGGCAGTCTTGACGCCGCCAACATTTTGAAACCCGCTCTTTCTCGAGGGAATCTTCGTGTGATTGGCGCCACAACGACGAATGAATTTCGTAAGCAAATTGAAAACGATGCGGCACTCGAACGCCGTTTTCAACCCGTGGTAGTGGAAGAACCGTCTGAAGAAGAAACCCTTCAAATTCTCAAAGGACTCCGCACTTCATTTGAAGATCATCACAACTTGGTGATTACGGATGAAGCCTTGGAAGCCTCGGTTCGCTTATCCAAACGCTATGTCAACGATCGATTCCTTCCGGATAAAGCCATCGATCTCATGGATGAAGCCGCGTCCCTCAAAGGCATGCAGGCTAAAAATCTCAAACAAGATCTCGTTAAACATCAAAAAGAACTCAATGCCATCATTCAACAAAAAGAAGAAGCGGTTTCAAAACAAGATTATGAAAAAGCCGCGGAACTCCGTACTGAAGAATTGACATTGATGGAAAAAGTCGAAGAAGCGCGAAAAATTAAAGTTCCAAAAGAACTCCGTGGGAAAATCGATGCCGAAGATATTGCTGCGGTGCTCTCAAAAGCTACCGGAGTCCCCGTTACCAAGCTTTTAAAAGATGACATCGCTCGTCTTAAAAATCTTGAAACCCTCCTCAGTCAGCACATTGTTGGGCAAAAAGAAGCCATCGAAGCCGTGGCTAAAGCCATTCGTCGATCTCGTGTCGGGGTTTCCCGCCCGAGTCGTCCGATCGCTTCCTTTATTTTTATGGGACCCACCGGAGTTGGGAAAACCGAGCTCGTGAAAACCATTGCCAAAGAAATTTACAACGATGAAGACGCGCTGATTAAAATCGATATGAGTGAATTCATGGAACGCCATAATGTCTCCCGTTTGGTGGGAACCACGGCCGGTTATGTGGGTTACGAAGAAGGTGGCCAACTCACTAAAATGATTCGAAGCAAACCTTATTCTGTGGTGCTTTTGGATGAAATTGAAAAAGCCCATCCCGAAGTCATGAACATCCTTTTGCAAATTTTGGAGGATGGGGTTTTGACGGATGGAAAAGGGAAAAAAGTCGACTTTAGAAATACCATTTTGATCATGACTTCCAACATTGGCGCTCGTCAACTCACCGAGTCTGCGGGACCCATTGGATTCTCGTTGGAAGCGGATGAACTCAAGCGCGCCGAAGGTGCCTTTAAGAATAAAAAAGAAGACATCATGCGTGAGCTCAAGGATCAATTCCGTCCCGAATTTTTAAATCGTGTCGATAAAATTGTTGTATTTGAAGCTTTAACGCACGACAACATCAAAGCCATTGTCAAACTTCTTGTCGCTGATCTTGAAAAACGGCTCGAAATCAAGAAATTGAAGCTCCAACTGTCTGCCGGTGCCCTCGATTACCTCGCCAAACTCGGGTATGACCCGGATTATGGCGCTCGCCCGGCCCGCCGCGTGATTCAGGATCATGTAGAAGATGTGTTGGCCGAAGCCTTACTCGAAGGCACATTTAAAGAAGGAGACACCATTAAAATTGTAAAAAAGGGAGAGGAGCTGGTGCTGAAGAAATAAAGCTTATTTTTTTCAAAGAGGAGCGGGTATTCTCTCGATCGCATGGGGAGAACCTGCTCGGATACATGATCCTCGCAGAACCTCCCTTGAAAAAATGCGATCTCAAAAACACCCACTCCTCTTTGCTCTGAAAAAGCATTTGACTTCCCCTGAACCTCTCCTTATAATCACTTCGTTTTCCGCTCTCTCAGGGTAAAACAGGAAGAAAGCCCCTGAAGATTCGCGGATTTTATTTTTTCAGCCTTTCTTCCGCCCTTATTTTTATGACCACGACTGCTGCACAATTCATCCCCATGGATGAACTTTTAAAAGATTCCCCGAAACTCCTGAGCCCAAAGCCCGGAGAATTGGTGGAAGGAAAATTGGTTTTGATTTCCCGCAACCGTATCTTGATTGATATTGGTGGAGTCAAAGTCGGAATCATTTCCGGCCGTGAAACCCGAGACAGTGCGGATACGTTAAAAACCATTCAACCCGGCGACAAAATTCTCGCCTGTGTCATCGATCCTGAAAATGAAGAAGGATTTGTGGTTCTTTCTCTCCGAAAAGCCAGCCAAGAACGTGCTTGGGATAACTTCTCCAAAGCGTTTGAAAAGAATGAAGTCATCAGTGTTAAACCCATTGAAGCCAATAAAGGAGGTCTTCTTCTTGAAGTGGATGGCATCAAAGGATTTATTCCAGTTTCTCAATTAGCCCCTCTCCACTATCCTCGTGTGAATGGAGCGGATGCCAATTTGATTTTGCAAAAATTGAAACTTCTCATTGGACAATCCTTGCAGGTTAAAATCATCAATATTGATAAGGAAAATGGCAAATTGATCCTTTCTGAACGCGCCGCCTTCCAAGAAGAACGCCAAAGCGCTCTCAAACAAATTAAGGTGGGCGAAGCGGTTTCTGGCCGCATCAGCGGTGTGGTTAAATTTGGTATTTTCGTGGCCTTTGCCGGATTGGAAGGATTGGTCCATATTTCCGAAATCGCTTGGGGTCATGTTAAGAATCCGTCCGACTACGGAAAAGTAGGCGATGAAGTGCAGGTGAAGATCATTGGCGTGGATGGCGACAAGATTTCCCTCAGTATGAAGCAATTGATGGCAGATCCTTGGGCTGCGGCAGCCAAGACCTTTGAGGTCGGTAGCGTGGTGGAAGGAGAAATCAATCGTTTGGCTCCTTTCGGCGCTTTCATGAAGCTCACCGAGGATATCAACGGCTTGATCCATCTTTCCGAAATGACGACTGAAGCCGGCGATCCCGTGAATGATCCTGCGGATGCACTTAAGGTTGGAGATAAGGTCAAAGCCAAGATCATCGACATCAATCTTGAGGAACACCGCATTGGTCTCAGCTTGAAAGCCCTCAATGAAAAAGCAACGGCCAAAGCTGAAGCCCGAAAAGAAGAAAAGAAATCCAAAGAAGAAGCTCGAGCCAAGAAAGAAAAGGAAGAGAAAGAGGAAAAGGGTGAGGAAGAAGCCGCGTAATAAAAAATTAGGGCAGGATGTCTTTTTTATTTTTATGCCACATCCAAAAGAAGAACCTATTCGCACTTGCATCGGATGTTTTAAGAAAAGTCCTCAAACCGAGCTGATCCGGATTGTGCGTTTACCGAATAAAAAGGTGGTTTTGGATCGATCGACCTTGCTCGACTCGGATGAGAAAGGACCGCGACCTGCGGGGCGCAGTGTTTATTTGTGCCAAGATCTCGCTTGCTTTACCAAAGCCGCAAAGGGCCATAAGAATAAAAATGCGTTTCAAGGACGATTGCATGTGCCGGTGAATACCGAAATGTTGGAAAATTTACGTACTCAGATTTTCGACAAAAAATAATATGGAAGACATCCTTATTGGTCTCAATTCGGCACAACGGGAAGCGGTGACTCATGGAGAGGGGCCGCTCCTGATTATTGCAGGGGCCGGAACCGGAAAAACGCGGGTGCTCACGCATCGGATTTTGCATCTCATCCAGACCGGAGCGGCCCGATCCGAACAAATTTTGGCTCTGACGTTTACGGAAAAAGCCACACGAGAAATGCAGGAACGCCTCGATGTCCTGCTCCCCTACGGCTACACCGAACTTTGGGTTAAAACGTTTCATGGGTTTTGCGACTCGGTTTTGCGCGAACGCGGGCTCGAAATCGGGCTCGACACGGATTATCAACTTTTGCCTCAAGCGGATTTTGTGCTTTTCCTGAAGGAGCATGTTTTTGAATTTGATCTCCATTATTATCGTCCTCTCGGCTCCCCTCTCAAGTTTTTGAATGCTTTGGCCGATCATTTTGGGAATCTGCGAGACGAACGAATTCTTCCTCAAGCCTTTCTCGATTATGCCGAGAACCAGGTTAAAGAAGCGGAAAATCAAGATCCGGCAACTCAAGAATCCGCACAAAAAATCCTCGAAGTGGCGCATGCTTATGCTTATTACGACAAACTCGTTTTAAAGGCCGGGGTTTTGGATTTTGCGAGTTTGCATTTTTTAACACTTCAACTATTTGAACAACATCCGAGCGTTCTCAAGGAATACCAGGAACGTTTTAAATATATTTTGGTGGACGAATTTCAAGATACAAACACGGCCCAAAATCGCTTGGTCGGTTTTTTGGCGCAAGAGCATCACAACCTCATGGTGGTGGGAGACGATGATCAATGTATTTACAAATGGCGAGGGGCTTCGTTGTCGAATATTTTGCACTTTGAGCATAATTTTCCGCATTCCAAAAAGATTGTTTTGACGGAAAATTACCGCTCCACTCAGCCGCTTCTCGACATGAGTTATGCGGTGATTCAAAACAACAATCCGTTCCGGTTGGAGATCAAGGAAAATATTTCAAAAAAATTGATTGCGAAATCGACTTCCACAGATACGGAGAAGCCGTTGCTTGTGCATTTTTCACATTATCAAGATGAGGCCGCGTTTGTCATCGATCGGATTCAAAAAACGCTAAAAAAAGATTCGGCTAAAACGTGTGCGGATTTTGCTATTTTAGTGAGAGCGTCTTCCCATGCCGCTCCTTTTATTGAGGCCTTGAATCGTGCTGGACTCCCCTATCATTTTTCAGGAGGGCAAAGCCTTTATTCCAGATCTGAGATTAAAGATTTGATGGCTCTTTTGCGAAGTCTAACCAATCCGTTGGATGACATTGCCTTGCTTCGTGTGCTTTCGCTCTCAATTTTCAATTTTGAACCGGATTCTTTGCTTGCTTTTCTGGTGGAAGCGAAAAAGAAAGCGCTTTCTTTATTTGAATTTCTGAAAAAAACGAAAGAAACTCCAGATCTGTTTACTGCAGGAAATGATCAGGCGCCGCTCCCCTCTTTTTTCCATTTGTTTTCCAAGCTTCAATCTCTACTCCAAAAGTCCCAGGTAAGCGTGATTTTAGGTACCTTTTTGCGTGAATCCGGGTATCTCGACCGCCTTCAAGCCGAAGAATCGCAGGAAAATCAGGAGAAAGTTGCCGCGCTCGCGTCGTTTTCTAATGTGATCAAGCAATTTGAAGAAACGCATCCCTCAGCCCGAATTCTGGAATGCCTCGACTACTTGGATGCACGTGAAGCCATTGGCGATCGTTCGAGTGGGATTTCGGAGGAATTAGCGGATTCGAATACCGTAAAAGTCATGACCGTGCATGCGGCCAAAGGGCTCGAGTTTGATACCGTGTTTTTGGTGGATTTGGTGGCGAGACGCTTTCCGTCCGGATCTCGGTCTGATCCGTTTGAAATTCCGGAAACACTTTTAGAAGACCCGCTTGAAGATCCTTCTTCTCATGAACATGAGGAACGTCGTCTTTTTTATGTGGCTGCGACTCGTGCCAAGAATCATCTTTTTCTCACCTACAGCGATCATTATGAAGGAAAATCAACCTGGAAAATGTCGAATTTTCTCAAAGAAGCACTGGATGCCAAAACCGTGACTGCGATCGAGGCCTCGGCGTTGCCCGAACCTGTTGCCCCCTTGCCTCCGGCCCCGGAACAAAAGCCCGAATTTTCCGATCATTCCCCCCTCAAACTCACCCGCGCCTCGGCCCCGCTTCGCTTCAGTTACAGCCAAATCGACTCGTACGATCGATGCCCGCTTCAATATAAATTCCGCTATCTGTTTAAAATCGCGGTTCCTCCTGCACACAGTGCCAATTTTGGGACCAGTGTGCACCATGCGTTGAATCTTTTTTATCGCGATTTGAAAACCGGCAAAAAACCCGAGCTTGTGAATTTGCTCGCGCTTTACGAGAAGCATTGGATCCCTTCCGGCTATCTCAACCGCACGCATCACGATGCACGCAAACAGGAAGGCCGCGAGATCTTGGAACAATTTTTTAACACCCAACAAGCGGTGGGCTGGGTGATCCCGGAACTCTTGGAGCAACCGTTCACGTTGGGCGTAGGACCCCAACTTCTCTTAACCGGTCGTATCGATCGCATTGATCGCCTCGCGGACGGCACTTATGAGGTTATCGATTACAAAACCGGAGAACTCAAGGATTCTGTTGAAAAAGACCTCAAAAACAATCTGCAACTTTCCATTTATGCCCTGGCCTGCGACCGCGTGTATCACTTGCCCGTGAGCCGCTATTCTCTCTATTTTCTTAAGGCGAACCAAAAAATCAGCACCACGCGCGACGCCAAACAACTCGAAAAAGCCCAAGAAAAGTTAGTGGACTTCGCGGAAACTTTAAAAACCTCCTCGTTCCCGGCCAAACCCGTTCCTCAAATCTGCACCTACTGCGATTATCGGATTCTTTGTAATAAGGCCAAGGTTTAGCAAAAAATTCTTATTGTTCTATTTTTTCTGAGGTCGACAAAATGCTTTTGGTCACCGCGGTCCGGTCGCTCCAGCGGCGACCGTCCGCTATGCCTCGCGCCAATCGTTTCGCTTTACGAAAACCAAGCCGATTGGCGCTCCGGAATTGTCCAAAAGCACCTTGCCGACCTCATTCATTTGCACAAAGCTATAAAAAAACTCCTCAAGGAGACGCAAAAACCTCATCGGAAACCAAGGTCACTCCATAATAAGATTATTATTGTGGAATGAAAGGAAAGAACTTTAAGTATGGGCAGACCAACTCTCAAAATCCATGTCCTCTATAACCTTTATTCAAGGGGATGAGCCCTCAAAAGAAGATTACACCCTGCGTCCAAACCTTCCATGCCGGTGATCAAAGCCCGAACCGGAACAGAGAATTCAGTCGAAAGAACAAAACGTCGGGAAACCTTATCCATCGACCGATGCAGGTGTTAAGCGTGCCCTTAAGGAGGAATCTGCAGAGTAAACTCAAACAAAAACAGTAAAAATCTACTCAACAGGTTTCTCCTTAAGAACTTGAATTGTGAAGGAACTTTTTGATCCTCTATTTTTTGTGGATCGTATAATTGTATCACGTCTAACTTAGTACGTCAAGCGCGATTTTCCAGGTCACATGTAAAATTTCCTCTTTTTATCTTAAAGCGAACTCCGTAAGATAATTATATGGATTTCACCGGACTCATTATTGGCGTTGTGATCGCGTCTGTGGCCTTTTACTTCTTGGGCGGATTTTTAAAAAAGCGCCAGGAGCCGGGGGCTCAAACCGCCGAGCAATTGAATGAACAGATTCGCCAACAGTTCATGGGAAACATGAAAATGATGCTGGATCAGCTCAATACGCTTTCTACTCGAGTGGATCAGCGACTCAAGGAAGGCGTGGAAATGACGGATCGCACCCATCGCAACATTGGAGAACGACTCGATAACGCGGCCAAGGCCGTGAACACGGTTCAAAGCAAGCTCGCGGAACTTACAGAGGGCACCAAACGTATTTTTGATATTGGAAAAGATATTCGAGGGCTTCAGGAAATCCTGCAAGCGCCGAAGCTTAGAGGAAGCCTTGGAGAGCTTTTTCTCGGGGATCTTCTCTCTCAAATTTTTCCCAAAGAAAATTTTTCACTTCAATATAAATTTAAAAGTGGCGCGGTCGTGGATGCCGTGATTCAACTTCGCGATCAAATGAAAGTGCCGGTGGATGCCAAATTTCCGCTTGAAAATTTTAAGCGAATTCTCGAGACCGAAAACGATGAATCTCGCAAAAAAGCGCAAAAAGTATTTTTCTCGGATGTGAAAAAACACGTGGATGCCATTGCTTCGAAATACATTCTTCCGGATGAAGGAACGTTTGATTTTGCCCTCATGTATATCCCGGCGGAAAATGTTTATTATGAGGTGATTGTGAAAGACCAAGACGATCAAAGTGTGAGCCAATATGCGCTGTCGAAGCGCGTGATTCCGGTGTCCCCCAACAGTTTTTACATTTATTTACAGGCGATTTTATTGGGCCTTCGCGGATTGCAAATCGAACAAGGCGCCAAAGGAATTTTGGCAACCTTGGGGCGGCTCAATAATGATTTTGAAAAATTCGGACGGGATTTTGAACTTGTGGGAACCCATCTCGGGCGCGCGGGCAATAGTTATTCAGACTCCGAACGTCACCTCGCTCGATTTAAGGATAAATTGACGAGCTTGAGCGATCAAACACCAACGACGGAGGTGAAGGAGATTGAGGAAGTTTAGACGGTCACTTCAGGTTGAGATGAATGCCTTAAACTTCTAATGCATTTTGATCCGGCTCCTATTTTGTGTTTTCTTAAAAAAACAGCCGCGTCTCCGTCGGTGACTCCTAATTTTCCTGTATGGATTCCAACAATAGCCACATTCGATAATAGGAATGACCCATCACTTTGACGTCCGGCTAAAACAGCGCACGGAGCCATTCTAAATACAGCCATAAATTCATCATTGAGACCTGTCTCTGCCAAAAGTGAAAAACCTCTAGACTCCAAATAGTCTCTAGCTTCTTTTTGCGTTCTAAAACTCATTGAATTCAAATAATCTACCTCGGTTTCTCGGCTTCTAAATACGGCGGTTAATAACTCTTTGTTTTCTTTTATTCCTTTCAATACTTCAAGTCCACTCTTAACCTCGACTGCTTCCCTATCATGGTCAGGGCTAAATTCCATTTTTACGCTTTCAGTTCCCTCCAGTTTATTCGGTTTTCCAATATTGATAAATCTTTCCATAATAGTAAAAATTAAATTTTAAGCGCATAAATTAGCACATTCCGGATTTTATGCAAGCCCTTTTACTTTCAGATCACTTTTTCTTTTCTTTTCTGTAATCTTCCATTACACTGATCGCGCTATGGCTCTAACGGTTACACAATTCGCAAAAAAAATGGGGCTTACCCCTGATAAATTGCGTGCTCGCAGTGCGGCGCTCGGTTTTGATATTGATCCCAAGACCAAAAACATGGATGTGGATTTGATGGCGCTTCTCGAAGAAGAATTCAAAAAAGAGATGGAAGATACGGCGGACGCTTATGATGAAAAGATCGCTCAACAGATGCACAAAGAGATCGTAAAGACGCAACGCAAACAAAAAGCGGGCAAACATGCCGTGGTGACTAAAACCGCAACCCAAACAGAAATTTCGGAAGAAGCTCCTCGTAAGCCGGGAGAGGCCATCGAACTTCCGGATGTTATTTCCGTGAAAGAATTTTCGGAAAAATTAAGGTTAAGCCCGGTACGCGTGATCGGAGAACTGATGAAAAACGGTATTTTGGCCAACATCAATCAACAAATCGATTATGAAACCGCAAACATCATTGCTGGAGATTTCGGGATTAAAACAGCTCGACGTCGTTCCACAGGTTCTTCGGAAGATATTTTAAAAGGCGATCTTGAAAAACTCCTTCATGAAGATGATGTTTCCGTGCTCAAGGAACGGCCCCCGGTGGTAACGGTCATGGGCCATGTCGATCATGGAAAAACTCAACTTCTCGATACGATTCGCAACACTCATGTGGTGGCTTCCGAATCCGGTGGCATCACGCAACACATCGGCGCTTATCAAGTGGTCAAAAACGGCCATAAAATCACTTTTCTCGATACTCCCGGACATGAAGCGTTTTCCGCGATGCGCGCCCGTGGCGCTCGTGTGACCGACATTGTGATTTTGGTGGTGGCTGCGGATGAAGGGGTCAAACCTCAAACGCTTGAAGCCCTCAATCACGCCAAAGAAGCCGGGGTTCCGATCATTGTGGCCATCAATAAAATGGACAAACCCGGAGCCAATCCGGATAAAGTAAAACGAGAACTCAGCGAACACGGACTTCTCCCCGAAGACTGGAGCGGCGATACCATTATGGTGCCGGTTTCCGCACTCAAAAAAGAAGGCATTGATAAATTGCTTGAAATGGTGCTTGTGGTGGCTGAAATCCAAAACCTCAAAGCCAATCCAAATCGCCCGGCGGTTGGAACCGTGGTGGAAGCTCATCTGGATCCCAATTTCGGGCCTGTGGCTACCATTCTTATCAATACCGGAACGCTTCACGTGTCGGATCCCATTGTTGTGGGAGCCACGCACGGCCGAGTAAAATTACTTCGAGATCATCAAGGAAAGCGTTTGCAAGCCATCGGGCCCTCGGATGTGGCGCAGATGGTGGGAATGAGCTCAACTCCTCAAGCCGGAGATATGCTTCAAGTCACTAAAAACGAACGGGAAGGACGTCAAAAAGCCGAGGAAATTCACGAATTGGTCCAAGAAGGAAAAATGCACGGCATGGGAATCGGTCTCGGTGAAATTGTGGAACAAATTAAAGTCGGACAACTTAAAACCGTTAAAGTCGTTATTAAAGCCGATACCAAAGGTTCGCTCGAAGCGATTCAGGAAAGCATTGCCAAGGAGCTTAAATCCGCGGACGTGGCGGTCAAAGTCATTCACTCCGGAGTTGGAAATATTTCCGAATCCGATGTGACCATGGCGGCGGCCAGTCGCGGAATGGTGATCGGATTCCATACCGAAGTTCCGACGCAAGTCTCTCGTTTAGCAGATCGTCTGCACACCGAGGTTGCGGTGTATAAGATCATTTATGAACTTCTCGGCGATCTTAAAAAGATCTTATCCGGATTATTGGAACCGGAAATCATTCTTGTTGAACTCGGGAACGCTCAGGTGTTGAAAATTTTCTATACCGGCAAAGGAGAAATGGTGGCCGGATGCAAAATCCGAGACGGAAAAGCCGCGGTTCGGGCCAAAGTTCGCGTCAAACGAAATCATGAACTCTTGGGAGAAGGGGAAATTACAGGGCTTAAACTCGTGAATGAAGATTTGAAAGAAATTGAAAAAGGCAACGAATGCGGCATTCGATTTAAAGGAAAAATTCAACTCGAAGAAGGCGATGTTTTGGAGATTTATAAATACGAAACCAAACACAGAACGCTGTAACAGACACGTAGCGAAGCGGAGTGTCCGACCCCCGCATTTCAATTTTTACCAGAGAGGATCGGGTATTCCCTCGGTCGCATGGGGAGAACCTGCTCGGATCATGATCCTCGCAGAACCTCCCTTGAAAAAATGCGACCTCAGGAACACACCTATCCTCTCCGTTTTAAAATATTTTCTTATGGCAAAAATTCTCATCACCGGTGGCGCGGGATTCATTGGATCGAATTTTATTCACCATGTTTTACAAACTTATCCCGAAATTGAAGTGGTGAATTTGGATGCTCTCACCTATGCGGGCAATTTGGCGAATTTAAAAGATATTGAAAAGGATCCTCGTTACACTTTTATCCAAGGCGATATCACGGATGAAAAATGCGTGAATCGTGCTTTTAAAGAACACCAACCTTCCGTGGTTTTTAATTTTGCAGCGGAAACGCACGTGGATCGATCCATCCATGGGCCAAAAGCATTCATTATGACGGATGTGTTGGGCACGTATACCCTCTTGGAAGCCGTGAAAACCCATGCCACTCCCCTTTACATCCAAATCTCAACCGATGAAGTCTATGGCAGCACTCACGACGGAGAATTCACCGAAGAAAGCCCGTTTCTCCCCAATTCTCCTTATTCTGCGTCCAAGGCCGGAGGAGACCACCTGGTTCGCGCGTATCATCATACCTATGGGTTACCGGTGATCGCGATTCACAGTTGCAATGTATTCGGGCCATATCAATTCCCTGAAAAAGTTATTCCGCGTTTTGTAACCAATCTTATTCAAGGGAAAAAGGTTCCCATCTATGGAACGGGACAAAATGTGCGCGAATGGATTTTTACTCAAGATTTTTGTCATGCCCTTGATTTTGTTTGGCAAAAAGCCAAGCCCGGAGAGGTTTTCAATATCGGCACCGGACAGCGCATTTCCAATCTTGAACTCACGACTAAAATTCTTCATTTACTAGGGAAAGGTCCGGATCAAATTGAATATGTTGCGGATCGCTTGGGGCATGATTTTCGTTATGCGCTTTCCGCGGAAAAAATACGCGCTCTGGGATGGAAGCCCACCTATGATTTTGACGCTGCGCTCCAACTTACGGTTGAATGGTATAAAAACCATGAAATATGGTGGAAACCTTTACTTCCTAACTCTTCTTTATGAAAGGTGTCATTTTGGCCGGCGGATTCGGGAATCGGTTAAAACCTTTGACCGACGTCATAAATAAACACCTCCTTCCGGTGTACAATAAACCTGTTATTTTTTATTCGATTCAAACCTTATTGGAGGCGGGATGCAAAGACATCTTGATTGTGACCGGGCCCGAGCACGCGGGCGGTTTTATGAAGCTTTTGGGTTCCGGTGAAAAAATGGGCGGCCATTTTTATTATGCGGTGCAGGAAACCGCGGGTGGAATCGCGCAAGGAGTTCAATTGGCGGAACGTTTTTCTTCCGGTGATTCGGTGGCTGTCATTTTGGGAGACAATATTTTCCAGGATTCTTTTAAGGACACTTTTTCTTCTTTTCAATCCGGGGCCACGATTTTCTTAAAAGGGGTCGATTCTCCCGAACGATTTGGTGTACCCGAACTCGATGGCACCCGCGTTCTCAAGATTGAAGAAAAACCCAAGCAACCCAAATCCAAATACGCGGTGACCGGACTTTATCTGTATGATCCCACGGTTTTTGAGATCATTCGAACGCTCAAACCCTCGGCGCGCGGCGAGCTCGAGATCACGGATGTGAACAATGCTTACATTGAAAAAAGTGCGATGAATGCGGTTTTTTTGAAAGGAGACTGGTCCGATGCCGGAACATTTGAAAGTCTTTTCCATGCTTCGCGTTTGGCGAGAGACATTGCACTCACGGAGCGCAGCGAAGTGAGCTCCCCCTGCATTCCCTTCAAGAAATAATATCCTAACTCCCTAATCTTTCTCCCATGACCTCTTCCCCTCGCATCGGCGTTGCCGGCTCCCTAGCTTACGATTATCTTTCCATTTATGAAGGCGCATTTGAGGAAGTGCTTTTGCCGGAAATGTTGAATCGTTTGAGTGTCTGTTTTTATGTTCCGCGCCAAGAACGCCATTTTGGAGGGACGGGAGGCAATATCGCTTACAATCTTGGCCTTTTGGAGAGCCGCCCTCTTTTAATGGGAAGGGTTGGGATTGATTTCGACGATTACGCCAAACACTTGACTGCGGTTTCAATCTCATTGGATCATGTGGAACACTCCAAAACGGTTCGGACCGCGTGTGCGAATATCATCACGGATCGCAACGGGCATCAAATTTCCGAGTTCTATCCCGGTGCCATGAATGAAGATCTCGAAGCAGACCTCACCGATGCATTAAAAACGTTAAGCGTGCTCATCATTGCCCCGGATAAACCCGGTCGGATGCTTTTTCTTGCCGGCCGAGCTGCGGCGCTTAAAATCCCTTATTTCTTTGATCCCGGACAAAACGTTCCCTTATTCACCGAAGCGGAACTTAAAATAGCGGTTTCCGAAGCCAAAGGCCTCTTTTTGAATGAATATGAACTGGAATTGTTGCGCCAAAAAATCGGCTTTTCTCAGGAGGATTTTGTTCGAGAAGATAAAATTCTCATTGTCACTCAAGGCGAAAAAGGCTCTTCGATTTTTACGAAAGTTCACTCCATCTCGATCCCGATTGTAAAACCGAATACAATAAAAAATCCAACCGGATGCGGAGATGCGTATCGAGCCGGATTTCTGAAAGGATTTGTTGAAGGACGAGACCTTGAAACTTGCGGTCGAATAGGCGCTTTGATGGCGGCCTACAATGTGGAACACGAAGGCACGCAAACCCATTCGTTTACTTTGGAAGAATTTGAAAAGCGGTATCAAGATTCTTTCTCAATACCGCTTTAAATAGTTTTGCGATTTAACGATTACTCGGCCGCTTTTTCAACTTCCGTTTCCGGAGCAACTTCGACGGCAGCTTCAGCTGTGGCGGCTTCCGCCTCTTCTTTCTTTTTGGCAGCCTCCACCGCTTCGGCGAGCAATTCTTCAGGAATTTCTTGTTTTCGAGTGGATTCTTTTAACCGAGTGCTCTTTCCGGACAAACCACCCATAAAATACAATTTGGCACGTCGAATTTTGGATTGTCCCATCACTTCAATCTTGGAAATAGCTTTGGAATGCAGGGGGAAAATTTTTTCAACTCCCACCCCACTCAATACTTTTCGAACCGTGAACGTCTTATCTGCCCCGCTACCACTGTTCATCGAGATCACGAGCCCTTCAAAAATCTGGATACGCTCTTTGGGCTCACCATCCTTATTGGTTTCCATGATTTTTTGAGAAACCTTCACACGATCCCCTGCATGGATAGTGGGAATCTTTTTTTGTAGAGAAGTGCTTTTCTCCTGAACATGTTGAATTAACGCTTGACTCATAAAATAGGTACATTTAGAAAATCGGACTGCCCGATTATAAGGAAGCGTAATCTCTTTGTAAAGAGCGATTTAACTGAACTGTCGGGAAAGAATTTTTATTAGCCAATTTCTTTATCTTGAAGTTCATTGTGGGCCACCAGATTCTCGGTATCCGTGACCATGGCTTTCACAAAACGATCATTGCATTTGATACGATAGAGGAAATCCGTTTTATTCATGACTGTAAATCGAACGGGTCGATCGGAATTCACCTCTTTTTCGAGATAAGCCTGAAGTTGTTCCTTATTGATCTCCCCCACAATCAAAAGATCCACTTCGGATTCCTTATGAAGGAAAAGCCCTGACAAAAGGAGAAAATCAATTTTACCCATTTCCAGAATGGCATGAACAATTTGTTCGTTTTGGTCGGTGAGTTTCATCACCATACTGCGAAGTTCCGGAAAAATGGGACACGCCGTGTTTACCACATAAAATTTTTTCCTATTTTTCATCCGGCTCTTTAACAGACCCGCTCTTTTTAAATTATCCAATTCACGACGAATGGAATTGATTTGTTCATCCAAGCGACGAGTGAGCTCTCGAATAAAAAACTCTTCTTCGGGATTCAACATAAAAAGCGTAAGAATCTTTACACGAGTTTGAGATGTGAATAACCGCTTCAGAATCATCATTAGAAGGTTAAGACTCTGTATACATAATTTGAACAATGCGAAGAAAATGTATAAGTTTTTTAAACAAAAAGCAAGTCTTTAATCAACTTTTTTGTTCAACAATTTGCTGACAGGTTAAAATGGTTTTGGGTTTTCATTGACTGAATTCATATTTTTTATTCTTATTTTGTATAAAATTTTTGTACAAAGTAAGGGTTTTAACGCGATTAGGTGAACTATTTTTGTGTTCTTTTTTCTAGGATTTGGAATGGCTTATTTAAGCCTAAAATTGATGTAAAAAGTGTGCCCGGGCAGAGTTTTAGCAAATAAAATCATGGCTATTTTTATCCCTTTTTAGTTTTTAAAAATCTCCAGCAAAAATGCCGGATCAAATGTAGTGAACCATACAGCGCGCTTGTTGAAGTACGTTTACTCAGAAAACGAATGCGGGAAGACACTCGCTACGCTCGTGTCTAGGCCTCAAAATCATCCCCTTCTTCGTCCTCTTCATTCCCTCCCAAAAGCGAGACCGCGGCCATGGTCACAAAAACTCCGGTGATCCCCCCTAACAATGAAATGGCAAAGAAAATAATAGTTGGGGACGTGTCTGTGGACAGCTCCCAAAAGAAAAACGTTAAGTAATTGCAGCTGGCTCCGATATTTTCAAATCCCAAGATTAAAATGGTGACAAAAAATACCGCGGCACCGGCGAGATAAAGGATTTTCATGAGGGGAGGTTTTAAGAATTAAATTTTTTGAGCAACTTTTCCAGAAGGAGAATGTTTTCAACTTGCACGTAACCCGGGTTTCCCTTTTTACAATTTTCTTTCACTTTAGCTTGTTGCTCTTTGGGATAGGCCAAGGCCATTTCTTCCACGCGTGCTGCCACTTCGGCTTCGGTGGCCTCAATCTTTTCCGCCTTGTACAAATGGTGCACCACCAAGCGCAATCGAACCTGTTTTTCAGCGGCCGCACGTTTGTCTTTTCTCACATCTCGCTTTTGGCTTTCAAGATATTTCTCATATTGCTCCCACGACAATCCTCTTGACTCAAGGTCCATTTTAAGGCGATCGATGATAAAGTCAATTTCTTCCTCGATAAGGGCATCCGGAACATCCAGTTTGGCCAACTTGAGAAGTTCGTCCAAAAACTCATTTTCTTGACGTTCTTTTTCGTGTCGTTCGCGTTCTTTGGTGATGTTTTCTCGAGCCATTTTCTTCAATTCCTCAAGATCCATCTCTTTGCCAAACATGGTTTTGGTCCATTCCTTGGTGATTTCGGGAAGCTGAACCTCTTGGACGAGGTGAACTTTTACTTTGAATTTCACTTTTTTCCCTTGGAATTTCTTGATGTCATAATCCTTGGGGAATGTGATTTCAAATGTTTTTTCATCTTCGGCTTTGAGCCCCACGAGTTCTTCTTCAAAACCCGGGATCAGAGTCTTTTCTCCTAAAATTGCGGGATGGTTTTTGCTGGCCGTTCCTTCGAGCGGGACATCTCCTTCCGGGTCAAACCCGTCAAAATCCACTTCCACGCGATCCCCCATTTTGGCGGGACGATCCACAATCGTGTTGGTGGCGTGTTCTTTGCGGAAATAATTGAGCAAATCATCGATATCCTTATCTTTGACTTCCACTTTTTCCTTTTTAACCTTAATTTTGTCATAACCGGAAATCTCGACCACCGGCAAAACCGCAACCACGGCTTCGAACACAAACGGCGACTCCGTTACAACTTTGATTTGGGGGCGAGCCACGACTTGCACCTTTTCCTTAATCACGGCATCGGCATAAAAATGAGGCAAGGCGTTTTCAATGGTGTAAGAACGGATCACGCCGGGGCCGATGTTTTTTTCAAGAATATCGGCCGGAATTTTACCGGGGCGGAATCCGGAAATTTTAACTTCTTTCCCGAGTTGAGCGATGGCTTTTGCTTCATGCTTTTTGAGTTCGGAATCGTCGACTTCCACACGGATTGTGACTTCGGACTTTTTGGGGGCGGAGACAGTGACTTTCATGAAAAAAATATTAAAAATTAATTAAAGAAAACGGGCTTATCTTACCTGTCTTGTGGCGTGCCATGCAATACCTCGGTTGATTTTGTGGGAGTTTTCGGGTATAATAAAGGGATTTTAATAAGCCTACTCGCATGTCTTATCCTCCCCTTCATGGCGAAACGAATGCTGCCACCACTGCCGGTGGAAGCTACACCCGAATGAGCACCGTGGATCCAAATATCGCCACCATGGCGGCCTTTGAACCAGGAGCGATTGCCCTCTATACCGGACTTGAACAAGCGGATCCCACTTTGCGAGAGCCTCCTGCATTGGCCCATGAAATTCGACACACAAGACAACGTTTTGAAATCTTGGGCGACATCATTGCTACCGCAGCTGATCCTCGAACTGCTGACATGCTCCGTTTGTCGGAAGCTGGAATTCGAAGACGTTTGGAACGACAAGCCCAAAATGAACTTCATGCACAAAATCTTGCAACCGATATGCCATGGACTCGATTTTTGGGAGAAGATCTTGGGACTTGGACTCGTGAAATGGCGGCTTTTTGGAATGCCGGTGCTCGTTTAGATCTTTTACGTGGACCCGATGCCCGAACCGATCATTGGATTAGACAATATGTTAACACCCATTTCCGCGGACAGACTCTTGATACCTTGGCCGCAGAAGACCGACGCATGGTGCTAGAAGAAACCGGGTTATTGGCGAATAATTTCGTAGCATTTAATTTGGGGCCTTTACAAAACTGGGCACAGACGGAAGCAAGTGGTATTGCCAGACCCGGAGGAAGACCTGCCCCTGCTGGAGCTCCTGCAGCCCATCTTTCTTATGCAGAGGTATTGCGAGATTTAAATGGAGGGAATGCCTTGAGAAATGAAGAGATGATTCCGATCTTAAGACTTCTTCAGACCGATCCTACGTATGGTCACGATTTAGAAGAGGTTTATGCTGAAGTGATGGCTCATCATTTTTCCGATGAAGAACTAGGGCTTGGGCATCATGAACAAGCTGAATTGAAGCAATATCAAGATGCGGTGGCTAGGGTTGAAGATCTTAATGAACGTTATATTGGGATTCAAAATATGTCAGCCCAAATTACTGGCATCGCGACCCAACTGGCTCCTCTAGCCCCAGGAGTGGCACCCTTAGGGCAAAGAGTACAAGAATCCCTACAGAATCAATTGCATAATCTTACACAAAAAAGAGATGATGCCGTTCCTATCCTTTCAAAACTAGTAGGTCAATACAATCGCACTTGGGCTCGATTAACTGGTTTTACAGAAATTGCTTTTACTCGTACTCCACCCACCCTTACTCCTAATGGTGGAGTAACTTTTGATATAGTTATTCAAAATTTAGAACATGGAGCAGAACAATATCGCACAGAACACGAACAACGTCGTACCCCGCATCAACTTCTTTACGAACTTCATTTACACCATTTCCAACACCCCCCTGCTGCACCGGGAGGAGCCCCTGGTCGTGTCATGGGTTTTAAAGAAGCCCAAAAACGAGCGGTCATTTCGACCATGCTTCTTATGGATATGGTTGAATCCGACACCGATGAAGGTTATGCGGTACGTCGTGCACGTCAATTGGCTCGGGGGCGCGTAGGTCAATTTTTCGATCGTACTTTCAAAAAACGATTGCCGTTTGAACATTTTGTTAAAAAAGTACTTCTTAAAAAGGATGAATTTAAAGAGCTTGAAGGATTTGGACTGACTACGAGAGCTGAAAAAATCCTTGAATGGGTTCACTCCGGAAAATTAAAAGAAGAACATCTCCCAATATTGATTCAAAACATAGAAGCCTTGGGGCAAGATCAACTTTTAGGAAAAGGTAAATTACAACTGGGGATTGATGTTCGTCCGCTGGTGGATCAACTCACTTTGGCTTGGACCAGTCTTCGTGCAGCAAGTGATATTCTTAAAGATGCTAATAATGAGAATGGGAAAATCCTTGCCGAACTTAAGGCAAAAGCGGGCTCCCTCAATGTTCCTTCTCGAAAACCTGGTGCCCCGCTTTTTGAATGGAAAAGCCATGAAGAAACTCAAAATGGAGAAAAACTGACTGCGGCAAAAGAAGAACTTGAAGCAGCAAAAGCCCTGGGAGATAAAAGTCGTGTTACGTCATTGGAACGCTATGTTTCGCTCCTGGAGCGGTTTGCATCCTCTGCGGTTACAGCCGAGATATTATATACAGTCATGGGTCGTATTCCTCATTGGTGGCGAAGTCTTCGTAAATCCGCAGAATTAAAAAAAGAGGCAAAACGCAGAGCGACACGCAATGCCCCACCTATTGATATGGATGAGGAACTTGCTCCCGCTCATTCCTCTTAATATTTTTCCAAAATGAAAAATTTTTACGATTTTATTCAACGCATGATTGAGGACCTTAAATTGGAAGGCCTCACTGCTTCCATGCGCCAAGCGTTTGAATTCCAACTCACTGAGTCTGTGGATCAAGCCATTACGCAAGCTTTAACGCGGACACTTAAAAAAGAAGATTGGAAAGTTTACGAGGATTATCGAAAAATGCATCCCGATGACATGCCGGATAAAGCCATTCAAGCCATGACTGAACAATCCCCTGCGACAAAAAAAGCGATCGAAGAAGCGCTTTTTGATACTTATAAGGATGTGATGCTTCGCGCTGAAGCCGTGAGAGAAGAATTGAAAAGTCAAAAAACTAATGCGTAAAATAAATAATATTTTCTGACTTAGGTTTGGTTGAGTTTTTATAAAAATTAGCGCCTTACGAAAATTTGCAGCTCCAGACATTGTGTCTCGAGGCTTTTTATGATATAATTATTAGATAAATTTCAAAAATAAACATAAAAACTCCTTATCGTGGCAAATACTCCCGATAATACACAAATCGATACAACCCTTCCCTTAGACGTACAAACTAAAATGGGAGTTGGGGAATCTTCCATTGATACTCCTGAAAAAGCAAAATCAGGATTGGTGGCGAAAGAACATGAGACGCTGGATTATGTTCGTAACAAAGATCGAGATTGGTGGAGTCGAATTGGTCGTATGGGCGCCTATGCGGTTCCTTTTGTGGATGCGGCAACCCCCGGAGATCAAGGCAATTATAAAATGCAAATTCGTAACAAAGCGTCCGAAGAGGCCAAAGATCTTTTTAATAAGATGGACACTCTTAATATGAAAACCACGGCTCGTTTGCGTTGGTTCAGCCTTAAAAGCGCCAAACGTTTTGCTGAAATCACGGCTCGCATCAATGTTTCCACTCGTGTCATCGGAGCTTTGCGCAAAGAAGAAGAATTCCTGAAATTAGATCAACCCGACCTCAAAGGGATGGCGGAGGGAAGCCGAGGCCAAGCCTTAATTGATCATCCTATTTCAGGCAATATCCCTGGTCTGCGCTGGAATATTATAAGAAAACAAAAAAGGGGATCTCTTGGACAAAATAAACTTTTTAAAGCCGCCACAGAAGTTCGTACCGAAGAATCAACGAAAAAACGAGAATGGGAAGCAAAAATTCAAGAACGTTTCCATAAAGGGCGCCAAGCTGAAAATTCTTTGCGTTCCTTTGTTCTTAGGCATGATCCTCTCCAAGTCACTACCATCGAAGATCAACTGAGAGCTTGTGCATCCGATAAAAAAGATGGAGCTGAGGCCATCAAAGCTACAGTTACAAAAATTCTTGAGGGTTCTACGATGAGTAAGGGCCAAAAAGACGAACATATGAAAATATTAAACGCAGCGATTTCCACTTTAAGCGGTCAATCCGGACAATCCTCAAAAACGTTTGAATTTGCGGGACGATTGACTCTGGAAGGCACTACTCAAGAAATCCTTACTCAAGTGCGAAGCAGGCCTTTAGGCACTGAATTTAGTATAAAAATTCCACATAAAGTAGGCTATGTTGATATGGTTCTTGATGCTAACGCTCCAAGCCCTTATTTGATATTTAGAGGAAAAAATGATCCCAAATATCGCCTTACCGTAGATACGAATCGTCAATTGGCGTGGGAGCGTAAAGAGGATGCAGTTGCCACTGAAGCTGCTAAAAAAGCAATGGAAGCTGCGGAAGCGATCAAACAAACAGCTAAAGCTAAATTTTTTAGTGGAACAAAAGCAGTAGATGCCAAAACCAAAGCTGATAGGGAAAACGCCATTGATCTTCTTGGTACAACGGTTAAGAAAGCGATGATGGCCGCTCAAGCGGACCCAGATAAAGTAAAGCAATCAATCCAGGTTTTTTTTAATACAGATGTAAAATGGAAACTACGGGCAAGCAGGGCTACAGCAGCAACAACTGCTATCTTAACTGAAGTTTATGATCAAGCTAAAAACCTTCTCCCCTCCACTCCTTACCCCACTGCCCCTGCTGAATTGGTTGCCGGGCCTGTATTAATTCCCAATTTCAAAGATCTCGAATTTGCCTTAGCCGCCTAACCTTATTATATGAACGACTTTTCCACCGAAGACATCATCAGCTACATCAACCTTTGCTTCACCCTCACAGAAGAAGAAAAGGATGATCTCAAACTCCGTGTGCTCGATGAACTCGAGCTCAACGGCAATCGTTTGAGCCCCGAGCTTGGCGAATTACTGGCCGCTGTGTTTGAAACCGAAGTCACCTACCTCGAAAACCACCATCTTCCCCTTCAAGACGAGCTCGTCCGCCAGGCCGAAGATGAGTATGAAACCGAACTTCAACGCATCCAACCGCAACTCGAACGCCTCGTCGACGACTACAAACACGAAACCGAAGAATTGACGCACGAATACGATGTGGCTTTCCGCCAGCTCGATAAAGAATTCGATCAAATCGCGCAAAAAGAACTCGGGTCCGTGGAAGAACAACAGATTCTTGCGCTCAAACAAAAACTCGCGCAACCGAAAACTCAAGCCAATCCTTCCGCTTCTACAGATTTCAACTTCTAATCCCCCGCTTTTAAACCTTTTCATTATGGCTACCACTCCGGAAAAATTCGACCTTAATGTCGACCTTCCAAAAAATACGCCCGATGCCACCCGCAATGAACTGAATACCCTTCGCTCTTCCATTGAAGACGATCTCGGGGGTGGCGCCAAAGTGCGCCGCATGGCGGCGACTTGCCAAACCAATGGCATTGATTATGAGACGTGGAATGAATCCAATCCGCCCACCGCGGCTCAAATTAAAGAAATGGAATGGGTCTTTAGTGCAGCTCCAGTGATTACAGAAAAACTGCTTCCCCTTCTTTCCAATAAGGATGCGGCTCATTCCGACTGGGCCCGAGCCACTCTTGCCAAGATCACCGAACTGATTAAATCACAACAACTCGAACTCAAAGACTTTAAAGAAGAAAGCGCCGAACTTAAACAAGATGTTTGTAGTAACTATATGAAAGGAGTGGGAGAGAAAGCGCGCGAAACATTTAAAAACCATCCGTGGGCATCCATGTTCTCTGCCGTAGTGGCTGTTTATACCGGGTACCTCCTTTATACTCATGACACGCATGGCAAATGGGCCAAACCTCTTGTGCAAGCGGGTCTGCTGGGTACTGTGATTAATTTCGCCAGTCAAATTTTTACGCCCAATGGAAAAACTCTTTTTCAAAACGGAAGAGAATGGATCCAAGGCGACCCAAAAATCGGGACTAAAATTTCCGCATTTGTGGATCAATTCAAGGGAGATCCTTCCATCGATACCGCGATTTTACAAACGTCACTCACCATGGGAAGCATTAAATTCGATGCTTTTCTTGACGCTTATAAATCCGCACGCAAAGGAAAAATCGATATGGCGGCATTGAAACGCCGGGCGATTGGGCTCGGAATCCCGGATGAGGTCTTTAAAGAATCGAACGGGGAAGGATTGTATAAAATCATGAAACAATTGTGTAAAAAAGTGGGAGATGGAGATCAAAAAGCCGGACTGCAAACATTGGAAACCAATTATGGATTCGCGGGAAAATACGAAAATTTCACTTTGTCCGATGTGGTGTTTTCCGAGGGATTTGATCCTTCCGCCGTTGCGGGAACCGAAGCTAGGGCTGAAGCGCGAACCGAGGCTCAACAAAGAACCGGAGATGGACCGGCGGCCAAAGCCGGTGCCGGAGCCATCGGAGCCGGTGAGGTGGCCGTAGAAAAATCAACACCTAAAAACCCTCAAGAAAGAGAACTTTACGAAATCCCCGGATTTGAAGGGGTTGGACTTGAGTTGGATTCCGCAAAAAACACGGCTACCGTGTGCGGCTATCCTCTCCCCTTCACTCGAACCGTGGATGCGAGTGGATCCGTGCATTACATACTTGAAGATCCAAGCAAAATGATCGTAGAAGAAGGAAAACCTCCTCTTGGTCCCGTCTACTTTGACTTTGAAGTCGGAACCGGAGCGAATCTTGAAAAATCCAAAACCATACTCGCGGACATGAACAGGTATTTACCCTTAAAAACCGCGTATCTCTTAAAAACAAACGGTCTGATGGTGGATCCAACCGCCCTTTATTATGAACAAGGCGTGTGGACGGTTTCCTATCCGAGCGGGCTGGATTATTCCTTGGGTGGAGAAATGAATCCCAAATTAAAATTAAAAGTTAAACCTACCTCAGCGAACGAGCTTACCATTTCTTGCAACGGAAAAGAGGTCTCGGGAAAAGAATTTACTCAAAATTTACAAAAAGAAGCCTTGGTCATGATGTTGACTGAAACGCCAACCAGCGCGCTTTATCGCTTCCCCGTTGAAATCACTTCTGTCGGGGATCTAAGCACCTACCCCACCAGAATGATTGAAGGCACGACGAATGGGGATCCTTTTAAATGTTATTACGACCCCTCGACCAAAGCCTATATTTTCACCGAACTCCCTCCTCTCAATGAAGCCTCGATTGATAAAAAAGTGGAAAATGTTGAATCTTTGACCGAATTCAATGCGCTTTTTGACAAACTCCAAGGGGCCGGAGAAAAATTAAGCCCTTGGCTCCGCGGCGCCAGCGACATCTTTATGTCTTGGACCTGGGCTGATGCCGAATGGCCGGACAGCGCCAATGACCAATGGCACGCGTTTATCTCGTTCAAACAAGGAGAAATTCTCGATTTATATCGAGCGGAATTGAAAAAAGCAAATCCCTCGGGCCCCGATGCCGCGCAACAAACCAAAAAAGTATATGAATCCACGATCGGAGATTTCTTGAGAAAATTCAAGGATTTACCCAATGAATTGGATGCAACTCGAGTTTCAAAAGATGAAAAAGCGGCTCAAGAATTGGTTGAAAAATTTCGTACCTTTGGATATTCCGCTTCTTATAATACGGTGCGCGAGCCGTTCATTAAAGAACTTGGAACGCTCAACTTCCCGGGATTTGCCGAAAAATCCAATCCCGACCATCAACGCTGTTTCTTTTTCCTGCAACAACAATACACGAGACTCACAGCTCCGCTCATTCGCCAGACATTTGAACCTGCAAAAGGGGATGCTTATTACGATTACAATGAATACGTTAAACGTGAAATGATGGCCATAGTGGGTCGCACGGAAAAAAATGCAACCCAAGTCGATGGATTGGCCTCCGAACTTTGGGAAAAATTTGTTCGAAACGGCGCTTCTTGGAACGAACTTCAAGCCGCCAAACCCGAATTCGACAAAATTTTGACCTTTGATCGATGGCAAGAGCAAGAACACCGCTCTCCGGATTTGGAAGGCATTCTGCAAGCGGCACGCCCCGAGCTCAAAGGCCAAGAAAAAATGTATAGTATTAAACCTGTCCCCGGCAATGCGTGGGCTTTTGAACTCACATGGTATCCGGGAATGTCCTATTCTTTCACCGCAATCGTTGAAGTCGATCCCGTGACTCATATCATGGAATATCGCAGTCTTGAACTTTCCGAACAATGGGTCAATGACCACGTGGAATCCATTCGCAATTGCCCGGAATTTTCCGATTGCTTTAAAGATTTAAGCAATCAATTCAATGCAGCCGGGGCTAAAATTACCCCTTTCAATCTCCTTCCCGGAGTGGCCGGACTTTTCGATAACATCGAAGAAGGCTCATGGAAATCGTTGGTCACGTACAAACAAGAAGAAATTTTAACGGATTACAAACGCCAACTCATGGATCTCCTTTATTCCAAAAAATCCAAAACCGAGCAAGCGCGTGAAATGGATGCTTTGCATATTAATTTTGCCAATCGTTATCTTCGCGATGCAAAAGCCATGAACGATCGATTGGCCAAACGGGTTAAAGAATGCACCCAAGATTCCACAAAAGAAATTACGGAAGGAGAATTTAGAAATATTTATTCCGGACTTGAACGCATGGGATATACTCCGGATTATTTTTCTCTAATGCGTGACGCAAGGGCCTATTATGAAAAATTCAATTACAATGGATGGGATCACCCGAGCGTGGGGATCAATGCGGTGATGAAACTCCTTTATTCCAAGACCGCGTTCATGAATGAACCGGGCCGCCATTTGGAACCGAAAGAACGTGCGTATTTTATGGCGTTCCAAGATAAGGTGGACAGCATTGTGCTCCAAGCTCATGCAAATACAAAAGGAACCGGAAGTTGGTTCCAGTCCGCCATTGGGCCCGATGAAGTCCCGGCAAGTATTGATTTTCCCGATTACTCCGATTGGATTAAATCCAATCCGGATGCCGGAAAACCTGTCATCACCCTGCCAACCGGAAAATCGTTTGAAGTTGAGCAAAATCGACTCTCCGATGAATTCAAAGCCATTTATGAAACCGAATACGCCAAAAAAGTTTATCCCAAATATCCCACCAAAGAGCCTTTGTCCGATGACTATGACTCTAAAGTGGTCAAAGAACAGGAAATGGGACAAGAACAAGTAACGAGTGCCGCTATCTTGAAAGCCTTAAAAGATCCGGCCACTGAAGAAGCGGCGAAAAAAGATTACACCGAATATTGGAAAAAACGCCTTGAAGAAGCCAAAGATGGCTGGTGGATATTCTAGAAAAACATCCCCGCCATTTCCTCCACATACTCCACGACATGGCTTTTGCCACTGCGGTCCGGGAGCCATTGGGGTGGATTTCCCATAGTGTAAGTGGTGTTGATTGGATTTTCGGAGCCATTCACTCGGGTCCACGGAGACACTCCATTGGTTGCGGCATTGATGGCCGTGATCGCGTGCTCATTGCTTTTTTGAACATGATCCACTTCGCTTTGAATCCGTAAATAAGGGACGGTGATTTTATCTAAAAAATCCACGGCTTCGCGCTCGAGCCACCATTCGTTATCGTCACAATTTTTCCAAGCAATGCCTTCGGTGTCGTTCTCTTTACTCCGGCATCCCATATTGGTGTATTCGCGAGCGCTCGGGCCTTCCCAATCGATGTAAAATGCCACCTTCGGGTCATCGGCATACCGCGCCAGCATTCCGGAAGCCAGGGTGATTCCATAAGAAAAACTCACAATTCCGATCCGTTCCGCATCCACTTCTTCTCGAGAAGTAAGATAAACCAAAACCGCGTGCATACCGTCTTGGCCAAGAGTCCCGTTGTAATTTTCTTCGCCCTCGCTTTGGCCGCGTCCGTCCGAATCAAAATAAGCGACTCCATATCCTTTTTCCAGCAATTGAACACCCATTGGATCCTGATCCAAATCATTTCCCGGAGCCGTTCCTCCGGGCACAAACAAAATAAAAGGGGCTTTTTCTCCGGTTTCCAATTTCGGAAAACGAATCGTGGCCAATAAATTCGCTCCGCTGGTGGGATTTTGAATCCAAAATTTCTCATAATCATAGCCATCCATCTCTCCTTTTTCTTCAAGCGTGACTTGCGGGCTCACATCCGAAATATTCTCAGTATAAAAATAAACCCCTGCGCCCACTCCGGCTCCGAGTAAAAGACTGGTCACTAATCCTAAAACAAGTATTTTTATCGATCTTTTTTCCATATCCTTATATAACCGCTTCCCGCTTATTCATATTAGAAATCTCTATTGACAAAATTTAATTTAACATCTAAGCTAAATCCTTAAACAAACATCCAAACAAAAGCGCCGTTTCCATTTATTTGACGCGCTTTTTAAATGCTCAAACGCCCTCTCATTCTCACCGCCCTACTCGCTCAATTTTTATTCTATTCCGCTTCGCCGTTGGTGAGTGTGGCGAGTGCAAAAGATTCTACGTTATCTTCTCTTTATTCTTATGCGGCATCCGAAGCCGCCGGATCCGATCGTGAGGCCCAAAATCAATCAGGGATATCCGGCGGTTTCATTTCTCTTTCCATTCCTTATACCACCGTCGGAAATGTCAATGTTGAAACCCTGGATTGGTGTGAAAATCTCGTGGCCAAAACATTCAATATCCTTCCCGAAGATCAAGTGGCCGCCGTGCATAACCTGACTTTGAGTTTTGATCCCGATTCTCGACGCGGATTAGCCGGAGGAAATACCCTCATCCTTCGCTGTACCGGGATGGGAGAAGACGAATTGGTTGCGGTCTTGCTCCATGAAATGGGGCACGTCACAGACACCGGATTGCTCCAAAATTCCGATTTTACTCCTGTTGAAAAAACTTCATTTGACGACCGTGGCACTCCTGTGTATACTGGCGACCCTAGCGCGGAATTTTATTCCATCAGCTGGGAAAACAACAGTTCTTTTACATCACTTGAAACCGGTTTTATCTCGGGATATGCCATGACTTCTCCGTTTGAGGATTTTGCGGATACGTATGCCGCTTACATTCTTCACGGACCGTTGTTTCGTTTTTATGCCGCCCTTAATACCGATCTCAAGACCAAGTATGAATTCATGGAAGAAATTGTGTTTGACGGTGTGGAATTTGATCTCGACAACGAAAAGCTGCCTCCGATTCGGGAGGCGAACGTCCGCGTGTACGACATCACGCTGAAAGATTTCTCGTTAGAGTCATTTTGGATGCTCTCGGGCGTCCTCTGATTCAAAATTTTAGAGTCTGAGGATTGTTGGGTTCCGACTCGGCAACCCCTTGAAGATTCATCTTAGAAAAACCCCTGACTCAAGGGAGGGCGGGGGTTTTTCCGTATACGAAAGGGGCACCGAAGGTTCCCCTTTCGGGAAGAACCCCTCCAAGCTGATGTTCGACTTCAAAAAAATTCGCTAAACTTCGTCGCAAGCCGATTCAGGGCCCACGAGACCCGAATCGTTTGCTCCTCCGTGCGCTCAATTTTTCTCGTCTCACCTTGATTGATATTTTTCTCGACGTTTCTTCCTTAAAAATTCTCACAAAAGTCCCATCCCTCCTGCTCGTTAGATTTAATTCTTCTACTCCTCTTCCGTTGTCGCGGCTGTTTCCGGGGCCGTGCAACCGGACATTGTTGCTAAATCTTCGAACGATTGGGCTCCATTTTCCATTTCCCCCGCGGCATTGATCCAAGTGGGATAATATTGAATCCCGGCCGCCACACAGGCTTCGGGTTGTGCATTTTCTCCTCCGGCATCACATTCCACATAATTCACATATTGAAAAGCGTCTCCAAACATTTTTTTCTGATCTTGACAATGAGGGCACCAATACGCTCCATAAAAAGCCATCCCGTTATCCGTTAAACACTTGGCGAAAGAATCAATCGCACCGTTATTATCCCCTATGGTTCCGGTTGTTTTACATCCAACCAACATCAACACCACTAAACACAATCCTGCAAAAGCGCCTATTTTTTTCATAAAAGAAAAATTAAGAAAATAAAAATTATTGAGAACGATTATTTAATATCAAAATACGCCCCAAAAGCAAAACTTCCAAAAAAATTAAAATTTGTTGCGCGAGACAAAAAACACATAAGGCTCCCAAAATAAAAAATTCAACATACGTCAGGTACAATGAAAAAAGCGTTCCTGCGCCTGCGAGCAAAAACATCCCGACCAGGATCCCTTTTACAGAGCGCAATCCAATGGGACGAATCCATTTTTTCTCCTTTAAAATCGCTCGCCCCATCTCAAATAAAAGCAGATAAGCCGCGAGTCCAAGCATTGCGACCGGGATTCCCCAAAGGGTCGAATAGGAGCTGCTATTGGCGACTTCACAATTCAAATAATCATTGATGTGGCAGACTGCTTCTTGTGTTGGATTGAAGTGAAGATAGGTTAAATAAGCGGCAATCGCAAAGCCGAGAAGATTGATGAATTGTACCCATTTCAACAAAACACGGCCACGTCTTTGACTCGCGTTCAAGGCCTCTTTGATTGAAATTGTAACCATTTCATAAGGATTAAATCGGAAAAATTTTACCAAAAATCCTTCTTAAAGTCGAAAGGTTTCCCTTGCTAAAAATTATCTTTAATCGTTTAGGCCAAATTCCGTTGCTCTCCAAGGCGCGGCATCGTACAATACCCCTGTTCTTTTTATGGTGGGTATAGCTCAGCTGGTTAGAGCGTCGGATTGTGGCTCCGAAGGTCGTGGGTTCGAACCCCACTATCCACCCCATAGGCACAAAAATCTTTTGACATTTTGCGTGGGGCAGGGAAAATAGACATGACATATGAACCCTTCCGATTTCACTCCCGAAGACAGCGAGCCTCCCGATGAACCTAATGTTTCATCCACTCATCGTCCCGGTTTTTTTACGAATCCCAACTCTTTAAAAGTTGAACATTTTTAATCTTATTTTTTAACTCTTTTATGACAAAAACAGATTCCGCGGTAAAAATCATCGACCCCACCTCCGGCAATAACACACACGGCCCTTTGCACGGAAGAACGATCTTGTTGGTCAACACCGGGTCCATCAAAAAACGATTCACGGTTCAACGCCTTAAAAAACTCGGCCTTTGCGTGGTGGTTCTCAATAAAGAAAAACCGGCATGGGCTCAGCCTTATGTGGACCATTGGATTGTGTCGGATACTTTCAATCATAATGAAGCGCTTCAAGCCATTCAGCTTTTTATCTCCACTCATCCCGAGGTCAAGATCGAGGGTGTGGTTACTTTTTGGGAAGACGATGTTTTATTGACCGCAAAAATCGTAGATCGATTCAATCTTATCGGAATTCCTTTCAATATTGCGCGACGTATTCGCAATAAATATCTATTCCGCGACTTTTGCGCCGAACAAGGCATCAACGCGCCGAAGCATCACCTCGTTCGCACCCCGGAAGATCTCGATTTTATCAAAAAGCATTTTGAATTTCCCGTGATTCTCAAACCGGCCTACGGGTCCAGCAGCGCGTTTGTCATTAAAGTCGAAAGCAAAGAGCTGCTCGAAACCATGTACCAATATGTGCGCAATAACATTTCTACGGGTTTTGAATCGGCCCTGGCGGACGGGCTTGATATTTTTGTGGAAGAATTCATTGATGGCGATGAAACGGACATCGACATTTTGCTCCAAAACGGAAAAGTGAAATTCGTTTCCATTGCGGACAATTATAATAAAAGCAAAGGCATCTTTTTTGTGGATAGCGGACAGGCTATCCCCTCCAGTTTGCCTGTCAAAGTGCAAGAAGAGCTCGTTGAAACCGCGGAAGAAATGCTTGAAAAGCTTGGCATTCAAAACGGTTGTATCCATTTTGAGGCCAAATATGGGAAAAAAGGCGTTTATCCCATTGAAGTGAACATGAGAATGGGCGGCGATTATGTGTATTCCTACACCAAAAGCGCCTGGGGCATCGACCTCATCGAATACGCGGTGCGTATCGCGATCGGCGATTATTTTAAAATCGAACCGCAGGAAGCCCCCAAAAAATACATCATTGGTTGGGATCTTCATCCCGAAGATTCCGGGGTACTCGTTGAACTCGATGTTCCCGAAGATATTAAAAAATACAAATTCATCGAAGAAGTCCAAATTTATAAAACCATCGGCGACACGATATTTCTCCCGCCGGAAGGATTCGAGCATTTGGGATGGCTCACGGTTTCGGGGGAAAACCTCCTTGATGCCAAGGACAATCTCGATGCCACGCTCAAGCTCATTGATTTTAAGGTGGTCAAATTCGATGCCGCATCATTCCTTGGAAAAACCGAACGGAAAAATCGATTTTCCTCCGCGGTTTTGGCGCATAAAAATATGGCATTCCGCGCACGAAAAATTGAAGTTCTCAAGCGCATTGGAACGCCTCAACGACAGTTGCGCATCGGATTGCTTTGCAATATTTATTCCGCCCCGAGCGATCGCATTGAGATTTGCCTCACTGAAATGGCGCTCGAGATTGAAAAAACGCTCAAAGCCATTGGTTACAATGTGGTGATACTCAACCTGAATGATTTTGGGGCGGTTATGGATCGTCTCAAAAAAGGAGATGTTGACCTTGTTTTTAATGTCGCGGATCGCCTTTATAATATCCCTGAAAATCGTCCTCACATCGCAGGATTTCTCGATTCGCTCCAAATTCCTTACACCGGCTCCGACTCGCTTACTCTTTCGCTTTCAGCCGACAAAATTCGATTTAAAAAACTTCTCACTTATCATGAGATCCCGACCCCGGCGTGGGATTATTTATATGATCCCGATGAAGAAATTGAGGACGAGCTTAAATACCCCATGATTGTTAAACCCGGGAATACGGATTATTCGTTTGGGATTTCCAATGAATCGGTGGTGAAAAATAAAAAAGAACTCAATCGACAAACGAATCTTATTCTTAAAAAACTGGAACGCCCCGCCCTCATCGAGGAATACATCGAAGGCGATGAATATGAAGTTTTTATTTTAGGAAATAACCGGTCCAATCTTAGAGTTCTTCCTCTTGCACGATCCATCTTTGACGATTTCCCGAAAAAAGATTGGCATCTCTATACGTATGGTATGAAATGGAGCGGCGAAGGATTGGCCAACAAAGTTCACTATCAACTCCCGGCCAAAAACATCCCCAAAAAACTCGAGGCGCTCATCACGGAAATTGCGCTCGACACGTACACCATTTTTGATTGTCATGATTATGGAAAGGTTGAGGTCAAAGTGGATGCGGACGGCAATCCTTATGTGATCGAACTCAACCCCAATCCGTGGCTCACTTTCAATGAAAACAGAGGGATTGTCGCGGCTTCGAAACTCGTGGGCATTGATTATGGCCCGCTTCTCGAAGAAATCATCCGCATGACCGTTGAATGGTATAAAAAATAATTTTAACTCTCTTTTTATGGACTATGCTCCTCAAGATTACACCTCACTCCTTGGCCTTCCTGGCCTGAGTGAAAATTTACTCAAAACTCACTTCACCCTTTATCAAGGGTATGTGACGAACACCAATAAATTGGCGATGCTTTTAGCTGAGCTTTTGGCCCAAGGCAAAACCGCCACCCCCGAATACGCCGAGCTTTCACGCCGATTTGGCTGGGAATTCAATGGCATGCGCTTGCACGAATTGTATTTTGAAAATCTGACCAAGACGCCCTCGGCGCTTGTCTCGTCGTCTGCATTGAGCGCGAAAATCGCGCGTGATTTTGGGTCCTTCGAAAATTGGCTCGCGGATTTTAAAGCCAAAGGCACCATGCGCGGGATCGGCTGGGTGATTTTATTCCATGATAAAGCCGCAGATCGATTGTTCAATGTTTGGATCAACGAACACGATGTCGGGCATTTGGCCGGCGCGACCCCCCTGCTGGTGATGGATGTTTTTGAACACGCGTTCATGGTCGATTACGGCACCAAACGCATCGACTATATTGAGGTGTTTTTCAAAAGCATCGATTGGGCAAAAGTGGAGGCACGGTTGTAATTTATTTGAGCTGTCTCTGTCCTTTTACCTGATCCTTGAGCTTGACCATCAAGCCTTTCATTAAGAATTCGGCGAAGTTGCGTACGTTTTCGAACGGTTGTTTGACGCCATGGTCTGCGAAATAATCTCTGAGAATAAACGCCGCAAGTTGAATCACCACGTCCTTGGGCAAAGGCGCAGCTTCCGGGTCTTCGTTGAACTCAAGCGCGGTTTTTAAAATCCGTTCCGGGATGGGAGACGCGGCATCGAACATGCTTCGGCCCCACAAATCAATTTCGAGCCGCATCTTGAGCGGCAAGGCGGAATTTTCTCCAAAGGCCACAAGCGCGGTTTTTATTTCTTCTTTTTGAAGGTCTGAGACTTGGACGCGCCCTTTTTGTTCTTGTTGCGTCAGCGGTTCACCGGTCGCTTCTTCTCCATTTTCATCCCCTTTTAATTGTAAATGGATGCCCATTTCTTCTTGAATGTCTTTATTGCCTAACAAAATGATGGCCAAAATAAAAACCGCGGGAATGTTTTGCTCAAAACACCGGGACACCAATAATGTGATGTCGGGTTTAGTATTGGTTTGAATGAATTTCAATAAAATCGCCACGAGCTTGTCCTCTTTTTTCTTTTGCTTTTGTTCCTGTTGACGAGCCACCACCATTTGTTGAGCATTCCGCGCCATGCGTGCCTGAAATTCACGCACTTTTTCCGCGCTGATCGCACCATCGGTGCCCTCGCCGAATGAAAACATGTCCAGATCGCCCATAAGGTCATTTTACATATTTTTATTCATCACACAATTCAAAAAAATAAACGGAAGGAAAGAATTTTTGTTCGCATGGGAGTCGGACACTCGGATACATGATCCTCATGTCCTCTTCCTTAAAAATGCTCACAAAAATTTCCCCTCCCGCTTATTTTTATAATTCTCCCTTTTTACTATTTTCCACAGCATTTCTTCCCCTTTCCTCCGCAACAATCTTCTTTTTTCCCTTCTTTTTCACAACAAGCGTCCTTGCAACATATATCTTGGCAGCAACTTCCTTTACAGCAACAATGTTTGGCCATGAGGTTATAAAGCCAAGCAAAAATCATACCTGCGATGAACCCATCGACTAACCCGATTCCCAATCCAATGAATGCGCCAGCCACCGTGACTTGATACCACGGATAAATACCAACCAAGAGTTGCATCATATCGTTCAAATAACCGGTGTAAACGGCCAACAGGGTGCAAACCATTACGCAGACACCCCAATAAACCCCGACAGCCATTGCGAAAGCATGGACTTTCAATTTCATAAAGAGAGGGTTAAAAAGATATAAAAAAAGCCCCAAAAGGGCTTTTTTAAAACCAAATTAATTCACGTTTACAAACGTTTTCCTAAAAACACGTCCGTCGTATTTCGTAACCCGTTTTTGATGAAATGAAACCTTTCCTTCCTTCAAAGCAAAAATGGTGTGATCGGATCCGAAATCAACATTTTCCCCGAGTTCGTACACGGTGCCGCGCTGTCGAATGATGATCCCGCCCGCTCGGACGGTTTCGCCTGCAAAGAGTTTTACCCCAAGGCGTTTCGCCTGAGAGTCTCGCCCGTTTTTTGTAGAACCTCCTGCTTTAATATGCGCCATAACAGATTAATTTAAGATTTTTTACTCCGAACGGGGTTACTTTATAAGAAATTTCTCTTCTTTTCAAGAGAAAAATGCGCAAACAAAGGGTTGAGCTGGATTTTAATCTGTAAATCAGGTATAATGGAGTGATGAATTATTGACGAATGATCCTGACTTATGATTCTTTCTCTTTCTCGGCTCCGACTACGTATTTTTTCAGGGATTGTCCTTGTGATATTCCTGTTGACCGGCGTTTTTGGAAATTCAATGGCTTTTGCCCAGGAAACGACAACCACTTCAACTTCAACCGCCACAGTGTCCTCCAATGAGACTTCAACGGATGACTCCTCCAACAGTGCCATGAGTGATTATTTGAGCACCCTCCCCTCCTCCACGATTCGAAATGCTTATCTGTTGATTCGTCTCCAAAATTACATCGGCCAATCTCAACAAAACTACAATTCTCTTGAGGATAAAATGGAAGACACCCGCGCATCGATTGAAGAAAATCGAGCCGCCATTGCCTCGTTAAAAGGCCAAGTGGCGCAATTGGACGGCATGGCCACGGAAACGCAAGAAAAAATCACCAATGTTGAAATCCAAATCGCGGGAAAAGAACAAGACATCATCGAAACCTTGGAAGCGCTCGAATTCAATCAAGTTCAATTGGAAAGCCAAAAAGACGCGCTTTCTTCTTATCTTCTCCTGCTTTACTTTGAAAAAAATCTCTATTACGACGATCTGAATCAAGCGCAAGACATCAAAATTCTTTTTCAAAATGATACGGCATCCAAAGTCCTCCAAAACGGGACCTACATCTCGTTCTTGGAAACCCAGGCCGTGGAGATGGTTTCTGCACTTGAAACAGCCAAACGCAAAATCAAACAACAAAACTATGAATTGTTGGTCAAACGAAATCAATTAAATTCTCTCAAAGAGAGTCTCAATGGCGAATACCGCAATCTTGCGGCGGAATTGGAGGGCAAAGAAAATCTTCTCAAAGAAACCGAAAACAGCGATGAAATTTATCGGGAATTATTTGCGTCGTATAAGGAGGCGGAGGATGCGATTTTGAATGAAATCAATCTGTACCAAACCAATATCGACGCGCTCACGGATCGTATCACGGTGGACGTCCTTTCCCCGGATCAGCTTGCGGTTTTAAATCAAATCAATTCGGACAGCGGCACCACGTTTTTAAATTCCGAGGCTGCGGATTTTTTACAACTCGATTGGCCCGTGTCGCCGGAAATGGGACTCACGGCTTATTTTGACGACCAAGGATATATCGCCACGTTTGGAATGGTGCATCATGCCATGGACGTTCGAATCCCGCAGGGGTCTGTGATTTATGCGCCGGCGGATGGGGTGGTTTATTTGGTGAATGATACCGCCGCGTCTTCAGATGCCAAGACGCGCTTGGGTTACGGCTACATTATTATTGCGCATGAAAAAGGAGTGATGACATTGTATGGACATATTTCCGCGGCCTTGGTTCGACAAGGCGATTTTGTACAAAGAGGACAAATGATTGCTTTAACCGGAGGGACTCCCGGCACGCCCGGCGCCGGAGGACAAACCACGGGCGCGCATCTTCATTTTGAAGTGCTTCAAAATGGGGTTCGCGTGGATCCACTCGAATATTTACCGTTGGATGAAGTGCCGTTTGATTCGTTGCCTGAAAAATATTTAAGTCTACTGCAAACACAACTTGAAAATGCGCTTGAAGAAGAAAACGTTAATCCCGCAGATGTCACGGAAGAAAATATCGAAGCGTTTGAAGAAACCATTCAAGACAGTTTGCCGGACATCGTGACGGACGAGATTAATCAGAGCGATTTCTGGACGCAGGGGGTGAAATAGATGTTATTCCGAATACAGCTCCGCGCAATCCGGGGAAGGATCTTCCCCCGTTAAATTCATATTGACCGTGGATAATCCATAGGTAGCTATACTCCACGAATTAGGCCAGTCATAATTTACGCGTTCGCAAATCGTGTAGGCGTCTTCCATCGATATTTCTTGTTCGGGATATTTGATTAAAACGATTGCCACATTAAAATCTTCCGCCAATTCCTTACCATTATCATATTCATCCAACTGTCGACTTCCGTCGCCGGTGTAATAATAATTCGAACCTGTCCCTTCACACTCCTCTTTTTTCAGAAGAAGATTTTTGAAATCATCCAAGGTCAAATCATATCTTGTGCCGGAATAAAGATCCTCTCCTATCTCAATCGGATCCATAACTACGTAAATTTCTTTTGTTGCCAATTCCTCTTCACTCATCAAACCCATGGCGTATAAATCCATATAATTAAAGGTAAGAGACTCCCTGGTTGTTGCAGGATCGGCCTCGAAAGAATGAGTAAAAGTACCATCATGATTGTCCGTCAAAATCCCTTGTGGAATTCCTGTCTTTTCTCCTTCGCTTACAGAATTCATTATATAAGCCATTACTCCGGACCTTCCGGCTTGAAATAATTCTGTCCAATGACCATTTTCAAAAGCATATTCTACCCAAGGTTCATCTTCATAACATGTTTCGTAAATTGAATCACTCCCTGTAATCCAACCAACCCCCCAAGTATGTCCAAGTTCATGAATAAATATGCTATCAGCACTATCTTTCCAGCTATCGCCAATTTGTTGCCTGTACCTTAAACGTTCTGGATATTCCTCTTGGCAGGTATCATCGCAGTCTTCTACTTTACCTACATTCGTAGGCATATATCTGCGAACATTAAAACCAGATTCACCATTGTATTTCCCTTCATAATCACCCGCATCTATAACCATGATGACATCATAATCATCATCGTGGTTTTCATAAAATTTCTCGACAACACAATCTCCACGAACATTACCGTTTGAATATCTGCATTCATCATCTCCATCGAATTCCAATATTGCCACATTCGGGATGAATGTTGCATTCGTATTCTCGTCAAATGTTAAGCCATCGTCGTTCGTATCATCTCCTACATCATCCCCATTTTCCCCCTCCAAATACATCTCCACGTTGTAAACCAATTGAGCCATTTCTCCGCGATTGATTTCGTCGTCAATGTCGCTATAGATGTAATTAAACAGATCCAAATCCTCGGCCGTTCTTTCATAAGTCACATACCAAGCCCAACTCTCAGAAGATTGCGTCAATTGAATATCATACGTTTCCAAAACGATTTTAAGGGCTTCAGCCAAATTGATGTAATTAGCCGGGCCGAATGTCCCATCGTCATAGCCGTCCACGATATTCAGTTGTTTCGCGTAGCAGACATATTTCGCATACCAATCCCCTTCCACGTCCAAAAAACAATCGGAACCGGTTGCTCCCCCCGGATATTTTGATTCGATGAGAATTTTTGTAAATTCCGCTCGGTTGATTTTATAGTTTGGTTTATAACTTCCATCGTCATACCCTTCAATAACTCCTTTTTCATAGAGATAGTTGATGGCTGGTTCATTTCTGCTCCCGGAAGTATCGTTAAAAGCAAACGCGACGGAAATAGGGATCCCAATCAATAGAAAAACGGCCAACGCATATAACTTTATTTTTTTCATAAATGGATTTTATGGATTTGTGGAGATTATACCATTAAGCTAAACCCATGCGCTTTATCGCCGACCTCCACGTCCATTCGCACTACTCTCGGGCCACGTCCAAAGAGATGAATATTGTGAATCTGGCCAAGTGGGCACAGCTCAAGGGCACGTCGGTGTTGGCGACCGGCGATTTTACGCATCCGCGATGGTTCAATGAATTGCAAGAAAAACTCGAGCCTGCCGAAGATTCGCCCGGGCTTTTTAAGTTGAAACCCGAGTATGAAAAAGAAATCACGCCTTTGGTTTTTGAGCGATGCCGATTGCCTATGCGTTTTATTTTGTCAGCGGAAATCAGCACGATTTATAAAAAAAATGGACGGGTGCGAAAACTTCACAATCTCATTTACGCGCCTTCGTTTGAATCGGCTGCCAAGCTCAATTCCGCGCTTCAAAAAATTGGAAATTTACATTCGGATGGAAGGCCGATTCTCGGACTCGACGCCAAGAAATTGCTTGAAAAAATGCTCGAGATTTCAGATGAGATGATGTTTGTACTGGCTCATATTTGGACCCCGCATTTTTCCGTGTTTGGGTCGATGTCCGGATTTGATTCACTCCGCGAAGCGTTTGAAGAACTGACTCCGCACATTGTTGCTCTTGAAACCGGGCTCTCCTCGGATCCGGCTATGAATGGGAGAATTTCAGAAATCGATAATATTCCTCTCATTTCCAATTCGGATGCGCACTCCCCCATGAAACTGGGGCGCGAAGCCAATGTATTTGAAACCGATCTTTCCTATTTTGCGATTCGCAAAGCCTTGCAAACCAACGATCTTAAAGCGTTCAAAGAAACCCTCGAATTTTTCCCTGAAGAAGGCAAATATCATCTCGACGGGCATCGATTGTGCCAAACGCGAATGGAACCGCAGGAAACGCTAAAAAATAAAGGCCTTTGTCCGGTGTGTGGCAAAAAAGTCACGGTTGGCGTGCTGAGCCGAGTGGAAACATTGGCGGACCGACCTCTTGGAGGAAAACCACCGCGCGCTCGACCGTTTCGCAGCATCATCCCTTTGCCTGAGATTTTGAGTGAAATGGTGGGAACCGCGCCTTCGAGCAAAAAAGTGCAAACCCTTTATATGAAACTGCTTTCGGAATTGGGAAGTGAATTCACGATTCTACTGGACACGCCCCTCGCGGATATTGAGAAACACGGCTCCTCGCTCTTGGCCGAGGGCTTGCGCAAAATGCGCGAAGGCCTCGTGCATGTTCAGGGAGGTTATGATGGCGAATTCGGAGTGATTAAAGTTTTTGACAACCTCATCCTTTTTTGAAAGGATCAATCTATACCCATTCAATCGAATTGGTTTTCTTTAATCCCTCTCTTTTTATGGCGAAAAAGATTTTTACCCTGTCCATTTTATTGGGAACAGCCCTCTTTATTGTGGGTTGCGGAACACCCAAAACCACAGAGCAACGTGTCGGCGATGCTTTGAGTGAACTCGCTTGTCTTTCTCTTGAAACGAACAATAGCTTCACTGCTGATCAAATCGATGAAATCGCTGTCAAAAATGATTTTGTCTCCGGTCAAGAGTTTATAAATTATGTAGCTCATTTAAATGAAAAAGATGATGCGGTGGCAAAAGCCGAAGCCATGTTTGTGATCAATTCCGAGTGCGGACAAGGATTCACGAATATTGATGTCATCCCTTTGACCCGAGTCGAAGAAATCATCTCGAATCTCGTTGGAACGGATACGACTGTGACTGAATAATCCGAATGTCTGCTTGCCAACCCTGCAGTTTTTTGAGAATATCCAGTTACACCAATTCAATCGGATTGGTTTTATTTAACCCCTCTCCGTTATGGCAAAAAAGATTTTTGCCCTTTCCATTTTATTAGGAACGGCCCTCTTTATTGTGGGTTGCGGAAGCCAAACTCCTGCGGAACGCCTCGGCGGATTCTTGGGTGACCTCGGCTGTCTCACCGTTCAAACCGATGCTAATTTCAGCCTTGATGAAATCAATGCCATCGGTTCCAAATATGGTTTTGATTCCGACCAAGCTCTTTTGGATTATATGGCCGGCTTAACCGAAGAAGATGTCACGGCTGCAAAGACGCAAGCCACGACTTTGATCGAAACCAACTGCGGAGAAGCCTTCACCGCCAGTGGTGTTGAACCTTCTCTTTGGCTCGACTTGATTGTTCCGGCTCTCACAGCTACAGACACAACGACTGACACGACCACGGATACAACCGTGACTGAGTAATTTTAAATTTATGATCATTGGCCTTACAGGTCCAATGGCTTCCGGAAAGGGTGAAGTGGTGGAGATCTTCAAGAAATTGGGATTTTCCCACATCACCCTTTCTTCGATGGTAAGGGAGGAGGCCAAAAGACGAAACATTCCGGAAGAACGCGAACGCCTGATGGAAGTCGGGAATTCGATGCGTGCGAAAGAAGGGCCCGGAGTATTGGCCAAACGCGCGCTTGAAAAAGCTCAATCCACTGCGCCGGATGGAAATTGGATCATTGATGGGATTCGCAATCCTGCGGAAATTGAGGCGCTTCATTCAGTTTCTGAGGTTTATGTGATTGGAATTTCTACTCCCCGAGAAATGTTGATTGAACGACTCCTTTCTCGCGGCAGAGCCGGCGACGCGATTTCTCGCGAAGAGATTGCGACTAAATTGGATCGAGAATGGGGGAAAAATGAACCGCCCGAAGGACAACAAGTCGGGCTTTGCATGCAAAAAGTTGATCGAGTCGTCCCCAATGAAGGCACACTCGATGCGCTTGAGAAAAATATTCTTTCCTACTATCATTCGCTTCTCAAATCCTAACTCAAAAAATCATGGACACGCGCCCTTCTAAAGATGAATATTATCTTGATTTAGCCAAGAGTGTTTGCCGCCGTTCCACATGTACGAAAGTGGAAATTGGAGCCGTGATCATTCGGGAGGACCAAGTCGTGGCCACCGGGTATTGCGGAGCGCCTCGCGGCACTAAGAGTTCTCTCGAACACGGTTTTTGTTTGCGCAAAAAACTCGGCATCCCCTCCGGGCATCGTTATGAAATGTGCCGTTCGGTTCATGCGGAGCAAAACGCGATCATCAATGCCGCACGCTCCGGGACAAGCTTACTCGGCGGAGACATGTACATTTATGGAAAAATTTATGGCAACGATCAAACGCAGCCCATTGATGCGTTCCCGTGTTTTATTTGCAAAAAAATGCTGATCAATTGCGGCCTCAAACGCGTGATTTGTTCGCTCAAAGACGGCACGTATAAAATCTTCCAAGTGGCCGACTGGCTCGAAGAATGGGGCAAAAACGACATCATTGATGATGAATTTCAATACGGCGAAAAGACGGAAGAAAAATCAGGAACGGGATTGCCGATGATTCAGTGAGTTAAATTTCAGCACGATATTTATGTTTCCATGAGAACGCTTAATCTTTCCTTGAATTTTTCTCTCATCGCAGCAATTCTTGCCCACACTGCATTTCCTAGTCTCTTTCCCTTGTATTGAATCAAATTTTTTCCTATCAATTCTCTGTGTATATCAACATTGCTTACTCCCTCCGAAAGTCTTGTTAAAATTATTCTAGTACCTTCATCCTTTTCTTCCTCCATTATCTTACGTATTGCAACTCTTAATCTTTCCCTGGCCAAACCTTCCTCTTCTCGTATTAATAAAACTTCTGGGTTGTCCATTTCTAATGGAACGCTCTCTCCTCCGTCTGATCGCTCTCCTTTCGTTCTCCCATTTTTGGGAATTATCGTCCCTCTCCCCCATTCGCTGTTCTCCCTAGCTATTTTCCCTTCTCTAATTCTATGATAATTTTCATGATCGAGGTCTCTAAATAATTTAGTAACAAGACCTTTAACCGCATAATCTTGGAAACCTGCATCCCCTTGCGGGTGTTGATCTGGATCGAATTTAAAAACAACAAAAGTAAATAAAAAATCTTCTGCGCTAGTTTTTACCAACTCTAATAAATCATGTTGCGAAGATTTTTTCCTCATAATATTCATCGCTTTTTCTATAATATCTCCCCTGTATTTCGATGCTAATTGAAGATTCGCTTTTATCCTATTTTTATCTCTTCTAAGAATCCCGCTACTTTCCACCTCATCTTTTTCCATTTCTAAGGCATTTTTTCTGTAATCTCCTATAAAACGTAACATCCGTGGCACTAAAATATGTTCACGGCCTTTTATTATTATTTCCACACAAAGTCCCAAGGCTTCTCTTCTTTCTGATGACTCTTCGATCATTTTTTTAATCAACCCATGAGATAAGTTTAATTTTATAGCTAAATCGCGTACCTTCATGGGAAGAACGTCTTCTTCAGCACAAACTTGCCGATAAGCTAAAGCTACTTCTTCCAATAAAGTTATCATTTTTCTTCCATATTCGCTTCTCGCGCCTGCCCGTAACTTTTGAATTCTGTCTTGAAAAACGAGAGGCTCAAAAGGAATGACTTCATTAGGTAATATTTCCAAACGGATTATTGTTCGAGGATGCGTGCTCCTTTCTCTTCCAATGCGTTTTCGGACAATTTTAAATGGCCCATTTTGCTTTTCTCCATATTTATTACTTAAAATTGCCAAGGCTTGAGATAAGGTGCCCTCGGAAATATTTAAAGCTTTAGTGATTTGAGGATATGTTATGTCTGTATTTATATTTCTGCCCAAAAAATCCAATATTCGACCTGCATGGGTTTGAGTAAAGCGAGTTCCTTCTTTTTCTAAAGCCTGTGCCACTAAAAAATGGATTTTATTTTCTTTGGAAAGAGGGGTGGCTTTTTCAGCTTCTCCGGATGCTGGCTTTTCTGTATAGATCAATCTCCAATAAATTTTCTCTTTAGTTCCAAGTTTTTTGGCAAAGGTTCTTTCAATATAAAAACCCCTTCCTCGAGCTTGATCATTAATCAATGGATAGCAATCAGCCAATTTGTTTAAATTTTGATGTAATGATCCTGGTTCTTCTAAAAGTGTTCGAAAATCATCAGGCCCCATCCACCGTTTCGGATTTATTGCTAACAATTCCATTATTTTTATTACATTCTTGGTCCTTGGGCAAGAAGGAAAATCTTTTTCAATGACTGCCTGAACGCGTTGGTCGACCTCACCTTCCATCAATAAAGGAGGAGAATTTTCCGGGGCAATAAACCCTTGATTACAGGTTAATGTATAGGTGCTTTCAGGATGTCTACCTACAATATGAACCGGAAGGACCCCTTTACTGATTTGAACTCCATACAATTCGTTATATTGATCGGAATCTCTGACTAAACGTTCGGCTCTTGTCCTAAACGCACGTATATTCCCTCCTATTTCGTTTAATAAAATCGTTTCAGGGATCGGGCGACCCTCCGCCCTATCTAAAAATTCAACCATTTTTCTTGCAGGATCTCTTCTGTCTGAATTTCGACTAAAAACTTCTTCGATAAGACGACGGACATTGGGATGAATCGCGGAAATTTCCGAGACTGCTAAACATTCTACAGCCGGTTGTTGAAGCGATGGGGTTAGACCAACAAATTCAAATATTCCCACTTCAGACATATTCTAAAACAAAAAATAAGGTTTGTTATTTTAACAATCCTTATTCAATCTGTCAACCCCTATTTCAGATACAAACGGTTGGTTTTTTAAAACAACGTCGGTTGAAGCTCCTCCTCTTTTTTGAGTTTTCGACGTTCGCGGGCCACGAGGGCTTTCACTTCCACCAAATCCGACGGGATTTCTTCCAAAAACCGAGACGGTTGCATCACGGTTTTTTCTCCGTAAAGAGTGCGTTCTTTGGCGTAAGAAAGATATAAACGGTCCATGGCGCGAGTCATGCCCACGTAAAACAGGCGGCGCTCTTCTTCGAGGTGATCGGGGGTACTTTCATGCTTTAAATACGGCACCACGCCATCCTCAAGCCCGGCCAAAAATACCACCGGGAACTCGAGACCTTTGGCGGCGTGAAACGTCATGAGCCGGACCGCGTCTTTATTTTGATTCGCCCAATCTTCGTCGCTTTTGGTTAGGGCTGCGTCGGCCAATAATGCGTCAAACGCCTCGCGCACCGGAAGATCATTGTAAGCTGTGGCCCAATTCAGCAATTCCAAAAGGAGGTCGTAGCGTTCGTTGCGCAATCCGAATTCGGTCATGAGCTCCTGTAAATGGCCGGAAAGCGTTTTGGTGGTCGAGACCGCGTTGATCCCGCCCCAATTGTGACGCGCCTTCACTTTTTCCAAAAATTCTCGGATTTCTTTATGGTCAAAAAAGCTCGCTTCCCCCACGCGCTCGTACGGGATGCCGGCATGGTCCATGGCTTGGGCAAGGCTTTCCCCCACCGAATGTGTTCGGTACAAAACCACAATATCTTTCCAGGTGTATTCGTGATCCGTGCCTTCGATCAAAGACTGAATGGTTTTCACCACAAACGACTCTTCTTCATAATGATTTTCCGCAGCAATGATTTGAACCGGCTCCACGGTTTCCTTTATGGTCACCGGAAATTCGCCTAAACGATTCGGGTTGTTTTGAATCACGGCGTACGCGGCTTTTGCCACATTGTGCGGGCAACGATAATTTTCATTCAATCGAATCAATGTTGAGTTGGGATAGCGAGTTTGGAAATTCGTGAAATTTTCCCGATTCGCTCCACGGAAAGCGTAAATGGCCTGATCCGGATCTCCGATGGCAAAAATGTTTTGGCGATCTCCTGCCAGCAAATGAAGGAGTCGATCCTGAACCGCGTTGGTGTCTTGATATTCGTCCACCAGGATGTGAAGGAATCGAGATTGGTAGCGTTTTAAAATTTCCTCACTCCCCTCTAATAATTGAAGCGCTTTAAGTAAAAGATCGTCGAAGTCGAGACGATTTTTAGCTTCCAATTCTTTTTGATAGACTTCGGCAAAGCCAGCCATTTCGGGATGGGCGTATCCTTGGTTAAGTCCATTCTTAAATCGGCTCAATGCGAGGAGCACATCGCGCACCTCGAGGCCTTCCAAAGCCGGGAAGGCGTTGGGGGCTTTTTTCAAAAGTTCTCGAACCAAGTTTTTTTGATCGCCTTCGGATACGATTTCGAAATCTTGCGTTCCGGGAACAACCCCCGGATTTTCTCGAATCAACGTGTTCGCCAACCCGTGAAACGTACAAATCATCGGGCTTTCTTTTCCCACAAATTCCTGCAAGGTTTGCACGCGTTCCGTGATTTCTTTCGCGGCTTTTTGTGTGAATGTGAGAGCTAAAATCTGCGAGGGTTTGGCCAGATTTTCTCGGATGAGATAAGCGATTCGAAGGGTCAAGGTCGTGGTTTTTCCACTGCCCGGGCCGGCCACAATAAGAGTCGGACCGCCGTCGCTTTCAATGGCCTGGAGCTGAGATGAATTGAGGGGCATGAGATAAAAAAGCAAAAGTTTATTTTGTCGAGGCCCAGTATAACCATGGTATAATGCCGTCACAATAGCTAACCTCCTTTTTATGGCCTTTCTTGGATTTTTAAGTTTTCTTTTCTTCACTATTTCTCCATTCCTTTTCTTGTATTGGCTGTTCAAAAAAGCGCCCATCACTCCCGACGATTTAAAGGAATTTCGTTTTGCGCCTTTTTTGCCGAGCGCGCTCTTAATGGTGATCATTGCGTACAACCTCTTCCTGCATAACGCGTTTGAATTTTCTTATATGGGCTTGGGAGTGTCGCTGTTTTTTATCGCTTTCTTATTGGCCCTCTTTTTCGCCTTTCCAAAAGCCAAACGCACCGCATTGACGTATGGATTTTTGGGCACCGGGATTTTTGCGTCGATTTTCATCTCCATTCGCGCGAGCGCTTTGGTCCAGTGGATCGATGGACTTACGATTGTGAGCTGTCTTTTAGCTTTGGTTTTCTTTTTAGCGAGTGATCAATTTTTATACAACGGACTGTGGGTGGCGCGAGAAAAAGTTTCTTTTTTTGCAAAAGGACTTCGGCATATTCTTGTGTTTTTTAAATTCGTTTTTTCCCAATCCAAAAGCACGCACAAAACTCGAACGTTTGCGATTGTAAAAACCACAGTGATCACACTGGTGATCGTGGGTGTTTTCGCCTCACTTTTGGCTGCCGCTGACCCTGTTTTTGCGGATTTTATCAAAGAAATTCGAGAAGAATTCTGGGGCCGATTTTTCGCTTCGCTCTTTTTGGCTTTTTGTTTAATGTTGGCTTTGAGTTTTTCTTTCAAAACCGCGCCCAAACCTCCGACGTTTTCCATTTTTTCTTTTTACGATGTGGTGTTGCCCGTGGCGGCGATGTTGGTTTTATTCGCCATTTTTTTGGGCATCCAATGGGAATATCTTTTCACAAACCAAGCCGATTTCCAGAGCCTTGATCTCACGTATTCCGATTATGTGAGAAAAGGATTTATGGAACTTTTATTCACGTCGTTTTTGGGCGGAATGATCGCGTATTTTGTGATTTTAAAAGAACGCACCTTGACCGCGATTTCGCAAATTCGCCTTCTCAAAATTCTCAATGTCTTGCTCGTGGTGGAATTGTTCGCGCTGTTGGCGTCCGCGTTTAAGCGCGACTTTCTTTATATCACGGTGTACGAAGGCCTGACGCGAATCCGTTTAACGGGCAGTGTTTTACTAGCGTGGTTGGTCGGATTTTTTGTTTTGATTCTCTTGCTTGCGTTGTTTCGAAAGATGCAGGAAAAACGACTTTTCCAAGGACTGTGGGTTATTTCTTTGGCTGTGCTTTTATTTTTCAATGTCATGAATGTGGATCAAACCATTGCGAACTGGAATCTGTCCAAACAGACTTCACCGGATTATTTTTACATCAGCAATCTCTCGGCCGATGCCGTGGAGGGATGGGAAGCTTCTTTGTATGCGGCGCAGGATTTTTTACAAACCCTGGTGAATGAAAAACGCGTCCCGACCGATGCGGAAAAGGTCCGTTTGGCGGATTTTTATCTTGCGATTTCCACGATTGAAAATGCTTATAGAATTTCCGTCAATGATTCCGGAGGTTCGATCACGGCCTGGAATTTTGATGTTTTTCGCTCGATTTCCTCTTTAAATTCTTTATTGGGAGATGCGGTCGCCGTGAATGGGAAAGTGGATGGAGCCCGTTGTCTGCTCCGTGAAATCCAAAATTATCAACTCACGTATGGGGTGGATTTGGGGAATGAAGCGGGGAATCGTCTTTACAGTTTTGAATATCCGCTGATGGGAATCGATCGAGCCATTGAAGATCCTTGGCTGCAAAATATTTTATCGAGGATTCTTGGCGATGAGAGCGATGAGCTTGTGACGCAGATAGATACTTATTATGGCGGGGTTTACGATGTTAGCTTTGAGGAATTTCAAAAAGATGAACACGGAATTTTTAAAGACTTAAAGGCGGAGTATGCGGCTGAGCCGTTTGAGTGCTTTTAACAGACACCACTCACGTAGCGCAGCGAAGTGAGCTCCCCGTATTTCATCTCCACGAAGTGAGTGTCCTTGAGAAAAATGCCCCATTTTCAGCCCCATGTTGAATTTTCAATAATTCGCTGATTACTACGAAGCGAATCAAGTTATTGCATGCTTTTAGCCATAGAGTGATATCCCGAGGGTCCGCATTGGGAAGCAATCACTTTGCCTGCCCAATTCTTTACGCTATCTATATTCATCAAAGTCGTTGAAAACTCTTGCTGCTCCCCCCGGATGGATTCTTGTACATACACGGAGAGGACTAATCCTTTCCCGGGTTTAGCTTCGGCTTCTTCTTCGCTAATCTTTATAAAGACAAAATCTCTATTTTCCCCAAACAAGGGAAAAACAATTTTCGTAGAAACTCCAATCCCTTCCCTAGAGGAACTCACGTTTACTCTATCTGCACAACCTTGTTCTTTTGCCACATTGCTTAATGACGCAACCAACGCTTCACTCCTTTGCCATGCCGGGGAAACTTTGATATCTTCGGGGCTTTCTTCTTTAACTTGTTTACTGGTGGCCGGCACAGGGACAAGCGGATGAGATTTTTGGACAACAGAAGGTTTAGACTTAACTGGATGAATTTTTAGAGGGGACGGGGAAGGTGTAGTAGTAACGCTACTGGATGTAGGCGTAAGATGAGGTTTAGAAATGACCGGAAGGTTCATGATCAAAGAACTTAGTTGATGTTTACTCTCCTTGGATTGAAACTCAATCTGCTCTTGCATCCATGAAATTGCTCTATCCATGGGCATAGGATCTAATTTTCCCCTTTGCGGGTTCCCACGGATTGATTCTTCCCAGAACATATAAGCATTGCCTTGTCCGCCTTCTTGAATGCCTAACATGATCGAGTTTCCTAGCTCATCCATAACTCGAACTCTCATAAAAAGCCCAGTCTTGTTCCTATCCGGCCCCACCCTCACTGTATGATTACAACCCGGATATTTTGCTATTATTGCTTTTAACGAGGTCTCCAGCGCCTCAGCCTTTGCCCATGCTTCATCATCAATCTGATCGGTTGGCGTAGGGATAAGTGATTGCACTCTCCTACTCCAAATACCTATCTCTCCTCCTGGAACGACTTTTAAGGGTTGGGAGTCTGCATCATCTTCCGTTTTACGAGGGACTGGTGGAGGAGCAACTTTTGGCGCCGTCTGGGGTTTAGACCGTCGTGCTTGGGGATGTAAGCTTTTGGCTACAATGGCTGAGTCCGAGGGTTGGACCGGTTGTGAAGCCGAAGGAGTTTCTTTTTGGGGTTTTGCTGTGGCGGATCCCTCAGAAACAACTTTGGCCGGACTTGAAGAATTATTTTCTTTGGTCTGTATAGAATCTATTAAATCCAAAATTTTCCATTCTATTTCATGAGCAAAACCCCCAACATCCTTCTCTTTATTTGCATAAAAATGTTTGGCTTTATCCGGATCCGAATTATCGTCCATGGTTGCCGTTTTAAAATCAAATTTTTCCCCTTTTGCCAACGCGTATACGCCCTCATAGGCAGGGTCTCCATCCTCCCATTTCGCTGTTGCAACCGGATACATCACAACATCCGGTTCTGTCATAATCCATTCACCTTCCCCTAATCTTACTATGTAAGTACTAATATAAGGACCTTTCGGGGGTTCGTTACATTCAACCTCCACTCTTTCCACTTCAACCTGTTCCGCTTGATTCGTATCTTTTTCCCCTCCCCCTGTCGTATGGTGCTCAAGGAGGACGGAAAAATAAGTAAAGCGTATATCCCCCGGCTCAGTATCACATAAAGTGGTGTGTGTGAAAGTCCCTTCCATGTAATCAATCTTTCCGGATTCTATCGTTGTTCTAGGAGGAGTGGTTATTAATGAAGTCTTCCCTTGAGCCCCGGATTTCGGCGACCATCTATCTGATTGAATCTCTATACGTTTGGTTATTCTTGGCTCACCCCTAAAAGAAGAAGAAGACACAAAAGTTATAGGACTCCGGGGTTCAATTTTAAGGCTGACATCAGGAGTTATCCCCTTATATGCTTCAAGCGCATAATATATTCCTCTATCCGAATGTGGCATGAAATCATCAGGGTATGACCCATTAAGCCTTTCTATTCTAATATTTTCTGGATCAGCATTAATTGCCGCGATTCCTTGTTCAGCTATTCTCATAGCTCGTCCAAGTTCTGGATCAAAAACGGCAACATCTACGCGTGGATTTTTCCCTTTACCCAGGGCTTCAAGAGAATGTTGCGGATCGTGCGCGCATCCTGCGACCAAACCGAGTAATGGCACTATTTCTCTTAATTTCATGCTTATTCTGATTAAAATTGGCCTTCAATTTAACATATTTTATGAAATTGTAAAGCAAAAACACAAAATCTCCGTGCGTGGACGGATAAGTGAAAAAATACGGGGGGGGATATGACAACACTACGCTACTCTTCGTGCCTGGCCTAACGGCTCCTTTCGAGATTCGACCATATAATACAACACCGGGATCACGATCAACGTCAGGACGGTTGAAAACGCGAGGCCAAACACAATGGTGAATCCGAGACTTCCCCACACTTCATCCTGCAAGGACGTGGGGATCACGCCAATAATGGTGGTCAGGGTGGTGAGTAAAATCGGGCGGAAGCGAAGGTTCACGCCTTCGAGCACGGCTTGTTTGAGTGGCATGCCCAAGCTGCGCTGGCTGTTCATGCGATCAATGATCATGATGGCGTTGTTTACTACGATTCCTCCGAGAGCCACAACTCCGATGAAAGACGGGAATGAAAACCCGTAATCCATGATAAACAACCCGGCAAACACTCCGATCACGGACAACGGCAACGTGGTCAAAATAATGAACGGTTGAATGAGTGAATTGAATTGCGCGACCAAAATAATGTAAATGAGCACCACGGCGATCCACATGGCGTTGTACAGTCCCCCAAATGATTCATTGATGTCCTCGGTTTCCCCGCCAAACGTTACGGAATAACCCTCGGGCATGGGATAGGCGCTCAATTCTTGTTTGAAAATTTTCAAAATTTCCGCAGAGTTAGCTCCGGGGGTGATCTTGCTGCTCACGGTGATGGTTTTTTTGAGATCATAATGAGCAACACTGCTGGGACTTCCTCCAAGTTCGATGCTCGCAATCGCGTCCAACGAAATGAGGCCTTGAGACGAAGGAATCATGATTCTTTTAAGGTCATCGAGCGTGTCTCGGTCCGATTCTTTAAGCTGTAAAATCACATCCAATTCCTCGTTGTTTTCACGATAAATCCCCACGTTTTGCCCGCTGGATAAAGCACGCAAAGTCGCGGCAACGGTGGCGGTGTTCAAGCCCAATAATTGAATTTTTTCACGATTCAAAACGATTTCGTATTCCTTGAGTTTTTCTTGAATCCCATTGTCCACTTCCACGGTGCCGGGCACGGTTTCCAAAAGATTGGCGAGATCATTGGCCACGTTTTCAAGTGTGGTGCTGTCTTCGCCTTGAATACGGAATACGATCGGATCCCCTGAGGGCGGGCCTTTTTCTTGCTCCGCAAACGTCAGAGTGGCGCCCACGAAATAAGAAATGTCGAGCGCCAGGGTCCGAATTTCTTCCACAATTTCTCCACTCCCCAACTCGCGGTCCTCGGGATCGACTAAATTGATTGAAAAATAAATCGTGTTTTCCGCACTGCCTCCGCTCACGTCCATCAAGGTGGTGGAAGCGCCCGAGGTGCCAACCAAAGTGACAAAATTCCTAATTCCTTCGACGGTCTTGATTTTATCGGTCAACATTTGTGCGGCTTCATCGCTTTTTTCAAGAGATGTGCCCTGAGGAAGGGAAATGTTAAGGGTCACCCATTTCGAATCGGATCCGGGGAACATTTCGGTGCGGACCAAGCCGGTGGCGGGAAGCAAAAATGAGGATAAAAATAACCCGGTGAGCCCGGCTAAAAATGCCCATCGCTTAAATCGACTTTCCAACAACGCGGCCACAAAATCACGGTACATTTTTTTTATTGTCGTAAGATTCCCGGACAAAAGGCCGGTTTGATCCGTTGGCCCCAATTTCTTGGGGATCATGCGATAGGTAAAATAAGGAGTCAGCACCAACCCAATCACCATCGAACTTCCCAATGCAAAAATCACGGTCATGGGGATCACCTTAATGTATTCCCCCACAATCCCTGTCATGAACGCCATGGGAAGAAAAGACGCAATCGTAGTCAACACCGACGTGATGAGCGGAACCGCGATTTCATCCGCGGCATGCAGGGTAATAAGTTTTCGATCCCCTTTGGCTTGATGGTATAAGCGGAAAATATTTTCCACCATGATGATGCCGCTGTCCACCACCATTCCCAACACCAAGACCAAGGCAAACAACGTCAATCCGTTGATCGTGTACCCGGTGTACCACAGCAACCCGAATGTGGTGGCCATGGAAAGCGGGATCACAAACGCGGAAATAAGAGAAGGGAGCAGGCCCAAATAAAGGAACAAAATCAACCCCACAATCAAGAAACTTTCACCCACATTCACAAACATGTTGTTGATTTCTTTTTTGGTTTCTTCGGCCCAGTCTCCGGTCACAGCAACAGACACATTGTCGCTGAGAGACCCATCGATTTGCCATTGCTCGATCTTGGATTTAATTTCATCTCCAATATCCACAATGTTGGAGTCTTTCTTTTTATAAACCGACAGCGTAATGCTCGGTTCAGTCACCCATTCTCCGGTTTCATCTTTTTGAGACAATCGGGCGTAAGAGGTGGTTTCTTTAAATGTTTCTTCCACGGTTGCAATGTCTCGCAAATAAATCGGCGCTCCTTGAGTTGAAGACCCGATGACCAAATTTTCAATTTCAGTCAGATTTGTAAATTCGCCCTGGATACGTACTGTGTAATTTTGATTATCAATGGTTATATCGCCGACCGGGAAATTCACACTTTCCATCTCAAATAAAGGTGTGATTTGAGCCAAGCTTAATCCGTACAACGCTAAACGACTCGCGCTCACATTGATTTGAATTTCTTTTCCCACTCCGCCGGAAATCGTGACATCCGAAACCCCGGTGATTTTCTCCAATTCATCTTGAAGCCATTCGGCTTGATCGGTCAAAAACTCACTCCCCTTTTCGCTCATCAAATTGATGTCGAGCACCGGGAGATCGCTGGACTCGATCATGCCCACGGTGGGAGATTCCGCATCCGCCGGAAGTTCATTTTCCACTTCGCCGATTTTATTTTGGATCTTTTGCGTCATGAGATCCATGTCCACTCCGGTTTCAAACTGAATCACAATCATGGACATAGAAAAACTTGAGGTGGAAGTCAGGGTGTCGATTTGATCCAATTCCGATAATTTCGACTCAAGCTTGTCCGTGACTTGAGTCTCAATGTCTTGGGGAGAAGCGCCGGGATACATCGTGGAAACAATGGCAATCGGAATATTAATCTCGGGAATCTGCTCGCGCGGCATGGAAAAATAAGCCAGCACTCCCCAAAGGGTGAAGGTAATGGCCACTAAAACCGTGATTCGATCTCGTGTTAAAAAAAATCGAATGAGTTTTGCGATGGGGCTGAGGGGTTTGAATTTGAGTTCCTGTTTTTCCATTAATCATTTGGGATTATTTTGACTGCATCACCGTCATCTAAGAGATTTTGGCCTTGGATCACCACGGTTTCTCCGGCGCTCAATCCGCTTTTCACTTCCACCCAACCATCGATGGAATCGCCCAATTCAATGGCTGTTTCATGTGCAACTCCGTCCGTTACCACAAACACGCTGTCTCCGAGTTGTGTTGAAAAAACAACGGCTTCTAACGGGATGGCGAGCACGTTTTTCTTTACCGTTCCTTTGGTGAACGTGACTTGACCGCTCATGCCCGAGACCAAGAAAGAAGCGGTCCCTTCCGTGTTTACATAAGCTTTAACCGGATAGGTGCGGGTGTAAGCGTCGGTCATGGGGGAAACGTAATAGACGATTCCTTTCCAGACTTGCTCCGGATACGCGTCGAGTGTGATCGTGATGGCCGTGCCTTGTTTGATGTATGGAACCTCCATTTCACTCACCGAAAATTGCATTTCAAAACTGTCGGGATCCACGAGGGTGGCCACCGGCATTCCGGCGGAAATCAGTTCTCCGGCCGTGACATTAAAGTCCGCTAAAATTCCATCCGCAGGCGCGGTGACTGAACCGCCGCCCACTTGAATCGAAGCTTGTTCCACTTGGGCGGAAGCGAGAGAAACTTGATAGCTCGCAGCGGAAATTTGCTGGTCGTATTGAGCTTTGATGATATCGAGATTGTTGTACGCGGAGTCCAATTGGTCTTCCAATCCGGACACCGAGGATTCGGCACCTGTGGTTTGGGAGTTGGATTGAGATTTGACTTGGGCCAAAGCCGCCACCGCGGAATCGTATCCGTCTTGAGCCACGTCCACCCCGGCTTCGGCTTGAGCCACCGAGGTTTCGGCGGAAAGTTCCGCGGATTCGATGGCGGTCCCATACGCTTGCACGCTTAACAATTGGGCCGATACACTCGATTGATACCCATCCAATTCCGATTTGTAGGCTTTAATTGCATCGTAATAATCCGGCGCATTGAGTTGCAAACTGAGGAGCTCTTCCATCCGATCCAATAACGAAATCGTATCGCTGATCGTTTGCTCGGCTAAATCCACCGCGGCTTGGACTTCTTGTGTTGAATCTTCGGCAGCCACGGCATCGAGTGCGGAGTCTGCGGAGTTATAACTCGCATAAGCGGTTCGATAAGCATCATCCGCACGACTCAAATAAATATGGCTCGAAATATTGTCCAAAACATCTCGATACGTGGGGTCAAAGTTTGGCAAATCGATTCCGAGTACGGCATTCACTCTTTCTTGAACCGTGTCCACGGTGTCGAGGGCGCTGTTGGAGATGGAAAGAGCTTGTTCTTTGGCACTCTTTACGGATTGCTCGGTTTGAGATTGCGTGGTCTCAAGGGTGGTTTGAGCGAGATTAAGGTTGGAAGAAGCACTGTTCACTTGCGCCTCATACACCGCGATTTGGCTTTCCACGGTTGTTCCTGTGAGAGATTCATTTTTCTTGGCGTATTCGATTGAATTTTCAATACCGCGGATCGTGGTTTGCATTTCCGCGACTTGTTTGGATTTGAGCAATTGGAGGTTGGAAAGATTGGTTTGGGCTGCGCTTAAAGCGATTTGGGCTTGCGTGTATTGATTGAGAAGCGCGCTGTCTCCGGATTCCTGTTCCACGGTGAAAAGAAGTTGGCCCGCGACGACGAGATCCCCTTCTTTGGCGTATACGGCTGTAACTTTCCCACTCATTTTGGAGCTCACGGAAATTTCCGCCGTGGATTTTAAAGTGGCGGGAAGCGTGATTTCCGGAGTCAAAGTCGTGATTTGAACCTGGCTGACGATGACTTGGCGTGCCACGGGCGTTGAGTCTATAACAGGTCCGTTGGTGGATGAAATCACTCTCAATCCCACTCCCATTCCAAGAATTAAGGCAATCCCTCCGGCAAGCATCTTTTTTAAGTTCATTTGAAGATAATTTTTAAATTTATACGTAGGCTTGGCTTATTTTTTTACTACCAATTCAATGCTTTGTCAAATCTTATCCAAAAAAATTGCGCTCCGCCTTTTCTCTGGTAATATAAGTTCCGAATTTAATTAATTCTTAATTTTTCCTCCTATGCAAAAGCTTTATGGAGTTTGGATCGATCATTCCCGCGCTTTAATTGTTAAATGCAATGAAGACGATGTGATCTCTGTGACCGAAATGATGTCCGAGGTGGAACCCAACCGCCACGAAGGCAAATCCTTTGAACGCCTCACGCTCACGAATCAAAAAGTACATGGGGAACGTCGCCACAATGAAATCAAAGCTTTTTCCCGCCAAGTTTTAGAGGCGGTAAAAGACGCGGATGAATTGGCCATTTTCGGACCTGCGGATGGTAAAAAAGACCTTAAAAAAGAAATCGACGAACACAAGGTTTTGAAAGGAAAATTAACAGCCATGGAAACCGCAGACAAGATGACGGAGAATCAACTCAAGGCATTTGTTCGTAAATTATTCAACTTGCCGAGAATCCCGGCGTAATACTCACGGAGCGCCAGCGAAGTGAGCTCCCCCGCATTCCTAATCTGTTAAAATAATTTTATGAAGAATATTTTCGTAAAAACGCTGATCGGAATGGCGCTTGTTTTTATGATGAGCGTTGGGATTGCAACGGCTTCCGCTCAAGAAACGGCAGAACCCGCGGCAACAACGTTTACCTCTGTGCCGGTTTACTTTTTCTGGGCCGAAGGGTGCCCGCATTGCGAGGCGGCGCGAGAATTTTTGGATGGATTGAATGAAGTCCATTATTACAATGTTGAATTGGATATTCAGGATTTCGAGGTCTCGAAAGATGCCAAACATCAAGAATTGCTTTCCGAACTCTGCCAAGAATGGAATATCGCTCCGGTCGGAGTCCCGGTGACGGTGGTAGGAGTGACTCCCTTTTCAGGGTTCAATGTCGATTATGAAGATAAATTTCGAGCCGCAATCACCTCTTATGTAGATGAAGAGAAAACCGATGAAGTGGGTGTATTGATCGATTCTTTTATAGCCACGATTGATAACCCGGCTGACCCAATAAATCCGATTGATCCCGCTAATCCCGACGAAACGTGCGATGATGGGACCACCTGCCCCCTCACTCCCCCAGCGAATATTATTACCTTGCCGTGGTTTGGGGCCGTGGATACCGCGACGGTTTCTTTGCCTGTGCTCACGATCATGATTGGAACGCTTGACGGGTTCAATCCGTGTGCCATGTGGACTTTGGTTTTCTTGATCAGCTTGCTCTTGGGAATGAAAGATAAAAAACGCATGTGGATTTTGGGAAGCGCGTTCATTGTGGGAAGCGGGGCGGTGTATTTTTTATTCATGGCTGCGTGGCTCAATTTCCTTTTGTTCATTGGCATGGTGGCCACGATCCGGCTCTTGATCGGAGTCACGGCCTTCGGATTTGGGATGTATAACTTTAAAGAATTTTTCTTTAATAAAGAGGCGTCGTGCAAAGTCACGGGGAACGAAGATCGACAAAAGGTTTTTTCCAAGTTACGCAATCTGGCGCATGAACCGCGTTTTTGGTTGGCGTTTATTGGGATTTTGGCCCTCGCGTTTGCCGTGAATTTGGTGGAACTCTTGTGTTCGGCCGGATTCCCTGCGGTTTATACACAAATTCTCACCCTCAATCATCTCCCCACGTGGCAATACTATCTCTACCTTTTGCTCTACATTTTCTTCTTCATGATTGATGATTTGTTCATATTTTTGGTGTCCATGGCCACGCTTCAAGCCACGGGAATCACAACTCGCTACACTCGTTTCTCTCAATTTGTCGGAGGATTTTTGATGACTTTGATCGGACTCTTGCTCCTGTTTAAACCGGAGTGGTTGATGTGGGGATGAAGTTAAAAGTCTATTGAAAATTCATCCAAAACTCGATACATTAACGTGCGAAAATCGTTCGCACAATCGTTGGGGCGTCGCCAAGCGGTAAGGCAGCGGCCTTTGGAGCCGCCATTCCGGGGTTCGAATCCCTGCGCCCCAGCCAAATTGTACTTAAGCATTTTCTCAGGTATACTCGATTTGTTCCTTTCTATTATTTAGTTTAATTTTTATGAAGAAATTCCTTTCCGCGATTTTTTTGTTGGTCGTTTTTACCGGCTGCTCTCAACAAGATATGACATTGGAAGATAAGATTGAAAACTTCTCCAATTACACAACCATTACAGACGCGAATGTGAAGTCTTTCGTTCCTACTTGTGATGAATACAGTGAGGCTTTTGCTCAAAAGGTGATGGATGGAGACGTGGCACGTTTATATTTATACACGGGTGGAGATTATGCCTTACAAGTTTATATGACTCCCAACTATGACAACTGGACTGAAGCGGATTTTGATAAAGTAAACCAATGCGGGGAGTTAGGGACTGTTTTAGTAAAAAAGGTTGTAGCTGATTCTTTGCTTTGGTCTTACCCCTACTGTAGCGCGGGGGTAAAGCCAAATACCAATGAGCCTGGATATGAACAATTCATGGAATGTACTGCTGTTGAAGAACAATTGCTGGAGTATTTTAACAATTAAAGGTACTAGCCCGACTGGCCAGCCAGTCCATTTAACCCCTTTTCATGAAAAACACTTACTCGCTTTTGCCGGTGAAGATTTAAGTGCGGATCAAGAAACTGTGGTTTTCAATATTTTTAGGACTGTATTTTTCGCACAGTAAATAGAGCGAACTTTTAAATAGAAGGTTCTAAAGCCGTCACATCTTTAATCACTTCTTCGGCGTGGTCTTTGGGGGCCACTTTCTTATAATGTTTGAGCACCTTGCCGGCTTTATCAATGAGAAACGATTCGCGTTTTGCAAAAATCAATCCCTCGACCCCGTAGGCCTTTACCACGGTTTTATCCGCATCGGCTAAAATCGGGAAATTTAATTTTTCTTGTTCGGAGAATTTCTTATGAGACGCTTCATCATCGATGCTCACGCCCAAAACCTGGACATTCAAGGCCTTTAAATCATTGAATCGATCTCTAAAACACTGAGCCTCAACCGTGCAGCCTGGCGTATTGTCTTTTGGATAAAAATAAAGCAACACCAACGTGCCGCGATAATCGGATAATTGATGGACTTTCCCTTCTTGATCCTTAAGCGAAAAATCCGGGGCCACCTGGTTCAATAAATCGGTCATAAAAATGGGGGTTATTGATGAAATTGTATTGTACGCTACATTTTCTGTTGACGGAAAATTCGCCTAATGACAGTTGCTATAAATGTTATTCTTCAGTACTATATTAGATACGTTCTATTCTTTTTACCTTACCCCTTTTCATTCATGAAAAAATTCTTATTTCCTTTTGCCGTTGCATTACTCCTTTCCGGATGTGCTGCGACCGTGGAAGACAATACAACCGTCCCCGATGCGGATGTAGGAGATGAAGTCAGTGACAACACAAATCCCGTCGATACGGTGGGAACGCTTAATCTCAACTTGTTCACTTTCACGTTGCCGTCGGACTGGACGTTGGTTTCTCAAACCGAGACCACGGCCAAGATTTCCATCCCCGATTATGAAACCTATACGCTTTCGTTAAACATGGAATTAATCGAGACGGAGACAGGAATATGGGAACTTCCTGATTCCGAGACTACGGTTGAAACCACTTCCGATGGAGTTGAGATTTATAATATCGGTTGTGGCGGAGTGTTTGACTGCGGAAATTTGGCTTATGGTCCGAGGGTTTACAATTATAGCTTCACCATTGAAAGCACGGAACCGGTTCCGGAAAATTTGGATGGGATCTGGGTTCCAAACAGCTCGGTGAGCCATGAGGACATTGCCGCTTTTATATCGGCAGTAAAAGTGATGGAAGACATTGGGTACGGACATAACGAAGACGGCTCCAATGAAAATATGGCGGTCGGCTATGGAAACAATGATCGGATTCCCGCTCCCGAGGGTTGGGTCAGTTTAATCCAAGGTAGTTTTTTCCTTTATGCTCCATCGGGATGGGCTTTGACACCTGAACAAGGCATTGATACCTATGTAGGCACGGTTTCCGGAGACGGGATCTCGCTAGTATACAACTATGGCGTGGAGGATGTCGGGATGTTTTCAGATAATTCCCAGTATCCGTTGTCTGACTATGACGTTATGTATACACTAATCAATGGATGGGACGCGATTATTTATACTCCAAAAACAACAGGAGAAGGCCCGATGGTTCTTAATATTGAATCACCAAAAGGTGAAGGTAATTTTACTCTTTCCGGTAAAGACTTAAACGCGGATCAAGAAGCAGTGGTTTTCAATATTTTTAGGACTGTATTTTTCGCACAGTAAATAAAGGCACAGTATTAGTTGGAATAAAATACTCCGTAGCTTGCTGCGGGGTATTTTATCATCGAATCGTTCCCACCAATTCGGCCATCAATGTTGAGATCCCTTTTATTTTTTTAAGTTTGGTCGTAGGAATTAGTTCTTGAGAGAGGAGTTCCGCTCTTTCCATGGCTTCCGAAAGTCTGCGCCTGCCACCGGGAGCCAAAGTCACATAACGAACGCGAGCGTCGTGTTCGGTCATTTCTCGATTCACCAATCCGACTTTTTCCATGGGAACCAACATTCGAGTGACGCCGGAAGCGGTGAGCCCGATTTTTTCAGCAAGATCAATTCTGCGCATTTTTTCATCCGGAGCTTGGTTCAAATAAAATAAAATGATGAATTCGTTCAACCCCAATCCCCCCAAGCCGCCATCAAAGCGACGTGAGACAATGGCTTGGACTTTTGAAAGATTTAAAAAGAATTTCAATGCAGGGGTTGCGGTTTCCATAAACTTGATTATTAATTGATTAATGATTGACTAATCAAGTATATTCTTCGAAGTTTAGAAAGTCAAATATGCAATAACGCGCTAAAATAGCGCATTCCCACGCTGAAAAAGGCACCGGCGATTTTTTTGATTTGGTTTTTCATGGAAGGGGGTTATAAGCGACAATGTGATTTTACAAGGAATGGAGATTTATAAAAAGAGGGTGGGAACGCCACCTTGACGTAATATGAAATATCTGTTTTAATGCCATCTATTTAAAATTTTAAATAAAAATCATTTGAGAGACCAAGAATTTCCCTATCTTTCTCGTATTCAGGACTTGTCTAATGTTCGAATGAACCAAAACAATCCTAATTTTTTGGGATTCCATGGGACCTCTATGGAGGCGATTCGATATTTAGCACAATATGGGACAATGCCCCCCTCAGGCAACCATGGCCGTGAATTCTTCTTTTACCCGAGGGTGGGTGATAATAAAACTCCCCTTAAGGATGCGGCGGAATATGCGGAGATCAATGCGCTTCGATACGCTCTTTGGGAACAATTAATAAATCGTGATTTTAATTTGGAGCCCCATTTGATTTGCCCCTATTTTGGTTTAATTGAAATGGGAGTTGATTTTGAAGGGCTTTCGCCAGAAAAAGAAGAAATTCGACAAGCCATTATGAGATGTTTGAATATAAGGAGTCTTAAAGGCCTCGATCGATTTTGTAAAGAAATTGCAGCAACACGAAAAGGGGTTGTGCTTGCGCTCGGCCCACAAATTCTAGCGTTAAATCCCTATGTTAGTTTCATGGAGGAGCGTGTGGTCACAGTCCCCCCTGAGGGATTATCCATAGACTATTTAGTGGGAGTAGAACTCATGGGGGAATTTGAGGATGAGGCTTTGGGAAATGCTTTTATAAAAGTGCGATCTTTTTAGTTGAACGTTTGAATCTACGCATTTGACTTCCCTCCCCCAACTCCCCATACTATCCCCATGATGACCCTTTGCCTCAACACCGTCGGCGCCAAGAAGAAGACCTTTTCTGAGTGAAGCGGTGTGTTTTGCAAAATCATCCCCTGTTAGCCCCCTTAAACCGCTTCCTCACAGAGAAGCGATTTTTTTATTCTCAAAAATTTATCCATGTCACGATTGAACCCAACCCAAAAACTAATTTCAACCCTCGCCAATAATCTCCTCAATAAGAAGAGCGTTTCTCGAATGAAGCGACTCTGATTTTTGAATTCCAAGAATCTCCCCGGCCGCTTCGCCCCATGAAGCGGCTTTTTTATTTTTATTAAAAACAAGCATTATATGACCCCCATTGATACACCCCCTGACTATTCTCTTCAAATCCTTGGATCACCCGATGACAGCCCCTATGATTCCAATGGAAACCACGCCTTAAGAATATCGGTCCTCCCCCATGAATTTACAGACAATCAAAGAGCGAAACCAATCGTTGCCAGAGTACTCCCCAGAGACAGACGGGGCAGCGGTCATGTTTTTGAAATTTCACCTCAGTTGGGATGTGTGATGGGCTGCAAATTTTGTTCTCATTCTCCTGACAAAGATGCCCTTCACAGGAGTCTGACTCCGGAACAAGTCGTGGATCAAATAAAAATTTTGGAAGAACAAGCGGTGCAAAGAAATTTTCAAATAAATCCTTATAAAATAAATTTTACTGATGGAGGTGAACTGCTTTTAAATCCGCATTGTCGCGATATTTTGGTGGCCGTAAGTCGTCACTTGCGTCGTAAAATTAAAATTTCCACGGTTTTGCCTGATCTCCCGATCGTAAGAAGAAATCTGGAAGAAGTTTTTGATTTTATGAAAGATTATGAGCCGGGATTGAGTTGGCAAATTTCACTGGCCTCTACAAACGAGCAGGGGCGACAGGAAAAAAGACAGCCACAAAAAAGGCGAGTGCCTTTGTATCCCATGGAAGGCATAAAAGATGTCTGTGAAAGAATACAACAAGCTTATGAAGGGATTAGAAAAGCGACCCTCACTTTTACACTTACCGTGGATAGCGATTGTGACCCACGTGAGATTATTGATGTTTTGCCTCCTCATTTAGTGCGACCGCGTTTGCATCCTTTCAAAGAAAATCGGACCGGATGCGAATCCATGCCAACGGATAAAATAGAGGAACTTCGCGCCGCATTTATAAAAGCCGGTTATGCAGATACGGCGATCGACACATTGGATGAGGTGGAATCGCTTGAATTAACAAAAGGCAAAACAGATAGATAATTTTGGCGCCGGTTCCTACTCCCCCAAGTCACTCCCTCCCCACTCCACCACCGTAAACCCGGATCGCTCCGGCGCAGGCGTTAACTCTTGCATTGGCAAATCCACAGGCGAATCGATTTCTTTCACAATCATAAACACGCGAATCACGGTGTCGGGTTGAGGCACGATCGTGGTTTTGACCATGGCCTCGTATTCATCCTTTAAAAAGCGCACCATCACCCACCCTTTTCCATTCATTTGCGGCAACCAATAACTGATGAAATCATCTTGCTCCGAATCGTTCAATCCGAGCACGGTCAACTTTTCCTCCAAAAACGGAATGATTTCTTCGCGTTGAACCACAAATCCGTCCGTGAATTGAAACGTTTCGGTCAACGGAGAAATCCCCTCCCAAAAAAGATAGTCGTAGGTTCTGTTTCCATCGCTCAACGTCCCGTCCGGTGAGGCAATCACCTCCCAGGCGCCGTTTTGGGCTTGCGGGTACGTGCTGGTGAGAAGGCCTTGATACGCCACTTGGACGCTGACTTTTGTCTCTTGTTCGGGATACAAATAAATCACCGGTTTTCCGGTAGATTCCAGAATATTCGAATAATCCGCACACGGGTCAATCAACGCATTGGGATTGGGGATACATTCTTCCTTAGGGATATTTTCATCTGCTCCGCAACCGCTGAGGGACATTAAGGAGAGCAAAACCAAGGGAAGGGCTAACTTGATTTTTGAGTTCATGAGAATAAATTTAGGAATAAAAACCATCTTCATCATCCTACCAAATTCCAAAAACTTATGTTATATTTTTCTCACTTTTCATTTTAAGGAATTTTTACAAAAATAATGGAAAACCTTAAAATTGCGCAAATTTTCAGGGAAATGGCAGATATCCTCGAGCTCATGGGGGAAAATCGCTTTCGGTATTTGGCGTATCGACGCGCCGCGCAAACCATCGAACATTCGTCTCAGGAAATGAGGCAAATCGCGGATGAGAATCCCAAAAAACTCCTAGACCTCTCGGGCGTGGGGCAAGGGCTCGCGGATAAAATTATTGAAATCCTGCATTCCGGCGATTGTCGCGAACATCAAATGCTGCTCGCCGGGTTTAAAACCGGGCTTTTGGAGCTTCTCACGGTCCGCGGGTTGGGACCCAAAAAAGTGAAAAAGTTTTACACCGAGCTCGGCATCGATTCGTTACCGAAACTCAAACACGCGGCGGAAACCGGATTGTTGGCCAAGCTCCCGGGCATGGGAGAAAAAAGCCAAACCAGCGTGATTCAATCCATCAAAGATCACGAAAAACATTCTCAACGCCTGATTCTGCATGCCGCGACCGAGATGGCGAATCGCCTTGTGGTCTATCTCAAAACCTGCCCGGTGGTGGACCGGGTCGAGTACGCGGGCAGTTGCCGCCGCAAACAGGAAACCGTGGGCGACATCGACATTCTCGTGACCGGGAAAACCGAAAAAGATCATGGCCGAATTGTGGCGCATTTTGTGACTCAGCCGGATGTGCAGCAAATTTTGGCGCACGGAGAGACCAAGGCGAGTGTGATTTTGGAATCTGCGAACGGCCCGATTCAGTCGGATTTGCGCGTGGTGGATGAATCGAGTTTTGGCGCAGCGTTGCATTACTTCACCGGATCCAAGGCGCACAATATTGCGATGCGAAAATTCGCGATTTCAAAAGGATTCAAGCTCAATGAATACGGACTTTTTAAAGGAGAAAAAAGGATGGCCGGAAAAACCGAGGAAAGCCTTTTTAAAGCGCTCGGACTCCCCTACATCATTCCGGAATTGCGACGCGATGAAGGTGAAATTGACGCGGCTCTCAACAATACACTTCCCCATTCGATTGAGTTGAGCGACATTCAGGGCGACCTTCACATGCACACCCGCGAGAGCGATGGCGGCAACACGCTCGAAGAAATGGTGGCTGCGGCCCAGGCACTCGGGTATCGCTACATCGGGATCACGGAGCATTCGTCGTCGTTGCGCGTGGCGTCCGGGCTCGATGAAGCTCGGCTCATAGATCATTTGCGGCACATTGATTCGCTCAATAAAAAACTGAAGAATTTTCGTATTTTAAAAAGCGCGGAGGTGGATATTCTGGAAGATGGGAGTCTCGATTATCCGAATGGAATTCTTAAAAAACTCGATTTTGTGAATATCTCGGTGCACACAAAAATGAACCTCCCGTCCGAGCAACAAACCGCGCGCGTTCTCAAGGCCATGTCCAATCCGTATGTGTCGGTTTTATGTCATCCAACAGGCCGAATCGTGAATGATCGCGAACCGTACCCCATTGATTTGATCGAGATCGCTCGTGCAGCGAAAAAATATCGCGTGGCCTTGGAAATCAGCTCCAGTTTTCGCCTCGATCTGAATGAAGGGAATTGCCGTTTAACTCATGCCGAAGGCGCGAAATTCGTGATCAACACGGATTCTCACCGCACGGACAGCCTCAAGTTTATGCAATTTGGCGTTGGCATGGCGCGACGCGGTTGGCTGGAGAAAAAAGACATTCTCAATACGTTGCCGGTAGAAAAATTGCTCGCGTATTTTAGAAAAAAATAAAAAGTTTTTGGTGTCATTCCCGCGCATGAGGGAATCCAGTCTCTTTTCCTGATCCAATGAAAATTGGTTTGAATAAAATATCAGATTAGCATCGCTTGTCTGTATTTTCGATAAAGCTCGTCGGCTTGTGTTAGGGGTTCCGTAATGCCGTTATGCGCGAATTCGTGATGGATTTTGCAAAGGGGGATGAGAGAGACATGATTTTTGGCTTGAGAAAATCGGATTTGGTGATGAAAAATTTGGGCCGGGTTGCAGCAATTTTCGTGAGAGCAAATACCGTTGGTTTTGGCGAGAACTTCTCTTTTTTGAGCGATCGGAATGTATCGCCCATCTTCTTTTTCCCCGGGGATTTCTTGTCTATTTTGGGCTTTTGGCTGCGGTTTTTCATTTTTTACCGATCTCTCACTAAGCATTTCCAACATTCTCCTCAGCGCTTCCTTGTTGCTCAGCTTTTTGCCGATTTTTTCTTTCAATTTTAAAAACGCAGTCATCATTTCCGTATCCATTTCAATATTCCAATTGGTTTGGATTTTTCCGCGAAGCTCTCTGCTGAACTGCTGAAGGGCCGATTTACTCATATTTTCAACCTTATCCGCAAACATCTTTTCGTTTTCCGGAGTGGCAATGTTGGCGATGATCGCCACTTTATGAATCCCTTGGGTTTCGATGGCTTTTTGGAGATGGGGTTTGTTTTTGAGTTTTTCCTCGAGTTTTAGAGCTTTTTCAACCACGGAATGAGAAAGTCCGGCCAGCTTTCCCGCATATTCGTAGATGGTGGCATAACCATGCGTTTTGTAGATTTTTTGTTCGTAGATTTGCGGAAGAAGAACGAGGAGTTTGTAAGTGATTTTATTTCGCTCTCGGCCGAGAGAAATAAATTGTTGATGAATGATTTTTGGATCGAGGATATTCATTGGAATTTTTGTTAGTTATTAGTATAAAAATCATAATAAAATTCACATTCGAAAACAATCAAATTTTAGGTTATAAAAGCCAAAAGAACACATTTTTTATGGTAGAAATAAATAAAAGAAACCTTTGCTTTTAGAGGGCCTATCTCATGCGTCAAAAAAGGCTATTTCAACGAAAAATTTCAAGCCAACCGCTGGATTTTCCGGAATTCTCGAAAAACAAACGGCACGCAAAATAATAAGCAAAAATTTCCGCAAATTTTCCCGTCAAGCCGAAATTAAAAATCGCATGAGTCTCTTTTTCGCTGGATCCCCGTTCCCACGGGGATGATGCCTTGTCTTTCGCTCCTCAAACCGCTATATTAGCGATGTATTATTTTCTAAACATTTTTTATGTCAAAAGTTAAGAAACTTGCCCTTGGATTAGTGCTTTTCCTTGCACTGATGATGCTTTTCAGCTGTTTTGAAATCATCAATCCCGGAGAACGCGGCATTGTGATTCAACTCGGAGCTGTCCAAGATGAAATTTTGGATGAAGGGATCCATTTTGTGATTCCCATGGTTCAAAAAATCAAAACCATTGATATCACTATGCAAAAGTACAATGCTCAATCCGATGCGGCTTCTCAAGATTTACAGATGGTATACACGGATATGACCCTCAACTATCACCTCGACCCGACCCGTGTGAATACGATTTATCAAACCTTTCGTGGAGCGGAAAGCTGGTCTCTGATCGAACCTTCCATCCAAGAATCGGTGAAAGCCGGGACTGCGCAATTCACGGCCGAGCAACTGATCACCCAACGCGCCTCAGTCAAAGAAGTGATTTCTACGGAGCTCAAGAGCCGACTCGAACCGTACGGCATCATTGTGGACGGAGTTTCCATTGTGGATTTTCAATTCTCGGCATCGTTCTCGGAAGCCATTGAAAATAAAGTGGTGGCTGAACAAAACGCTTTGGCGTCCAAAAATCGTCTCGAGCAAATCAAGTATGAGGCGGAACAAAAAATTGTGACTGCTCAAGCCGAGGCCGAGGCTATCAAAGCGCAGACTCAAGCCATCCAAAGCGCCGGGGGTGAATCCTATGTTCAACTCAAAGCCATTGAAAAATGGAACGGGATTTTACCCACCTACATGCTGTCCGATGGCACCATGCCCTTTTTGACCATTCAATAAAACGTTATGACCAAGACGTTGCACCGCTTTTTTGTGGAACCTCAAGCTTTGGTTGGAGAACCGATTGTTTTGAATGAAAAAGAAACCGTGCATCAATTGTTTCGCGTGCTTCGCCAACAGGCAGGAGATAAGGTGATTCTTCTCGATAATACAGGGATGGAATATGAGGCGAAAATTCTCACCATTGCCCCGCATCAAGTCGTGCTGCAGCATGGCACCAAACAAAAATGCAAAGGCGAACCCGAGGTTTGCATTCGACTCTTGCAAGGCATTCCCAAAAATCCAGCCAAATTTGAAGAGGTGTTGCGTCATGGCACGGAAGTTGGAATCACGGAATTTTATCCTTTACTTACCGAACACACCGAGGTTCCTTTTCTTCGCAAACGGGAACGCATGGCCGTCATTCTTAAGGAAGCAACGGAACAATGCGAACGCGGGAAAATCCCGATTCTTGGGCCGGAAACGAATTTTTCGGAAATTCTAAAAAACGGCTTGCCGCCCGAGCTCCAGGCCGATGTCACACTTTTGGCTTATGCCCGCGAAAAAGAGGTTTTAATTTCCTCTCTTCTCCCCTCGCTTAAAAAAGCAAAAACCATCAACTTAATCATTGGGCCGGAAGGAGGTTTTTCCGATCAAGAAGTAGAACTGGCGCGCGAACGAGGATTCACTTTGTTCGGGCTTGGCCCGCGGATTTTGCGCACCGAAACCGCAGGGCCGGTGATTGCAGGGATCGTGCTCTATTGCTGAGATTAAACCAGCTCTCTGTAGTCTCTTTTTACCGCACTGTGCTTTTTATGTTAATCGGCGGGCGCGACCAGCCAGCCTAAGCCGCCTTAAGAAGGCAGGACAGGCGCCAGGATAAAATGCAGAATTAATGCTATCCTCCGTAAATTGCGGATAGATACGGGAAAAGTAGGACCTCTTGTCTTCCGGATCAGCATTGACGCTATGTGGATCCGCCAATGTGAATCTAGGGATATATTCATCGTCAGATCCGGATTCATCGTCAGATTCGGGGATAGGCCTATCTGCAAAAACGAGGCAAATACAACGCCAGCGAACACTTATATATAGCGGCACTGCATTATCTAAAAGACCAACTTTTAACATATGACTTATGTCTGGGAAAGTGTTAAAAATTTGCGCCCAAGAAATGAGTTTTCCTTTGTACTTACGGTTTTCAGAATCAAGTGCTTCATATTTTGCTCGTAAAGGAGCAAGGCGGGGGTCTTCAGCGGTTCCTTCAACTTTTTCAGTTGTGACAGGACCTAGCGGGTCAATGGGGAAAAATTCTTGGTCAATTCTATCAATAGCTTCTCTAATGGCTTTTAATACAGAATCATTACGCTCATGCCTATTGTCCGAAGGATGCTCCTGCTCATATTTCACTCTATAAAAAAAATCCATTAAAAACCTTACCATTACGAATTCATTAACACCCCTATCTTCCTTTCCCTTCAAGTCAGCCATTCCTGCTGGACCTCCCAAAGCGAAAAAAATATCTGTTAAAGCGTTTATAACCTCTACCTGGATTGTAGTATGAGTTCGCGTTAAACCATCGTCAAACTTACCCGAGTTATTAAAAGAGTATATATAAAAACCATTTAATTGGTTTAAGGCCCCTTCTATATATTTTATATTACTTTCTGGTTGTACTGCCTTCCCCATTGCAATGATGTACTTTCTCAAAGAATCAATAACAATCATCACAGCTTCCAAACGCAAGCCCTCTAAATCTGTTACATTTCTAGTCTCGCCTACACCAAAATTCTTAGACACTGCTTCTGGCCTTAGCTTAAGGATACTTTGATAGTGGTCTCTCAATTCATCAATTTTCGCGGGGTTCCTCAAAACGCCAAGGAGGGCTTGAGCTTCTCGCGATACTTCCTTACACATATGGACTACAGCATCAGGATGTAGACCTTCTGCCTCTTCTAAATTAGACATATTTTTAGTTTTTTAAGATTTAAAGAAAGCAACTGAATCAAGAAATCGTGCTCTATTGCTGAGATCAAACCAGCTCTCTGACCAAATTTTGCTTTGAATGCGATGAACAAGATTTTTTATCTAATTCTTTTCTTCAAAAATCAACTTCGCGTTGAAAGAATCCACCAAGGGAACTGACTGACTTAAAAGACCTCGTTGAGACACCTTGCTACAATTCACTTCTCCTATCTGGTAAGGAATCCCATTTCTTTTTAAATGCGTGTTGAGCTTCTCAATTATCCCTGGCATATGGATTTCTGGAACTCCCAAACCTGAACATTTATATGCGTTCTTTATTTCTCCCACAGGAACCAAACGAGCCTCAACTTTTATTTGTCTTAACCCTTCATCATTTCTATGTGCTAAAGAAAATTCCCATTTCCCCATGTCCGGATCTCTCAGGGAACGCCAATCATCCGCATGGGGGTGAGTATTGTGTCCATGCAATTTATCTGATGGAGTCACCAATGAAACATCCGAGTGTAATTCTTCCAAAAGTCTAGCAATGAGTTGACTATGAATAGCCTCGCTAATGCACCTGTATGCTAGCCCCATGTTTTTACCTGTTTCTGCCAATTTGACCATGTCCACCGGTTCAATCGAATTTGTGATGACTTCTCTTACCAAAGCATCATAGAGTTCACTTGTAGGGCCGTTTTTTGCAGAGGCAAGTAAGGACATTCCTTCTCGTGCAGCTCCTGCTTTTGGATTAAGAGTTAATTCCATTAATGGATCTTTGAGAGCCTGGACGGCATTCTTAAGCCGATGCAGTATCGCCGCACGAGTAAGCATAAAAGGTGCAAGTTGCCCCCTAATAAGTTCTTTACGCATTAATGCTCGTAGGGCATCAGAGAGGATACCAGTACCTGCCAACGCCTCCCGCAAACGGGCAACAACTGCATCCAAGTCATCCCCCATCAAATCCTTAAGTTTTCCGCTCACTCCATCCAATCCTGTTAGACCTTTTAAGTCCAGCAAAGCCCTCATAGCACTTCTGTTGCTTCGAGCTGCACCTCCTAGATTACGGTCAAGAACGGCATCTAATAATACATTAAAACCATCACAATGTGCTTCAGGCAATTCGCCTGTTCCCTCCGCCAAATCAGCAGCTACTTTTAATAGTTCGCCCTCCTTTCCAGGTAGGCAGACAACAGTACTTGTCAGCGCATTCATCCCAGGCTCAAAATTTTCATCAGACATATTATTATAATTTAAAAAATGAGTCCCAATTTCACCACGAAATTAAATTTTGTCACGCTTTATCTGTTAGTGATTTTCCGTCAACAAGGTGTTGTCAATTTTTTGATAACAGGTTCTTTGCAAGGTATTTGTAATCGACCCCGGCTTTTAGTATGATTCGCGCATGATGATTGAACGCTTCCTTTACAATTTGGGACTCAACTCGAGCGAAGTGAAAGTTTATCTTTATTTGCTCACCCACGGAGAATCCATTGCCAGCATCGTAGCCAAGCGCCTGGAACTTAAACGCGCCAATTGCTATGCGATTTTGGAAGTGCTTGAAAAAAAAGGAATGATCACAAGTTTCAGCAAAAACAATGTCACTCATTTTGACGCTACGGAACCGGACGAAGTCGTCGCTCTCTGCAATCAACGCGTTAAAGAAATGGAGCGCCTGCAAAAAAGCGCGGCGGAACTGCAAAAAGAACTTCACGAATTGCGCGAAAAAGGGAAAATGCCGAAATTGGAGATCCGCGGGAAGATCCAATACTTTCAGGGATTGGATGCGGTTACGGATTTGATTGAGGAGACTTTAAACGAAAAAGGAAAAGAGCAACTGTGTTTTGGACTCAATACTTATCACACGGAACTCGGCGGGAACGATTGGGTGGATTACACGCAAAAACGCGTCAAGAAAGGGATGCATGTTAAAAGCATTCAACCCAGTACCAATGCCGCCATTGAATATAAAGCTCGCGACACGAAAGAACTCCGGAAAACAAATCTTGTCCCAAAGGATCGTTTCCCCGGCAATTGTGAAATCAATATCATCGGCAACATGATCGCCATGTTCACCACTCACGGGAAAGAACCCATGGGCATGAAAATGCACAATGAAGACATGGCGCAAGCGCTTCGCAGTCTATTCAATCTGGCTTGGGAAAAATCGGAGGAGTACGACAAAAAAATTAAGCGCAACGGCAAAAGCTAAAAGCTTGGCTTTCATTTGCGAACCCGCCCGATTTTCCTTTATAGTAACGCCATGACTCAAGCTCAAATGTTTTCCGACTTTTTAAACGAGTTGGAAAAATGGAATAAAAAACTCAATTTAATCTCGTACAAAACGCGTGAAGAACTCCAAATTAAACATGTCCAGGATTCGTTGGCGTTGCTTGAGGTTTTTGAGTTGGGTGAAGAACAAAAAGTGCTGGACATTGGATGTGGCGGCGGGTTTCCCGGGATTCCGTTGGCCATCATGTGTCCCCAAGCCGAATTTACGCTCGTCGATGCCACGGCAAAAAAAATCGATGCAATTCAAGCGATGGTGAAAAAAATTGGGCTTAAGAATGTCAAAACCCTGTGTGGCCGATTTGAAACCTTAGCTCACGACTTGGATCTGCGTGAATCGTTTGGATTGGTGGTGGCGCGCGCCGTAGCTCCCCTCTCGACCTTGCTGGAATACGCGGCAGGATTTGTGTGTATCCACGGCTTGTTTGTGGCGTATAAAAGCGGTGATTTCGCAGAAGAACTCAAAGCTTCACTCAAAGCCCAAGCCGAGCTCCATTTGATGTTTGACGGCCCGATTTGTTATGAATTGCCCGAAGGCCAAGGGTCTCGTTCGCTCTTGGTTTTCCGCAAAACCGAAGCTATTTCCGATGCGTATCCGCGCAAAAATGGCCTCCCCAAAAAACGCCCTTTATAAAAAAATAACCCTTAAAACCTTCATCATGACTTTTTCTTTTAAAAAAATTTTTCTTCTCGTGACCGCCCTTGTTCTCATTCTCGGAGGGCTTTATGGAACCTATCGAGTTGTTGCGCCCGCGTCTTCCACTTTTCATGAAACCAATCCCCTTCCCGACTTCAAAAATGATCTCTCTCTTTTTATGGACATCGGTTGTGCTCTTGAAAACGGAGGCTCTATCATTTGCCCCAATCCTTCGGCCATAACAAGTTCGGGGTGTGGTAATTTTCATATTCCTTCTTCTTCTCTCGGAGGTCTCAATCCCGCTTATCCCATGATTGAATGTTGGGGATGGGATTATTCATCGGAAGAAAATGATTCGGTGCGGTTGAGCGCTTGTCCTTCCGACCCTTTTTATCAATACGCGATTTCTTTGGGCGGTTATCTGTCTTTCATTAAAAACACCAATGATTTTAAAACCTTGTTTGCGCCAGTGGAAACCCCGGAAGAAGCCATCGGTTTTGCCATTGCATTGACCGGAGATGATCCTCTTTTTGATTTTACGCTTCCTTCGGATGTAAAATTTTCGATCGATCCAAGCGATTTCCAATTAACCTATGCCGAAGAAACGGACAAAGGATATGAAGTGCTTCTCTTTTCCGATCAAGGGTGCGGCTGTCATTATCTTACATTGCTCACCGCCAAAAAATACCTTGTGACTTCGAGTGGTGATGTAACGCTCATGGATTCTTATGAGATTTATCACGGCGCGGACGAAGGGATGATTTGCGTGGATTAAGTTTAAAAGAAACCCCTTATGCAATTCAAACACCATCTTCTCTCCCTTCTCCAACGCATCGGACTCACCTCGGGAGAGGCTCATTTTTATCTTACGATTCATCAAAATCCCGGGTTTTCAATCAAAGAGCTCCAAAAAAAAACCGGCTTTTCTTTGGCGTCCACGTATCGAGCGTTTGAACACCTCAAAACCCTGGGTCTCGTTTCCTCTTCCTCTCAATCGTGGAGGCAAACCGTGCGCGCGGTTTCCATTCATGGATTGGCGGATCGATTAGGGCGAGAACAACGTCGTTTGCGAAAAGTGGAGCTTGAGTTGAAGCGCCTTGGCAATCTTATGAACCTGACCTCGCACTCTGCGCTTGAAAATCCGGTGGAAATTTTCACTGAAAAAGCCGATATTTCAAATCAAGCGTTTGCGATTTTATCGCGATGGGATCATTTTTTGGCGTACGGATCCGCGGAACGACTCATTGATGTTCTCGGAGATAAAGAAGAGCATGCTTTTGTCCAAATCCGCCGAAAAAAAGGAGTCCCTTGCAATGCAATCATGACGGAATATGGAAATTATTCTCGTGAAATTTTTCCCAACAATGAACGGGATTTACGAAACGCGCGACTCCACCTCGATTCCACCTACAATGACAGCATGGTTTATTTGCACGATAAGGAGGCTCTTGTTTGGCATAGAGATGCGGAATTCGGGAATCGTGCCATTCTCATTCGCGAGCCCTCGATTTTTAAATTGCATGAATGCCTGTTCCGAACTCTGTGGGAAAAAGGAGTGGCTACCCCTCGCGAAGCGCTTAAGCTATAATCCAATCGTTATTTTTTAATTTAAAATCATGGCCAAATCTTTGCTCGAACTTCGTTCCAATGAAATGCTTAAAAAAAATGAAAAAGGAATCTATCTTAGAGGGATTATGGCTCAAATGGGAGACATTTACCTCACAAACCAACGATTGATTTTCATCAAAAACCCCATCAACACATTTGGATTGATCGGGCTCTTATTCAACAAACAAAAGGTTCTTTTTGATCTGGAATTGACTCAAATCATCAAGGTAGAAAAATCAACATTCGGCTTGAATAAAAAAGTCATTCTTGTCGGGCTTACGGATGGCCGAGAGCTCAAATTCTCGGTGAGCTCAACGAGTGATGAATGGGTCGCGCTTTTAAAAAAATAAGGTTTTCTCATTTTTATGAGAAATTTTAGACGCATAGTTGAATCTTATTTTTTAGATTTTTAATTGTGGATTTTGAGAAAATTTTGGATTTTTGAAAATTTTGTTTATGATTTGATAGATTAATTTTCTCTGTCTCAATTCCCTCATGTCCACCCTCACCCAAACATGCCGCGTGACCGGAACCCCTTTTCTCATCAATGACTGGGAACAGGAATTTCTCAAAAAAATGGGACTCCCCTTGCCAACCCTTTGCCTCGACGAACGGCACCGACGCCGACTGGCTTACCGCAACGAACGATCGATTTATAAAGGCACGTGCGCGTTGTGCAAAAAAGAGATTGTTTCGCTTTATTCTCCCGAAAAACCGCACACCGTGTATTGCCAAGACTGTTGGTGGGGGGATGGATGGGACCCGACCGATTTTGCGCAAGAGGTGGATTTCTCCCGGCCTTTCTTCGATCAATTTCATCAACTGCAATCTCGCGTTCCTCGCTTGGCTCTCATGAATACAAAGGCTTTTAACAGCGATTATTGTAACATCACCACAGACAACAAAAATTGCTACTTGGTGTTTGGCGGAGACTTCAACGAGGATTCTTTGTATTCGATTTTCAACTTTCACTCCCGCGATGTGTCGGATGTGTATTGGGTCGAATCGTGCGAACTTCTCTACGACTGCATCAATTGCGAAAAATGTTACCATCTCAAATACGCGCACAATTGCAACGGGTGTCGGGACAGTGCGTTTTTGTTTGAATGTCGAAATCTTTCACACTGTTTTGGATGTGTAGGGTTGAGAGGCAAAGAATATTACATTTTTAATAAACCGTATTCCAAGGAAGAGTATGAGAAAAAAATTAAATCATTTCGGTTAGACACGTGGAGCGGAGTGCAGGCGATGAAAAAAGAATTCCAAAAATTTAAACTCCAATTTCCTCATCGTGCCGCGTATCTCGTCAACTCGGAAAACTGCGTTGGAGAAAATATTTTAAATGCCAAAAATTGTGACAATTGTTTTGACGTGATCGGGCCGGTGGAAGACGGCAAGGATGTGATCTGTCTCATCAATGCCAAAGATGTGTTGAGCTCGGATCATGTGGGGCATGACGCCGCTTATTTTTATGAATGTTTGGGCTCGATTTCCGGACAAAATTGCGCATTTTCCATGTTCACATGGCATGGGTACAATAATTTTTATTGCGACATGGTGTCCGGGTGTCATGATCTTTTCGGGTGCTCTCAACTCAAACGTCGAGAATATTGCATTTTTAATAAACCGTATAAAAAAGAAGAGTATCTCGACCTCCGTGCGCGGTTGGTGGCGCACATGCAAAAAACCAAAGAATGGGGGGAATTTTTACCCATTCAAAACTCGCCGTTTGCGTACAACGAAACCGTGGCCATGGATTTGTTCCCTCTCACACGAGAACAAGTGTTGGCGCAAGGCCTGCAATGGCTCGACGAAAAAACGCAAAAAATCGGGAGCGGATTTGTGCCTCCGGATTCGATTCATGATGTTGACGATTCCATCCTTAAAGAAACGCTGGTGTGCGAAAAAACCGGGCGACCGTATCGACTTGTCCCTCAAGAGCTCCGACTTTATAAAAAACTTGAAGTCCCGATTCCCCATTATGCACCTGAAACACGCAATCGCCTCCGTTTGGAGCAACGTAATCCTCGAAAAATATGGCAACGGACCTGCGTTCAATGTAACGAGACAATTTCGACGAGTTACTCTCCCGATCGCCCTGAAAAGGTGGTGTGCGAAAAATGCTATTTGAAGGAGGTGTATTAAAAAGGCCTAGCGGCTCCTTGCGTGTCTATTGATTTCTTTCTCTCAAGGAGTTATTTTTAAGTTGTCATCAATCAACAATAATATTATGTACGCTCTTTTTAAGGCTCTCGGTCTCAACGATAAAGAAATCCAAACTTTTTTAAAACTCCTCGAGCTGGGGGCTCAGCCCATCAGCATCGTGGCCAAGGCTGTGGGAATCCCCCGCCCTTCCATGTATGTGGTTTTGGGCCGACTCAAGACGTTTCAGCTCATTGAAGAATTTGAGCAACGTGGCGTGAAGTATGTCAAAACCATCCCTGTTCGTGATATTGAGTTGCTGATCCGCTCTCAAGAACGCCAATTGGGACAAACGCGTCAAATGTTTCTCGCCTCTCTCCCGGACCTTGAGTCTCTTGAAAATCGCATCAGCATCACCCCCCGGGTTCAATCGTATGATGGGAAAAAAGCGTGCATGAAATTTTATGAACAAGTGGCAAAAGCCAAAGAATTTTGGGCATTTTTCTCTCCGGTTCCGGTTAAAAAATACATGCCCGAATATGTGTATCAATTGGCCGAATTGATCAAAAAAGCCAAAGGCCATGCCAAAGAAATACTCGTCGATTCCGAGGAAGCCCGAGACTATCAAAAAAAATTCTCCGCCGCTCATCATGAGATTAAAATATTGCCTCAAGGTTCGGTTTTTGATGCCGACATTCTCCTCACTCCTCTCAAGCTCTACTTGATCTCTTACGGAGAGAATCAAGTCAATGGCACGGAAATCACCAGTCCGGCCATTGTGGGCGCGCATCGAGTCATTTTTGACCAGCTATGGCAGAGGCTATAAAGAGCTCTCGTTCATTTTTTATTTAGAAATTGTTCATTTTGATTTGTTAAAATTGAAATGTTTTTTTATTTTACTTGTGATATACTAATATATGTTAAATCAATACTTTTACATACCTTCAATGGCTTCCACTCAATTGCTCCAGGTTAAAATCGACCCTGTCCTCAAGCAAGATCTTGATGACATCGCCGAATATAAAGGGATCCCCGTTACTTCTTTTGTGAAGCTTATCTTAACAGAGACTGTGCGCGAGGCTAAAAAACAAATTTACACCCAAAATGGGCTTACGGTTGATCAAGAATTAAAAATTCTACAACGTGATGAGGAGACCAAAAAAGCGCATCGAAAAGGGAAACTTTCTCCCAAATCCTTCTCCACTCTTATTCGAGAATTAAATGCTTAAAGCCGATTATCATAAACATTTCTTAAAAGATTATCGACGACTCCCCCAATCCATTCGCCCTCAATTTAAAAAACGTCTAAAATTATTTTTAGAAAACCCTAAAAATCCAATTCTTCGAGATCATGCACTCACCGGTTTACTAAAAGGACGTCGTGCATTTTCCATCACCGGCGATGTTCGTGTTGTTTATCGATTTATTACTCCCGATTTTGTCGTACTGCTGCGTCTCGGAACTCATAATCAAATTTATTAAATTTTTATGAACGACTTCCCCATTCCCCTTTCACCCAAATCCCTACTCAAAGCCATTGAACTCAAGGTTAATGTTGCGGATATTGAAGAACTTTTTATTCGAGGCAGTGGCCACGGCGGGCAAAAAATCAACAAAACCTCAAGCACAGTTTGGCTCAAACATAAGCCCACAGGATTGGAGGTGAAAGTGCAACAATACCGCGAGCAAAGCGTCAATCGTCGCATTGCGTATCAACAACTCATTGATAAGATCGAAACGCTGGTGAAAGGGAAAAAATCCGAGCGCATGAAAAAGCTTTTTAAACTGCGCAAACAAAAACAACGCCGCAAAAAACGCGCTCAAGAAAAAGTCTTGGAGACAAAAAAACACAGAGGTATGATCAAGGCTGGAAGAAAAAAGGATATTCAATTTTAATTTCCCTTATGCCCAAACCCTTTACCGTCCATGACAAATATTTCTTAAAAGCAAAACAAGAAAACCTCCGTGCGCGAAGCGTTTTTAAATTGGACGGGATTCAACAACGGTTTCACCTCGTAAAGCCCGGACAGATTTTGGCGGATTTGGGCGCGTGTCCCGGCAGTTGGTCCGAACGGCTTGTCCAATGGATTGGGCCCAAGGGTCATGTTTATGCGTTTGATTTACAACCCATCGATCCCCTTGGGCCCACGGTGGAAATCCACCAACTCGATATCACAGATGCCAAAGCCTTGTCTGCGTTGGGGATGCCACCATTGGATGGCGTGGTGGCGGATCTGGCGCCCAAAACCACCGGCATTCATGATGCGGACTCGTACCATTCGGCGGAGCTCAATCATGCGGTCCTGGATTTTTGTGAAGCTTATCTTAAAAAAGGCGGATATGTGATCACCAAGATTTTCCAGGGCGAAGAATTCGCCGAAGTGATTCGTCGAACAAAAAATTTATTCAAGTTGGTGAAATGTTTTAAACCCGATGCCTCGCGCGATCGCAGCCGAGAGACGTATATTATTGGGACGAATTTTCGTTGAAAATTTTCTTCCACATAAAATCAATCCGATCATGATTGACTATCGTATAAGACAAGCTTCCCTTCAAGATATCGATGCTATTTGTATTGTTGAGAAAAGCGCTTTTCCTCCTCATCGACAAGCCAGTGCGGAAACATTAGCAAACCGAATGAAATTATTCCCCGAAGGTTTTTTTGTCATCCTTTGTGGAGATAAAATCGTTGGATTTTCCACCGCACTCTTAACCGACGATCTTCGTTCCCTTGAAGTGCTCACGCCTCCGGACAATCAACTTCATAATCCGCAAGGTGACACGTATTATCTCAGAAGTGTGGGAATTATGCTCGATTATCAACGCAAAGGCCTTGGCAAAGCACTCATTGAAAAACAGCTCACAAATGCGCGCGGTTTAAATAAAAAACGTTTTTGTTTTACGGCCTCGGAAGACGTGGAAGTTTTTTATACCAATTTAGGGTTTAAAAAACTCACGAACTACGAGTCTTTTCATGGTTCAATTCAAGCGGTGTGGGAGATGAGTCTATAATCTTTTCTCTATTTCACGATGTGCATGGAATCAATCAAGGCGCTAGTTTGAGTAATATTGGCCTCATCTATTCCTGTAGTGAGATGCAGATTAAAACAATAGCCGTCATAGTATTCAAATGCGTAAATAACAGTATTGATGAACTCTCCTTCCTCTCCCAGGCCATTGTAAACCAAGAGCAAATGTCCGTTGTACTCGTCTTTATTGAGTGGCCCAAACACAAAACCATTGCTTAAAACATCTGGGTCCGTCATGAAAGCTTCAATCAATGGCACTTCCAATTCGCGACATGCTTCTGCGCTGTTCACCCCGGAAACACTGTAAGCCGAAGGGGTCACCATAGTGAAGGTTGCTTGATCTTCGGATATTTTTTGCCGGACGAAAAATTGTTCCGAATTGGAAGGGCCTACTTGCGAATCTTCATATCCCGTTAAATCGAGAGCCATAGCCCATTCTTTATTGGAAATCTTTAAATACGTTTCTCCGGTTTCCGACAAAAGCCCATATTCCAACGAAGGAGGGTTTTCCGTCGAATTGCCACAACCCGAGATCAAAAAACTCGCTAAAACGAACAATACGAAACCAAACTTTTTTTGCATAAAATTATTTATTAAGATGTCTTATTAAAATCATACATATTCATTTGAAAAAAGGAAAACGTATGGATATACTTTGAACTCTTCCCGCTCCGCGCGCTTTTGTTGTTTTTATTATTTTTAGTTTTTACGATTGTCATGAAAAAATCCACACCTTCTTCTTCATTCCGAATCGAACACGATGCTTTAGGCTCGGTCCAAGTTCCCAAAGAAGCCTATTATGGATCTTTCACGGCTCGCGCCTTGGCTCATTTTCAAATCAGCGGACAAACCGCACCCGATTCGTTTCGACGTGCGCTCGGATTTGTTAAATTGGCGGCGTGTCGAACGCACGAAACAGGGAAAAATCTTTTGCCTCAAAAAGCAAAAGCCATGGCCCAAGCCACCCAAGAATTCATCGATGGAAAATTCAATGACGAATTCAAACTCGATCTCTATCAAGCCGGGGCCGGCACTCCTTACAACATGAACGCGAATGAAATCATTGCCAACCGCGCGAATGAAATTCTCAAAGCGTCAAAGGGCTCTTATCGGCATGTGCATCCCAATAATCATGTCAATAAAGCGCAATCCTCCAATGATGTGATTCCCACAGCCACCCGATTGGCGGCGTTGATGGAACTGAAACTTCTCAAAATTGAAATGGCTCTTTTGCAAAAATCATTGTCGAAAAAAGGACGCGAATTTAAAACGATTTTTAAAGTTGGGCGTACGCACTTGAGCGATGCGGTGCCGATCACGCTGGGCCAGGAATTTGATGCGTATGCTTCGGCGATTGGAACCGCGCTTGAGACGCTTCAGGAATCCGAAAAAACGCTTTGTGTTCTTGGCATTGGAGGCACTGCGGTCGGAACCGGGCTTAACACTCCCCCTCAATTTGCGCAAAAAATGACGAATGCATTATCTAAGCTGACCGGATTTTCGTTAAAATCGGCTTCGAATTTGATGGAAACCACGCACAGTATGGCTGCATTTCTTAAGGCCTCATCCGCGCTCCGCGCCTTGGCTGTGGAGGTAAATCGAATGGCCAATGACTTGCGCCTGCTTTCCATGGGGCCGCAGGCCGGACTTGCGGAGATTTCGCTTCCCGCTGCAGAACCGGGCTCGTCCATTATGCCCGGAAAAGTGAACCCCTCGATTGCCGAATGCACGAACATGATTTGTTTTCAGGTCATTGCAAATGACCAAGCCGTTTGCCTCGGTGCGCAAGGCGGGCAATTGGAGCTCAATTGGTTCACCCCGCTGATTTTGGCAAACCTACTCCCTTCGTTCAATTTGATGACGCGCGGATTACGACTGTTTAGAACGCAATGCGTGGATGGGATCAAAGCCCACCCAAAACGAATTCAGGAACTTTTCGAAAACAGTGCGGTTTTGGCTACGGCACTCGCCCCCCATTTGGGTTACCATGAAGTCGCTTTATTGGTGAATGAAGCGCTCAAAACCGGCCACTCCATCCGTGAATTGGTGTTGGCAAAAAAGTTGCTTTCCAAGAAAGAATTGGATCGGATTTTGGATCCGGAAAAAATGATCTAGGCAAAATAGGCCGAAATTAACAACTTTGAGCAAACGAAGTGAGCCGGTTATACACTGTTAGGCGTTGGTTAGAGGTTCTAACGAACGGATGAAAAAATTTCCTCAACCGTACCCTCTTCTGCTACTGAAGGCTGAAAGAATATTTGGCAGTAATAATCTTTCGATTTTTCTTCTGACCATTCAGCAAGGCCGAAACTGATGTTGCCATTTCCTACTTTATCCGCGGTGCCAAATATCGAATACTTTACTTCTACTAACTCGCCTTGTTTCTCGAAAGTTCGAGTATCTGATTTTAGAATTTCAGACTCCATGCCGCCTTGCCAGTCGCAGTCGACCATCATCATTTTTTCCTGACTTTCATTTAAAAATTGTGTATACACTCCTCCGGAATCATACGTTCTCTCGGCATAAATCCAAGATGACGGATAATCTAATTCGTAATTCACACTCCCAAATGTGAATGTTTTCATGGTTTTTGGAGTTTCGACTGCGACATTATCCGTTTCAACAGTAAGATCGGTATTTATTGCGATATTTTCTTTTTGTGACGAACAGGCGGCAAAGGAAAATGTGATAATAAAAAGAAGAAGAAATTTTTTCATACTTATTTATGTTTATTAAAATAATATATGGATATTACCAGATTTTCTTAACCTCACAAAATTTATGCGCTCCTAACTTTCGCTAAGCTATTCACTATACACCGCCAAGGTCTGCGTGTAGGTGTCGGAGACGCCTTCATTATCCGTCACGGTTAAGGTCACGGTGTACGTGCCCGCCACGGTAAACGTGTGGGTGGGTTTTCGGGCATAGCTGATGTCGCCGTCGCCAAAATCCCAACGATAATCGGTCACGGTTCCGGTGGAACAGCTCGGATTGAACGTCGCGACCAAGGGTGCCACTCCGGAATTCACATTGGATTCAAAACAGGCGCCAAGGGCCACGGGCTGGGCATTGATAAGCACGGAAACCGTATCTTGATTGCCGTCCGAGGCGATGGCGGTCACATTCACGGTAAATGTCCCGACTTCGGAAAAAGTGTAACTGATTTTCGCGTTGTCATAACGTGTAATTCCATTCCCAAAATCCCATAAATAATTCACGATATCGCCGTCCGGGTAGCTGGATCCCGAGGCGTCAAAGGTCACGGCAAGCGGGATTTCGCCACTGACAGGCGTAGCGGTCACGGAAGCGGAAATGCTCTGGGCCGCCACTTCCACCACAATCGTGGTCGTGGTTTCATTCCCTTCCGAGTCTTGAACATACAAAACCGGCTGAAAAGTTCCCTTTTCTTCGTATACATATTCAATGGATTCTCCAACCTCATCCGTCGTGCCATCTCCATCCAAATCCCATTCATAATTCACAATGTCGTCATTGGGATCCGTGCTTTCTTTGGCGGAAAAAACCACCTTAAACGGCACTTCTCCTTTGATCGTGGTCTGATCTTCATCGCTCCACGGCTGGTCTGTGGTCAAAGTCGCGATCGGTGATTCTTCCGAAGTTTCCACCGTCACTTCCATGGTAACGGTCCCGGTTTCCTTTTCCGAATCCGTCAATGTAAGGATCACTTCATACACTCCGGGCGCATCAAACGTGTGTTTGGCGGTCTTATTTTTCGTCACGCTGGTCCCATCTCCAAAATCCCATTCATATTTCTTGATTTCTCCATTGGGGCTTGAAGGATCGGTGACATCAAAAAGATAATCTTTTCCCACATAAAGAACCCCGTCTTTTTCAAGCGTGACATCAATCGTTCCCGTTGGGGTGGCGGCGTCGCGGGCCTCGATGTTCTTTTCCGCAACACTGGTTTCTCCATTATTGTCTGTCACACGAAGTTTCACGGTGTAGGTGCCATATTGAGTGTAGGTGTATTCAGCCGTAACCTCATTGCCATCGTCATAACTCCCGTCTCCGTCGAGATCCCATTCGTAATCCACGATTTCACCATCCGGATCCACGCTTTCCGACGCATCGAATTGAACGGTGAGCGGGATTTCCCCCACTTCCTGCGTGGCGGTAAAAAATGCGTTCACTTTTTCATTGGTGAAAACCACGTCCACGGTGAACGGCTCAATGCTTTCTTCACTCGTCTTATTGTCGCTGTACGTCACACTCAAAACCACGGTGTAACGTCCGTTATTTTCCCCTTTACTTGTGAAACGATGAGAAACCGTGGGGCCTGTGGCCGAGGCTCCATCTCCAAAATCCCACGCATAAGAAATGATGGTGTATTTATTGGTGTCCACCGGCAAATTGGAAGCATCGAACTCGACTAAAGCCGGAGCTGTGAGCCCGTTGGTGCTTTCCGGAACCGTCACAATATAAGTGGGCGCTCCTTCTCCGGTCATGTACTGGGCTTTCTTTTGTTGAAGATAATAATAGGAAGCGGCCCAAATGATGGAAATCAACATAAAAAACAACACGCCGAGAATGAGCATAACTGCGCCTTTCTTTTTTCGCGGTTTGTCCTCTTTTTTGGCCATGGCAATGATGAACGCGCCAATGATGGCCAACACAAAAGCCAAAAAGTCAAAAAAGCCAAAGAACAAACTCGTGAGATTGATCAAAAACGGATAAAGCTCGGCTTCACTCACTCCAAACAATTGCAATAACGGGTTGGCGCCTCCGGATCGACTTAAAATAAAGAAGGCCACCACAAACACGGTGATAAACACAAATCCCAAAGCGGTGAGCAAGAAAATGAGCAGGGTTTTGCGTTTCTTTTTTTCTTTCAATACGCGTTTTTCTTCTTTAAGTTGTTCGGGTGTTTTTTGAGGGGCCGGAGCCGGAGTGGCTACTGGCGTTGCGGCTACCGGTGCGGGTGCGACGGGCACGGGCTGAGCCGGCTGTGGCGCTGGCTGAGGTGTTGCCGGTTGTTGATTTGGGATTGGTGCATCGGGCATAAAGGGAAGGTAAAGGGATGGGAGGAAAGAGGGGGAGCCCCTTCGTTTCACTGCGGGGCTAAATGCGGACACTCACTTCGTTCGTGTCTGAGTATAAAGCTTTGCCCCCAATAAGGTAAAGCCCAATGCCGTGAGAAGGATGTAAAGCGCCTCGGAAGTGGTGACCGGAATAACGCTGGTTTGCCCTTCCGTGGTCGTGCTTACGGTCTGCGCTGCGTCAAACTTAATTTCACGCGTGACGGTATCCGTATTTCCCTGCTCATCTTCGATGGTGAGTTTAACTACGGTCGGCCCCCATGAAGAATCAAAGTCCGTGGTGTAATTTCCGGCCGCGGTTGCATCATAATTATGATCATTGTCTTTTTTTCCGTCACCATCGCTGTCAAAATAAACATTTTTATCAATCCAATAGGTCAAATCTCCCACTCCCCCTTGAGCGCTGAAGGTGAATTTCACATTGCCGGAAGTTCCGGTGATATGAATTTTATTATCGGTCTGGCTCGCCTCCGGACTGGAGGTTAAATACGCGACCAATTCTTCCACCGGATTTTCCAATTTAACGGGTTGGGTGACCTCATTCGTTCGGCCCAAAGAATCGACGATTGTGAGTTTAATGTTGTACGATTTATAGTCCGAATACGTATAGGTCGGAGATTCTTCCGTGGAATCCACATCATCGGATTTGGCGGAGGTTCCGCTGTTCCCGTCGCTGTTTACCGAGGTGTCAAAATCCCATGCATAACTCGCGATTTCCACTCCCTCCGCACCCACGGTTGAGTTGTTGGTGAAAACAACCTCCAAACCATTCAGTTCATACGTAAAAGCGGCTTCGGGCGGGTCCATTTCAATCAATTTAACATCCTGTGCAATCTCATCGGTATTGCCTTCATTGTCAGTCACCTTCAATTTCACCTTATACGTTCCATAATCAGAGTAGGTATAAATCGGGCTCATCTCCGTGGAATCCTCATCATCATCTTTGATCCCGTTCCCGTCGGTGTCGACCTTTTGTGTGTCAAAATCCCATACATACGAAACCAACTCGGCTCCGACTTCCGTGTCGGCCGTTGAATTGTTCACAAACGTGACTTCGAAATTTTTAATCGTGTAAGTAAAAGCGGCTTCTGGGTCTTGAGTTAAGGTGTCCACATACACTTTGATCGGGTCGGAAATGGCAGTGGCGCCTCCATCGTCCATGACTTTTACACGCACTTCAAGCCCACCGGGGGTGGACGTGTCAAACACTTTGGTCATGGTCACGGAACCGGGTTCATTGTTATAAAATCCGTCTCCTTCAAAATCCCACATGTACTCAACAATGTCGCCATCTTCATCCGTGGCTGAGGCGCTGAAGGTCACGCTTTCTCCCAATAAAACATTGGTGCGATCCGCATTGACCTGAACCGCGGGAGCTTTATTGGGGCCGTTTTCAACCTCCAAAGTCGGAATTTGGGTTCCGGGAAGGGTGTTTGTGGACGTTACTTTATTGTTTTCACTGTCCGCGACTTCCACCCCAAATCCATACATGACGCTCTCTCCGGTTTCCCCATTGGTATTCACGGTGAGGTAGGCGGTATCCGAAGACGACATTTGCGTTCCTAATAACACACTCGAATTATTGATGTCGTAATACCAAAATTTATATTGAGCGGGAGATTTATTCGGGGTATCCAAATCCTCGGCATTGGCGGTTACTTTTACGGTGAGAGGGGTGACAAGCGTGTCATTTTCCGGAGTTGCGGTCAGTCCGTAAATCACAGGAGATACTCCTTCAATCGTGAGCAACAAGGTTGCAGTGGCGTGATCATTTGTCATTTCCGGAATTACGGTCAGCGTGACTTCATACGTCCCGATTTCACTGTAGGTATGAGTGGTTTCTTTATCTCCCGAGGTGGTGTTATCACCAAAATTCCAATTGCAAGTACTCCCCGCTTTCAAAGAGATGCCGGTTTTATCCACCGAATTAGAACAATCGAATGTAAAACTGGTGGTTCGATTGCCCGTGATTTCACTGTCCCCAACACCGGTATAACTGTCTGCCGATACCTTAATGATGGCAATTGGAGCATCACCGTTCCCGATATAAACATTGTGTTCGGCACTGTTGCTTTTCCCTGCTGCATCGTAGACTTTTACGTTCACGCCAAAGGTGCCGGCTTGGGTATAAGTGTGGGAAACTTGAGTGGTTTCTCCCGCGACTGATACCACTTCCGGGCCGGTTCCGTCCGCCCAATCCACTTCATAAGAAACGCCCAAGTTGCTGGTCAAATTGAGGCTCACCACCGCGGAAGTAGGAATCGATGTGATCCCATTGTCTGTTGTTTCTCTTTGCAACATCGTGACCGCATTCCCTTCGGTTTCCACTTGAATCCCCAAAAGCGACGTGATTTTTACCGTACTTTCATAGGTATCGCTTTTTTGCATATCTCCGGTGTAAGGATCGCGCGCCGTAAGCGTTACATTAAAATCACCGGTTTTGGAAAAATCAATAACCGGGTTGATTGAAGCCGCGGTGGTTCCTTCAACAAAACTATAGTCGGTTCCTTCGGTGGCATTGATGACCCATTCGTAGGTTAAATTTCCCGTATCGTCCGGATCGGGGTCTTTTGTTGAACTGGCATCCAAATACACTCGATTGGGCAATTGCGAATCCGGGATAGCCCACTTGAACACCGCTTCCGGCGGAGTGGATTCAACCAATATTTCTCGAGAAACGGTATCCGTATCTCCGGTAGCATCCTTAACCGTCAACTGCCACAGGTAAACGCCGGGTGACGAAAATGTTTGACTCCAGACATCTTCCCCGGATTCATTTTCGGCAACGGTTTGGCCATTTGAATTGACGAGCCAAGAATACATAATGATGTTTCCATTGTCGCTCAACGAGCCTCCGCCATCCGCCGTCACTTCGTCCCCCACATTTACGATCAAATCCGAAAGATCCAGATTCGCTGCAGGCGAAGCCACCTTAATGGTAACCCTACTGCGGTCTTTGACTCCGTTTTGATCCGTCACTTCAAGAACAAAACTATAATTTCCTTCTTGGGTGTAAGAATGTGTGGCGACCGGATTTGCACCGTTTTGGTAATCCCCGTCTCCGAAATTAAAATCATAACTGATAATCGTATTGGAATTGCCACTGCCATCCGTGGTTCCGCTGGCATCAAATGTAATCCCGGCTTGGGCCGTTTCTTGCGTGACGGTCCATTGAGCCACATCCGTGTCCGTGTCCGGATCTTTTAAAGTGGTGGTTGCAGATGCCGTGGTGGTATCCGCCGCTGTGGTTGTGGCGTCCAATCGAATGAGGGAAGAAGGCGGGTTCACCGTAATACTGAGATAACTGACTCCCGAAGCAATCGTTTCCGGGGTTGAACTCGTTACGCGAAGTCCGACACGATAAGTCCCGGGTTCGTCGTAGGTTTTTGTGGTCGTGGCACCGGTTTCAGAGCCTTGACTGAATAGGCCGCTTAATCCGCCTCCGCCAATGATACTTCCTCCTCCATTTCCAAACGTTCCATCTCCGTCCAGATCCCATTCGTAATTGGCATTCGGGATGGTGAGATTGCTTGGATCCGAGGATTTCAACCCGTTCAAGGTCACGGTGAGCGGAGCATTGCCTTCATCCGTATTGGCCGTGATCACCGCCGTGGTGAATTGAAGGGCTTTGATATCCGTATAAAGTTGATTTAAAACATTGACGATGTCGCCGACTCTTGCGCTTCCACCCGGAGGAAGGATGTAAAGTAAAAGCTCGGCAGGTCCATCATTAACATAATTGAATGTATACGTTTGAGTTGAATAACTTCCTCCACCGGAAAGATATCCACCCAAATGATTATCATCTATAACCTCCGCGAATAATCCATTGATAGTTGTTAATTCCGTAAAACTTTCTTGCATTATTTCCAAGCGAGCTTTAATCGCTTCCATATTGCTATTTAAATCTCTTAAAGCTTCTGCGGAAATCTCATTCATCTGAGCCACAAAATCCACTCCCACTCCATAAGGGTCAGCCACGCCTAGAGCAGCCACTTCTCCGGCACAGTCAGAGATACAATCGAAATCCACTCCACATTCCACTAAACAAGCGTTCAATTCTTCCGCCGCATCCGTTTCTCCCTCCGTGTACCCATCCACACTTTGCGCCAACAGTACATTGGCCTCCATCCATTCATGTTGAGACACCAATGTTTTTAAAGACTCTGTGGCATTCATACTTATATAGCGCTCAATAATATCGAGCCCTTTGTTCACTTCGTCCGCGGTAGCACTGAACGGATCCACTTGATCCAATATCATATTCAAGCCTTCCTCCATATCTCTGAGCCCTTCGTCGTTGAAGTAACCCACTTTCGCCATGGCATCCAAAATCGAGGCCGTATTCACAAACGCGGAATATTGATCCAAATAAAGTTGGGTGAGATCTTTGAGATCTTGAGCCATTTCCGCGGATTGAAATTCGCTTAAACTTTGACCGCTGATTCCGTTGGCGGAATACAATCCTCCTCCGGTGTCTTCTCCTCCGGTGGCGCCCTTAATAAGGGTGTTCACCAACGCATACGAGATCAACACGATGACAATCCCCATCATCGCGTACATGATGCTCTTTTTCCCTTTGTCCGCTTTTTCGGATTCTCCGCCGGCTGTGACATAAAGCACGCCTCCGTAAATCACCACAACAATGGCGGCCAAACCCAAGAACGATAAAATAAAATTCGTAACATTCACGACAAATTCTCGAGCCGAGCTCGTGGTGGTGATGCCTTCGGCATAACCTTCTTCACTGGGCGGAACATATTCTCCGTTAAAATCGGAAAAACTGGTGGATGCCCCCTCATCGGTACAGGAAACCACTCCATCTTCTCCTACAGCATCACAAATGGCTTCTTCAAGCCCAAAATCGACCTCGAATGTGGCCTCCGCTTGAGCCAAGAGCGGGAGTTGAAGAGTCCCGATAAAAATCCCGACCATGAGCGAACTCAATGTCAGGCTAAGGATTTTCTTTAAACATTTTGAGAAAGAGTGATTCATGGTTTTTTTGTTTATTTTAATTAAGAAATTATAGCATGAAAACTAACTTTAAACAACCTATTGGGCGCCTTCCAACGGGATGACCGTTGAAACAATGGCAAATGAAGCGGCGGCCAATCCGATGCCCGCAATCGCACTCCACATGATTTTTTTCGCTTTCCCGGTAAGCTCGTCGTTTCCAAAATTGACAATGTATAAAAATCCGGCGTAAACAAAGGCCAAAACTCCGATGGTTCCAATCATGGATGCCAAGAAATTGGTGAGGCCCACAATCAATTCTCGTCCTCGCGCCACATCGATCTCGGTGCCTTGATTTTTAAAGATGATATCTTTTATAACCAATTCTGAAATTCCGATGAGCACCAATCCAAAACCGGAAAGATAAATATGTTTTTTGGCCGAGGTTACCGCTTCATCCGAAGCGCCCGCCACCAAAATTTGGAATCCGGAATACACGATCATAAGCACAGCCAACGACCCCATAAACACCTCCACAATGTTGTAAAGTCCTTCAATAACTTTACCTCCGCCTTGAGCGAATTCGGCCGCAGTTTCTTCATCTCGCAAAAATTCTCCTTCCGTCCCGTAAAACCCCAATCGAATCGCTTCTTCGGCGATCAAAATCATGACCAATCCCATCAACGCGTATTTAATAAAAGCTTTTTGTTTTGTGAGCTGATCTTCCGATTCTTTCCCTGCGGTGATCATCCCCAATGCATTGATGATCATCATGAGCACCGCAATGGAGCCCAAAACGTATTTCAACAGATCGATGGCAAAAAAGATGGCACTCATAATGTTTTTAAGCCCGGATTCACTTCCTGCGTCGGCGTGGACATTGGTTTGATAATTTTCAAGTTCGGTTTTGCTCCCGATGGACTCCAAGATGTCACGAAAATCGGTGACGGCAAAAGTGAGGGGAATTTTGGCCCACAAAAGGCCTGCGAGCACGAGAACAAAGCCCCCGATCGGAGCTGAAAATTTCAAAATTTTAAGAAAAGATTTCATCCGAAATCAGGTTAAAAAACACCGCTAATAAAGGTGGAGACCAAGGCGAACGCACCATAAATAATGATTAAAGCGATGGTGGCGTTGAATATGATTTTTTTGGCTTTTCCCATCTGATCGTCGTCTCCAAAAGCGGTCAAATACATAATGCCTCCGACCACCAAGGCAAGCACGGCGAACGGCGATGCCCAGGTCACGATGAAGTTGGTGATCCCCACAATTTCTTGAACTCCGCGTCCGGTGTCAAAGGTCACAACCGCTTGTTGTCCGGAAGCTGAATAGGAGCTTTGATCCGGGTCCACTTTAAATAAAACTTGTTTTACAATGACATCCGACAACATGATCAAAAACAGCGCAAGTATACCGCTCATGATGTTCTTTTTTTCCATGTTTAACACTTCGTCGGAATCACCGGCAAGCACCAATTTGGCGCCGGAACGAATCAAGAAAAGCACGGCCACGCTTCCCACGATGTACTTAATGAACGTAATGACGATGAGTGCTTGTCGATCAAACAAACTAGCGCGATAGGCGATCTCCTGTTCACTGGAAAGAAATCCGCCGTTTTGCATGTCCAAAATTTCCGCAATGGGGCCGGCAATGGCGATCATCACCAACCCGACCACCCCCCACAAAAGATTTGTTTTTTGTTTATTCGCGGTTTCCTCGTTGTTTCCCGAAAGGACAAGCCTGATTCCGGAAACGACCATCATGAGGATCGCCACCCCTCCGATGATGTAACGAAAATTGTGAGCGAGGTTGAAAACGAGGTTGTAGGCCTTTTGCAGGCCTACACCTTCCGGGTCCGGGACATCACCAAAACTGGCGGCATCCGGGATCGGGAGAAAACCTGCGGCAAAAACCCCATTCATCTTCAACACAAGGACACCGACCATCAGCGACAGTGCGATGAGGCCTTGTTTAAGCCATAAAAGTCTTTTTTTGTTTTTCATGGGGTTCCATGGTTTTTTATTTATCTTTATATTTTACCAAATTCAACCTCGGAAGTAAAGCCAACCACTCACGAAGCGATAGCGGAGCGAACTCCCTCTCCCGCATTTCTTGTATTTTTTCTTTACATTTTTCCAAGCTCCCGTATTATTACTCGTGGCCGAGGCCTTTTCGGGCTATCTCCACTTTCTCACTTTTAGTTCAAATTTATGAAAAAATCCAATCCCGTTCTCGCTTATTTTGTTTCCAGTTTTGAGGAATTGCGCCGTGTGACATGGCCCACCAAAGAACAAACCGCTCGCCTCACCATCATTGTGGTGATTTTCAGTCTTTTGGTGGCGGTTTTTCTCGGAGCGGTCGACCTTGGTTTTACGGAAGCTTTCACTCGTCTTATCTCTCTTTTTTAATCTTGTTTTTCTATGGCTAAACAGGCAAAAAATACCGGTCGAAACTGGTATGTCATTCACACGTATTCGGGTTATGAAGATGCGGTTCGAGAAGCCTTGCTTCAACGCATCGAATCCATGAACATGCAGGATAAAATCTTTGATGTCGTGGTTCCGAAAGAGACCCAAATTGTGATGAAAAAAGGGCAACCCAAGACTGAGAAAAAACGCCTTTTCCCCGGGTATGTGCTCGTGGACATGACCGTGGATGATGATTCTTGGTATGTGGTGCGCAACACGCCCAATGTGACGGGGTTTGTGGGATCGGGCACGATTCCGGTTCCGGTTTCCGAAGAAGAATGGGGCATTGTTCGTCGCCATATGGGTGAATCGGATCCCAAATTCAAGATTGATCTTCAAGACAATGATCCGGTCATGGTTTTGGATGGGCCGTTTGCCAACTACGATGGCGTGGTCAAATCCGTGGACAATGAAAAAGGAAAAGTGAAAGTGCTCATCACGATTTTCGGTCGCGAAACGCCTGTGGAATTGGATTTCACTCAAATCAAGAAAAAATAGCTGATGCATAAATTCACGATTTTCACTCTCCTTTTCTCTGTTTGCGTGGTATTGATTGTGGCGGATTTGGTGCTCAACGATTATTGGGGCAAAGATTTTGCGAGCCAGGATGCGATCACGGAACAAACCGTGCCGGACGAAACCATCCCGGATGAAATCCCCCCCGGTGAAATTGTGGCCGACCCCACCCCCACACCGATTACGGATGAAACACCGGTCACGGATCCGGAACTTTATGGAGATGAAGAAACCAATCCGAATGAGATCGAAACGACGGTACCCGATGAACCGGCCCTCAAGCCCACGTTGACCCAAGCGTTGACGACGGATTTGGGACTCACCGAGTCTATTCTCGAAACCGAATCGTATACGGGTTTGATTTTTGGTTTTTGGGATCTTTCCGCTTCGTTGAATGGGGCTCCTCTTCTCCGTCATAAATTATTCGATGGCACGACCTTTTTGGGATCCATTTATGAAATTCAGGGAGCGACTGAAGTGGATCTTTTTTCCCTTTACGAAGCGCTCCGCACCTTGGCGAACACCTCGGAAACGGGCACGATCAATGAAAATAATGCGTATGGAGAGGCTTCGTTTTATTTCAATCATATGGTAAAAACCAATACGGTTTTCTTGACCGTACGCACGCAGAATGCGGTTTATGCCTTTGAATACGCGCCGAGCGCCCATGTCCAGATGAAAAAGCTGATTTCGCTCTTGATGGCCTTATAGAGAAATGCCAAAGCGACTCTTTTCGTCGCATGGGAAATTTTTTCACACCTTACGCGTTCAAAAATTTCCCTAAAATGCTCCTCAAAGAGCCATCTTTGTCATTCATCATTTCCATTTGACTCTCGGGGCCTTTTTCTGTAATTTACACACGCTTCTATTCCCTTATTTTTGATCTTTTAGCGATTTTTATATGGCAAAAAAAGTTCTCGTTCAGATTAAACTTCAGATTGCAGCCGGTAAAGCAAACCCCGCACCTCCGGTCGGTCCCGCCCTTGGACAACATGGTGTGCAAATTCAAGAATTCTGCACTCAATTCAATGCTTTGACCAAGGAAATGGGAGATACGGTCGTCCCGGTGATTGTCACCGTGTACGAAGACCGCAGTTTCACTTTTATCACCAAGGTGGCGCCTGCCGCGATTTTGATTCGCAAAGCCATCGGAATCCCCAAAGGATCCGGTGTCCCAAATAAGGATAAAGTCGGCACCATCACTCGCGCTCAACTCGAGGAAATTGCCGAGAAAAAGATGCAAGACTTGAATGCGAATGACATGGATGCCGCGGTGAAAATTTTGGCGGGAACCGCACGCAGTATGGGAGTCAATGTGGAAGGCTAACCTTGTTTTTATGCCCATTCAAATGATGGATTCCAAAGGAGGATATGCAATTTCTTCTTTCGATTATGCGGATTCTTTATGGCCACGATTGCTGTCTTTTGCCTTCCCTTTTCTTATTGTTTGTTTGGTCATCGCTTTTATCCTTTTAATCCTTTATCTCATGAAGAACCCTCTCTCTTCAGGCGGTCTGTTCCGAAACTTTTCATCCAATCTCAAGGCGTTCTACCTGTATGCGGTGGCGTTTGTGGGAATTGTGGTGCTTTTGATCAATGGAGTGACTCTTCTTCGAACCGTGCTTCAAACCCAAGTTTTTGGGATGGAATATGAATATATGAATTCTTATGAATGCTACAATAAATGGGACCCCGTAACCAGCACCACCGTGGTTCTCTCGGAAGAAGAATTGGCGCAATGTTTGGATCGAGCCGCAGATCAAGCCAAACTGGATTTTTCAGCTCAAACCAAGCGCAGTTATGCGGAAGGATTGGCCGGGTTGATTCTTGGATTCTTGATCTGGTTGCCCCATTTTGTATGGGCAAGGAAATTGAAATAATCAAAACGTTTTATTGTTTTGTGGGAGGCTACTCACGAAGCGTAGCGAAGTGAGTCTGGGAAGACCGCTGAATATCAGCCAACGGATGAAAATTCATCCTATAACTGAAAATGAGGTCCCTTCTCGGTAACACTCGCTTCGCTCCTGTTATGGCCACCTGTACCACTTAACCCCCATTTTTATGCCACACGGCAAAAAGTATCGAGCTGTGCTCGAAAAAATCAAAACCAATAAGGTTTACACCCTCGAAGAAGCCGCGACGTTGATCAAACAAACGTCCCCTTCTAAATTTGATGCAACCGTGGAAGTCCACATGCATCTCACCATCGATCCTGCCCAAGCGGATCAAACTTTGCGAAGCACCGTGTCACTCCCCCATGGAACAGGGAAAGAGTCTCGCGTGATCGCTTTTGTGGATGAAAGTCATGTCAAAGAAGCCATGGCTGCCGGAGCTTTAAAGGCCGGATCCGAAGACCTCATTGAGGAAATCAATAAAGGTTGGCTCGATTTCGATGTGGCCATTGCTCAACCCGAAATGATGAAAAAACTCGGAAAAGTGGCCCGCACTTTGGGACAAAAAGGTTTAATGCCGAATCCCAAGGCCGGCACTGTGACCACCGACATTACCAAGACCATCGCGGAAGTGAAAAAAGGAAAAGTCGAATTCCGTAATGATAAGGGTGCCAACTTGCACAATGCGATTGGAAAAGTGTCGTTCACCGAGGCTCAAATCAAGGAAAACCTTGAAACGTACGTGAAAGCGATTGTGGCGGCCCGCCCTGCCGGAGCCAAAGGCAATTTTATCAAAACCGCGTCCTTGGCCACCACCATGGGGCCCGGGATCAGATTTGATATTTTGCCGTACTTTAAATAACAGACACGATTGTTGAGTAAATTACTGCGTAAATTTAAATCCCCTTTAAAACAATTAAGGGGATTTTTAATTGAGTTTCTTCACCCCCTTTTTCGTTTCGTTGAATAAATTTTTTATACAATAAAAAGCCTCGGATTATATCCGGGGCTTTTTTTGAGTCGTGCACAAGGAATCTTTAGCCGAACATTCTGTTCCATGGCCCTCTCATCCACCACCAGACACCACGCACGAAGCGAAGTGTCCTATCCCCCGCATTTCATATTTTCATTCCTGTATTCAGTCACTTTTTTATCGATAACTTGTTTAAAGTCATACCAGTTAGGTTCCAGCAAAATCCCCCATTCATCCGGCGCGCGGTCTTCATTGGCGATGAGCCCGTGGTGCGCAAGGTGCTCATGCGCTTCACACAACGGGATGAGATGATCAGGGTCATGCACAGGATCAAGCGCGAATCGTTGGGTGTGGTGGAGAATTTTATAAGGTTTTGTACAGCCGGGATAAGCGCACTGGCCACGCGTCTTCTCGATCGCAAATTTCTTTACTTTTGCAGGAATGTGACGCGAGGGAGTTTCGACGGGTTTCGGTTTTTCGAATTCGAGTTTTTCTTTTCGGAGCTGTAAAAGTTCACGCATGAGGGTATTCCAGTCGCCTTTGCCCTTTAGTTTTTCGAGCTCCGCGACAACGTCGGGGGAAAGACTCATAGAGATAATTTTCATTTCTATAGGTTGGGCCGAATGGGTGGCCTGAGAGTTAATGTCTTTTTCAGATTGGCCCGGCGTCCTAGGAAGCCACTCTAATCTGTATTCGTGAACATAGGTTTCGAGCGTATTTTTGCTCATAATTCGTGCCTTTTCTGCCCAAAATTCAGCGGTTTCAGGCGTCGCGATCGCGATCACTGGTTTCACACTCTGAATTCCCTTTTCTTCGATCACTTTACGGAGAGCGGGTTTGTCTTCGACTTTTCTCATGATTCGAAGAGCATCTTTGACCGACGATTTGCTCATCCCGGCCAGTTTTCCCGCATACTCAAAAATATTCGAAAATCCTTTCTTTTTCCAAATCTGTCTTCGATTTATTTCGGGGAGAAGAAGGGCACATTTGCGAAGCCATTCTTTGGCGTTGCGGCCGTAATCGACAAAATTTTGATGGACGAAATCGTCTGAAGAGGACGTGGAGGGAGAGGATTTTGGGGCGGTTGTAGAAAGAGGAGCGGGGGGCAAAAAATGCGGGAAATTATACTTCGCTTCGTTACGTGCCTGATTAAATTTTTCTGAATGTTTTTTGGGGGTCAATAAAGTCATAAAAAGGAAGATTAAATGTTGCTTTTTAGCATCTAAAATTTACCACTAAAATATTAGAATTCCAGATCAAAATTATCATTTTAACGTGACAAAACTGGCAGGTGAGTATATATTCACCTTTCGTCAGGTTTTCCGTCGCTAATTTCCTTCCATTTTTGCTTCATTTTCCCTCACTTTGAACAAATTTTTTATACACAATTTTGCGAGTGGGCGTGAGGGGCATCGAAGGTAGTCTGGGCGGTAACATTATTTTCAAGAAATCCGCCATCGATACTGCCTGCCGTGTTGACTGAAAGTCGAGTGTCTCTCGCTCCGCCATTTTGCTCCGTGCCCTCCCCCGCTGCGTTGTGTGCCTGTAAGACTTTTTAATTTTGAAGCCTTCGCCGATTTTGCTATGGTAAGGGTATGATCGACGTCTTATTCGAAGGCCTGCACGAGAATCAATTCTTCCCGGACGGGCATTATCACATCGAGCCGCTTCGGAGCAGTGTCACGCTCATTCGGAAGGGCGGGCTCAATATTTTGTTTGATACTAGTTCCATGGCATACGCCGACCTCCTGGTGGCTGAGTTGAAAAAACGCGGACTCGCCCCCAAAGACATTCATCACGTTTTTAACAGCCATTATCACCTCGATCACTGCTTCAATGATTATCTTTTTGCAAAAACCGCGCTCATTCACACCTACAATGCCACGATTTTTCCCAACGGATCGGTCGATATTTATCCCAATCCGGACCTGCGGTTGCTCCCCTCTTTTCTCAAAACTCTCAAAACGCCGGGGCACACCGGGTCGGACATGAGTTTGATTTATCGTTGCGACGGGGAAACGTGGGTGCTGGCGGGTGATGCGGTGCGCGAGGATTTTATTCGGCAAGAGGCGCCGCTTTCGGCGGAGAATAAAAAAACGTTTTTTGAAAACATGAAGGTGGTTTTTCAATCCGGGGACGTGATCGTGCCCGGGCACGGGCGGGTGATTCGCGGGGAGGTGAAAAAGGAGCTGGAAGGGTTGCTGGAAAGGTGGCCGGTGGAGAAGCTGGAGAAGGGGTGCGGGGGATGTAGGAATTCGTTGAAAACCCTAACCTAAAAAACAATAATGGATATTACCTGTTTTGAACTTAAGGGGATTCTATATCAACCAAAAAATATTTTTCCGCTAGGTGATAATTGGATTATGGGGGCGACTAAAGATTGTAATTTCCTAGAAGGTGACGATCAAAAAATAATATTTTTATCAGATAAAAAATTCGAAAAGATTCAAAACGATATTTACCTTTTCGTTTTCTTTTATCAGTTTTTATTCCTAGATTGCAGAATTTATAATTTATACTACTTATCATTGCTTCAAAAACAACAATCATTCACGATTAAATGTGATAAGACCCAAGATGTAGAAGCAAAAATTAAGGAAAAATATGGAGAAAATAAAGGTTGTTTTACAATTGATTTTGGGGAAATAAAATTCGAGCAGACCAAACTTTGGAACACTATAAATTTCAATGAATTTCAAAAGACATTCGATGAACAATATAAAAAAAATGATAAATTCAAAGATATTATTGATCTATTTTTATATACCATTGGAAGTAATCATCCACTTTATCCCAATTTTTTCCAAAAAATCGCACAACTACAAACTGTATTTGAAACAATAATTGGACAACCAAAAGGTAAAAAATGCTACTGGTGCAAACAAAATAAATACAAAGAAAAACGAGAAGTTTTTTTAGAACGAATATTGAGAGAAAAAGGGATAACAAATCAAAAAGACATAGATCTAATTACGATAATTAATAAAACTTTAAATAGTACAGCGCGGATAGAATACACACACCGTTCAAAGCAATTGAATATTTTTCAAGAAACATTAAAAGAGATAAAAACTGATAAATATCATTACAAAGGGCAATCCTCCTATACAACAAATTTTGATGATATTATAAGCGGAAAATTAAAAGTTAAAGATTGGGCAATACTTGACTGGGAAAACGTTTACAGAGCATATCAATTTATAGTCAGACAATTGATATACCTAGGATTCTTTAATGCCTAACGGTTTGTCTTCCCCTCTTCTCTCCATTACAATTCAACCATGACTCCTCTTAAAGTCCGCATCCAACGCATCGATCCCGCCCTTCCCCTGCCCGTGTATGAAACCGACGGGTCGGTTGGGTTTGATTTGATCGCGCGCGAAACCACGACCCTCGCGCCTCAAACCATTGCGCTCATTCCTTCGAATGTGATTGTGGAAGTGCCGCGCGGATACATGTTGGCGGTCGCTTCCCGCAGCAGCACGCCGCGCAAAAAAGGCCTCACGCAGCCGCACGGGTTCGGCATCATTGATCACGATTATTGCGGGCCCAAAGATGAGGTAAAAATTCAGGTTTACAACTTTTCGCAGGACGCGGTCACAGTCGAGCGCGGTGAAAAAATCGCGCAAGGTGTTTTTGTGCGCATCGATAAATTCGAGTGGGAAGAAGTCACGGAGATCAAAAAAGAAAGCCGGGGCGGGTTTGGGAGTACGGACCAGACACGAACGAAGTGAGTGTCCTTGAGGAAAATGCCTCATTTTCAGCCACATGTTGAATTTTCAATAATTCGCTGACATTCAATCGTCTTCTCAAGCGCATTCCGCTACGCTCCATGCGTGAGCGAAGTGAACTTCCCCGAATTTCTTCCCTTAAGTCACCCATTCGACAAGCTCAGGGTGACACGCATCATTGGTCATTATTCATTCGTCATTGTTCAAAAAATATGAAATACAAGAAAATTCAAAATCGGACACTCCGCTGCGCTCCGTGTCTCCTCACCCTCTACGGCATCAACAACATCGGCAAAACCACGCATACCTTGCGACTGGTGGAAAAGCTAAAACAGGAGGGATTTGACGTGGTGCGCGTGAAATATCCGGTGTACGACGTGCCCCCGTCCGGGGATTTTCTCAATCAAGCGCTCCGATCCGGCAAACCGCAAACGATTTCTGAGCAAGAACTTCAACTCTGGTTTGTGTTGAACCGCTGGCAATTTCAACCCACCATCGAACAATGGCTCAAGCAAGGCAAAATCGTCGTAGCCGAAGATTATATCGGCACCGGCATTGCGTGGGGTACAACCAAAGGCGTTGAAACTTCCAGACTCGAAATTCTCAATGAAGGCTTACTCAAAGAAGACCTCGCGATCCTGCTCGACGGCGAACGATTCACCGAAGCCACGGAAAAAGGGCACCTTCACGAAACCAATAACGAACTCATCGCCCGCTGCCGCACGGTCCACCTCGAATTGGCTCAACGTTACGGGTGGCAAAAAGTCGAGGTTCAGCCCAATCCGGATGACACGTTCGCAAGAATCTGGGCTTACGTTGAAAAAAAATTGCAGTCAGAGAAAAAATAACTTACAATACAGTCTCTTTCATCCCTGACTTCCCTCTTCTCTCTATGCAACTCTTGGACGGTCGAAAAGTCGCGAATGAGATGCTCGAAAAAGCCAAGGGAGAAGTCCAACAACTGCATGATCAAGGAATCCAACCCAAATTGGCGGTTCTTTTAGTGGGAGAAGAACCCGCGAGCCTAACGTATGTCACGCAAAAAGAAAAGGATTGCAAAAAAGTTGGGATTCTTTTTGAACGACTCAATTTCCCGACTTCTGTCACGACCGAAAAACTCATCGAGACCATTGAAGAATTGAACACTCGCGAAGACATTCACGGGATTTTGGTGCAGCTGCCGCTCCCCGCTTCGGTCGAGACGCCGCTTGTGATTCGCGCGATTCAACCGAAAAAAGATGTAGATGGGTTTCATGCCTACAACATGGGCAAATTGGCGCTTTCCGCATCGTTCGAATCCTTGGTTCCTGCCACGCCCAAAGGTGTGATCAAAATGCTCGAGTACTACAAAATCTCGGTGGAAGGAAAAGAAGTGGTGGTGGTGGGACACAGCAATCTTGTGGGGAAACCGGTTTCACTCATGCTTCTCAATCGAAATGCCACGGTCACGACCTGTCATAAATTCACAAAAGATCTTGCGAGTCATACGCGGCGCGCCGATATCCTGGTGGTGGCGGTGGGAAAAGCCGGCCTCATCACCGCAGACATGGTAAAAGAAGGCGTGGTGGTGGTGGATGTGGGGATCAATCGTGTGAATGGAAAACTCGTTGGCGATGTGGATTTTGAAGCGGTGGCGAAAAAGGCGTCCTTCATCACTCCGGTTCCGGGAGGGTGCGGGCCCATGACCATCGCGTGTTTGATTGATAATGTTTTGATTGCGTGCCGACGCTTGCAGGCCTCAGTTATTGGCTAACGCAGCAATGCGCGATTTTTAGTCAGCATTTTTTATTCTTTAAACCCAACTCCCATGTGCGGAATCCTTGGCATCTACGCTCACGACCTTGTGACTCAAGAACTCTATGATGGTTTATTGATGTTGCAGCACAGAGGACAAGACGCCGCAGGGATGATTATTTACGATGGCGAACATTTTCATACGCGAAAAGAATTGGGATTGGTCAAAGATATTTTCCATACGCGACACATGAAACATCTTTTGGGTTATGCCGGAATTGCGCACGTCCGTTATTCCACCATCGGAGGCGGGGTGGTTGAAGACGCTCAACCGTTTTTGGGACAAGCGCCGTTTGGAGTGGCCTTGGGGCACAATGGAAATATTTTTAATTCGCATGAACTCAAAAAAGAACTCTTTGAAAAAGATCACCGCCTCGTAAACTCCAATTGCGACGCCGAAGTGATTCTTCACTTATTCACAAAAGCGCTCACGCGCCAAGATCCGGATGAAATCAAACCCGAGCATATTTTTAATGCGGCCCAAAGTGTAGCCGAACGTGCCAAAGGGTCGTACAGCACGGTGGGGTACATCGCGCGCCAAGGCATGGTGGCCTTCCGCGATCCGCATGGGATTCGCCCTCTGATTTTTGGAAAGCGAGACAATGGTCGAACCGTGGATTATATTTTCTCTTCCGAATCCGTGGCCCTCGATATTCTCGGATTTGAAGTGGTGCGAGATGTGGGCCCGGGTGAAGTGATTTTCATTGATGAAAAAACCCGCACCGTTCATTCCAAGATAATTTCTCATAAAAAACATTTCCCCTGCATTTTTGAATACGTTTATTTTGCCCGTCCGGACTCGGTCATTGATAAGGTTTCGGTGTATAAAAGCCGACGTCGTATGGGAGAAAATTTGGCAAATAAGATTAAAAAAGCGAATTTGGACATCGATGTAGTTATGCCGGTGCCGGATTCTTCCCGTACCGCGGCCCTCGCGCTCGCCTCGGAATTGGGAATTAAATACCGCGAAGGCTTGGTGAAAAATCGCTACATTGGACGAACGTTTATCATGCCCGGGCAAGCCATGCGCAAACAATCGATTCGACACAAATTGAATCCCATGAAACTTGAGATCCAAGGCAAAAAAGTGTTGCTCGTGGACGACAGTATTGTGCGCGGCAACACGTCTCGCGAAATCGTTCAAATGGTTCGCGATGCCGGTGCAACAAAAGTGTATTTTGTTTCCTATTCGCCGCCGGTGACAAACCCGTGTCTTTACGGCATTGATACGCCCACCAAAGAAGAATTGATCGCTTCCTCCAATTCCATTGAAGAAATGAAACAATTCATTGGCGCGGATGAGTTGATTTTCCAAGATTTCAAAGATATGGAATCAGCCTGTCTTGAGGGGAATCATGATCTTAAGGAATTTTGCACCGCGTGTTTTGATGGGAATTATAAAACCGGAGATGTCACGCCTGCGGATCTCAAACGTGCTTCGGATGATCGAACGTCGGAAAAGATTTCAGGCGGGTGCGAACCCATGGGAAGTGAAGGCGAATTGCATAAAGTGAATGAGAAGCAGATGAATTTGTTGTAAATCTTTTCGAAGCGCGGGTCAGAAATTTTCTTGGCCACCGCGGTCCGGTCGCTCCTGCGGCGACCGTCCGCTATGCCTCGCGCCAATCGTTCCCGCGTTGCGGGAAGCCAAGCCGATTGTCGCTGCGGAATTGGCCAAAAAAATCTCCTCCCCACGCTTCTCTTAAATATTATTTTAATCCTCTATGAAAAAAATCCTCATCCTCGGCAATGGTGCGCGGGAACATGTGATTGCGGAAACGTTGGTAAGAACGAGTAATAAAAACGTGGAAATTTTTACATTTGGAGGGGCGAAAAATCCGGGGCTCGTGGCCCTCTCTTCCAAATATGAATTGGGGAAAGTCACAGATGTTCCCTCTGTGGTTGAATTCGCAAAAAAAATACGACCAGATGCGGTTTTCCCCGGGCCTGAAGCGCCGTTGGCGGTTGGAGTGGCGGATGCCTTGGCTGAAGTTGGGATTCCAACCATCGGGCCCAAACAAAACGTAGCGCTTCTCGAATCTTCAAAAGCCTTTGCGCGCGATCTTTTACAAAAATATAAAATCCCCGGAAATCCTAAATTCAAAGTTTTTCACACCCCGGATGGGCTTGCGTCCTACCTGGGAGACATGCTTTCCGGCGAATTTGTGGTCAAAGCCGATGGGCTCCAAGGCGGAAAAGGCGTGAAAGTTTCGGGCGAACATTTGATGAGCGTAGGAGAAGGCGTGGCGTACGCGGAGGCGTGTATCAAGGCGGATGGCCGCGTGGTGGTGGAAGAAAAATTCGTGGGAGAAGAATTCAGTTTGATGAGTTTTACGGATGGAGAAACCGTGCTCGACATGATTCCGGTGCAAGATCACAAGCGTGCGTACAACGGGGACACGGGCCCGAACACGGGCGGGATGGGTTCGTACAGCGATTCCAATCACCTGCTCCCCTTTCTCACTCAACGCGATCTCGACGAGGCGCATGCGATCACCGAGGCCGTGGCCAAAGCATTGGTGACAGAAACCGGCACGCGATTCCAAGGCGTTTTGTATGGCGGATTTATTGCCACCAAAAAAGGCGTTGGGCTCATCGAGTACAATGTGCGTTTTGGGGATCCGGAAGCCATGAATGCTCTGTCTTTACTTCAAACCAATTTTCTCGATATTTCGATGGCGATTGCGAGCAATGAATTGCGCGGCATGTCCCTTTCATTCGAGAAAAAAGCGTCGGTGTGCAAATATCTCGTGCCCGAAGGCTACCCGGACAAACCGGTGAAAGGCGTTAAAATCACGATTGGCGACATCCCAAAAACCGTGCATCTGCATTATGCGTCTGTGGACCAACGCGAGGATGGATTATATCTCGGCGGCTCGCGCGCGATCGCGCTCACCGGAATCGGCGACTCCCTCTCCGAGGCCGAACAACACGTTGAAAAAGCCCTTCCTCAAATCCAAGGGCCGCTCTTTCATCGCACCGACATCGGCACTCCTGAGTTGATTGCGAAGAGGGTGGAGAGGATGAAAAAATTGAGAGGGTAATTATTCCTTATCAGCTATTATTTTTTTTAAACGTATAGCGATTGCATCTAAATTGTCCCCTCGCAGAGAACTGTTACCGTCTATAGTAAAACCCGCCAAGTGCATCTCTTCTATTAAATAAGGGGTATCAGATGAGCTGGAAAAAGCCCATATCGGACGAACTTCAACATCTGAATTTCCCCCTATAGGAACTACTAAAGTTAAAGGGTTTTTAAAATCGGATTCAATCCCCTGTTGATCTAAGGATTCCTGAAAACTTATTGCGGCTTCTTGCATCGCAATCCCTATCGATCCTCTATGCTCAAGCGCGTTGATATAGGCAGTACATTCTGTATCTGTTTTATTTTTACATAATTCTTCCCGTGGAGGTTCGTGGTTAGAAAGGCTCCTTACATCTTCGCATATCGTACTTAAAGCGGACTCCGCATTCCCTCTTTCTGTTTTGCCAAGGGACTTATAGTTGGCAATTTTCCATGAAGAAGGGACTTCGTATTCCATGGTAAGGTCGTCTCCCATTGAAACGGTCCATACGTCATCTCCATCTTCCTCTAAAGGCATCCACCAGGCTTTAACTGAGTTAGGAGGCGTGATCAAAATTGACGGAGTTTTATTTCTTAAAGAAAAAAATTCTTCCCCCCTCGGATCCGTATTATAAACCAAAGCGACATCTTCTTCTCTTTGGATACAATCTTGCAATGCCATATGAACATTTTTAGGATGCCCTTCTTCATCCACAAGATGTACCGCATTTTCTGTAGGAGGTTCTTCTTCTGCCCCCGTGTCTTCTTCGGGGCCTAAAAGTTGACGAAAAAATCCTCGCGCACGCGCGCGGGTTTCTGCTTGAGGCTCGCTTAATCCTTCTTCTGCACTCGTAATCCCGGCCCCGCTGAAATCAGAGGAGTCACAACTCTTCGCTACCACTCCGACAGCCAATGCCAACGCGGCTAACCCGACCACGGGGCCGACCCATCTTTTATCTTGGGATCCTGGATTGTGCGTGTCTGGATTTCCCATAAATACAACCATTAAAATTAACCTGTTTTATCAAGGAGGTGTAATTTATACTAATTTTATAATTCTGTCAATAAAATATGGCTAATACACCCCCAGCACCTTGATCCCACTCACCTCTTTTTTGACGCGAGTGAGGGCTTGTTTGCCGCGGGGGGAATGGCCGTTTTCGTCGAAATCGAGATAGAGAAGGTACTCGCCTACTTTTTTGGGCGCAGGGCGGGACTCGATGCGACTCAGGTTGATTCCCAATTCGGCGAAAATTTCGAAGACGCGGAACAGACTGCCGGGTTTATTTTCGGAAAAGTAAAAGACAATCGAGGTCTTGGTGGCTTTTTTCGCGTTTTTAACGGTTTTTAGGAGTGGATTTCGAGGAGAATTTTTTGTGATCACCACAAAACGGGTTTCATTGCTCGAGTCATTTTCCACCGACTCTGCCACAATCTTAAATCCATACGCTTTGGCAGCAGGAAGTGGGCCGATGACTGCGATTTTTGGAGTGCGATATTTTCTCACATAATCAAAGGCCGCGGCCGTGCTGTCTGCGGTGATCCACTTGGCATTCGGGCAATTTTTCTTCAAATACTCACTGCATTGATGAAGGGCTTGCGGATGCGACATCACGCCGGTAATGGACTTAAAAGGCACATTCGCGAGCGTGGCAAAGGTTTGGTGAATCGGGCACTTAAATTCATCGACAATCGTGACGTTTTCCTTAAACAAGGCGTCCATGGTTTCGCGCACGGTGCCGTGCAAACGGTTTTCAATCGGAACCACGCCGGCTTGGATTTTTCCTTGGGCCACGGCCTGAACCACCTCGGGAATGGTACGGAAATACACGAGTGGACGATCCTTGGCTTTTTTCTCGTTTGCGGTCGAGTTTTTCGCGCGCCACTGATCTGCGGCGAGTGAACTGAAGGTCAACTCCGGGCCTAGACAACCGATCCCGTTCTTGGGTGGTGTGTCAGTGATTTTTGGCAAACTCACCTCCATCATGCGCTGAATCATGCCATCGGTTTCCTCCAGCGCGAGATCACCAAAATTTCCAAAATAATTTTTCCCTTCATTGAAATAATTCATAAATCCCTTGAGGTCGCGTTTTTCAACAACGGTTCGCAATTCATGAACTGAGTTTTCCAAAGCTTTTAACACTGCGATGTTGCGAGGATTTTGGATTTGAATATTGCCGTAAAGGCTTGCGTCTTGAGCAAAATGACGTGCCACGATTTTCAATAAAATCCGAGATGCGGCGCCGGACAAGCCGACCACTTCGTCGCGATGGGGCTTGAGTTGGGCCAACGTTTTCCCCAGCGCAAAACCGGTTCCGTGGATGAGCGCCTGCGCAAACGACATGAGCTCGTCGTGATGTTGAGGCGTAAATTTCACGAGTTTAAATCCTCCTTTTTTCTCAAAGGTCTGCTTAAACCAAGGCATCCACTTCCCGAGGCGCGCAGGGCAATAAATCAAAATTTGGCCGGGACCGAACGTGGTTTCGTTGCACATGGGGTGCATGCCAATGACTGAGGCATGAGATTTGAGCATCGCTGTCACGGGTTTTTCTTTGATGGACGTCACATCCAGAAAAAGTGCATTTTTGCGAACCAACGGCGCGATGTCCAAGATGATGCGCTCGGAAAGATCAATCGGGACGGCGACGAGAACGACATCCGCTTTCTTGGCCACTTCGCGGTTCGATAAGGTTGTTCCTCGATCCGCAATCAGAACGGTTTCTCCGTTTTTACGAAAAAATTCCGCGAATGCGTGACCCATTTTCCCATTTCCACCGAGAACGCCGATGATCATGGCCTATTTCTTTTTAGACGATTTTTGTTGAGCGATTTTTCTTCGGGGGTTTTTCACCGCCTTATTCACTTGAGTTTTTACTTTTCGGGCGGTTTTCCCTGCTTTTTTTACCGCTTTTTTGGCCACGGTTAAGGCTTTTTTGGCGTGCCCTTTTGCAGTATCGAGAGATCCTTTTTTCGCTTCCGCGTATTTATTAATCGTGGCTTTTAAAAGATCGATTTTCTTATGAGCCGTCTTGGTCCATTCTTCCAAATCAACGCCGCCTTGAGTCCATTCGCCTACGGCCTTGTTTGTTTTTTGGAAAAAGCGTTTGGCTTCTTCACTCTGAGAAGCTTGTTTTGCAATTTTTGCCACATCGTCCGCCATTTTTGCCAAATCTTCGGCAATGGCTTTATGGCCGAGCCCGCCTTCTTCGCGTTCCTTGGCGATGCGTTCGCGAAGAGCTTTTCCGCGAGTGGGAGCAAACAAAAGACCGGTGACTGCACCGGTGACAACTCCGAGAAGGAGTGAAATTTTACCGCTACTGGACATGGGAGGGAGGGATTAAAAATAAGGACGTCTCGATTATAACACCAGCTCCGAGAAATAAGGAGTATTTTTATTTTCGTTTGACTTTCAGGAGAGCTTTCCCTAATATTTGGGGGCTAAATTTCTTGACGAATTTTATTTTATGCCAATTCTCAAATCTGCAAAGAAAGCCCTCAAACAAAACATCGTACGCCGCGCCCGCAATTTTGACACTCGACGCACGGTCAAAGAATCCATGAAAGACTCTTTGGAAACCCTTGAAAAAATGACGCCTGAGGAAGCGAACAAAGCCTTACAAAAGGCGTACAAAATCATTGATATGGCGGCCAAAAAGCGCATTTTTCACAAAAACACCGCGGCCCGCAAAAAATCTCGCTTAGCCAAATTGGCGGCGTTGGGTGCGAATAAAAAACCGGCCGCGAAAGTCGAAACCGAAGCTAAGGCAACGTAATTTAAAGTGTTTAGGTCGAAATTAAAACCACTGAGAGATGCTTGGTGGTTTTTTGTTTTTTAAATTTTATTTTTAGGGCGGATCGAGTACAATTTGAACGTTGAAAAGTTGACTTCTCACTTTGGGCCCGTAGCTCAGTGGTTAGAGCAGGCGGCTCATAACCGCTTGGTCCCTGGTTCAAGTCCAGGCGGGCCCACCACAAAAAAATGCAAAGCATTTTTTTCTCTTTTCCCCTTCCGCATCCCGCATTTTCTCTCTTGCATTCCCCTCTTTTTTGGCTAAGATAAGCTCTTATCCATGTTTAAACGTATGGCCCTCGACCTTGCCCCATTCCGAGAACAGGCACAGCGCCATTATGAAACGGAGATGCATACTCGTACCTCTAGGCTTTTAAGATTTTTGATCGAAACACGAGCCACTACTTTGCGACGACTTCACATCGCTCTCGACCTTGAGGGTGTTTTGGTCAACAATAATTTCCCCTCAAGCCTAGATATCCCTTCCGTGACAGAACGGCTTGCTCGCCCTCTTTCACAGGAACTCATTAATCTTTTAGATCTGTATGCAGGGAAATTCTCGGTTTGGACCGGGATTCCAGATCCAGAGATTGTTAAGGGGATAATTGCTTCCTCCGGGCTTCAAATCCCAACCGGAGTTGAAATCATAAATCGCGCTGATTACATCACTCAACTTTCTCATCATCCTTCTACTTCTATTGTAAGTTTTTTCGTTGATAAAAGATGGCAGACTTTACCCAACAATACGCCTCAAGAGAAAGAAATACGTCAAGATCTTCAGCATTTTCTTACTAAAATCGCTCAAATCTATGAAGTGGATCTTCTTTTCGATGATTCCGCCGCGCGCCATCAACGTGCACTCTGTGCCATGGGCCTTCCGGAAGATGCGGCCAAGATTCGTCCGGTCCAACCTTTTTCATTGTTGTTTGAGGAGCAAATTAGCACCTATTTTCTTACAGATACCGGGTTGTTGAAAGCCATGAATGATGGGCTGCCTCCTATCGTGCGGCCCCACCCCATTCCGTGACCGTGAAGCTAATCAACCTCGATGGGCTGATTGAGACCTTGAGCATAACCTCATCTTACTTTATATTGTCGCGGACTTTAACCTAAAATATGCTCATCGCCAAAGACCTCGCTTTTGAAACCACGTCCGGCCAACTTTTTGAAGGGGTGGATGTGTCTCTCGATAGCGCCAGCAAAAAACGTGTGGCCATTGTGGGGCGCAACGGATGCGGGAAATCCACGCTTCTCAAACTGCTCAAAGGAGAACTCGAACCCAGTCGCGGATCCGTAAAATGCTCTCAGGAAGTCATCGGCTATCTTGTCCAGGACATCGTTTTTCCGGATGAAGAACAACTGGTGGGCACGCATTTGGAAAGCAAATTGGAAGAAGAATGGATGCTCTATCAAATCGATATTGCGTTGGAAGAAGTGGGGCTTCCGCAAGACACCCTTTTATTGCCACTCAAAAATCTCAGTGGAGGGCAACGGGTACGCGTGGCGTTGGCGGAATTGCTATTGGCTGAACCGACGATTTTGCTTCTCGATGAACCCACCAACCATCTCGACGTTGCCAGCATCGATTGGCTCAAAGGGTTTGTGCGTGATTTTCGCGGAACGGTGGCGTTTGTTTCGCATGACCGCAGTTTTATCAATAGCGTGGCCAATCAAATTTGGGAAATTTCCGCGGAGCACAACATTGAAACGTATGGCTGCAGCTATGATGATTTTCTTGTGGAACGGTACGAGCGTTATCAAAAACGCCTTCAACTGCATGAATTCAGCCAACGTGAAGTGAATGAACTTGAAGCCTGGCTCGCGGAAAACGCCAATCATCCCAAATATAAATTCACGGCTACGGTGGCGCAAAAAAAGAAAGCGCTCGAGCGCATGGAGAAAAAAGCGCCTCCTGCGCCGGTGCCGGATCCGCGAGTGAGAATGAAGCCTCTGGCCCAAGGACAAAAAGGTGCGGTGCTCGGGTTTTCCATTGAACATAAAGCGTACGAGGATCGCGTGATTTTAAAAAATATTCAACTCAAAATTGAACAAGGCGATCGTGTGTTGATTGAAGGGCCCAATGGCTCGGGAAAAAGCACGCTTCTCAATATTCTTGCCGGCGTGGATACGGATTTCGTCGGACAACTTACCCCCCGTTCCAATCTTAAAATCGGCTATCTCGGCCAATTTTCACGCCTCAATCCGGACAAAACCGTGATCGAAGAATTTGGAGCCAATACCGATATTGAATACACCGCGGGACGAGGCGTTCTTGCCGGCTATCTTTTCCCGGCCGAGTTCATGGACAGCCTTATCAAAAACTTAAGCTACGGCCAACGACGTCGTCTCGAATTTTCGATTTTGCTCACCAATAAACCGGATCTTCTTCTTCTCGACGAGCCCACCAACCACCTCGACCTTTTCTTACGTGAAGACCTTGAACGCTTTTTGCTCGAACAAGAAATCGCGATGTGCGTTATTTCTCACGATGTCCACTTTGTGCAAAAGCTGGGGATCACAAAGACGCTAACACTGAGATGATTTTTTCCTCTCATACTCCCCGGCCCGTTCCCACGCGAGTTCAAAAAGGCTGCGCAAAACTTGAGCCATGTCTTTGTTGTAAATTTTGGCGCCTGTGGGTTGTTCCCCGTGCGAGGTGAAAAGTGCGATCATATCGCCGATGATGTTGAGCTCACATCGTGCCGGAAATTTTTGATGAGGAACCAACCGCGTTTCACGCAATTCATTTTTGTCTCGATTTTTATACGCCTTGGCCGCCGTGCTGTCGGGCTGAAGGCTGCGAACCGACATTCTCACCGAGGCGCGCTTTTTGGTATACGCTTTCCACTCATCCCATAAATGATGCGTGTGATAATCGTTGAGTCCAAAACACAATTGCTCTTTCGGCCCCTCTTCGAGCGTTTCGTAAATCAATTGTTTGACCGCGTCGAGGCCTTGATAATATTTGATTTTTCCTTTCACCTCCCAGATGGGTTTGCGTCGTTTGTTCGCCAACGCCTTTAAAGTCGGAACCACGGACTCGGCTTCTTGTTTTAACTCTGTCTCGCGCGCGATTTTTTCTTTGCATCGCTGAACGAATTCCTCGGGCGGAAGCGCTTCAAAATAAGTCACTTTGTCTTTTTGGAATGTGGCAATCAGGTCTTGTTTGAGCAAGGCCTCCAGGGCCGGGTACACGGTGACGCGTTTGATATTGAGCCGCTTGCCGATCAAGCTCGCAATGGAAGCGCCATATTCGAGTAAAAAAAGATAAATTTTCGACTCATTGGTCGTGAGTCCAAATTTGGATAAAAAGGAATGAATAAACATAAGTTGTTATTAAATTGACAACATATTTATTATTTCAAATCTTTATCTTAAAATCAAGTGATTTTTATAAAATTTATTTTCTAATGTTATTGATTTAATAACAGGAAAATATACAATAGCCACTCGCCCTTTAAAATTATTCCCGGATAGTTGAGGGGTACAACACCGCGCTGTTAACGCGGATATCGCAGGTTCGAATCCTGCTCCGGGAGCCAAAAAACAAAAAAGGTGAGTGGGGTTTTCTTGAGCGCACGGAGGAATAAACGATTCGGGTCTCGTGGGCCCTGAATCGGCTTATGACGAAGTTTAGCGAAAGAAAAATTCACGAACATCAGCTTGAAGGGGGTTCCCGAAAGGGGGAACCTTAGGTGCCCCCTTTCGCTTTCCGAGAGTAGCTCGTTGGGATGAGCGACCGGCGGTTAACCGGAAGGGTAGAGGTTCGATTCCTCTCTCTCGGGCCCAAATCCTATTGCACTAACAATGTTAGTGCTTTATAATAATATTAGAAAAACTAACTCCCCCCAAAACCATGACCACCTTAACCATTCGCATCGATGAAGGCTTGAAAAATAAAGCTTTTGCTCAGGCTGAAAAGCTGGGCATTCCCCTCACGTTAATCATCAAAAACGCTTTACAAAATTTCGTCATTGCCCCCAAAGTGATGATTGGCGAACCCGAAACAATTATTGTCACTTCCCCCCTTCAGAAAAAAATGGACACCATTGGTCGCTTACTTTCTAAAAAAAGTTCTCGTTGAATCTTATTATTACTCATTCCATCCAAAGAATTGAATTTGAGGTTTTACAAAAGACTTTCTCTTTGGAAGTGATTAAAGCAGGGGCAAAAAAATCGTTACAAGGGCTGGGGAACGATATAAAAAGTTCATCTAAAATCCCTTCCACGTGTTTAAAAAAAATACACTTAACGAGCACCGGTGGGGCCGGGCGAGTGATTTTTTTATTGCAAATCGGAATTCAAAAATCGGTTTTGGTGATGATTCGGATGAAAAACGACAAACAAATCGGCTCCAACATGACGGTCCAAAATCCGAAATTTAAAAAAGCTTTGGATAAAAATTTGAGTTTAATTTTAAAAGATCTAAAATACGGGGACTACAAAGAATATTTCTTATAAAATGTCCCTTTTCCGCACCCTTCAATCCTTCAAAAAATCCCTTTCCTCGTATCAACCCCTGATTGAGGTACGAATTGATCGCGCAAAATTGATCCAAAACCTGAGGGAATATCAAAAAAAAGCGCCCGGAGTGAATGTGGCGCCGGTGTTAAAAAGCAATGCGTACGGACACGGACTGATTCCTGTGGCGCAAACGTTGGATCCTTTCATCTGCGAAGATAAAAAAAGAAGCAAAGCTTCTTTTTTTGTTGTGGACTCTTTGTACGAGGCCCAACAGCTTCGCCTCGAAGGCATTCGGGCTAAAATCGTGGTTATTGGCTACACTCCCCTTCCCAATATTCTTTCCAACCGCCTCAAACATGTGGCGTTCACAATCATTAGCCTTGCAGAACTTAAAACCCTGGCCCTCAAAAAACCGACTTCTTTTCATCTTAAAATCGACACCGGCATGCACCGCCAAGGCCTACTCTTGCAAGAGATTGAGCCTGCGATTCAAATCCTTAAATCGAATCCAAAAATTCGTCTTGAAGGCGTGTGTTCTCATTTTGCCGATGCGGATGGCGAAGATGAAAAATTCACGCAAAAACAAATTCATGCGTGGGAAAAAGCTTTAGAACTTTTCAAACCTCATTTTTCAACGATTGAATTTACGCATCTGTCCAATACTCCGGGGGCCAAATTTGCGGATCGGATTGCGGCAAACACGATGCGCGTGGGCATCGGACTATTTTCGGGAGTGCTTGAAATACACAGTGTGGTGAGTGGAGTGAAAACGATCGAACCCGGGGATTGCGTGGGCTACGGGTGCACGTTTCGAGCTGAAAAAATCATGCGAATCGCCACGATCCCGGCCGGATTTTTTGAAGGCATTGACCGACGCTTGTCCAATCAAGGTTTTGTCAAAATCCGAGATCGATTTTGTCCGATTATCGGGCGTGTGAGCATGAACATCACCAGTGTGGATGTGAGTGCTTTCCTGGATATTAACGTGGGAGAAAAAGTTATTATTCGCAGTGCGAACTCAAAAGATCCCAATTCCATCGAGAACATTGCAAAGATGTGCAACACGGTTCCGTATGAAATTTTGGTTCAGGTCCCATCGCAGCTCAGAAGGATTTTGATTTGACAAAACTCAACCTCAAACCCGACCTTAATAAGCGACCCCATTGATGTAATAATTTGAAGGTTTTAATGTTTCTCTTTAAAGAGAAAAACTATTTAATCTAATAGCATGGGATCACCCCAAAAAAATCATGAAAAACATTACCATTATCAGCCTCTTTCTTTACCCCCAGTTCAAAAACAAGCTCCTGATTCTTTGCCTGTGAATCAAGATCGATTAATAAGATGGATGATTGGTATTGGATTGATCATTGCTATAGCAGTTAATGCCAAGGGGATTGCGGCCCTATTGCAAAAGATCTCTTTCTCGGAGCCCAAACGTTGAATGATTCCCTCGATCAGTCTTCTCGCTAATAAACTTCTTTTTTGTAACACTCCTCGCAGCATACCTTTTCCCAACGGTCCGGGGCGTAACTGGTGATCAAGGCTTTGCCACACACTGCACATGCGCGAGACCATAACCGGAAGAAATTCGGAAGAGCGCACTCCGCTGGCGCTGGAGAAATACGAGAGGGGGAGCTCACTCCGCTATCGCTTCGTGAGTGGTGCGTGGGATTGCGTTGAGACTGGCGTTGTTCATGGCGCGTTTCCGGGGCGAGGCGCGGGAGTGGCAAATCCATTTGTCGATAAAATCGCAATTCTTGCGGAGTGAGTCGATAAGGCCGCCCGGTTTTTTCACATGTTAAGGTTTGCGTTAAAATTTCATCCGAAATATCTCGAATCGAATCCGGAATTACGGTCACGGTTTTGCTGTGCGTTTCAGTGTCTTCCCTCCATTTCAACCCCAAACCCAGGGCTTGTTCTTTTGTGAGGGGGAAATGATCCTGCGCCAGGGTTTCATTGTACGCAAACGGCGAAAGGCTCATGGGGAAAAATTCACCCCACTCCCCTGTTTTTTCCATGGCACCAATAACTTCCGCCACTTTTTTTTCATACTCATCTTTGCCTAATTCCACATTCAATACACAATATTCCCGATTGCGCAGGCCCACGCACCCGAAACAATTTTTACACGAATGGCAGTTGTCGCAATAAAAAAGATTGTAAGAATCCCGACAAAAATTGGTAAAACGATACCCATAACCGATCAAACTCGTGGATTCGTAACACAATTCCGTTTTGTCGAAAAAGCAAACATCTTGGCAATCCTTAGCCGTCAAACCGTCGTGCACATACGCCAAATCGCGCGAATCGTAGATGTCAAACCCGAGATGAATATTTTTGGAATTAAAAATAGAATCCCCGGACACGTCTTCACATGAAACCCAATGGTGCGCTTCTCGAAAGGGGAATGTCTTTTTGAGAACTTCAAAGCGCGCCAGCATTTCTTGATGTTTGGCATAACTGCCGGCCATTTCTTTTTTGATTTTCTCGATCTCTTCTTTGGTGCTGGGGCGATTCCATAAATAATAGTCGCGGTTTCGGAGATTCACGCAAAACAATGAATTTTTAACACCCTTGCAATTCAACAAAAAAGCGCTGTCCGAACAATGATCGCAGTTTTGAGCGTAACGCAAATGGTAACATCCATGGCAATCGATGGCCTCGTACAAAAGCTCTGAATTTGTGCACCACAATGCATCCACGACATTCTTGTTTTTCACCAGCAGCATGCCGTAATAACAATCTTCGTTCCCATTAGCGGAGGTGAGAAGATAACAATTTTTATTCCCATCCGCAAAGTTGCAAAATTCGGAATTGACGGCCTTGTTGTTGATCAGCGGAGGGCGTGGTACGACGCGACTCAGGGCCTTGAATTGCTCGAAAAAGGTTTGGTTCGGGTTAAAGGAAAGCGCGCACCGCTGATGCTGAGAGAGAAATGCTGGGGTCGGACACTCGTTACACTCGTGTCTGGTGCGTGGCTCCATGCGTGTCCACCACTCGTCATGCGCGAACACGGGAAAGGATTCGTCAGGGTGAAAAACCGAAATGATTTCACGATGGCTCAGCGTGCTTTTTCGTCGATAAAGTTTGCGCTCGTTGCGAAAGGTCAGACGCCGTTGTTCTCGATGCATTGGACACAAACGAGGCGGAGGAATGAGAAATTTTTTGCCGCCAAATTCCGGAGAAATTTTTTCATAAAACAGTCGATCTTCCTCACGGACCGGGAACGATTGTTGGCAAATGGCGCAAGAAATGGATGTGATCATGCTTCCACTTTAATCACGGTTCTTTTTTGTGGCAAATTTTATATGAGTCGCTTGATGAACTTTGATTTAAACATTATGATAATTACATATTATATTGCATAGCCAATGAACCAAATGATAAAGCCAAAAAAATCGTTTCTCAGCGCTGTTTTATGTTTTTTTATTATCTATTGTCTGCTTTTAGGTCCTAATAATTTTGCCCAAGCGAGCGGGGACCTTTTGTCCGATGATTTTTCCGGGGATTCTTCTCAATGGACTTCGGTCTCCGGTGCATGGTCATTAGAAAATGAAACTTATAAACAAAAGGAAACCGGCGTCAATTATATTTCCGCAACCGATACAGCGGTTTTTAGTGATGATTTTGCCAATGAAGCGCCGGCAACTTTGGCGACTCCTTTTACCGAACCCTTTACTCAAGCCGATGGTGCGGCCGCCAATTGGACCGTAAAAAGGGGTAGCTTCGCAATTTCCAGTAATACTTATCGTGCTCCAAACGGTGGGGGGTACACCCTGAGTATTCCGACAAATGCTGCTTACAACAGTTGGACTGATTATCGTGTTACGGCCAATTTTCAAAGAGCTGGTGGAATTGGTGCTTCGGGATATTCTATTTTTTATTTTCGTTCTACCGTGGTTGGAACCGTCGATAATTCTTATGTTCTAGCTATAAGGCAGACCGGTGTGGCTAATTTTTATAAAAAAGCTGATACGGTATTTACTTTGCTTGGGACTTTTACCGTTGCCGCAGACAATGACTGGCACACGTTAACCGCAGAAATTGTTGGTTCAACTTTTAAAGCTTGGATTTATGATCCGGCTGATCTCACTTATCCAACGCTCAATGCTCCTGATTTTTCCGTTAGCGGACTAACCGATTATACTGCCGGTACAATCGGTATCGGCACAACAGGTTGGGTCAGTTATTTTGATGATGTCAGTGTTACTAATTTGACGTCAGGGTACCAATTCACAGAAAAACGATGCGTTTTTTGGGCAAACGACGGAGCGTATTACGTAATCCCTACCGGTTGTGAAGGCGTAAAACCTCTGGCTGTTATCTCCGATTCCGCCTCTTTACTTTGGAAAAATTATCGTATCACCGCTCAAGTCAAAAATCTTGGCGCACTGGTTTCCACCAATTATTCTATGATTAATTTTCGAACCACTTTAAGTGGAAATAACGATAATTCTTACGCCCTCTTGCTGAGACAAGACGGCACAGCCGATGTTTATGAGGTTGTGGATAACTGGGCTTCTCAGATTTTATTGGGAACCTTTACCACAGATACAGATCCGGATACCGATTATCATGACGTGATCATTGAAATCGCAGGGCCCTCATTAAAAATTTGGTATGATCGTACCGCGAGTACGCAAGTCCCCAATTTCCAATATAACCATTTAACCACTTATACGGCCGGGACCGTTGGCTTGAGCGCTATGGGGGCACAGGGCGTGTTTAATAATGTGGTGGTGGATCCGATTGTAGCGGTTCAAGCACAACCGTCCTTTTTGTATGCCGGAGAAGACAACACTTCCAACCTTGTTATGAATTCAACAGATACGACCGGGGATTTAACTTTCACCGTGACCAACCCGAGCGGAACTCCGTGGACTTTAACCAATCCCGCGGCTTGTAATGACTTAGTTGATTGCCAAGTGGTTTTCCCCACGGATTTTTCCGGTGCCGATATTTCCGAAATCGGGACTTATACCATTACGGTCCAACGGGGGGATAATATTTCTTATTCTTTGCTCGAAGTGCGCGAAGCACCCTTGTTTTCTTTTGTACAGGTTACAGATACCCATTACGACTCAACCAGTTCGAATGCAACGGAAGAATTGATTCGATTGAATTCTTTTATTACCGATATCAATAATCAAAAATATTTTCCAACGCCGGATTTTGTGGTTGCTACGGGTGATATCACAGATCATGGAACCCTTGGCGAATTATCAACCGTAAAGACGGCATTAGACAATTTGGACGTTTCTTATTATCCGGTTGTCGGGAATCATGATACGGCTAACGAAATCGGTGCTGCCATGGGGACCAATTGGCAAACCACTTTTGGGGCTGACAAATTTTCTTACAGCTGGACAGCGGGAGATTTTTTATTTTTAGCCATGGATGTTGAAGCACCTTATGGAGGCTATGGCAGTGACTTGGGCAGTGCCGCCCACACGACTTGGCTGCAAAATATTCTTGATTCCAATCCAACCAAAAAAGTGGTTCTTTTCAGTCACTATAGTCTTACCGAACCACGCGATGCGGGAGACGCTCAGGCTTTTTGGGCTCAAGATGATTCCGATGATGTTAGAGTCATTCTTGAAGGCCATGGGGAAGTTGTGGCGGAAATGACAGGCCATGACCATATCAACAGCCTTGTTCAGCTCAATGGAATCTCTTATATTACCACGTCAAGTTTTTATAGTAATGATCAATATCGTTATGTGGAAATTTACAGCGATCATATTGTTTCCAAAATGATTCGGGCGGATTCTTACAGTTATACTCAAGATGGTCAATTTTGGGAAGGCTCGACCGACTCCACTCATACCGCTGCGGATTACAGTTTTGGATTGCCCCATGAAAGAGAAATGGAGATCAATTTTTCCGGTAGCGAAGTGGTGAAACCGGCTGAGGCAATAACAATTGCCGGGAATGAGGCTTGGCAAAACTATGAATTTTCAGCGGATATTACGGTGCGAAATGATGAGATCGTGGGACAAAATCTTGCGGGATTGATTTTCCGTTATACGGATGTTGATAACTATTATTCGGTTGTTTTGGATTCGGCTGCGGACACCCTCACTTTACGAAAACGAGTGAATGGCGTGGTGACAGAGTTAGTCAGTCACGCCGCGACGATTACTCCGGACATCACTTATGAAGTTGTTGTATCTGCGGTGGGCCCGGTTCTTAAGATTTATCTGGATGATGTTTTGGAAATATCCACCACGGATTCGACTTTTACTTCGGGGAAAATCGGACTGAGCTCGTATACGGCCTTAAATGAATTTGACACTGTTTTAGTGTCCGCTTTGGCGTTACCCACGGTTGCGTGGACCGGTGCCGGGCAGGCTACTAATGAGGGGGCAGGTTCCATTACAATAACCGCCCAGCTTTCCGCCCCCTTTGACGCGGATGTCACCATCCCCTTTACGATTGATGCGGCAAGTACGGCGACCGGATCCGGGACCGATTATTCAATCACCGCGAGTCCTCTCACCATTACGGCCGGCTCCACTACGGCCAGTGCCACGATCACTGTTGTTGAAGATTCTTTGGATGAAGCCAATGAAGCTGAAACCATCATCGTCAATATGGGCTCCCCCACCAATGCCACCCAAGGAGCCACCACGATTCATACCGTTACCCTAACCGACAATGACGACGCCCCTACGGTTGCTTCCGTTTCCGGGACGCCTGCGACGGATTCCACGGGAAAGGTTACGATTACCTTCATTATGGACGATTCCGCGGATGACAATACGTTACAAGCGCTGGTTGAATACAATGTGGGGGCGGGCTGGGTGAAAGCGACCCTTTCCGAAACTTTGTCGGACCTCACTGCAACTTACGGCACCCCGAATGTAGAAAATGACAATGCCTATCAAATCGGGAATATCGGAGGCTACATCACCTCCTCTTCCGGGGCGAACACGATCACTGCGATTTGGGAATCCGGAACGGATGTACCCACCGCAAGTTTAAGCACGGCTCAAATAAAAATAACCCCGTACGATGGGACTGAAATCGGTATCGGTGTGAGTTCTTCGAATTTTACGATTGATAATGTGAGCCCCGCCGCACTTGCCGGATTATCGGCCACAAGCACGACCTCGAGTACGATCACATGGGGATGGACCGCTGCAACGGATACTCGTTTTGATCATTATGAAATTTGGTATGGGACCACGGAAAGCGATGTGAGCAATCGAAGCGGCACCGCGCTCGAGTGGGACGATGACAATGACGCGACTCTAGCTACGGCAACCACGACCACCACCACCCTCACGGGATTGAGCGAAGACACAACATATTACGCCACAATCTGGGCCATCGATAGTTATGGGAATGAAACAAGCACGACTTCTTCTCCCGTTTTTATTGCGAGTTCTTCAGAGGAAGAGGAGGAGGAAGAGGAATCTTCGTCTGTTGTTGGAGGAGGGAGCGAAATAAGTCATGGAATATCCTTTCCCGAAGAAGAGGAAGAAGATCCCGAGTCTGGAATTGATCCCGAATCCGGAATTGAATCCGACGAAACTCCCGAGCCCGCTGAAAACCCTGACAATATTGAAATTTCCGATGGGAATCCTGCAACCCAATCATTGGACGACATTTTGGAGAATTTAGACAGCCTTCTTCCCGAGAATTTTACATGGGGAGAAGAGGCCTTGATGAATTTCGGAGAGATGGATTTGGTCCAAACGATTTATCGTTCTTCCGATCCCTTACAACTTTTAATCTCGAATTTCTTCTTCCAACCTTTTGAGAATTTGAGCCGTATGGAAATTTTGCAACTTTCAATGCTTTCTTTTATGCAAGACACATTGTTGGGAGAGGCCCCACAAGTTTTAAATCTGGCCGATATTTCGGTGTTTTTGGATGAAATGGATGCACAAGATAATGCTTTTTATCTCACGATTGGGTTCAATCATGGCGTAATTTCCGGGTATCCGGACCAAACATTTCGACCCACACAAGAGGCAACGCGAGCCGAGGCGCTTAAAATGTTACTTCTTTCATCCGGAGCACGAATTATCTTGGACCCTTCTCAAGGTTTGTTATCTCAATTCAATCTTGAAGAAAACCCATTCTTGGACATGTCTTTGAACGAATGGTATGCCCCCTATGCTTTGTACGCTTACAGCAAAGGAATTATTCACGGGTATGGGGACGGAACATTCTTGGGAGACCGGGCCATTTCCAGGGTGGAATTTTCAAAAATGCTAACCAACTTGTACGATTTGACCGTGGAGGTGCATAGGGCAAGAAGGGGTGAGCGAATTTAAAACAAGCCCCTTTTTCAAGGGACTTGTTTTATTTACGATGGGCTATTGATTTACCAACCCATTGAAAGCACCAATACCTTGGTGAATTCAGCGCGAGTCATGGAATTTTCCGGGCCAAAAGTCCCGTCCGCATAACCGGACACAATGCCTTTTATGTAAGCATAAAAGACATACATGGAATACCATTGGTCGACTTTAATGTCAGTGAATGGATTGGCACTCAATCCGAAGTTGGCGAGCATGCCTTGGCTGGGATCAAGCAAAATATTTTTCTTGATCACTCCTTCGAATAAAATCTTGAGCGCTTCGGCGCGAGTCACCGCTTGTTCCGGTTTGAATGTGTTGTCTTCATACCCTTGAATCATGCCTTTTTCTTGAGCCATGACCACATAAGGCGCGTACCAAGCCGAGGGATCCACATCCGAGAATTCAGTCTCAGTCACGGGTTCGACCGTGTACTCGGCCGCATTCACCACCATCTTCACCAATTCGGCGCGGGTGATGGTTTGATTCGGAGCAAAATGCAGGGCATCAATCCCTTGGGCAATGCCGCGATCCTTGACGATTTCAATGTAAGAAACCGCCCAGTGATCAACATAGTCGGAGGTTGTTGCCTCTTCTTCGGAGATCACTTCCTCTTCGCCGGGAAGAGTTGTGGAAACTTCCTCTTCATCGGAGGGCACTTCCTCTTCGCCTGTGACTGCGTCTTCTTCATCAGAAGTCACTTCTTCTTCCGTATACGGTGTATTGCTATTGGAACCTCCGGTCCCCACCGAAGTGCCGGTATTCTCACTCCATGTCGCAGAGGACACGGCGGAAGAAACAGCGGATTCTCCATCCGCATTGAGGGCTGACACTTTGTAATAATACGTGGTGTTTTGGGCCAAACCGGTATCGGAATAACTTGTCACCGCGGCTACGGTTGGGTTACTCCCCACTCTGGAGAAACTGCCGGCCGGATCGGTTGCACGATAAATGTCATATCCTGTGACTCCCGCCACTGCGGTCCAACTTAAATTGATTCCCGTGGAACTTACGGCGGTCGCGGATAAACCCGTGGGGGTTGCAGGGACATCCGGTTCATCGGGCGCCGTTGCTTCCGTGGTCACGGACACGGCGGATGAAGCCGCGGATTCTCCGATCTCATTGAGAGCGGAAACCTTATAATAATAAAGCGTTGAAGCCGTCAAACCGGTATCGGAATAACTGGTCACAGCTCCCACTGTGGGTTCAGTCCCCACTCTGGCAAAATTTCCACTCGGGTCTGTATCGCGATAGATATCATAACCTGTTGCTCCATCCACGGCAGTCCAAGTCAAATCCACTCGTGTGGAATTGGCGGCTGTGGCGGCTAAATTCGTAGGCATTGCAGGCGCACTTTCCGTGGGAAACACGAGTGCAAAATCCGTAAAATGGCTTGTGAGCCCGGTCATGGTGTTGTTCACTGGATCGAGGGTGTACCCTCCTTCCACCGGGATGTATTCATTGCGTTCATTGGAGAAATACGCGAGTTTAAGATCCGATTCATTGTATCCCTCGGGAAGATTGTCCACCAAATCCGAGAAATCAATGGTGATTTCGGCATTTCCGTTCAAGGTTTTAATGGCGGAAGATCCGGTGGCTTCAATGGTGAAGGTCGCATCTGCCAACGGTTCAAAGCTCGCGGTATCCGGAGCGGTGAAACTCTTTTCCATATTGAGCGTGACATTTCCGGATCCTGTTTCAAGAACTCCGGCTCCAACCGTCACTTTCATGTCCGTATTTCCCGTGTCATTGAAACTTCCTCCGGTATTGGCCGCCAAACTCTTACTGGTGGAAGTGCTTTCTTTTGTCGCATCTGCGGTCAAGGTGATGTTTTTCCCGGTTTGATTTCCTGCATTGACCACCACATTGGTTCCCAGCGTGGTTTTGGCATGGAGAGGAGCCACGGCTTTTAAGGTCCATGTTCCATTGTTCACCGGGAGTGAGTATCCCCCGTCTTGAGCGTCAATAGGTCCGGTCACCGTGAGTCCGGTGGTGGTTTCAACCGCGGTAACAAACCCGCCATTTGCCGGGGTGCTTCCATTGGATTGATAAATCGTTCCTTCAATCGTGTAGAGGGCTTTTATCATGGCCGCTTGATCCGGGCTGGCTCCTCCAAAGTCGTAATTGACGATGCTTTGAGTCAACGCCACCGTTTTTGGAGATTCACCGGCCACATAACCCGCCATTGAAACGGAAACCGCATAGTTCCCGGCTTTCACATTGATGGAATAATTCCCGCTGGCATTGGTCACCGCGTTTTGCATAAATCCGGTGGAGTCTTTTAATGAGACCAACACACCGGGAAGAATATTCTCTTCCGTATCTTTCACATTGCCACTCAAAGTCATGAGTTGCTTGGCGGAAAGATCGATCGTGACCGTACCTCCGGTGGAGACGGGACCGCTGTATTCTCCAACCCCGATCACATTCACAAAGTAATTGTAAGAACCTTCTTTCATGGTGAGGGAAAATGAAGACTCCAACCCTTTTTGATTTTTACTCATACGGGTGAACACGTCATTCGATTTTTTGAGCTCCACAAACGCTTCCATGGATGCAGTCCCTCCGGTGAAGGAGAACGTGATTTCCCCCGTGGTCCCGTTGGTGATTGCAATATTGGAAATATCGCTTTCTACCACCACTTGCGTGGCACTGATTTCTCCGGAATTCGGACTCCATGTTCCAATGCGATACGTTGTGTTTGCCGCGACTTTTACATTAAAATTTCCACTGCTGTCCGTTGAAGAAAAGCGAGAACCTCCTCCCATCTCCGGACGATTATTCACAGTATCCCATGCTTCCACAGAGAGAGGAACATTGGCTAAAGCCGTTCCGCTCGCCGTGACGGTTCCACTTAAAGTCACACACGTGCCGGCAGTGGGTTCAATATTTTGATTGGTTTTGCTGGCATCACTGATGACTACTTCTTTTGTAAAGGTTCCGCACGCATCGGTTTTATCCGGGGGAAGTTCACTGCGAATGTTCCATGTCCCGGCAGCAACAAACAGGGTGTAATTCCCGCTAGCATCCGTTCCTCCCGAGACAAAAGTCCCATTGGCATCCTTGGCGGAAACCGGAGCGTAACTGATCCCGTTTCCATTGGCATCCAATACTTTTCCGGAAATACTGAAATTGGGTTTATTGAGTTTGATCACCAAAGGATTTTGATTCGTGATTTGTTTCCCTTTATAGAAAATATCGGGCGTGCTTCCTTGATCCGAACCATCGGGGCGTACTTCAATCGTGGAATTGCTGGGCGGAAGACCATCCATAAATGCACCGATTTCATACGAACCGTAATCCGTAAGATTGATGGAAAAATTTCCGGTCCCGTCCGTACGACCGAAGCTGGGCATTCCAAACCCTTGATTGTGGATAAACACCTGCACATTGGAAAGCGGAGTGGTTCCGTCCGTCACTTGTCCGGTGACGGCCTTATCCGCGGTGGCAAAAGTGAAGGTTACGGTGTTTGTGGTGGCATTAAAACTGGTGCCCGGAGGATTCATCCCCATGACACTTGAAATGGTGGTTGTTCCGGTTCCAAGCCCGTTCACATTGAGCTGCATGGGAGAAGGAGGAACGCCCGGGAGTTGATCCGGGATCCCCGTGTTTTTCCCTTTAGCCATCGTGGGTTGGATTCCAACAAACCATTGCCCGTTGGAATTAAGACGAAGGGTGTATCCGTCGGCATCGGGCGTGGTCAAATCATCAATTTGTTTTTTCACAAACATGCCCGGTCCTCCGGCAAATATTTCCACACTTTTTCCATTGAAATCCATTCCCGTGATTTTAACGGTCAGTGGCACGGTATTTACGTCATCGTCTGAAGAACGAAGCACAATGTTTTTGGTTTTGGTGCGGTTGTTCGCGTCCACACAAATGGATTCCGGACGATCTTGTCCGTAATAATCCACACTGCCCAAGGTCACCATTGAGTCGGTGGCGACAAAATAACATCCGTCCCCCAAGCCGGTGAAATTAACATTACTTGCGGCTACATCATCGACTTGAGTGATGATCCCATTCGTTAATGTTACATTCTTCTCCATGGAACCGGCCGGACCTCCGGCCATAAAATAAATATCTCCGGTTGCTCCGTTCACCGGGCTTTGCTGGCTTCCGGCAAAAATATTGACGGTGATCGTGTTTTGGCCTCCTTCTTGAATGTAATACGGCATACTGGTTTTATCGAACAATTGAGTCTCTCCTCGATTCCCCTTTATACCCACTGTATATCCGGAGGTGTCGGGGCCTTTTGCGAGGATGGGATTGATGATCCCGCGCAAATCAATAACATATCTGTCTGTAGCTCCCGGGGTTCCATTCGTGATTGAGAATTTTAAGGTTACAATTCGAAGCGTAGCATCCACAGATATTCCATCGCTGTCAAAAGAGGAGTCCAATCCGACCACTCCGGCTCCAAACGATTCATTCATATCCCTATAAAAAGAAGAATACGTGTCCGGGCGTACTCCCGAAACATCCGTTCCTCTGGGGAAAGTGATTTGAATCATATCTCCGTTTTGCAACGCCACATTGGGCGTAAATCTCACTTGGAAAACATTGGAATCTTTTCCTGCGGTGGCATTGAACGGATAAGCCATATCCGCGCCTCCAAAAGCGAATTGTTCGGCCGTGAAACCGCTGGCTCCAAACCCTTGGGACTGTGTGGTCCCCATCATTCCACCCTCTCCGATGGTAGGCGGAGCGTACATCATCCCGCCCATATCTCCTCCCATTCCAAAATTCCCAAAAGTGGTTTTACTGTCTTGAACGACGCCCGCCGAACTATTTCCTTGAGCCGAAATCATGTTCCCCGCCAAATCCGTAATATTGCTGAATTGGACGCTAAACGCAGCCCCCGCAGACATGGCAAGGCCTTCGATGATTAAAGCATTGTTCATGGCTTCATAAGACATCATCGGCGTAACCCCTTGTCCATTGGGCGCCACGAGATCCGAGCCTCCGTTCATGGTTAGGGTCACATTGCTATGATTCAAAACACTATTTGCGGAACGTGATCCTCCCGCCGCATCACTGGATACGGGTTCAATGAATTGAATCTCACAACGATAATCGTCGCATTCGGCACTCTTAATTCCCGGAGCTGTTTTATCCGCGCCTCCGGTGAGATACACCACATTCAAGTCACTCAATGAATTCCCCGCCATATCCTTAATTTGCGAAGAAAAATTAACGGAATATTGACTGTTGGGCATGAGCGTTTGAATCGGCATAACTTGAATTGAAAAATCATCCGGAAAATAACGGACACTCACGGGCACGTCCGAGCTTCCTCGGCTCATGGTGATGGTGGTGCTCGAAACCGTACCGGGATCCAACGCTTCATTGGCACCAAATTCCAAGGGGCCTGCGCCCAAATTCACCGGGATGGATGTATTGGCCTGAAGCATCGGAGTGAGAGTTGGAGCCGTGGAATCACTGGTGCTCTTCACATTGAAACTCATTTCAAAAGCGGAGGTGTCCGAAGAACAAGACGACATCATACAAACACCGGATGTATTTTTAACCCCGGCCATGACTTGCAATCGATATTCTCCGGCGGGAAGAGCGGCCGGAGTAATGGTGGCCATTTTTTGTCCCACCAAATCCGGAGTCACAGTGATGGATACATTATTGTTACTTGAATTCTTTAATTTAATATTCGATGAAGTCAATGTACCGGTGTTCATGGTGGTATTGAATTCAACCGTTACTTTCCCGTTTGAAGAAATGGACATTCCTGAAAGCGGCATGGTTGAACTCACATAAGGAGGCATATAAGCTCCTCCACTTCCAAAATTCTGCTGCATGGTCTCTTGATTCATCATGGCTCCTCCGACAAAAAAGTTAATTTGATGCCCTGCGGGGAGACGATTTCCTTCAATGGGTTGGCCCATGGCATCCGTGACCCCTTCTCCTATAATCAAAGAGTAAGAAGTTTGCGGAGTTAAAGACGCACTCGGGATAAACACAATGGCATTAAAATCCGCAGCTCCGATATAAGTTTCGCAACCCGGGGTTGAAGAACTTTGACAATACACCACAGACCCTGCGATCTTATTATTTCCGTCGGTGGTTAAAAAAATCAAAGGACTCCCTGCGGCTGCATTCGCATTGTTCACCTTACTGGGATCCAAAGGATTGCTTGCAATGGCAACAATCTTATTGGTACTCGGATCCACGCCTGTCATCGCATTCGAAGGCATGGAATAGGTGATTTTGGTTCTGGCTCCATTTTCATTTTGGCATCCGCTCATCAACGTGAGATTTGCATTGCTGGCATTGTTTTGATTGTCTACGAAAACATAACTTTCAATACTGCATTTTCCGACTTTATAAGCCGACAATTCATACCCATTGCCTCCGGGTAAATTGGTGATTGAAAAATTCCCGGACCCATCGCTGGTCACGGATTGAATCGCCCATGAGGTGATAAAAACGCGCGTTTCGGCCAAACCTTGATCCACGCCGATCAATGTTCTTCCGGAAATACTGCGCGGCCCGGCGGCCGCTGTTATAACAACAAAAGGGTTGGCTTTACAGGAGGTTGCATCATTGGCAAATGAATTGGCACAAATGAATTTTGAATTCCCCGCACGATCTTTTGCTTCAATATAATACTTATAATTCCCCCCTGCGGCAGGGACCGCCGCTCCGGGAACCACAAATTGGAAAAGATCTCCTTCCACCGGGGTGGCGATCACTTCGCTCTGTGCCACGGTAAGATCTTGCCCATAATATAATTTAATATATTCGGGTTGTCCGTCCACGGCATTCCCAAACTCGCCCGCTTGTGTTTGTTCATCAAACACTTTGGCGTAAAAATAATTGTTGGCCGCAGCGATCCCCTTTGTGGGAGACATATGTTCCACACTTGGGGCCATGTTGTCGGACACATTGTCGGAAGTCACTGATACGTTCGAGGAACAATCAAACTTACGATTGCTTGAGTTTGAATTGTCACTCAATACACAGGCTTTATATTGATTGTCCGGGCTCCATAATTGATTCGCACTGTCTCCGGTCAAATATTGAGGTAAAAAATAAGTATTATTCGTGAACAACATCAACATCCCGGTCGGATTACACAATTGGCCGGCGCAAGCATTGCTCATCACGGTCGTCCCATCCACGGGAAAATCCGCTTGAAAAATATAAATTCGATAACTCGTAAAACCTTGCGGTTGCGTTTGTAACGGAGTCCATGACACTTGAAAATCACGTCCATCCAAACCAAACCCGGTGGTATCGCTGTCCACCAAAGTGAGTCCCGTGACTCCTCCGGATGCCGGCGCTTGTTGTTGCTCCGCAGTGATGGTCACTCCTCCCGAACAAAGGAAAGAATTCCCTCCGGTGGCAGTGAGGAGAACGCAGGCTTTATATTGATTCTGGGCATTGAGCGCCTGATTATTACTATCATTGGTCACATTATTTTGTCCCGTGAATGAATTGTTCGCAGCATTGTTGAGGGTCGCAATGGCGGTACAAGGGGCTCCACCGCAAGCATTCGTGGCTACCGTATCTTTGCTAAGCCCTCCCATGGCAGATTGAAAAATATAAACCTTAAAATTTTGATATCCACTGGTCATTGGATTGGGGTTTGTCCATCCCACGCTAAAATCTCGCCCATCGATTCCCGTATTGATGTCATTATCCGCCAAAGTGACATTGCTTAAACCCGCCGGCGCTTGTTCTGCCGTCAGGGTCACCGCTCCTGAACAGGCGAATGAATTTCCGGCTCCGTTCTCGGTCTTAACAAAGACACAGGCTTTGTATTGATTTTGAGCATTAAGCGCTTGCCCATCGCTGTCATTGGTAACATTACTGGGCCCGGTGAATGAATTGTCTCCGGCCTGAGTCCTATTCCCGGCGGGAGTACAGGGATTCCCATTACAAGCATTGACGGACACATTATCCTTAGTAAGCCCCGCCTTATCTGCTCTAAAAATATAAATCAAACTTTGTTGAAATCCTGCGGGCATTGGATTGGGTGGCGTCCATGTAACCGAAGAATCGCGACCATCAATTCCGACATTATTATCGTTATCTTGCAATGTTACATTGCTCACATCCGGATTCTCCGGGACCGCTTCTCCGGTGAGTGTTACATTTCCCGAACAGGCGAAAGAATTCCCGGCATTGCCCGTGGTGACCGTAAGCACACACACTTTATATTGATTTTGCGCATCTAAGGGTTGGTTGGCACTGTCCATCGTTACCTGACTGGGGCCTGTCCACGAAGTATCCCCAATATTATTTCTATTTCCTCTGGCGATACAGGCACTTCCGCCACAGGCGTTTGTCAACACGGTGTTCACATCCACGGCTCCCATCGAGGCTCGCAAAATAAAGAGTTGATAACTTATAAAGTTTACCACGGAAGGATCTTGAAGGGCCCAAGTGCTTGAAAAATCTTGACCGGTAAATCCCGCATTGGCGTCATTGTCCGCTAAAGTGACATTGCTGACGGCCTCCGCTTTTGGGATCGATAAATTGGTTCCCACAAAACTGAAAACGAGGGCCAGGAGACTCGTCCAAGCGACAGCTCGGCGGCCAAAAGAGGTAAAAGATTTGGAATACATGTTTGTTTGGGTTAAAATTTTTTATTTTGAATAAAAAGAACAATTAATATTAAAAAACAGGTTATTTGGGCCTGCTCTCCCCTTGAGATCAATCGAGTGGGTTTTAAGATCTGTTTTTGTTTTTTGAGCCATGAATTCTCCCGGGATTTAAATGGTTAATCTTGTTATTCTAACATTTTTCCATTAAAAAGGCAAGGATTGGTTTGCCTGATTGCATTCAGCCTCCATTTTGTTCCTAAATTTTTCTGTTGAGCGCCGCCACTGCCGCAGCCTCTTCCGCATTCTGTTTGCTGGATCCCTTGCCTTCCGCAACTTTTTTATCCCCCACATACAGGGCCATCACAAATTCCTTGGCATGATCCGGGCCATGATCCTCGATCAATTGATAATGCGGCGTGATCCCCCATTTTTCCTGTGCCATTTCCTGGAATTGAGACTTGGGGTCAATGTGCATGCCTTTTTCCAAAATTTCCTCCAAATAAATGATTACAAATCGGTCGATGAATCCATGTGAAACCTCATACCCATGCTCTAAATAAATGGCTCCGACCAGCGCTTCAAACGTGTTGGCGAGAATGTAATTTTTCGTGCGACCGCCGGACCGTTCCTCTCCGTGCCCCAGAGTCAAATATTCGCCGAGATTCAATTTCTTGGCAATGGTGGCGAGATGACTTCCGTTCACCAATGCGGATCTCCAATTGGTGAGCTCGCCCTCGGGATTGGGATAAGTTTTGTATAAAAATTCCGTGACCACCAATTCCAACACCGCGTCCCCCAAAAACTCGAGGCGTTCATTGTTTTCAACGCCTTCTTCCTTGGTTTCATTCATGTAAGATTTATGAATAAAAACGGTTTGAAGGGTTTTGCGATCCTTAAATTTAATACCGATTTTTTCTTCAAGAGATTTAAATTTATTTTCCATCCGAGGGTGGGTTAACGGATTTTTTTTTATCTTTTTCTGGTGTTTTATGACATTTTTTCATCACGGTGCTGAGTACGCCATTGATGAACTTGGGCGCATTCGTGTTGCCGAATTGTTTGGCCATTTCAATGGCTTCATTGATGGCCACAATGGGAGGCACATCGGTTTCGGCAATGAGTTCATAAACCCCGATCTCCAAAATCACGCGATCCAAAGGTGCGATTTTCTCAAAACTCCACTCCGGAGCGGTTTCCGTGATCAGCGTTTTGATTTCTTCACGTCGTGCCAACACACCTTTCAAGGTTTCTTTTACAAATTCCACTTCCGTGAGTTCGGGATAAAATTGAGTCAATACATACTGCAAAATCACCTCCGGATCTCCCCCGCGAAATTCCCATGCGAACAGGGTCTGGACCACCGCGATTCTGGAGAGATGCCGATGACTGGGCATTGGAAATGTAAAAAAACAAATGAAAAACCGTCTTGAACTGAACTTAAGCTTTTACCTTAGTGATTTTCTTGGTCATTTTCTTTTCCATGGGGATCACTTTTTTGGCGTTGTAATTGCCACAAGCCGTGCACACATGATGATTTCGTTTCTTGGCTCCGCAGTTGGAACATGTCACCACAGGCGTGCTTTCCACCAACTTGACGCGTGCGCCATTGGCAAATGTTTTGTAACGTCGAGCGGAACGGGATTTGGACTGTTTACGCTTAGGTACTGGATGTTTCATTTGGAAAAAAATTAAATCAAGTGGGAAGAAAACGGTTAAAGGATACGGATTTTCAGATAAAAAGCAAGTCGAAAAATAAAAAATTTAAAATCTTAAATCCGGGCCCGCCCGTTTTTCTTTTACTTGCTCGTCCACTCTTTTTGCCATCCTTTGCGGGAGCGTATAGAGCTCGATGAAACCGGCCGATGCATTCTGATTGAAAAGGCTGTCCTTCATAAAAGTGGCGAAGTTTTTATTGATGAGGGAGTAAGGAGAGGAAACTGCGGTCACCGTGACCGTGCCTTTGTATAATTTCACAGACACCTCCCCTGTGACTTTTTCATTCACTTTATCAATGAATGCGTTGAAAGCCTCCATCAAAGGTTCGTGCCATTTGGCTCCGTAACAAAAATAAGCCCATTGTTGATCCAGCTTGTACTTAAACTCATTTTCATCTCGGGTGGAGACGAGTTTCTCTAAATTTTTATGCGCTTCAATAAGAATTGCCGCACCGGGTTGTTCATAAATACCCCTCACTTTCAGCCCAATGAGCCGATCTTCAATCAAATGAACCACGCCAATCCCATGTTCGGCGCCCCAATGATTTAAAACTGCGATCAACTCATGCAACGCCATTTTTTCTCCATTGATTTGCGTCGGGATCCCTTGATGAAATCCAATTTTAAAAGAAACGGCCCGATCCGGGGCCTCCTCGGGTTGTTTGCAAATTTTAAGGATGTTTTCCAAGGGTGGCGTTTGGTCAAAATCTTCTATTTCGCCTCCTTCGGCGGAACATCCCCATAAATTGTCATCATAAGAATATGGTTTGCTTTTGGTTTGAGGAATGGGAATCTTGTGTTTGAGCGCGTATGCAATTTCTTCGTCCCTTCCCATGGCCCACTCCCTTACCGGAGCAATGGTTTTCAGGTGAGAATCAAGCGTGGTGATGTACCCTTCAAATCGGACTTGATCATTCCCCTTTCCGGTGCAACCGTGAGCAATGACCGGGATATTCTTTTCTTTTGCCACTTGAACCGCGATTTGGCTGATGATCGCCCTGCCGAGCGGACAAAAAAGATGATAGTCCCCTTGGTATGAGGCATTGGCTTTGATGGCTTTTGTAACAAAATGATTCGCAAACTCCTGTTTGGCGTCGATCACCACCGCTTCCTTGACGCCCAGGTTTAAGGCTTTTTGCTTGATGGCTTCAAAATCGGCTTGCTGGCCTATGTCTACCGTAAGCGTTGTAATATCCGCTTGGTATTCATCTTGAATCCATTTAAGCATGACCGAGGTGTCCAGCCCTCCGGAGTATAAAAGGAGAACATGTTTGGCTTCTTCTTTGGAAGCTTCATGACTGGCGACTTTTTGATACGATTTATTCATAGGATATGATTTTAAAATGATTAGAGATAAAAAATAGAATGCTCCGGTTTTGCCGAAGCGTTTTTACGGCACTTCTGGCGACGTTCTTTGGGCGTACGACGAGTTGTGGATTTGTAAAATTTCATAAAAAAATCCGCTTTTTCAGCGGAGTATTATTTTTTGCCCTTCAATGTTTTCAAAAACCTCCGCTAGAGTAGCGGGTTACGGCGTTGGGCGGTCATGGATATTGAAATATTCATTGAATGAAGGATATCGATTTTTCGTAAAAATGGCAAGAAAAATCAAACAAAACAAAAAGTCCGCACGTGCAGACTTTTTGGTAAATATAAAACGACTTTAGTTTGTCATTCCCGCGGATGCGAGAATCCGGATTTTTATATATTGGTCATGACTTGGAGGAAATTCAAAAGATTGTTTAGCTTCCAAAAATCCTCAATATCATTGGAATCTTGGCTGACATCGGGCTCGATGGATTGGACGATGTCCTCCTGTGTTAACGTCATCGGGCCCAATTGATCCAATCCTTGCAAGAAATCACTCGTGTCAAACGTTTCAAATTCCATGACTTGTTGCCCTTCCATCACCCGTGTGATAACGGCCGCAACTTCCGCACGATTCAAATTGTCATAAGGGCGAAACGGATTTCCTGTCATGACTCCTGCCGAAGAGATCGTGGCTACGTCATTGGCGAATTCGTCACCCGGAGTCACATCGCTGAATTGTCCGGATGTCAAACTCAGGGTCGAATTGCCCATCAATTCATTTAAAGTTCTGGCGACCATTCCACGACTTGCCGTATCATTGGGATTGCTTAAAGCGAGATCAAGCCCCAATTTTTCGGCTTGGACATAAAATCCTTGAGCCCAATGTCCCACAGCCTCACTGTTCGATGGAGTGCCTTCGGCTTCTCCATTTCCGGTGGCATTCAACGCCATTTTCAAAAACTCGGCATTGGTCACTAAATCTTCGGGGTTGTATTCACCCGTAAGTTGTCCGTTCAAATCCTTTCCCCCGCTGACGACCCCTTCCCCCTTCAATGTCGCTGCATAATACGTATACCATTCCCCTTCTGCGGTGTCTTTGAATGGGATAAGACCGTCTGAGAATTTTTGCGTTTCCGAATCGGCTTTCACTTCTTCAAATTGCATTTGCAATTGCGCCACTTCCGTTGTGGAAAAATTATTTAAATCCAATCCACTCAATGTGGACTGAAAGGCTTCGGCTTGATCCCCGTAAAGATTGGCTTGCGCCATTTGGTCGAGTAGGGATTGCAATTGAGAATTCTGAGATCTCAATCCTTCAATTTGCTGTTGCATATCCGCGATCGTGGCAGCCATGGATTCCGTGTCGGTTAACATGGCTTGATAATTTGTCGGGTCCGCGTAGGTGCTCATGGTGAGCAATTGATTCAAATCAATTCCCATTTGTTGATCATAGCTTCCCAAATTTTGGAGGGTTTCTTCACTCACCATACCCATGAGTTTTTCAATGATTTGATTGGCCATGCCCTCGTCCATCTGCCCGACGATGTAATCGATGATTTCTTGTTCATCCGTTCCATCCCCGCTGAATTGTTGAACAAACGTGTCGCGAGAATCGTTCCGGCCTCCATTTTCAAACAAAGAAACCAATAATTCTCGATCTTCATCACTCACCTGATTTTGATATTTGCTGTAAAATAAATCTTTAAGATAACCCAATTGGGAATCTGCATAGTTGCCAAACGGCTGCATGACTTTATCGAAGAAATACCACAAGGCTTCCGGATTCTTGGTCTCTTCGGCCTTAGCCATAGCTTCGTCCGCAGCGGAAAGAACTTTATTTTCAATGGCGGAGAGTAAATCATCAATGACGGTTTGAGCCTGAGCTTCCGTAAAAACCCCATCCGCCACGGTTAAAGCGTTTTGAGCTTCACTGAGCATGGTTTGCATATTTTCAAAATCCTTGAGTGCAAAACTATATTCACGCGCCCAATTGATGGATTGCCACATGATATCAAAATTCCTCCAAGGCTCACTGTCCCAAAATTCACTTTCAAGATCCCGATAATCCTCCATATCCCAACGGAGCCAATCCATTTCATCCCATAAATTCGTTCTTAAATCATTCATTTCGTCTTGCGAAAAAACGTCGTTTGACAACGCGACCACAGCTTCTTCTTTCAAAACATTCATTTCATCCACAATTGCGGAGTATGTATCTTGAAGGGTTTGAAGTTCGGCTTGCATAGTGTCTACCGACGTCCAATCCAATACATCGAGTACCCCTTGTTTTTCAGCGTCATAGGCGATTTTAACGGGTTCCAATCCTAAAAAATCATACATTCCGGTGTTGTCGTATTCACTGACTCGATTTTCCAACGTTTCTCGAATAATCTGAAAGAAATCTTTTTTGCCCGTATAATTCCAAAAATATTGACTGCCGTATCCTCCGGCGGCCACGGTATCGTAACGGTTCTGGGCTTCGACCATAAAATCGGCATAAAGCGTTTGATAGGATTGAATTTCGGCAATAGTAGCATCGATTTCAGCTTGATATCCTTCAAATAAATTTACTTTTTCTTGAACAAAATCGGAGAACACTTGGCTTAATCCTTTTTCGTCGGCTTTTGCCAGATATTTCGCAAAACGTTCCTGCACTTTTGTGAGGTATTGTTGAGCGTGTTCTGCTCGTTTCAAAACATTACCAAATTGATCCTCGTCTTTTAAGTTGTTTTGCATGTCGCTAAGTTCGCGGGCATCGGGAGTCGAACATGGGCCGGAATATTGAGTGTTCACATTTTCCGGCATTTCATCTTCCGTGGCATAAGTGATGCCATCGTTGCCGCAAACTTCAGTTTGATAAAAAAAGGTGCAATCCGGGCCTTCACACATATTTCCTGTGGTATCCCATGAATCTTCCACCCACTGATCCCCATCGTCTTCGGGCTGATCACTGTTGCATTCCGAGCTGCCGTTGTCATACATCACACACCATTCGCCATCCAGCCAGTTCCACATGCCATAATCTTCACAACGACCATCGTCCGCAAACCAACCGTCCGTGCATAGAGTTAAATCCTCTGTTTGAGTGTCATCCACCCATTCGTAGCTGTCATCACTGTTCGAATTTTCACAAACCAAAGGTTCGTTATAACCCATCATGGTGCATCTTGTCCCATCGCCCATATCAATGTATTCGCCATAGTTGTAACAATTATCATATTCATCATTCCAACCGGCACACGCTTCATCCCCGTCGGTTTGCCCTTCATCAACCCAATCATAGCTGTCATCGTCTTGGTCGTAATCATAACCATTTCCATCGTCTTGAGTGGGATCGTCCAATAAGCCTTGATCCTCTTCTCCTAACCCCTCTTCTTGGACTTGTCCATTTGCGCTTGAATCCTCCCATGCAGCATTCGAGGTACTGGCCTGCCCTTCGCCGGTTGAATCTCCTTCCCCTGTCAATTGATCCGAGGATCCCAATGTCGATGTAAACGCGAGCATATTGGTCGTCAAGTGAACTATTTTCGGAACACCATATATCGACATTCCTAAAATCACCATCAGCGCAACTAGGCGGCCCATGGGTTTAGAAAAATACAAACGTAGCTTTTTCATTTTTATTTTGGTTAAAAAATGCCTAACACTATTATTTTAGAATAATTTTTATATTAAGTCAAATTTAACACCACTTTCTTTGCGCTCGCCTCGAGGTTAAGCTAAAGTGTTTTTACTATGTTTAAATTTCTCCGTTCTCCTCTTCCCTCTTCGCGCCCCACATTGCTCATCCTCGATATCGGGACCGAGTTTGTGAAAGCGCTTATTGCCGAGCCCGGAGACAAAACACCTCTCATCATCGGCGTGGGTAAAACGCGCCAAAAAATGGGAGAAATGCAAAGCGGAGCGGTCACGGACATTGCCGCGGTGATCGATCATTGCAAAGAAGCCATGGCCGATGCCGAACGCATGGCCGGACGAACTCCCAATCAACTCGTTATTGGCATTGCCGGTGAATTGGTCAAGGGTGCGACACGCACCATTCGTTATCGTCGACATGACCCCGAAGTGAAAATTCACTATGAAGAATTAAAAAATATTGTTCATAAAATTCAATGGAAAGCGTTTGAACAAATGCGAAGCGAACTGGCGTATGAGACCGGACACAATGAAATCGACATCAAATTGGTGAATGCCGCGATTGTGGATGTTAAAATCGATGATTATAAAGTGACGAATCCCATCGGTTTTCAAGGAAGAGAAGTGGTGATGACCGTGTTCAATGCGTTTTCCCCTCTCACGCATTACGGCGTATTGCAAACCATTGCCGCGGAATTAGGGGTTCCTCTTCTGGCCATTACGTCCGAACCGTATGCGTTGGCGCGCGCTTTGGAAGGAGGCGACCCCAATACTGTTGAACGAGATGCGATTTTTATAGATGTGGGGGGCGGGACAACGGATATGGCCGTGATTCAAGATCAATCGCTGGTGGGAACCAAAATGTTTACTCTCGGCGGACGAACCTTTACTAAACGTCTTTCCAATAATCTTAATGTTTCCTTTCCGGAAGCGGAAGAAATCAAACTTGCGTACTCGGGCAATCGACTGGAAAAACAATCGCATAAAATCGTTCAAAATGCGCTCAAAGGAGACACTGAAATTTGGCTCACCGGCATTCGACTGACTTTGCAGGAATTTTCGTCCCTCAAGACCTTACCTCCCAAGCTGTTACTTTCCGGAGGCGGATCCTTACTCCCTGAGATCAAGCTGGTTTTGACCGAAGGCGATTGGTGGAAAGATCTTCCGTTCAGTCACAAGCCTTCGGTTCGATTCCTTCACCCGCAAGATCTCCCCAACATCAAAGATCAAACCAACCTGTTGCACGATCCGCAAGACATCACCCCCATGGCGTTGGTGAAACGCGGCATCGATCTTATGAATGAAGAAAAAATCCTCACCAAAATTTTACGAAAAGTGGTGCGTTTGATTCAGGCGTAATATAATGAAAATATCAACATGAACGATGTCCCCCCATCTTCCGATCCTCAACAAAATCCTCCGCCAGAGGATAAGGTTCGGCAAATCTCCAAACGAAAAGTGCTCTATATTGATTTGGATGCGGAAATCACATCGATTTTTGAGAAAATTGCGAATCTTCCTTATCGCGATGTGTATTTGGTGGTTCCGGAACGTGCGATGTTGCTCCAGAGTGTTGTGAATTTGCAAATTTTAAGAAAAAAAGTGGAAGATCTTGGGAAATCGCTTTCCCTTATCACTCAAGATAAAGTGGGGGCCAAATTGGCGCATCAAGCCGGGATCCCGATTTTTGATCAAATTCAAGGATCAACGCCGACCAAATCTCAAGAAGGAACATCCCCCATCCCCGGCGAACCGATGAAAGCCATGGGGAATGAAGTCCATGACGAACAACCGCACCGCCTTTCGCAAAAAAAAGTGTCCATTTTTGAAGTGGTCAAAGGGAATAAAGCCAAAAGTTCCTCTCCTCTGACTTTTGTCCGGCGCTTTTTGGAACGCAAGGAAGAAAATAAATCGCTCAATATGCCCTCGCCGTTCATCCTCGGCGCGCCCAGTAAAAAAACCTTGGGCACCTTGGTGGCGGCCAGCTTGTGTATTTTGCTTGTCATCAGCTACATCGCGCTTCCGGGCGCTACGGTTACGATCACGCCCAAGTCCAATGTACTCGAACAAAGCGTCAATATTACTCTGGCCAATGCCAATGTGTACGGCACCAGCCCGTCGATTGCCGAAGGGCATGTGATTGTGGCGTACCCGATTTCCATCACGTTTGAACAAACCCTTTCTTACACAGCCACGGGTACGGTGTTTCAAGGCACCAATGCCTCGGGCACGGTCACGGTCATCAATGAACGTGAAACGCCGTGGGATTTGGTCGCCTTCACTCGTCTTCAAACCGAAGACGGACTCGTGTTCCGCACTCAATCCGCGGTGCGCGTGCCTGCGGCAACCTCTGCCGGATTTGGGACCGTTGATGTGCAAGTTGTGGCCGATGAAACCGATGCATACAATCGCGTCATCGGCGAACGTGGAAATATTGAAGCGAGTTCTTTTGTTCTCCCCGGGCTTCGTGAAGAAAGCCAAAAACAGCTCTACGCTCGAAGCAACGCTCCCATGACCGGAGGTTCTTCGCTTGTAACACTTAAAGTGAGTCAAGCGGATATCGATGCCGCGCAACTTTTACTCACGGCTCAATTGGAAAATTCAGCCGAAGCCAAACTGGATGAAGAAATCACGCGACGCAACACGCTCAATGCCACCAACCTGACTTCCTTAAAAGGCTACGGGGCACTCACGCTTTCCGACCCATCAATTTCCGTACCGGCCAATCTTGTGGATGCGCTTCAGGATCAATTTGAGGTCAAGGGGAGTATCACGGTTTCCGGCTATGCTTTCTCCTATGATGAATTTTTAACTGAAATGAAAACTGCGTTGGAAGCAAAAAAGAGCCCGGATAAAAATCTCATCAAATTGGATGAAAATTCAGTGACTTATGAAGTATTTGAAGTAAACCAAACCAATGGATTGATTCGATTCACAGCGACCATGAAAGGCATTGAAGCTTACAACCTCGACCCCGAGACCGAAACCGGGGCGGCTTTGGTCAAAAAAATCAAAGAACACATCGCGGGGAAACCCATCAAAGAAGCCGAGAACTACATCCAAAATCTTTCCGAAGTCAATAAAGTGGATATCTCGTGCTGGCCTCTATGGGCGCCCACCATTCCTTCGGTTTTGGAAAACATCGAAATCAAGATAGATAATTCCTAATTTTCTTCATTCTATGCGTCTCTCAAAAATGTTCGGAAAAACGGTTAAAGAAACATCTCAAGACATCAAACTCGCGAGCCACAAACTCCTTTATCAAGGCGGATTTATTCGAGAATCCACGGCAGGGCGCTATTATTTTTTGCCGTTGGGTATCCGCGTCCAAGACAAAATCGTGAGTATTATTGAAGAAGAAATGGATCGGGCCGGCGCTCAAAAAATGATCACTCCGGTGCTTCATCCCCTCGAATTGTGGGAAGAAACCAATCGCACCAACAGCGTGGGGTTTGAGCTCATGACCATTGCGGATCAGCGCGGCGCCAAGTTTGCGTTGGGTGGCACGGCCGAAGAAATGATGGTCGACGTGGTTCGCAAATTCAACTTGAGCTACAAAGACCTTCCTTTTAATATCTATCAATTTTCTCAAAAATTCCGTGATGAAAAACGGGCGCGTGGCGGATTGCTCCGCGTGCGAGAATTTTTGATGAAAGATGCGTATTCGTTTCATCGCGATGCCGAGGATTTTAAAAAAGAATATCAATCCATGTGGCACACGTATGAAAAGATTTTCAGTCGCGTGGGGTTGAATGCGATTCCGATCGAGGCGGACAACGGCTACATTGGCGGTGAATATTGTCATGAATTTGTGGTGGAATCCCCGGTGGGAGAAAGTCGCTTTCTCATGACCAAAGATCGCTCGTATGCGGCGCATGAGGAAGTCGCGCTTTTCAAACGCGAGATCATGAATCCCAAAGAAGAAAAGCTTCCGCTCAAAATTCAAAAAGCCCCTCGCGGCCCGACCATTCAAGATGGTGTTAAGCTTTACGGCGAACCCGCGTGGAGGCAAATAAAGACGATTGTATTTGTAGTAGATGGGGGAGAGACCATTCTGGTCTCTGTGCGCGGAGATCTGGATGTCAATGAAGCAAAATTAAAAAAAGTATTGAATGCGTATGATTTGCGTTCCGCGACCCCGGAAGAAATCAAAGCCCTCGGAAGTGTGGTGGGGTTTGTCTCCCCTCTCAAACTCAAGCTGAAAAAAGTCGGCGATTTTTCACTCAAGACGGTACACAATTTTTACACCGGCGCGGACGAACCTCAAATGGACACGCTCAATGTGAATTACGGTCGCGATTTTGAAGTGGATGTGATGGCGGACATTGCCTTGCCTCCGGCTGAGGCCAAGACCGAAAGCGATGAACCTTTGCTCGAAGGGCGCGGCATTGAAGTGGGAAATATTTTTCAACTTGGCACGCATTATTCCACCAAAATGGCACGGGCCGTTTTCACGGATCAAGATGGGCAAGTGAAACCTTATTATATGGGCTGTTACGGCATTGGCGTGGGCCGCACCCTGGCCACGATCGTGGAGGTCCATCACGATGAAAAAGGCATCCTTTGGCCAAAATCCGTGACTCCATACCAGGTTCATTTGCTCAGTTTGGGATTGGATGAAAAAGTGATTCAACAAACCAATGAATTGTATGAATCGTTGCTCAAGGCCGGGATTGAGGTTTTGTACGATGACCGCGATCTTCGCACCGGAGAAAAGTTGAATGATGCGGATTTGATCGGTCTTCCGATTCGTGTTTTGGTCAGTCCCCGCTCTTTGGAACAAGGTGGCGCGGAATGGAAAGAGCGTTCGTCTAAGGAAAATCGCGTGGTCCCGTTGGATCAACTTATTTCTTCAATTCAAGAGTTTTATGGGAAGTAAAAATAAATTCATACGAGCGAGCGTGAAGAAAGTATTTTCGGGCACCACGGTCCATTTTTTCCTGCGAAAAATGGCCGCTATGCCTCGCGCCAATCGTTCGTCTTCACTTCGTTCCGACGAAACCAAGCCGATTGGCGCTGCGGAATTGCCCTCAAACACTTCCTTCCCACTCGCCTATAAATTAAGTTTAATTTTTCTCCTCCCTCTTCTTTTATTGAGCACCTCCATCGGCCTCCTTCACGCCGCAGATCTCGACCCCACCGCTTCTTTTTATCTTTCTCCCAGCAGTGGATCTCTCAGTTCCACGTTTACGTTTGACGCTTCGAATTCTTATGATCAGCGCGGATTTTCCAATACCCTCGAATACCGTTGGAATTTTGATTATTCCGGCGGCGAATTCGGGGAATGGTCCAATGATGAAATGGCGACCCATCAATACACCGCGGCCGGTGACAAAACCGTGGCCCTCGAAGTGCGCGATGAAGACGGTCGAACGGATCGCACCTACGGTTATTTAACAGTTTATGAAGAAGCCATTTTTGACGGATGGTTTGATGTCAGTCCCACGTCCGGAGACACGTCCACTGAATTTCAATTTTCAGCTGATATTTCCACAAAAGCCTCAGTCCCCCAAAGCGAATATCAAGTGCGTTGGGATTTTGACGGGGATGGAACGTTTGATACCGATTATTCTTCCTCGTTTACCGCGTATCACACGTATTCCGAAACCGGTTATTTCAATTCGATTTTGGAAGTCTTGAGTCCGGACGGCGATACCTTGACCGTGACGGGTTATGACGATGACGATCCCAATGATGTTTCCTATGTTTATGTGACCTCCAGTGGCGAGCCTCAAGCCACCATCGATGTTTATCCTTCGAGTGGCGTACCAAGCACCACGTTTTATTTTGACGGCTCCCATTCGTTCGACAATCAAGATCATTTTGACATCGAATATCGCTGGGACCTTGATGGCGATGGCACATTTGAAATCGCATGGGGCGATGAAACAAACCCCACTTACAAATACGCAATCGCAGGTACTTATACCGTCTCGCTTGAGGTGCGCGACAGCGATGGATACACGGATCAAGTCTCGACCACGATCACGATCAGCGGGAGCAACCTTGCTCCGGAGGCGGATTTTTCCATCACCTCCGACAGCGGATTGACGGATAAAACCATGGGCACTACCGGGACCACGTTCACCTTCAATGCTGCCGGGTGTAAAGATGAAGAAGATCCCTCCAGCGACCTCCAAGTGCGTTGGGATTTTGAAGGCGACGGCGACTATGACACCAGTTTTTCCACCACCAAAACCGCGCAACATCAATATTCGGACCCCGGGACTTATACCGTGAGGGTTGAAGTGAGAGACACTTTTGGAGAAACGGATACGGCGGAAGGCACCGTGACCGTGGTTTCCAATGATGCGCCGGTGGCCACATTTTCCGTCTCCCCTTTGAGTGGAACGCCAGGGACCACGTTTGATTTTGACGCCTCGGATGTGAGCGACAGCCAAGATAAAACCACGTATTTGCAAGTGCGCTGGGATTTTGACGGAGATGGCGATTACGACACTTCTTTTGACACCGATAAAACCACGAGCCACCAGTATGACGATCCCGGCACATATATTGTCACTATGCAGGTTAAGGATACTGATAGCTTTACCAATGAAGCGGAAGCCACGATTACGGTGTATGACAGCACCGCGCCACACGCAATTTTAAATGTGGATGTTCAGAACGGGACGTTTTCAACCGCGTTTCATTTTGACGGGAGCGGGTCCTATGATGGAGAAACCGATTCCGAGGATCTCTATTTCCGTTGGGATACGGATTACACCGGAGAAAATGACATCATTTACACCACGTCATGGTCTCACGATTCAACTCAAACCGTTTATTTTGACCAAACCGGCAATGTCACGGTTCGATTGGAAGTAAAAGATGCGGAAGGACAAATTTCAACGTCCTCCTCCACGGTGTCTTTACATTGGGCGTCCGAGTACATGGATTATTTAAAAGACAATGGGGTGATTCGCGGGTATGAAAATGGCGATCTGGCTCCGGATCAATACGTGACGCGCGCCGAACTCCTAAAAATGGCGATGAAGGGGGCGGATATTTCGACTTCCGGACTGTCTTACACGGTTTATTTTAGTGATATTGCAAAAACGGATTGGTTTTATTCGTATGTGGAAAAAGCGTCAGATCTTGGACTTGTTGAGGGATACGCAGATGGAACATTTAAACCCAATAATTCGATCAATCGCGCCGAAGCCACCAAAATCATTATTGAAACCTTTGGAGCGGACCTTGAAAGTTATGTGAGTGGAACGTTTCCGGATGTTTCCACTTCGCAATGGTTCGCGAATTATGTGGGCACCGCCTTTTTTTACGGATTGGTGAATGGGCAGGCCGATGGATTTTTCCGACCGGATTGGAACATGACTCGCGGCGAAGCGTCTAAAATTATTGCGTTGGCCATGCAAGGAGCCTTGTGAAAAAAAACAGGGAGAGGAACCATTGTTTTTTAATGTAAAATCTTGTATAATAATAAGATTTATTCTTTATTTTTCCTAAATTCTCTTCTATGCGCAATCCTTCTCTTTCTACAAAATCCTTGAGTGATTCGATTCGCTCCATTCTTTTTCTCATTGCTGGAATGGCTTTGGTTTTGGGCACGCCTTTTGTCGTTGCGGCCCCCACCGCCACTCCCCCGAGCGGAACCGTTATCCCCAATTTTTCAGCCATTGCCGTGAGCACCTATACTACAGCCGTAGATTACAATGCCTCGAGTGGAATTTGGGTGGGAAGTGCTTCCAAAACAACGGGAGCCGCAAGTATCCCCTCAACAGGAGCCTATGTTTATGCCACGAATGCAGGGCGTCTTGTCGCGCATGCAACCACACAATCCAGTGGTATTCTCGGATCAAATAATAACGTCTCCACGGGACAAAGCGGTGTTCTTGGAGGAGTTTCAATAACTGGCATTGCAGGGACAACCACGGCTTCCGGATCGTTGGGATATCGAGACAGCACAGGTCTCTACGGAGTTTACACTTCCGGTGCGGCAAAAGTGGGAAGTCTTTATGTTACGAGTGGGATCACCACCAATAGCATTACGGGAGATGGGGGCACTCTTAATATTTATGGAGACACCAACATACAAAGTTCTCTTGAAGTACATGGGACCGTTATGGCCCATCAAATCGGTGATTTTGATGGTCAGTTCGTTCAAAATAGTGGCTCAGGCACTACGGTTACGGCTCATTGCCTTTCCGGATATACACGAATCGCTTGTGGAGGATTCAGTACAACAAATAATTTCCGTGGGACTGAAGCTGTTGGGACCTCTTCTTGTAGATCCCATCGTTCCGGCGAAGACGGAATTTTAACCGCCTATGCCTATTGCTTTAATCCCTCAGCTCTATCAGAGTAAACTTTTTATTCTTCTACGTCAGCCGAATCTGCGGGAGACGGGATTTCACTGCCCAAATCGTTGAGACATTTGGTTTTTAATGTTTCGTCCAAAAGTGGGTCACATACGGTCGGGTCTTCCGATATTTTTGCGACTTTCATAACTATTGTGGTGACACAATTTTCTTTTGAAATTGTATTTTGAATCGCGTCACATTTCGAAACATCCAAAGTCTCGAAGGCCGCATTGAAAATCGCCTGATCATCTTTAGGATCATAGTCCACTCCTTCGACCAAGTCTCCTGTGTCGAATTCAACAATATCGCTTTCAATGGACATCTCGTCTCCGCCGTTTTCTTCCGTATTTCCCGTGGTTACGGTGTCGTCGGTGGACGAGGTAACATCGACTGCTTCTTGTTCACAACCGATTAAAAAAAACGTTCCAACGATAAGAATGGCTAAAAATGCGAAACGACTTAAAAGATTTTTCATGAAGGAGGGGGTAAAGAAATTGGGAATTGGAAATTTTAAATAGGAATGCGGACACTTCGCTTCTTGCGTGGCTACGTGTCTGTTATAGACCCAGTTGCTTGCGAATTTCATCGGCTTTACTCGTGTCTTCTTTCTTCTGATTTTCTTGAATATAAAGATTCTCAAGGTCATTCCATTCCGCGGTATGCTTTTGCTCCAATTTCTTGAGTTGTTCGGAATGTTTGGGGGAAAGTTCAATGAATTTCTCCTTTTCTTCTTCAAGAATGTCGATAAGTTCGTCGATTTGCTCTTGGCGAAGTTTGGGGATGGATTCAACAATTTTTTTCTTTTCATCTCGCATCAAGGAAATGGATCCGGCGAGTAATTTTAAGAAATAAAATTCGTCGAATTTCAACGCGTGTTTCGGGATTTTGATGTTCGTCTTAAAATTTTTGAGATGATCTCCAAATTTATAATTGGGATCACTCGGCGGCGGCGGGGGGGGCGGCGGTGGGGCATAACCTCCGTACCCGGCACCGGGCATTCCTGCGCCCATTCCCATAGGAGCGGCTCCGTACGCGGGGGGCATTCCTGCTTGAGGGTAAGCACCTTGCGGATAAGCGCCATAAGGTTGTTGAGGCATCCCGGGTTGACCGTAGGCGGGCGGTGGCATTCCCGGACCTTGTTGTCCCATCGGCTGGGGGCCGTACTGAGGAGGCATTCCTGCTCCTTGCGGGTAAGCGCCATAAGGTTGTGGCGGCATCCCGGGCTGACCGTAAGGTTGTTGCCCTTGCGGACCTTGGGGACGAGGGGGTGGCGGCGGGTTCATTCCTGCGCCTCCTTGTTGTCCTTGATTTTGATTTCCGGCTGGAGGCGGTGGGGGTGGTGGATTTTGATCGGCCATAAACAGGGGGTGAGAGAATGATGGAAATTCAACAACTGGCTTAATTTCAACCGTTACTCAACTTCCTTTGCGCCGCGTTTAGCGGACTGTGATTGAAATGCAGGGGAAGAAGAGGGGGAGAGGGAAAAATGTGAAACATTTTTTCTCTGGTGGGCGATACTGGATTCGAACCAGTGACCTCATCGACGTCAACGATGCGCTCTAGCCAACTGAGCTAATCGCCCTTCCAATCGCTTTAGCATTGTACACATTTCTTATTTTAAGACAACAGATTTGTACGTGCCATCCATCTCAGAGTAATTCTTCATCTTTTTTTAATCTTTTGGTAATGCCGCTTCATTTATTATGCAGACATGCGATTTTTCCTCGCTCTTTTCGATCTTTTTTTCCCCAAAAAATGCCTGAATTGTGGAAATTTTGGTTCTTTTTTATGTCCGCCTTGCCTTAAAATTCTCCCCATTCATCCGGTTCAACATTGCCCTCATTGCCTACGCGAAAATGCTCACGGAACCCTTTGCGATCTTTGCCGACGATTTCCTGCAGTCTCGGATTTTTGGGAAATCGACCGGCTTTTTGTGGTGTCACCCTATGTTCAATCGTCCCTTTTGCAAACCGTGATCAAAACCATGAAATACCGCAATGCCTACCCCCTCGCGACCTTGATGGGCGATTGGATGGCTACTGTTTTTTGTGCAAAAAATCCTGTCTCCAAAGAAGAAGCGCCCTGGACGTTGGTGGTACCGGTCCCCTTGCATCGCCTTCGAGAAAAAACGCGCGGGTACAATCAATCTCGTTTTTTAGCGCAAGAGGTTTCCAAGACGCTGGATTGTCCGATTTGGGAAGGATTGGAGCGCGTTCGAAACACTCACCCTCAAGCCGAATTATCGCGAAAAGATCGATTAAAAAATGTCGAAAATGCGTTTATTTTAAAAGAAAAAGCCAACTTATTGAACAAAAAAGTTGTTCTTATAGATGATGTGTGTTCCACCGGCGCGACATTGAATGCTTGCGCTGCGCCTTTACGAGCCGCAGGGGTGAAAGAAATTTGGGGCGTGGTGCTGGGACGAGGACAAGCCTATTGAGGTCCTCCCTAGGGAGGAATTTTCAGGTTAGAGCGGCGTCCTAGGAAGCCGGGTTAACCTGTTATTATATTCAACCGATCATTATTCCGCCCCGGGGCGGAATTTACAGATTGAGGCGCCGTACCGGTACGGGAGTCTTATCTGTAAAATATGTGGGGTTCGGCAGGCTCACCACAACCAATAAAATTTGATCCCATTCGCTCCTCATGCCATACTAGGGCCATGCTCATCGGAATCGATGCCTCCCGCTATCCGCATACTTCCCCCACCGGAGTGGAAGTGTATTCCCATGAAATCATTCGGGGACTGATTTCGCTGTGCGCCAAGCAAAAAAAATCTCCAGAACAAAAGTCTCCCAATTCAAATGAGAAATCTTCTGATCAATCTCCTCGCTCAAGTTCACCGGACGTTGCCCAGATCGTTTTGTACACCCCCCAACCCATCGAGGATCTCCCCAAATCCATTCAATGCTTACTTCCGGGACAACGATTTTGGACGCATCTCCACCTGGCCCGCGAAATTAAAAAAAATCCTCCCGATGTTTTGTTTGTGCCGTCGCATGTTTTGCCCTTCCGGCTTCCGTTTCCGAGTAAAACCAAAACCGTGATCATGATTCATGATGTGGCGTTCCGGACTTTTCCGCAGGCCTATCCCCTATTTCAACGCTTATATCTCCACTTCACCACGCGATTTGCGGTGAAGCGCGCCTCCCGGTTGCTGGTTCCGAGTGAAGCCACGGCCCAAGATTTGATCCGTTTTTACAAATGCGATCCCGAGAAAATCACGATCATCCCGCACGGCTATTCTCGACCGCGCCTTAAAGTTTCCCCTCAAAAAATCACCGCGATTCTCAAACGATTTCAACTCAAGCGTTCAGATTCGTATATTTTCTTTATTGGCCGACTAGAGACGAAAAAAAATCTCGCTCGATTAATTGAGGCGTTTTACGGATTCAAAAAAACACATTCCGAATGGCGATTGATCTTGGGCGGAGGACGCGGGGCCGGATTTTCCGAAATTTTAAAAACCGCGCAAAAAAACAACTCCAATGGCATCCTCATGCCCGGGTATTTGGATGAAGAAGAAAAACTCGCACTCTTTTCGCATGCCAACATTTTTGCGTTCCCATCGTTGGCTGAGGGGTTTGGATTCCCGATTCTCGAAGCTGCCGGCTACGGAGCGCCGATTCTCGCCTCTGAAATCCCGGCGTTTTTGCCGCTCAGCGACTTGATTGATGCGTTTTCGGATCCGCTGGACGTGAAATCCATTGAAAAAGGTTTGTGCGAACTCGCGGACCACCCGCCCCCACACACGCCAAAAGACCTCAAGGCGTATTCATGGAAAAAGGCGGCGGAGAAGACGTGGGAGGTACTGAGTTAAATCCTAAAAATGATTTACTCAACGACCTTAACTTAGCCATTGGAATCGTCATCGCCAGGTATTACGTGGGCGAGTTTATCTTTAAAATGATCAACTCCTGGAAAACTTTCGTCTGAATTCGCTGCCCCTTCTGTTGCTCCTTGCACCCCTTCTATTTCATCAGCAAAGCGTCGAACTGCCTCAACAAAAACTGCGGCTTCTCGGCTGTCTTCGCTGTCTTCGCTGTCTTCGCTGTCTTCTTTTGTATCATATAAAACCCTTGCAACTTTCCCACCACTTCTCGGATTCCCATCTATCCCCATGGAACCACTTATTCTTTCTACCACTATTTGCCCCTTATATCCTCCTTCCTTCCCCACTATAATTCTAAAAAAAACTGTAGATACCCTTGGGTCCGTCGTGTCTGGGACCACTTTCATGTCCAATGTTGGCCTTATAGCTATTTCGTTTCCAGAATCAGGGTCTGTGACTTTTGTCCATGCTTCAATCCAACGATCAACCTGTTCTTTAGCATCTTCTATTGTTTGTATTCGTCGAACACCTTCTTTAGCTGTTTCTGCCATAATATTTATTGTTTAAAATTTACATCTGTATTGTCCCATAATAATAATAATAATAAGTCAAGGCCTTCCTTTTCTCCCTAACAAATCATGGGTTATAGTTTCCTCATGAAAGTTGCCCTGGTCCATGATTTTCTCGTCAAACTTGGAGGCGGTGAACGCGTTCTTGCGGTTCTGGCAGATCTGTATCCGCACGCCCCGATTTACACGCTCCTTTACGATGAATCTCGTGTGGGCCATGTTTTTCCCAAAGACCGGGTTCGCCCTTCCGGCCTTCAAAATCTTCCCGACTTTATCAAAAATCGCCGTCGGTATCTGTTCCCTTTTATGCCGCGCATGATCGAATCCTTTAACCTCAGTGGGTACGATTTGGTGATCAGCTCGAGTTCGGCGTACGCGCACGGAATTCTCACCAACACCGGCACTAAACACCTCTGTTATTGCCATTCTCCTATGCGGTACGCGTGGGATTGGACGCACGAGTACATTGAGGAACAGCGCATTGGCGCGCTCAAGACGTTTATGCTTCGATCGTTGATGAAAAAAGTCCGATTGTGGGATTATTACTCGTCGGATCGTGTCGATTCGTATCTGGCGAATTCCAAAAATGTGCAACAACGCATTCAAAAATATTATCATCAGCCGTCCGAGGTGCTTTACCCGCCCGTGGATGTCGACCGATTTAAGGTCACGGGATCGCATGAGAATTTTTTCCTCATCGTCTCGACCCTAACGCCGTACAAACGGGTTGAACTCGCGGTTCAATTGTTCAACAAAATTCGCAAACGCCTGGTCATCATTGGCGAAGGCAGTGATCGCGAACGGCTCCAGCGTTTTGCCGGTCCGCACATCGATTTTCTCGGATACAAACCCGATGAAGTGGTGCGCGAATACATTCAAAATTGCCGCGCGTTTATTTTTCCCGGGGAGGAGGATTTTGGCATTGCGCCGGTGGAGGCCATGGCTGCGGGCAAACCGGTTTTGGCGTATGGAAAAGGCGGCGTGACCGAGAGTGTGGTGCCGGGTCTTACCGGGGAATTTTTCAACGAACCGACCATCGACTCCATGGAAGACGCCTTGGCCCGACTCTTGGCCAGCGAGTCCCGCTACGATTCCAAACACATCCGACGCCAGGCCGAGCGCTTTCAACGATCGTTGTTTGAGGATGGGATAAAAGAGTGTGTTCGAAAGGTGATGCAATCGCAATAAACAGCCAAAATAAGACAATTGGCTTTGCCGCATTCTTTTGCTATGATTCGAACGCTTTAGAAAACTTTTATTAACTCGTTTGTTTTATGGCTGACCTTGCCCTGTATCGCAAATATCGACCGCAGAGTTTTGACAACCTTGTGGGACAGGAAGCGATTCGGACCACATTGCTCAATGCTACGCGTTCCGGGCATTTATCTCACGGATATCTGTTTTGCGGGCCGCGGGGCACGGGAAAAACCACGACCGCGCGTTTGGTGGCCAAAGCCATCAACTGCATCTCCCCCACTCCGGAGGGCGAACCCTGCAACAAGTGCGAATATTGCACGCTCATGAACGAAGGCCGACTCATGGATATCATTGAAATCGATGCGGCTTCCAACCGCGGGATCGATGAAATTCGCGATCTTCGAGAAAAAATTAAATTCGCCCCCAATCAAGCGCCTCATAAGGTTTACATCATTGATGAGGTGCACATGCTCACGCCTCCGGCCTTTAACGCACTCCTCAAAACGCTCGAGGAACCGCCGGCGCACGCTTATTTTATCCTTGCCACGACTGAAATTCACAAAATCCCGGAAACCATTATTTCCCGCTGCCAACGATTCGATTTTCACCGCATTGAAGAGGACGTGATCGTGGAACGACTCCGCCACATTGCCAAACAGGAACAAATCGAGACCGAGGACGAAGCGCTCAAGATCATTGCCCGGTCTGCGGAAGGCGGAATGCGCGATGCCATCAGCTTGTTCGAACAGATTGTGAGCGACGGAAAACTCCTTCAAGCTCAGGTGGTGCAGGTGCTCGGGCTCACAGGGCATCATTCCATTCATCCGCTGTTTGAAGCGTTGCAGGAAAAGGATGCCAAAGTCGCGCTCGCCGAGATTCAAAATGTGTACAAAGAAGGCGCGGATCTTTCTCAATTCACGCGTGAATTTTTGAATTTATTGCGAACCCATCTTTTGGATTCACTCGGGAAAAAAGAGGTTATGGTGCGCATTTTGCGCTGGGTTCGATTGTTTCAAGAAGCGGGCAAAGAGTTGCGCTATTCGATGATTCCGGAATTGCCCTTGGAAGTGGCGGTGATCAAGGCTTGTTTGACCGAGGAAGAAGAGGCAAAAACAGGATGGTTCGGAGGAATTTTGGGAGGGAAAAAAGAGCCGACCGAAAAAGCTAAAAAAGAAGAAACGGTTGTCGCGAAAAAAGAAGCACTCCCTGTGAAGGATGGGCTGAAAACCATTCCTCAAGAAGCCCCGGCCCCAATAGAAACCGCGAGCGGACCTGCCCCTGAACTTTCCGCCGAGATCCTCAAGCAATATTTCCCGCGCATTTTGGAACAAATCGCCACACCTTCGATCCGACAATCGTTTAAAACCGGCGTGTTTTCTTCCATAGAGGGACAAACGGTTTTATTTGAATTTCAGTCCAAATTCCATCTTGAAAAAGCCAACACCACGCCTGCCAAATCCGAGATTGAAAAAGCGTTCGCTCATGTGTTTAAATCCAAGATTAAAATGGATTTCCGCCTCTCGGAAACCGCCAAACTCGTGGACGCCACGTTGGAGGTTTTTGGGGGAGAGCTCATTGAATAGGCACCACGCACGAAGCGAAACGAAGTGCCCGCATCCCTCGCATTTCAATCCTGGAAAGGAGCGGGTATTCCCTCGGTCGCATAGGAGTCGGCCACTCGGATGCATGATCCTCGTGTCCTCTTCCTTAAAAATGCGACCTCAGAAACACCCACTCCTCTCCATTTCCATTCTTCAATAACCATGTACGAAACCTTACTCCAACAATTTCACCAATTAAAAGCCCTGGATCGGACGCCGGTCGCTGATGTTCGGGCCGATACGTTTTTTGATTTGGCGCGATTCCAACGTTTTCTCGATCGGGTTGGGAATCCTGAAAAAGGTCTTCCCGTGATTCACATCGCCGGGTCCAAAGGCAAAGGCTCCACGGCCGTGCTCTTGGGCGCCGCGCTCCAGGCCCTGGGCAAGCGCACCGGTATTTTTATTTCTCCTTATCTTAAGGAGCCCACGGAATCCATTTTTATGAATGGCGAAGCGATTTCAAAAGAGACTTTTGCCACCTTACTTCAGTCTAACCTCGACGTCATGGCCAAAGGCGAAGCCCGCGATTTCATCACGTCGTTCGAGATGCTGACCGTGATCGCGCTTCAATATTTTCACGAACAAGATGTCGATTTTGCGGTGGTGGAAACCGGGATGGGCGGGCGGTTGGATGCCACGAATGTGATTGAAAGTCCGATTCTCTCCGTGATTTGCCCGATTGAGAAAGAGCACTCCAAGCTTTTGGGCAACAGCCTGACCTCGATTGCGTATGAAAAACTGGGTATTGTACGCGAAGAGACGCCGGTGGTTTTAGCACATCAGGATCACTTTATTCTCGAATTCGCACGGTCGGTGTGCATGCAAAAGCATTCCCCGTTTTTGTCCGTGACCGGGAATTATGAGGCTGCGATTCTTTCTCGATCGCTTGAAGGCTCAACGTTCCGACTCAAAACCCCCAAACGCACGTTCCCGAAAATTCCGGTGGGATTGTTGGGCGATCATCAGGTGAACAATGCCATCACGGCCATGGCCGCGCTGGAGCAACTTTTCCCGGAATTTGATGAAAAACCGATCTTTGATTTGTGGCAGCGCGTACGACTTCCGGGACGATTTGAACTCAAAAGGCTCGAAAATCGCGATGTGATTTTGGATGGCGCGCATACGGTCGAGTCGGCGCGAGCCCTGCGTCGAACTTTGGACCAACTTTATCCTAATCGCTCGATGACTTTTCTTTTGGCGTTTTTAGAAGATAAAGACATTGAAGGATTCGGGCGGATATTGCTTCGGCCCGGGGACACGGTGATTATCACGCAAGTCGACCACCCGCGGCACATGCCCGCGCGCTTGGCTGAAGAGCGAATTCGTGCGGTTTTCCCGCAAAACCAAGGCATTTGCGCGCTCACCAACAACATCCGCATCGCGTGGCAAAAAGCCCTCAAAATGGGGAAGAGCAATCCGATCGTGGTCACAGGGTCGTTTAAATTGCTGGAGGAGTTTTAGAATAAGCTTATTTGAATTTCTTCTTTCTCCTCTTTTTTCGGCTGCTCCGACTCCGGCATATCTTGAAAATCCTTTTCTCCTAAAATCACCACGCCCAAGGCCTTGGCTTTTTCGTATTTGGAGCCCGGATTTTCTCCAGCCACAAGAAAGTCGGTTTGCGCACTCACCGAATCGCTCACATGCCCGCCATTCGCCTTGATCCAGGCTTTGATTTCCTCTCGCGGATGAGACAAAGTCCCGGTGATCACAAAGGTTTTGCCTTTCCATTTATCACTCACGATTTCTGCGTCGCCACGTTTAAGAGTGACGCCGTTTTCTTCCAATTCTTGCAATAATTTCTGGTTTTTCTCGTCGTGAAACCATTCAAAAAGAGAATTTCCGATGCGCTCCCCGATTCCTTCGATGGCTTGCCACTCTTCCGCAAGGATGGATTCTCCGATTTCTCCCACTTTTTTTAGCGTTAAATTTCCACCCTCTTTTTCTGAACTATTTTTTTGTTCAATAAAGACAGAAACAAGGTCGCTCGCCTGCTCTCCCACAAATCGAATTCCAAGCCCAAACAATAACCGTCCAAGCTCTGTTTTTTTTGCTTTTTCAAGTGACTTTATAAGGTTCCCGGCTCGTTTATCTTTAAAGAACGGCAAGGTTAAAAAATCATCGTGTGTGAGAGTGAATAAATCCGCGACATTTCCCACCAAACCTTCTTCCAATAATTGGTCCACAATTTTCTCCCCCAAGCCATCAATATTCAGCGCTCCGCGGGACACAAAATGAATGATATTTTCGCGTTGGACTGCAAAGCATTCCTTATTTTTGCAACGTGCCACGGCCTCGTCTTCGGGTCGCTCCACTTCTCCTCCACACATCGGGCATTTTTTCGGAAAAACGAACACTTGTTCCTTTCCGGTGCGTAAATTTTTCAGCACTTCCACCACCTCCGGAATCACGTCCCCGGCTTTTTGCAGGATCACGGTGTCGCCAATGCGCACATCTTTTCGGGTGAGCTCACCTTCGTTGTGAAGCGTGGCGCGAGAAACCGTACTCCCGGCCACCAACGTGGGCTCCAAGATCGCAACCGGGGTCAATGCTCCGGTCCGGCCCACCTGAATAATGATGTTTAGCACGCGACTCGTGGTTTGCTCTGCTGCGAATTTATACGCCACGGAATGACGCGGCGCCTTGCCGGTGTAGCCGAGGCGTTCTTGCTGGTCGAGTGAATTCACTTTGATCACAATGCCATCGATTTCGTATTGCAAATCGTCTCGTTTTGTTTTCTCACAAAATCGGATCACGTCCTCGAGCGTCTTTTTTTGTTCAAATTTTTTGTTCACGCGAAGGCCCAAATGCTGAAATTGTTCCAAAATTTCAACTTGCGTTTTCGGAGCCTTTTTCAGATCATTTTTACCCAAAGAATACGCAAAAAAATCAAGATCTCGATCCGCGGCCACTTGAGGGTTCAATTGGCGCACGGTTCCGGCGGCGGCATTGCGTGGATTCGCGAATTCGCCTTTCAGTTTTTCAAAACTTTTTTTGGGCATAAACACCTCGCCCGACACTTCCAAAGTCACGGGTTCTTGCAACACCAGCGGCACGCCGGCAATGGTTCGCGCCGTGTGCGTGATGTCCTCGCCTTGCTCACCGTTTCCGCGGGTCAAGGCCTTCACCAACTTGCCTTCTTCGTACCACAAACTCACGTTCAAACCGTCGATCTTGAGTTCGCACACAAATTCAAACGTCTCCCCGGGGAGGAACCGCTCCAATCGCTCGCCCCACTCCCGAATTTCCTCGGACGAAAACACGTCCTGCAAACTCCATTTTCGCGTCTTGTGCTGCACTTTTTCAAAACGGCCGGACAGCACACTCCCCACCCGTTGCGTGGGTGAATCCGGAGTGATCAGTTGCGGAAATTGCTCTTCCAATGTCTTCAATTCTCGCTTCAACGCATCCCGAACCGCTTCACTCACCTTCGACTCATCCAACACAAAATACTCGTAATTGCGCTGACGAATTTCTTCACGCAACTTTTCAATACGAGTTTTGGCTTGCGCTTCGGTGATCAATTCGGGGTTGTTTAAGGAGAAATTTTCTGCTATAATATTAGGATTTATTCATGAGAAAGTAAACCAACATGTTCAAAAGTTCTCAAACCTACAATCCGCTTTTCGACCCGGCCACAGATAACATGCCGATTCCGGCTGAAGTGCAGTCTCGGCTCAATGCGCCTCTGGCCGATCCCGCGGGATTCGATCCCACGGATGAACAATTTCTCTACGACGTGCTCGCTAAAATTGATCAAGGCATGATCAAACTCCTTTCCCCGGATTCTCTGCTTAAACAAGAAATGTACGAAAAACTCGATGACGCCAAAAAGGGCAAAGCCGACCAAAACGCGCTGATCATTCTCACCAGTCTTCGAACCATTTATAACCTCTGGAAGGCCAATCCCGTCCCCACCTTTCAGCTCAAAAACGAAATCCACCACATCCGCATGACCAAGGAGCGCGTGGAAGGAGAATTGGGGGATGTATATGTTATCTAAAAAAATCTAAAAACAAAAATCATGGCAGGAGATACACCAAGCAATGCGCCGGATACAAGAGTGGAGGCTGTGCCGGCACAACTGGCTGCGCCGGAAACGACGGATGCAGCAGCAGAAACGGTCAGAAAGAAAGCTGAAGAACAAAGACTCGCCGTTCAAAAGCGTGAAACAGTGGGCAAAGAGTCTGAAGTAGGAGCAACCGAAAGAGCCGCTGGATCCCCTACTGAAGCGGACAATCAAGCGGCGGAAGCTATTGTGACTGCCCTTGATGGAGCTCGCGTTGCATTTGGGGCAAAATTGGATGCATTTGAAGCCACCGTTGATTCCAATAATTTCTTAGTGAAGGGAACGGTTCAAAATGAAATCAAGAGAGCACGCCAAGAATTAGCCGCTTTGGTTGGAACCGAACGAGGCAAAGGGTCTATTGGAAAAACATTAAAAGAAGCCATTCAGGCTCGGGATGCCGGAGATTTTCGAAAAACTCGTCAATTGCTCGCTGCAGCTCAAAAAGCCATTATGGGTAAAATGGATATGATTATTGCCAAAAAATCCGAAATTGGTCCTCTTTCACAAGAAAGCAAAGTCGCCTACACTGCGCTGGCGGATGAGGCCTCACGCCTTATGCCAGGCATCCAAACGGCTTTCAATCAACGTGAAACAAGTCTTAAAGCGATTGAAGTAGCAGGAACAGCGCCTGCGGTTGCGAAAATAACACCCCCTTCTGAGGCTCCCGCTGTCACGGTTTCCGGGACGGTGGCTCCAACTGTTACGGCGCCTCTTCCCACTGTCCAAGAAGGCACCACAGCCACGGTTTCCGTGGCCCCAACCGCCCTCCCTCAAAAAGCTCAAGAAATCATGGCTCAATTCCCGACCCAAAATCCTTTTTCGACGGCTTTGACATCCATTCGACAAGCGATCGACGGACTTGATGTGGGTACCAACTGGTTTTGGATGTCTTCCCCTCACGCTCAAAAGAAAGCAGTCAAGCAAGGTCTTCTCCAAGGATTTACGGAGTTGCAAGCAGCGGTTGGACAATCATGGACCGAGGTCCAAACCGCCCTCAAAACTCAAGATTTCCGTACAGCCGCTCTTAAACTTGATGCTGTTCCCAAAGCTTTTAATGATTTTTCCGAAAAAATGACCACCGGGCTAGGTGCTACCCCTGACCCCCAATTTTTAGGTGTCGCGACCGCGATCCAAAAAGAACGAGATGCTGTAAGTGCCAATGTTCCTCAATTACAACAAAAACTGGGTCAAGCTTACACAGAGGTTCAGACCGAATCGGCACGAAAAGCCGCCACAATTACACCTCCCGTAGCCCCGGCTGAAACAACCACCCCGGTCGCACAAACCCCGGAAGAAAAAAAAGAAGAAAAAATTGCTGCCATGGCAAAATCAATCACTGATATTCAAGCCGCAGCACTCGATGCTTATTCCAAAAAACCACCGGATATGGGGGCCATGGTTATGGTAGCCTTTCAAGCATTGGCCTTGTTGATGAGTGCTTTGGGGAAAAATGGCGATATTTTAGAATTTGGGGAAGCCATGGGAAGAGCCTTAAAAAATAAAGAGGGAGGGGCCGAGAGCATCTCAAAACCTTCCGAACTTCTTTCTCGTCTTCTTCCGAAAGAAATGGCGGAGGAGATGACGAATATATTCCGAAGCCTGAAGATGGGGGACCTTTACGCTTTTTATAAAGATCCCAAAGTCAAACCTGAAGGCATGGGGCAAGACACTTTTGATAAATTAAAAGCATTCCAGGCCGATCATAAAGAAGAATTTGAAAAACTTCTCAAAGATCTCTTTGAAAATCAAGGAGGAAAAGCTTGTGCCGAAGACCCGGATAAAAAAGGAAAATCCGTAATGTCTTTTATGCAGGATAAGCTCACAACTTGGGTCGCCTCTCTCCCCGCAGAACTGGTTCAAACAGCAACCGGCGATGACGAAGGAACGGAAACCGCGGGCTCTTAAACTTCACTCACTCTGGCCAATTCTTAAGATTTCTGTTATAATAATCTAACTAACCTAATCCATCATGAACCCTCCTGCCTCAACCCAACAAGATCCCGCTGCAACCACCGGTGCTGCTGCCAAAATGAGCGTTACAGATATTGAAAAGCGTATTCCGGAAGAAATTCGCAAAAAATATCCGGATCTTGCCACGCTTATGGCAGGAACCGAATCCATGACTCAAGAGGAACGCGATTATTGGTTCCAGATCATGCCCATCATGACCGACGATCAGGTCCAAAAGTTGCGCAACATTCTCATTCACGAAAAAGAACAACTCGCCAAACTCGACACGGAATACGAAGCCGAGCTCGCCAAATTGAATGACAAACATGTCCTCGAATGGAAAGAAAAAGAACAACGTGAAAAACGTGAACAAATCAAACAAGCGGAAAGTGAGGAACAGGCCAAAGAAAAAGCCAACGAAGAGGCGCTCTTGCAACAGTTGGAAAGCGTTGATAGCCCGGCTACACCGGCTACGACGAATAAGCTTGCGGCGTAAAAAACCTGTGCACTGCTTAATCTGCCATAAGTATAACGCCAACGATTTGTGCCTTTTGCTCAGGCAGACCCAAGTATAGCGAGGGTCGCATTTTTTCGGCATTCCACTACCCTTTTATCTATAATTTGTTTAAAATCATACCAAGTCGGTTCCAATAAAATTTCCCATTTCTCCGGCGCGAGATGTTCGTTGGCAATGAGGCCGTGATGCGCGAGATGTTCGTGCGCCTCGCACAATGGCACGAGTCGGTCGGGGTCATGCACAGGGTCGAGCGCAAATCGCTGAGTGTGATGGAGGATTTTATAAGGTTTGGTACAGCCGGGATAGGCGCATTGCCCTCTTGTTTTCTCAATCGTAAATTGTTTTACTTTTGCTGGGATATGGCGCGAAGAAGTTTCAACGGGTTTCGGTTTTTCAGCCTCAAGTTTTTCTTTTCGGAGTTGTAAAAGTTCGCGCATGAGACTGTTCCAATCGCCTTTGCCTTTGAGTTTTTCGAGGTCCGCGGCAACATCGGGCGCGAGATCCATGGTGATTTGTTTTTCAGGTTCAATCTCCGCCCCGGGGCGGCTGCCCAATCTGTTATTTTTCCCGTCATCCATGTATTGTTTTTTGTACTCGCGCACATACGTTTCAAGCGTGTGTTTACTCATGATTTTTGCTTTCTCCGCCCAAAAACCAGCGGTCTCGGGAGTGGCAATGGCGGCAATTGGGCGCACGCTTTGAATTCCTTTTTCCTCGATCACCCTGCGAAGAGCGGGCATCTTTTCAACTCGATCCAATACGCGTAATGCCAACTCAACACTCGATCGACTCATCCCTGCCAATTTCCCCGCATATTCAAAAATGCTCGAAAATCCTTTCTTCTTCCAGATTTGTCGACGATCAATTTCCGGGAGAAGCAGGGCGCATTTGCGAAGCCATTCTTTGGCGTTGCGGCCGTAATCGATGAAATTTTTATGGAGAGAATCGTCCGGAGAGAACGTGGCGGAATCTAAACTTTTTTGGAGTACGGATTGAGTCATAAAAAAGAAGATTAAATGATGCTTTTTATCAGCCAAAATCTACCACAAAAATCATCACTTCCCCAGATCAAAACCATCATTTTGACGTGACAAAATCAGTGGGTGAGTATATATTCACCTTTTAGGCACGGAGCGCCAGCGAAGTGTCCTCCCCTCGCATTTTTTTATCCCAGGCGAAATACAAAAAATGAGCCTTGATTCAAGCCTGTATGTAAAACAGGAAAGAGACATTCGCTTACGCTCATATCTGCTGCTCCGCCACAATCACCAACCGTCTCAAATTCGTCCCCACCGGCGTGCAGGTCATGAGCGTGAGGATTTTTTCATCGCCTTGCTCCAAAATGCTGACATCGTCTTTTTTCACTTCTCTCTTTTCGCGAACCTTATACGTGTATTTTTGTTGATTGTAATACACCACAATGTCATCCCCGACCACGAGCTTGTTCAACCGCGCAAAAACATCCTTATAATCGCCCTCATCCCATAAATAATACGAGCTGTGCCCGGTAATAAACACATTTCCGATTTCTCCCGGATTGGCGGTTCCCGGGAAATGGATCACGCCGTTTTTCAAATCCTCTTGAAACGAGTCCTCCAAGACACTGATATCCGCGTTCGCCAGCTTGGCGAGGTCGGTGTCGAGGATTGGAATATTTTTGTTGAGTTTTGGGATAATCAAACGGTTGTCAGGAGGGGTCACGGCAAGGTTAAGATCCGGGATTTGGAGTTTTTGATCTTCTTTATTATTTGAAACCGGAAACAACTCTTGTATCGGCGCGGCTTGTTGCGCGGCGAGATCGGTGAGAGGGCTTTCCGTGGATGCTCCCGAAAATTGGGTCAACCACGCCATAGTGATCTGAGAATAGGCATTGGCGTTCATGATGAAAAAGCCGATCGTGAAGAGTAGGAAAGAGAATATTGCGGCGCGTGTGAGGTGGCGCAAGCCGGTCCAAAAGGGCTTGAGGCTCAATTTGGGGAGGTGAAATTGCGGAAAGCGAATCTTTGGTGCGTGAAATTTCGGGAGTCGGACTTGAGGAAAATGCAATCGCGGGAGATGGAATTTCGGCGCGCGGAGTTTTGGGAGTGAAATTTTTGGAAAAGAAACCGGTTTTTTTAAAATTGCGAACTTGTCCGCCAAACGTTCGGTCAGGCTGGATGTTTCTTGTTTTCTCCAGGAACGCAACGTGGCGGCACTGGGCGGGTTCACCACCAAAGAGTCCACTTCTACCGCAGCTTGTTTGAGGCTTTCTTTGATTTTTTGAATTTCAATTTCGGCATGGCGGATCTTTTGAACCTTATTTTGGACGTAAGACTCCAATTCTTGAACTTCTTGCATAAAACGCGCGACCATCTTTTCAAGTTCTTGAAGACGTAATTCATGCGCGCTATCCTGATCCGAATAAGACTTTCCCATATTTTTTTGTTTATTTTTATCTGATTATTATACCAGATTTTGGGGGATTTACGGAGTGGAAGGGCTTGACAAGAAGAACGAAGCTGGTACTCAAAGAAACCGTACCAAAAGATTACTTTCTCGGTTTAGTCTAAAATTAAATCCAAAAGCCTGCACGCGCACAGTTCCGGAGCGCAAGCGAAGAAACTTTGAGAAAAATGCATCATTTTCAGTCGCATGATGAATTTTCATCAATTCGCTGATGTTCAACCATTTCTTAACCGCACTTCACTACACTTCGTTCGTGCTGCACCCCGCTCCCCACGCAATACTCCCCATCATACAACGCTGCAAACTGGCCCGGGGCAAGGCCCTGGTCCGAGGCGTTGAGTTTGATCGTGCCGGTTTTTAAATCCGAAAAGGTGGCTGTGGCGTCGTAAAAACGTTCGCCGTGGCGCATTTTTGCTTTGAGGGAAAGTGGCGTGTTGAGCTGCGGCTCATACCCGATCCAATTGAAATCGCGTACCGCGCAATGATCGCGTTTTTTATCTTCCGAATGATAGTTTTTCGAAATATAAACGATGTTTTTCTCAATGTCTTTTTGTGCCACAAACCACGGGCCGCCACTCAAATCCAAGCCGTGCCGCTGTCCGATGGTGTAATACCAAAACCCTTGATGCTCCCCGATTTTTTTCCCGGTCTCCATCTCAATCAAATCCCCGGTTTTTTCGCCCAAATGGTGTTTGATGAATTCACTGAACGGAATTTTTCCCAAAAAACAAATGCCCTGACTGTCTTTGCGCGCTTGATTTGGTAAATCCATGTCGTGCGCCAACTCACGCACCTCTTTTTTGGTGTAAGGGCAAAGAGGAAACGCTGCCCGACCCAATTGTTTTTGGCTCAAGTAAGACAAAAAATACGTTTGATCCTTAATCGGATCCGGTGATCGTTTGAGCCAAAATTTATTCGCTTTTTCCTCCACTCCGGCATAATGCCCGGTCGCCACTTTTTCAAAACTTGAGTCGATTTTGTCGTAAAATTTTCCGAATTTCACACGCTGATTACACAACATGTCCGGATTCGGAGTGTGTCCGCGACGAATTTCTTCCACCGTATAACGCACCACTTCGTCCCAATACTCCTGCTGGAGTGAAACGATTTGTAATGGGGCTCCGACTTTTTCACACACCGCATGGACCATGGCCAAATCCTCCTCCCACGGACACGAACCCAAGTGCGCAAGCTCATCCTCAAGCCAAATTTTAAGATAAAACGCGGTCACGTCATGCCCTTCTTTTTTCAACAAAGCCAGTGCTACAGCACTGTCAACGCCGCCTGACACAAGCACCGCAATTTTCTTCCTCTTAATTTTGGACATATGTGTCAGGACATTTTAACAAAATTTGCATCTTTCCAAATCTCATGAGATAATCCTTTATTATTGTAATTGTAGCGATTTTCCCTTTCTATGCCAATCGCCACCATCACCAAACAGGCTAAAAAGTATCTTCCGCATTTGAATGAAAAGCGACTCAAGGCGGCTTATAATTTTGCCATGCGTGCGCATGAAGGGCAAAAACGAATGGATGGAACGCCTTACATCACCCACCCTACCGAAGTGGCCTTGATCCTATTAAAACTCCGCGTGGACGAAGACACGCTGATCGCTTGTTTTTTGCATGATGTGGTGGAAGACACGCCTTATACCATAAAATATGTGGAAGAACGTTTCGGAAAAAATGTGGCGTTTTTAGTGAGAGGCGTCACTAAATTATCCAAAGTGAAATACCGCCACGATATGCTGGCTCGCCAGGTGGATTCTTTGCGTAAATTTTTTCTGCACAGTGCGCGCGATCTTCGCATTATTTTGATCAAACTTGCGGACCGTTTACACAACATGCGAACCCTTTCGCATGTGCGAAAAGAAAAACAACTCCGCATCGCCAAAGAAACCATGGAAATTTATGTCCCGATCGCCAACTTGCTCGGCGTTTGGGAGCTCAAATCCGACCTTGAAAATCTGTGTTTTTTCTACATTCATCCCAACGAATATAAAAAACTCGCCTATTTGGTGGAGCAAAACACACCGCATCAAGAAAAAATACTCGCAGACACCACGCATAAAGTGATGTGGCGACTCAAAAAAAACGGCATCAAAGCCGAAGTTCATGCTCGTCCCAAAAGTCTGTACAGCATTTTTAGGAAAATGATCGATAAAGGCCAACGATTCCAAGACATCAATGATTTACTGGCGGTACGCGTGGTCGTGAAAGATCGGGAAACGTGTTATCGCGTGCTGGGGGTGATCCATTCCTTATTTCCCCCCAAATCCGGACGGGTCAAAGACTACATTGCAGTGCCGAAAGCGAATGGGTATCAAAGTTTGCACACCACGGTTTTCGGGATCAACGGGGCCCCCACCGAGTTTCAAATTCGCACACATGAAATGCATTTTGAAGCGGAATACGGCATTGCCTCCCACTTTTTCTACAAAGAACTGGCCTCCATGCCCCCATCCACGTTTCGAAAAGAAATCAAAAAACGATCCACTTGGGTTAAAAAAGTGCTGGACCTTCAACGCGAGCTCAAAAGCAATTTCGACTTTTTGGAAAACCTCAAAGTGGATATTTTTCAGGATCGAATCTTTGTGTTTACCCCTTATGGAGACGTTGTGGATTTACCTCAAGGCGCGATTGGCATCGATTTTGCGTATCATCTCCAAAACAATCTTGGCGACCATGCGGTGCGATTGCGTCTTAACGGAGAGGAATGCAGTGTGACCACGGTGCTCAAAACCGGCGACGTGGTGGAGGTGCTTACGTCTCCGAATCAAAAATTACCCAAACGCGAATGGCTCGATAAAATCAAAACCAGCTTGGCGCGGCATCGCATCAAAGAATCGCTCAAACAACAAAGTTCGGAACAATGTCATCGAGCCGGCGCGAGTTTTATGAAAAAAGAATTGCATTTGTATGGCAGGCATGAAATTGAAACTTTACCCGAAGAAAAAAAGAAACAACTGGTTGAATTTTTCCAATCCAAAAACTGGCATGAATTTTTGGAAAGGGTGGGCAACGGATCGATCCCGGAAGATAAAATCATTGAAAATCTTTACACCAAGGAAGAAATTTTGGGCTCACCGTCGCGCATGGTGCATCCTTATTCTTTTGCCAAAAGTGGAGACCGCAAAAAAGAACCGCATTTAACGATTTTATCCAACACCAAGCCCACGGCGTATTATCGAGTAAAATTATTTTTAAAAGTGAAGGATCGGGTTGGACTGTTGCGTGATATCGGGATCTTTCTTGCAAATTTGAATGTAAATATTCACCAAGTGAATGTCACGGATAATCCCACGGAAAAAACCACCTGCATTGTTATGGTGGTGGAGGTGCTGGAAATGAAACAATTGCGCAATGTTTTTAATGCGTTGCACTCAATGGAGGATGTTCATAATTTTTATCTGATGCATTGAGAAAAAGGGATGGGTATTCCCTCGATCGCAGGAGGAGAATCTTCTTGGCAAGCGGTCGGGAAGAATTTTCGTTCACATGGGAGCGAAATGTTTCGCAGACCCGCAGTCCTGAAGGGACGAAGGGTCCATTGAATTCGAATTCAAAAATTCAAAATGCGACACTTCGCTTCGCTGCGTGTCTGGTTCACAAAAATTTCCCCTTCCGCTTGCCTAAAAATAGCCTTGGCAATGCGCCCTCGGAAACACCACCCCTTTTTCTTTGGAGGTTTTTAGGGATTGCCCAGCGCCAACGCAAACAGCTTATCCTCCGGGGTTTCGCAGTAACGAATCGCTTCTTTGAGGTCAATTTTGTATTCGAGCAAAGCGCGGCTCACCAAAACGCCGGTAGCGCCCAAGTTGCGCAAAATAGACAAATCCTCGAGTGTTGTCACTCCCCCGGATGAAAAAATCTTTGCTTTTCCTCCGAGAAAAAACAACAGGCGTTCAATCTCGTCATAATTGGGATGAAATAAAGTGCCTTCCCGTTCCAGGTCTTTGTACACCATGTAACGGACCCCTTTGGCCAGCGCTTTTTCCGCAACCTCAAGGACCTCGTCCGAATCCGGAGGAAGGTTGTCGGATTCCACAAAACTTTTCCGCGCCTTGATGCCCAACACAATGCGGTCCGGCCCGTATTTTTTGAGCGCCTCTTCCAAAATCGGTTCCGCGGAAACCCCCAAAACCACCCGTTTCACGCCCACGGAAAATAACGCTTCAATGTTGGCGAGGGTTCGAATTCCGCCTCCGATTTCGATGGGAATTTTCAATTCATTTACGATTTTTTTAATCAAATCCAGGTTGTTGCTCCCCTGCCCGCGCGAGGCGTCAATGTCGATGATATGAATGAGGGATGCTCCTTGTTTTTCAAAACTTTTTGCCACATTCAGCGGCGATTTGTTGTACACGGTTTTTTGCTCATTCTCCTCGCCTTTGTAAAGCGAGACCGTGCGGCCTTTTTCGATGTAGAGGGAGGGAATAATTAACATTGGGAGATGGAGAGAAATAAAATGCGGGAAGCGCACTCCGCTTCGCTGCGTGCGTGCGCTACGCTGCGTGTCTGAAATGCATCACATCTCCATCTTTGACCGCGTATTCTTTGCCTTCGAGGCGCATGTGGCCTTTTTCTTTGGCTGAGAGCTCGCTGCCATCGCGGACGTAATCGTCGTAAGAGATCACTTCGGCGCGGATGAATCCTTTTTCAAAATCCGTGTGAATCACGCCTGCGGCTTCGGGGGCCAACGCGCCTTTTCGGACGGTCCAGGCACGAACCTCCATCGGGCCTGCGGTGAAATAATGGTGCAATCCGAGCGTGTCGTACGCGGCACGAATTAAGGTATGTAATCCGGGCTGGGTGAGCCCCAATTCCTTGAGAAATTCTTGAGATTCCGCTTCTGCCAATTGCCCCAATTCCTGTTCGATTTTTGCAGAAATGGGGATGATCGTGGCTGTGGCAGGGAGTCCGAGTTGTTCGCGCGCGGATTTTTCATCAAATGTTTTGATTTCGTCTTCGTGAAGGTTGACGACATACAAAACCGGTTTGCTGGTGATGAGTTGAAGAGATTTTACCAATGCTTTTTCTTCGGGGTTCATTTCTACGTTGTTGGCGAGTTTTCCTTGATTCAGCTCATCTCTCAGCCGCTGAGCCAATGGCAGTAAAACTTTAGCGTCTTTATCGCCTCCGCGAACTTCTTTTTCAAGTTTTCCCATGCGCCCATCGAGGGTTTGAAGGTCTGCCAAAATCAATTCAGCTTCGAGAATTTCACGATCGCGTTTGGGCTCCACGCTTCCGTTCACATGGATCACATTTGGGTCCTTGAACACGCGCACCACCTCGGCAATGGCGTTGCACTCGCGAATGTGGGCTAGGAATTTATTGCCCAAGCCTTCGCCCTCGCTCGCGCCTTTGACCAAGCCTGCGACATCCACAAATTCCACAATCGCGGGCACAATTTTTTCCGGAGTCACGAGAGTTGCGAGCTTTTGCAGGCGCTCGTCCGGCACCTCGACCACTCCCACATTGGGGTCAATGGTGCAAAACGGATAATTCCCCACCATGGCGCCGCTCGATTTGGTGAGCGCGTTGAAGAGGGTGGATTTTCCAACATTGGGGAGGCCGACAATGGCGATTTGAAGAGACATGACGTTAAAATAGCGGGCCAACGCAAAAAAGTCCATTGCACAAAAGACTCAACGGGAAAATGGGGAAAGTGGTTACTCTGGAATAGGGGGAGTCTTTTCAACCATTTTTTATTGATGCATTTTTAGCCAATCTTCTTCTGGTTCTCTTCACGGCTCGAGTAGGATCCTTGGGCTTTTTTTCTATTGGAGGGAATAAGGCTTTATCAACCCAAGAAGAATTCAATTTCCATATTTCGATTAAAATAATATTTTCCGTCTTTTGATTTTCGCCTGGCTTAACTTCGACAATAATCAATTGTCCCTTTTCAATTGCCGGTTGCATTATTTTTCCAATTTGTATTTCCATTACTTCTTTTTCTTCTGGGCTATTTAAGTCTCCACAGACCGTCGCTTTAGGAGAAACCGTTGTTTCAATATCAAAAATTGCGTCCATTTTTACTAATTTTTCTCTTAATTTTTTAATGCATTGAGGAATTGACCCCTTATATCGTTCCCATGCCTCTTTTCTTCGTTGAAATGTCACGCGCCTTTCTTCCGGAAATTTTTCGATGGCCGTTGGCGCCTTTTGCATTATTTTTTCTAATCTTTTTAATTCTTCTTCCATCCCCCACTTTTCTTCTAAATAAAATTCTGCATCTAAATCATACTCTGAGTAAAATACGCTTCCTTTTATAGGGACAAAAACAAAAATTTCTTTCGCTTCCCCACTCATATGTCCCTTGAGATAAGATAATAATGCTGAGGCGCTCGCTTTTAAAAATACCTCCGAAAATCTTTTCCCCCCTCTTTTCCTTTCCAGAGCTCGTCCCAATTTATCAAGCCAGCAGTGAATTCTTTGTTCCCCTTTAGCACTTAACTTGCCTATCCTCCGACTTCTGACGGCGGGCAATGTTGATTCGGAGGTTTCACTCCTGTCCGGCGCGCTCAATGGAACTGGCGCTTGCTCCACGTCAGCTTTACTCTCTCCATCGCCTAAATTTCCCTCCGGCTCTCCTATTCCCATATTTATTAAATTATTTTTAAAATATTCTTATTATTATAGCAAAAATCCTCCTTTTAAGCAAAAGATTTTCACGATTTGCGCGCGGAGTATACCCTACACCCCCATTGCGCTCCAAGCGGTTTCCAATTCCTCTTTGGTGAGTTGGCCGGGGGCGGTTTCGTCGCCTTTTTTGAGCGGCGCAAAATACATCTTTGAACCGAGCAACGGGCACACAATGCGACTCAAGCGCCCTTCCTCTCCCATGCCCAGGGTGATGATCTGGATTTTTTCCTCTTTGGCCCACGCGGTGAGCTCAAATAAAATCACATTTTCTCTGGGGTTTTTTACAAACGTTGCAATTTTCACCAAATCTGCGCCTTGTTTTTTCGCTTTTCGAACGAGTCGTTTTAAAGTCGTCAAAGTCGGTGTCCCTTTAAAATTATGATACGAAAGGATCAATTTCGTTTTCGCGCCTTTCCGCTTCACCAAGCGCTTGATGAGCTTCAAGTCGGTAATGATCGATACGTCTACATACTGCGCTCCCCGCTCGATCATTTCCTCCAACATTTCCACACGTTCTTCTTCACTTCCCAAAAACAATCCGCCTTCGCTCGGTGCTTTATTCACAAACAAAAACGGTTTTTTTATGGGATCTTTTTCGAAAAAAATCTCAGCCAAACGCACATCGCGAATACAATCGAGTCGAATTTCAATCACATCCGCATCGTCGGCTTCGGTCCGTAAACGTTGCTCGAGCAAAGCCATGGTTGGCGCATGGATGGGAAGGCAGTGAAGGGGCATGATGCAGGAATTAGGGGTTTGAAGTTAGGATTTATGGGGGGGGGGGGGGGGAATTCACTCCGCTAACGCTCCGTGACTGGGTAAAGAAATCTCCAGTACATTATTTTCAAGATTTGTTGGCGTCTGGATAAGTGCGACTTCGATTTCCACTTCAACAAATGACGACTCCCCTTCTCCCAAACTCACGCCATCGGGAAGTATCAACTCGGCCCGAGCGGTGATTTTTGTTTGCCCGGGCTCAATAAAAATCGGTTCTGTTTCAAGATAATCAATATCTTCCAACAGATCCGCATCTCCTTGAATTTGCACCACATCGGGGATTGTTTGAATCTGACTGATATAGCCGTCCACTTCCCCTTCGGTGTTCACTTTGATTCCCACGGTTTTTACCGCTTCCGCGGGCTCAATCGTAACGTCTAACTCCACTGTTTTAGGGTTGGTTGTGACCTGACCCAATTCTTGCCCTTTCGCGTTGTACACCTTGATTTCAACCATGCGCGACACGTCCTCGGTTTCAGTGCCGGTCAATATCAAGATAGCCACGGCTTTTTCCGCGTCTTCCACAACACTTTCCGCTCCACTCACTTCGATCTCCAAATCGGGCAACATTGCCCACTCGGCCGTATAATTGGAATCAGGCTTTCCTTGCAATTCAAACTCGATCGGAATTTCTTTGGTTTGAAGTTCTTCCAACACCACGACCACTTGAATCGGATCAATGGCTACGACTCCCACATCGGTTTTCTTGGAATTCACGGATACATTTACGGTTTGCTCTCCGGCAACCAATCCCTTCAAATCCACATACACGGTAAAATTATCGGAAGTAAGATTTTTATAAATTTCCTGATCCGCCCGCACGGTGAACGTGGCATCGCCGAGCGCATTCACCACCGCCAGATTTTCCGGCACATTGAACGTCTCAATGGGCAATGCCGTTGGGTACACAAAAAACGTACTCACACTGCTCAATACAAAAAACCAAAACACCGAGGCTGCGATGAGCGACAAAATTTTAACGTGCCAATTTTTGAGTAGGAAATTTTTCATAAAAAATGATCCATTAGGCGGAACGGCGATTTTTAGGTTTTTTTGAGGATACGGGGGGAGGGAAAGCTCCCTTCGCTCCGCTGGAGATGCAAGGAACTGGGGAGCGCACTTCGCTTTGCTTCGTGCGTGGGGAGTGTTGTCTGGCTTTATAAATTTTTTCCAAATGCGATTGAAGTTGCTCGGCCGTGACCTCCTCCAACTGCCCGTCTTTGGCAAATGAAATGGTTTTTCGCTCTTCGGAAACAATGATGATTTCCGCATCGGAATTTTCCGACAACCCGATCGCGGCTTTATGCCGCGTGCCAAACCGACCCTCATATTGTTTGAATGTGTGTGGCAAAACGCAGCCCGCAGCCACAATTCGACGTTCGCGAATGATCACGGCTCCGTCGTGAAGCGGGGAACGCGGATTAAAAATGCTGAGCAATAATTCCTTGGAAATCATGGAATCCAATAATTTTCCTGTTTCGATGTATTCTTCAAGTTTGGTGTCGCGTTCGAGCACAATGAGCGCACCGTGGCGTTCTTTGGCCAACAGCTGACAGGTTTCCACCAAATCGCTGATCATGCGGTCCGTGGATTCGATTTCGAGTTCAAAAAAATGCGTTTTCCCGAGGCGCTCGAGGCCGCGACGGAGTTCTTGTTGAAAAATAATCGGGATGGACAGCAACATCACGGGAAAAGCGCGGCTTAAAATCCAATTCACAGCGAGAAGATCAAGACGGTCGCTAATGGCGTACAGCAACGCGAGCACAAAAAGTCCGGTCAAAATCGGGACCGCGCGGGTGCCTTTGAGCAAGGTGATGAGCCAATAAAAAATAATGGCCACCAAAAAAACATCAATGGCGGTTTGCCAAAAAGAATATTGGGACAGGCTGAGGTGATTCCAAAACGTTTCTCCCAAATTGGAGAAAAAGAGAACCAGGCGTGAAACCAAATCGTTGAGGATGCTCATGCGGGTATATTAAAGGAGGCCTTGAAAAATGCAACCAATGCGGAGCGTGCCCGGGCTGACGTTGCGGGGCTGCTCTGCTCCGTGTAAAATTTACTCATGGTACTTCCCTCAATGTTTCAAGCTCGGCTCAAGCAAAAAATCACGCTCACTCCCGAGGTGCGCGAGTTTGTTTTTGAGCTCATCGAACTTACGACCCTCGATTTTCAAGCCGGCCAATTTGTGCTGATTTATGCGACAAATCCTGCCACCGGCGCGCGCATCAGTCGGGCCTATTCGATTGCCAGTGCGCCTTCACAAAATCATGAACTTCACATTGTGATTGCGATCATCAAAACCGGGACCTTAACTCCGATTCTCGACACCTGGGAAATTGGGCATGAGTTGCAAATCCAGGGACCTTTTGGACATTTTTTACTCAAATCCCCTGCGGATCGCGACCTTGTTTTTGTGGCCACCGGCACCGGAATTGCACCCTTTCACTCCATGATTCAAGATCGTTTAAGCCAAGGCGATACCAGACCCATGCACGTTTATTTTGGGGTACGGCACGAGGAAAATATTTTTTACCAACGCGAATTTGAAAAATTGGCAAAACAACACCCGAATCTTCACTTTACGCTCACGTTGTCGCAGCCGTCATCGGATTGGAAAGGTCCAAGTGGTCGCGTGACCGCACTTTTGTCTGTAGTCTCCTTCAATCCTGCAACCACGGACGTTTATATGTGTGGCGGCAAAGGCATGATCGATGATGTGCGTGCGATTTTTTTACAAAAAGGATTCGAGCCTTCGCATCTGTATTTTGAGCAGTTTTTTTAATTCCTGTTGCCCCGTTCCCCAACCTTCGCTAAAATAACGCCTGTGCCGGGGTAGCTCAGTGGTAGAGCACACGACTGAAAATCGTGGTGTCGGCAGTCCGATCCTGCCTCCCGGCACCACTTAAACATTTTGTGGGGCCTGCCCCGCCTTTTTTGGCGTTCTCAAGCTCTTTTTCAGTACAACCCTCGATTTATTAAAATTTCATTCCTTCTCAACCCGAACAAAATCATTCAAGTATTTTAACGCTATTTTTTCATACAAAATATAATACGCAAAAATTCCCATAGCGATCCCTCCGAGAACATCCACAAAAAAATGGAACTTGGTAAGGACCGCACCTGCAGAGATCAGGACACACAAAGGCAAACTTATCCAAAACAGAGTTCTCCATTTTTTAAATAAAAAGATCAAAAGAAACACCATCGGCGCCACATGGTAACTTGGAAAGGAATTGTAAGGCACACTGCTCCGATAAAGCCAATCAATGGCTTCCAGCGCCGGGTTATTCGCCACATCCCATTCGCTAATCTTAACCATGACGCTTTCCGCTGAAGTTGGGAAAATTAAATAAATCGCATAACAAGAAAACAGCAACAAGATGTGTGCGATGTACAAAGCAGCGACTTCAAGTGCGGTGAGTTTTTTATAAAAAGCAAAAATCAAACCGGCAATGGGAAAAAACATCAACGCCAAATAAATCTTTATGATCTGAGGAACCAGAGGGATCCAATCATCCACAACCGTTTTTAAATCATGAGGGGTTGTGAGCGAGGCACTGAATCGCCCTATATACGGGTACCAACTCAGGAATAAATACAATAAAGCGATCAGGACCCCTAAAATTTTCAACTTAAACCAAGGGTCGTGGTTCAGGTTTTTAGATATTTTCATGATTTTTTCTTTGGAAAAGGGGAACATTTGCGGCCGTGATACGCACGAGCTCGCAGAGCCAGTCACGATCTTCAATCTGATCTCCATCAATGACCATGGAGACTTTGGCGCCCTTGTATGCATACCCTTCTTTGTAGCCTTTTCCAATAAAAATTTTGCCTGGTTCCGTGATTTTGATAAATAAAGTGTTGTCGCAAACGAGTCCCACCACGCGGCCTTCGCAGTACAGCGCAAATTCACCAAACATTTTACGAGCGGAAATATTTCCCGCCTCCTGCAGTTGATCCACAATATAGTCTATGGTTGATTGAGTGGTTGCCATGGGACGAGTATATCGGCCGGGATTTTTTTGTAAATAATCTTTGAGGGCCTGTTCGATTGAATTGACTTTAATAACTATTTTTTATATAATAGTTATATAATTAATATTATTTATTTTAACTTTTTATGCCATCCATTATTCTTAAGGTCAGCGAAAAAATTCCTCAAGAACTTGATTTTATTCAAGAAGAAGAAGGCCTTGGGAATCGCACTTCCACGATCACTTTTTTGATTAAATATTATTTACTCACCAAAAAAAATTCCCTCGATCAATCCATCCAAGTTTTGGATACACTTCTCGATCGTTTGGATGTCAGTCGGTTCCCCTCTGCCAAAAAACAACTTGAAGACGTATAATTGGAATCCTTATGCCCCTCTTTTTCAGCGAACATTTCAAGAAACAACTCAAGCGTTTGAAGAAAAAATATCCTCAAGTCAAACGAGATCTTTTAAAAATCATCGAAGGATTCAATCCTAAAAATGAAATTTCCATTGGCCGATCCATTTATAAAATCCGCATTCCAAGTAAGGACATGCACAAAGGTAAATCCGGCGGATTTCGTGCGTACCTTTATTTTTATATTCGAAAAGATTTACTCCTCCCGCTTTGCATTTATGCCAAATCCGACATGGGAACCCTTACCGAAAATCAACTCCAACATCACTTCGATCAAACCATTCAAGAAGTGGCGACTCTGATTACAATGCGATAAACCCGCTGGCTCCGAGCCATGCCAGGTTAAAAATAGCGGTTTGCGAACGCGCGTAGACCGGACTTTCGAAAATCATACCCACCAGCTCTTCCTTATTTAGGGAAATCACGGCTACTTTATTGTCGTAAATCATGATCTCGTGCTCAAACCAAAATTCACGTGGGTTGATGAATAAAATCTCGATAAGTTCCTCTGGAAATTGCGTGGGATAATAACGCTTGGTGTACTCAAACGCTTCTTTACTGGACGGACAAATGAGTCGCGTTTTTAATCTTTTTTTCATCTTTTTTTGAGCATAAATCTTGATGTAATCGCCAAATAATTCCGCCGCGCCTTTCAAATTGGAATAACCGAGCATTTCGCTCTTGGCCGTGAGGGTGTCTTCGAGGATGGTTTTGACGCCGTCCATTCCCTCGAAATATTTGATTTTAGGTTTGAACGCGAGGGCATTGGTGACCGATAAAAGCTCGGGCAACAACTTGCGGGCGTAGGTTGTTTTTTCTTCGAGCATGTTCACCATTTTTTGCGGGGGCTCGGCCGAATAAAAACGCACCTTGTTTTTGGTCATAAAATTCACCAAACCTTTCTTGAAAAGATTCTCGAGCGTGTGATAACAATTGACCCGCGGAAGCTTAGATTGGCGCGCCACCGTACTCACGTATCCACCCCCCAATTCCAAGAGCGCCATATAGACTTTCCCTTCGCTCTCGCTCAATCCCAAACGATCAAAATCCGGATAAATCATAGGATGTTGTAAAAATGTTTCTACAGATAATATACACCATTCCTCCCTTGTATTTCAACCTTAAATTCATAAAAATTTCATCATTTATTCATTAAATTTTAATGTCGTTCGTTTACAAAGACTTACAATATGAGATAATCAGACACGAGCGAAGCGAGTGTCGCATTTCGTATTTTTTCCCCCTCCCAAATCTAAAATTCAAAATTTCTAATTTCCTATGACTCCCCTTCAAAAAAAATGTCGCCTCTGCCAAAACGCCTTTGTTGTCACAGATGAAGATCTTGTGGTTTTAGAAAAAATCTCACCTGCTTTTGAGGGTAAAAAAATTCTCCTCCCGCCCCCCACTCTTTGCCCGAATTGTCGCCAACAACGCCGCCTCGCCTTCCGCAATGAGCGCAAATTATACCATCGCAAATGCGATCAAACCGGCAAAGAAATCATCTCTGTTTACTCTGCGGAAAAGCCCTGCACCGTCTATGACCAGCAAGTGTGGTGGAGCGATGTCTGGGACGAGTTGGCCACAGGCCGCGACTTTGATTTCAATCGTCCTTTTTTCGAACAAATGCAAGCGCTCAGCCTTGTGGCGCCACGCCCCTGCATCGTGAATATGAGCAGTGAAAATTCCCTTTTTACCAATCACTCCGCGTACAATAAAAATTGTTACATGTGCATCAATTCCGGGTATTGCGAAGACCTTTTTTATTGCAGCAATTACAATCTTTACAGCAAAAATTGCACGGATTGCTTGGCCATCCAACGTTGTGAACGCTGTTATTTTTGCACCAACGCGAAAAATTGCACCTTTTCCTCGTATCTTTTCGAATGCTCAACGTGCTCGGAATGCGCGTTTTGCTTTGACTGCCAAAGCTGTGAAAATTGTTTTGGGTGTTGGAATTTACGACACAAGAATTACCACTTTTTAAATAAGCCTTATTCCAAAGAAGAGTACGAGAAAAAGCTCCAAGAATTTACGCCGAAAACCCCGCAACAAACGCTGTCTTTCACCGAACGCTTTTGGACCGAGGTGCGTAAAAATGCGCTTCATCGAGACGTCACCAATCTACAAGCCGAAGGATGTACCGGCGATCATCTTTTCAATAATAAAGCGGTTTTTGATTCTTACTACACCTTCGCTTGCCAAGATGTCGCCTATGCTTACGATTGCGGCGAGGTGACCACGGCCCGTGATGTAACTGAACCTTTTAAAGGGGAATCTCATTATGAAACGCATGCCTGCAATTTAGGATACCAGCTCTTGGTGTGCTCCAAATGTTATGAAAGCGACCACCTTTTTTATTGCCAATATTGTTGGAATTCTTCGAATTGTTTTGGGTGCTTTGGGTTGAAGCGAAAAAAATACTGCATTCTCAATAAGCAATACACCAAAGAAGCGTATGAAAAACTCGTTCCTCGCATTCTTGAATATATGAAAACAACGGGAGAATACGGAGAATTTTTCCCGTTTTCGTTGTCGCCTTTTGGTTACAATGAAACGATTGCGAATGAATATTATCCTCTATCAAAACCCGATGCCGCGAAACTGGGGATGACATGGAAATCCGAAAATGTGAGCAATCGTTATCAAGGCGCGCGCATCCCTTTGGATCGTCCGATTGAGGCGATTTCGGATGACATCACCAAACAAATTTTGACGTGCGCGGAATGTGGGAAAAACTACCGACTTATTGCGCAAGAATTGGCGTTTTATCGTATGATGAAATTACCGTTACCTGTTGAATGTCCGGATTGTCGGCATAAACGCCGTATGGCTCTGCGCAATCCGCGACGCTTGTGGCCTCGCACGTGCAGTCAATGCAAAAAAACGATCCAAACGAGCTATGCGCCGGATCGGCCAGAGAAAGTGGTGTGCGAAAAGTGCTATTTGAAACAAGTTTACTAAGCCTTGTCATCATGCCATCCCCTCAGACTTTTTCTCTCGACTAGGATCGAGGGGCAGGCATTCCCTCCGTCGCATGGGAGCGAAATGCCTCGGATCATGAGTCGCTGGCATTTCTTCCTTAAAAATGCGACTTCCGGGAACACCTACCCCTCTCTCCTAAATCCTAACTCCAAGCTCCTAATCCCTCTTCCTATGCCCCCCATCGCCCTCAAATGTCGCCTCACCGGAAAACCGTTCATTCTCACGGACGAAGATCAGGCCATGCTTCAAAAACTTCGCATGCCAAATCCGACCCTCTGCCCCGAGGAGCGCCAACGCCGCCGTCTGAGCTTCCGCAATCACAATTTTCTCTACCATCGTAAGTGCGACAAAACCGGAAAACCTCTCATTTCGCTCTACGATTCGGACAGTCCGTTCACGATTTACAACCAAGAACTGTATTGGAGCGATGAGTGGGATGCCAAAACCTATGGTCGCGATTTTAATTTCAACCGCCCGTTTTTTGAACAATTCGCGGAGCTGCAAAAAGTCGTACCACGCCTTGCCATCAATGGGATCAGCAACGAGAATTGCGACTACACGAGTTACTGTGCCCAAAGCCGTAACTGCTACCTTACCTTCACGGCAGACCGCAATGAAGACTGCTATTTTGGCGCGTATTCTTTTGACAACAAAAACTGTGCGGATTTTCTCTTTCTTTTCAATTGCGAACTCTGTTACGAAGTCACGGATTGCACTCGCTGTTTTCACTGTTTTTACGGGTTTAATCTCGAACATTGTAGCGACTGTTATTTTTGCCGGGACTGCATCGGATGCCACGATTGTTTTGGATGCGTGAATTTGCGAAATAAATCCTACTATTTTTGCAATAAACAACTCACTAAAGAGGCCTATGACGCCAAAATCAAAGCCTTGCGTTTTGATTCATATAGCGCGGCACAAAAACTCAAGCAAGATTTCATTCAATTTTCACTCAAATACCCTCGAAAAGCGCTGGACATCAAGGGATCTGAAGAGGTCGTGGGTGATCACGTTCAATTTTCACGCCGCTGCTTCAATGCGTACGATGTAAAAAACTGCGAAGATTGTCGATTCATTTCTCATCTGATCAATGCTAAAGATTGCATGGATTGGGATTTTTACGGAGACCGGGCCGAGATGTGTTACGAAATGTCGAGCTGCGCCGGAGACATTCATTCGTGTTCGTTTTGCACGAATTCGTGGGAAAACAACAGCGATCTTTTGTATTGCGATTTGATGACAGCTTCCAGAAATTGCTTTGGCTGTATTTCCCTTAAGCATGCGGAATATTGCATTTTTAATAAACAGTACACGCAAGCCGAATACGAAGGATTGTTGCCGCGAATTATTGCGCACATGGAAAAAACCAAAGAATGGGGCGAATTTTTTCCAAGCACGCTTTCGCCTTACGCGTACAACGAAACCATTGCGCACGATTACCTCCCGCTCACGGAAGAGGAAGTTCAAAAACGCGGGCTTGGGTGGAAAAACCAAAAAGAAAAAGGCGGGTATCAGGGCAAAGCGCCGGTTCTTCCCGATTCCATTCGGGATGTGAATGCTTCGGTGGAAAAAGATATTTTCACCTGCGAAAAAAGCGGAGCGAATTACAAAATCATTTCGCAAGAATTAAAGTTTTATCAAAAACACGGCATTCCCCTCCCGCACCGCGCGCCGCACCAACGCTATTTGGATCGCATGGAGTTGCGCAACCCGCGCCAACAATGGACGCGTCCGTGCCAAAAATGCGGACAACCCACAGCCAGTAGTTATGACCCCAAACGTCCGGAAATTGTGTTTTGCGAGGCGTGCTATTTGAAGGAAGTGGATTAACTTAAGATTTTGAAGAACGGGCTTTTGCAAACGCCCACGCCATCTTAAAAATGGCGCGTTGGGTGTTGGCGATTTCTTTGCTCTCAATGATCATGCCGATGAGTTCGTCTTTGCTGAAGGAAATGATGGAAACTTTATCGTCGTAAATGTTGATTTCATTGGCGAATTCAATCTGATTTCGAGGAACGAGGCGGATTTCACGATGCTTTTTCTTGTTTTCAGCCGCCACTGCGCACCCGTACTCATCGTCCGGCGCAATGCCGCGTAAATAAATTTTTTTACGAACACGTTCTTTCACATATTCTTCGTCGTAATTGGGCCAAAACTGACGAATTCCTTTTGAGTCTGCATAATTTAAAATTTCGGTTTTTGAAGTGAGTGTGTCTGCGTAAATACGTTTGATCCCCTCGAGCCCCTCGTAATAACGAACCCGCGGGTGCATGGTTTTGCCGTGGAGTCGGCGCAAATCCGGAAGCGCCTGTTTTAAATTATTGTATCGTTCGCGATATAAATCTCTCAACGTATCCGGGTCCACCGCGGAAAAACAACGCACTTTTTCTTGCAGGAGGGTGTGAATAAAACCTTTTTGCACCAACTTTTCGAGGATGGTGTACGTGGTGACCCGATTCAATTTGGCGCGAAGCGCGATGTCCGAGGTTGCAGACGGGCCCAATTCGAGTGTGGCCAAATACACTTTGGCTTCTTTTTCGTTGAGCCCGAGAGCGATGAAAATTTCTTTAAAATTCATAGATCAAAACTGTTTCCACAAGTATTGATTCGTGACTTCATGGTGATACAAAATTTCTCCGCTTTTGATGTGCCTTCCGAGTTGTCTGGGACTGCGATCCGCCACGGCTTCCTTTAATGAGAGATATTTGGAATGATTCGTGCTTCCCATCATTTCTTTCATGAAATCGCTTCCCATAAAATTGGCCATTGCGGTGTAAATTTCCCCGGGGAGTTTTTTCACGTCTCCTTCGTAAACTTCGGCTTCCATGGTCTTTAGTTCTTTTGGCGTGGCATGAACCGCGGCCATGCCGGCCTTGAGTAAGGCGTAAACCGTGAGATAAGGATTTACGTCCGGAGCCACGGTTCGAACCTCGATACGGGCGCTTTTTTCATTGCCGATCGGGATACGAATCATAGATCCGCGATCCGTGGGAGAAACTTTGATTTCATTCGGAGCTTCATAATGCGGGTCCAAACGACGATACGCATTCACGCTCGGAGCAATCACCAAACAAAGATCGTTCGCATAATACAAAATCCCGGTGATGAAGCGATGTGCGGTTTCGGAAAGTTTTTCTTTACCCTTGGCATCGTAAAAAATATTTTTTCCGTTTTGAGACAATGAAATATTGGTGTGCATGCCACTCCCGTTGACTCCGGCCACGGGTTTTGGAAGGAAACTGGCGGTGCACCCCATGGAATTGGCGACTTGGCGCGCTAATAATTTGTAAAGCTGAACCTCATCCGCGGCATCCAAGGCCGGGGCATAACGAAAATTCAATTCAAACTGGGAAGGCGCAACTTCGGGATGATCCTTTTCATTGTCAAACGCGAGCACGCGTTGCACTTCCGCCAATTTATCGATGAATAAATGTAAATTTTCCTGCGGCAAAGAATTGAAATAACCGCTCATGGTGGCCAATTCAAAGCGCGTTTGCTCTTCATACGTTTGTTCCGCTTTCAGTCCTTTGAATAAAAATCCTTCGACTTCCGTGGCCACATTCACCGTGATCCCCTGTTCGGTGCGAAGCTTGGAACAATAGGTATCCAGTTTCCCTCTAAAATCCCCTTCATAGCGAGTCCCGTCTTTGTCCATCACATTGGCAAATACCAACACTTTTCCCGGGCCAAAAAGATCGGCCGGCGCCCAACGAAACGTGGTCCAATCTATGGTTAGACGAAGATCGGATTCTTTTTGAATGGTAAAACCGTGGATGGAGGATCCGTCAAATGTGAGATTGTCTTCCGCATTGAGTAAGAATTTTTTATTGTAATCCAACGCGTGGAATCGTCCTTCAAGATCGCTGAAAAATACGGTCACCGCTTTGATCCCTTTTTCTTTCTCAAGATAACTCATAAATTCTTCACGAACGTCTTCGCTGGTTTTTCCTTCCAATCTTAAAGCTCTCACTTCGAAATTTTTTTGTTCCAATTCAAAATAACTCAAATTCAATAAATGTTCTTGTCCCACGGAAAGGAACGGAAAATCGCGCTTTTGAGACTTTTCTTGGCTCGTCTCTTTTGAAATCTTCAATTGATCGGCGGAGAGTTTTACCATGGATAAAAGGGTTAAGGATTGGAATCAACGCGTTCACGTTAAACAAATGACGGCATGTAACGCAAGGACCTTTTTAAGGGCTAAAAAATGCTGTCAAAAATAACAACTAATGGAAAAATCCTTTTTAAATCTGAATATTTTTTTATTTTTTATTTTGTCACTTATTTCTGTCGAAAATTTTTACAACAAATGGAATTGACTCTGTGGCTAATTGTTTCGATTTTACCTTTGACCAACGCTTTAATCACTTTTACGTTTGCGGCCGGGAAAGGAAGCTTGGAGAGCTTTTCAATCGGAACCCAGGCGTGATCGATCTCTTCTTTTTGTTTTATTTTTTCCCCCGTGCAGTCGACTAAAAAAGTGTGAAAATCGACGTTGTATTTGGTGTAAGAGTGCTTGATGTTGAGAAAAGGACGCAGGTTTGAAATTTCGATGCCGAGCTCTTCGCGGATTTCACGACAAAGGGCGTCCTTGAGGGATTCTTTAGGTTTTACTTTGCCGCCCGGAAATTCCCATAAACCTCCCATTAAGCCTTGTTGAGGGCGTTTTTGGATAAAAATTAATGACGAAGCGCGAATGGTTTTTTTAACAAGAATGGCGGCAACGACTTTGATCTCTACTTTTTTTTGAGATTTTCCGCGATTCGGAAGGGATTCAGCGAGGTCTAACGCATAAGCGTGACATTGTTTTTTCAGCGGACAATTTTTACAATCCGGACTCTTGGGCGTGCACACAAGGGCCCCCAATTCCATCATGGCTTGGTTGAAATTACGGGCATCTTTTGCCGGGATCCACGATTTTGCAATGGCCCAAAATTGCGCTTGGAGTTGCGGTTTTCGCGTGTTTCTCTTCTCCGCCAATAAACGCGCGATGACGCGGATCATGTTGCCGTCTAAAATCGGTTGGGGTTGATTGTAGGCAATGCTGGCAATGGCTCCGGCGGTGTAACGGCCAATGCCGGGAAGCGCGAGAATGTCTTCGTAATTTTCAGGAAATTTCCCGTGGTGATTTTTTACAATTTTTTGAGCGGCTTTTTGGAGATTACGGGCGCGAGAATAGTAGCCAAGTCCTTCCCAGAGTTTTAAAATTTTCTCCTCTTGAGCCGAGGCCACGGATTGAATCGTGGGAAACGTTTTTATCCAGCGCTCAAAATAAGGAAGTACGGTTTTGACTTGCGTTTGTTGAAGCATGATCTCTGAAATCCACACATCATAAGGCGCGTAGGTGTGACGCCACGGTAAGTCACGTTGATTCAAAGTGAACCAGCGCAGCAAGGCGCGCTGTAAAAAGCGGATATCGTTGGTTGAAATTTTTTTCATGATTTTTTTTACTCTAACGTGAAATTATCCTATGATGGGATCACTATCAATAAAATCATAAAATTATGGAGTGCAAAAATTCTTGGAAAATCGCCACGTTTATTTTATTGGGAGTAATGATTGGGTATGGCGTGAGCCAAATCCCGTTTGCTTCCATTCTTTCTTCTTCGGATACCCCGACGAAAACCGTGACCGTTACGCCCGCTGAAAAGCCCGTGACTCCTGAGTACATCGACCTTATCACTCTTGATATTACGGATGAGGAAGGGTTGGGAAACCCTGCGGCGCCGGTGACTGTGCTGGAATACAGCGACTTACAATGTTTTTTTTGCCGAAGAGCTTACAATGAAACGTTTGATCTCTTGAAAGCCGATTACATCGATACCGGGAAAGTTTATTTTGTGTATCGACATTTTCCCCTTTCGCAAATCCATCCCGATGCGCTGAATGCTGCGATGGCCACGGAATGTGCGCGCGAACAAGGGGCGTACTGGGACATGATGGATCTTATTGTTGAGGGACAGAACGAACTGGATCCCGGAGCGGAAAAAACGGTTTCCATCCCGCCCGAATCGATTCAAAAATATGCCGTGGATTTGGGGTTGGATGCGACGTCGTTCAATACGTGTCTTGAGGCGAATCGATACGCCGCCGGGATTGAGGACCAATTGCAAGGTGGGGTAAATGCCGGAGTTTTGTACACCCCCACGTTTATCGTGAATGGAAAAACCTTGGTGGGAGCTCAACCGTATGCGAATCTTTCCGCTGCCATTGATGCGGCGCTGACGAATTAATTTTTTACTTTTTGGTCCATGTTTCTTTTTCGTCTTTTTTCGTTTTTTTCTTCTTATGCGAATTCGTTTGAACGAAAAGCGGATCGGTTTTTTAAACACATTCGAGCGTCGGACGGGAGACAGGCGACAGAGCGAAAGCTGGGAGAATTGATGCAAGAAGACCTGGTGAGTCTCAATTTATGGATGGAAAAAAAATATAAAAATTATGTGTATTTAAAAAAACGGGTACGACGCAAAATGTATAAAAATGTGGAGGAGATGAAACGGGATTTTTTTCGCTTTTGCGAAAAAAATCCTCCCGACCTCGTTCGTCTACAATCTCAATTTGAAAAATTGGGGATTCTTTTTCCCGGCCATATTCCGGAAAAAATTCTCCATCTCGCGTGCATCATGGCCTATCTCCGTCCGGGCTTTTTGTATCATTACGAAGAGGCCAGCAATTTCGGTAAACTTCTCAAAAATCCCACGCAAGAACCGCTCATTGGCGACTGCAACCAAATCGTCACGCTTTACGCGTATCTTTATTCGCTCAAATTTCCGATTTCGGATCTTCAAATCAAACTCTTGCCCCGACACGTGTGCCTGCATTTTCAAGGGGTTGATATTGAGGCCACGAATGCCACGTTTCAAAAATATGAAAAATTCGACTATCTTTTGCCCATCACCGAGCTTCTTTCCACCAATCTTCTCGATGTGAATGACGAAGAAGCCAAAACCAAAAAAATCGATGAACGCACCGTGGTTAAACGTGCAGAACTCGCGTATCTCATCTCGAGTTTGCGTGACGTGGTGGATCGCAATTTAAAAATTTCCTATCAAAATCTGGGAGTCTCCTTGCTCAATCAACACCGCTACGAATCTGCCATTTTTTATCTTGAAAAGATCAATGAACCCGCCCTTTTACAAAACGCCTACCGCAACGCCACGATTTATTATATGAATCAAAATGATTTCAAAAAAGCGCGTTATTTCGCACGCTATTGCGGCGATGCCGAGTTGGAGCACAGTCTCCCCTACCGCGAAGGCGTTTATTATTATCAAAAAAAATCTTACAACGAAGCGCTGCCGTTTTTTAAACAAGCCGGCGATGATCGCATGGTGAAAGCGTGTTATCAGGGACAATACAATGTTCTGGCCTCGCGCATCCCTCATGCCAAGACTTTGAGCGAGGCGCGGGCGTACCGCAGCACCTACCAAAAACTCGTTGAACTCGCGCACTTAGCCGGCAATGAAGAGGCGGAAGAAAGTGTGCGGAAAATTTTGAGACAGTTTTAAAAACCTTAAAAAAAGATGAACTCCAAACCTCTTACTCTCGCCATCATCGGAGGCGGCGCCGCAGGGCTCATGGCCGCGGCTACGATTTGCGAAAAAAATCCGGACACGCATGTGCTCCTCATTGATAAAAACGTAGCGTTGGGCCAAAAAATACGACTCACCGGTGGAGGGAGATGCAACCTCACCACCGCCATCGCCGACCCTCGTGATGTGCTCGCGCATTACCCGCGCGGGAGCCGATTTCTCCGCTTTGCCATGCACGAATTTTCACCGCAAAAGGCATACGAATGGTTTGAATCGCACGGATTGCCACTCAAAACCGAAGAACGATTTCGTGTGTTGCCGGAATCCGATTCCGCCCATGATGTGGTGGGAGTTTTTGAGAAAATTTTTGAAGCGCATCCGGAAACGGTGCGCGTATTGCTCGGCCATTCAGTGAAAAAAATCGAGAAAACGAAAAAAGGATTTTCCATTGAATTCGAAAAAAATCTGCCCATTTTGGTGGACCGCGTATTGCTCACCACTGGAGGAAAAGTTCAGCCCGGAGGAAATCCGACAATCGATGGGTATACGCTCTCGGCCTCGCTTGGACACACGATCACGCCCTTGGCTCCGGGCCTGCAAGCGTTGTGTTTGGAAGAGCCCTGGGTGAGAGATCTTGCGGGATTGGCTTTTCCAAAAGCACGCCTCACGCTTACCACAAACTCGCAAAACAATTCCGAGCCAACTCTTTCTTCGCCTGCCGATTCGGTCGCCGCATTCGCCTCAGCCACCCTCACGCCCAAAAATCAAAATGGCTTAAATAAGCCAAAAAATGAGGCAAAAACTCTGCCCGGGCAGAGTTTTTCAAGCGCACTTCGCTGCGCGGAAAAGGGATGCGGGGGAGCGCACTCCGCTGGCGCTTCGTGCGTGGGCCCCTTCCTCTTCACCCACGAAGGCGTGAGCGGACCTGCCGTGTTTGCGCTCTCGTCCCAAGCCGCATACGAGGATTTTTCCGCCCAAAATCCGGCCTCCCTCTGCATCGACTTTTTCCCGGATGAAAACTTTGAACAACTTTCCTCTCGCCTCAAGTCCGCACTCGCCGAACACCCTCATCAAACCCTCAAAAATACGCTTCGTCTATTCGGGTTGCGCACGTTTAAAGAGGTGCTGTTATGGGTTCTCGGCATTTCCGGAGACAAACGCAACGACCAGGTGAGCAAAAAAGAAATCCTGCGTTTGGTGGAAATGTTGAAACGAACGCCGTGCCAAGCCATCGGCCGAAAATCCGGTGAAGAAATCGTGACCGCAGGCGGCGTGGCTCTCGACGAAGTGGATTCTAAAACCATGGCGTCCCAAAAATGCCCGGGCCTTTTCTTGGCCGGCGAACTTCTCGATGTCGACGCTGAAACCGGGGGCTTCAACTTGCAAGCCGCGTGGGCTACGGGAAAAATCAGCGGAGAGAATCTTTACAAACAGGATCCCTCGGCAAAGTAAAAACGATCGGAGAAAAAAATTCAACCACCGGTGGATACTCAGGATAAGTCCATCGCTTGTTTGAATTTTCCAAATCACATGGGGGGCATTCTTCTCTCGAATTAAAAAGATAAAAATTATTGAAGTGCTGCAGTTCTAGCTTTAAACCATTCCCCGCGGATTCTGATCATCCCTTTCTCATCTTCTTCACCCAATCCCATATTTATCAGCAATGCAAGCGTTGCCTCATCCATTTCTCTTCTTGAAATTTCTCCACGACGCAATAAATTTCCTAAAAGTTGTCTTTGAGCATCGTCCAATCGGAATCGATATACATTTTCGTAATATCCTTTTACGACATCAAAGTGTCCCGTGTCCCGTGTCCCGTGTCCCGTGTCCCGTGTCCATAGAACCTTCAAATTTTCCCTCAACATTCTTTCTTGCCTCTGCTTCCACTTCCAACACATCTCTTTTTGTAAAAATTAAATTTTGGCGATTGGCGGTCGATGCATCCATAAATAAGGCTTTACACAAAATATGAATTTCCATTGGCCGTCCTCCGGAGAATTCATGGATCTCTTGAATGGCATCTTCTGTCATCGTGACGCCTTTCCCGTAAAATGGTCTTTCTACAAGATGTCGTGTTTCAGCCAACGAAAGGGGGTGAACCCAAAAAGTATTGAACCCTTGAAAAATTTCACTAAAATCCTCCTCATGCCCTTGATAGGCATGCAAAACCAACATCAAACGAACATTACTCAAATGTTTCAATCCGGCCAAATATTCCCAGCACTCCAGATAATTTTCCCTGTTTTTTCTAAAAGAGAATACTTCATCAAAACTTAAGGTCATGATTTCTCCTCGCGCCGCAAGCCAATTGTTTAAATATTCAAAAGGGGGCTTTCCGCTTCCCCCCATCTCTTCTACAACTGAACTGAGGCTACCTGCGGTTCGAGAAGCGATGTATTGCGCCACCTCCCTATCGCCAAGTTGATTCATTTCTCTTCTTTCTCCGCAAAGATCAATATGTAATGTTGTTTCAGTGGCAAGTTTTTTTTCACGAAGCGATGAACAAAAAGTTGATTTACCAACCCGCTCATGTCCTCGGAGCAAAACAGAATGACCTGATTTTAATGCCTCTGCCACGGCTATTTCCTGATCCAATCTTACCTCACTTTGTTCCAAATGAGGTCCAATTTGATAAGCAGCCCCTATCATAAAAAGATCCCAATTCCATTCTATAGACTTTTGTTTCGATGGAGGAGATGGGGGCACCACCGCCGGAGCGGGATCTTTCAAATGCGGAACAGGTTTAACAGGTTCCGGAGCTTTAACAACAGGTGGAGGGATAGTGATTTCTTCTGATTCAAAAAAGGCTTCCCAATCTCCTTGTTCTTCTAATGTTTTAATCAATCCCGGGACTTGAGCTCGTTTTGCCCAAAAAGTTCTTGCTAACATACGGGAAGCACGTTCTCTTCCTTCGTCATCGGTTCTCCACGAAGAATCCTCAGAAACACCGGCGGAGTGTTCCTCTGGGATAAAAGGCATTGGAACCTCTGTCGGTGCCGTTGCTTTTAATTTCTCGGGGACTGCTTCTGCCTGTGTCTTTTCTCGTGCTCTTCTTACTTTGCGCATCATTAATCTGAGATCGGAATCAAATAAATCTTCCTTTGTCACAACAACTTCGCCCAATTCCCCTATCAATTCATAGGCTGGTTTTGCTTGTTTAAAACGAGCTCTAAATTCAGGATCTTCAAAATTTTGCCAAACGATATTGGAATCATTCAGGTCTAAAATTGTTTTTTCATTGATTGACTTAGAATTCACATAAACTCGATCTCCGTCCACGATAAAAGTACTGACAACAAAAAAATCACTGGAATCCGGGTCATCGTAAGGCGCTTTTCCGCAAGTGCCCCGTTCATGTTCGGCGACAATGAATACCGGCAATCCTAATTGTTTGGAACTTTTTCTTATAGGATCCAATTCTTGTTGATCCAAAGAAACATCCATGACCATGGTATCTGCGCGGATCATCATTGGATCTCCACCCACATCCACTACAGGAACAAAAGAGGTGCAATTGGTCCTTCCCATAGGCGCAGGCTTTTCTCCCCCGATTCCATAGAGCCTTCTATTGGATAGGGTGGTTCCACGAACTTGTGTATTCGTTTCTTCCATGAGCGAGAGTAACCGACGTCTTAATTTTTCTCGTGCTGCCAAGTATCGGATAGGATCGACGGGTTCTATTCCTTCTACGTTTTCTATCTCTTGAGGTTTTTCAGGCATAAATACTTATTAAATTTAGGACGTAGCCAGCGATGAGAATATTATTTTATACAAAACCTTATTTCTGTCAACCCATTCCACTCGCATTATTTTATATTTAAAATATTCTTATCGGGAATTTTTCCTTTGTATTTTACATACTTTTTAAATTTTTGCCATGAGTCTTGAATCCGATCCACGCTCTCCCGTTTTCCCGGAGGTTCCGGGAGGTATCACTTTGGCTTTTACTCGATCAATTCCCGAACCCGATCTTACCGCGCCGAAACCTTACTATGGCGCCATGGCCATTGTAAAAAAAGCCCTTGATGATGACAGGAAAAACCTCTCCGAACCGGATGATCATCATCCCACCCCTGACTCAATATGGTCAGCCCAAGGTACTCTCCTTCACGACATTGAAGAAGCCGGTGGTTTCTCAGCCGCACTCAACGCCATTGCCACCTCGCTTGATGGCAGAAAAAATCTCCTAGACGCCGACACCTGTTGCAGTTGTGTGGACGAAGGTGTTGCCGACGGAACCGGGATGGCCGGATCCGGACTCGGCTATGTCATCACTCAAGGTTTTAACAAAGGCTTAACAGATGAGGAAGCGGTTGAAGCCGGAATTGAGGCCGCCTCCAACGTATTGCTCTTGGATCTTCGAATCACCACCATCTCCAGCCATACGGGATGCGGGGCCGCGGATGCGGTTTTTAAACAACTTTCAGAAAAAGTTCGAGCAAGTTATGGAAATTCCGTCGACACTTTTGCCCAACAATTTTCAATGGCGGTAGCCGAAAGAGTCACAGCAAAAAGAACCGCTCGTGGAGAACCCGCCCTCACTTATTCCGAACACATCGAAGAATTAGACCGTCCCCATTTTCATGTCGCTCGCACTGCTTACTTGGATTTAATCGGAGGCCGATTGAGCCCTAATAAGGAAGAGCTTCAATCCTTATTGCCCCGAGGATTTGTGGTGCGAGGAGATTTGGACCCGGCCCAAGCTGTTTTTGAAATGGGCCTCGTTAGTGAAATTGCCACCGGCGGTCATGGATTTGGCGATAAGATCGGGACTGCCCCGGACACCCAATTTGTTTGGGTCGTGGTGATTGATGGGAAAAATGACGTTTACGCAGGAATGAAATCCGAGCTTGAAGCCGCCGCTGCCAAATTCGAAGGCAGAGTAAAAATAGAGGTGTGCCAACTTCTCTCAGCTGCATAAATCCCTATCGGCACGCCGCGGTCACGCTGTCTTTGCCTTCCACCCCTAAAAACTCTTCAATTTGAGTGTGCAACGGAATAAGCTCAACGCCTTTGGCTGTGGAACCGAATTCCAATAGAAATAATTCAGAAAATGTGGTCTCCGATCGCCCTTCCGAATCAGGAGCTGTAAGACATTGGGCCCCCATCAATAAATAATCATTGCTTCCGCAAAATGCGGGATAACTCAACACCACATCCTTGCAACCTTCATAACGCGCATCCACTTCCACAAAATCATCCACCGTATAAGCGGGTGTAAGGTCATACAATTCGCCCCACTCCCCATTCGCATAATCACGCGCATGGATAGCGGTTCCCTTAGGCATCACACACACCGCCGTACTCCCATCAAGATTAAATGTGGCATGCCCGCACCCGATGGCCTCGGTAAAATCAAACATTTCTCCTGTGGCCCGATCCAACACCTTGGTCTGAGCAGACCCACTCGTGGTTCGAAAATGATAAATCACACTTTTATTATCCGGAGACAAAGACGGATCTTCTGAAATCTTCGCATCGGTAATCATTTTCGAATTCGCAATCCCCCATTCTTCCTCTTCTTGAACCAAGTCCGCCATCATCACATTATTGAGCACCGAATTCCCATACACCAAATACGCATCATCCGCGCTAATATCCGGGAATCGAGCGCTTTCCACTAAAACCCCTTTCGCGCCGCTTTCCAAATTCATCCAATCAATTGTGTTGATATTTCGCTCCATCGAATCTTGCGTAATCGCTTCATAAACAATGAACTCGCCCTGCGAATCAATATCTGAAAACCATTCCGGGCCCTCGGTTTCAAAAGTAAGACGTTCCACACTTTTTACGTCATGATTTTCAATATCATATTCCGCCAAATAAAGGTCGCAACCCGTGGCGCCATCCCGATGACAAGACTCCCCTTCCTCAAGATTGGAAGCAAACACAATTTTAATCGAACCGGCCTCTGTTGAATCCGGCGATGTTTCGCTTGTCGTGTCCTCAACCTGGGCCTCCGTATATCGATAAATATTCGGTTCGCTGTTGAATTGGGTTTCCCAAATATCCACCACTTCTTTAATCCCTACAAATTGGAGTTCCCCTCTTTCCCGGTACTCGGAAAGAGCTAACAATTTTGAACGAAATCGTTCGGTGGTCTCCGGATTTTTCAAAGAATCTTGCGTGGCAAAAATCGTGATCGTGTAAATTTTCCCGGGCTCCAATTCTCCGGCTTGTTGTTTTGCCATCAGCTCATCCAATCCCTCCCATCCATGCATATACAAGCCTACATAGGGCAACGGTGCGTTTTCATCATTCACGAGAAAATTCTCATTGTCTTGAGGCCTCCAAATCCCGGAAGCCCACAATTCCTCTTCGTTGCCTTTATGATACAAGATAGCCGCCCCCCACAAAATTTCCGCTTTCCACGTGGCATCATACTGAAGCCCATGAAGCTCGTTTCGATAATATTCAATCTTGGAATCCTCGGCTGGAGACGCGATAAGGCCCCCCACGGTATGTGAAGGCGGAACACCGAGTTGCTCAAAAAGATACGCGCCATCCGCTTGATTACAATCTTCGCTATGAAAACTGGTATCCACTTCAAACCCAAGGTCTTCCATAAGATAACGGAGAAGATTTTTTCCCTTCGTGGATTCCGTCCCTTTGTCATACTTAACCAACGCTTGAAGAAAATTGAATTCACTTTGAAAATTATATTTAGCCCCTTCCTCATAAATCATGTTGGCGAAATTCACAATCCCCTCACGTTGCGTCCAAAACGCCTCTTCATCATTCACATAATCAGTGGACCTAGTACTCTCCGGCCCCTGTTCATGACTGGCAATCGTGATGTAAATCGTTGGGATTTGGGAGGAATCCTCTAAGTCACCCTCCAAATCTTCCGGATCATCCATCGTAATTTCGTCCTCCTCCGTTTCGGAATTTTTAGGCAAAAACCAATGCACACCCAACGCAACCCCCGCGCCAAAAACAACAATTCCAATCATGAGGAAAATTTTTTTGAAAGGCATAAAAAAATCAATTAAAAATAAATAACGATAAACACTGCGGTATTATAGCAAATCGATTTTAACCGCCCCCAACCTCTCCAGCACCTGCGTGATAAAAACCACAGCTTGTTTCCCGCTTTCCTTGTCAAACGTCTCGTTTTTCCCATGCGTGAGGCGCGGGGGCGTGGAGTGACGCTGCGAGCGCGTGCCCGGGCCCATGACCAGCGGATAAAAATGCTCACGCCATTTGGGATCCGTCATACTGCTTGAAATGGTTTTGGCATCCGAACCGCCAATATTAAACGTATATTCGATTTTTAATTTCGGATTATTTTCACATTCCTTCATCACTTCCCAAATCTTATTTTTAGCGATTTTTTCACTCAAATCATAGCCTTCGGACAGCGCGAATTCCTTCACCTCAGTGTAATCGATCCCTTCCAATTGCTTGTGGATTTCCGCCAATGAATCAAACGTGCGATTGTTCAAAATCATACGATGAATCATCGGTTTTTTCGCTTGTGCCACATGAATTTCAGTCGGGACCATGGAAAACGCTTTTTCGTCTCCGGCCTTGATCCGCGCGTTCGGGTCTGCTTCGAATATTTTTTGCGTCAACGCATTCACATCGCGTTCAACCGAACACACATGCCCGCCTTGCTGGTTGGTAATTTCCCACTTTAATGTTTTTTCTTCTTGCGCGAATTCCTCGCCTTGCGGCGACATCGTGACCGGATTCCAGCGCGTCAACCGGCGCAAATGCGCCTGCAATTCCGCGATCGTTCCGCGCAACGCAATCACGTAGGTGCTGCGCTCCCCGGTGTACACGCCCAACGTAGGCGGATCACCAACCGTAACATTATTTTCAAGAACGATGAGATACGTCGACTTCCCGGGCCCGGCCATAGGAAGCGTTTTCCCCAATTCTTTCCCGATTTGCGTGGCGGTTTTTGCGCCCACGCCTTCTTCTTTAAACGTAATCGTGAAGATCAAATTTCGCGGCTGAAATTTTCCTTCATGAATGAGATGACTCAAAAAAAGCTGGTGCGCGACTCCGGCTTTGCAATCCGAAACACCTCGCGCCACCAATTCTTTTTCATCCTCATAAGGTTTAAAAGGCGCAAACGGCGCGTCCCACTCCTCAAGTTTGGCGTCCACGGTGTCCACATGCGCACTGAGATAAACGATATTGTAATCCGGGTCGATGAACTTGGGGCACGCGATCAAATTATGCTGAGCGTCAAAATAGATGCGATAATCCGAGGGCAAATTTTTCTCAAAAACGCTTTTGCAGTATGTGATGGCTTTTTCAATGTCTTGAGGGTGCTCAAAAACAGAGGGCATCCCTGCCAATGTGCGCAAGAAAATCAGATAGAAATCAAATTCCGAAGCGATGAGAGTGTGCATGAAGACAGTATAGCAGATCGATTTTTTTGCATGATTTAAAATTTTTCGCTATAGTCTCCCCAGTCCGCGCGGGTATCGTATAGCGGCTATTATATAACCTTGCCAAGGTTGAGATACGGGTTCGACTCCCGTTACCCGCTCCATCAAAAATCAGGCGCCCCGCGAAGCGGTGGCGGCGGATTTTTTGATTGGGTCAACGGGAGCGCAACCCGCAGGGTTCGCGCCCCGAGCGAACGAGTGAAATAACGGGCGATTTATCGAACGGCATTTCCGAGTGAACGATGGGGTTATGACGAGCGAAGCGAGTCATACTCCCGTTACCCGCTCCATCCCCTTTTTATGGCTTATTTAAGCCATTTTTAAAATACTTCATCGATTTCGGGCTCATCCGTCCATTCTTCTGATATTGGGGAATTCATTTTTCTTTTCAGTCTTTCGTCTTCCTCCATATCTCTTCTCATCCATTTAAAATCTAAAAGAACAGGCTCAATTCGATCATCGGCACGCATACGCAAATATCCTCCAATAATCTCTCGGCAATTGGATTCTTCAGATCGTCTAACCCAATTTTCAACACATTTACCGGAAACACCTAGTACTTTTCCCGCTTCTTTTAAAGTCAACGGTTTTTTTCTATCCATTGCAGAGATACAAAGAAAAAAAATTTCACGTAAGCGATCGGGAACTCCTTCTTTTATCCCTCCTTTTCTAGAATAAAATCTGCCTTTAAATTTACGAGCATCAAAAGGAATTAAAGGACTCAAAAAATCAGGCCTAAATGAATCTCCTAAATATTTTTTGTCCAGTGCCCTTCCTCTTTCTAAGGGATCAAGAAAAACCATAGCAAAATAAGCTCTTAGTTGTGCAACACGTTGAGTTAAAAATCCAAGCTCTAAAGCCTTCTGTAAAGTGAGTTTTTCTAGCCTCTCCATTATATCCCCCATCTTCTCCTGGGGAATATCCAGTTCAGAAAAAAGAGAATCTAATTTTAGAGCACATCCTTGTTTCGAGGCATCCAATAATCGCTCCCCTATTTCAAACTCTCGTGTTTCAGGTCTCAAAACCCATGTCCCATTTTGCAATAATTGATCCATACCTAAAAAAGGCGCTTCCACAGTTCGAACCCTTGGAAGCCCCCGTAAATTCAATTCTGTATCGAGAGCCCTTTGCATAGAACCACGCATTTTTGCAGTCAAAGGTACAAGAGGGTCCCCGGGACGAACTTGATGAAGTCGCCTTTCCCTTGGTTTTAGGACCCAATCTGGAGTTAAATTTAGGCAGTACGTATTTGCACTACAACCTGAAGAGGCACGATAAGTTCCCAATTGGATATAAAACCCATAATAATCTTTAAAATGATAAGAAAGTTTTATTAAATCTGATGCGATATGAGTCATATGGGAAGCAGGCAAAGTAAGCCCAGAAATTCGAGAAATCTCCTCTATTGAAAAAATAGTCCCTGGAGAAGATCCTAATACACGTAAAATAGCTCTCATTACATGATGCTGACCATCACTCAAATCATGCTCTATGACATATTGGATGCGAGGATCTAATACGTCTTCCGTCAAATTTTCCATATGATTTTTTAAAAGGGTTCTTTATAACGAAAAAACAATAATATGTCAAACAAGAAGGCAATCTTTCGCAATGATTCAATAGCTTTGCATCACCCCCACCCCCTTCCGCACCTCATTCCACAAGCAACTCCAGCACCCGGGTTTCGCTCAAAAGGCCCCCCCCCTATTGACTAAGTTCTATTTTTGTTATATAAATATACTTGCTTAATAAAACCATTATAATAGCTTTATGCCTCTCCCAGAAAATCCAACACTTTTATTCTCGGAATTTAAGGTTCACGACCCACAAGAAATCCCTTATGAGAATGGCTGTCGAAAAGCTTTAGAGCCTTTCGGAATACCTCTCCCTCCTAAAACTCCTTTCTCTCAAATACTGACTTCTTTCTTGCTGGTTTTTATAAATTGTAGGAAAGGCTTACTCGAAAATCCATTAACTTCAGCGGATACCAGGCATGCCAATAACGGACTTTTAGCCAACGAGATGAACATTTCTATACAGGCACAAGAGGCCGAGGCAGAGATCCAAAGGCTCTATGAGCAAAATATTGACCCAGATAAAATCGCTGCCGTAAATACAATTACTGCGGAAGAGCTTGCCGTTATAGCTCTTAAACTAGCCCTCGATTATGCTCATGCGAATTGTCCCAAAATAAAATTGGGAGAACAAAGAGAAGATTTCTTGCCTGTTTCTTTAAGCGGAGCCGCGGAACTGGTTATAGCGAACACATTGGAAATATTTTTATATGCTGAAGAGCAAGGCGTCAACATTGAAAAATACGTGCAATTACTAAAGCAATTGCAAATCGATTTATGGCGATCCGAATCGGTTCAACTCCACCCCTCATCCCAATAATTATATATTTATGACCCGCCTAACTACAGCATTATTAGGTTTAACATTAGCAACCGGTTGTGCTCCTCAACCCGGTGAGCCGCTTACACGAGAAGAACGGTCTTTTTTAAGTGAAGTTCTAGATGAGACAAGAAATCAAGTGGAGGGATGGATGCAAGACGGATTTCAAACAACGGAATGGAGGAATCTAGATATTCCGGTTCAAAGCATGGAACCCCAACCGGATACAACGAGACTCAATCTCGAGGCGGTTCAAACTCATCTTTCCGCACTGCCGGAAATTCTAAATCAATTCAACTTGGAAACGGATGCTTTCACTGTGGACAATTGTGATAGTCCCCATTCAAGTGCCTGCGTACAAACCTTCTCCTATTCTGACGTTGCCCAAAACCGGGCCACTCGGGAACAAGTGATTGAAGGCGCCATGGGACAACCCATTTTATTTGTCAAAGCCGACTTGGACGCAGCCATTTGGGCCTACAACAATCCCGAACCCATCGAAACGATTTATGGGGACTTGCCGCCGGAATACTCTCAGGGTTTATGGTTTTGCATTGGAGCAAATCTATTGGCCCATGAATTCGTACATGTTGACGGGATAGGCCACAACAATGAAACTTCTTATAATGATGTTGCGAGTTATGTGGGTGATGTGATGACCGAACGATGCCTTGCCCCATATGAGGAGGCGTACAGAGAGTGATCTCAACAATAATTAAAGCATTGCATTCAAATCCTTATTTTTTGCACTTTTGTTTTGAGTAATTTTTAGTTCCTCCCTAGAATAGAGTTAATATTTTTTTAATTTCCCTCCCTATGGAAAGTATTTTTACCGGAATGAATTTAATTTACGCCGGGTTGGGCGTCTTGATTTTAGGATGGGTCATCCAATTTTTCAGCATGAGCAAAAAAAATAAAGCCATGAACCCGTGGTTCATTCTTATTTATACCGTAGGCGTTCTTCTCTTGGTTGGAGGAAACTATATGACCGGATACTATCCCATTGCGATTTTAAATCTGGTTTCCGCTCTTTCTGCGGTTTTGGTTTTGGGGAAACTGAGAGCCTAAATTCCTATTATTTTAGTCGCTTTGCCCCGGCCCACGCCAACTCGAAAACCGTGCGCATGGTGGTGTAAAACGCTTCGTGTTCGATGATCACGCCCATTTGGTCGTTCTTGCTGTAGGAATACAGCGCGACTTTGTTATTTGGAAAAATGTCGATGTGAATCGTGATGGGAAATTTCTTAGGATCGAGGTATCGAAGCTCGCGCAAATGCGCCTTGTCCGTGTGCGCGTAACGCGTGGCCATGGGCAATTTTCCGGTCACAATCCCCTTGTAGTGAATGCCCAACGCGATGCGCCGATTCACAAAATCCTCCTCATAATAACGCTTCACTTCGGGATGCATGGTCCCATTGCTAGCACTGGCGCCCATGAAACTATAGCGGGTCGAACCCGGGACCTCGAGCAAAATTTCTCCGATTTGCTTGATGCCTTCTACGCCTTCGTAAAAAGAAATCTTTGGTTTTTTCGGGAGCGCGGACGTGAGAGCGAGAAGCTCGGGAAGCAGTTTTTTTAAATATTGCGCGTCATTGAAAAAATGATTGATGAGCACACTCGGATTCATAGCACTGAAATATTTCACGTTCTTTTTGACCAGATACGTGATGAATCCTTTTTCCTGCATGCTTTGAAGCAGGCTGTAGGTGGTGGTGCGATTTTCATCCAGACGTTGGGCCAGCGGGTGCGCGGGGCTCGAGCCGAGTTCGAGAAGTTTTAAATAAAGGCGCACTTCCTTGGGGGTCATGCCGAGTTTTTCGAGCAAGTGAGTATTCATGTTGACTGAGTTAAACGACATATAAATTTTAACATAATTGATCTGTTTTTGTAAAATAATTTGTTTTATGTGTTTGACGAGTAAGACAGCAAGGAAGACCATTAGACTTGTCATGGTGAGGAGCCCGCCAAAGGCGGGCGTCTCGAACCATGACCTTACGGAAAAAGTTCTTTGTCAGCGAGAAGGAGCGGGTATTCCCTCGGTCGCATAGGAGTCGGACACTCGGATACATGATCCTCGTGTCCTCTTCCTTAAAAATGCGACCTCAGAAACACCCACTCCTCCCCTTCACTTTCTTCTCTCTTCCCCTAACTTCTAACAGCTAACCCCCATCTCATGCCCCAGTGCTTTCACTGCCACTCCCCTTTCCCCATCACCGCAGACGACCACATTTTTTTACAAAAACTCCAGGTCCCGGAGCCGACGTTGTGCCCGCGCTGCCGCCAACAACAACGCCTGGCGTGGCGCAACGAACGCCGGATGTACAAGCGCAAATGCGACTTTTCCGGCAAGGACATTATTTCCATGTACCCGCCGGATTCTCCCTTCGAAATTTACGACACTCCGATATGGTGGTCCGACCAATGGGATGCGCTGGAATATGGCCGCGATTTTGACTTCACCCGTCCGTTTTTCGAGCAATTTCGTGAACTGCAATTGGCGGTGCCGCGTGCCGCACTCGTGAACAAACAAAGCGAAAATTCCGCGTACACCAATCACGCGGGCAAAAACAAAAATTGCTATTTGTCGGGGTGCATTTTTGGAAGCGAGGGCTGTTATTACTCGGATTGGATCGTGGATTCTCGCGACGCGATCGACTGTTCCTATCTAGTATCGCACGACGAAGGCTGTTACGAAACCTACTACGCATGGAACAGCCAACAAACGTTTTTCTGCGATTTCATTCGGCAATGTTCGAACCTGTGGTTTTGCTACGATTGCGTGAATGCGCACGACTGTTTTATGTGTTGGAATTTACGAAACAAGCGTTATTGCATTCGAAATCAACAATTCACGAAAGAAAATTATGAACAAAAAATGAAAAATTTATTACCGCTCACAGCAGATGCGCTTCGCGCTTTTCGACAAGAATACATCGACGTCAAAAATCACATTGCGCTGCGCCCCGCGACCTATACCGTGAATACTGAAAATTCCATCGGAGATCTTTTATTTGAAGCCAAAAATACGTATTACGGGTTCGATTCCATCAAAACCGAGGACTGCCGTTATGTTTTTGACGCCATTGATGTCAAAGATTCGATGGATTTGTATCACGTGGGTTGGGCTGAACTCATGTACCAATGTCACGCGATCAGCAACGGGTATTTTTGCCGATTTTGCCACTTCACGTACGACAACTCGTTTGCCACATATTGCGATTGCACGCAAAATTGCCGGAATGTTTTTGGGTGCGTGGGATTGGTGCGGCAGGAATATTGCATTTTGAATAAAAAATACACCAAGGAAGCGTACGAGGCCTTGGTTCCGAAAATCATTGAGCACATGAAAAAGACGCGGCTGCCGGATGGCCGGATTGAGTGGGGCGAATTTTTTCCCATGACGTTCTCGCCTTTTGCGTACAATCAGTCACGCGTGCAGGAGTATTTTCCGCTAACCCAAACCGAAGTTGAGGGTAAGGGATGGAGATGGTCTTCGTACACTCCGCCGGTGCCCGTGGTAGCGAAATGCGGGAAAGGGGGAGCGCACTTCGCTGGCGCTACGTGCGTGGCGATTGCGTGTGAATCCACGGGACGATGGTTTGGTGTGGTCAAAGGCGAATTGAATTTTTACCGAAAAAACGGCTTACCCTTGCCACACCGACATCCGGACCAACGCTATCTCGACCGCATCGCCCAACGCGTTCCGCGCGCGCTGTGGCAACGAGCGTGCCCGCGATGCCAAAAAGCAACGTGGACCAGTTCTTCTCCCGAAAGTGGCGCAAATTGGGCGTGCAGGGAGTGCTATTTGGAAGAAATAAGATGAAATAAATTTTCCATGCGATTCCACGGCATGATTTCAATCCCCTGGTTCAAATATCGTTTCTCTCCCGCATAAATCAACGCGCCTTTTGGCTTCGAATTTTTATTCAAATCAAACCAATACCGAATCCCCTTAAAAGAATCGGAACTTAACGTTTCGCCCGACTTTATTTCAACCGGAATCGTTTCATTATTAAAATCGATCAATAAATCCACTTCATGGCCGCTGTGGTCCCTCCAAAAAAACAAAGGCGGTTCCATGCCTTGATGGATAAAATACTTATAAAATTCAGATACGATCAGGGTTTCAAAAATGGCCCCGCGACTGGAATGAATTTTTAACATTTCCGGGTCGCGAATCCCGAGCAAATAGCACAAAAGTCCGGTGTCGAGAAAATAAAGTTTCGGGGATTTGATAAGGCGTTTATTGAAATTTCGATAATGGGGCTTGAGTAACGTCACCAAAAAACTGGTCTCAAGCATGGAAAGCCAATGTTTGGCCGTGGGTTGAGAAATCCCTGCATCGGTGGCCAAGGAAACCAAATTGAGGAGTTGGCCGGAACGGGCCGCGCACAACCGAACAAAACGTTGAAACGTATTCAAATCTCCCACATTGGTTAAGGTCCGCACGTCGCGTTCAAGATAAGTTTGATAATAACTTTTCAACCAAAGCTGAGGATCTAATTTTTTATCATAAATTCGGGGATAAAAACCCGTAAAAAGCGTTTCCTCGAGCGACGAGGGAAGGCGTTTCGCTTTTTTAAGTTCATCCATCCCGAATGGCATAAGATGAATCACTCCGACGCGTCCGGCGAGACTTTGACTGATCTTATTCATGAGCAAAAAATGCTGAGAACCCGTCAAAACAAAAAATTTATTCTGATTTTCATCAACCACTCCCATCAAACTCGAAAACAATTCCGGAACGCGTTGCACTTCATCCAAAATGGCGCCTTTTTTAAATCGATTCAAGAAACCTTTGGGATCCGTAAGTGCCATTTCACGTTCTTCCGGCTCTTCGAGTAAGACATATTCAAGATGAGGGAAAAGTTTTTTCACCAACGTGGTTTTCCCCGATTGCCTCGGACCGGTGACGGACAGGACTGGAAACTGGGATGCCGCTTTTCGAATAAAAGGAGCGATATGGCGTGAGATCATAAGAAAAGGGATTAAATCACTTTCAAGTATACACCATAGCCCATGCAAATTCAAAATTGGATTTTGAATTTGCATGACTTGTCCGATGGTTCCACAAAGTGAAAGTGGACATTATGACTGGCTAAATTCGCATGAATTTCAAATTTATTTGTTAAAAAATTCCCATTTTTCAATCCGGAAAACTGATTTTTTTATAAAAAGTTAGTTAAATTTGCACTTAAAATCTTTTAATTTTCGACTAAAACGCGAAACGTTATTGAATCCATAGGCAGAAAACCTCTCCATTAAGCCAAAAGTAGGTTGACTTAAGAATAAAAAGCGTCTATAAAAAACACCATGCTGGTTCACGGTGTTCCAGCATGCCGCCCACCCTCGTTCGCGAGGGGCCCTTCCGGAGAAATCCGGATTTGGGAGGATTCCTCTTATTCTCAGCTTCGGCTGACTTGAGTGTGAATCTTGTAGGCGGGCCACCTGTCCCTCGGGATGAGTGGCAATCCAAAAAAAATACAAAAAAAAGTAGGAGCGCAAGTTGTCTTTGGCCCGGATCAAACCCGGCCCAATGACCCCCCAACTTATCTCTGGCACAGATAAGTTAATCTCTCGTAGATGAGTGGGGGGTAGGGCTCAACAACGCAATCTACGCGCCAACCTCAACATGCCCCACCTTCCGGCAGATAAGGTGAGTGGCATAAACCATTTCTGCTTGGGGCTGAACTCACAACAAAGACGGGGAAATCGTTTGGATGCAGGCGGATTAAGACCCGACCTTGCAATCAACACTTCCTGTCCGAGCTTCAGCCCCTCCCCTTTTTGCACCAGTTCCCTCATCCAATGACACCTGATATACAAACAAACGATGTCTCCCCCGTCCCGGAAAACAACTCTTTTGTAGAGGATTGGGCAAGTGCTGTGTTTTTAATGCAACAAGCGGCCCGTACAGCACTCATCGATGAAGTCAGATGTAAAGGACACCCTAAAAAAATTCAGGCCCAAAGCGTCTCAAGAAAAGGACGTTTTTTAAGCGTGACTCCATCCGAAGACGCAGATTCCATTCAAACAGCGATTGCCCTATCCCCGGGGACTCGTGTAAAAATCACCAGTCACAGCGCTCCTCAAAAAGATAAAAGAGCAGAAGATAGAAGGAAGGAACGGGAAGAAAATCCCTATCACTCACTTTATTCTACGCTATACAAACCTCACCCCAATCATCGGCCTCCCCGCCCCAAGCGTCTGGTTTCTTTCGCCTCAGGAGAAGTCCAAAAGGTAACACCCTCTCCCACGGATGAGACCCAAACAGATCAGCCCCAAGGTCCTATCGTTCATGTTTCTCTAACCACTCGCGGCAAAATCTATACCGCTCTCGATGAAGGCGAATCCTTAACCCTAACAATCCCCGGGAAAAAAGAACCTGCACGATATTGGACCGCAATGGGCAAGGTAGAAGAACAACCGCTCCTCCCTGCACGAAGTTTTATCCAAGGAGATTTTCCCAAGATAGAGGCGAAGGAAGAATTGCAAACCAAAGAGGGCCTGGATGCGACCCAAAATGAAGCGTATGGAAAAGCCTTATTAACAAAAGAGGGAGGAATCTTGGCTCATCCGGTTTTATTCTTACACGGCGGTCCGGGGACCGGGAAAACCAGCACTTCTTGCGAAATCATTGCAGAGCATGTCAGGCAAGGTCGACGCGTTTTGGTCCTTTCGGAATCAAACAAAGGCGTAGACGTTCTCGGCCGAGGATTGCAAAAAAGAGAAATTAAAGTGCACCGTGCGGGCAATAGTGCTCAAGATGTTGATCCTAAATTATGTCCCAGTCGTATTCGACGAGGGATCAACTTTCCTCATGCGGTGCTTACTCGCATCAATGAAATGTCAGATGAAGAAGCTCGAAAAAAAGCAAAAGAAAAAGGATGGAATGGAGAGGATATGCAAGCTTTTAAAGAAGAATTCCGAAAAGCTATTCTTTTGAAATATGAAGAAAAGCTGACTGACTGCGGGGAAAAACTCAAAGCAAATTTGGAACAAGGGGGTGTGGTTTTAGCCACCTTCGGAACATTGATCAATGACTCTTTATTGGCTGACATGAGTTTTGATGTAGTGGTCATTGATGAAGCCACCCGTTTGAAATGGGAAGAGTTAATGCTGGCTTTACAATTCCCCGAACAACAATTGATAATGGTTGGAGATTATTTTCAACTGGGGAATATTCCGGTATCGCCCGCAAAACGGGAACAACTTGAAAAAGAAATACTCCTGAAAATATGGGCGGATGCGGACGTGAAAGTGGACAAACGATCGTACGAAAATCACCCTTTACCGCCATGGAAACTCTCAAACCTTGAAATCGAGAATGCTCCTCCCGCATTTTTATCTTCAATCTATTCATCGGACGAAGTTGCGGAACGTGAAATTCGGAAATGCGTAGAGGAGATCCGAGAGAGTCTTACGGGAACGAGCTGTGAATCCTTTTCCACCGATGAATTAATTCAATGTTGTCGTGATTTAAGAGCAAAAATTCGCGCAACACTCCAAGCCGCAGCCACGGCTGTGGATATGTCTGAACAAGGCCCTTTTGCTCAAATGATTTTGGGGAGCAAAAATCCTAAAGAAGAATTGCCTTATGTTTTCCTTAAATACAACCGTCGTTCTCTCCCCAATATCGTTCATGTTTTAAGCGAATTGATTTATGATGGCAAACTGATCCCGGGAAGGGAAGATCCTAAAATTGGGCATCAAGGTATTGTTCGATGGATCGACACCAAAGACTTGGTGCAAGAGCTTGGGAAAGAACGCCATGCCGGAGAACGAACCACCGGCACTTCCAAGAAAAACGGACTTGAAGCGGACATCATTGTCACTCAAATTTTAGAACGAGTCCGTAAGGGAGAAAAACCGGAAAATATTGCGGTCATCGCCATGTACGCAAGTCAAGCGGAGTTGATTCGAGACCGATTGTCACGAAAATTGGGAGGACCTCAATATGAAAAATTATTGAAAAAACTGTTACCCCGCATCGGCACCGTTGATGCTTATCAAGGAAGTGAATCCCCGATTGTTTATGTTTCTTTAACTCGCAGTAATGCCGAAGGCTCGATCGGATTCTTGGAAGAAAAACGCCGTCTGGGAGTCGCCATCGGACGAGCGGCCAATGAGTTGTACGTGGTTGGAGATTCGAGGACTGTTGTGGACGAAAATACGGATGCGACTTCAAAAGAATTCTTTGGAAAATTAAAAGGATTGGTCCAACAAAAAGGGAAAATTATTTTAGAACCAAAAAGAGGCCTTGATCCCGTAGCCCGACATGCACGCCAAGACAAACGAAAACGTTGGCGTGCAAACCGTCCCGAGCGACAAGAAAGACGAGAAAGAAAAAAACAACGAGTAGTGTCTGCCTCTAACAAAACATTCGAGGATGCTCCCAGCAATGAAGAGCTTCTAAGAAAAGCTAGAGAGCGACAAGAGGAGGCTCTATATGCAATATACGATCAGTTTAGCAAAGATTCCAGCAATGAAGAGCTTATGCGAAACGCTAAAGAGCAGCAAGAGGAGGCTCTATATGCAATATACAATCAGTTTAGTCCTGATGATTTTAAATGGTGAAATTAAAAAAATCACCCACTTCCTCTTGGCTGAGCACGTCTTAAGCCTGAGGTTGAAGATCGTAGGGATTTCCCGGGTTTGGGCTGTAGAGAATGCTGCATGGATAAATCAGTCATCGGGATAGGCCAATTGCAATTACGAGGGGGCTGATTCCTTATTTTCCCACTTTTTTGTTTTTTTTACTACTTCTTCTGAAAGCTCTCCAGCAGTGTGTTGCTCATCGACCTCCTCCAATAAAATCTCAATTGCTCTATTCGGGCCCGGGACAACCGCCTCCTTCCCTGGTTCAGGCAACGGGTCTTCCGGTTCTGGCATTGGCTCAGGCATCGTAGAATTAAGCGCAGTCATTTGAGCCGCATCTGACCCAAAAACAACGCCTAATCCCCTCAATCGTGTTTCTAAATTTTCTTTAGCGGCTTCGACCTCTGGGGGGATCCCATGACTTTTATATTCACCACCTATTGGATCTACAAACGATTCGATTTTTGACATATCCGGTCGCACATATCCTGCGGCCGCCGCAGTTATCATCACCAATGCTCTATTCATAGTTTATTGCTTTAATAAGCCAAAAGTAGGCTAATTCTCTATGAGCGAAGAGGGTTTGTCAAACCCAAAAAAAGCCCCCAACATGGTCAGGGGCTTTTTGATAATACTTTTCTATTCATGGTTCGAGACGCCCCGCGTTACGGGAAGAAAATACGGGATGCGGGGAGCGCACTCCGCTTCGCTCCGTGCGTGCTCACCATGACAATTTAACGGCGCGGCCCGCCTCTCATCGGCGGTCGTCCTCCCGGCCTCGGCCCACCGTATCCACCGGCTGGCGGAGGCGGCACTCCTCCAGGGGGAGGTGGCAATGTGGCTCGGTGCGACAAGTTGTAACGGCCCATGGAATCGACTTCCATGAGTTTCACTTTGAGTTTGTCTCCCAATTTGACCACGTCTTCAACTTTATTCACGCGACTCCAAGCCAATTCGGAAATATGGACCAACCCTTCTTTGCCGGGCATGAATTCCACAAACGCTCCAAAGTCCATCAAACGCATCACGGTGCCGTCAAATTCTTCCCCGGCTTTGGGGATGTAGGTGAGGTCGTGAATCCATTTCACGGCTTTTTCGCCACTGGCCTGATCCGGAGCCGTGACCATGACCAATCCGGTTTGTTCAATGTCGATTTCCACTCCGCATTGTTCCGTGATCTTTTGGATCGTTTCGCCACCCTTTCCAATGACTGTGCGAATTTGTTCAGGTTCAATTTGAATCGTGGTGATCAACGGCGCGTATTGAGACAATTGAGTTCTCGGGGTCGAAATGGCTTTTGCCATTTCAGCCAAAATGAACAACCGTGCTTCTTTGGCGCGGCCCAAAGCTTCTCTCATGATCTCGATGGAAAGGCCTTTCACCTTAATATCCATCTGCAAAGCATTGATTCCTTCGCTCGTTCCCGTGACTTTGAAATCCATATCCCCGGCAAAATCCTCCATACCTTGAATGTCCGTGAGAATCTTGTATCCGGCGCTGGCATTGGTCTTGTCTTTCACCACCAATCCCATGGCCACTCCGGCCACAGGGCGGATGAGCGGAACCCCAGCTGCCATCAAAGACAGCGTGGATCCGCAGACCGAAGCCATGGAACTGGATCCATTGCAACTTGTGATTTCAGACACACACATAATGGTATACGGAAACGCTTCTTTTTCCGGAATCATGGGGTCGAGCGAGCGTTCGGACAAATCGCCATGCCCAATGTCGCGGCGAGAAGGCCCACGCAAGGGCTTGGTCTCCCCCACCGAGAACGGCGGGAAGTTGTAATGGTGAATGTAACGTTTGGTGATGTCTTCATCCATGGTGTCGATGATTTGCGCAGCACCCGGAGCCCCCAAAGTCGTGATGGTGAGGGATTGGGTTTCTCCTCGTTGGAACAACGCAGACCCGTGCGGTCTGGGCAACACATCGAGTGAAATGGAAATCGGACGAATTTCGCTGATCGCGCGTCCATCCAAGCGATATTCCTTTTCCAAAATATTGGAACGCATATTCTTTTCCATGCGTTCATTCAAAATTTCTTTGAGATCGCCTTTTGTAAATTCCTCGGCCTCGATTTGCGCCGCGTATTTTTCAAAAAGTTGTTCTTCAATCGCATGAATTTTTTCTTTCACATCATGCTTGGTCTTTCCGCCAATGGTGTCGAGCATTTCTTTATTCACAAACGCATCCACGGCTTGAACCGCGGCTTCGTTGGTTTCGAGGAAATTGGGTTCTTTTTTCTCCACCGTCACTTTCCCAACCAATTCGAGCTGAAGTTCGCACATTTTCACAATTTCTTTGTGCGCCAACTCAAGGGCTTGCAACAAAATGTCTTCGGAAACCTCTTTAGAAGCGGCTTCCACCATGGTGACCGCGTCTTTGGTTCCGGCGACCACGAGATTGAGTTTTCCGGTATTGATTTGTTCGTACGTGGGGTTGACGATGAGTTGTTCCGGGCCATTGGGTTCAACAGCCGCGTATCCGATGCGAACACCGGCCACAGGTCCGGCAAACGGGATTCCGGACAACATCAAGGCCGCAGAAGCAGCGGTAATACCAATCGTATCCGGAGGCACCACGAGGTCGGCTGACAAAGTCGACACAATCAACTGCACGTCATTGGTCATCTTTTTTGGGAAAAGAGGACGGATCGGGCGGTCGATCATGCGTGAAACCAACACCGCGTTATCGGACGGGCGGCCTTCGCGTTTTACGAAACGGCTGCCTTTGATTTTTCCGGCGGCATAATATTTTTCTTCAAAATCCACGGTGAGTGGAAAATACCCGCCATAAGGTCGGGGTTCGAGGGCCATGGTGGCCGTAGCCAAAACCACGGTGTCGCCCAAGCGAACCGTGACCGATCCATGAGCCTGGATCGCCAAAAAACCGGTCTCGATCGTCAATGTACGACCGAAGAGTTCGGTGGAAACCGATTGAACAGTTGCCATAAAAAAGGGTTAAAGGGAAATAAAAAAATCTTCCCTTTCGCGCCTTTTTTCAGATCCAAGTTTCAAGCGATCTTTCAGCGCAAAATGGCTTTGCCATTGAAAGATTACCTGTGACTTGTTTCCAAAAAAATTCACGATAGGGAAGGGACAAGATAAAAAACTATTTTTTCTTGGCTTTGGCCTTGGTTTTGGCTTTTGCCTTTGCTTTTTCGGATTTGACTTTTGAAGCCTTGGACGCGGCTTCCGCAGCGCCTTCTGTTGCTGCGGCCGTACCGGTTCGGAGTTTCAATTGATCCGCGAGCTTTTCGAATTCTTCCGGATCTCGTGTCTTTAAATAATTGAGTAATTTGCGGCGTTTCCCCACCATTCCCAAAAGTCCGCGACGAGAACTGGCGTCTTTTTTGTGATCTTTCAAATGCTCGGTGAGTTGATTGATACGAGCGGTTAAAATGGCGACTTGCACCTGCGGAGAGCCTGTGTCGGTTCCGTGGGTCGCATGTTTTTTGATGACTTTCTTTTTCTCGGAGCGCTTCATGGGGGTAAGGATAAAAGATTAAATTTTGTTCGCAACGGGTATTTTACAGAACAAATGTTTTTTTGGCAAATATGTTTTTAAAAAGTCCACTTATAAACCCTATGGTTCGATAAGCTCCCCATGACACATTCAACTCCGATGAGTTGTAAATTCAATCCGCTTTCCTTATAATCCCGGCATATGGAAATGAATTACAAAGCCATTATTCGCGACGCGTGGCAGCTGACTCAGCAAAATAAACCCATCATGTGGTGGTACGCGTTCGTCCCGGAGCTCATCGGGCTGGTGGTGGGCATCGGGTACATGGGCTATCAAATCATGTCATTTTGGAAATCCTCGATTTTCAGGGAATATCACGGAGAATCATTTGCTCACGAAGCCGTGATTTTTATTGCGGATTTTTTCTCCAAACATTCTTCTCTGGGCATTCTCCTCATTATTGTCACCGCCATTGTTCTTATCCTTTATTTAATCCTTCCGATCTTTTCCAAGGCTGCGTTGGTGCAACTCATTGCGCGCAAACGCAACGGCCAAGAGGTAAAAACCGTGGACGGAGTTTCTTACGGATTTTTACATTTTCTTCCGTTGTTTGAATACCATTTACTCATCAAAACCTTCAGTATGTTCAGTGTGCTGACCGAGATTTCGTTTGTGGTGCGAAATCTGGGCACCGGGGCGTTCGAAATCCTTTGCATCCCGTATATTCTGATGTTTTTGATCGGATTACTGCTTTTGTTACTGTTCGCCTATGCGGATTACTTTATTATCATTGACGGCGCGAAAGTCATGCAATCCATGGGCGCCAGCTCCAAATTAGTGATTCGGCACTGGCAACAGACCATTTTGATGTTCATTTTGATGTTGCTCATCACCATTCGTATTGTTTTTAATATTGTGTTGGTGCTCTTGATCCCCTCGATCATCATCTTATCCACCGGTTTGTTGGCTACGTTTGCATTGGCTGAAGTCGGATTTGTGGTGGGGGTGATCATCGGATTGATCGGAATGTATTTTGCCGCGTATTTGGGAGCGATTTTGGAAGTGTTTTCCAACAGCGTGTGGGTGTTTACATTTTTGCAACTCACGACCAATGAAGAGGCCAGTGCGAGAGATGCGGCGAAGAGCGCAAGAGAAAGCGCTTAATGATGAAAAAACAAAATGCGGGGGAAAGAGACACTCGCTACGCTTGTGTCTTATTGATTCTTCCTTTTTTGGTTTTCTTCAATTCGGCGGAGGAATTCTTCACTCAGTTTGGCGGCCATGACCGGGTTTTTGAGTACGAGTTCGTAAAAATCCGCCTTTTCAAGAAGGAAAATCTCGCAATCCTCAACCGTGACCGCTGAGGCGCTGCGGGGTTTATCGCGGAACAAGGCCATTTCCCCAAAAAAATCATTGGCGCGCAAGGTGGCGATGGGGTGATCCGAATCTTTTTCGGGAAAAATCTTTACCGAGCCGGACTTGAGAATGTAAAGACGCGTTCCGGGATCCCCTTCCTTAAACAAGGAATAATTGGCCGGAAAATATTGCATGGTGATGTGTTTGATGATCTCGGCGTGGATGGTTTCATCCAGCTCGGCAAAAAGAGGAATATTCCTCAAAATGGGCAAAATGGAAAGGTCGTTCATAAGAGAAAGGGGCTAAAAGTGGCTTTATTATAAGCGTTTTTTGTAAAAAAAAGGGCGAAAAAGCTTAAAAACGGGGAATACTTGTTGACTTTGTGGTAAAAATGTTTTATTATTCTAGCAGACGAAGTTGAGTTTTCGTCTTAAATAACACAAAAATCAATGTCTTCACCGCTTCATTTTTGTTTTCGAGAGGTTCGCGAGTACACGAGGGTTCTTATTATTGCGCTTTCGATTTTCCTGATCAGTTTGGCGGTGGGAATGCTGATTTTTGGGATCAACGAAGATCCAACGACCATGCTTTCAACCGACAGCTTGCATCACAGCTCCGAAGTGATCAACCTCACTCCGTAAAAATACAACGGACAAGGTTGTTTTATATTAAAATTTACAAATTTTAAAAAGCGGCGCTCGGGGCCAACGGAATCCCCGAACTTTTTTTTGGAAATTTGCCCCTTTTTCTCCTCCCTGTTATGGTTTTGGCATGACTTCCTCCTCCCCTTTTCCGATTTCCGTGCTTTCCATCCCGGGTCTGCCCAACGGGGTTTTTCCGTTGGATTCGACGTTGTATCATAACTACAAACCGAGCCTTGGCGTAATCAGTAAGGTTGTGACTGAGAAAAAAGGCCCGATCTCGGTATTTTTTCAATCGTATATTTGGCCGCGTGAAGTGCGACATCCGCTGGGAAATTGGACGCGATTTTTGCCCCTGCTGTGTGTGCCGATTTATTATTATGCTTATTTATGGAGTTCTAAATTTCGCACTGCGATTCTCAAGGGCGCAACCACAAAACTGGAGGCCTGCCTCAAGACCGGCGACACGGTTTTTCTCATTCTGCACAGCCATGGCAACCGAATCGGGATTGACGCTATTCTTGATCTTCACCGAAAAAATAAAATCCCGCGTTCAAAAAAGATTTACGTGATTTCGCTGGCGCCGGCGTATTCCCATGTGGGGTATGGGCTGATTCGCGATTCGCTTTCGCAAAAAACCATTGAGGAATTTGTGGCGGCCACGCATGGGGTTTTGATGTTTCGCGTGGCGAGTGATCCGCTGTCCGGAAAACCGCCCCTACCGCAAACCGATGGAAAAATCCAAGGAAAGCCTTTTGCGTTTCGACTCTTTTCTCCGCGCTTTTTTGAATACGGCCTGTGGGGACACGAGACCGTGCGATGGAGAAAGGATGTGATGAAGGAGATGGAGGGATTGCTGGGAAAAATTATATCTTAGGCTGCTAAAAGCGCTTCTTCTTTAAACCAAGAAGGAGTCGGGAATTTTGTGATTTGGCTTGTTTTCTTTGCTCCTTCAACCCCTTGAAGAGCAAAGGGGATAGGAATGTTTTGTTTTTTATAATAAGCCATTGGATTTTCCTTGAATTCACGAATGATTTTCTCCGCTTCATCATAAGAACTAACAAAATGACAATAACGAGATGTATGTGCGGCCACCAATTGCATTTGTTTTAAATCTTTCGGAATATTCCATCCCTCTTTTTCTTTAGGAGTGGCATCTAAGGCTTCTATTTGTTTTTGAATCCAAACCCACGCATGTTCTCCCTTAGACCCGCCCACTCCTTTAGGATCAACAAAAATAAGAGGAGTAATCAAATGATTGGCCAATTTTTGCGAACAAAGTGTGATCCCGATTTCCTCCAAAGTTCCCACTCCGCCCACATTAAAAACTCTAAACGTAGCCAAATCATCCATGGCCTGTTGGCGAACCAAGCGATATCCAGGAAGAAAATCCACCATGGCTTGAGGACGATAATTGGGAAGTTGCCCTCGATTTTCGACTTGAATCCCGATGCCTATTCTGGGAATTCCCAACAACTCCGCGACCTTATCTGCAATCGCCATCAACCCCGGGCCTTTTCCATGAGTCACCGCCAAGTTTTCCCCAAAAAGTTCTTTCATGTTTTTCATGAATTGATCCACTTGTGGCCTCAAAGTTTCATCAAGTTCTTCCACATTAGACCCGTACATCGCAATCACGGTGTCCACCTTTTCCAACGCCTCCACTTCTTCCGGCTGAACCCACAATCCCCGATGAAAAATACGGACATGTGCAGGGATTGTAGCTCCCTCTTCTTTTGAAAAATGATCCGGCATTTCGGGATAAGTCATAAAAAATCGAGCTCCTCGCTCCTCAAGTTTTTTAAGATGAGTCCACAACGCGGAATCAAAATAAATATCCGGTTTACCAGAAGGCTCCCCTTGCGGATCAAAAGCACCTTCAGGAATTCTTAAATCTCTAAACACAAAAACTCCCACGCCCTCATTCCATAATTTTTCAAGGGTCTCCGTATCTGGGAGTCCCCCGGAAATCATCATCACGCGCTCATGCTGATCTCTTCCCACCCATTTTAATCGATCCACCCAAGGTTGAATCACGTGCGGGACTCCTTGCCCTCGTTTAATCCCTTGAGGTTTTGGGGTTGAGGCCAATTCTTTGGCTGTAGTAACCATATTCCCCTCTTGAAAACTCGATTGCTGAGTCCAAGCGACTTCTCCACATCCCGCTCTTCCAATAAGAATAGATTGCGATTTTTTAGAATCATAGAAAAAAGAAATTCTCTCCATAAGAGAGAACAGTTCTCCTTCTTCCCCTGTCAAAATGTCCATAAAATGAACCCCGTCCCTTAATGTCCTTGAGTTCATCACTTTTCCAGATGTTTCTTTAGTGGATTCATCGGCAGGGTAAAGTTTAACTCGAATTTTAAGCCCCCTGGTTTCTAACGAAGAATTGGTTCGATTAAAAAGTGCAACCTCCCGAGGAACATCAATCCCTGTGGTTCGGATCCCATCCAAAACACGAGTCGCCAACTGAAAAGCACCTTGATGATTATCTGCGGATTCGATCACCGCGAGATAAGGACCAAGGGCAATACGAACAGCACCCACGGCAAATTCTCTAGGCTTTAATGTTTTAGGGAAATTTTTACGTTCAGAAATGACCTGCAAATCCGATGAAATCGCCTGTTTTCCCAAATCTAATATTCTTTGAATTCGTTCATCCGTTAACGCTCTCGGATTCAATACATAATATAAATCTTCCAATGGAATTTCCAACGTTCCATCTTTTGCAATCGTTGTTTTTTCAGTGAGCAAAACCCCTCCCGTTTGAATTGCCTCTTCCACCTGAGATCTATCAAGATGAGTTTCCGGCTGAGCCATAAGCGCCCTTCCCACTTGGATCGATCCCCTTCTTTTTCTTCTCTGTTCCACTTCCACCTTTCGTTTCAACGCATCCAAAATTTGAGGTCCCCGTGACCCCAATCCTAAAATTCGAGCCCTTGTAGATAAGACCCCTGCTTCTAAATCCATTGCTCCTTCCCCTACGAGATCCACTCCCAATCGAATCAATCCATCGCGTCCAACCAATTCAGGGGGTTCGTTTTTAGCTAAAAAATCTTGTGCCCTCTGCCTATCTAATTCACCCAAGCGCACTTGCAACGTTGCCATAAGCGAAGGTCTCCCAATGCTTTTATCATTATGAGGCCGCCCAGAAATTTCAACGATCCCCATATCCCCAGTTATAAAAGGTGTTTCAGATGTTCTCATATTCTTTTTTACAGGAGGGAAAATGTACGGGATAAGGTTATTTGTGTCAATGGGGAAAAGTCATTTCGCTTCACTCTGGAACTGGGGTATAATAACGCCTGTTTTAATCTTAAAATTTCTCCCAAAATGACTCCCAAAACTGCGAAACACGCCAAACCCCCTAAAAAATCAAACGCCACCTCTCCTGCGCGTCCCGCATTTTATGAAGCGCGAACCGTAGAAAAAAAATGGCAAGCCCTCTGGGAAAAGAAAAAAATCAATGACACGGATCTCAAAAACGACACGCGCAAAAAATACTACAATTTGGTGATGTTCCCGTACCCGTCCGGAGACAAACTTCACATCGGGCACTGGTACAACTTCGCGCCTGCGGACTCCTGGGGGCGCTACATGCGCATGCACGGATGCAACGTGTTCGAGCCCATGGGGTTTGATGCGTTCGGATTGCCGGCGGAAAATTTTGCGATCAAAACCGGCATTGCCCCGGACACGAGTACGGCAAAAAATGTGATCACCATGATTCGCCAACTCAAAGAAATGGGCACCATGTACGACTGGTCCCAAACCGTGAATACGAGCTCTCCGGATTATTATCGCTGGACGCAGTGGATTTTTTTACAAATGTACAAACGCGGCTTGGCGTACAAAAAAAAGGCACCGGTGAATTGGTGCCCGGGATGCAACACCGTGCTCGCCAACGAGCAGGTTCAAGATGGGATTTGCGAACGCTGCAAGAGTGAAGTGGTGCAAAAAAATCTCGCGCAATGGTTTTGGAAAATTACGGATTATGTGGAAAAACTTCTCGACTATTCCGGGTTGGATTGGCCGGAAAAAACGATTGCCATGCAACAACATTGGATTGGCAAAAAAACCGGGATCAACATCACGTATAAAGTGGCGGACACGGATCAGACGATCGCGGTTTTCACCACACGGCCGGACACTAATTTTGGGGCCACGTTCTTGGTGGTGGCGCCGGACAGCGAATTCGCGACAAAAAACATCGATCTTTTCCCGAATAAAAAAGACGTGATGGCGTACATCAAAGCCACGAGCAAAAAAACCGAGCTTGAACGCATGTCCGAAGGCCGAAAAAAGACCGGAGCGTTTACCGGATTGTATGCGATCAATGATTTGACGAGGCGAAAAATGCCGATTTATTTGGGCGATTTTGTGCTGACCAGTGTGGGAACCGGGCATGTGGTTGGAGTTCCGGGGCATGATTTGCGCGACTTTGAATTTGCGCAAGCCATGGGCATCGACGTGATTCGCGTGGTGAAAGGCAAGGACGGAGACACCTCCCCCATCACCAAGCCTGAACAAGTGCAGGAAGAAGAAGGCACGATGGTGAACAGCGGATTTTTGGATGGCATGGACATTCATGCGGCCACGGAAAAAATCATGGATTATATGGAGGAAAAAGGCTACGGGAAACGTGTAAAAACCTATCGCCTGCGCGACTGGCTCATCTCTCGCCAACGCTACTGGGGCGCGCCGATTCCAATTGTAAATTGTGAAAAATGCGGCGAAGTGGCGGTGCCGGAAAAAGATTTGCCCGTGGTGTTGCCGCGCATTAAAAACTACGTCCCCAAAGGCAAACCACCCTTGGCCACGAGCGATCGTTTCATGAAAACGCGCTGTCCCCAATGCAAAGGCCCTGCCACCCGCGAAGCCGAAACCATGGACACGTTTGTGTGTTCGAGTTGGTATTATTTACGCTACCCGTGCGCCACGATGAAAAACAAACCGTTCGATCCTGCGATTCTCAAAAAATGGGGACCGGTGGACATGTACATTGGCGGGCCCGAACACGCGTGCATGCATTTGCTCTACGCGCGATTTGTCAATCAAGTTTTACACGATGCGGGATTCGTGCCATTTAAGGAGCCGTTCACACGATTGGTGCACCAAGGCATGGTGACCAAAGATGGCGCCAAAATGTCCAAATCCAAAGGCAATGTGGTGAGTCCGGATTCGTTTGTCGAAAAATACGGAAGCGATGTTTTTCGCATGTACTTGATGTTTATGGGGCCTTTCACTCAAGGCGGAGATTGGAGCGACAAGGGCATCACCGGCCTCTCCCGTTTTGTGCAAAAAATATGGGCCATGGTGACGGCGGATTCGGTGCCCGTGATTTCTCCGGCGCTGTTGCGACAATTGCATTTGACATTAAAGCGCGTGACCGAGGACATTGAAATTTTTCATTTCAACACCGCGATTTCCGGAGTCATGGAATTTCTCAATGAAGCCGGACACGAAGGCCTCGATCAAAAAAGCAAAGAAATCGTGGTAAAAATGATGGCTCCTCTTGCGCCGCATCTTGCCGAAGAATTGTGGACGCAACTTCAAGGGGTGGCGACGACAAGCAAAAAATGGGCCAGTGTTTTTGATCAAAAATTCCCGACCTACGACGCGTCGTTGACGGTTTCCTCCACCATGGACTTGGTGATCCAAGTGAATGGAAAGGTCCGTTGTGTGCTCCAAGTCCCAAAAGACATTTCTAAAGAAGACGCGTTTAAAGCCGCTCAAGCCGACGAAAGCGTGAAGCGAAATCTCGAAGGCAAGACGATCGTGAAAGAAATTTTTGTGCCCGGGAGACTGGTGAATTTTGTGGTGAGATAAATTTTTATTGGTGCAGCATCATCACCATCTCCCCTTTCAGTTTTTGATTGGCAAAGGATTGGGCGAGACTCGAGACCGTGCCGCGATAAACGGTTTCGTAAATTTTGGTGAGCTCGCGAGCGAGCACGAGTTGAAAATCGCCGAGACCCGCGATCTGAAGATCCGAGAGCGTTTTGTGAAGACGGTGCGGAGATTCGTAAAAAACGAGGGTGCGTTCTTCTTGCTTAAAACTTTCGAGTAATGTTTTTCGGCCTTTTTTTAGAGGAAGAAAACCAAGGTACACGAATTTGTCGATGGGCAAACCCGAAGTGACGAGTGCGGGTAAAAGTGCGCTGGCGCCCGGGATGGCGGTGATGGGAATTTTTTCTTCAATGGCACGGCGAATGAGCAAGTAGCCTGGGTCTGAAATACCGGGAGTTCCGGCATCGGAGACGAGAGCCACGTTTTTGCCTTGGCGCAGGACTTCTATGATTTTATTGAGTTTGGATTCGTCACTGTAAGAATGGAAACTAACGAGCTGTTTTGAAATTTCAAAATGATGCAAAAGAATCCCGGTGTGGCGCGTGTCTTCCGCAGCGATGAGGTCGACTTCTTTCAACGTTCGCAGGGCGCGCAACGTGATGTCCTCGAGATTACCGATGGGGGTGGAGACGATGTAAAGCATGGCCCTACAATAACCAAATCATCCCCAATGTTCAATGAACAAACAAAATGGGAGTCGGACACTCCATTTCATTGTGTGTCTGGTCTACAAAAATTTTCCTTTCCTTCTTATTGCGCAAGTGATCTATGATTTTTTATTTTCCCCTATGCTCCTGCACCCTCTCATCCACCACTTGTTTGAGGTCCCACCATTCCGGCTCCAGCAAAATCCCCCATTCCTCAGGCGCGAGGTCTTCATTTGCGATGAGGCCGTGATGCGCAAGGTGCTCATGTGCCTCGCACAACGGCACGAGATGATCGGGGTCATGCACCTGATCGAGCGCAAAACGTTGAGTATGGTGAAGTATTTTATAAGATTTTTTACAGCCAGGATAAGCGCATTGGCCACGCGTTTTCGCAACTGCAAAATTTTTAACTTTTACAGGGATGTGGCGCGAGGGAGTCTCAACCGATTGTGGTTTTTCAGCCTCGAGTTTTTCTTTTCGGAGTTGTAAAAGTTCGCGCATAAGGGTGTTCCAATCGCCTTTGCCTTTGAGTTTTTCGAGCTCAGCGGCCACGTCGGGAGAGAGGGGCATAGTGATTTGTTTTTCAGATACGGCCGGCGTCCTAGGAAGCCGCTCTAACCTGTACTCGTGAACATAAGTTTCAAGCGTGTTTTTGCTCATGATTCGCGCCTTTTCCGCCCAAAAATCAGCGGTCTCGGAAGTTGCGATGGCAATCACCGGTTTCACGCTCTGAATCCCCTTCTCCTCGATCACTTTACGAAGCGCGGGTTTGTCTTCAACTTTTTTCATGATTCGAAGCGCATCTTCAACCGACGATTTACTCATCCCCGCCAGCTTCCCCGCATATTCAAAAATGCTCGAAAAGCCTTTCTTCTTCCAGATTTGTTGACGGTCGATTTCGGGGAGGATAAGCGCACATTTGCGAAGCCACTCTTTGGCGTTGCGGCCGTATTCAACAAAATTTTTATGAAGAGAATCCTCTGAAAAGGAAGTGGAGGGAGAGAATTTTGTGACGGTTGTAAAAAAATCGGCAGGGGTCAAACTATTGTGAGTCGGCGAGATCTCCGCGTGAGCTTTTTCGATCGTTTTCGATGCGTCTCTCACGCAAGAAATATTAAATTTTTGTGAACATTTTTCGAGAATAAATTCAGTCATAAAAAAGAGGATTAAATTTCGCTTTTCAGTACTAAAAATGTATCACGAAGATCCTCGCTTCCCCAGATCAAAATCATCATTTTGGCGTGACAAAACTGGTGGGTGAGTATATATTCACCTTTCCGGCACCACGCATGAAGCGAAGGAAGCCGCGAATGAGATTGTTTTTGGTACTCAAATTCGGGCAATTTTAGCTATGATTTTGAGCCCGATTTTAAACACAATTTTGCGAGCGATTTTATAAGCGGTTTTGACAACATTTTTGGAGACATTTTTCTCTTTTCCACCAAGAAAGTCTGCACAACCACTCACGAAGTCCCGTATCGCGGGACGAAGTGAGCTTGAGAAAAATGCTGCCATTTACTCCAGTGCTGAATTTTCAGCGCAGGGAAGTCGAAATCTTGTAAGACCTCGACCTCCCCGCCCGCTCAAAGTTCACTCCAAATCCTCGGCCGTGGCGCTCCGAATGTATTCCACGGGACACCACGAGTCGTCGTCGTCCATGCACAGGATCCGGAACTCGTGAATGCCGAGCACCGTATTCCCGCTGAACGGAACCACCGAGACCTCGATGTCCACAGGGTTGTACCAGAAGTCGAAGCTGAATCGAACGGCGTCCAGGACCACGGTGTCGTAGTTTTGGGTGGTGTACTCGACCGTGGTTTGCGTCACGTCCATGAGTTCGAAGTCATGGTCGATGAGCAGGTAGGCCCGGTACTCGTCCGGAGCACAGTTCCCGTACACGAACGTGGCGTCGAACACCTCGTTGGAGTAGCCGTAGTCCTTGTCCCCCACGAAGGTGGTGCAGTCTTGGAATTGAGTGAGGCCCTGCTCTTCCATGAGAGCGTCGATGCCGTAGTCCATGCAGCCCGTTGCGAAGGTCGCTCCGAGCGCACAGGCCGAGGTCAAGAAGTTGCGAAGGTGAGTCATGGGCTTTTTTCTCCTTTTTTTGTGTGAAGCCCGGTTGTGCAGACTTTCAATGAGCAACCCTTGCAGAGACGAAGATTCGCCGAACCGATGAAAGTTCGAAAATCCGCGCACACCGGAAAGGGCGCCCTTAATTTAACAAAGGAGTCATTACCTTTTTCTAAACAAAAAATGAACCAGACAAGATCGCGCAGTGATTTTGTCTTTTTTAAAAACCCGCGGTGGGGGCGGGTAGAGAAAAAATATCTGTGTCATGGTGAGGAGTCCCGAAGGGACGTCTCGAACCATACATTCAGGATAAGGTTAATAAAAAAAGAATGCGGGGAAGCGCACTTCGCTACGCTTCGTGCGTAGGGTCTGCTCGGCTGAAAGCAAGAGACGAAACCCCCTCCCAGAGCTTCATCCCTTACTTCCAACCGAGCGGAGTAAACCGGAGTGAATGTAAGGAAGCTATATTACTCGAAATAAAATATTTGTCAAGACTTGTTTGACTTAATTGTATATTTTATACTAAAATCATGATGTCTTAATCTTAAAAGATTGAAAATGGTGGCATTAGAAGAAACAGGATGGGACGAACCCTCTCGGACCAGCGGTGTTTATCCTGGTCTAGGAAATCCATGGGAACGACATAATCTGCCTCTTCAATCGAGCTCTTTAATAAGCATGACGGATATCCCTTCCCCCGCTATTGTTTCAGGAGGTGCTTTCCAACTAATGTTAGAAAGAGAATCAACGGCCGTGGGCCGCGTTCGCCCTCCGGAATCTCCCATCGACGGTTCTTCGAATAGACTCCCTAGCGTACTGGCTTCTCGACATACCCGAAACCTTCTACTTCTTTTAACCGCCCTTCATGAGAGAGGAGGCCAAGAATAAAAAACTAAACTCCAACAGAAACCCGCATCGTCAAGCCAAAATGGATGACTGAAAAATATTTTTAAGTAAAATTAATTTTCTATAATTTAATCAAAAAAATATGTCTAATCGCTCAGAAGCCATTATTTATCTTCTTGAAATTGAAAGTTGTTGCGAGGGGGAAAAAACTCCTCCGCCAGACGATACTCTCTCTGCAATCCCATCCTTCGATGGGGATACACCAGAAGGGAACTCTCAGGGGGATGTATCTCTAGATGAGGCTGAATCTGTTTCCAAATCAACAAATGAAGATTCAAGTGATTGCGATGATTTCCCTTCTGATTTAGTACAGGCCATTATAGCTATGAAACTTTCCGATGGATGATTTAAATCATATTTATGCTCTTTTGACTAAATACCCTCTTACGGATGACTATCTGCTCTCCCCCAACGTTCTTGAAATTGATTCCAGAAAAGAAGCGGCAAAAAAATTCGATAAATTACCATTGGTTTTTAAAAGATTATTAATAACCAGGGTTAGGACTTTAATGAATCAACAATAAAGTCATTTTCCGGTGATCAGCGGTGGCCTTGTGTACACGGGTTGCACACTTTTTACCGTGCTGCGATTTTGAAAATCAATCTGAACCAGGGCTTCTCCAAAACTCGCCATTTCAACAGCGTTAGCGTTCCCTGAAATGTCGTCCGGGACTTCGCCATAGCAAGGCATCCCTAGGGTTTTTAATTCTTCAAGAGTCATAATTTTTCCTTTGACCAACCACTGATCCCTCCCTGCGGCAATGGCGATGGCATGCGGTTGTTTTTGCGCTTTTTTTGACAAGCGATTTTCCCAAACCTCAAATACATTCACATTAAACATCGGGATTTTTTTCACCCACGCGATGGCGTTCGCGATGGTGATGCCCACGCGCAAACTCGTGTACCCGCCCGGGCCCTCGACCACCACCATGTGCGTGAGGTCGTCCCAAGTTTTTCCGGAATCCGCCAACACTTGCTCCAAGCCGGGCAAAACTTTTTCCGATTCGTTGGCCGCAGAAACCCATTCGTTTTCGGCAAGAACGCGGTTGTTTTCGATCAAGGCGATGGCGCTTTGTTTGGACGCGGTGTTGAGGCAGAGGAGAAGCATGGGGGAAAATTACTAATGTCCAACCCATAATCAAAAATTAAGAAAATGTCAAAAAAGCTGCTGCATAAAAAGTCTGCACGTGCACGGATTTTACGTCTATTTATGGCTTATTTAAGCCATTTCGATACTCAAAAAAGCTACGACACGGTTATGGAAGGAAAATACGGGGGAAAGGAAAAAATCAATTCCCACTCGCGTACGTCCCAACTTCCACCCCGGTGTAGTAGTATTTTAAAATTTCCACATACGTTTTGCCTGCATTGGCGGCGGCAGTGGCGCCGCATCCGCTCAAACCCACCCCGTGCCCGCTGAAACTCGTTGACGTGGTGCATAACGGGTCCGGAACGCTCACCAAATACGGCGTGTCGGTCCAACCCCACACCTCTTGGGCGCTCTTGGTCGCAGTTCCGTCCGTGCTACTGAAATAAGGCGTTTTTACGAGAATCCCATTGTACGTCACGACCCGGCCTTGCGTGTTGGTCACAGCCTCCACCCAATGCGGAGCGCGGATTTCATACCCGTAGCCGAGGTATTTTTGAAACACATCCGGATCGTCGTTGGCTTGATACGGTTTGCCGGGGAATTTCTGATCTTTTTCAATGTAATATTGCGCATAGGTTCGGGCGATCACCGCCATGGCTTTTTGTTTTTCCACGGGCTCACTTTCCGTGCTTTCCCCCACGCCGCGCAGATAATATTTCATGGAGAGTTCGTTGATCGCGATCAACTTTGATTCGTCGCTGTCGTATCGAATTTCCAACGTATCTCGGAATTGATTGTCATTGAGACTCGCGTTCCATGATGGATGATTTTCGTAATTTTCAATTTTCAAAATAGTGGTTGAATTTTTCGCTATAAATTGCGGATAATCGTCATCCACCCATGTTTGCGCATTGCTCACCATCTGATAATTTCCCTCCGAATAACGCACCTCCACTTCATCGCCGGACTCGAGTTCGAGAAATGATTTTCCACCCACATAAACCTCAAACGGGCCGTTGGCTGTGATCACGGGATTGCCGTCTTCGGCGGGATCAAAACTCAATTTAACGCGAATATCTTGCGAGTCCAAAGCCACATCCCCTCCGGAGGCCACGACCGTGAATTGGAATTTGATATTTTTACTCATGAGATTTTGCTTATTGAGGCGCGGGACCAAATAAACAAAATAAGTGCCGGGTTTGGTGGGAGCGGTGATCGAGAACGTGATGTCCCCGGTTGAGCCGGGAGCCACGGTATTTTTTTTCAACGCGGGCTTGGTCACACCGATGGAAGAATGATGAATTTTACCAACACTGAACTGGGCCGAAGTCCATGTCTGGGCTCCGCTGTTTTCGAGTGTGATCCAAATTTCTTTGGTTTCTCCGGGCGTAAAAATCGTATCCTCGCTCATGGCCTTGACCGTGGCCTGTGTGCCCGAGCTGTACACCGCAACGTTAAAGCTGATGGCATTGCCTTTAAGTCCCCCCACGCCTTCCATGACAGGGACTAGGGTTTCCGTGTAGGTGCCTCCGGTGAAGGGCGCTTTGAGTGAAAGCTTGAATGTTCCGGTTTTCCCGGGTTCGACAACGTCTTCCACCAAAGTTGCGAATTGAGTTTTATTTGCGCCGCTCAAAAAAGAACTCTTTCGACTCTCATTTGAATCCGTGGCCAAAACCATCGGATAACTTCCTTCACGCGTCCAATTCACATTTCCCGTATTTTTGATCGTCACGGTGCCGGTAAAAATTTCCCCGGTTTTTACGCGCGTTTTTGAAAGCGTTACTTTCGCCCCATCGTACGATAAAATCGGTGTCTCGACATACACGGGCAAATTCAAATAATGGCCGGTCTTGGTTTTTCCGTTAAAAATCGGAGTGAGTTTAAAATTTTGAAATCCGCCATTCATCAAAGCCTGCGCCTGAATTTTAAATGTAGCGATTTCTCCCGGGGCCACACTTTTTTCTTGAATCGTGGCAATGCTGAGCGAACCGGTCTTTTCTTTTTTAAGGCGTACCAAGGCTTCGGCGCTCGGGTTTTGATTCGCGATCAAATACGTATTGCTCGTCCATGTCTCGGTGCCAATATTTTTCACTTGCAAGGTCAGGGTGGTTTCCTGTTCCGGCTCCAATGCAAAAGGATCGTAATCATTACTATTGGCAAAGGCGTAAGGGCTGGAGGAAGTGGTGTCGATCAACCCCGTTTCCGTGTTGTCCATGTCCGCGGCCATCACTTCTCTCAAAACCGGAATGACGGCATATAAATTCGCTCCCGGACACAAAGTGCTCGCCACATCGCGATGCCCCAACACATTGGCAATCACTTTTCCGTGGAACTTCGAATACCCGTCCACATCGATGTTGTAAACATCGGCTTTAGCCTCAATCAAGCGACTCAAGGCCTCAAGGTCCTGGTAGGAAATTTCATCGTTTTCATAATTACCGATCACGGAAATCCCGATCGTCCCGGTGTTATAGCCTCGCGCATGACCTCCAACCACACCGTCTCCACCGTAACGTCCTTCATAAATTTTTCCGTTCGCAATGATGTAATTGTACCCGATGTCGCCCCATCCGCGGCGCACGGCATGATAATAATAAATGGCTCGAATCGTGGCTTCGGGATCATCGGTGAGACTGCCTGCGGTATGATGAATCACTATTTTTTTCACGTTTTTTGAATATTCGAGAGGCCAATACAAGGTGCTGCCATCGCCCCCTTTGGTCACGGTTTTTGAAATCGCAAAATCTTCGGGATAAAGCTCTTCGATGGTGGGCTCATCTCCGTTGCGATCGGTTTCCGTGGACGTGGCTTCCGTACCGATATCTTCTTCGGTCACCGGGGTTTCGGGGTCTGCTTCTCCATAAAAACTACTGAGACGCCAGGATTCGTCCGCGCCCCATTCTTCTCGAGTGATGATGTCGAGAGTGTCGTTGGCAAAAGTTAAACGCGGGGCCGAGGGAGTGGCGGATGAGGTTGCAGATTGAGTGGAAGTTTCAGGATTCGGATTTTTTGAAACCGTTGAAGTGGCATCAATATAATGAAACTGAATGTTTTGAACTTGCGGGGCCGTGGACCCATCACTCCTTAATGTCACTCGATATTGAAGCGCTTTGGATCGTTCAATTGTTAATAAAATCGTGGCCGGAGTTATTTTTTCTGCATTCAGGGTTCCATAATCGATTTCGTCTGAAGAGAGCGGTTGCCACAAAGTCCATGTGCCGGATTCTTTTTGAAAGCGCAATTCAATGGTGATCGCAGTATTTTGAGGGTTAAATTCGTCCCAATCCACTTCCACGGCATCAAACGGAAAATCTGCGGTCAAAATCGGAGACAAAAACGTGGTTGTTTTTTCATAAGCGGGCGCAACGCCATCGAGTGAGGCGGTGGGTAAAATGTCGGCATTGAGATTCGTTTCCCCATACAGAGTTCCGGCGCGCACTCCCCCGTTCTCAAATTCAGGGACCACGGGAAGGGAAGGCAAAGAAAAGCTTCCCCATCCTTCTACAACAGGGACGAGCAACATCAATAAGGTGAAGAGTGCGAGTTTGGGTTTGAGGGAATTCATGGGGAGAAATTTAATAGGTCACCCGTTCGACAGGCTCAGGGTGACATTGCTTGTGTCATGGTGAGCTTGCCGAACCATACCTTCAGGCACAACCTTTATAACAACTTTTAAATCTATTTATTATACCGGATTTGACATCTTTTTACCATCTCATCTCGTGTGGTTTTATAATTTAAATTGACGGGAGCTCATCCTATGGTTCTTTAGGGTTTTCGTGATAAAAAAAATAGGGTATTTTAAAATAGACCTTTAATAAAAATTCCTAACCCCAAACTTATGGCTCATGTTTTTAACGACAGTAACTTCGATCAGGAAGTTTTAAAATCTCAACTCCCTGTTTTAGTGGATTTTTGGGCAACCTGGTGCGGTCCGTGCCAAATGCAAGGTCCGATTGTGGAAAAACTCGCCACCGAGTTTGAAGGCAAAGTTAAAATTGGCAAAATGGACGTGGATCAAGCCAATAAAACCGCTTCTCAATTCCGCATCATGAGCATCCCCACCATGATTGTCTTCAAAAACGGCCAACCCGTGACTCAAAAAGTCGGGTTTCAATCCGAAGCCAATTTGCGCGAAATGCTAAATGAACTTTTAAAATAATTTTTGCGCGCTTTCGAATGATTGCTCGGCTTCTTGTTTTGTCATGCCTTTGAGAGTTTTGAGATCACGATCCGTGAGTGGCGTGCCTTCTTTTTTACGTTGAAGTTGAAAGGATTCAATTTCTTTTGAGGTGAGGAGAATGCGTTTTTTGGCACGAACGAGATTGGCCGGAGTGGGGGCCGCGAATTTGATGTAACTTTTGCACGAGGGGCAATCCACGCGGATGAGTCCGGATTCTTTTAAGTAGCCAAGAAGGCCGGAGGAAGTGCGTTTGCATCGTTGGCAAAGGTAGTGATCGGAGGAGCTTGGGCTGTTGGTTGAAGACGCGGATTTGGCAACAATGGATGATGTTGATCTGTACTCGCCGCCCCGGGGAGGCTTTTTTGCTCTCGCGATTTTCCCCGCTTCGCTCACTGCCAGCACATCGCATCGCTCATTCATGGGGTTGTTGGCATGGCCTTTTACCCACTCAATTTTCACTTTTAAGCCCTCACGCGCTTCATCCAATTGAGCCCACAAATCTTGGTTGGTTTTTCGCTTCCAGCCTTCGTTTAGAGTTTTAACAAGCAAGGTTGAATCCGAAAACAGCTCGATTGAAGGCCACGGTTTCGAATGATTTTTTTTAACCCAACGCAAGGCCTCGACCATGGCTTTGATTTCCATGCGATTGTTGGTGGACTCGGATTCGCCACCTTTGATTTCCACTTTTTTTGCCCCAATTTTAATAATGGCCGCCCACCCGCCTGGGCCGGGATTTCCGAGACAACTGCCGTCGGTGTGGATAGTGATCATAAATTAAAAAGTGAAAACTTGAGACATATAAACTACGGAACGATGTTGAATTCTAAAAATTTTCACATAAAACCCTTCAATACGAAAAATCACCCGATAATCTCCCACTCTTAACTTTCGATATCCTCGAAGAGATCGTCTCAATGGTTTTCCAAATTGCTCGGGATGGGTGGTTAATTTTTCTTCAATGGCTTCCCGTATACGGACTTTCATCATTTTGCTCAATTTCGGGATATCCTCTCGAACCACGGCTTCGGCATATTGAATTTTAAAAATCATTTCCAAGCTTTTTTATGGGAAACAAATTTGGTAGCCCGGGTATCTCGTTGTTCCGCCAATTGATTCCATATGTCGTCTTCTTCGATTTCAATGGCGATTTGAATCAATTGAACCGCTTTTGTTGCCTGAGGAAGATCGTCTCGCTTGGCAAGCCTAACTAAAATGGATTCCATTTCGTCGGGAAGGCAGAGATTTAATCTTTTCTTTTGGGTAGGCATTGTTCTTAAATTAAGGATAGAGACATCCAAAGTGTACCAAAGGTGTATCACCTTCGTCAAGTCTTTTTACTTCTCCAGCGTATCCCTAAAATACCATTTGATGTAGTCCCAATTCCCGTCACGAGGAGAAAGTGTGTAGACCGCATATTGGATGGTGCAGGGGGTGGTTGCGTCTGTTGCTGTGCCGGCCTCCGGTTGGGCTGTGCCGTCAGGGGATATTGGGGAGGGAGCGACAACGGTGGCAGGCACTCCACTTTCCCCACAGGAATCCGTTCTTAACGAGGTCACAAAATTCACCGGCACTTGTACGCTGGCCAACACATTGGCGGTGCTCAAAACATTTCCTTTTTTAATCGTGAAATCTTTGAATCGGAAAAAATAACTCAACACATCGGAGACTCCCAAATTGGTCTCGGTTTCATCGAGGCAAGTTTTGATGAGTTTCGCAAAAGTCGTGGCATCGCCCAAGCCCAACGTCTCCGCCTTGTCCTTAAGCGCGGAAAGAATAAGTTGCTGTCGTTCGGCGCGAGAATAATCCGAAGTCGAGTGTCGCGAACGCGCAATTCTCAGCGCCTGAACCCCTGTGAAATGGTAGTCCCCGGCCGCATAATAAAGCGTGCTTTCCACCCCATTTTCATACACATGATACGTGGGGTCGATGAGGTCCTCGGCGAGCGTCACGTCCACTCCCCCGACCAAATCCACCAAATCAATAAACACATACATGTCCACCAAAATATACTGACTCACCGAGTAACCGGTGATGTCGGAAATCTCGCGCAAGAGCTCGCCCATGCCGTACGTGGCGTACACGCTGTTGATTTTGCGATTGTTGTAGTAAAGGTCGCGCGGGATGCTGACCATGGTCACGGTCTGTTGTGTAGGATCGATGTGCGTAAAAATCATGGTGTCCACATTGGAGCCGTGTTTTCCCATGACTAAAATATTAATGGCTGTGTCCGTGGCTCCGGGCAGATTGGCCAAGGCCTCGGCTGTGGGCAATGTGAATTCCACACTCTCCGCAATCAACACGTCTTTTAAAAGAGAGCCGGTTTCCTGTCCCGGCTCTTTTAGTTTGAGTTCTCCTGTGGTCTTGTCGATGTAAAGGATTCTAAAGATCTCCGGCCCCTCCAGGATAGTGTATTCGATCGTTTTTTCGGTTTCCGTGGGGTCAAAAGTGAAGGTAAATCCGTATTTTTGAAGCAACGCGTTAAAGCCTTCGTCGTTGCGCAGACTCTCGATCGCGGCTTTTGTGTCTTCAATGGATTTATCGAATTCGGTTCGAGCATCGAGTGCGGTGAGTAAGGGAAGAATATTGGGAGCAAAAATACTTTGATCTTCTACCATGGTGAACGGTTCGAGTTTATCCGAATTCAATTCATCAAAAGAAACGTCTTGCCCAAAAGCAGGGTCTCCCTTTTCAGCCGCCCAAATCATTCCGGTTTCTTTATCTAAAACGATCTCCACAAGTGCGACTCCATCTTTTCGTAAAATTTGATGCACAAAATGATACGTGGTTTCTTGTTCACTCCCGATGGTGAGTCCTTTTTCCGTCAAAATTGCTTGGATTTCCGTGTTGGTTGTGAGCTCGGTGTAAATGACTTCACGCGAGGTATCGATAGCGTCGACCCAAGCTTTTGTATCCTCTACGTTGTCCAATAAAGTTTTAAATTCCTGTTTAAAAGTTTCAAAGTCCCCTTTCCCGTCTTCCGTGCTCCATTCGAGCAACGTTCCTTTATAACTCGTCACCGCGATGTCGCCATTTTCCAGGATTCCAATGGTAAAGATCACGCGCCCCTCCGCGTCGGCAAGGTGCGTGCTCACGCCATTGCGAAGGTAAAGGCCTTTGCTTTCAAAATATGCAATATTTTCCGTGGCGTTGAAGTAGGCCTCAAGATCGGTTTTTGTTTTTTCATATAAAGCTTGTGTCGCTTCCTCTTCCCCGAGCTTTTCAATCACATTAAAAATCTCGACGGTCGGATCTGCGGCTTCAACCGTCTCCGTATCTTCCGTATCCTCGCCGACATCTTCACTCGTCAAAAAGCTGGTCACGTATTCCTTGGCCGGAAGTCCCAATACTTGCCTTGTTTCATTCAATCCGTCTCCGAGCGTAGTGAGTGAAGTTTGAATCCGCCCCATTTCATCAATGAGCGTGGCGTTGTTGGAATCCAGACGGTTGAGCGTGAACGCCATCCCCGCATTTCCCAGAAACTGCACCACTGCCAAAATCGTGAGCGCTAACACAAAATACGGCATTTTTGCCGTTACTTTTTCCAACAATTTTAAACGTTTGAGAGGATTTTTTTTCATAAAACCAACCGGTTCAATGCCAATACGTTATCAAAACGCATTCGAAAATTAAAGAGGAAAGCTACAATCGTTCGTATTCCACAAACCGGAACTGTGACCCTTTTTCTTCGTAAATTTCGGACTCTTTTATGCGTTTAAAACGATCAAGCGAGATCGACGGAAAAGAGGTGTCGCAATCAAAAGTACTTAAAATTTCCGTGATGTAGAGATGGTTGCAGGCGGGATGCTCGATGGCCATGCGGTACACGCTGGCTCCGCCCACCACAAAACAATTTTCCGCTTTGAGGTTTTTGGCTTTGACAAGCGCGTCATCCAACGAAGACGCCACGACCACTCCTTCCGGGACTTTAAAATCGCGATCTCGCGTGAGCACTATATTGAGGCGGCCCGGAAAGGGGCGATATTTTTCGGGAATGGAGGCCCAGGTGTTGCGCCCCATAATCACCGCGTTTTTAGCCTGAGGATTTTGTGTGGTTTTTGTGATACGCGCAAAGTATTGGAGGTCTTTTGAAAAATGCCACGGGAGCTGGTTGTTTTTGCCAATCCCGAGGTTTTTGTCGATGGCTACGATGATGGAGAAGGATTTTTTCAAACCGCAATCTTAAATTTTATAAAAGGATCCGGGTTGTAATTTTCGATTTTGAAATCTTCAAATTTGTATTCGTGGAATGGTTTTTTATTCATTTTTAAGGTCGGAAGCGGTTTGGGTGTGCGCTTGAGTTGTTCTTTCATGCCTTCCACATGATTTAAATAAATGTGCGCGTCGCCGATGGTGTGGGTAAAAATTCCGGGAACCAAATGACACTCCCCCGCCATCATGTGCATGAGCGTGGCATAACTCGCGATGTTGAACGGAACGCCGAGCGCGATGTCGGCACTGCGTTGATACAATTGGCAATCCAATCGACCGTTCACCACATAAAATTGGAAAAGAAGATGACACGGCGGCAAAGCCATGCGCGGGACATCGGCCACATTCCAGGCGCTGACAATGATACGGCGGGACGTGGGATCTTTTTTGATCATGCGAATCGCCTCTTCGATTTGGTCCACGTGCGATTTTTCATATTTTTTCGTTTTTTCGTCCCACGTGAATTTATCCCATTTTCGCCATTGATAGCCATAAATCGGCCCGAGCTCGCCGGTGGCATCGGCCCAGGGATTCCAAATCGGAGTGTGCTGTTTGAGGTCATCGTTCACGTTGGTGGAGCCGTGAAGGAACCACAACAATTCATACAACACGGCATCGTAGAGGACTTTTTTGGTGGTGAGCATCGGAAATCCTTTGCGCAAATCGTATTTTCGTTGAATTCCAAAAATCGAAATCGTGCCGGTTCCGGTCCGATCTTTTCGTTCTTCACCGTTTTCGAGAACTTCACGCACGAGGCTGAGGTATTGTTCCATGGCTGTATCATAAAGGTTGTGCGCGGTCTTATGGAAGCGTTAATATGTTGACAGGATTTTATTTTAGTATAAGTTTGCCCCCTGTATTCGCGTAATATTTTTTAATGGCTGAAAAATTCTACTTAGGAGATTGGATAACCGATACTGCTGATAAAGTTTGGAAACCCATTGCATTAGGGGTATTTCTCGGTGGAGGAATCCTGTTGAGTTATCGAGAATGGGGCCATCAAGAAGATTTTCTTAATGCTATAGCCCATGGCTCACTTCAAGAGGCTTCAGAAAGAATGTTAACCATTATTGAAGCGGCTCCTTATGAAAAAATCGAAGCTGTCTCCGCGCTTAATGATAGTTCTACCCGTAAGCTTAATTTAGGCCAAACGTCGCTTTTTTGCATCCAAAACAAGCCAGGAACCAACGGAGAATGCAATCTCCATACCCCCGACTCCACTTTTTCCTTTTCTTATCGACTTAAAGAGGAAGGAACACCGCAAATCGCTTATCTTTCTCTCGATGAAAACGACCGACAATTAACCATGAAATTCCCTGAAGGAGATCCCATCATTTTTGATGTTCGAACCACAGTTCAAAAAGTTTTTACGGCGCTCGAAGATCAACAAAAAGAAGGCTATTTTTCTCTCCAGACTCCTCTTCCTTTGCCCACTGAATCCGAGACAGCGGCCCATTAATGGATTTTTTCTTGAAATTAGTCCGATTCTTCCCTAAAATACGGAGGCTTCTTCTTATGCGGGTGTCGTATAATGGCTATTACCGCAGGTTTCCAACCTGCTGACAGGGGTTCGATTCCCCTCACCCGCTCCACAGGCACGCAGCGAAGCGCAGTGCCCTATTTTAAAAACTCGTTTCGCGCCAGCGAAACTCCGCTCTAGGCTATTTTACAGGTTAAAAAATCAGCGACCCGTGAATGGGATCGAACCGGTTTTTGCGTAAAAAGGCACTAATGATCCATCAAAGTCAGTTGAACCATCCGCATGCGAGTGGCCAAGGCTCGATCCGCAATTTCACTAGGGGCACCAGAAAGAATTCCTTGAGCCATCAGAGAAAATATATTTGTAACAAAGGCCCATTCTTGTTGATTCAAAAATGTTTCATCTTTACGCAAATCCCCAATGGCTTTTATTAAATCCTGCAAAGAATAAATAAAATAATTTCTATGCGTATCTTCTCCTCCATTAGGTGAAAGATTCGTTTCAGTGCTTATGATTGAAAAAATCAATTGAAACGCCGCAATAAGTAATTTTCTTTCACAGCCCTCAACTTCCAATTGATCACACAAATCAACCCCGGGTGGCCTACGGTAACAATGAAGCATTAATCTTTTTTGGGCGGGATGATACATGTAGTCCCCACTTCTAAAAGAGGCCTTCATCACCATTTTAGCAAGCAATGCGGTCCGAATTTGATGTTTTAAAACTTCACTTCGAATTTCGTCGGAATCTTCGATTTTTAACTGTTTCCCCTCTCTCCCCTGATTAAGACCATTCAACCTCACAAATCTATCAATATTATCCCCACAAAAATTAAAGCTGGAATCTCGATAAAATAAATTTGCTTCAAAATAACCCTCGCAATATTCACTCACCCAAGCGTAAGGACCCGCTTTTGTCTCCCGAGCGCCATAATGCCTTGGGAAAGTTGCGGTTTCATCTGCTTCTCTTGAAAGAGGGTCTTTTACCCCCTTTGATTCAGCTTCCAATTGTCGGAATTTTGCAATCCATTCATGATCAACCTTAACCATTTCATTTAAAATGGGATGACGAGATACTCCCACCACTAAAGACACTTTCCTTGTTTTATCGCCAATCGTAACAAGGACAACCACCTTAAAAATCGCTTGTTGGCCGCCAAATTGTATAAGAGTTAAAGAATAATCCCCCAGTGTAAATGCTCCGGAATCTACTGCCTGAACTTTATTGAGTTCACCTATCACGGCGGTTTTTAGCATTTGGCCGGAATCCGCCTCCAACAATTCTTCTGCGGCTTGGAAACAAGTTTCCAATGTATAACCTCCTTCAAATTGACATTCAATTTCCCATCTATGTTTATCGGCATCGAATGGAACATCCGGGAGAACTCTAGCCGCTCCCGCCCGAATAGGGTAGCCTACGCCTGCATGCTCCGGATCTCGTGTCAATCGTTGAGCCATAAATAAGGAAAATTATTAATAAGAATTTGGCCGGGCGCAATGATGTCGCCCGGCCGTGATGTGTCTCCGAAAGAATAGTCACCGAGAAAAACCAACCAAGGGGCGACCCAACCGTTTCCGGTCGGGCCACCCCACCACTTTTACTACTCAACCCCGTGCGGGGGCACCGCGTTTCAACGCCTTTTGCTCGTCGCAAGTGTTGACAGAACCCGAAGGCCCCATCAACACAAACACATGGGAGTGATCAGCGAAGCTGATATCACCACGTGTAGCACCCCCGGTAATGGGGGGTGCCTAGCTTTCTTCTTCTTCGAGCTTGGCGAGGATGAACTTGGCACCGGCCGCGAGCTGGTCGACGTCCTTGACCTTCTCGGCGGGAGAGAGCAACGTGAAGCACTGGATGCGCTCGACGCGCACCGGCTTGCGGAACCACTGACCCGCGGCCCAGGTCGCGTTGGCGAAGAGCATGGCCGTGGTCAGCTCCACTCCCTCGAGACGGCGCTCGGCCATGTCCTCGAGGACGGCCTTGACGGTGTCCTCAGACGGCTCGTCGCTCTCCTCGCGGATCGCGGCGAGGCCGATGCTGGCGTTGATGGTCGCGTAGAGGCCGGCGAGGTTGATGGGAACATCTCCGGAATCAGCGCCGAAATCGACCGTGTGGTACTTGCCGCCCTCGTATGCGCGGCTGAAGTTGTTGGCGGCCTCGACGGCGGTGGTCTGGCTGCTGAGCAGCGCGGTGAACAGGGGGAACAGTTTCATCTTCGTGTCCTTCTACTCATGGCATTGCCATCGACCTCCCAAGGAAAACCCCCAGGAGAATGGCAACCCGTCGGTAATATTTCTCAGTTTTCGACCGACGGCCCCAATTTATCAATGTTGATAGACTCGAGCCGCCGGTCCACTATCTTTCAAAGAACATTTATACCTATAAGTCACAAAGAATGTGTGGCCGCTTGCTTTAACACAAGAGCCAAATAGGCATAATTACCTTTCCCAAAATAGGAAAGGACAGTAATTCTTAATATAATTTGCCGAAATTGTCAATTCATAGCGATTGACTCCTGATGTTAATTCTTTTGAAATACTCATTTAGGCTGACGGCTGCGGAGGGGCAACCATTTCCTCTAAATTCTTTTCCAAATCATCAATACCGGAAACCCTAATTCTGCTCGTTTTGGCCAATTGTAAAAATTGATAAAAATAATCTCGATATAGCTTTTGATCCACCCCTTGAGTCGTTGTTTCATCAGGAGGGACCGCTTCTCCAAAACCTTTTTTAATGATCGCGCTTCTATACTCCTCCGGGACTTGCGTCTTTAAAATATTTATCATCTCTCGATCCAACTCATCCCGATGCTCGGGCTGGCTCAACAACTCCCATTGATTAAAATGAGCCAATACCGTGATCATAAAATCGGTAAACATGCCTGTATCTCGCGTTAAAATAAGCGGCACATTATTTTTCATGGCTGCAATGGATTCAACGATCGTGAATAGTCCCCCGTTTCCCACCACAAGAACTCGGGGTGCGCCTTCTGCCAGACGTTGATAAATCAATTCCATGTATTCCACATGATCAAAATAAGGGGCGGTTCTTCGCACCGGGCCATGCCAATCCCAACCTGCGGCGCACGGAGTCAAAATCGATTTAAAAGGAATCATGGCGTAGGGCTCGTACACTTTTTGGCCCAGTTCACTTTCTTCCGAATGCGTCTTGAGCCAAGGATTCCCCGGATAATAAGTCTCTCCTCCGGGGGAAACCGCAAAACACTCGGCTCTTTGCGATTTAGGAAGATGACTAAATTCTCTTTGATATTCAAGAAAAGCCTTGGACATATCTGCGCCAAACCCGGACTGCGTTCCCGGAGGGGCCACATTGGCTCCACAATTATGAGCGACCCTTACAATGGCGCGGGCCATTTTTAAACTGGGAGTTTCTTGCGTCTCATCGTATCCCGTTCCTTTGCACCCTCCTGCAAAAGAAATCAACGGTCGCCCCGAAATTAAATCCAAGGCGCGAATCGCTTTAGATTCCATGGCAAAAGGGATACTTCGGTCTCCGGCATGAACCACCCAAGTCTTTTCCCCGCACCTCGCCAAGTCTTTATCAAAACTCCACTCTTTAAACACTTCCGGAGGGAATTGTTCCATAAAATGTTCGTCGAAAACAACCTCCTCTCGTTGAATATCGACGGATAAACTATCCAAGACCTGCTTAGGATCTTGAGCGGAAAACAAGCGCCCCGCATAAAGACGATCCAACCGTTCACAACATGCGATGTGTCGTTTGGCAATAGCGCCAGCCTCTGTCGGGCTTGCTTGTAAAAATTCCCTATAGAGTTGATTCACTTCCGAATAATCCCCCGGGAATTCCGTTAAAATCACAGCGTTCAAATCGAGCATCAATTTAGCGATTTCCTGAAAATTTACTTTCTTTACGTCATAATCAAATGAAATACTCTCCCAACTTAGCCACTTTAATTGTTGATGAAAATGCCCATACGTCATGACAAATCCTTCCAAGCGCTCATAGTCTCCTCTCTCAAGTTTTGGCAGCGTTTCAAAAGTCAACCGTTCCTCCTGATTCAAATGTTTATCCGGGGAGAGAAGAATTCTTACAATTTTCCCTCCATCAACCACTTCTAAAAAATGGTGACGAAGTCCTCCGCTGGATTTCCCAAAATCTCCCCGAAAAACTAAAAATTGGCTCTCCGGAGAATTGGATGGCACGCCTCGCGCTAAAACCGCTCCAACCATTTGTGCCACATCATAAAATTTCGGATCCAACAAAATACGACGACGAACCTCGTAACTATCTTTTGCGGTTCTTGAAAGTCGATGAGAAGAACGGGCCTCCATCCCTTCTTTAATTTGTAAAGGCAGGCCCACCAACCCTTTGCCTATTGTTACTTCTTGCGAAATAGCACTTTGCACCGCTTCGGCGATTTCCAAAACTTGAACGATTCGATGTCTGCGACCTCCTGTTCCTTCTAACCCCTCTGCTTCGGATAAAAAATAATCTAAAACAGATCGAGGGATACGCTTCCCCTGATGAACTATGGCTTGCGGGACATGTGAATTTGAAGGGGACGAGGCTAATAATGCGCAAATTTCAGCGTGATCCCACCCGGGGCAAGCCGAATCTTCCATGCAACGTTGTGTCATATATCCTATGGCATTTTCAAAAGAAAAACTTTTGCGACGTCCTGTATCACACGCGAATGCAAATTCAACAGTTTTTTTATGATCCCATCGTTCCAAAGCCAATACATCATTATTCCCTTGGGCCTGTCTCAATCGAATTTCAATGGCATCTTCTTCCGGGATCCACTGCTTTTCAACGAGATAATTCCACAATTCATTTGTAACATAAGCAAAAGGGATGTGGGCGTGCAACGATCCCTCCTCTGCCTCTGTCCCGGGTAAATCAATGCGCAATCCTTCGATATCAATGGTCACTTGCTGACGACTTGCATCTTTGATAGATTCTGCGGCGCCGCTCAAAAATAAATGTTTTAGAAATTGAGAACGGGCATGCAGAACGCGTTGCTCATGATAAATCGGGCCGGTGCCGCACAATGTTTCTTGAGGTTCTCCTTGTTGTTGGGCAGGCCTTAATGAGGTGTTATGAAATCTTACCAAATTCTCAAAGGGAACTTTTTTGAAAGCGCTCGTTGTGTAAGGAAATTCCGGGATGTGACCCAAGGTATCTAACATCGCCCAGCCCAATTCTTTAGGAGCTTGGCGGAACAAAGGCCCTACCAAATTCATCCATCGGTCCATCGGCGCACTGACGGCGCCTGGTTTTGGAATTTTTATCTTTCGAGCAGAAGCGACTTGCATCAAATCTCGAGGAAAAACAGACTCGGGTGATTCTTCAAGTTTTTGCAAACTTTTCTTTAATTCATCGAGGCGTTTTTTTTGAGTTTCCATATCCTTCCCTCTAACACAATCTTTGGTACGATCAATGGCGCTCAATAAATTTTTCCGTTCATTGGCGTTCAAAGAACTTAAAACTCTTATCGAAACATCGTATTCCGGCAAACCCACTAAATTTCCTTCCCGTAAAAAACGAGGTAATGCAGTGCCGATTTTAGATGGAACGGCTCCCATTCTCAACCATCCTTCTAAAAATTGACCCGGATTTTTCCGAAGAGTTTCAACCGCACCATTGCCCCATTGTTGAGTTCGCGCCGCTTGCATTCGACAGACCAAATGTTCTTGTAACACTCGCTCATAAAGCGCTTCGGGCGATTGGCTTAATGTTTTAAGCTCCTCTGATAATGGAGGTTTTGCAATATCCGCTGCCATCATCCGACGACCCGATCCGATACCACGAATAAAATCCTCAAAACGTATTTTTTCTTCTAAAAACTCCGTCACAATCATTCCCGGGAGCGCATAACCGATAAAGGGTTCAACCCCATTTAATTCTCGTCGTATTTCTCGTCCGGTCTGTCCCTGCAAATGATGAAAAAGTTCTATTTTTGACATCAAATCATCCAAAACAGGCGCACATGCCTCTTCTCCTCCCAGGGAATGCTCAATCCTTTCTTTCAAAGCAATGGCCGTGAGTCCGGTGGCTCCTTCTTGATGGGTTAAAAAATCAGCGAGCACCGGAATTAGGGCTCGGACATAAGAAGGCCATTCAACCCTTTCGATACGTTCTCTAAAAGAATTCGCATTGAGCGGGCTCTCCGCCGTTTCATTTAGATGGCTTAGAATAAAATCCCATGGGTCCCTCTCTCCTATTTCTGCCATTAATTCTCGGCCCAATGCTTCATCGGGATCCATTGCTGCAGATCCTTCATTGGGCTGAGGGGCTGTTTTTTTAGTGTCAGCGTCATTTGGTATTGGAGGAGGTAAATCGGGCATAATGGGGCTAAATTAATCTTTTTATTATACCTTAAAATGGGCTCAAAAACAACCTAGAACCCGAGTCCATTCCCGTCTTCTTTTCCCCTATGGAAAAAAACGGTTGTTTTTGTTATTGTTTTTAGGTCGATTGGCCTCGCTCCGGTTATTAAAAAACTTTTACTTTTTTAAAAATAAATGTGACTAAACTTTTCTTAGTGTTTTTTTCAGCGGTAACCATCATCGTTGCTGATGCGTTGATAAAAAAAATCAGTACGGGCCATACTTTTTTTGATATCATCAAAGACCCTTGGATGATTTTAATTTGTGGATTGTATCTGGCTCAAATTTTTGCGGCCATCTTTATATTTATTTTTAAAGGCGAGCTGGCTATTTACACCAATTTATTTATTATTTTTTATGGGATATTCGGAGTGATTATCGGAATCTTATTCTTTAAAGAAACCCTCTCCCCCATTCAAATGATAGGAATTGGCTTTGGTCTCCTCGGTGCCATTTTAATGAATTTATAAAAATTTACGGTAAAAAGACGCCGATTGTATTGAATGAACGGTCGGATTTTAAATCCCCTCCAAAATCTTTCTCCCATTCACGGTGGCCATGTCGGTGAGGACTTCGATGTCGTAATAACGGCAGGTTTCGAGGAGGAAAAGAAGCTCGGTGAACACGTCGCCATCAATGAAGGGGCAGAAATAATCGTGCACATTGTCCACGCCCAAGGCCACATTGAGTCCGGCTTCCAAAAAATGCGGAACCGGGCCGATCGAGTTGTGGACCGGGGCCATTTTTTCGCGCATTTGCACGCCGTCGATCATGGAGCGCGGGCAAATGATCACGCTCATGTCCGCTTGTTTCATCAACTTGGCGACTTCGCGGATGTAATCGTCGGGTTGCGCGGCCAGAGAACAGCAATGCACCGCGTTCACGCGACCTTGCAATCCGTGTTCGATCACTTTTTTGGCCAACAACTCGGTGTCGCGTTCGTCCGGGTCGTTGTTTTGGTCGATGTGCACGTCCACGGTTTTTTTATATTTTTTAGCCATGGAAAAAATATAGTCGAGGTGCTCGGCTTGGCGCGGGCGTTCGCGGGACGGCAAACCGCCCAACACATCCACGTACGGCGCGGCTTTTTCAATCCATCCTTGCGCCTCGGGAGTCAACGCGCCTTCCAATACCTGCGAGCAAATTTGAATCTTGAGGCGATCCTTGTACATTTCTTTGACTTCGAGTGCGGCTTCGATGCACTTCATTCCGACCGTAGAATCCACGTCGATGTTGGTGCGAGTGATCGTGCAACCCTGATTAATCATATTTTCAGCGCTCAATTTCATGCGCTCCACAAGGTTTTCGTGCGTGTACCCGGCTTTCACTTTTTTCCACAAATCCCATTTCACCTCCATGTGCTCGAGGGTCATGGTCAAAGTCTCGGGGGTGACCACATACGCTTTGTCAAAATGCGCGTGGCATGACACGGGCCCGCCTTTTTCTTTGATTTTGGTGCGCAAAACAGAGAGGAGGTCCCAGGGATTAGCCATAAGATTAGGGTTTAATTGATGAAAAAAATGACGAAATGAAATGCGGGGGAAAGGACACTTCGCTACGCTGCGTGTCTGCTATTTCTTCATCCATTCTTTAATTTCTTTCTCGACTCTATCCAACCCCAAATTCCCGGTGCCGCCTTGGTGCGTGGACATTTTGAGCCAGCGATTCACATCTTTTTCCGTGACTTTGATTTTGTCGATGTTGCTTCCGATTTCACGGTACGCGTCGCGGAACGTCATGCCCTCTTTCACTTTTTCGAACGCCTTGTGCGCGGCAAACAATCCCGGGCAACCCAGCATGGATTTCATTAAAATTTCCTTATTCGGTTCGATGTTGTCGAGCACCACGCCCATGGCATCGAGTGACATTTCCGTGTATTTGAGGCCCAAAAACAACGGGCGCTTGATCTCCTGCCCGTCACGATGGTACCCGGAAATTTTATTCAAAATATTCATGGCCACTTCTTGTCGGCACGCGAGAACGGTCGCGGTGCGGCCGCGGATGAGCTCAGCCACATCGAGATTCTTTTTTTGCGGCATGATCGAGGAGCCGGTGGCGATGCTGTCGTCCATGTGAAAAAATTGAAATTCCTGGGTGGTGAAAAACAACAAATCGCACGCGAGACGATTGAGGGTGAGCATGATTTGTGCGCAGGATTCGAGCACGAGGCCTTCGATTTTTCCTCGAGAATTGTGGCAGTAAATCACATTGTTTTGCGTTTTTTTGAACCCGAGCTCCTTGGACAACCAATCGCGATCAAAATCAAACGGAGAACCATAGCCGGCGCCGGAACCGAGCGGATTTTGGTCCACAATATCGTCGCGAATCGCGGTGAGAAGCTTGATGTCATCGATGAGACTTTCCGCAAACGCAGCCATCCACGTCCCCACCGTTGTGGGCATGGCTTTTTGCATGTGCGTGTACCCGGGCATGGCCACCATTTCGTACTTTCGCGCGAATTTCACGAATTTTTGTGCCAAAGTCATACTTTTTTCACGAATGAATTTAAGTTTTCGCTTTAAAAACCAGCGCATCATGACCAACACTTGATCGTTGCGCGAACGGCCGGTGTGAATTTTCTTTCCCGTGTCTCCGAAACGTTGGATCAAATAATCCTCAATCTTGGTGTGGCAATCTTCGTCCTCCAATTTCAAGACGAATTCCCCTTTTTCGTAAAGTTTTAAAATTTCATCCAAGCCTTGCTCCAACTCTTTCAATTCTTGCGCGGTGAGAAGTCCGTGTTTTTTGAGCAAACGCGCGTACCCGCGGGAGCACCACACATCATCCGGGATCATTTCTTGATCGTAAGCAATATCTTCGCCGGCATTGAATTCTTCCACGACACGATTGACCGACACTTCTTTGTTTTTAAACCATATTTTTTTCTTGATGGGGGTGGGCATGGGTGGAAAATTAAGGGTAAAAGATCCTACCGAAGCTTGTCATTCTGGGCCAAATGGCCTTTGCCGATCATTGTAATGGGTTCGTGGATGGATTACAAAAAGATTTTTTTCCATTATAATACGTCTTATGAAAATCCATGTGGATAAAATCGGGTCTGTGGCGAAAAATGCCCGGCTCCCCCGAGAGGTTGAGATCAGTAAAACGCTTCGGCCTGAACAAGGCGCGATTCTTGTTGTGAAAGTGTTGGAAAATAAAAAAATCTACAATCGACTCGAACTCACGAGCGGCAAAATGTCGGTACTGCGCAAAGATGATGTAGTGGTGGTAGCGCTCGGCAATCGGCGCGCGCTTAAAGGGTTTGTTGGAGAAGTTCCGAAAACGCTTAAAGCCGGAGATGTGATCCATATTTTGAACATCGGAGGCGTGGCCGGATTGTGCACGGATGCGAGTGAAAAAGAAGTTGGGAAGCCACTGAAAGTTCGGGTGCTGGGACAGGTGCTTGGGCCGAATTCTTCTCCTCTGACATTAAAAACCCATCGACTTTTTGAACCGCATTCCCGACTGGAATCTCGGGTGCCGTTGATTGTGGTGAGCGGCACGTGCATGAATACGGGAAAAACGTCTGTGGCGTGCGAAATCATTCGATATGCTTCAGCCAAAAAATGGAAGGTTTTTTCCGCAAAGTTGGCTGGCGTTGCCGCGATCAAAGACCTTGAATTGATGAAAAAAAATGGAGCAAAACAAACGGTTTCTTTTGTGGATGCGGGCTATGCGTCCACGGTACGCGGAAATGGGACTGTGGCCGCGATTGCCAAAGGCGCGATTGATTATTTATCCCAAGGAAAACCGGATGTCATTGTGATTGAATTTGGAGATGGGATTTTTGGTGAATATGGGGTGCAAACCGTGTTGAAGGATCCGGAAATTCAATCTCAAATCGGAGCTCATATCGGCTGCGCGAATGATCCGGCCGGGGCCTTAAAATTAGTAGAAATATGCCAAGAACTCGGGGCGCCGCTGAATGTGATTTCCGGGCCGGTAACCGATAATAGTGTGGGGGTAAATTTTCTTCATCAGCATCTCAAAATCCCGGCGTGCAATGCGCTGACGCACGGGAAAAATTTATTTGAGCATGTTTTAATGTTTTTTTAATTTATTTTTAATGATCGACATTTACGCTTTTCTAAAAACACACGATATTTCCTACGAATCTTTTGCCCACCCTGCGGTTTTCACTTGCGAGGAGGCGGAACGCTTGTGTCCTAAAATGCCCGGGGTCCCGGTGAAAAATCTATTCCTTCGCAGTAAAGATAAAAAACGTCATCTTTTGGTGGTGGTGGGGTATGACAAACGCGTGAATTTGAATGAATTAAAAACGGTTTTGGGAATTTCCGGACTGGGCTTTGCCTCGTCGGAGCGATTGCAAAAATACCTTGGGGTGGAGCCGGGTTCGGTTACTCTTCTCGGGCTGGTGAACGATACCGAACACGCGGTGGAGGTGATTTTTGACCAAGGAATTTGGGGCCAAGCCTTGCAATGCCATCCGTTAGTGAACACCGCGACATTGGTGATTCCGGTGGACGGGATTGAGCGACTTTTAAAAGCTACGGGACATGCATATCAGGTGATGGAGGTGCCGGAAAAAGCTGTAACGGCTTCCACTGAAGCTTTTATAACTCCCAGGAGTTTTTGAATATCACAATCCGTCATACCAATCATGATTGAAATACGAAAGCCTCGTTGTTGCAACGTAGCTCTTTCAAAATACTCCTGTTGTTTTACGTAAAGTTCTTGAGTGATTTGTGGAGTCCTTTCTCCTCGAATATTAAAGACATCGGGATGAACAATCGATCCCAACAATTCCCTGCCATTTTCTTGCTGGAATTCCAATAACTTCGCAAAACATTTTTTAGCGTGATCTACGCTAAAGGACTTGGTGAATTCATCTTTTATTGTATCTATTCCTTCTAATGCAGGGGGGCAAAAACAATCCACTTGCATCCCTCGACCTGTGATTTCTTCATTTAATGCATTGATATCAAGATTTGAAGTCGGGTTTTGTCGAATCATCAACACGCGAGCCGATTTCCAAGGATTGGGATTCCCTTCACACTCATCATCTGATGAATAATCCACTTTAAAATGTTGAGCCAAGAGCGAATCATTTATAAAAAATTGATCGATTTTCGCACATTCTGTATCAATGTAAGTTCCTTCTCCGGAAAAATTCCATAAAGTTTCCGTGGTGAGTAAATCCGTGAATCCGTGAGCAAGGTGCCTTTCTTGTTGTCTGCACCATAAGACCGCCACTACTCTTGACAAATCCTCCAAAGAAATAGTTCCTTTTACCCTTAATTCTTTATGAAGTGCTTTTCTTAATTGTTCTTGGATTTTTTTCCGAACCCACACCATGCCTTTTTGACCTCCACCAAAAGGTTTACTAGTCATCAGGATATCCAAATCGGGATGGACCAGTTTATCTTGAGCTCCATCTCCCATAAGCATCGCGTCGGGATAAAATTGGAGCATCTCTCTCTTAACCTGATCTGCCGGGATACGCGTTCCATCTCGACGCACGGTTGCTAAAAAAGCAACCGGTGGAGGAGTCGACGTTGATTCTAATTCAGTCCACCCCATCCAAGAGGAGAGTCGTTTTCCTAAAGGGCTAGGTTTACTTGCTTCCGCCCTTTGTATTTCAGTTTTTTCGGCCCATCTACGGGTAAAATCTAAAACTTCTTCCCCTTTATACATTGTTTTTTCGAAATTCGCTTCCAACATGCAAAATTCCGATTCATCCAATAATGATAAATATTCTCCAGAAGAAGTGCAAATGATTAATCCCGGGAAAAATCTTGTTAAAACTTTATGAATACTGCTCCAAGCACTGGTAACGCCTGCACTGGGATACCCGTTTTGTTCTTCATCAGACATGGTGTCGCAAAACGCTTCAAAATGCTCAAATAATTCATCAAAAACCTCCATATTCCAGTTTGGATTTGGACATTTGCGTGCGAAAGTGTCAAAGAATTTCAAAGAAAGATTCACGGTTGCTCCTCGGAAATTGTTTACTTGAACCCTTTCCGATTCACGTTCCATGCATTTTCTCTTAATTTTCCCCCTTAATTCTTGGTGTTTATCACGATCGGTTTGTTTAATCTCTCTAATCGTATCAATAAAAGCCAATGCAATGTCTTCGTTGGTGACAAGGTAATCAATCGGATCTTTTGGATTGAACTCCGGAGGATGACGAGATAACGATTCCAAAACCGCCCAAAACATTTCGAAAGAATCGGCCAAACACTCGTTTAAAACAGCCTGAATCGCCTCTTTTCGTTCATTCCCGGGTTTCGTCCCTATCAAAATATCTTCAACCACTGCCTGTTTAATAAAAGCATCTATTTTTTCTAAAATTTGATGATGAAAATCGTCCTGAAAACGTGTGACGTTTCGACTTAAGAATGGGTCTATATTCGGTATTTTTTCAAGGAACATTTCATTGGGATTGTCTAAAATTTGACTCCTGGTTTTTTGATCTTTTTTAAGAGGCGTGACAACCCTTGCCCTCCACCCGCACACTTGCTGGGCGGGCACTTTTTTAATGATATTTAAAAAAACTCCCTCTTTTCTTATTTCTTTTCTGAATTTTTCCACCACCAAGGCAATTTCCTTCCTGAAGCGGGAAGGAAACGGGAGATTTAGATCTACATCATCTAAATCAACATCCGGCTCCAATGTCCCCATAGCCATCTCATTGCTTACGTTTGATTGAGGTGCAGCGAAGCCCATTAAAAAAAAGGATAAATTGCGATTCTTCAAAAAAACATGAATTTGGTAAAAAATCTACAATATTTTCATAGATTTAGCAAGGCCTTTTACTCTCTTCCCTCTCGTTCCGATCCAAACATCATGCCCATCACCATACCAATGACTTCGGCATATTTTTCAATAAAGTCATTTTCAAAAATTTCTTGTTTTTTATCCGGGCCCACATACAACGAAAGACTCCCGACAAATTTCCCCTTAAATTGCAACGGGACCATGAGCAACGAGCACAAATTATTCTTTTTAGCCAAATATTTGGATTGAAATTTTATTTCTTGGACCACATCAATCACTTTGAGTGGCGAACCTTTTAAAAAAGCTTTTTCCGCCAAACTCCCTTTGTATTTAACCTGAGCTTTCCCCCTCCAATCTTCCACCACCCCAAAACACGACAACAGATCCATGGTTCCCTTTTTTTTGTTGTACATGCGAAGAATGCAGGCATCCACGTGCGTCAACATCATGACCGCGCTCACAAAAAAGTGCCCAATCGCCTGAGGATCCCGATTTTCATTAAAAAAAGAAATTCCGTCCATGATGTAATCCATCTGGCGACGCAAAACTCCTATTTTCTTGTACGCTTCTTTCATTTTTTGATATTTGAGGGTTAAGTCCTCCTCAAATTTCACTTGGCTGGTGATGTCGCGGGCGATCAAAAGATAAAACGTCTCTTCTCCTTCCTCGTGGCTAAAAAGAGGCGTCAACGTGGCGGAAAGACGCATAGGGGCCTTGTTCTTGTGAATCCCTTCCAGCTCAATGTTGTACAAAGTTTTGGCGTAATTTTTTATATTTTCGAGATCTGTTTTTTTAAACAATCGATCCAAGGGTTGCCCCAACATTTCCTCCTGTTTATACCCAAAAACAATTTTAGAACCTTTGTTCCATGAAATGATTTTTCCACTCGCATCAAACACAATGATCGCATCCGTGGCGTATTGAATTGCGCCCATTAAAATGCGCTCTTTTTGTTCTTTTTTCTTGATTTCTGTAAGGTCGGTCATGATCGCAATGGTTCCTCCGTCCGGAAGAGGGGTCCCACTGACAAGCACGGGAATTTTTTCTCCTGTTTTTTTAATCAAATCTCCTTCGTAGCTGGAACTTCTTCCTTCGCTACGATCGGTTTCATTGATGTGTCGAACGCGCTCCACACTTTCTTTGTCCCAAAAATCATAAGCGGTTTTCCCGATGACTTCCTGTGGAGTATAGCCTAATAATTTACAGAATTTTGGATTCACATACACGGTGCGCTCCTCGCTGTCTCCCAACCACACGATTTCGTTCATGTTTTCGACGAGTCGGCGATAAATGGTTCCCGTGCCGGTGGCGCAGACCCCAAGACTAGCGATGTTTGAGACTTTCTTGAATTTTTTTTCGGGCATAAGAAGTGTGGATAAAAGTGAGCCATGAGCGATGCACTTGTCGCTCTTCGGATTCCAAAAGTTGAACCCGATCGCCTTCGGCTAAAGGCGTTTGAAGCGGCCTTTCTTGTCCATTGATTAAGGCGGAGACCACATGATCGCCCAAATCGGTGTGAAGATGATAAGCAAAATCTAAAATCGTTGCTCCTTTTTCCAATTTAAATATATCGCCTTTACAAGAAAAAAAATACACGTTTTCCTCCGGCGTTTCCGAAAAGGCATTTCCATGAAGAGACTCGAGTATTTTTTGGGGATTGGCAATCCACTGCGCCCTTTTATCTTTTGCGTAAATCCAATGCGCTGCAAATCCTTTTTCCGCATATTCATCCATGCGTTTGGTGCGAATCTGGACTTCGATGGGGATATCCAAATGAGGGACAACCCCCAAAAGACCGGTATGGATGCTTTGATAGCCGTTTGTTCGGGGAACGGAGATGTAATCTTTAAAAAAATCCGGGACCGGGTAAAAACGATCGTGCAACAATTCCGCCACATCAAAACAAATACGATCGCTCGGATCATCTAAAATGATACGAAACCCAAAAACATCCTTAAGCCGAAGCGCACTTTCCACCATTCTTTTTTGTAATTTCTGATGAATGCTAAAAAAACTTTTATAGCGTGCCTTGATCTTAAACGTATAACCCTCCTCTTTCAAAAGTTCTTCCAATACAGATAAAACCTGATTTAGAATTTTCCCTTTTCCCTTCTTATAAGCGATCAAGAAAGTATCGATTTTTTTATAAGCCGCGGGATCCGTGATTTCAAAACATAGGTCATCAATCAAGCTTTTTTCCTCAAAAAATCCAAATCGTTCCAGGAGCGGGGAAAGGACTTTCAAATATTGTCTGGAAAGGCGTTGCCTCTTTTCATTGTCTTTTTCTTGAGTTAATTCTTGGCGAAATAAAACAACGATTTCATAAAAAAGAGTGGGATGCGCGGCAAAATGCTCAAAAAAACAATCAAATAAAAGAATTTGATTCTTTGGCTTTTCTCTCACAAAGCTCAATAAGTCCGTCCATTGACGAGCCTTTGAATCCATTAAATTCACATAGGTGGGGGTGAAAATAGTTATTCCAATTTTAACATAAATTTTTAAAAAGAAGATATACTTTCCTTGTTTAGGAACCTCCTTTTCTGATAAATTCCAATCATGATTTCTATTGCATTGGACACTTTGGCGTTGGGAAAAATTTCACAAGCTCATGGACTTGCGAAAAACGAAATGGAGGCAATGGCCGCTTCCTTGCCTGAATTCCTTAAAAAAATCAAAGGCCGCGGACAAGGCTTTTACGAGGTGCTCGATGATACAAAAACCGCAGATTCGATTGAGGTATTTGCAAAAAAAACAAGTGGACGATATGAAAAAATCGTTGTCTTGGGTATTGGCGGATCCGCGTTGGGAACGAAATGTTTACAACAGGCGCTTTTGCCGTTGTTTGAAACGTGGGAAAAAAATGCAGGGAGGAGAATGCAGGGGAGCGCACTTCGCTTCGCTGGAGAAATGCAGGAGGGTGAGCTCACTCCGCTATCGCTTCGTGAGTGGTGCGTGGTTGCCGACAACATCGACCCTTCACTCCTCCGCGATCTCGACGCCACGTTGAATCTTGAGAAAACGCTTTTTATTGTGGTGAGCAAATCCGGAGATACGATCGAAACTTTGGCTCAGTATTTTTATTTTCAAAAACGCGTGCAAGATGCAGGACTCCATGAAGCCGCCCATTTTGTTTTTATTACGGACGCTGACAAAGGGTTGCTCCGAGAAATTGCGGCTAAAAATCCAAACATTCAAACATTCGAAGTGCCTAAAAATGTGGGAGGACGCTTTTCGGTTTTGACCCCGGTATCGTTGGTGCCGGCCGCGTTGATGGGGCTCGATATTCAAAAACTTTTGCACGGCGCACAAATGATGCGCGATGTTTTTTTAAATCTCGATGCTGAGAAAAATCTTTGTTTCCAACTCGCGACCCTCCAATATTTACTCGGTCAAAAAGGAAAAACGATCAACGTGTTTATGCCTTACTCCAGCCATCTTATCGGATTCACCGAGTGGGTGACTCAACTTTTGGCGGAAAGCATTGGCAAGGCGTTGAATGAAAAAGGCGAACGCGTGAATGTGGGGCTCACTCCCCTTCGCGCCGTGGGAGCCACGGACCAACACGCGCAAAGCCAGCTTTTTCACGAAGGCCCGAACGACAAACTCATTGTGTTTTTTGAAATTGAAAACTTCGGAGAACCGCTCGCGATTCCCAATCCTTACCCCGATCATCCCGCGGTTTCTTTTCTTAAAAATGCCACCTTTGACCAGCTTTTAAAAACTGAAAAACAAGGGACCGAGCAATCGCTCATTGAATGCGACCGACCGAATATCACCATCCGGCTGAACCGTCTCGACGAGGCTGCGTTGGGCGGATTGTTGATGTTGTTTGAAGGAGCCACGGCCTTTTTGGCGGAATTTTACGGGATCAATGCGTTTGATCAACCCGGGGTGGAGAGGTCGAAGCAATTGATGAGGGGCGGGGATTCCCTCCGTCGCATGGGAGCGAAACGCCTCGGATCATGAGTCGCTGGCGTTTCTTCCTTGAAAATGCGACGTCAGAAACCCCCACCCCTCACCATAAATATTAACTCCACGTTTTTAATCCTCCCCCATGCGCCCCATCCTTTTCCCTCGCGACGAACTCGCCCACAAAAGCACGATTGAGTGGTGGTATTGGAACGGGCATCTTCAAGACAAACAAGGCCATGCGTACTCCTACATGGACTGCCTTTTTAAAGCGGACACGAAAAAGGTGAAAATCCCTTTTTTGAGCAAAATGCCTTTCCCGACGATTTATTTTTCACATTCGCTGGTTTCCGACATTGCGCACCAAAAATTTTATCCGGTGATCGATTTTGTCTCCATGGCCTCCAAAGACAGCTGGACCAAGCCTCTGCTTTATGTGAATTACACGAGCCCCTTCACATTGAACACCTACTTCAACAACATCATGGAGTCGCCCAAACCGTTTCAGTATCATCTTAAAACCGAACTTCTCGACCTCACACTTACGTCTAAAAAACCGCCGCTGCTCGAAGGTGGCAACGGGTACCTGATTTTGAACACCAAAAAAACATATTATTACTCCCTGACGCGATTGGAAACCGAGGGCACGATTCGCATCAAAAATAAGACCATTCCGGTGAGCGGCATTTCTTGGATGGATCATCAGTGGGCGGATGTGGCGTATTCCAAGGACAAATGGACGTGGTTTTCGGTTCAGCTGGAGGATGGGACGGACATGGTGTGTTTTGAATATTTGGACAAAGGGGTTAAAAATTATTTGGCGAGTTTTTCACTGCCGAGCGGGCGAACCGTGCACACGCATGATGTGCGCCTCACGGCATTGGGTAAATCTTGGGTGAGCCCCAAAACCAAAACCGAGTATCCGTTGGCGTGGCGCATCGAGGTTCCATCACGGAAAGTCGACCTCAAGGTTGAGCCGTGTGTCAAAAATCAAGAAATGAATTTTGGCGCCATCAATTATTGGGAAGGAGGGCTTCACGTGACAGGAACCATGGGAGGAAAACCCGCAAAAGGAGTCGGATTTTTAGAACTCGTGGGCTACCCCTCCATGTACAGCGACTACAAATTCTTGAAAGACATTTTAATGGAAACCCAACGACGGTTTGTGAAGAAGTCGAGGAAAAAGCTGGGGTTATAGGTTTGCTTTTAACCTTATTTTGTGTTAAAATAGCATGAAGGACACTCACGAAGCTGACATAAGGTGACTTCTATAATATTTTATTCTTTCTCCCCTCTCTCATGTCCCGAAAACAAAAAGTTAAAAATCTCACGTTAAAAGACATCTATCGCAAACATTTTCGTGTGGCGATTTTTGGGTCTGCACGAATTAAGCCCGGAGGAAAACTCTATAAAGACGTTTTTAACCTGGCAAAAAATGTGGGAGATCACGGGTTTGATATTGTGACCGGCGGCGGGCCCGGACTCATGGAAGCGGCCAATGCCGGACATGAAGCCGGAGATCCTCATCATCATGCGGACTCGATCGGATTGACCATTCGCCTTCCCAAGGAATGCAAAGGCAACAGTCACCTTGAAATTCGCAAACACTTCAATAAATTTTCCGCTCGACTCGATCATTTTATGGCCCTCTCCAATGTGGTGGTGGTCATGCCCGGAGGCATTGGAACGTGCCTCGAATTGTTTTACACGTGGCAGCTCACTCAAGTGAAACACATCTGTCCGATCCCCATTATTTTGGTCGGAGAATTGTGGGAAAAGTTGCTCAACTGGGTCATTGACTACCCGCTTCGTCTAAATTATGTGAGCCCTCCGGATCTTCGCAATATTTATATTGCAAAAAACAATCGCGAAGCCTTTAAAATCATTAAAAAAGCGCATGAACTTTTCGAGGAACTCGGAGAAAATGCGTGCTTGAACGCGGATCAATATTTATTGACCGAAGATGCCGAATCCCATGGGGAACGCCGAGCGCACGCGCGTCGTGCGGCCCGCAAAATGTCCAAAAAAGACCTCGCAAAAAAAGAAGAAGCGTTGGAAAAGATGGGGGAAAGGCTGGAGTAGAAAAAGCGCATTTCACTTCGCTTCATGGCGTGGCGATTTTTAATTTTTCTTCGTATCTCAAGTCCACGATATGAGCCAATTGATGATGCTCTCTGCAAAGAGGTGCCATATAACGAGGATCATGGGTATGCGCGAGCGCGAACCTTTGAGAATGATGGATGTTGCGTACAAGTTTTGGACAATTGGGGATAGAACATTTTTGGCCAAATTCCTCTTTAAGAATGGCTTTCACCCGAACCGGGATGTATCGGGAGACCGTCGTTGGTGCATTTTTTGCGATTTTCTCTTTCTCTTGTTCGATTTTTTCATTTCTCTGTTTTAAAAGTTCCAAAATGATTTTATTCACGTCGTGCCCTTGCACATGAAGACGGTTAAGTTCTGTGATGACAACAGCAGAAAGGGAGAAAGAAATACAAGGGAAACCCTCACTACGTTCGGGTTTACACTCCGCTCGCCCTTCGGGCTCGCTACGTGTCTTCTGCACGTGCAGACTTTTTGCCTCACGCTCGTCTCTCACAAAAGTCTCCAACGCCGCTCTCGGGAGTCTTTTTATTTTGTCCGCCAGCTCACTTTCGTTTTCCACAGTAGCGATGGAAACCACTCGTGCCAATTTATTTACACTTACACTCCCCTCCACAAGCAAATTTTTTAGAACAGGTTTATCTTCAAATCGTTCTTCCAAACGAAGCACGATTTTTGTCTGCTTTTCAGAAATTCCCGCCCATTTCGCCGCAAATTCAAAAATACTCGCGCACCCGCGTTTTTTGTATAACTTTCGACGATGCACCTCCGGCAAAAGGCCCATAAATTTTCGCCGCCACAACAACGCCTGCTTGCCAAATTTATCGCAGAGTTTGAGTAATTCATAATCGGTAATTTTTGTAATTGGATTATTCATAAATAACAGATTAAAATGACGCTTAAATCATACAAAAAATCACCCCAAAAAGTCTAGGCGAAAATGTAAAAATTTCACATTTTCTGTGGTGTAAAATGAGGGTTATTTCATGGGTGAGTATATACTCACTACTCACGTAGCGCTAGCGAAGTGCGCTCCCCCGCATTTCTTCCATGACTTCAATGAAAAAGCTTTGAGGTATGGTTCGAGACGCTTCGCTTTTTTGCGAAGCTCCTCACCACGACATAAGCTACAGCACAAAGCTCTGCCCAAACTCGGGCACTTCCACATTTTTCATGCCATTTTCCGCAAGCGCTTGGCTAAAAGCCGTGTATTGCTTTTCTTCGCCGTGGACCAAAAACATTTTTTGAATGCCTTTAACTCCCATAGCATAGTCCAACAAATCGCTGCGATCCGCATGCCCGGAAAAGGCATCGATCACCTCGACCCGAGCGCGAACGTTGTAAGAATCGCCAAAAATGTTCACCATGGGCTGTTTTTCAACGATTTTTCGACCCAACGTGTTATCTGCCATGTACCCGACAATCAAGATCGTTGTGCTGGGATTTTCGATGTTGTTTTTCAAATGGTGCAACACACGTCCGAACTCGCACATTCCGGCCGCGGAAATCACGATCATGGGCACGCGACTCGCATCAATGGCCTTCGATTCCTCGACGCTGGTGGTGTACTTGAGAGCGCCAAATCCGAATGGATTTTCACGATTGTTCAAAAATTCGGCTTGCGCCTCTTTGTCGAAATCCTCGATGTGGCCGCGGAAAACCTCGGTGAGATTGCCGGAAAGCGGGCTATCCACCATAATGGGGAGATCGTGCGGAATTAAATTTTTCTTAAAAAGATCGTGCAAGCTGTACACGATTTCTTGCGTGCGACCGAGAGAAAAGGCCGGAATGATGAGTTTCCCGCCCCGTTGAATCGTGGACATCACAATGTTCGTCAATTTGCTCTCCACCTCTACCAAATCCTCGTGAACACGATTCCCATACGTGCATTCGCTGATCATAAAATCCGCAGCCGGGACCTGAACCGGATCCTTGAGAATCGGCAGGTTCTTGCGACCAAGATCGCCGGTGAAGAGGAGGGTTTTTGTCTTACCGTCTTCTTGATCGTCGATTTTAAGGAGAATCAATGCGGAGCCGAGAATATGGCCAGAGTTATAAAAGGTGAATTCAATGCCCGGGAAAATCTGTTTGGGCTTTTCGTATGCCACGCCTTCGAAATATTTGAGGGTTTCTTCCGCGTCTTCACTGGTGTACGCGGGTTCGACCAAGGGAGTGCCTTTTTTGTGCTTTTTGGTGTTCATGTACACGGCTTCACGCTCTTGAATGTAAGCGCTGTCCATGAGCATGAAATTGCAGAGATCTTTGGTGGCAAAAGTCGAATAAATCGTTTTATTAAAGCCCAATTTAACCAGGCGAGGCAATGCGCCGGCGTGGTCCATGTGAGCATGAGAAAGAATGACCGCATCGACGCGTGGCGGATCAAAAGGCAATTCGCGATTTTTGACATCCGCCTCGGCACGATGGCCTTGAAAAATGCCACAATCGAGAAGGATACGTTTTCCATTCACTTCCAAAAGATGTCGGGACCCGGTGACTTCTCGCGCTGCGCCGTAAAAGGTGATTTTCATGGGGAGGGATTAATATTAGGCCTTTTATTATTTTACCATAAAAATGCCGTCCTGCCAATGAGTGATAATTGACAAATAACTAAAATGGTTGTATTGTTTTCTGCTTAACTTTTAAAAATTCTTATTATGAGATCTACTCCTGATTCTTTCGATCATTCAAGTTCTTTCGCCGCGAAAGTTGCTCCTTGGATGGCATTATTCATGACGGGATGCGTGGCACCGGATCTCCCTCAGCAACCCGTTCCGGCTACTTCATCTATTATAGAATCCATCCCTTCACAGACCAAAATAGATCTTTCTTCAACCCCTCGCCCCCCTAAAGAAATTGCTTATGGAAAATGCGCTGACAATGTGGCTGCTGTCGTGAAAATTTTTCGCGCAAATCATATTGAGTTATGCTACCCCGATGTAGGGGAACCTAATCCTCTTTGTCTTGTTCAACCCGAAGATATCGCTCCTTGTGTTCAACCCCTTAAAAGCTAATTTAAGTCCGCTTCCAGCTTTTTCATGGCAGCCATGTCTTGGCTACGATCTTGTTTTTCAATCATTTTTTGAGCTCCTTTAATAAATCTATTGATTTCCTCTTCCATGTTGGAAAGCTTATTTTGGAGCTTTTGAGCATGGGCTGTATAGATTTTAATCGCCTGCTGATAAGTAAGAGTGGTGGAAGTCATAAGAAGATAAATTTTAAAAATACAAATTATACAATTTTATTATTTTAAGCAGATTCAGTTTCATTCGCTCCTCCACTTATAGGGGCATTGAGTTGAGCCATAACCGCATCCGCTTGACTCGCTAAATTCTGTCTAGCGTTTCGGCTTTCTATTAAATCAACCAACCTTGCATCGGTTGTTTCAGCGGCTTTTGTTTTCTCCCATTTAGGGACAAGATCAACTGTATATTTACCGAGAACAGCCCGTGCCGCTTCTCCTCCGACAGGATGACTCTGTAACAGTTTAATAACTTTTGGGTTATTCGATTTATTAAATTGAGCATCAATCGTTCTTTCAAGACCACTACCTCCATTTTTTAGCGCCGCATTTATCGCCGTGGGATCCAACCCGTAACTTGCAATAAAATCCGTCGCTTTTTTACTGGCAGCGGCTGTTTCTTCTTGCAATTTTCCTGTCCGATCATTTATTAACCCCTGATAATAATCAACGGACGCCACATATTCATTTTTCTTCCCCTGTATTTTCCGAACCATCACGCCTCGCAATAAATCGGTCATGACCACGCGTGACCTCTCTGCGTAATCGGCCATTAACTCTTTTTCCGCTTGAGAATCCATGGGATCTGCCAAAGCTTGTTTATAGGCTAACTCCGCAATGGATTCTGTTTCGCCTTTCGGGACGTATTCCCCCCGATCGATGGAGGCGTTGACTGCCCCAAATTCTACCTCGGCCCGATCTTCTTCGGCTTTTACACTTTTTTGTCGACCTTCCCACCCTCTCTGATTTTCTCGTGCATCCACCAATTCTTTTTCAGCTGTTTGTAAAACGGTTTTAGCTTCTCCATATCCTCTGATTCGAGCTTTCATTTCAGCCACGTGCTGTTGAACCACAATATCTCTTTCGGCGTCTAAAACGGTATCATCTTTGGCAACCACTTTTTCCGCCGCACTGATTAATTCTTTATCAGTAAGAGAGGCGAGTTCTTCCGCACTTTTCCCTTCAATCCCCAACACTTTGGCTCTTTGCGTCAGAGATCCCGTGGCATTTTCGAATTTTATTTGTGATTGACCTTGTATCCCGTCACAAACACTCACTCTTGATTTTGCTGTCTCAAGTTCTTGGCTGACTTTTTCTCCTTGTTTTTGATTTAGAGCCATTCTTTCCTGGTTTTTCGCTGCTTCTACTTCTTTACATTGATCTCCCATTTCTTTTTGAATATCCGCCGCCTGAATTTCCGCAGCCGCTGCTCTTTCCGCTTCCGTACTTACAAAACCAGTCCCATATTCAGTCATGACTTGGTCATACTCTTTTTTCGTTTTCCCACTTGGGACAACATCCATTCGCTTTAAAACCTGAGCCAATCTTGCGCTTCCTCCCTCCACGCGTCCTTGTGCATCCTGGGAATACAAATCATCTAAACTTATTAATGCATTTTCAAGCGCTGCGGCCATTTGCTCTGGCGTGGAGTCCTTTTTGTCTCCGACCTTTCCTAGGGCATCAAGTCCGCTTTTATATCCGCGTTCGAGTTGTTTTTGAGTTGGAGCCTTTTTGCCGGCGTCAGTCCCTCCTTCTGGGGCAACAGGAGCTTCTGGACCTTTATTAACCAACCGACTCGGTTGGCAGGATAGGCTGGCATTGAGCGGATACAAGCGGATGAGTTTTTCCATTTTTGTTTTGGGTTAAATGGTTTTTGTTTTGGGTCGTCTTTTTTCGACCATCATATAATAATACCATAAAAAACGCGGCAATGCAAACGCGAAATGCGAAATTGGATCAGCGCTTTTTCACCTGTGATTTCAGAATATCAAACGGAGTCTCGCGGACCGTGATAAAATTTGTGCCACTCGATTCAAGCTCGTTTGGCGCTTTTTTTAACGTAATGGTCAGCCCCAGCCCCTCCTGCACGTTTTGTTGAAAATATTGATCGAACACAAAATTGCCGAGTGAGTAATAAATCGGCCGAGGCGTGCCGTCCGGGCCGTTGTACCACTCGCTGGTTTCCACCACATGCGGGTGATGGCCGAGAATCACATCTGCGCCGGAGTCGATGAAAGCGTGCGCGGTTTCGATTTGGTCTGCGGTCGGAGTGATGCGATATTCCACGCCCCAATGAATCGAGACAATCGTGAAATCCGACGTGTCTTCTACGGATTGAATCAAGGCCGTGGCCGCGTCGAGGTCGAGCTGGTCGGAAAGCGTGTCGTTGAACCCGATAAAGGTCAGAGTCACGCCATTCGCTTCCGTGCGCCAGATAGAATTTTCCGTAATGCCTTTGGCTTCGCCAAAATAGGAAATGCCTCCTGCGCTCAAGTAGGTTCGGGTTTGCCCGGCTGCGTCGGCGCCCATGTCGTAGGAGTGATTGTTGGCGATGTTGAGCACGTTGAACCCGTATTTTTGTAAAACCTCAACCACTTCGGGCCGAAAATTAAAAATCATGGCTGTGCCGGGGTTCACATAATCCGTATCCGAAATCGGACCTTCGAGATTAGCGAAGAGGAAATCTTGAGTCAGGCGTTCTTGCGTTTCCGGATCTGTAAGCATGGAATCGAGCAATTCCGGAAAATACACAAATGGATAATCGAGCCCGTTCCTTTGCATCAAAGTCCACACATAACGGTCCAACATCATATCGCCGAAAGCCACGAGGGTGACGGTGTTGGATTCTTTTGTGCCTCCGATTCTTGAAAGATTCCCTTCCGAACCCGTGAAGGAGGCGAGAAAATTTTCTTGAAATTCAACGTCGTGATTTTTCATCCACCACACGCCACTACCTGCGCCCACAATGAGGAGCAAGCCGACAATTAAGCCCACAGCGAAGCGAAGGGTCAATCTTTTATGAGAATGGTCTTGAGTGGTTTTCAATAATGATAGGATTTATTGGCTAGAATCATGAACGCGCGATACAGTTGCTCGAGCACAAATAGGCGTGCCATTTGATGAGTAAAAGTCATTCGCGAAAGAGAAATCGACGTGTGCGCCCGACTCAATGTTTGAGGAGACAATCCGTGCGGGCCGCCGATCATGAATGCGATTTTCCCGCCTTCAAAGTCGCGTTGCTTTTTGATCCATGCGGCGAATTCTTCCGAAGACAGGGCTTTGCCTTTGAGGTCGAGCGAAACCACAGTGTAATGCTCCGGGATTTTGGCTTGAAGCGCCTTGTTTTCCTCCTCAAAATCAGACGTTTTTACCGTCACGGTTTCGAGACTGCAAAAAGGCGTGAGTCGTTTTTTGAACTCATTTTCAATCTCGATGTAGGCTTTTTCTTTGGTTTTGCCGACTTGGAGAAGGGTGATTTTCATGATAAAAATTAAGTCCGTGAAAAAAAATAAGCTGGACAAAGAATGGGTTGTAGCCGATGATCGAATCGCGTGCGCGCCCGGAGCACTCAACGAAGGCGTAGCATCGCTACGACGAGGAAAAGTGCGAGGACGTAAGCCGCGAGGCGCCATCGGATACGCCCATCACTGTTCAAATTATTTTTTTTCGCGGACCAATACTACCATGTCACTGAAGAAAGGAGAAATTATTGAGGTGCATGTGGAAAAACTGGCCCTGGGAGGCGCGGGGGTTGGGAAATGTCATGTCCCGGCTACGCTTTTGGAGGGTGAAAACAGGTTGAGCCCGATTGAATTGGAACGGACTGAAGGGTTGGTCACGTTTGTGGAAGGCGGGGTGCCCGGAGATCATGCGGAGGTGAGTTTAACTAAAATTAAGAAAAGTTTTTTGGAAGGGAAAATGGTGAAATTGATCACGCCGTCGCCAGCGCGAATTGCGCCAAAATGTCGTCATTTTGAAACTTGCGGCGGGTGTACGTTTCAAAATTTAAAAGTGGAAGATCAGCTTCGATTCAAAGAACAAATGGTACGAGAAACGCTCGAGCATGTGGGCGCCATTCCTGTAAAAGAACTTGATCGCGTGATGCGGTCGATTCTGGGATGTGAGGATCCGTGGCATTATCGCAATAAAATTGAGGTGAGTTTTTGGGATCCGCGAAAACAAAACGGAGGCGGGAGCGGGAATTTGCCTCCGCCGCAGGAAGGAACCTGCTCGGATCATGATTCTCGCAGAACCCTTCTTGAAATGCGGCGTCAACAAACTCCCACTCCTCCCCGTTTTGCTCAAGAATTAATCCAACTGGGATTCCATCTCCCCCGCCAACGCCATGAAGTTTTTGATTTGGAAGAATGCCATTTGGCCTCGGAACGGATGGTGTCGATTGTAAAAAAAGTTCGCGAATTTGTGCGCGCGGAAAAACTTGAGGTTTTTGATGAAAGAACCGGGGAAGGGCTGTTGCGTTATTTGATGCTTCGCGAGGGAAAAAACACCGGAGAATTGATGGTAAATTTGGTGACATCGGTTCAACCGTTTCCTCAATTGGAAGCGTTCAAAACGTTGTTCGCGCAAGCGCCATTCAAGGATGACATTACCTCTTTGCTGTGGACCACGATCATGCAAAGTCGCGGAGTTCCGACCTGGCGTGAATCGCAAGTTTTAAGCGGACAAAAAACCATTTATGAAGAATTGCGGTTGCCGTCGCTGAGTGGCAAAAAGGAAGAAACGCGGTTGCGCTTTGAAATTTCGCCGGAATCGTTTTTCCAAACCAACACGCATCAAGCGGAAAAATTGTACGGCGCAGCGATTGAGCTGGCCGGGCTTTCGGGAAAAGAAATTGTTTATGACCTGTATTGCGGCACCGGCACCATTGGCCTGTGCGCCGCAGCGCATGCCAAAAAAGTCTATGGCATCGAACTCGTCAAAGCCGCTGTCCTGAACGCGCGAAAAAACGCGTTGCAAAATAACATTTCCAATATTGAATTTATGGTGGGAGACACATCGAAATGTCTCAAAAGTTTGGCGGGCCCGAACGGGACCGTGGACGGGGTAACGCTTGAAAAACCCGATGTCGTGATTGTGGATCCGCCCCGATGCGGACTCGATGGCGACACCCCCCTTCTCGTGGCTGAGCTCAAGGCTCGCAAAATCGTTTATGTTTCCTGCAACCCCGCCACCTTGGCGCGCGATCTTAAAATTTTCCGCGAGCAAGGCTATACGCTCGAGGCAATCCAACCCGTGGATATGTTCCCTCAAACGTACCATATTGAAAACGTAGCGTTGCTTTCGCGCAACGAATAATAGATTTTTCGATCTTTACTTTTTCTCTCGATCGTCGCATCCTGCGATATGACAATTTCATGAATTTTTAATCTCCCTTCCCATGCGTCCTCTTCGCTCTCTTTCTCTCCTTTTTTCCGGTGCTCTTTTAGCGATGTTGCCTCTGATGAGTGTTTCAACCCAGGCCTTTATTTTTCAAAGCGGGGAAAAAGTGATGTTCAACACCTACGTCACAGAAGATGTTTATTTGGGGGGCGAGACTGTCACGATTCAAAAAGATATTGAGGGCGATCTCTGGGTGGCCGGAGGCAATGTTACGGTGAATGGCGCAGTTTCCGGGGATGTGCTGATTTTTGGAGGGAATGTGCTCGTGAATGGTGCGGTGAAAGACGATGTGCGCGTGGCCGGCGGCACGCTGACGTTGAATGGCAATGTGGATGGCGATTTGGTGGTGGTGAGCGGAACCGTGGATGTGGCTGCGACTTCAACGATTCAAGGCGATGCCATGTTTTTGACCGGGGTGGGTAATTTTTACGGAACGCTGAACAAAAGTCTGACCGGCTATCTGGGACGTTTGGTGATTGGGGGAAAAGTGAACGGCAATGTGGATGTCCACGCAAGCGAAGAATTGGTTTTGCTTGAATCCGGAGCGATTTCCGGAAATTTGATCTATTCTGCGCCGCAAAAACTCACGGAATTCGGAGGAACCGTGGGGGGAGAAGTTACGTACAATGAAATTCAAGCCGGCTCGGATAAATTTAAAGAAAGTCTTTTGCGTTTAGTGGATCAAGGGTCGTTTGCCGCGGTCATGGCCAGCTATTTTTCACTTCTTTTAATCGGCGTTTTGGCGCTTCTCTTCATGCCTCGGTATTGGGATCGAGTGAATGAAACCTTGGGGAAAAATGCATTCAAAAGCATCGGCGTTGGATTCTTTGGAATCATCTTAATGGTGGTCATTATGGGATTGTCGGCCGCAACCGTGATTGGCATTCCTTTTTCGTTCATTTTATTGGCGTTGTTCTTTATGTTGATTGAATTTGGCCGGATTGCTGCGGGTTATTTTATGGGTGAACTGTTACTTAAACACCCATGGAAACGCGGATTTCTCAAACATCGTCCGCGCAGTCGATCCTTTTTTCAACTCGCGGCAGGATTGCTTTTCATCAAATTGCTCATGTTTATCCCCTATCTCGGTTGGGTGCTCCGCTTGGCGCTCTTTTTTGCCGGTGTTGGAGCCCTCATTTTGACTCAACGCGAAACGCACCAAAGGCTGGTCAAAGAACGATTGGTGTAATAAGATTTCGCTATGGATCATGATTATTCGAAAAAAATAAAAGGCGAAGGCGATTTTTGGGACAAAGAAGTTGAAGTTTTGCAGAAAAAAGGCTTTGATTTTGCTTCACGGAAAAATTTTCGCACACAGAAACCTGTGTCGATGTGGGAGGATTCGTTTTTGGAAGGGTTGATTCGCGGGCCGTATAAAAACGAGATCATTGAGCGCGCGGTAAGGACGGGCGGACCGGTGATGGAATTAGGGTGCGGGACCGGATGGCTGTCACGTGAAATTGCGTCACACGGGATTGATGTCGAGGGCTATGACGTGGCGCAAGAAAATATTTCTTTTGCTCAAGAGCAAGCCAAAAAACAGAAAAAGGGAAATCCGAAATCCGGGCAAATGACGTTTGAAATCAAGGACTTGAATCATGCCAAATTTCCTGCGGAAAAATTCGGGGCTGTGGTGGTGTGGGATTCTCTCCATCACATGGCCGGCTTGGAAGCGATTTGCGAGGAGATGAAAAAAGCGCTCCGAAAAGAGGGGGCTTTTTTGATTTTTGATCATATTGAATTTCGTGGTTTTCGCGGCATGATGAGTAAAATGTTGGCGTTGTTTTTTTACATGATTTTGCCGACCGAAGAACCGTTCAAAGAAAAATGCTCCTATTTTTGGAAAAAAGTTTCAGGACAAAAGATTGGCGAAACCTCGCCGTTTGAAGATGTGGCAAGCGCGGATCTCGAACAAACGGTTGAGCGTCATTTTCATGTTGAAAAGAAGGAATATCCGCTCACGTTCATTCGATTTTTTATTGCGCGCATTCGGCCTCAAATTTCAGGGTATAAATCCTTGGTCAAAGCGTTGGTTTGGCTGGATCGATTTTTGGGTGAAATTGGAATTCTCAAGGGCGAATATGTTTTTCTTATTGCCACTCCCAGGAAAGAGCTCAAAAAAGATACGGTGTTGATTTTAGGAAATTATGGAGCGAAAAATTTCGGGGATGAATTGGTGTTGCGAGGGATTCTGGAAGGACTTGAAAAAGAAGGACCTTGCGAAAAAGTGGTTTTATCTGCGGATCCTGCGGAAACGGAACGAGTGCACGGGGTGAAAAGTTTTTATGTTTTCCCAACAGGACTGCGTTCTTTTTTGCGCTTCGAATGGGTGGAAACGCTTAGACAATATCGACGCGCGGACCAGGTTGTTTTTGGCGGGGGCACGTTGTTTACGGATGAGGTGCCGCGTACGATTTGGATTTCCGGATTGCAAATTTTGCCTGCGATTTTATTGCGAAAAAAAATTGTGTGTTTGGGCCAAGGCGTTGGCCCTATTCATAAAAATTTCTCAAAATGGGTGGTTCGACAACTCTTTTCACGGTTTTGGAAAATTCAAGTGCGAGATCCAGAGTCTGCTGAAATCCTAAAAGCTATTGGCGTGACTAAAACGATTGAAATTGCGCCGGATCCGGCGTTTACGATTGAATTAAAATCGACACGTTCTCCCAAAAAATCCTCAAAAAAACTGTTGGTTTCGTTGCGCGATGGATCGTTTTTAAACCCTGATTTTTCCGAGAAACTTGCGACATTTTTGGATCAAGTGCATGCGCAACAAAAACTTCAAACCGCATTTTTAATTTTTGAAAACAATGGCAACGATCGAGCATTATCCGAAAAAGTGGCGCGACTCATGACCTCACATAAACCCGCCATCACTTCGGTTGATTTTGGTAATTTTGAATCCATTTTTGCAACAGGCGCTGCGGCCTTAAATTTCCGTCTGCACGCCAACATCCTTTCTTTTATGTACAAAATCCCGTGCATCGGTTTTGCGTATGAAACCAAAGTGAAAAACCTTTTCAAATCCGTTGGAAAAGCCAATTTCGTGATCGAGCCCAATGATTTTGAGGGACTGGAGAAGAAATGGAAAAATCTAATACACTTCCTTTAAATAGCACCCCTCGCAATCCACAATCTCGGGCCGCCCCGGGGCATAGGTGGTTTGGATCGGAGCGTTGCATTTGGCGCAGGTGCGAGGCCAAATTTTATGCGCACTTCTTTGAGCAAGGCGTCTTTTGTATCGACAATCCGGGCATTGGCGTGGAATCGGAATTTCATGATTATGATAAAATTTTAATTCTTGCGGAATGAGTCGATAATTTTTCCCACATAATTCGCAGGCGAAAATATCCTTTTTGTTTTTTAGAGATGCGTATTCTTTTTTTTCATTTTCTTTCCATGTGAGCCCTTCCTGCGTCGCTCTTTCCTTTGTGCTTGGAAAAACATCTTGAGCAATGGTTTCATTGTAGGCGTAAGGCGACGTTTTCATTGGAAAATATTCCCCCCATTCTCCTGTCCCCTTCATATGTTCAATGATTTTGGGCACTAAAATCTCGTATTCTTCTTTTGTGTATTGTTTGTTCAAAATGCAATATTCATTTTTCTTTAATCCAATGCATCCGAATAAATGCGATGAATAAAAACAATGGTCCACGTAACAGGATTCTTTCACATCCCACGCGTGGTTTACGAATGCGGCGCGATAATCGTGCGTGGCAGACATGGCTTCGTACACACATTCTGCTTTGGGTGAATAATGCGTGTCGTGCGTATCTTTTGCGCCCATGGGCAACACGTAAATGTACGCACAATCCTCCAAATCCTCGGCGTCAAACGCATATCGTGCGTTCTTGGATCGGATCAATCGATCGCCTATACAATTTTCCACCTGAATGTTGTGAAGCGCACGGCAAGGAAATTTTAATGAAAAGTTAATGAATTGTTCATTCAGTTGTGCAAGATCTTTGGGAGTTTTTAAACGTTGGAGCCATTCTTTGTACTCGGATTCAGATACAGGCTTGTTGAAAACATGATGTTTTTTTTGCACTAAATTTACACATCCAATGCATTGTTCACACCCTTGGCAATCTCGGCAAAACCATAAATCTCTCGAATCCCGACAATCCAATGAAAACGCGCTGTGATACAAATTGACCCCATACACGCACTCATAACAAAGTTCACTGTTGTAACAAAGCATGCAATCCACACAATCCCTCGAATGATTCGCCTGATATGAGTAAAAAATATCTTCGGAATCCACACACGAATTGCACATATAAATATTTTTGGAAGAGACGCAATACGGGCCGTAATCGCTGTTTTCGCAATGAGAAAGCGTCATGTTGATACGCGGCACTTTTTTCATTAAATCGTAAAATTGTTCAAAAAAAGATTTTGAAAAATCGAAAGCCTGGCCGTAACTCAGTCCGTCCCATTCGTCGCTCCACCACACGTCACGGTCGTACACGGGATACGGTTTTTCCGGCGAATACATAGAGATGATCGGCTTGCCAATGCGATCGCATTTTCTCTGGTACAACGATCGTTCATTGCGAAACGCAAGGCGGCGGCGTTGGCGACAGGGCGGGCAGAGGGAGGGAGGAGGGATCGGGTATTTCTTATTGTTGAAAATCGGAGAAATTTGTTCGTAAAATTGCAAATCACTATCTGTGATTTCAAAGGGGGTTTGACATTCACGGCAGTTTTTTTGAATGGGAGCCATGAGCAAGAATTATTGAGATTTGTCATCCCCGTGCACACGGGGATCCAGAATGAGAAAATCTGGATTCCCGCATCCGCGGGAATGACATAGGCAGGGCAAAGGTTAATACACTTCCTTTAAATAGCACCCCTCGCAATACACAATTTCGGGCCGCCCCGGGGCGTAGGTGGTTTGGATTGAGGCGCCACATTTGGCGCATGTGCGAGACCACAATCGGCGCGGATTTCTCAATTGCATGCGGTCTTTGTGCCGTTGATCCGGGTGTCTTCGCGGTAACGGCAATTTATTCTCACGATAAAATTGTAATTCTTGTTTTACAATTCGGAATGGTTTTTTTGTAATCTCACATTCAATTGCTCCCTTTAAAATAGTATCTTTCACCTCTTCGATTCGATCCGGTAATTTGCTGGCTTTGAGGATTTTTTCTCCTTTGAATTCGGCTTCGTTTTTTTCAAACCAACGAAAGCCCTGCTTTTCCGCCTCAGTTTTAGACAACGGATAATACTCGCTCGCCACCGTCTCGTTGTACGCAAACGGCGAAACCATTCCCGGGAAAAATTCACCCCATTCCCCTCTTTTTTTCATCTCAATTTTAATCTTTTTCATTAAATGTTCATAATTTTCTTTGTCGTATTTTTTGTTCAAAATCGCATATTCTCCGTGTTGCAATGCAATGCATCCAAAACAATTTTTCGATGAAAAGCACAAATTGCAATACGCCAAATCGCTGTCGTGCCAGCACGAATCGCAGGCCAATCCGTTGAAAAGTCCGCTGCATCCCACGGTTTCATAACACACTTCGCTTCGATCGTAGCCCATGCAATTCATGTCCATGGAATCGTAGGTTTCGTCCATCTGAAACCCGTACGCGCAATCTTCGCATTTGGTGCAGTCAAAACACGCACGCAAATTTTTGGATTGTTCGTGATTGCTGCCTTCGCACTGTTCGCAATTGACCTGATACAACGCTTGAAACGGAAATTTGGTTCGGAAATCGCCGCGATACGAATCCACGCCTTTTTTAAAGGATTTATAATCGCTCAATCGATACGAGGCAATAGTTTTTAAATACTCCTCTTTAGAATACGGCTTGTTCAAAATGTAATATTCTTTGTGCCGCAAATTGGCGCATAAAAAGCAATTTTTACACCCTTTCAAATCCACGGAAAACCAACATTCCTGGCAATCTTCGCAGTGATCCAAGTAAACCGAGCGGTAGCAGTTTTTCGAAAAAAGACACTCGTAGCACAGTTCGCATTTGTAGAGCCAAAGGTAGTCGGTGCAATTCTTATTTTTGGTCGAATAATGGCCGTACAAACAGTCTTCTTCATAGTGGTTGCCAAACGTGAGGTAACAATTTTTATTCGCGAATGAATAATTACAGTAATCGCTATTTTCCGATTGTTTGTTCACAATCGCGAGGCGTGGCGTTTTTATTAACAATTCATGAAATTGCGGAAAAAACGGCTTTTCGACATCGATTTCGAGGCCAAAATCAAACGCATTCCAATGGTCGCTCCAAAAACATTCCTGGCAATACACGGGAAAGGGCGAAGTCTTGGAGTAAGTCGAAATCATGGGCTTGCGGCAGAGGTCGCAAGCGCGTTGGTAAAGCGTGCGCTCGTTGCGATACGCGAGTCGACGTTGAGCGCGGCACTCCGGGCAAATTTTAGGGTTCGGCAAATCGAGTTTTTCATAAAAAGCGCGGTCTTTTTCATGGATTTCAAAGGGCGTGTGACACTGCTGGCATTGGGCGGAAAGAGATGGCATGGGGGATGAGGATTAAAAATGATTAAATGAGAGTGTAAATGAGGAATGTCACCCTGAGGCTCTCGAAGGGCGACATTACGAAGCGTCATGACGAGCTATACCCCTTCAGCTCTTTCCTAGCCATTTTATACTGAGGATATTTTTCCTCAACCCTCTGCCAAAATCGACGCGAATGATTCATTTCCTTCAAATGACAAAGCTCATGCACCACGATGTACTCGGCCAAATGCGGCGGGAGAAGTGCAATTTTTGCGTTGAAATTTAAATTGCGTTTGGAAGAGCAACTCCCCCATCGTGATCGATGTTTTTTAATTCGAACTTTATTGTAACGAAAGCGATCTTGTTCGTTGTATTTTTTGATCAAATTTTCCACCAAAGCGCGAGTGGCTTCAACGTCGGCTTTTTTATCTTGTGATTTTAGGGTTTTCAACTCGGGATGGCGTACTTTTATCTTTTGAAATAAATCCAATTTTTTCATCACCCATTTCATCTTTTTTTTGAGAAATTTTTCCGCCGCTCGAATCGATCCCCCGACAGGGATAATCAACGCCACTTCTCCGGTTTGGCGCACGGAAATGGTTAAACGCTTGGCGCGCGTGCTGGTACGAATCGTGTGCGGGATCTGGGGATCGTCAAAATTCATGAGGGTATTATAGCAATTCTTTCTCAAATGAATACAGACAGAAGGGAAGGAGTTTTTATTCAAATGGGAGCGAAACGCCTCGGATCATGATTCTCGGCGTTTCTTCCTTAAAAATTTTCACAAAAACTCTTCCCTCCTGCCTGTTTATATGGGTCGGATTATTTCCCCTTCTGATACCCCTTCAACAACTCTGCGCATTGTTTGAGTTTTTTCTGCTCGGCCCGGTCCAGCGGAATATCGATAGTTCTCTCGATTCCGTTAGCTCCCAACACACACGGGATGCTGAGACACACGTCTTTCACTCCATAATACCCGTCGACTTTTTGGGAAAGCGGGACCACGATGCGCGAATCTTCAAAAATGTGCTTCATGATTTGGCGCATGACCACGCCAATCGAATAACAGGTGTAGCCGATGTCGTGAATGATGTTGTACGCTGCGTCGCGGGTGGTTTTGTAGCACGCTTCCATGCCACGTTTGCCGAATCCGGGAAAATCGAGCAAGCGCTTTCCGCCGATTTGCGCGGAACTGTACACCGGGAACGAACTGTCCCCGTGCTCACCGAGAACGTAGGCTTCCACGCTCTGCGGACTGATGTTGAGTTTTTCGCCAATGTGAAATTGAAAACGCGCGGTGTCGAGCATGGTTCCGGTTCCAAACACGCGCCCTTTTGGAAGTTTTGCAAGTTTGATCGCCTCGTAAGTCAGCACATCTACCGGATTGCTCACAATCACAAGAATGGCTTGAGGTGCGGCTTTTACGATTGTTGGGATGAGAGTTTTGAAAATTTTTCGATTGATTTCAATGAGTTCGAGACGAGATTGCCCCGGTTTTTGAGGCACGCCGGCGGTGATAAAAACCACATTCGAATCCTTGCAATCCTCGATGTTATTACTGCCTTTGAGCTCTGTGTAATCCACAAAAGCGAGGGTATGCTCCATGTCGAGCATCAAGCCTTCGGCTCGTTCTTTGCACAAATCGATGAGCGTGAGGTGCGTGGGCGTACCGTCGAGCATCATGGCGTACGCGGCCGAAGCGCCAACATTACCGCAACCGACAATGGAGACTTTGAACTTGAAAGGATTGAATTTGCAGGGAGGCATAGGAGGATGAAAATTAAAAGATAATTAAAAAATGATGAATAAAAAATGACCCGTTAATGAATTTCATGAACATTTAATGAACTGAAGTTCTCTTTCACCCATTCCTTGGCCTGAACCTTGGTATTCAGCTCATGCGCAAGCTGTTTTTCGCGAATATGTTTGGCGATTTCGCCCACTTGTTTTCCCGGGGGGAGATCCAGCAATTTCATAATGTCATTGCCGTCCAATAACGGCTCGGGCGGGTGTGGAATTTGTTTAAGTGTCTCGTTGTATTCTTCGGCCAACGCAGTGTAGAGCTCGTATCCTGCCGGTCTCGTTCCGCCAATGTCCGCTTCCATCAAACTCAATAAATCCTTGAACCACGGGTTCAAAAACCAATGACGTTTTCGGCCCAGCGGCATCTCGAGCAATTGTTGAATCATCATGTGATGTTCGATGAGCCACACGATTTCCTCGATGTCTTTTCGTGGAAATTTAAGGCGTCGCAAAATAATTTCTGCAATTTTCGCGCCTTCTTCCGAATGATGATCAAATCGGATTCGCTCCTCCAACTTAAATGTCGGGGGCTTGCCAATGTCATGAAAAAACGCAGCCCACCGCAAATTCAAACTCGCGTATTTCGACAACGAGGCCACCACTTCCTTTGTGTGCTCCCACACATCGCCCTCGTGGTGATATTCGTAGGGCTGAGGCACGCCTTTCATGGCATACGCTTCCGGCAAAGTCTCTTTCAGCACCCCGGTCTCGAGCATGTCCTCCAGTGCGTCGCTAAAACGATCTGACACAATCATTTTATTCAACTCATCCTGAATGCGCTCGCCGGCCACTTCATCCGCAAGTTTGGCATGCGTGCATAAGGCTTGATACGTGTCCGGATGGTATTGAAAATTCAACGTATTTTTAAATCGAATGGCGCGCAAAATCCTCAAATGATCCTCTTGAATGCGCTGATGCGGATCTCCAATAAATCGTAAAAGTCGTTCTTTCAAATCGGCTTGTCCCCCCACATAATCGTAGATTTTTTTGGCAATGGGGTCGTAAAAAATCCCGTTCACGGTGAAGTCGCGGCGCTTGGCATCCTCTTCCGCATGCGTAAAAGCCACGCAATCCGGACGGCGGCAATCCGTGTACGTGCCTTCGGAACGGAAGGTGGCAACTTCAAATTGATGATCTCCTTCCAGGGCCAAAAGCACCCCGAATTTTCGACCGATTGGAATGGTTTTCTTGAGGAGTTTTTCTGTTTCGTCGGGAATGGCGTTGGTTACGATGTCGTAATCTTTGGCTTCTTGGCCGAGCAACATGTCGCGCACGCAACCGCCGGCCCAATACGCTTGGAACCCTGCTTTTTGCAAAATTTTAACAATTTTGAGGGAGGTTTTTTCCATTTTTTGCTTATTTTTTCACTTATTATTATACCAGAATAAAACCATTCCGAGAAGCCTTACTCACGGCTTTTATAAGCCATTTTTTAATAAAATTTGTTAAAAAGAATTTATCTTCCGCGCTATAAATCCAGTCTCTTTGCAAGAGTTTTTAGATTACGACAGATCAATTCCGCGTATAATGGAATTCGTTATTTTTTATTTTTTTTCACTATGAAAAAGCTTCTTGCCCTCTTGAGCCTCAGTGTGCTCATGTTCGCGTTTGTCGGGTGCGAAACTCCGGACACGGATGAAACCGTCACGGACGAAACCACCACCGAAGAAACTGTAACGGATGAGGTCGTTGCACCGACCACGGACGATGTCACCGTCCCAACCACAGAACCCACAACGGACGAAGTGGTTCAGTAATTGACTTTTATTGTCATTGAAATCCGCAAATCCTTTATTCAAGGCTTTGCGGATTTTTTTATTTCTTGCACTTATCTCTTTAAAATGGCATTTTTGTGATGTTATTTTTATGATTTTTTATGATTTTTCTTGGGATTGAAACGTCATGTGATGAAACCGCGGCCGCTGTGGTGCGAGACGGATGCGTTGTTTTGTCGAATGTGATTGCATCGCAGGTGGATCTGCATCGGCAAACAGGGGGCGTTGTGCCGGAAGTGGCGGCGCGCGAACACACGGTTCATATTTTACCGGTCATTGAAAAAGCGCTTGAAGAGGCAAAAATCTCGTTTGAACAAATCGACGCCATTGCGGTCACGGCCCGGCCCGGGCTGATCGCATCCTTGCTGACCGGAACCAATACGGCGAGCACGTTGGCCCGTTTGGGTGGGAAAAAACTCGTTCCCATCAATCATATCGAAGGCCACATTTATGCCAATTTTTTAGATCGAAATGCGGACGAAATTCAGTTTCCGATTGTGGGACTCACGATTTCCGGGGGGCACAATGAGCTTTTTTTAATGAAAGGACATGGAAACATCGTTTCCTTAGGATCCACCCTTGATGATGCCGCGGGTGAAGCCTTTGATAAAGTGGCGAGACTTCTCGATCTTCCTTATCCCGGTGGCCCGGAAATTTCCCGCCTTGCCGCTACGGGTAATGAATCTTGCTATCCATTGCCTCGCGCCTTATTAAAGGAAGGGTATGACTTCAGCTTTTCCGGATTGAAATCGGCGGTTTCGCGCTTGGTGCAGCGAGAAGGAGTTGCATTGAATAAAGCCGATCTTGCCGCATCATTTGAAGAAGCGGTGTGCGATATTTTGAGTACAAAAGTAATTGTTGCGGCGCAAAAATATGGCGCTCGCGAAGTACATCTTGCCGGAGGGGTTTCCGCGAATACCCGACTTCGTACTCGCGTTCATGAACGATTGATTAAAAAACTTCCGAATGTAACCCTTCGATTTCCCGTAAAACTCATTTACTGCACCGACAATGCGGCCATGATCGCCGGAGCCGGGTATTTCCGCGATCAACTTGATCCGAAACGATATGCGCCAGAGCATTCGGTCCTAGCCTCTACCGAGGTTGGGTTCTAAAATTCAAATGAAATCGAGAGATCCTTTCTCGCTGTTTTAATGTATTAAAACGTTTGAATTTCAACTTGCGTACAACTTAAATTTCAGTATAGTGAAGGGTATCGTGTATTCTTTTTATTTCATTAATTTTTAATAAATTCCCGCTATGGACGACGCTAAAAATAAAAAATGTCATCTTCCCATTGGAGTTTTCGACATTTTGCCGGACGAACATTTGTACTACACCTATGTCAAAAAAGTGATTCGTCATCGTTGTCGTCAAAGCGGTTTTCGTCGCATCTCCACGCCGATTTTTGAGTTTACAGATGTGTTCCAACGCGCCATTGGCGACAACACGGATGTGGTGCAAAAAGAGATGTACACGTTCATGGATAAAAAAGATCGTTCTCTCACGCTCAAGCCCGAAGGCACGGCCGGTGTGGTGCGTTCTTACATTCAAAACGGGATGAAGGAATGGCCTCAGCCGGTGGAACTTTATTATATTGAACCGCATTTTCGTTACGATCGTCCTCAAAAAGGACGTTTTCGTCAATTTTGGCAACTGGGAATTGAAATCATTGGAGAATCGGACCCGGCGCTGGATGCCCAGGTGGTTCAACTTTCCAATAAAATCATCGAAGATCTTGGGATTGCCCATCTTTTCACCATTCAAGTGAACAGCATCGGGTGTCCGATGTGTCGTGAAAAATACATCACGGATTTGCAAAATTATTACATCGGAAAAGAACGCTCGTTGTGCGAAACGTGTGTGCATCGTTTGGGCAAAAAACCCTTGCGCTTGCTTGATTGCAAAGAAGAAGACTGCCAAATTTTAGCGGAATTGGCCCCGAAATTAAAAACGTATCTTTGTGCGGAATGTGCGGATTTTCATAAAAAATTCCTCGAATACCTTACGGAAATGGGGCTTAAATATAAAGAAAATGACAAATTGGTGCGCGGGCTCGATTATTACACCAAGTCCGTGTTTGAATTTTGGGACACAAGCGAAGGCGCGCAAAATGCAATCGGAGGCGGAGGACGTTACGACGGACTGGTTGAACTCTTGGGAGGACAACCGACTCCGGCCGTGGGCATAGCTTTCGGAATTGAACGCATCATTTCGAATATGAAACGCGAACAAATCCAAGTCCCGCAAAAAGACGACCTTCAAATTTTTGTAGCGCAACTCGGGGATGAATCCAAGAAAAAATGTCTCAATTTGATCTGGGATTTGCGCGACCACGGCATTAAAACCGTGGGAGCTTTGGGCAAAGGCAGTATGAAAGCTCAGCTCAAATTGGCGGACAAATTCAAGGTACCGTACACGCTTATTTTGGGCATCACCGAGGTGCATGATGGCACGATCATCATTCGCGACATGACAAAGGGACAACAACGAACCGTCCCGTTTGCCAATGTGGTCGAGGAGGTCATCAAGGTCCTTGGCGTAAAAAACCTCGACACGTATTCCCCGAGTGATTTCGTGTATTAAAGGATATGGCTATAAAAAAATGCCCCCACTGTAAAAACTCTTTTTCCGTTCTCAAGGAGGACGTGTACTTTCTTGAAAAATTTTCCGTCAAAATAGCGGGGCTGATATTTACACTTCCCGAGCCTGTTTTATGCCCGGATTGTCGACAACAACGACGTTTGGCGTTTCGCAATGAAAGAAATCTTTATGAACGGACGTGTGATGCGTGTCATAAAAAAAATATTTCCGTGTATCACCCCATGGCAAAGGCTCCGATTTACTGCCAAAGTTGTTGGTGGAGCGATGGATGGGATCCGCTAGCGCATGGATTTTCTTTTGATTTTTCACGTTCTTTTTTTAAACAATTCGAAGGACTTTTACACAACGTGCCTCGCCCCGCAATTCTCAACCGCAACAGTACGCACTCCGAATACACCCATATTTGCGAAGACAATAAAAATGGCTATTTACTGGTGGAAAGCAGTACAAATGAAGATTGTTTTTATTCGTATTGGATTCAAAAATCCAAAAATTGCACGGATTGTTCTTATTGCACCGAATGCGAACTTTGTTACGAATGCGATCATTGTCAAAAATGTTACAACACTTGTTTTCTACAAAACTGTCAGACCTGTTACGACTCGTGGTTTTTGAAAAATTGCATCGGATGCAAAAACTGTTTTTATTGCATCAATCTCAAGCAAAAAGAATTTTGTATTTTCAATAAACAATATTCATCGCAGGATTATTTTAAAATGCTTGAATCGTTTAAAAAAAATGAACCGACTTGGCTCAAAAAAACACAAAAAATGTTTAGCGATTGGGAAAAAACGCACATTCATAAATACGCTGAAATTTATGCATCCGAGGATTGCACTGGCGACTATCTTTCTCATTCCAAAAATTGTTATCACTGTTTTTGTGCGTCTGAGGCGTGGGATTGCCGCTATGGCTACAATCTGTGGCGCGATTCCAAAGACAATGGAGATGTGGACACGTGCGGCATGAACAGCGAGTTGAATTATGAATGCATCAACACGGCGATCGATTCATCCCGGAACATCGGATGTGCACGGTGTTGGGGTGTGCATAACTCTTTTTATTGCAATGAATGCGATTATTCACAACATCTCTTGGGTTGTATTGGGTTGAGGCACAAAAAATATTGCATTTTAAATCGGCAATACACTCAAAAAGAATATGAATCGCTTGTTCCAAAAATCATTGAATCCATGCAAAAAGCCAAGGAGTGGGGGCAGTTTTTCCCGATGGCACTGAGCCCTTTTGCTTATCATGAGACTGTGGCGCAAGATTATTTCCCGTCTCCTCAAGAAAGGGATCTCGTAAAAAACGAAACGAAAACCGATGAAAATGAAAAAAATATTAAAACGTGCAGTACGTGTGAAAAACATTACAAAATCATTACACAAGAATTAAAATTTTATGAACATCACCATTTGCCGTTGCCTCAGGCATGTCCTAATTGTCGACACTCTCATCGCCTAAAAAATCGCAATCCTCGCCAACTGTGGCAACGACCCTGTGCCCAATGCCATGCCGAAATGACGAGCTCTTTTTCTCCCGAGCGACCGGAGATTATTTTTTGTGAAAACTGTTATTTAAAGGCGGTGTACTGATTTTTTGTGATTTGAACGGATTTGTTCTACAATTCTCGCATGTTCCCCCTCCCCTTCACCAAAATCACAGAGATTCCGATTGGCCCGATTTCAATTCAGGTCTGGGGTTTGATGATTGCGGTCGCCATGTTGGTGGCGCTGTGGATTTCATTCCGAGAGGCGGATCGCAAAAACGTGAATCATGAACTCATTCTTGATCTTTTTTTCTGGATGTTGGTGAGCTCTATGGTGGGAGGACGATTGTTCTTTGTAGCTTTGTTTTGGGAGGATTTTGCCAGGGATCCGATCCAAATCCTTGAAGTCTGGAAAGGAGGAATGGTGTTTTTGGGCGGGGTGTTTGCCGCGCTTTTGGCCACTTGGACGATTGTGATGATGAAAAAAATATCGTTCTGGAAAATCATGGACTTGTTTGCACCCGGACTTGCCATCGGAATTTTTGTGGGGCGCATCGGATGTTATCTTATTGGAGATCACATTGGTGCCGTAATGCAACATCCTTTCTTTTGGGGATCGGTGGTCCCGGGAGACGATCGGTTGCGCCATGAACCCGCGTTGTACCTTTCTTTAAACGGGTTATTTTTATTTTTTGTGATTTGGTCGTTGCGTAAAAAAATACAGACGCCGGGGCGATTGGCTTTTTTATTCTTTATTTGGGAAGGATTCAGCCGCTTTTTTCTCGACTTCTTCCGTGCGAATGATTTGCCCGGGCTTTCGGACCCGCGATTTTGGGGGCTCACAATTTCACAACATCTAAGTATTGCCATGTTTTTGATTGCAGGATTCTTTTTCCTTTTTCCAAAATTTTATTTAAGAAAACGTTCATGAAAAATTCATCTTTTTTAAAGATTTTTAATGTTTTTTTAATCTTTTTAATGTTGGTAAGTGGAACTTTTGGAGGACTTTTCATGAAAGTGTCCCCTGCCTTGGCTTCTTTTACCGATGTTCCGCAAACCAGCGAACATTATGCCGCAATTTTATGGTTGGAAGGGCGCAGTGTGATTCAAGGATATGAGGATGGGACTTTTAAACCGGATCAAGAAGTGACCCGGGCCGAAGCCTTGAAAATCGTTTTATTGGGAAGTGGAATTGAAGTACCGGAGGTGATTGGGTTTGATGAAACTTATTATTCCGATATTTCGCTCACGGATTGGTTCACCAAATATGTGGTGAAAGCCACAGACATGGAAATTGTAAAAGGTTATGACGACCAAACTTTCAAGCCGAACCAGACGGTCAATTTGGCGGAAGCGCTGAAAATCATTATGCAAACCAATGCCTTGACCACTGAAACGCCTACGGAAAATCCTTATGTCGATGTTCCTTTTGGGGATTGGTATGCCGGTTATGTAGCATCGGCCAAAGCAAAATATTTGATAGTGGCGGATGGCGAAGGGAAAATTTATCCGGGAAAAGCCATGACGCGCGGAGATCTTGCTGAGATCATTTATCGGTTGTCGTATATCACGGAAAATTTCCTTGAGGAATTCCCGGTGGGCTTAAATTGGCCCGCAACCGTGAATACTGCGTATGACATTACTTTTCCGGTGCCAACAGGGTGGCAAATCATTGATGGCATAAATGGCGAAATGATTTTATGGGCACAGGACGAGGCGAATGGGCAAGTTTCTTTTGATCGGACCACTCCCAATTCCGCACGGGTGGTGATTCGAGTCGATTCCAATACAGAGGGCTTGTCCGGGGACAATTATTTTACACAAATCATGAACGGAATGGCGGGGTACTCCAATTTAAATTCAAACACAACCGAGACGATGGGATTTGACGTATGGGGCGTGGAATACTCGGGGAATTATGAAACTTTCAAAGATTTTTATGTGGAAATGCCGGATGGATTTTTGACGATTCAAAGCACGTATGGGAATGGGGCTTTGAATGAACAATGGGGGGATTTTATCTCTGCGATTTTTGGCGGATTGACGTATACGCCGAACGATTCAGGAGAAACCGCGATTGAACCGAGTGAGGCGGTAGAACAGGCCCGTTCCGCGATTCAAGTGGATGGGCAAGGACAAATTATTCTTGACCTTTTTTCAGATCGAGAACTCATTGAAACCGACTCCATCGGCGTGGGAACCGGGCCGGTCGATTATTACTATTCCGCATGGGCCAATGTCACGTTAAAATACGAACGGTCCTTTGATGTGATTTTGGATGTAGCTGAGGGAAATACAACAAATTTTTAATTATTTTTTAATCTTTTTCATTTATGAAAAAAATATTAACCACGTTCATGATTGTTGGATTTTTAATGGCCATGGGATGCCAAAAAGATAACGGGACAGAAGAAGGAACTTCTGAGGGAACAACGACGGAAGACGTGAATTTTGCAGAACCGAATGTGACGCCTCCCACGGGGATGCCTTCGGTGGAAGGGCCGGATGTGGAATTGCCGCAAGAGTAGGAGTTGAAAATTTGAAATTAGTAGACCTACCCCACCATGGTTGATTATTTTAAAAAATCATTAAAATTACATGAACGACATCATGGAAAATTGGCGGTATGTTCAAAAGTGCCACTCAAAACCAAAACGGATTTGAGTGTGGCGTATACTCCGGGCGTGGCGGAGCCGTGCCGTGCCATTGCGCACAATCCAGAGGCTGCGTATCGCTACACCATGAAATCCAATACCGTAGCTGTCGTCACCGATGGAAGCGCGGTTTTGGGATTGGGAAATATCGGTGCATTGGCCGGGTTGCCAGTGATGGAAGGGAAATGCTTGTTGTTCAAAACTTTCGGTGGAGTGGATGCGATTCCTATCTGTTTAGACACGCAAAATGTAGATGAAATTGTGGAAACTGTGATTCGAATTGCACCGGGATTTGGAGGAATCAATTTGGAAGACATTGCGGCGCCGGCGTGTTTTGAGGTGGAACGACGGTTAAAAAAGGCGCTCGATATTCCCGTTTTTCACGATGACCAACACGGGACCGCGATTGTGGTGCTGGCCGGATTGCTTAATGCACTGAAAGTTGTTCATAAAAAATTAAATGCTGTACGCATCGTTATTTCCGGCGCCGGCGCCGCGGGAATTGCCATCACCGAACTTCTCCTTGCCGAAGGGGCTCGAGATATTGTGGTGTGCGATTCCAAAGGCATCCTTCACCCCAAACGCGACGATATGAATTCTTTTAAGAAAGATATTGCAAAGCGCACCAATCCCAGACGAATTTCAGGAAAACTAAAAGACTCGCTACAAGATGCCGATATTTTTATTGGCGTTTCCGCTCCCGCTATTTTAACTGCGAACATGGTGTCGACCATGGCCCCGGACTCGATTATTTTTGCCATGGCCAATCCCACCCCCGAAATTCTACCCAAAGAAGCGAAAAAGGGAGGCGCGGCCATCGTGGCCACAGGCCGCAGCGACTTCCCGAATCAAATCAACAATGTCTTGGCTTTTCCCGGGATTTTCCGCGGCGCCCTCGATGGCCGCGCCCGAGACATCACCCAAAAAATGATGCTTTCTGCTGCGCACATCCTTGCCGCCCTCGTCCCCTACCCCACCCCCGATAAAATCATTCCCGGCCTTTCTGAACCCGGCCTTGCTCAAGCCGTGGCAAAAGCGATAAAATAGGCTCATGTCAGGACACTCTAAATGGAGCACCATCAAACGGAAGAAGGGCGTGACCGATGCCAAGCGCGGCAAGATTTTCACGCAACACGCCAAAATGATTGCACTTGCGGCGCAACAAGGCGGCGGCGATCTTTTAATGAACCCGAGCCTTCGCGTGGCTGTTGATCTGGCTAAGGCCGACAATGTCCCCAATATCAACATCGATCGCGCCATTAAAAAGGGCACGGGCGAACTCAAAGACGGTATGACGATTTCCGAAGTCACGTACGAAGGCTATGGCCCGGGAGGTGTGGCGCTTTTGGTGCACACCATCACGGATAATAAAAATCGAACCCTCGGCAATGTGCGTCAGATTTTCACCAAATACGGCGGGAACATGGGCGCTGCCGGATGCGTGGGTTGGATGTTTGTAAAAAAAGGCGTGATTCACATTCCTTTGGCCGGCTTAAAAATGGAGGATGTTGAAATGGCGGTCATCGATTCCGGGGCAGAAGATATGAAGCAAGAAAGCGAAACCCTGGTGGTGACCACGGCATACGATCAATTGATAAGCACTAAAAAATCCTTGGAATCCAAAAAAATTCCGGTGGAAAGCGCAAAACTCGAAAATATTCCTTCCACCACGGTTCCGATCAATGATCTTGAAATGGCGTCAAAACTCCTCAAATTTATGGATGCGCTCGATGAAGATGAAGACGTGTCCGAGGTGTCGAGCAACTTTGAGATTGCAGAAGAGGTGATGGCGAAGCTTGGAGACGAAGATTAAAAATTTGTCACCCTGAGGCTCTCGAAGGGTGCCCTAACAAAACTCTATCTTGAATGTATGGTTCGAGACGCCCCGTTGGGGCTCCTCACCATGACATAAGCCTTTAAATCGTTCCATGGAAAAACCTTGCATCAACTGCTCAACCCTTTTTGAAGTCACAGACGATGACCTTAAATTTTACGAACAAATTTCCCCTGTTTTTAATGGCAAAAAATACCTTGTCCCGCCTCCCACGCATTGCCCGGATTGTAGACAACAACGCCGGCTCGCATCGTGCAACGAACGCCATCTGTATCACGGCGAATGCGGTTTGTGCCACAAATTTACGCTCACCCAATTTCCTCCTCATCTAAAACAACCCATCTATTGCCGCGAATGTTGGCACAGCGACCAATGGGATCCGTGCACGTATGGGCAGGATTTTGATTTTTCTCGTCCGTTTTTCGAGCAAGTGTATGAATTGAAACGTCGCTCCCCGGCCCAAGCCTTGAGCATCGACGGCACTACAACAAATTGCGAGTACATGCACTATGCCGGGTCTTCCAAAAACTGTTATTTAATCTTTCACGCGGACTTTTGTGAAGATTGTTATTATGGCTACGGCTTCAAGAAAAACACAAGTTGTGTGGATGGATTTTACAACCTGCATTGCGAACTCTGCTACGACTGCGTGGATGTGCATAAATGCTACGGGCTCAAAGCCTGCCAGGATTGCATCGGGTGCTCTTCGTCGTCCTTTTTGCGTGATTGTGTGGGGTGCAAACATTGTTTTCTCTGCGTGGGTCTGCGCAACAAAGAATATTATTTTGAAAACAAACCGCTCTCAAAAGAAGACTATGAAAAACGCATGACGCACATCGACACCGGCTCGTACAAAACGTATCAATTTTGTAAAAAACGATTGACAGAACTTGAACGCACTCACCCGTTTAAGGAATTTCACGGATACAATACCGAAAATTCATTCGGCGATTATTTGATCCATTGTAAAAACACACAATACAGTTTTGATTGCGAGGATGTGGAAGATGGAAAATTTTGCTACCAACTCGTGCTGGGGGCAAAGAATGTTTACGACCTATACCAGTACGGCACCAATGTTCAACAATCCTACGAATGCATCATCACGGGCGGAAATGCGTATCATGTTTTGTTCTCCAATGAAGGCACGATCAGCTGTACGGATTTATTTTATTGTTGGTATATTGAAAATTCAAAAAATTGTTTTGGATGCGTGGGGGTTCATCACAAACAGCACTGCATTTTAAACAAACAATACACGCCCGAAGAATACCATCGCTTAGCGGCTCGCATTGCGGAGCACATGCAAAAAACCCCGCATGCGGGGCAAGCCTCTGAATGGGGCGAGTATTTTCCGATCGCGATTTCACTGTTTGGCTACAACAAGACCACGGCGCACATGTACTATCCCCTAACCCGCGATCAAGCCTTGGCCAAAGGTTATAAATGGGACGATTACGAACCGCCTCAACCCACTGTGGCAGGCACGATTCCGGCGGGAAAAATTCCTGATAATATCGAAGATATTCCGGACACCGCGCTCAAGGCGACCCTCGAATGTGAAGTCACGAAAAAACGATTTAAAATCACACCGCAAGAATTAAAATTTTACCGTGAGCAAAAAATTCCGCTCCCCCGTCGCTCACCGGACCAACGGCACCTCGACCGTTTTCATCAGCGCAATCCTCGACAATTTTGGACACGCGAATGTGCGCATTGCCATAAACAAATCCGCACCACCTTTTCTCCGGACCGCCCGGAAATTGTGTACTGCGAGGGATGCTATTTAAAAACGGTTTATTAATTATTTTCAAACCGATAAAACCCTTCCCCTTCTTTTTGCGTGTCGTTGTTTAGGATTTTGATGCCGGTGCTATTGCCAGGGTTGGAGTCGTTTTCAATGCGTTTTTCGCCTTGCAACTGAGGCATGGGCAAGCCATGTTTCGCGGCCTGATACGCCAAAATTCCGAGCAGTACTTCTTTTGCCGCGACCTCAAACGGTTTGCCTTTGATTCGGAAGCCGGCCGCTTGTTTGTGCCCTCCGCCGCCGAACAACGCCGCGACTTCATTCGCGTCTACAGCTGCCGTGGTGCTACGCAAACTCGCGGATAATAGGCCGGGCTGTTTTTCTTTTAATAAAGCCACAATCTCCGCTCCCGGCGCGTTGTTGAGCAACTCATCGATGATGCCGCCGCACTCTTCCATTTCCGCCCCGGTTTCCTCAATATCCTTCAACGAAACCGTGGACCACACAAAATGATAATCCTTGGCGAATTGAATTTTTGACAACACTTGGCCCCACAATCGCAGAGTCGAAAGGCTCTTGGTTTTATACACGTGCTTGATGATTTCCTGTTGGCGCGCGCCGCGTTTCAACAATTCCGCGGTGGCGATAAACGCCTGAGGCGTGGTGTTGGAATGCTGGAAACTGCCGGTGTCGGTGATGATTCCGGCGAGAAGCAAGGTCGCCACATCCGCATCAATGAGCGGTTGATTGACCTTTTCCTCCAAGGTTTTGAGCAAAGCAAAAATAATTTCCGTGGTCGCGGAAGCCGTGATTTGTACATGATTGAGCGTTCCGAATTCAAAATTGCTGGCATGATGATCGATGTTGATAACCGGGAGTTTGTAAAAAATATCCGGATGCTTTTCGTAAAATTTCCCCAGTTGCTGAAGATCCGCGGTATCCACGACCACGACGAGGTCGTATTGATCGAGTCCTTGGCTGAAGGAGACATCGTCGGGCGTGATTTTTTTCTCTTGGTCTTGCGTTAAAATGATGTTCACTTTCCCGGGCGTGATCTCGTGGCGCACCTCTTTTACATCCGCGTTCACAGTGATGACAAAATCGTTATCGCTCTTGAATTCGCCATTGATTTTTTCCATCATGGGAAGGAACTGAAGATCTTTTGGAACCGGTTCGGCCGAGATGACGGTGGCCTTTTTCCCCAATTTCTGGAACACCAAATATAAGGCGAGCGCACTGCCCAACGAATCGCCGTCCGCAGGGGACGACGGGAGCAAGAGCACGTTGGAGCTCTTGAGAAATTGGTGAATGATTTGGTCTTCGATGGGTGAGTTCATAATTTTTGGGTATCCTGTTATTTTAGAATATTTTTCACAACAAGTCAATCCTAGCGCCTTTCTTGTTGAGAAAGCCCGATTGGGCGCTTTTCGAAAACATGAAAGCTATTACTATACTAGTAAATTATATTTTTGGCAATAGCTCTTGACGATTTTCTTTAAAAAATCATCCAGTTATTCAACTTTTGATCTGAATGAGGCTTCCTAGGAAGCCTCCCCTATCTGCAAAATTACAACATAAATTAAAACCTTTTCGTAATATCTTTGTAGGGATTCTGTTATTTAATATTGTCCGTAGTAAATCGCCTCAATTGTCACATTGCTATTGACTTTTATAAATTTATATTGTATAAATATATCCTTTATTATTTTTTATCCCTTTTCTCTATGAGAAAGCTTCTCTCGTTCTTGCTCAGTGCCATGGTGGGAGTGATGGTTCTTGCTCCCGCGGCTCAGGCGTTTGTGATGCATCCTGTTATGGGAAGCCCCATTATGATGGACCCCCCATCTACAATGAGTGATTACGTCAACCGCGCCGAACTCGTCAAAATGGTGCTTGTGGACGCCGGATATACGATTTGGGATGGATCTACTCCCACTTCTTGCGTGTTCACGGATATGACCGGAGCGGAATGGTACTATCCTTATGCTGTCACCGCTTGCGAAAAAGGGTTTATCTCGGATGGAGAATTTCGTGCCAGTGATTTAGTGAATAAAGCTGAAGCCGTTAAAGCGATTTATGTGGCTTATTCTGTCCCTTACAGTGTCCCCGCTACCCCGACTTATACGGATGTGGCTCCGGGGACTTGGTATTATGAATATATTGAAAGTCTCGTTTCTTATGGTGTTTTGTTGAGTGGTATTTCGAATTTTTATCCGAGCGACGCTTTAAAAATGTGGCAGGCTAAATTTTGGCTTAGTCGCATCTAAGATTAATTTCCCATCGTCAAAATAAAAGCCACCGACTCATCCTCGGTGGTTTTTTGTTTACGCTTCAGCGATATCTATTACCTTTAACTCCAACCGTTCCTCGCCATTCCAAATGCTGCGGTCGAGCTCGAACACGAGGTCAATGGTAGATTTTTGGTCGAGCAAAGTGCTGATTTTTGGGTAATGCTCTCCAAATTTAAAGGCAATGGCGGATAAAGAATTTTTCGGGGCACGCACATAAAACTTGAGATGTTTTTTCTCTCGGCCGACCGGAGACATATTATGCGGAGTGACTCCGCGCACCACGAACAACGGTTTTTCATTACCCTGGCCAAACGGCGCGCGCTTTAACAATTGCTCCACCAAATCGAACGTCACATCCCCCACCCCGACTTCAAAATCAATGGGCAACACGGATTCGAGCGAATCTTCTTGAATGGTTTTTTCAGCATAGACTCGCATATCCTCCGTAAAAGCCTCCAACCGATCCTTGGCAATCGTGAATCCTGCGGCTCCGGCATGGCCTCCATAGGTCTTGAAATGATGCCCCATGCTTTGCAAGGCTTTTCCGATATCAAAATACTCGGGACTCCGACACGACGCCACGCACTCGTCCCCGCGATGCTCCAAAATAATGGTGGGACGATGGTGTTTTTCGCCCAAACGTGCAGCGATCAGCCCAATGATTCCGGCAGGCCAGCCCGGGTCGCCTAAGATAAGAATTTTCTCTTTTTCTTCTCCGTTTTCGCTCATTTTTTGCTCGGCTTGCTTTTCGATTTCCAAAAGTTGATCTTGGCGGTCTCGATTCATTTCTTCGAGCTTTTGCACAAATTCACTGGCGCGATCGTTTTCATTCAATAAAAGTTGCAACGCGAAATACGGCGTGTCCATTCGACCTGCGGCATTGAGGCGCGGCCCGATACGAAATCCGATGAGATCCGCATCATAACTTTTAGCTTGATTGGCGTCGACTCCCGCATTTTCCAACAATTTTCTCAATCCGACCCATGCGGTTTTTTGCATTTGAACAAGCCCTTGTTTTACAATCCAACGATTTTCTCCCATCAATGGCACGCAATCCGCCACCGTGCCCAAGGCCGCCAAATCCACAAATTTTTCTTGCGCGATTTCCGCTTCTTTTTTTCCTTTTAACGTACGAATCAATGCCACCGCAAATTTGAATGCCACACCGGACCCGGATAAATACGGAAACGGATAATGCCCCTCATCGATTTGAGGATGAAGAATGGCCAACGCTTTTTCCGGAATTTGCGCCGGGATCGCGTGATGATCCGTGACAATCACGTCTATGCCTTGGTCAACCAGGGCTTCGATTTCAACACGACTTGAGATGCCACAATCGACGGTGATGAGAAGAGAGACATCCAGCGCCTGAAAAGTTTTCACCCATTCGGCATTGAGGCCGTAACCGGATTGGCGATCCGGAAGCCGGTAGGAAACTTGCGCACCCAACTCTCGCAACACATGCACCAGAATCGCGGTTCCGCTCACACCATCCACGTCATAATCCCCAAAAATTAAAATGCGCTCGCCGGTCTCGATGGCTTGCTCAATGCGTTTCACGGCCATTGCCATGCCTTTCATTAAAAAAGGATCGTGAAACGTCACGGTTTCGTTGTCGAGATTTTCGGAAAGAAACCCTTGAAGGTCGTTTTTTTTGAGATGCCATTTTTTGCCTAAGAAAGACATAGAGAAGGAATTGAAAATTTTAGATTTAAACTAGATCAGGCCGAGTAGGGAAATTTTTGGCCAATTCCGGAGCGCCAATCGGCTTGGTTTTCGCGAAGCGAAACGATTGGCGCGAGGCATAGCGGGCGTTCGCCGCAGGAGCGAACGAACCGCGGTGGCCAAGAATTTTCTTGCTCGGCCTTAATTCATTTTTGTAATTTTCTTTCCTTGATCTTATTTTTCCCCCACAACGCCAAGGCTTCTTCCGGGGTGGAGGCCTTGTCCTTGCCAAAAACCCAGGTGTGACGGCTCACAATTTTTTCCGCAATTTCTTTCAACACTTCGTCCATCGTGAACTTGCCCTCTTCTTCCGCGATCACGCACAATAAAACCATATTGAACAACACGTCCCCCAATTCTTCCCTCAAATTTTTCATATCGCCTTTTTGAATCGCCTCTTCAACTTCTTTGACTTCGCCCAATAAGTCGGGCAATAAATTTTCGATCGTCTTTTTGCGATCCCACGGACAACCGGTAGGGCTGCGTAATTTTTTGGCAATGCTTAATAACTCACGGAGCGAAGCGGAGTGAGCTCCCCCGAATTTCTTTCCCTCATTTTTCTCCTGTTTACTTTTTGCCATATTTAACCTGTTTTAGTGAGTTCTTTGGCCAATGCTTCGCCGCTGACCCAATAAATGGTGGAATCGCGTTTGAACCAAGTTTTTTGGCGGCGGGCGTAGTCTCGGGTTTCTTTTTTGATCAATGCGACCGCGTCTTCCAACGAAATTTCACCTTCCAAATACTGAATGATTTGCTTATACCCGAGCCCGCTCATGGAAGGCAAATGTCGATCGTAGCGATCCAATAAGCCGTGCGTTTCTTCAATCAATCCGGTTTGAATTTGTTCATCCACGCGGTGATCAATGCGCTCGAACAAAACTTCGTTGGGCCATTCGATCCCGATTTGAAGCACTTCAAACGGACACGGGCGTTTTTTCTTTTGCTCTCCGGCACTGCGTTTACTGGCGAGATTGATTTCCAGGGCACGGATCAAATAACGGTGATTGTTCGGATGAATTTTACTCGCAGACAAAGGATCCAATTCCGCGAGCATGTCATGCAAGGCTTGGCCCCCGTTTTTTTCCAATTCTTTTTCGAGCTCTTTGCGAAGATTGGGGTCTGGCGGGACTTCAGGAAGCTCGTAGTTTTGCACAATCGAACTGATGTACAAGCCGGTTCCTCCCACCAACAGCGGGACTTTATTTCGATGATGAATCTCCTCGATGATGCGCATGGCATCCCACTGAAAATCCGCAAGACTGTACGGCTGATCCGGGTCTCGAATGTCGATCATGTGATGAGGTATTTTGGAGCGAATGGCAAGTGAAATCTTGTCCGTACCAAGATCCATGGTTCGATAAATCTGACGAGAATCCGTAGAAATGATTTCGCCATCCATTTCAAGCGCGAGTTTGAGACTGAACGCGGTTTTGCCCGAAGCGGTAGGGCCCAAAATCACAACGAGCGGCTTTTTTTTATTCTTGGCCACTTCGAGAAGGAATCGACGGACTTGTTCAATGTAAGGCATGGGCGCATTCTACCACAAGTTTTTTGTTTGTGATTTTTATCTTAAACAGGTAAAATTAGGCCATGAATACATCTAAAAATTTGATAGGGAAAAGTTCGATCCATAGGGCCGTGAGTGGATCTTCGAAACTTGAACGATTGAGTTTTTCTCGTGCGCGAAACAATAAAACAGTCATCTCTAAATTAAAAAAATATGGGCGTGGTTTCTCGTTATAATGTCGGTGGGGATGAGGCTGATATTTTAAAAAATAAACTTGGGATAACGAATCCGAAAGAGCTAGAAGATGCCGAGACGGTACTTTTAACAGATTCGTACGATTATTTTTTAAAACTTTTAGAACAGGGAAAGCTAAAACTTAACCTGGAATTACTTTTCGAAATTCATGCCTATTTTTTGGGAACTCTTTATCCTTGGGCCGGGAAAATACGTCATGTGAATATTTCGAAAAATAATGCTTTTTTTGCCCCTGCAAAACAAATTTCTAATGCCCTTAAACAATTCGAGTTGGATTTCAAGAAACATAAACCCAAAGTGAAAGACTCGAAAAAAGATTTGGCGAAAAAATTGGCGTTTATTCATGCCGAGCTCAATGTCATTCATCCTTTTCGTGAAGGGAATGGCCGCACGATTCGTTTATTTTTAGATCTCATGGCCGTTAGCGTTGGCTATGAACTTCTTAATTTCACTGAAGTGTCTGAATCCGATTATATTGAGGCTTGCAGAAAAGGCATGCTTCAAGAATATCAACCTTTGGAAAGTCTTTTCTTGAAACTGCTAAAGAAAAGGAAAATCACTCGTTTTAAATCTTAAAAATTAAGATTTAACTTTTGGGACTTTTATTACGCCACGAAAATATTCCCAATCTCTACAGGGATATTCAAGAAATTGCGTTACTTTATTTTTTTCCCCATCCTGAACAATCCACTGATCTACTATTTGTTTTGGTTTTCCCCCAACGTTGAGATTTCTCGGTGGGTCTAAAAAGCAGCGCCCTTCAACCTCTACCCCTGCTTTTAGCAATTTTCTAAATTGATCCATTGTCATGATGCTCATTCCCATAATCCCTGCTATATCTACAATATTCCCGCAAGCAGGCTGCTCGTCCCCATTTACAACCTTTACACTTGTGTTCCACGCGTTTTCTGTCTCTACGTTGTATGCTAGGGATCCCATTAGAAGTCCTTCTTGCCCCACGTTGTATCCTGGCCTCATTTCAAAGAAACTCAATCCTGGGCATCTCTTGCTGCATGTTCCAAAGTAAAAAAAATCATCATCTTGCATAAAAACATCCGGAGAATGTCCCGTTCTTTCCATTTGGGCTAAGTCCAATAATACTTTGCCATCAACGGCATAAAGTGCCTCTTCTACTTCTTGCCAATGAATATCTGAGTGAGTTCTCTTCTTGTCTTCATGAAAATTAAATTTAAGGATATTTATTATATTCTCGGGAGTTGGGGGTAAGTGATTTATCGCTAGGAAACTCCCCTTCAATGCTTGCCCTGGGCTGGGAGAACTCGGTCGCTCCGTAGCAGCAACGCCCTCATCTCCGCATGTGAGGGCTCAGGATCTTTCCCTCATGGCAAGTATGGTTTGAGCTAGAAGCTCTACTCTCTCGCCTACTATTGGACTAGTCTCCCTAAGTCTACTTTCTATTCCTTCCCAATCTGGCCCTCTTTTTGCGCTAAAAACACTTACACCGTCAGGCAGCAAGCGTATCTCTCGCGACAGATGCTCGAATAAACTCGCTTCTGTGCGCCCATATAGAACCACAGGAATAGGATCATTTCTACTTTGTTCGACTTCGGCTCTTATCCATCCTAGGAATTGTCTCCCTGTTTGGAATCTTATTTCTAAGGAATCGGGCGGCTCTACGGAAATTGGGGCTGCCGTAGGGACGACTACTAAATCCTTAGGGTCTGGGGTTTCATGGCTTGATGGGGACATAATTTAAGGTAAGTAAATTGCGTTATTTATTATATCATTTTTCTTGAATTACACAAGCTTTTTCTTTGACATTTTATTTTTTCCCGCTAGAATACGTCCCGCTGAAGACCGTAGGCATCTCACCCTTAACAGGTTGGATTAAGACCTACCGAGGCTACAAACTCACTCTCTTTTCCTTCAATTTTTGAAGGAAACGCCCGCCTTTGGCGGGCTAAGCCTCGAGTCTTCATCGCTCGAGTTTTTTTATTTTTTATTCTTTAACTTCTCCTCATGGCTGTTACCAAAGCTCAAAAAGCCGACATCCTGGAAGGGCTCAAGAAGCAATTCCAAGGAGCAAAAGGGATTGTTTTTGCCCAGTATCGAGGGATTCCGGTGGCGACCATCCAAGATATTCGCAAAGGACTCCGTCAGTCCAATGTCGGATACAAGGTTGCCAAAAAGACTCTCTTCCGAATCGCGGCCAAAGACGCGGGATACGAACTCCCCGACACCATCATGGACGGTCCGATCGCTGCGGCGTTTGGATACGATGATGAAATTGTCGCGGCTCGCAAAATGCACGAGTTCGCCAAGAAAATTGAAGCCCTCAAAATCATGGGCGGTGTGATGGAAGGAAAAACCATCGATGCCTCCATGGTGAAACGACTTTCCAGCATTCCTTCTCGTGAAGTTTTGTTGGCCAAATTCATGGGCTCAGCTCTCTCTCCGGTCACCGGATTTGTGGGCACGCTTCATGGTGTGGTTTCTGCATTCGCTCGTGTGGTCAAAGCCTATGCTGACCAACAAGCTTCAAGCGCTCCGGCACCTGTTGAAAAAGCGGCTGAACCTGTGGCTGCTGCGGAAGAAACACCGGCCCCTGTTGCCGAGGTTCCTGCCGAGGCTCCCTCCGCTGTTCCGGCTGTTGCCTAGTTTTTAAATGGTTCATTCAGACACGAACGAAGTGAGTGTCCTATCCCCCGCATTTCTCTATCTCTTTATTCTTTTAACCCCTTATCTTATGTCAGACGAATCTATCGCCCTTAGCAAGGATGCTGAAAAAGTCCTTGAAATGGTTGAAAAACTCTCCGTCCTCGACCTCGCCAACCTCGTGAAGGCTATGGAAGAAAAATTCGGAGTCAGTGCCGCCGCCCCTGTGGCTGTGGCTGCCGCCCCTGTAGCCGGTGCCGCTGCTGCGGAAGAAAAGACTTCTTTCAATGTTGAATTAAAAGATGCCGGTGCTCAAAAAATTGCTGTCATCAAAGTGGTGCGTGAAATCACGGCCCTTGGTTTGAAAGAAGCCAAAGACCTCGTGGATGCCGCCCCCAAAATGGTGAAAGAAAACGTCAAGAAAGACGAAGCCGACGATATCAAAAAGAAATTGGAAGCTGCCGGAGCCACGGTTGAATTGAAATAGTTCTTTCCCCGCATTTCTCACACTCTTAAAAAGGCTGATAGAAATTCTATCGGCCTTTTTGTTTTATTCCACCTCCATCTCCAAAATTCGATCCACATTAAAAACGCGATGTCCTTTTCGCAACAAACAATAAGCCTCCATGCCGATGAATGAAATTCCTTTGTATTCCCTCTCCCCCACGGCCAGCGGTTTCACGGTTCGCGTTGATTTTTCGTCTTTGGCTTTGAGGTACGTCATCTTGAGGTTTTTCTTGTCGCGAATGGCGCGCTGAATGAGAGTCATTCGATCTTTTGGCGTGCATTTTTCGCTTGCGATCGAATATTGATAACGGGTTAAAAATTTCACGACTTGGTAATCCATTTGAATGTCATTGGGTTTGATCGCTTTTTTAAGCACCAGTCCCTCCAAAGACGTGCAACGGGAAAGGGCCACATACATTTGGCCGTGCGCAAACGTTCCCGAACCCACGTCCACAATGACTTTTTCAAAGGTTTTTCCCTGCGCTTTGTGAATCGTAATTGCAAACGCCAACCGAAACGGATATTGAGTGAAAGTTCCGACAATTTTTGAATCCAGCTGATTCTCTCCATTCAATGAAAAATTAAAAATTTCCCAGGTGTGAGGCGTGATTTCAACGGTTTTTCCGTTTTGCAACTCCGCCTCAATCACGGCTTCGTCGTCCTCGGATTTTTTGATGCGTGTGATTTTCCCAATGGTCCCATTAACCCACCGCCCGGTGGCCTCATTGTTGAGCATCATGATTTGCGCCCCAACCTTGAATTGCAATGCCTCGGCCGTGGGAAAATATTCCCGCCCAAAATCCCCTTCTTTTTCTCCGTAAACCGTCCTCAATTTACCCGGGAGCCGGGCCAATCGCTCTTGATTGATGGTGTCCGCCAACGCGTTGGTGCTGGTCAAGTAAATGTAGAAATCCTTGATCGGCGCTTGAAAATCCGGATCGTGGCGCGTGTTGAATTTCCCAAGATCTTCCGATGTCGCGGTGCGATTGCGAACCGTGTTGAGCAGGCGAATGAATTCGTCGTCTTTTTGACGATAAACTTTTTCGAGTTCGATGAATTCGGGCTTAAAATCCGCAAATCCCTTGGCACTGAAAAAATACGGGCTTTCGTAATGCGTGGTGAAAATCGATCTTTCTCGCGATGAAACCACGGGCGGAAGTTGATATAAATCCCCGATAAAAATCATCTGCACTCCGCCGAACGGATGCCCTTTCCGCGGGCCGTGCAATTGTAAAAAAAGGTCCACACAATCCAAAAGATCGGCGCGCACCATGGAAATTTCATCAATGACAAGGGTTTCGATTTTTTTATAAATATTTTTCTTGTTTTTTTTCAATTTTTTCAACACCGAATGGGGCGTGATGTCCGGCTTAAATCCAAAAAAAGAATGAATGGTTTGGCCCTGGACATTGATCGCGGCAACGCCGGTGGGAGCGAGCACGATCGTTTTTCGCTTGGTTTGTGTGCGAAAATAACTCAAAAGCGTAGACTTGCCGGTCCCGGCCCGGCCCGTCACAAAAACATTTTTCCCGGATTCCATGAGATCGAGGGCGTGTTGGAACTCGGGATTCAGGTCGATTTTCATAAAATGAGTTTAGCTTTTTTTACGCGAATTCAAAATTAAAAAAAGAGAGAAGGGAAATATGAAAATTCGCGGGAGCGCACTTCGTTGGCGCCAAAGCAATACAGGAGGGGGAGCTCCCTTCGCTATCGCTTCGTGAGTGGTTGCAATTCCCCCTCATTTCCGGTATAATAATTTGAATACTTAAAAATAAACACACACCGTATGGCGACTTCTCTTCTGTTCCCGGATCTTAAAACAAATGCAGAACAAACCTCCCCGACTGAAACAATGCTCAGCCCTGCCATGCCTCCCGAACTCCCTGTGTCTATCGAATCCTCGGGATCGAATCCCTCGGCTTCCGCCACCCTCCCGGATCTGTTTGGGGAGCCATCCGTTTCCAGCAAAACCGCTGCGGGCGAATCCGAGATGGTGAATGCCGTGGTTTCCAAGCAAGATTCCAAAGAAAAAATCCTGGGCCCCAAACCCAAAACCAATACCGCGGGCATTCCTCTCGAGGGAAAAAGCTTTAACCTGGGTGGATTTTTAGTAAAACTTTCCTTATTGATCGGTATTTTCACCTTTGTTTTCTTTTATTCCCAATTGACTCCCGGATTTAATCTGTTTGGTGTGTTGGGAAAAAATCCCGTGACCCGACTGGCCGATCTCACCACCTCGGTTCAAGAAGAACAAACCACCATCAATCTCTACACTCTTTTGGTGGCCAAATTTTCACTCGACGACTTCATCGTAACCGCGGACACATATCTCTACAAAGCCTCGGAATACAACTCCGAGTACACCTCTTCCAACACCAAAGCCGAACTTGCCGTGGAATTGGCTGCGCTAAAAACACAAATTCAAACGTCCCTTTCCACCGTTAAAACCAATCTTTTAAAACCTGTTTATCCCAAAGCGCTCGCGCTTTCCGCCGGAGACTTACTGGGGCTTGAAGATCTCTACTCCACGCTCCTCCAAGAACGCATCATCAATGAAGAAGAATCGCTGTTTGCAACCGGAGCCGCGGATGAAACCCTTTCCATCGAACTCGACAATTTGGAGGGCGCTTCTCTCCTCTTTTCCAATAAAGACCTCAAACAAAAATTAAAAGCGCTTGACCTTGAAACCGAGCTCACGGACGACGTTATTCAATCTCTTTTTTCCATGGCGACTCAAGTGAGCACCAATGAATTTGCGATCATTTTAAACATCAAAAGTGCGCGTGTGAATTGGACCGAGCTTTTGACCGAAGTCACTTCCGTGACCAAAGAAGTGGATCCGTTGTACGCTACGGCACTCGAAAGCAACATCACTTATTCCGGGATTTCATTCGATGCCGCAGACCAAACCCTTTCGCTTCGCGGAACGACTTTAACCGATGACACCAAAAATTTCTCTCTGATTTCCGATTTGGTGGATGAATTTGAAAAATCCCCTCTTTTCGCCAATGCCTCGAACCGTTCTTTTTCCAAATCCGGAGAAGAAGACGAAGGATATAACGCTTCCTTTTCCATCGAAGTGGAACTCCAACAAGGCTCGGATGACAGAGACGATCCCGCTCATTTGGTGACGGTTACGGAAGAAGAGGAACGCATCTCCACTGAAACACCTGTCACTGATACAACGACCGACACCGCTCCGACGGACGCAACCGCGGAACCGAGCATCGATCCCACGACCGACACTTTAACTCCAGACGCTGAAATTGATTCCGGGGCCACCCCTTCAGCAGAAAAACCTGCCGCAGAAGAAACTTCTTTCCTTTCAGGATTATCCGCCAATTTCCTCAAGGCTTGGGACGGGCTCATAAACCGATTTTTCGGCGAAGAAGCGCCTCAAGCTCGTGTCCCCCGTCATTCTTAATCCTTTTCTATGACACCCACTCCAAAATCTCATGTTTTTTCAACCGTTTTGGCTCTGATCCTTTTCGGAGTCACGGGATGGTATGGCTTTAACGGTTACGGCCAACTGTCTCAAGCCAAAACCGATATCACCCAAACCGACCAAGCGCTTGCGCTTTTGGAACAAGAATCTCAGTCCGTGACTCAAGTCTACCAAGACGCTAAAAAAACGTTCATGGACAACGAAAATGTTAAATTGGAAAAAATTGAGACGGTTTTCCCGAGCAAAGAAGATCTCACGGATTTAACTCGTGCGTTTGATGCGTTTGCCACTAAAAATCACTACAGCAGCAATCCGTTTTTTGTGAGTCAACTCACGTATGGTGAAATGACAACCAAAGACGGTTACCAAGTGCTCCCGGTCACCATGTCGGTCGAATGTTCGGAGAAAAATTTTTATAAATTTTTGAATTACATTGAATCCTCCGGATCCCTTGATACCGGCGTTCAACTCATGTCCATCAATGCTCTTTCGCTTCAAATGGAAGAAGAAACCGATACGCTTCGTGTTCAACTTTCCCTTTACGCTTATCTCCAAAATCTTTAATTATGACCGCGACGCTTGCCGTCAATCCCGCGCCCGTTTCAAACGGAATCGCTCCTGCTTCTGCCGGAGGGGTGTCGCTTTTCCCGAATTTGAACAATGGAACCGCACCCACACCGACAACCACCGGAGCTCCCACAAAAGCCATCACCGCTCAAACCCAAGCCTTGGACGCCGCGGAACTCGAAAAATTACACAACGCCATCATTGCCGGGAATATTCCTCAATTGGTGACCGGAGCCATGACGTATGCCGTGGGACTTCGATCCAGTGATATTCATATTGAACCCGAACGCAACACGGTGCGCATTCGTTTACGCATCGATGGAGTGCTCCGACAAATTGTCGAATACCCGACCAATATTCATCCGGCCGTGGTTTCTCGTATTAAGATTATGTCGAATCTTAAAATCGACGAACAACGCATCCCTCAAGACGGACGTGCGCAAGTGACCACACCTCAAGGCGAGGAATTGGACCTTCGTGTTTCCACCCTCCCGACCGTCAATGGAGAAAAAGTGGTGATGCGTATCCAAGAACGAACGCGAGAAATTCCGCCTCTCGAAAAATTAGGACTTGTTGGAAGAGGACTTGAAGCGCTTAAAAAAAGCCTCGAACTCCCCAACGGGATCATCCTCACCACCGGGCCGACCGGTTCCGGAAAAACGACCACGTTGTATTCCTCGTTGCAAATTCTCAACAAAATCAATGTCAACATCCTCACGTTTGAAGACCCGGTTGAAATCCAAATGGATGGTTTGAATCAAAGCCAAATGCATCCGGACATCGAGTACAATTTCGCGCGCGGACTTCGCGCCGCACTTCGCCAGGACCCGGACATCATGATGGTCGGAGAAATCCGCGACCGCGAAACCATTGATGTGGCCATCGAATCTTCGCTCACCGGACATTTGGTGCTTTCCACCATTCATACCAACAATGCAGTTGAGACATTGACCCGTATCCTTAATATGGGAGTGCCTCCTTTTCTCATGACCGCCACGATCAATATCATCATTGCTCAACGTTTGGTGAGAAAACTGTGTGAACATTGCCGAAAACCCGCGACCATTGATGACGTCACGGCTTTGCTGGTGAAAAAAGCGCTCGATCGCCTTTCTCCGCAAGAAAAAATAGACCCCGCCCTCTTGGCCAAACCCACTTTTTACGAAGCCGTGGGTTGCGACCAATGCGATCACATCGGCTATCATGGCCGATTGGGTCTCTACGAAGTGCTTGAAATGAACAATGAGATTCGTTTGCTTTTGTTGAAAGGGGCGAACTCTCTTGAAATTGAAACCGCAGCCATTAAAAACGGCATGACCACCTTGGAACAAAGCGGGATTTTAAAAGCCCTGCACGGCGAAACCACTTTGAGTGAAGTCTATCGCGTGGCCCGCCCCATGGAATAGACACGCAGCGTAGCGAAGTGTCTCCCCATCTTCTCCCCTTCCCCGAATTCCTATTTTCATCTCTATGGAACCCCAAAAAAACACCCTCGATAACGCTCCGGCTGAACCGATCAGCATCCTCACCATTGATGAGGAAAAGATCGAAGCCTCGGAAAATGCGAAACAAAAAAAACCGTCCCAATGGAAGGTGCTTGAGCTCTATCATCGTATCAATGAAAAAGTGGAAGGCCTTTCCGCCATCAATGTCAAAGATAAAGTGACCTTTTTTCAATTGCTGGCCATTATGTTGGGGGCCGGAGTTCCGTTGGTGCGCTCCTTGTATGTACTTTCGGAACAGATGAAAAACATTCGATTTCGTCGAATCCTTTCCATTTTGGCGAGCAAAGTCGAAGGCGGGAAAACCCTGTCTTCGGCGCTTGAGGATTTTCATGGGATTTTCACCGATGCTCAGGTGGGGATGGTTCGCGCAGGAGAAGCCACGGGAAGACTCAACGACATTTTAAAACAAATCTCAATTCAAGTGGAAAAAAGCGCGTCCTTAACTTCAAAAATAAAAGGCGCCATGATTTATCCCGTGGTGATCCTTTGTATCATGACGGGTTCGGTTTTCATTATTTTGGGAAAAGTGGTGCCCAAGCTCATGGAACTTTTCACTCAAGCCAATGCCGTGCTCCCGACTTCCACCCGAATTTTAATTACGATGAGCACCTTTGTGGAAAATCATTATTACGGATTAATCACGAGTGCATTTGTTGCCGTAGGTCTCTTTTATATTTGGAAGCGCACGGACAGCGGCAAATATTGGTGGCATGCATTTTTGCTTCGTTTACCGGTGTTGGGTCGCCTCAATCGCGAGGTGGCGCTGGCTCGATTCACTCGCACGTTGGCAAGCTTGCTTTCCAGTGGAATACCGATTGTAAAAAGTCTTGAAATCGATGCGGATGCGATTGGAAATGAGGTTTATCGCCGACGCCTTTATCTTGCGGCCGAAGATGTTTCCCGCGGGATTCCTTTAGCGGAAAATCTCACGGATAGCACGTTTCTTTTTCCGGAAATGGTGGTTTCCATGATTGCGGTGGGAGAACAAACCGCCGAACTTCACACGGTCACAAATAAAATCGCGGATTATTATGATTCCGAAGTGGACCAAATGGCAGCCAACATGTCCAAACTCCTTGAACCGGTGTTGATGGTGGTTATGGGGGTTGTGGTTGGAGGCCTCATTCTTGCGGTCATGCAACCGATCTTCAATTTGATGGATGTGGTGGGGAACATATAGTTATTCCACAATCTCGGGCATGCCCCGGAATTGATTGAGGGTGATTTTTTCGGTGAAGGCACCGTTTGCCATGCTCAAATTGATAATCGCTCCGTCAATAGCCCCTTCTCCGGAAAGAACAAACGTCAACTCTCCCATGGGGGGCTCGTATGAAATTCGAGTGATATCCGATGGCTCGATGGTAAGAATTAAGTCTCCATCTAAAACCACGCTCTCTAAAAGCTCTCCGGTATCCCCGCCAAAATCCGCATATAAAGATAAGGTATTGGTGACGGGGTCGATGGTAACATAAAATGCCGTCGCAGTGCTCACTTCTCCTCCGGCGGTCATCAGTTCCGGATTGGTCATGGCTTTATTGCGTGCATTTTGCAAAATTCCCACAGTCTCATTTACGGCTTGTTTAAAATCCGCATTCGTTCTTGCCCGGGTTAAACTGCCATATCCGATGCCGAAAAAAATACTTAAAATTAAAATCACGATCACCAACTCAATCAGGGTGAAGGCGGTTTGAGATCTCAATTTAACAAAATTTGCGCGCAGAAAAATGGGAGGAGGGAAGAAAAGCATTTTAATAAGTTATTAAATGAGATGAAGTGCACTTAAGAATTCACTTTCGCTTCGTGAGTATTTTAGCAAAAAATTTGCATCTAAAAAAGGACTTGGTATAATAAGGTTAATTTTCCTTCCCCTAACAACCTCCCGTATGTCCACTCGTTTTTTGCCTCGCAATAAAAAAGGCTTTACGCTTATCGAACTTTTGATCGTGATCACGATCATCGGTATCTTGGCGGTCGCCCTCATTCCCCGTGTCAGTCAAGGTCCTGCCAAAGCCCGCGATGTCAAACGCAAGGCAGACATCAATAATATCACGACTGCGGTTGAATTGTATTATTCGGATGTAGGCAGTTATCCCACAACCAGTGGATGTGTTGATTCTGCGCTTTCTACCGACCTTTCCACTTACATGCAAGCCATGCCCACCGACCCGGGAAATGCTGTAACAGGAGGCTGTACGGGATCTTATTATTATTATTCTCTGGACGAAGGGTCTTCGTACGCTTTATTCGCCAATCTTGAAATCGATGATATTGCCTCGGATGGTTATTATTGTTATTCCACTTTCCCGACTTTCACGACTTATGCCGACGCACAAAGCTCTTTAAATGGAGATGCAGCTACTTGTGTAGCCGACGATCCGGATCAAGATGCTTATTATGTGGTCCTTCGCTAAAGTTTTTTAAAGGCTTTTACCTCTTGAAAAACTTTTATGACCCCATCCCCCCTTCGTCTAAGACCAAAAGGGTTTACATTGATTGAACTCTTGGTGGTGATCACGATCATTGGGATTTTAGCCGTGGCCCTCATCCCCCGTTTAAGCCAAGGCCCGGCCAAGGCGCGCGATGTTAAGCGGAAAACGGATATCAATAATATTGCCGCCACACTCGAGTTGTATTATTCCGATCAAGGATATTATCCCTATGATGGGTCCGCATTCAGTTTCCGTGGTCTCTGCCTTAATCCCGGTGATATGGGGACATCAAACACCCTTGAGAATAAACTTTCTTCTTATATTCAAAGCATTCCCACGGATCCCGGAGAAGCCATCACCGGCCCTGTAACCCCCCGGTGTACAAATTATTATTATTACGCCATCCCTGAAAGAATCTCTCCTCTTTCGCCCACCCCTTCTTCTTATATACTTTTTGCCAATCTTGAAATTGAGGATGCGGAATCGGATGGAGTTTATTGTCTTCCCTCTACTTTTCCGGTAGCTTCGAATTTTAGAACATACAGTGTCGCCTCCACCTTTTTGTCGGACAAGCAAGGGCTTTGTCCGAGTTCCGGGAATCTTTACTACATTATTCTTCGCTAAGGATTAAAATTTATAATGGATTTAAAAGAGCTCCTTTTTAGGGACTCTTTTTGCGGCATAAATTATTTCTATTTTCTGTCCACGGATTTTTTTTAAATTTACGCGCACCGAACCTGTTATTGCGTTGTTTTTAAAATTCAAAATCGGTATAATTAAAATCGAATTATTTTGATTAGTTTTTGGCTTACATAAGCCATAAAATAGCTTTTTAACCCCGCTTGATGCGGGGGTTTTCTCTGTTGTAGCCCCTTCCCTTTCATGCCTTTTTTAAAGAAAACTCTTGGCTCTCAAACCTTTAAACGCGTTTTAACAACGTGGATTCTTGTTGCTATGGTTTCGACCCAGATTTTCCGAGTCGATCTTTCTCAAAGCTCGGCGGCCAAGGAACATTATTCCGTGGTTGCGATTCTTGTGGATGAGACGATTTACAGCGACCCCACCGATTACATTGGCTTGAGCGACGAATATACCTCTCTTAATTCCACCACACTCAAGGCGCGCATCGATCGCTATGCCGAATTGGTCCAAGGCGTAATGCCCATGACCAAAGCCCTGATCATTCGAACTCGTTCGGATGAAAAACCGGAAAACATCATGCAAGCGCTCCAAACGCTTTATTTTGAAGGAGATGGGAGCGAGGACATGTACACTCAATTGAGTGGTGTGATTTTAATCGGAGACCTTCCCATCCCGGTGGTGAACAAAGGAGGGAATCGCTATCCAAGCCTTTATCCCTACACGGATTATGAGGATTCCGCGTATCTTTTTAATGCCACTTCCGGCGATTTTGAACCGAGTCCGCAAGTTAAAAACCCTCAACCCGAAGTGTGGCACGGGGTGATTCGATCTCCGGTTTTCGGGAGTGAAGGCAATGAGTTTCTCGCTTCTTATTTGGATAAAAATTATTTGTATCGCCAAGGGAATCCGGATTTTTCGGAGTTTGATCAAAAACTTTTTTATGGAGATACGCTTTCGGAAAAAGATTCACTCAGCGACACGTCCTTGGATGCGTATCAACGTTTTATCGACAATTTTGAAAATATTGCCTATTACCGCTACACCAGCGAATTGGCGCAAGAGCTTTACACCGAGGTTTACGGATCGGTGAACGGCGGCGACGGAGTGGACAATGACGAGGACGGACTCATTGATGAGGATCCGGTGAACGGCTACGACGATGACTATGACGGACTTATTGATGAGGATGATGGAAATTTTAATTACGGCATCGATAATGATCGCGACTGTTGGGCGCAACCGAGCGGAGAATGGGACAGCGATGGAGACGGCAAACCCTGTGATCTGGGCGACAATTTCGTGGATGAGGACACTCCGGATGACAACAACAATGATGGCGACCTCTTAACCGATGAAGACGAACCCGGGGATAATAATGGGGACGGGTGTGCGGGGGCGTGTGAAACGGACGAAGATGGAGATCAGGCGGATTGGGATGGGGATGGCTGGCCCAATAGCTACGAAATAGAAATCCTCGATTCCGACCCCACCAAAAAACGCAGTCCTTTTTGGTACAAAGCCAAACATCTTGATGATTCGGATAAACGTTATTTGCATTCCATGTACACGGATGAAGAATTCCCGACGTATGACCCCTACTGTTGGAATCCTTACTCCACTCGACCCGAGCCTTCGGCTTATTTTGACGGGACCTTGACTTTTCAACCCAATAATACGGATCGCAATGGTGACATCTGTCGGCCTGCGGCGTGCGAATCCGATATGAGCAATGATGACGATGAGGACGGGTTGTGCGATGAAGACACTTCGGATGACAATGATGCGGACAACGATGGTCTCACGGATGAAGACCTCGGCGGAGACCCGGATGAGGGAGACAACATGTTTGAACAACTCCCGGACATTCAATCCAAGTCCGTGATTGAAAGTTTCTTTAAAAAATACCCTTCGATTTTCAAAAAATTCATTGGCAACAGCAATGATCTTATTGATTACACGGGCCGTTATCAATCGAGCTATCAGTCCAAAGACAAAACATTGAGCGATCGCGACACCTTTGTGAGTCTCATCGGTTTGCGTGATGAATACGCTTTAAAAGTGCTGCGTGCGGCCAATGATGTGATGGAAGCCACGGTTGACGAACTGGTGGAGGATGTGGCGCATGATTTTCCCATGATTGGGCGTGTGACCATTTCAGGGGATGTGACAACCACGGAAGATGACACGGCCAGTTTTGAATTTCGATTCATCAATCACAGCGTTAAGGACAGTCTTTTGTCTCCGGAAATCATTACCATTTATGGACAAACCGCGGACGAAATTTCCAGTGTGGGCGAATGCTCTCTTTATCGGGGATCTTACGATGAAGGAGGTGAAAATCAATTGGTGAAAGGGCTGCGTGTATGGGACTACTCCACGGCTGGAGCTTGGGATGAGGAAAATGATGATGGTCATTTCGAAGGAGTTGATTATGGCGGTTGTTATGGAAGTTTTGCCGAAACGCCACAATATTGCTTCCCCGAGGTGGCGGAAGTTGGGGTGCGCAGTCGAACCGGAACCATGGAGGCTCAAGAGGCCCTTGCACTTGAACCGGGAAACGGAGACGCCTCAGCAGAAGAAATTTCGCAACTCGCTGCAGACATCCATGTGGATTATCGCTCTTGTTATAACTTTAAAGAAGAAGAAGGGCTTTTGGGCGGAGATGACGGCGAAGGTTATCTTTATTATGCGGAAAATTTCCTTGATGGCTATGCCGATCTTCAAGAAAAGCTGGACGAAGGAGGAGATGATGAAGACAGTTATGATGAATCGGATTACGAGGCCGAACTACAAGAAATCATCGATGATCTTCACCGCGATGGCGCTTATGATATCCCGGTCCCGGATGTGGATGACCTCTATTTATATGGAGAAGCCGGGGATGATGTTTATTTAACCTTGGGTGCATTTTTCACTCATATTGGAATCAATAAAGACAGCCAAGAAGAAATCGGTGGATTTTTCGCCAATGACACCACGGCCTACACGTTTGATCATGGTGAGTTCGATGACATTGATATTGAGTCCGTCACCTTTACGATTGAAAAGGAATTCATCAAGGAAGACAGTGGACTCCTTTCTTCCAATTTAACGGAGACGGAAAGCGATGCCTTGGAAATTCCCAGCGTACTTAAACATGTGGAACCCACGGTGACCACGATCAACAAACAAGTGACCGCGGGGTTCAGTCAGGCGTTGCCCGTCGACAATCCCCGTTTCATCACATTTCAAGATCGCGATTACGATTACCAACGCATTGATTATCCAAATATTTTTGCCGCTTCAAATTACGAGGCATTCGTGTCCATGCTTGCAGAAAAACAAACGGAAATTACGGAAACGGTTCCCGGGGCTTCGGGATATGACGGGTTCTTAACCAGTCTTCTCGGTACTGAAATGTTCGAAGATCAATTGCGTGATGTTTTTGAATGGCAATCTCTTAATGTGGATCAAAAACATCAATGGGTGTTAGAGCATTATTTAAATCCCGATGCTATGACCTTTGTCGGGAAAGTGGAGGACGGATATGAAGCGCTTTACCTTGTGGCGGACGGCGATTCCGGAACTTTAAATATGAGTTTCAACGCCAATGCCGTGGGCGATGATCCGGATTTGGAATTCAATGGAGAGCCGGTCCCCGCTTCCATCGATGTGGATGAAAATTATGATGTGAATGATCCCGACAGCGGGCACCCGTCTTTGTTCCCGTTTGTTTGGATGTTCGACATTATGGAATGGGTTAAATCCTTGACCTCCGTCACCGCCACGTCGTCCCCTTCTTCCTTCACCGAAACCAGCGAAGATCAAAAAAAGAGTGAAGAAAAATACGGCTGTCTTGAGGAACAAACGTACTGCTCCAATGAAACCGACATTAAAATCGATTCGGACTCGGATGGCATTTCAGACGATGAAGATCCGGCCCCTTATTCCATGGATAATAATGATGACGGGATCCCGGATGGGGCCACAGACACCGCACTTCTTTCTCTGTCTTCGAATGTGGGAGGGGTGCTTGGCGCGAATGGAACAATCCAGGTGGCATTGACGGTAAAAGCGTTGGATGCCGATGGGAATCCCAATGCGGATGACAATTATTCAAACGTTCAATTGGAAATCGTTTCCGGTGAAGAATCTGTCCAAATCTTCAGTGTGGACGGAGCCACGTTTGTGAACGGAGAGACGATATTGAAAATCGCAACCACGTTTACTCCCGGGACTTTTTCTCTGCGTGCGTTTGGCGTGAGTGAGAATATTGATGAGGTCTATTCCAATACGCTTACCTTTACCAGTAAAAATAAATTCCTCGATCTTGCCACGTATGAAAAGAAATTTTCTTCTCAGGATACTGTGTACACCACGGAAACGTTGGCGGATGTGCTGATCTTGGATGCTTCGGGTCAACTGGTGGCTTCGGTGCATGCAAACAATGGAGAAATTAAAGTGGTGGATTCAACGTATGCATTGGAAGCGCGACTGGCCACCCTTGATTTACCCACGCGCGAGGTGCTTATAAAAGAGGGATCGATTTTGGCGTCTTTTTATTTAATCCCGGACACCAAACAAGTCGTTCTCAACTCCGCTTTGTCCGATTTGGCGGGAGCGGTGAATGATGTTCGCGTGATTGATTCCAACAACGCGGATGATTGGATTGCGCAAGCCCGTGATGAAGCGACGAGTGGAGGCGGAGTGGAAATTCTTTTTCAAGAACAAAAAGTCGGGCTCGTATTGCCCAATGGAGAGGTGTTTGCAAAACCCGGATTTTCGGTTTCCTTGCAACCGGCCGCAACGTTGTCCGCGGTGACGAACCCGCATATTCACCTCACCTTTAATATAGGAGAAAATGTTTTATTTGATGTGGTGATCGGGAGCGAAACGAGTTCATTGGAGATGGAAGGACTAAGTGAAGAAGGGATGACATCTTTGGAAAGCGGTCAGGAAGAATTTTTGTTCGCATGGGAGTCGGACACTCGGATACATGATCCTCGTGTCCTCTTCCTTGAAAATGCGAATAAAAATTTCCCTTCCCACTTTCCTAAAATATCCTCAAAAACCTTCACGCCATCTTCCACTAATCATTTGCTATCCTCCTTAAAAAACTTCTTCTTCGACGTCGCCTCCGCCGCCTCCGACTTCCTGGATACGGATGGCGACACGCTCGATGACTTGAGTGAATGGACCATTGGAACGGATTTCACAAAGACCGATACCGATGGAGACAATTATAGCGATGGAGAAGAGCTCAACAACGGCTACAATCCCCTGAGCGATGGATCTTTATTTATCGATCTCCCGGCCACGCACGAGGCGTATTCCTCGGTTCTTGAACTTTATCTCCGCGGCATTGTTTCCGGTTATGAAGACGGTTCGTTCAAACCGGACAAACCCATCAGTCGTGAAGAATTCACCAAACTCAATTTGGGTGTGGTGTGCACGGATTGCACAAACTATTCGGACACAGCCAAAACCGCCATTGAAGAACAATATTCGACAGATCCTTTCCCTGACACCAACATTGATCCCAATCTTTATTATTGTGTGGCGGAAAGCCGCAATCGCGGATTGATTTCCGGATATAAAGCCGGAATTTATTTAGGCTATTATCTTCCCACTAATCCGATGAGCCGCGCCGAAGCTACGAAAGTGCTCCTTAAAACCGCGGGCATTGATTTTGTGGAAACCGCGGACTCCAACCTTCCTTGGTATTTTTATGCCATTGTAAAAGCTCAAGCCAATGCGCTTTATCCGCAAGGCCGTTTCACTCCCATGGACTCGTATTCGAATACGGATTTTCAAAAATGGCTGGCCACGGAACTGACGTACGACAGCGCCATTAAAAATTGGCTCGAGAATCCCATCACCCGCGGTGAATTCGCCATGATGGTGAACAACACGCTTAAAAAAGAAGACTGTCGTATGAACGACGTGGATGGAGACGGGCTTTCCGACAATGCCGAGCTTTATAATTTCGGGACCAATCCCTACAACCCGGATACGGATTTTGGCGGGGTGAATGATTTTATTGAAATTTTGAACGGGACCAATGCGGTGTCGGATCCTTCCGACGATTATGGCGATACCGGAGATCAAGGGACCCCGGGCGACACCCCCGAAAATCTCACCACGGATTCGGATGAGGACGGGCTCACGGATGCCGAAGAAGCGGTTTATGGGACCGATCCTTTTAATCCGGACACCGACAATGGCGGGGTGGGCGATTTTGAAGAAATCGCGCGTGGAAGCGACCCTCTCAATGCCGAAGATGATTTCCCTTCCGGCGACGGTCAAGATTCTTCTTCCGGCGCATATGTTTCCGGGGATTATCTTTCTCGCGATTCGGTTTATGAAACGCAAACCCTCACGGACAGTCAACTCATTGAAGAAAAAGTTTTTACCAAATTGGTTCCGGCGGATGGGACCTCTCAACTTTTCCTCCGCGCCACGATTGTGGATGAAACGGGAGAACTCATCACCGAGGACAATTCCAGTATTGTTGAATTTTCAGCCATCGACCCCGCTTATCCGTATGCTGAAATTATGCGAACCAGCGTTCGCGTCACGGACGGGGTTGCGGAAACCGAACTCAAGGCGAGCACCACCTCGGGTTATTTTGTGATCACGGCACGCATCACTCCGGATGAACTCCCGGTCTTACCTGCCACGGTTTATGTGTATCCCGGAGATCCGGTTTCCATGACATTGCAGAGCGATTCTTCTTATATGAAAACCGGTGGATTGAACACCGCACAAATCACCCTCACTCTCTACGACTCTTACGGAAATATCGCGAGCATGTCCCCTCAAGATATTACGTTGACGCTCACCGGCCCGAGTACTTTTGAACAAGGCCTTGATGAAGATGTTGAGCAGGGGGGCACCCAAATCACGGTATTCGAAGGGAAGACGACGTTCAATATTATTTCCGGAGAAGAAGAAGGGGTGGCAACGATTCAAGCCGCCTTGGACGAAGGGGCAGTGAATACTTCATTGGACATGGGAGTTTACGACGGGATTCAACTGGTGCTTTCCTCTGCGAACGAAACATTGAATGCGGATGGGGTTTCCACCACCACACTCACGGTCAAGGCCGTGCTTGGGGATTCGGATGCTCCGTTGCCCGGATTCAACGGCGAGGTTACTTTTTCCCTGTTGGATACGACTTATGGCACTCTTCCCGAGGACACCACCGTGACGTTGGAGGATGGTCAAGCTGAAGTCGACTTCACCACCAACACCCTTGCGGGAACGGCTTTTATCGGCGCTTCCATGGTGGGACTCGAACCCGCATCTCTGGCTCTCGTCCTTCTCCCCGGCCCAACCACCGCGCTTAAACTTTCTTCGGACCTCACCACCATTGCCACCGGAGGCGATGCCTTGGTTTATATCAAAGCCTATGATCAATACGAAAATTTTGCGACCAATGATTCTTCCACAACCGTGGATTTACGACTCACGGATCTTTCTTCTTCTTTTGGCTCTTTAAAAAATAATTCCATCACCCTTGGAAATGGCCAAGGCCAATTCACCGTGAGTGCCGGCGATTTGACCGGGCCGATCAATATTGTGGCCTCGGCGTTCAATGCCGAAACCGCCACGATCACACTCAACAGCGTGATGGCCATCTCGGCGGAGAGTATGACCGATCTTGAGCCCAACGTGTTATTTGCCGCCTTGCTCGGAGCCCCTTTTGGGGAAGTGACTCAAGAAAATTTCTTGGGAGGATGGTTTACGTTTGAAGGAAAAACCGAAGCCTCGCTTTCTCTGCTTTCGGATCCCACCCCCAATGCCCGTTTAGCGGAAGTGAGTTTTCAAGGAAAAGTCGGCATTCTGGATGGCAATGCCGTCACGATTGATGTTCGTCCTTCCAATGGAAAAACTTTGCCGGTCCAATTTTTTATCAAAGATTTTGTCACCAAACAAACTCTGCTTGAAGGAGCGGTGATCCCGGCCACCACGAATAATTTTTATCTTGTGGACAGCTCCTATAATCTTTCCGGCGCCGAAGACGACGGATTTTATATCCAATCGTTGTTTTCGGATTCCCGTTATGAATTGCGTGAAACCAAGAATTTATTTACGCCCGCTTTTAATGGAGGAACCGCGAGTGGAGTGATCAGCCTTTTGGAAAATCAAAATGAAATCGTTCGTTTTGAACCGGACGGACAAATTCAAATTTACGACTCCAATTATGCGCTGACCTTAAATGAAGATTATGATTCTTTTGCTTTTGATGTGACCTTAGCCGGCACTCCCCTGCTCACGGTTTTGTGGAAACAAACCTTTAAAAATAATGTCGCAGCCTTGGACGATGATTTTGATTGGGATCAAGCTTCACTCCTCGACCCCGGCGTCTATTACAAAGGCATCCAATCCGAAACTTATGGCTTTGCCACAGCTTACAGCGGCAATTCCAGCACCAATCCCAAAGGTATTTTTGTCACCAATAAAACACAAGAACTTTCCGGTAAACAAAAACCCGGGTTGGGATTCACCTCGATTGAGTCCGCAGACACTTCCCCGGGGATCGGATTCGAAGGAGACAATAAATTCATGCTGCTCCTTTCGGATGGGGAAACCGTGGGTGAAGCGAACATGTATTATGCCTCGGACATCGGCGTGGTGCTCGGCGACCCCACGATACGGCTCACGGATTCCAATGCACAGGATGTTCACTCCACCGGATTCACTTCGGGCGTGGGCCGACTCATTCTTGCCGGCCCGGAAACGATTCAAGATTTATCCGTGATGGATTACAACTCCGACGGGCTGGAAGATGCCCTGGTGGCCTTTGAAGACGGAGTGGTTCAAGTTTTGGAAAATACGAATGCGTATCCTCGATTCCGTGACCGCGGCCCGCTCCTTGATATTTCAAACGGGATTGTGGACATGACTCAAGGCGATTTTAACAACGATGGGCAAACCGATCTTATTGTGGCCACCGAAGACGCTTGTATCCAGGGAGAAGTGTGCGTTTATTTGTACACCAATTATGACGCGCAATTTATTCGCCAAAATCTTGATCTCAGCCTCGACGGAAACACCCTCAAACAATTGGTGGCCGAAGATCTCAATCTCGACGGATATCCGGATCTCCTTGTTTCGGATCTCAATGGAACGATTGTAGCGTTTTACAATCGGGAAGGGACTTTTTTAACCGAAGGGGATGAAATCGGAAATGTGGGGATGAAAGTGGACGCCGGACAAAATTTAATCAATGAAGTTTTGGTGCATTACGACGGCATGCCCGAAGACGATCCGAATTCCATGGCGGATGATGGAAATTTCACGGAACTCCCGACCGCGATTTCCACTGCTTCCGACGATGCGTCTCAATCCTATGCTTCCGCACTTGAAGATCTTTTTTCTTCCACCTCGAGCGACCCCTCTTTTTCAGCCGGCGGATTTTCTCCCAATTATCTTGGCGACACATTGGACTCCTTGACTTCTTCGGGCTCAAGCACGTTGCAAGTGACGTTGGCGGATCCCGAACTTTCTTCAACGGAATTCTATATTTATGCGAATGAAGATGAAAATTTTATCAATTCCACCAAAACCGCCTCGGATGTGAACGGCGATATTGTGGAAAACGGCGATACCATTGAATACCGCATCACCTTGACCAACAGTAGCTCTTCTACCGCCTCCGGTCTTGCTCTAAGCGATGGCGTGTCCGGAATGCTCACGCTTGATTTTGACAGTTTTGAATGTGACGGAAGCTGTGCCGCTATGAAAATTTCGGAGACCGGAATGGACTCCTATCCTTTTGTGGCAAACAATCTTTCATTGGGTGCCGGCGAATCCACCACGATTATTTATCAAGGTACGATCGATGGTGTTTCCACTCCGGCTGTGAATATTTTTACCGGGCAAGATCTCGACTCCGGGTTCCCCAATGATGACTACGTGGACATCGGTGCCAGCCCGGAAAACAATCCTTCGGGGCAAATGATTTTCTTCTATTCCAATGGCAGATATCGTGACGATTCAATCGATAAAATCAACTACACCAAACAAACTTCATCCGCTGAAGACGCGGTTCCCACCTCTTTGGATTCTGTTTTTAAAGAAATGGGAATCGATTTGGGCGACCTCGATGCCAATGGAAATCCCAATGCTTTTCATATTGATAAAGATGCGGAAGAACCCCCGGCCGCGGCCAATGACGTTTATTTAGACGCCATCACTCCTCCCTCGGATAACGAACTCAATCCCCTCTCGTCCAGTTTCTTCACTCCGGTGGAAAATCCCGCGGATATCATGGCCAATGCCGAAGCCGGAATTTTATTGGCCGATGCCGTGGTTTCGGAATTGGCCGATAATTTGGAAACTTTATTGGGGGTTGGATGCTCGGGCGGATGCATTGCCTCACCCATCAATTACGCGGCTTTGGTCCCGGGACCGATCAATCTCTTGGGCGTGCCGGTGGTCCCGATGGATCCATTGCACATCCCTGTTTTTGCGGCGCCGGTGCCTTCCATTTTCCCTTTGTGGCCCATCTCTCCTTTTTGGCAAGCCAGTACCGCGGTGCGCATTTATGTCTCAATCACCTTAACATTGGGAACAACCCTTTCCGTGTGTGTCGGACCGTACCTTCTTGGATTCTGTTGGACGGTTTCCCTTCCTTTGTCCAGTCTTGTGCCCGCCTTGAGCGATCTTTGCTCCGCCATCAATGGCGCAGTCAGTAATGCCATTTCCAAGGCCAATGCTTTTATTGCCAAAGGCAAAGATAAAGTTATGTCTTTGGCCGGAGGCGGAGGTCAGGAGTCGAACAGCGAACACGGGTCTGGCGGCGGTTTGGTGAATTACAACTTGGGCTCTTATGTGGTTGCCAGCGGCGGAACGACCCGTTCCATGGTCAAAGGATTCCCGGCTCCGTTCACGGAATGGCTCCGCAAACAAGGCGAAGAAATCATCAATAAACTCCGCGATTTCCCGGATATTTATGTTTATTATCCGGACCCGAGCTCGTTTATTGGCGCGTTCATCCCGGACACCGATATTCTCAAGGACGCGGACATTCGAGGGCTCGAAAAAATCATCAGTTTCATGAACAGTTTCCCTTTACTTCGCATTGAAACCCAAGAAGTGGTGTTTAAATTTCCGGCCTTGACCAATGAGGAAATAGAAAAACTTAAAATGGAATGGTCTCTCTGGCTTGAGAATGAATGGAAACAAGTGGAATCCGTGGCGGATCATTGGGTGGAGGCTCAATACGCCGAGGTTATGAATGAAATCAAAGATATGCTTAAGGATGTTGAAAAAAACATTGAAATTTTGGAAGACTACAAAGATTTTCCGAGAGAATTGCTCACGTGGCGCAATGCACAGGCTTTTTACGCCAAACAAATCATTTGTTACTTGGATGCGTTTATCCAATATCTCGGCGGATGGGTGGCCACCAACCAAAAACGGGTGGAGCAATGGGTCGAAGCGATTCATGACATTGTGGTCGCATTGACGTCATGGAAAGCGCTGTTTCAATTGGCTTTGGATTTCCAGGAATCCTGCGATCAATGCAAAAATCAACGATTCAGTCTCTTTGAACTTTTGCTTAAATTGTTTGCGTTTATCCCCGAGCCTCCCATCATTCAATTCCCAAAGTGGCCGGATATTGTCATTGATTTTTCTCAAATTCAAATGGGAATCACGATTGTTTGGCCGCAAATCAAATTCGTTCCCGAGCCGCTTAAAATTCCGTCGCTTCCCGTTTTCGTCATCCCCGAAATACCGACATTGGATTTAAATATTCCCGACATCCCGGTCTTACCCGCTTTGCCGCCCCTCCCCGCTCTCCCCGCATTGCCCTCATTGACTTTGCCCGATCTTCCCGACCTTCCGCCCCCCCCCGCCATCCCCGGATTGTCCGTGAGCCTTGAAGTTATTCTCAAAATCGCTTCTTCTATTCTTAAAATCCTTTGTTTGCTTCAATCCGGTATTTTACCGGTACAAGAAACTTTCCTTAAAACGCAGGTCGAGAACATGACGCAACGTCCGTTGGATCCTCTTCTCCCCATTGACCTTAGCATCAACTTCCCCCCTTTATCTCTGGGTCGAGACCTTGTGGATCTCATTGAGGTTATTGGAGTTCTTAATCTTGAAAAAGGCATGAAGTTCGACCAATTGGTTCAAATTGTCCAAGCCGCGGCCAATGTATCGAACGCCATTGTGACAGACCTTGTCGAAGCCGCGAATGAAGCGGCTCAACAAGCGGCGGATGCGATTCAAGAGACTTCGGATGCGGCCACGGATGCGCTGGAAGATACCATGGACTCGGCCGCGGATACGGTTGAAGGAGCTCTGGATGAAGTCACGGGAGAAAACAATGACGACGTTACAGACGCCGGCTCCGGAGGATTTACTATCAACGATGAATCCGGGTTCAATGAAATGACCCCTTATCTTAATAATGCTTTCCTTCGTCCTTATTTGGACCAATGGACTCAAGCGGTCAACTCTTTCTCCGAGGAAACCGCACTTATAAACTCCCAAAGTGCCGAGGTTCCGGATGCTTATATTCTAAGGGCCACTTCGTCGTCCATTGCCTTTACGGAAGAGGAAGTGAATTCCCAATTCACCTCGTTACAAGGGCAATATTACGCCGGCACGCTTGAGATTTCTCCCGATGTTCCGCTTTCTTCTCTTCGCAACGATCTTCTCGGCTACTTGAATGAAGAAGAACAAAAAAACGATCTTTTCGCGGCCAATCTCAATCAATCTCCTGACAATCAATGGGATACCATGATGGCTTGGGTGAATTCCGATTCTCCTCAATCGTATACGCCTTCCTCCAATTTTCTTGTTTCCAGTACCCTCGATGACCAAGGAGCAACTCACACTCTTTACAGCACCGAGGCTCTTTTTGAACAAGCCCGTCAAGAATTTTTGAATTCAACCGCTTCTTCGGCCTCAACATGGGTCGACAACAATCTTGACTCAGCCCATGACATGCTCACCTCTTATCTTGCGGATTCGAGTGAAAGCGACTCTTCTTCTTCCTCCGATTATGCCGAGGCCCGCTCCGCTCCGGAGATCATCAATAAAGGACTTTTCCTTTACAATGAAGACACCGGGGTCAATGAACGATTGATCGATTACACGGGAGAAGCGGACCAACCGTCTCAATTGGCGTTTATTGATATGGAAAATGACAGCGACAATGACATCCTTTATTCGTACGGCGGCAATGTTTACCTCAAAGAAAATTATACGGAAACCGTTGAACCGACGTATTACGACGAATCGCCTCAAATCACATCGCTGGAGGATTTATTGCCCACTTTGCCCGCGATTTCTTTGTACCGCGCCACGGATTCCAACAATGACCAAGCCTCGATCTCCTGGAAAAATCTTGATCTTTTAAACGACTCCACGCTTTTGGGGTATGAAGCCAAGTCTTATCTTTCACTTCCGGATTTCGAAAACTCGGAGCCGGAAAGAATGTATTGGGATGTGTTCTTGCCCGTGGATGCGCCTCTAACGGCTTCACTTTCGGGCCTTTCGTTGGATGGCACTGTGACGATTTCCGGATCTTCGTATTCAAAAGAAGACGTTGAAGCCGGGACACTGAATACGGATTCTTTAACATCCGGGACCTTATTGCAAACCGAAGAGGGAGGCTCCATGACTCTTTCTTACGGAAACGATGCCACCTTTACGATGAATGAATCGACTCGATTCCCCATTCCTTTACTTGAGGCTGGTTTTTTCTTTTTAAAAGATCTGTCGGGCGACGCATTGCTTCCCGAAGGAAATCTCGAACGAACTCTTGTGAATGAATCCGGAGAAACTTCCCTCACTCCCGGAGATCAAATCCATTCCATCGGGGACGCTTCTTTTACCCTTACTCCGGCCGAAGGCGGATCTATTGAAATTGAACTGTCCGCCAATCGACTTATGACCGCTTCCATGCTTTATCCGGATCCCCTCACCCTGCGCGTGAACGACGGCTCCATTGAAATCATTCGTCAAAACACTCTTGATGAAACCCAACCGCTCTATGAAGGCATGTTGATTTTCCCGGAAGAAAATATTTCTTTCACCGATGGTGTCACGATTGCTTACACCTCCGCCTCCATTGAAGAAAAAAATTCCATTCAACTGATTTCTCTTTTCAATACGAACGATAACGATTCGGATTCCACTTTTTCGATGAATTATGAAGGGCCTATTACTTGGACCGCGCATGAGCTTTTGAACAGCGACTCCCCGACTTTTGCCCTGGCCCGAGAAAACGGCAATTATTACTCCTCGATGCATGGGATCACCACCACCGGAGCCCGCGGCCTGTTCGGAGAAACGATCCTTTTGTCTCCTCAAGTGTGCGGAGACGAAGACTCTCCTTATGCCAATGCGGGTTCCACGGAAGAAGACGTCTCGGTGTTTAAAACCATCACCTTGGATGGCAGCGCTTCTTTTGACAGCTCCGGGGACATCAAGGAGTACTACTGGGACCTCGATATCACTCATGACAGCGATGGAGACGGAGATCCGACCAATGATGCGGATTATTATCATGACATCAACCCGCTTCTGGGTTTCCATTCCCTGAGTGCCAGCACCAATGATCGCGACGATCCCACGTATACGGCCGGGCCTTACGACAGCGTTGATTCTCACAACTTTAATTTATGGGTCAAAGATGAAGCCGGCAATGCGTCCAATGCGGAGGTGACGGTGACTGTGTATGTTCCGGCCATTGCCTTGAGTGCGGCGGCGGGTCGCACCGGGACCGTGGAAGGAAATGTGGATCCCGTGGTCTCCGAGCTTCCTTTTGTGTTGGCGCGCGAACGCGATGGAGTTTTTGAGCTCATCACCACGCCGAGCGCGGACTCCAATGGCTTATATTATACGGATGAAAACGGCGAATTCATGATCGACGACCTTGTCTTGTCCGATGCGTGGATTATTTACAATTCCGAGAATGAAGCCGTGGCTCAAGTGGATCTCGATACCGGAGCGTTATCGATCCTTGCGGAAGGGTATTCCATTCAAGTGTACAGTGCGGAATTGCCATGGCCCACACGCGTGGCGCTGGTGGATCCGGGCCAAAATCCTTTGCTCTTCATTTTCATTGTTCCGGACTCCAATGTGGACGTTCAAATTGATCCCGCCTCCACTCAATATACCGCCGAAACCGTGACCTCCATGGCCGGCGTGCATGTTCAAAATGTCGGACTTCCCGACGGTTATTCACTCGAGCCGATCCCGGCGAGTGCTCCCCTCTTTACCGGAGGCGTGGCGGTAATAAATCCAACGCTTGAACGCGTGGCTGTGATCGATTCGGACGGTAATATTTACCGACTTTTTTCAACTCTTGAATTGGGTGTTTTGAATGAATCCAGTGTGAGTGAAACCGCGGACTCGGAAGGCGCCGAACCCATTGTGATCACGTTGGGCGCGGATCAAACTCAATGGCTCCATATTTATATTTCCCCGGAGGAATCCTCTCAGTTCACCACGGTTGAAGCGCTTGGACTTGACGATGAAGCGGTGAATCCTTTGAACGGCCAAGATCTCTCATCTTTGGATACGGATCAAGATGGGATCCCGGACCTTGAAGAATTACGAAACGGACTCAATCCCTATGATGCAACCGATGTCAGCGCGGATGCGGACGGCGATGGACTTTCCAATTTTACGGAATATGGACTTGGCACCAATCTTAACGCATCCGACTCGGATGAAGACGGTCGCACCGATTCCCAAGAAGTGGGGGACGGCACCGATCCGCTCGACCCGGTGGATTCTTATTTTGAAGATATCCCGAGCAGCGATCCTTTGTATGAAGACATCCTCGAGTTGGTTCAACTGGGCGCCGTGGAAGGATACGAAACCGCTTCGGGCCATTATTTTAAACCCGACCAACTCATCACCCGTGCGGAATACACCAAGGTCATACTCACGATTCTTTGTATCACGCCGCGACCCGAGGCGTATCTTGCTCCTTCGGTTTTCAATGATATCCCGTACAGCGAGACCGATCTTGCATGGTATTACGCGATCACCAAAGAGGCGTATTTGCAGGGCTTTATTGTGGGGTATTTGGGAGAAAAAGATGCCGGAGGCATGACGCCTTTCAAACCCGATATTTCCATCAGCCGCGCCGAAGGGACCAAAATCATTTTGGAAGTGCTGGAATCGTTGGGCGTCATTGATATGGGCGACGTTGTCATTCCCACGGACGCGCCTTGGTATGTTCCTTATATGCAAATGGCTCAAGATTTAACGGATTATTTGATTTCGGACACCACATTGGGGGAAGGCAAACCGTTTATCATCACTTCCGATGAAGCGAGTCGGGCCACCGAAGCGCTCACACGTTATGAATTCATGAAAATGGCGGTGCGTGTTTTGGATTTCTACAATTGTTATGCGGATCAAGACTCGGATGGAGACGGGCTTTCGGATTATGAAGAAGTGAATGTTTACGGGTCGGACCCATACGATGCGGACACGGATAAGGGCGGGATTTTTGATGGCGAAGAAGTGGCGGTCGGAACCGATCCCATGGATCGCAACGATGATGATTCGGACGGAGATTCGCTCGTGAATGCGGATGAAATCGACCTTTACGACACCGATCCTTTTGACCCGGACACGGATGACGGCGGCACGTATGACGGCGTGGAAGTTTTACAAGGAACCAACCCAACCGATGATCCGAGTGACGACGCGGGGGTAACCGATCAACCTATTGAAGAAACCCTATTGGAAGAGGAAAATGTCCTCGATGGACTGGAGCCCGGCATCACGGTGGTCACGTATGAATGCATGACGTGCCCCTGCCCGACTTCCATTGAAAATATGGCCGACCTCGATGAAGGCGATTCCTTGTACTCGGCGATCATGAATGCGGACAAGACCGAAGTGCTTTCCATCAGTCCGAGCGTTAAAATTGAAGAAATTTTAGGCCATTGAATTAATAAACACGTATCAAACCCATCCCTCCATGAAAAAATCTTATAAATTCAGCCTTCTCAATTTCGCAACGTTCATGCTGCTTTCCGGCGCATTACTCCTTTGGTTTATTTCCCCCGGATTTGCGCAAGAAGGAGAAGGGACGGATGCCGAACCCGTAGAAAACAATATTTGCCTCCAAGAAATCATGCCCGAGGCCATGGTGTATTACGCGGATGTCACCACCTTTATTTCGGAACATTATTTATCACAAGAACCGGCCACCGAGCTTCTCGATGTTGCGCTTCAAAAATTCAATGAATTCAAAAAAAATATGCTGGCCTTGATTAACACTTTTTACGCCGAGCAAGAAGGGGCCGTCATCTCCCCGGATCCGGAAAATGAAGAATATGCTCAATGTAAACTTTTTATAGAAACTCAAATTCGCACCGTGGAGCAAATGTTACGCAATCATCATTTGGCCAATTCCAGCGCAAAAGTAACGTATACATTGGTCACAAAAATGAAGGCCATCAACGAAGGCCTTCGCGATCTCAATGAAAATTTCGCTCGGGTTTATGCCCTTTTTACCACTCTTAGCAACACCCTCACCAGTGCCTCTAAATAAAATTCCTTTTAAAATTTGGTTTTTCATTTTCTCCCTTGTGTTTTTCGGGGTCTCACTTTACCGCTTGCCCGGAGTGGTGGCCGAAGACATGTCCACGGATCCCGAGTTGATCGAGCGGTATCTTCCGGACGTGGCTTCTCTTCGAAAAACCATCATCAACTATCACACAGACATGAATGAATTGTTCAACAATTCCATTGAGGAATTATTGTCAGGGAACGGAAATGTAAAGCCTCCCGAAGATGGAAATTGCGATGACACCAATGTCAGCACCTATTGTGTGTCCTTGGTTGCCTTGGATTATTATGACGCGTTTCAACAAGCGTTGATCTATGACCAAGATTCCCACTTACAACTCTATGTGGATCAAGTGGAAGATGACATGAGCGATGCCGAAAAAATCAGCTGGTGGTGGAACAATGAAGATCGATCCGCGTATCGAATCGATAAATTAATGGACAATCAGGAGGAGCGCAAAGCCCTTATTTATGACCAAATCGACATTGCGCAAAAAGCCATGGACTCCACGTTGGCCGCGTACAATGAACTTTTCCTTTTTTATAACCTGCACCTGAATTACCTCACGTTGATCACGGATCTTGAAGCCTATCGCGACAAACTCGCCACATTGCGCACGCAAGTCGAACAATACCCTTCCGCTTTTCATAATCGTATGACCACGAAGTGTAAATAGTATGAAAAAAATCCCTCTCAATTTCATCAGCCTTGGATTGCTCCTCGTGAGCGTCCTGGTCCTCCATGGCGTCCACAACGTTCGCGCTCAAACCGATGCCGATATCCAAGAAGCGTGCGATGGATTCAAGTACAATGGAACCCAATTGATGGAAGATTTATTTGAGGATGCAGCGGGAAGTGCGGACCTTGATGTGGTGAATATTTTTAAAAATATGTTCGGGCAATCCAAAACCCCCAAAGTCGAAGATCTTTATCTTTCCATTTATAAAAAAGTAAGAGCCGAACCCGAAGATACGGCGGTGAGAGCCACGGCCGAGGATTATCAATTCACGCAAGAACAAATGTGCGCGGTCTTGGGCGGAAGTTTCGCCCCCATTGCAAGTATGAACGAAAACGAAGTGGTTCCCATCACCGAAGCCATGGATATTTTAGCCGAAATGCAAGAAACCTATCGTGACCATTTGGCAGAGGCCCAAATGGCCCAGGAAATGCTCATGGACAGCTACATGCGTGAAATTTTTGCCAACGGCGACACCGGAGACTCGGGTTTTGATGTTCTTTATGATATGGAAATCATCGAATACCTCCTTTTTGGAGAAGCGGGATATGAAACGTCTTCTTCCGAGGGGGACGAGACGGATGAAACCGCGAATGACGATGGCTCCGACGAAGAAACCCCTTCAGAAAGTCCCGAATCCACTTCGGATGACGGGACCGACGCTTCCACCGAAGAATCCCCGGCTGAAAGCACCACTTCGACGACCGAACAAGAAAAAGACGAAGCAGTTGCTCCTTCTTCCTGTGATGCGGATCCGGGCCTCCAAAGCGCCTTTGCCGCGGTTGTACCGGAACCCTCCGAAGAAGAACCCGCGTCCGATTCTTCGGATCCTTCCACGGATACTCCGGATACGTCCGGCGATGGCACCCCGGAAGACGTCGCGGAAACCACCCCGGATGTGATTTTGCCCGCTCCGGCCAATGATTGGACTTCTCCCGAAGTGTGCGATTCCGTGTTTTGTCTTTTTATCAATTTCGTTAACCGTCCGGATTCTTCTTATACAAAAGCGGACAATTGCATCCAATGTCATGTGCAATACATTGTTGAAGCGCTCGAAGAAACGCTTTCGCAAAGCCTCACTCTCGGAAAAGTTTCCGGAAACATTATGGAGCCTCCGGTGTGTAAAAATGATTTGCTGTTGAGTCTTACTCAAATCGATCTCAATCTGTTTTTAATTCCCATGCCGATTCAAACGCCTCCGGCAAATGACATTGTTACGGGTCTCGGCTTTTGCGATGGCATCAAGGATTTTATGGGAGATAAAGACCCTTATAAACTTTCCATACAAAATTTATTCGATGGCGATAAAGGCACCGGAGGAGTGTGCGGAGTCGACCCCGACACCCTTGTGGATAAAAAATTAACGGAAGAAGAATTGGCGAAACTTCGAAGTTACGGGAACGGGATTGAAAATGCGATGAAAGACGCAACCACTCGTTCCGAAAACGGCACTTCCGTGAACGAATTGCTCACTCAAGCCCTCAATGATTACGATGCCCATATGGATGAATTTGAAAAAACATTTGAAGACAGTTATACCGTCACTCGTTCCGGAGCCCAAAATACGCTTTATCAAAGTTTGGGGGATGAAATGGACCAAATGACCAATTATTTCAGGGCTTTTTACGAATCCATTTCCATGACTCAAGCCGTGACCGAAAAACTTAAAAATAACTTTAAACCCGTCCCATAAATGGCTTCCCCTTCATTCAAATCCGGGATTTACCATCGATTCAAAAAACGATTCGCCCTTGTTTTGGTTGGACTTTTTCTAACCGGATCACTCCTCCCTTTTTCAACACTGGCCAAACCCGTCTCTTATGACGCCACCCAAGACGGGAATGCGTGCGGAGCTAAAATTCTTACTTTTTTGGTTTCTTTTTTGGGTTCGGATAATTTTACGGATTATTGGGCGGACTTTTTTGTACGCAATCGATGTCAACAACAAGATATTTTTGCACTTCAAGACGAAATCGATTCCTTGTTGAGAGAACTCTACGAAGCGGATTGTTCCATCCAAGGGTTTACGGAAATCCAAGATGAAATCCGTAAGAAAAAAATGGAGCTTTATTTTGTGCGCCATATTGTCCCCGCTTTCGAAGATTCATTTCTCGAAAAAGATCTTGATGCCTTGGATTATAAATTCATTGCCGAGGATTTGCTTCTGACGATGGACAAAGAATTTGTGGGTAAAAAGGGATGGCTGAAAACAGAAGAATTGGCCACGTTTTTTTCCGAATGGCAAACCCGTTACGAATATCGCATTGAGACTTATAAAGATTGCAACGACTCCCCTTGGCAAGAGGTGGGGGATAAATTTCGTAAATTATTGCAAACCTTGAAGGATGTAAAAGATCTTTTTTTATTTAAAGATATTAAAAAAACATGGGCCCCTTACAAAGAAGACATTAAAAAACAATGGGAACAAGAAGGTATTTTAAACGCCAACGGGGAATGGGCCGGAGGATTCGGGGCGACCATGGGCGCTTTTTTGAAAAAAAATATTGAATTGAATATCCGCAATCTGCCTTCCAAAAAAGACTTGGAAGATATCATGGCCAATTTTGAAGCGTTGGGAAATTTGGTGACCACAAGTATGGCCCAAACATCTCTGCAAGCGGCTGAGACGGATTTTCAAGTTCTTACGGATAAAGCCACGTTAAAGGCCCGTTATCAACTCCTTTATCAACAAGGCAATGTGGAGATCACGGCTCGACTTACCTCTAAAATCAAAACTCTTTGCCTCATTGTTCGTGAAAGCACCTCCGGAGGCAATGGAGTCAACTTAAATACCTTGGCTACGACGGCCAAAGAAATTCGAAAAAAACAAGGAAGCGGGAATCCCTAAAAATCATCCCCTCTTCTCAATTCGCATGGCTTTCACAATTTGGCCCACACTCGCCATGGCGGAATAAACCAATTGGATTTTGGATTCGCGAACTTGCTCGGGTGCTTTAATCATTACCGCCGGTTTTTCTTCCACCGCAAACGTTTTGGCAACTTCCACCATGCAATAGGGACACTTCTCATGACGAGAAGAAATCACACGACAACAATTTAAACAGTTGAAAATCATGGGGAGGAGAGAAATCCTAAAGGAGGGAAAGGATTAAGTGGTGTACTTTTTCAGAAAGTTATTCACCGCTTGGGGAAGAATACGATAGACACGTCCCACTTTCACGGCTCTGATTTTCTTTTGCTTGATGAGTTTCAGCACGGTGAGGTGGTGCACCTGTAGCATGCTCGCCACCTGTTCGGCCGTCAAGAGTTGCTCGGCCATATCACAGCTTTTAAAGAATCGAGTGGGTCCGTTTGATTAAACTTTATCATGCTCTATTTAATTAAATCAAGTCTTTTTATAAGGTTTTCTATTTTAGTAATTTTTATTAGTTTTTATCTTATTTTATTATTTTTTGTTAAGTTTTATTATATTCTATTAAACTATCTTCTTACGCTTAAAAAGCGCACCGCCTCAAGCGATCAAAAGGAGTGCAGAGTTAGTGGCCGAAATTTATGATTTATTCGATTTTTAATATTTTACAATCCACCAAATAGGGCGACTTGAAATTTGTCATCTCCCCAGCTTTTTTGCCAGGCACAACCAAAAGACGTGCTGACAAGGGCTTATCTAACTTAATTGCTAAAGTCGCCATATCGAGAAGTGTCGCTTCAATCTTTTCTGTTGGCGTGTCGCCTGCAATTGGGACAACATCTAGTCCACATCCGCACACTGCTGAATATAGAAGTAAATTTGTGACACTATAAGTTCCTTCGTTTGCCCTTGTTGCCAATCCTCTATCTTCTGTAACTGCGAGCATAAGACCAGAATAGCCGCATGTTTTCACGGACAAACCTTTGAGGACACGAGTAATTAAAGCAGAAATTGTAAGCGTTCCTTGATTTCCAAATTTGCCAAAGCCGAGTTTTTCATAAGCAAAAGCAATACTTTCATGTTCTGCGAGCCCAGGATTTAACGAAACATCTATGCCATTATATTTAATGCCAAAATCTTTAGAAATTTGTTGAGCCAAATTAGCGACCTTTTTTGTTTCTTCCTCGAATATTTGTTTTAGATTTTGTTCTGCTTCTGTGAGATTGTGAGACTTTGAAAATGCCTTCATGGCTAAATCTCCGCATTCCAAACCAATGCCGAAAGCGGTTTCCCCCTCATGAAATCCTGTAGGGAAGAATGGAATGCCGGGTTTGCAGTTTGCGGAAGCACAAAACCTGAAATTGCCATAACCGTTTTCGGTTTCTTCCGCTATACGCTTAATAACCTGAGCGGTTGTTTTTGCATTTTCAAAATCGATTCCATTTTCCTTGTCGCCGATTTTGGCGGAGCATGAAATTCGAGAAGTGACTTTATTAAATTTCGGGACGAGTTTTATTCTGGCTGGTGTTTTTGCATAGCCAAGATTAAAAAAACTCACATCAAGGCTTTGGCAAATTTTCTCTATTTTTTGAACCGCGCTTATAATTTCTTTGTCCGATAAATCACCAAGATATTCTTCCCAAGAATTAGTGGCTATTCTGGTCGTCTGAACTTCATAACCTGCTTTTTCAAAAACAGCTTTAGCCTTCTGATTAAATTCGGCGGTTTGCTTTATTTTAGCTTTGTTATTTGGAGATTGAAGCGACACGCCAGTTGTTATTGTTCTGATTTTCATGGTGGCAAATATTAAAAACTACATTGGTTTAAATAAATTTCGGTCAATAATTTCTCATAATCTCTATTTAAGCAACCGCTTCAACCACTTCCCGGTATGGGATTTTTCATTTTTAACAAGTTCTTCGGGCGTGCCTTGCGCCACAATTTCTCCGCCCGCGTCTCCCCCCTCCGGCCCCATATCAATAATATAGTCCACGGATTTGATCACATCGAGGTTGTGTTCAATGGCGAGCACGCTATTTCCCATATCTACGAGTCGCTGCAACACCTCAAGCAACCGTTTCACATCATCAAAATGAAGCCCTGTGGTCGGTTCATCCAAAACATACAACGTTTTTCCTGTGGCACGCTTCGATAATTCCGTGGAGAGCTTAATGCGCTGCGCCTCCCCTCCCGAAAGCGTGGTCGCGGGTTGGCCCAAATGAATATAGCCGAGCCCTACCGATGATAAGGTCTCAAGCTTGGTTTTGACAGAAGGAATGGAGCTAAAAAACTCGAAGGCTTCATCCACTGTCATCTCAAGTACGTCTGCGATGTTTTTCCCACGATAGGTGATTTCCAATGCTTCCTTATTATAACGACGGCCTTTGCACCCCTCGCACGTTACATAAATGTCGGGGAGAAAATGCATTTCTATTTTTTTCACGCCATCGCCTTCACATTCCTCGCAACGCCCGCCTTTGACATTGAAACTGAAACGGCCGGACTTGTACCCGCGCACTTTGGCCTCCGGGGTCATGGCAAAAAGGTCTCGAATATCAGTGAAAAGTCGCGTGTACGTCGCAGGATTGGACCGCGGCGTTCGGCCGATGGGGCCTTGGTCGATGTTGATGATTTTATCCAAATGAGAAATTCCATGCAGTTCCTTGTGCGCGCCGGCAACGGTTTGCGCGCGATTGAGTTTTGCGCTCAAGGATTTCACTAAAATGTCGTTTATTAGGGTGGATTTCCCGGAGCCGGACACACCCGTGACTCCGATGAACATGCCCAAAGGAAAAATCGCATCCACATTTTTAAGATTGTGCTCGGTGGCGCCCACGATTTTAAGATATTTTCCATTGCCTTTACGTCGTTTTTTAGGGACTGAAACTTGCTTGGCGCCGGATAAATATTGTCCGGTGATGGATTTTGGGTTTTTCATGATTTCCTCGGGCGTGCCTTCGGCGATCACTTCTCCTCCGTATTTTCCCGCGCCCGGACCGATATCAAGGATGTAATCCGCGGCCAACATGGTGTCGATGTCGTGTTCCACAATGATCACGGTATTGCCGATGTCGCGCAGCGCGATCAAGGCTTTGATGAGCTTTTCATTATCGTTTTGATGCAAACCGATCGTGGGCTCGTCCAACACATACAAGACCCCCATGAGCATGGCCCCGATTTGCGTGGCGAGCCGAATGCGCTGAGCCTCGCCTCCGGAGAGCGTATTGGCCGCACGATCCAAGGTGAGATAAGAAATCCCCACATTGTTGAGAAATTTTAAACGATGTTGCACCTCTCTTAAAATCGGTTCCGCGATTTTTGTATTCATTTCCGACAAATGCAACCCTGCAAAAAAAGCTTCGGCTTTATCGATGGAAAGTTGTGTGACTTCAGCGATCGATTGCCCGCCTAATTTCACACTTAAAATTTCTTTTTTAAGGCGTTGGCCTTTGCACACCGGACATTTTATAATGCGCATGAATTGTTCAATTTTTTCACGCACATAATCGGAATCCGTTTCCAAATAACGACGCTCCAAATTGGGAAGAATTCCTTCAAACGTGGTGTTGTAGGGACGTTCCGCGGCTCGAACCAAATACTGCTCGGCTCCGGTTCCGTACAAAATAATATTCATGGTTTCTTGCGAAAACTCTTCCACCGGAACCTCCATTGAAAAATGATGTTTGCGCGCCACAGCCTCCAAAATATGGCCGTACCAATCCAAATGCGAATTGGTGTTGGACCATGGCATGACCGCTCCTTCGGCCAGACTTAATTTTGGATTGGGGATCACGAGCAAAGGATCGATTTCGAGCTTTGTTCCCAGTCCATGACATGCTTCACATGCGCCGTGAGGGCTGTTGAATGAAAAACTGCGCGGCTCGATTTCAGGTAAATTCACGTTGCAGTCCGAACATGAAAAATTCTCGGAGAAAAACTCTTCTTTCCCGGTGTCATGATCGAGCACAATCATCATCCCCTCTCCATGTCGCAACGCCACTTCCACCGAATCGGCAAGCCGAGTGCGGTGTTCATTGGTGAGCGGAATTTCTTGCCCGGATTTCATGGTTTGAAATTTGGGCTTCATATCTTTGACCACCAAACGATCCACCACAATGTCGATGGAATGCTTTTTGTTTTCATCCAGAGGCGGGATGTTTAAAATACTCATCACTTCGCCATCCACGCGCACGCGCACAAATCCGTCTTTTTTCACTTTTTCGAAAATCTTTTCATGACGGCCTTTGCGGTCGCGAATGACGGAAGACAACAAAAGAATACGCTTTTCTTCCTCCATGCCGGCGATGTGATCCACGATTTGAGTCACCGTCTGTCGTGTGACCAATTTGTCGCATTTGGGACAATGGGGCTCCCCCACGCGAGCGAACAACAAACGAAGATAATCATAAATTTCAGTTACGGTTCCGACTGTGGAACGCGGGTTGCGACTCGTGGTTTTTTGATCAATGGAAATGGCGGGAGAAAGCCCTTCGATGGATTCCACGTCCGGTTTTTCCATGAGTTGTAAAAATTGACGTGCGTAAGTGGAAAGACTCTCGACGTAACGACGTTGACCTTCGGCATAAATCGTATCAAACGCGAGGGACGACTTGCCCGACCCGGAAAGTCCGGTGATCACCGTGAGTTTATTTCGAGGGATTCGGGCGTCAATATTTTTGAGATTGTGAATTTTTGCGCCTTTAACAACAATATGGGTCAGAGCCACGAATTTTTTGGATTAAATTTAATAAAAAATAACCTTAAACCCTTTTTTAGGGTCGCTAAATAGTTTAACATAAAAAAGCAAAAGATTAAAATGGGAATTTATGAAATGTAAAATTTGCCATCATTCCGGGGATTATCCCACCCACCAAGTTCAAGAAATGATGTTTGGATTCAAAGACTTTTTTACTTATTTTGAGTGCCTAAATTGCGGGTGCTTACAAATCGCCGAATTCCCCAAAGATGTGTCCAAATATTATCCTCCGGACTATTGCAGTTTTTCTCCTTTTTCAAAAAATCCCGTCAAACGATGGCTGAAAAAACAAAGGGATGCTTATGCTCTTTTTCATAAAGGTTTTTTTAAAAAATGGCTCCATTCGAAATTCCCGAATGAAATCTTAGAAAAAGTATCTCGATTGCCCCTCACGAAAACTTCAAATATTTTAGATGTGGGGTGCGGAATCGGATCCGTTCTTTATTCTTTGAGAAATCTAGGTTTCATGAATACCACGGGAGTCGACCCTTTTATCGATCACGAAATCACGTATTCCAACGGGTTAAAAATTTTCAAAAAAACTCTTTCCGAAATGCAAGGGACTTGGGATTTTATTCTTTTTCATCACTCTTTTGAACACATTCCCAATCCACAAGAAACGATTCAAGCGGTTTCCCGTCTTTTGGCTCCGGGGGGAATTTGTATGATCAGCATTCCTGTTTTTCCTTCTTTTGCATGGGAACATTATGGATCGAATTGGGTTCAATGGGATGCGCCTCGCCATTTTTTTCTTCACTCCGTAAAAAGCCTTAAATGGCTTTTGAATACGGCTAATCTTCATTTACAAAGCATCGTTTACGATTCCACCGATTTTCAGTTTTGGGGCAGCGAACAATATCTCAAAGGAATCCCGTTGAAAGATCCCCATTCTTACGGAGTAAATCCGAAAGCTTCGCTTTTTTCAAAAAAAACAATCCGCGAATTTCAACAAAAAGCCTTGGCTTTGAATGCAACGAATAAAGGAGATCAAGCCACGTTTTATATTACAAAAAACCCCATCACTAAAAATTAACAGGCTCGAACGGCAATCCTTTTACAAATCCTCTTCCGTCACCATCAATTTATCGTAGGCCTTGTGGTTTTCTTTTTTATTGAACAAATACGAAAGCAAACTGTAGCCGCCGATGAGGTAGGGCACAATAATGAATGTCCAACCGGCTTCCAGGAAAATATTAAACATTGCGTGCAAACCCATGGCCAGAACCAATCCTTCCATCATTTTTTCTTCGGCAAAAACCGGAGATACTTTTAAGTGTACACCCTTATGAAACCAATTCAGCAAGGGGTGACGATTTTGGCGCATTTCTTCTTGCAAAATAGGCTTGGCAAAATGAGCGACCCCATAGTAATAACCAAAAATTCCGGAAAACAAAATGTGAGCAAAGGTTGAAAAAACCGACCGAAAAATAAAAGAGGTGAACAAACTTTCAAAGCCCTGATAACTCCAAATGTAAAAGAAATACATGATGTTTTCCACGAAGGCGAACCCGAGCGCCGCGATGATGCAAAACTCAATGGCGTCGTCGATTTGATGCAATTGTTTTCGGTCCGTGACACGAACCGCGATATTTTTCATGTATTCTTCCAAAACTCCCACAAACATAAAAGCCAACACCCCGCCAACCGATACGTAGAGAAGATCCGTAAATCCAAAAATATTGGTGTTCATTTTTTCCGTGTAACTGAAAATGTTCAGGTTGGGGAAAAAGCGCCAACTCATCTTGTAAAGCATGATGGGGATCACGGAAACAATGCCGGCGATAAAGGTGTAAGCCACCCATCGTCTGGGCTCGGGCTGTTTGGTGTAAAAAATATAACCCCAAATGTACGCCGGAACGCAGGCAAGGAGAAAACAAACCGGGATCTGGAAAAGGGGTGAGGATAAGATGGATTGAATGAGAGGCCAGGACACGGGATAAAGGTTATAGACTTGAAGTGAGGGCTTAGAGAAAAAATACGGAATGCGGATACTCGCTACACTCGTGCCTACTTATCTTATGATTATACCATATTTTATCTTATTTAACAACTCATCCTTCTTTAAAAATGCCCCCTGTTCGTCTATCTTAAAAATAGGATATTTGAAGGACACGCTTTTAAGATCATTTTTGTCCAGAGAGGGAAGCCCGGGCTGAAAGCTTCCTCAAAAATTCCTTAAGAGTACCACCCTCAAAAAGTTTCAATTTCAATCTCAAAGTGTCCAGAAAGCGCCTCTCTAAGGCCGCAGACTGGAAAACTCGGTGGAACCACCCCTTCAAATGGGGTCCGAGCCCCTCAAATAGGGGTATTTTATCATTTAAAATCTCTAAATATGGATAAACAAGCAAAACTGGAACGCATTCGCCACTCCCTTTCTCACCTCATGAGCATGGCGATCATGGAGAAAAAATATCCGCAGGCCGGATTGGGCGTGGGGCCATCGATTGAGAATGGGTTTTATCAAGATTACGATTTACCGGAGAGCCTTTCGGAAACGGATTTTGGATGGATTGAGAAAAAAATGCGCGGCATGATTCATAAAAAAATCGATTTCAAGCAAAGCGATTCGGATTTTGCGAGTGCATTGAAATTCTACAAACACGATCCGTATAAAACCGAAATGATCAAAGACCTCAAGGCCAAAGGCGAAAAAAAATTGAGTTTTTACGATTCCGATGGATTTCACAATCTTTGCGCCGGGCCTCATGTGGAAAATACAAGTGAGATCAATCCCGAAGCGTTTAAAATCATGAGTGTGGCGGGTGCGTATTGGCGCGGGGATGAAAAAAATAAAATGCTCACGCGGCTTTACGGCGTGGCATTCGAAACCAAAGAAGAGCTCGATGATTATTTGGCTCAATTGGAAGAAGCCAAAAAACGTGATCATCGAAAACTCGGCATGGAGCTCGACTTATTTCAATTTCATGAAATTTCTCCCGGGGCCGCGTTTTATCATCCCAAGGGTGCGATTATTTTCAACGAACTCACCGCCTTTCTTCGCCGCGAATACCGCAAACGCGGGTACAGCGAAGTGGTCACTCCTCTCGTGTACGACAAATCGTTGTGGGAGCAAAGCGGACATTGGGAACACTACCGTGAAAATATGTTTTTGATGGAAGTGGATGGCAAAGAAGCGTCTCTCAAGCCCATGAATTGTCCGTCGCACATGCTTATGTTTAAGATGAGAACGCGCAGTTATCGGGATCTCCCGTTGCGCATTGCGGATTTTGCCATGTTGCATCGTAATGAGTTGCGCGGAGCGCTGGGCGGAATGACACGGGTGCGCAAATTCTGCATGGATGACGCACACATTTTTGTGGGGCTCGACCAACTCGATGAAGAAATCATGCGTTGTATCGATTTCACGCAATATGTTTATAAATTGTTCGGGTTTGATTTTCATGTGATGTTGTCCACGCGTCCGGAAAAATCCATGGGATCCGAAGAACAATGGAATACCGCGGAAAAAGCCCTTGAAAAAGCGCTTAAGGCCGCCAAAATTCCTTACGAGATCAATGCCGGAGACGGGGCCTTTTATGGTCCTAAAATCGACTTCCGTATCCACGACTGTTTGAAGCGCGAATGGCAATGCGCCACCATCCAAGTCGACTTCCAGATGCCTCTCCGATTTGAACTCAAATACGAGGCTCAAGACGGAAAATTGCATACGCCGATTGTGTTGCATCGCGCTTTACTGGGCTCGCTCGAACGCTTTTTGGCGATCTTGACCGAACACTACGCAGGCGCTTTCCCCTTCTGGCTTGCACCGGTGCAAATGCGTCTCTTGCCACTCGGTGAAAACTTCAATGACTATGCGGTTGAGGTCAAAAATAAGCTTTTTGAAGCCGGCTATCGCGTGGAAGTGGATGATAGCAACCAGACCCTTGGCAAAAAAATCCGTGAAGCGGAAACCCTCAAAATCCCGGTCATGGGCATTATTGGTGAAAAAGAAGCTGCAGCTCACTCCATCACGCTCCGCTACTACGGGCAACGCCAACAAGACGTGCTCAGCGTGGAGCAAGTGATTGAAAAATATAAGGATGCGGTGCCCAAATAGAATTAGGCCGCTTTCTTGTCTTGAATTAATCGGTTGGAGGACGTGATTCCCCTTAGGGCATTGGGGTCGCTTGAATCGCTGATTGCTCGTTTTTTTCGTTCCGATACAATATCAAACATTTTTTGAATCCCATCTCTTTCAATTGCATCCGGCAATTCTTTTTCCAAAAATACTTGCATCCGCGCTTTTTGAGCCTCTTGTCCTCTAATATCCGAATATTCAAGCTCTTCATACAATCCCTTTTCTTTCCAATCGATGTGGTACGCGTCACAAACCGCTTTCACCAAATTATCCAATTGCTCTTTATGTTCTTTAATTTTAACCTGACGATCCACGACAGCTCCTTCATCATATGTAAATTTACCCAATCTCGCTTTTCCTTCTTTTGTTTTATCTCTTCTCCCTGATAAAACGGCATCAAATAAATAATAAGAACGAACCGCTTCCAACATTTGATTCTTCGTTTCCTCAATAGCCTTCTTTGCGTTTCCATCCAATTCTTCCGCGCCTCCTTTAAGTAAGCGTTCCTGCAATTCCTCCTGACGATTACTGAGACTGATGATGTATTGATTGTATCCCGGGTATCCGTTTTTGTATCCTTCATCTGTAAAATATTTTTGAGTTCCGGTGAAAGCTCCGGTGAACGTTTCCACTTGTTCCAAGGTTGAAGCCGGCATATAGAGATGCGCATCATCGTGATCCATGTTTTGAGAACGAGCAATTCCTTTGGATAAACGTTGACGGAAACGTGGATCCACAATCATGTATTCCCATAAAAATTTGGAAAAGTTTTTTCCGGCCTTGTTGTCATTGGACTCATCTTTAAAGTGCATATCAATGAATGCCTGCAAATCTTCAACATTATAAACTTTCTTTGTTTCTTCCAATGTGATTTCTCCTTTTAAATACCGTGGATGAAACGGTTTCTCAAAAGGACTTGTAAAGAAATCCAACAACGGAAAGGAATTCAAATATTTTCCTTCAATTTCTCCGATACGATCCATTTCCAAAAGAGTCATCCCTTGCATGGGGCCGCTTGGACATTTGGCAGTGAGTCCTTCCATGATGAAGAATAATTTATCTTCCGCGGTAAGTTTTCCGGCTTTGATGGACCAATCGATCATTTCTTCATATTCATGAGGGCTAACGTATTTCCCTTCTTTCCATTCCCTTAATAAACGCTTCAATTCCCCGTCCAAACCTCCTTCTTTCAATCCTTTCGGGTTGACTTCCAATTGTTTGGCTTTGTTTTCAAATTTACTTTTCCCGCTTTCGAAAGCGCTGTGATTGTGAGCAAACCATTCCGCCCATGTTCCATCTCCCCACAAAGCATCCACCGAATATTTCACTTTGTCTTGTCCTGAGATTTGATGCCCCGGACTTGTAGGATCGTTTTGGAGTTCTTCGGTCAATTCAATATTTAATTTTTCTCCATCCACTCCGGGAGTGCTTGATGTTAAACGATTCAAGGTGGCCCACATTTTCATGTCATCCCAACGGAGTTCTCCTTTTTCACCCAACACAAGAAAACAAGCTTTTGCCACATCCGCAGTATCGGTGGTGTGCAATTTTTCAGACAACTCCCAAATACCCAACTGTTTATAAGATTCTTGATATTTTTGCACTTCTTCATTTTCCGCGCCCTGATAGATGCGTTTGAATTCATCCCCCAAGAAACTGGGGAGCATCTGGCCCACGTAACCAAAGCGTCGTTTACTTTTGCGTTCATGTTTGCGTTTGATGAACTCAATGAGCTCCTTCCCGAGATGGATAAGATCTTTCATGGAAAGGAACGTGTGTTGGTAAAATAACTTTTTTAAAGGCCCGTAATTGTTTTCCGGAGGCGTAAAAGGACTCATTTTTTCGAAAAAGCTTTTTCCATGATGGCCATGATTCCCGCCATGAGCGCCGTGTTCTCCTCCATGAGCGCCCCCTCCATGTGCCTCTTCTTTCTCCGGTGTTTCCCGACTCTTGATGCTGTTTAAGAATTTTTGCAAAATGCCATCTTTTTCCGCTTCTTTCAAAACTTCCCCCACGTTCGCGGCGGCGTTGATTTCACGATTGGCGGCGTCTTGAGCGTTGGCACGTTCCACTTTATTTTGTCTCACCCATCCCAAAAATTGAGGCAAGGTCATGCGCGTTCCGTCTTTGAACGTGATGCCATCGTCCTCTGCTTTTTTTATTTGAAATTGCTTGGAATCGCTGTCTCCGAATTGCAAAACCTCTCCCGCTTCCGCTCGAATCGGGGGCCAATCTTTGGCTTCGCGTTCCCACTCTTGATTTAAATTAGCGGTGTGATTGCGCAAATGCTCTTGAAGGGTTTTGATGTCTTTGATTTCCGGGATCGCGTCGTTGCGATGCGCCCATTTGGCGAATTCGCCCAAGCTGAGCTCGCGGGCGATGCGCGGGGCTGTCAAACGAGCACTGGGTTCTTGGTCCGGAGTTAATGTTACAACCGCTTTATCCAAAATCACTTTTTCATCATCGATGGATTGAATTTTGACCGTGTCGCGCGTGGGAATAATATTTCCTTCATCATCGCGAGAACGATTTTTTGTGTAATCAAGAGTTTGTCCGGCCTGCAAACGCATTCCCACTTGAGGGAGGCCCAAATTTTTCTCCAATTCGGCCTGATCTTTGACCACCTCATTGATGTCTGCGGCATCCACCCATTTCATAAATCGCCCGAGCGTGTAGCGCTCGCCGTTGTCCAAATAAATAATTAAAGTTACCGGTTGTTTCCCGATGCTATCTCCGTTGATGCCATCCACAATGGCCGCATCTTGAACCTCGACTTTTTTGATGGTGCGCGTGCCAATGTTGTTGTGAGCGGGATCAATGGTTGTGTATTGAATTTGTGTGCCGGCTTTCAAATTGATGCCGCACATTTTAGAGGATTCTTCGAGCATCCGATGTTTCAAGGTCTCATAATCGATGATATGAACCGCGGATTTGATCACCTCTCCGGCGGTTTTTGATTGTTGAATAAAATCCTGCTCGATTTGCCATTCTTCCCGTTTCAATCGCATAATGTTGGCGATTTGACCGGGGGTCAATGGAAGCGCTTCCAATGCGGTTTCAAAATTTTCAAAATCCTCTTTTTTATCAACAAAATTCTCTTTTTTAGTAATGGTAAAGCCTTGAATCATTTCAAGATCGTCTTGTTTTAATTGTGTGTCTTCATTCAATTTGCGAAGATAAGCGGTCAATCCGTCCCGATTGTTGCGATCACGATTATTGATTTGAACCAAATTCTTTTGAAGTTTTAAAATCGGTCTTGTGCGTTCTTGCTCCGGCAATTGTTCCATCATCACGTCCACGCCCACTAAAAGTTCCATGATACGGTCATGAATTTCACGGCGTTTTTTGGCCACTTCGTTCTCGGGTTTCTTTTGTTCCGGAGTTTTCTTTTTGCTTCCGGTTTCGGAAGAAGAAGCGGCCGAGGTTTTTGCCGGCCCCACTTCCTCTTTAAATTGAGTGGAATTCATTTGGGCCTTTGCAAGCCGTTGAGCGGCCCACTTTACCGCTTGGTCATCGGAATCGAGCAACTCCAATGCTTGTTCATAGGTGTCGCCATCGATCCCACGATAGGCCAATTGTCGAGCAAGCCCCTTGCTGTACGTATCGCCACTGCTCGATTCGGCTAAGGCGCTTTCAAATGCCGCGGGAGTCACCTCCTTGGCCATCAATCTTTTAGCCAATGCTTTTTCCACGCGATTGCCGTCGTCCAGGCAGTCGTAGGCCATTTCAAAAATTCCACCTTCAATCTTTTTCTCAGCCAACATTTGCGCCAATTTTTTCTTGGATTTATCGTCGGAATCGAGGGCTTCTCGCGCCAAATCTCGAACATCTTCATTGATGTCTCCGCTTGCCTGACGGCCATCGATTTTTGCTTCCAGGGCCGTGCGTTGTTCTCGATCCAAGGATTCGCCTTTTTTAGCCGCAGCCTCCGCATCCACATCCGGCTTGGCAGAGGAGGATGGAGGCGTCCCTCCGGCAAAAAACACGACCCGTCCATTCAGGGCGGGATCCCGTAATTGAGAATTTAAGAGAAGGAAAATCATAAAACGGATGTAAAGGGAATTTTTGGATTATTGTTTTTTCGGAGGCTCAGGGGGAGGGGTCTCTTCGGGCTGAGGCTCAGGGGGAGGGGTCCCTGCTGTGTCGGACGATTCTTTCATGGGGCCGCCGGGAACTGCTGTCGTTGTGGGGGCTGTCGATGTTTTTCCTGCTTCGCCTGCTTTCGGTTGAGCCTGGAAAGCGGTATTTACAGCCTCAACAAAGCTGGCTCCATCGATTGTGCCGTCTTTATTGATTTTGACGTTATTGAATATCGGATCTTCTATTTTTGCGTTTTTTTCTTTGCATATTTTCCCCGCCTCTTTAACTTGAGAAGCCTCTTCAGGGCTATGGACTGTAAACATTTCATTTATGATCTCCGAGGAAGGAGCATCTAACTCCTCCTGAGATAAAGCCGCTTGGACTGCTCCTTTTTGTGTACTATCCAATTGCCCCACAGTGGTAGCGGCTGCGGCCGCGGTAGTGGCTGCCATTATCGCCTCTTTCCCGGCCTTCAATTTTTTCGTTCCTTCCTCTTTTTTCTTTTGAGTCTCCGCTTTCTCTTCTTCGGTGGGTTTAACCGGTTCGGTTGAGTCCGCGGATTTTCCAAGGTCTTCGTTGGTCACTTCTTTTTTATCCCAGTCGCCAGAATTAAACCCTCCCTCTCCAAAAATGGCTTTTTCTATCTTTGGATTTGTTTTTAACAATCTTACCAAAGCGTTAGTATCTTTCCCCTCGATAGCTTTATCTAACTTAGCGTAGTCATCTGCAGATAATATTTTTTCCAACTCCAAAGTTTTTTGCACATTCGAATCCCCTAACATTTCCACCCAATTCTCAACCCCATCCGACCCTTTCTTGGCGGCCAAACCTTTTAATTCCGCATGAATGTCAGCTTTAGAGCCTTTCTTTACTCTACTCTCCACCTGATCTGCATAATCCTGAATCGGAGTACCTGCTCCCCATATTTTTCTCGCATCATCTTTGTTTATTTGATCACGCTTGGCCCCAAGCCCTTTAAGCTTACCAATGCTTCCAAATAAGGCGCCTCCCAAACTCACTGTTTCCAGTGCGTTCCCTTTAGCATCTTTTTTCCCACCCGGGACCGGGATCACAGTGGCATACAAGGGAGATTCGGCCAAGAATTTTCCAACGCTTTCTCCCGCACCTTTAATGGCCTGGGTCCAACTGCTTGCAATGGTTTGGCTGGCTGCGGCAAACACCCCCACCCAAATGATGACCACCGCGCAAATCGCGACCAAAAGATCTTGAAAATCACTGATGTCTCGTCCAAAAGTCCCACTCACGTATCCTTCCATCGCATCGGCGTCCCCCAAATCTTCGAATGTGATTTCTCCGATTTTTCCCAACCATCCTCCGGGCTGACTGCCTTGAAGCGTTGCCAACATGACAAATCCAACGGAGAAAACAACCCCCATCATAACCGGAGCGAACAGATGTTTAAAAAAAGTGGTTTTTAAATTCAATTCTCCTCCTCCTCCCAAGTTGGCCAAATCCGGGAAAACAAACAAAAGCACCACAAAAGGAGATAAGGCCAAACAAATCCATAAAATCACCAACCGGGCCGCCATAACCACCACCACGGCCACAAAGGCAAATCCAAACAATAAAAACAAAAGAATTCCAAATAACGTTTGCATGCTTAAAGCCGCAAATTGATCCACCGCGGTTTTCCCCGAAAGCTGTGCGATGTTAATGTCCATCACTTGTCCCATGTTCACCATCAAGACCAAGTCCACATTGTGTGCGCCAAAAACATTAAAAAAGCTGTCTCCGAATTCATTGAATTTTCCCGTATAAAATTCTATGTCCGTGTCCCCTTCGGCTCCGGTTCCTTCCCCGGGTTTGCAAAAGATATAGGATAAAATTTTCCCATCGTCTATTTTCAGGGAATTGGTCTTCGGGGCTGAGTACCCCTCGGAATTGGGCTCCTCCCATCCTACGATTTTCGAACACAATCGCTCATTTACCCCTTTTACTTGATCGTCCCATTCTTTTAAATCCGTGGGCAATGCATACACCGCATTGGTTAAAACATTGGTGGCATCGATCAAAACTTTCCCGGCCAAAAACGAAAAATTCACGGCAATGAGTCCGATCACAATTTTGGGGAGAATGGCTTTGAGAGCATAATTACTCCCGTCCCCCGCAATCCCCAAAACATTGTATAAAGCAATCACCACCAAAGCCAACACAAAGAACATATTGATCCAATTTCGAATTTGCACCCAAATTTCAAGCAATTTTGCTTCCATATCCGGCCCGATCAAAATATCGGGATCCATGAGTTGCGAAATCAACAACATGAGCGGGTATAAAAGAAAACTCAAAAAATTAAATCCCATGGTGGTGAGGGATGCAACGGATTGAGCGATGTTGCTCATGGTGTTGGTTGAGGCCTCGGCATCATCGACGGCAAATCCCATTTTCGGAAAGGCGAAAAACGTAATAAACAAGAGACTCAACATAAGGCCCGCCCTCCACGGAGTTCCGATTTTTTTTAATGATTTTTTAAGCGAGTGAAAAAATTTCATTGGAATTAGGCCAAAGATAAAAAGATGGAATGAAGCATGTGTCCCGCAAAGGCGACCGATTCGCTTGGATTGCTCATCTGGTTTAAAAGCAGTGTTCCGACTCCTCCCGCCCCGACCGCCGCTGTGCCGCCAAATCCGATTTTGACGAATTTGGACATGGGATTTTTTTGCTGAGTCGCGGGTTTGGCTTGTTGATAACGCATGGCCTGTTGTCGTTTCTTTTGTTCCGTTAAAACGTCTTCCGCTTGTTCCCTTTTTTGATCCAATTGTTTGCGTTGTTCTTGTTCCGGACTCCAACGATTGGGGGTTTGATCGGGTTGAGTTTCGCGAGGGATTGTTAAAGTAATATTCCCTCCGGTTTTCCCCATGGGACTCACCGGCATCGAAGATTGACTCATTCTTTCTGAAGGGAGCGTTGCTTTTTCACTTGAGACCCTTTTGCTTGAAACCCTTTCACTCGAATCTTTCGAGCCTTTGGCGAGGAGGTGAGCCGGGATGTCCTCGGTTTGCGTTTCAACGGGTAATCCTTTTTCGGTCGTTGATTTCTGTCCGACGGTCGGGATTATTTCCGGTACAATCGGCTGACTTTCGTTTGGGATCAACGGTTTTTCATTATTTTCAGTCGCCGTTTTTTCTCCTTTTTCTCCTCCTTCTTTTTCTTCTTCTTTCTTTTTCTTATCTTTTTTCGCTTGTTCATCCACGGCATCGGCAGCCACCAACGGAATGGTTAATTTTTCCCCTTGTCCTTCAAGTTCTGTTTCTTGGTTTTCGGCCGTGCTTATCCCCACCGCAGTCGCAGAAGAAATGCGGAAGGAGGAGCTCACTTCGCTATCGCTTCGTGAGTGGTGCGTTGTTTGCGCCACTTGAAGCCCGAGACTCGCACTCGCGGAATTCCCCAAAAGCGTTTGAGCTTTGTCCACCGGGAGATAATAATCTTGTTTCTCTCCTCCCATTTCCACAAGCATCAATTCGCCGCTTTCGGCTTTTTTACGATAAATTTCGGCGTCTTCTTCGGTGAGAAGTCCGTCTTCAAGATCGCGATCAATACAATCCAGAATTTTTTCTTTCTCGGTTTTGGGTTCTTCTTTTTTTTCAGTTTTAGCTTCCGGTTTTTCTTCTTTCTCTTCCGTTTTTTCTTCTTTTTTGCTCGGATTTCTCATCTCTTCTCTTAATAAAGGAAGCCATTTTTGCTCCAAGCGCGTGGCCGAAGTCCCGACAAACGTGTGGCCGTCTTCGTCGGTCATTTCAATCGGTTTGTAATAGGATTTAAGGCTCTTGAATGAGATCGAATGTTCTTTTTGATTTTCCGTGGTGGTCCCGGCAAAAGCGTAAGATCGATCCAAAATGACGTTGATTTCATCTTTTATTCCGCGCTCTTTTAAAGCTTCCATGTCTTCCAATGAAAGATACGTTTTTTGACCCGCGATTGTGACCAAAAACAACCCCCCTTCTTGTTTTAATAAATACAGATATCCCAAAGCTTCTTCGCTTGTGATGCGGCCCGAGGTATAGTCAATCATGATGAGGCGACTCATCGTGCGATTGGCTTCTGAAAGGGTAAAAGAGGGAGACATGGGGTGAAAATAAAATTAGGTAGAGGAAGAAGAAGTGGAAGAGGGATCAAGTCCGCGACGTTCCCGGCTGCCGGCTAAAACTCTCTCCATTTCCCCGGCATCCGCGGCACTGAGATCGTAACGCATGATTCCAAAGGCTTCCGCAATTATTTGCTCGGTTTCATGAGGAGAACATCCATCCAATCCCGTTTTTAACTCAAGGGGTAACTTTCCGTCCGAACCGACAAAATCTTTTGACGAAAAAACGTAACGAGCGCCTTTATTTGCCGCTTCATATTGAGCGGCGAGTCTGTTCGCTTTCGATAAAAATTCCGGTCGTTCCATAAACTTGAAAATCCCCTTAAAATCTCCTTTTAATTGATCCAGTTTTTTCAAAAATTTCCCCCTTCGTGTTTCATCCGTTTCTTTTGGTTTTTCTTCTCCGATTTTAAGAATATTTTTCGTCACAGCTCCTTGTCCAATGCCCCCACTCATATGGTCAATGGCTCCGGCACTGATCGCCACACATCCCATCCAAACGGGATCCGCCATAATAGCGGGCCATCGCTCGGGATGCGACGCATGCAAAGCAAGAGAGAACCCGGCTCCAATAAACCCGATCCGTCCGATTATTTCATAAATTATCCCGTTGGAAGCGGTGAGATGTTTTTTAATCCAATTTCCGCCGCCTCCTTTTTTCATATAATGCTCCATTTTTTTACGAACATTTATCATTATTTTGCGCGCGTTATGAATTTCTTTTTTTTCTTCGTCTTTCATGGGAAAGCCCAATGTTTCCAAAAGAGATTCAACCTGACCGATATCCAAAAACCCCATGGCACTTAAAGTAAGGAGGCCTTTATGGGCTTGTTCTTTTGAAAACGTATCGTTTTGATTCGCCTTTTCAACCAAACGTTTTCCAAGTTTAAATCTTTGAGCCGGAGTCATAAGATTGAGAATCGCGGTTTTCCCGGCGACTTCGATCGCTTGCACCGAATCTATGGTTCGATCCAACCGTGTGGTATCGATGCTTCTTTCCCCCATGAGCTCGGTCAAGCCACCCAAAATCATTTCATAATCTTGATCTCTTAAATCCCTGCCTTCCGTTAATTTTACGATGAGCGCGGACAGGCCTTTGTCTTTTAAAACATTCATATTTTGCTTCAATCGTGAGAGCTCCGACCCCGTATCGATCACTCCTTTTCCAAACCCCTCGGTTGTGCTTGAAAATTGATTCACCGTGTCATTCAATTCATTTTGAATTTTCAGATGTAATCCCGCAACCTTACGCTCGTATTGCTCTTTTAGGTTTCTCAATTCCTGAGGATCTTGTGTGTCTTTTTTTCCGGTTTCAAAATCCCGATCCATTGTTGAAATTTCTTTCAAACAAGAAAGCGCGGATTGATTGATACGATAAATAAACATATTGGCAAAATCCCCGAACACGGTGGCCTCTCCTCCTGTGGTCACCTCACTTCGATTGAACAATGTTTCTTTTGCGTCTTTTATGAAATCTTTTTGGCGTTTCACAAAATCTGCCCTGATGGGGCTCCATAATTCTTTGCCTTGAGGACTGAGCTGTTTTTCCCAATATTTTATTTGTTTTTCTTGTTGTTCCCGAGTTGTGATCTCCGGTCTCGAAGAGGTTTCCGCAACTTGATTTGAAGGATTTTCCAGCCTCCACACCAAGCGTTGCGGTTTTACGATTTCGAATTGAGATTTAAACAAATTCATCTTAAAAAGCGTTACAACTTAAACGAACGAATAATAAAATCGACAAAAGACTCCCCTCGCCCCTCGTATTCGGGAATATGACGAATGAGGATGGTGCGAACTTCGCCCGGATCTTGGTCGCCCAATTGGATGGACATTTCCCCCATAAATTTTTCAGTTAAAAGCAGTTTCAACACATTGACGACCGGCGGTCTGGAGATGATCCAAAACGTTTTGATCCGGTTGTAAGGGATTCTTCGACCCGCCACAGTGATGCCAAAACCATCCACTTCAATCCGAATATTCCCGGGCTCTTTGTGGTGGGTGATGCTGTAAACGCCGGCAAACACGATAAAAGCCACGGCCATGGTCCAAGAGTTGGTCCAAATGGCGTACAAAACCAAAAGTACGATCAAAGCCCCTGCGATCATAAACCATAATTGACCCTTGGGGTGCTTGATGTATTCGGGCGCCTCCCAATTGAGCAGGACGTGTTTTTGGCTTTCTTTTGAGGAAACCTCGACGGCTTCCACAGGAATTTTTTCCACGTTTATTTTTGTTTAAATTTTATTTGTGTGATTTTTTTGTTTTTTAATCTAATTATTTTACCAAATTTACCCCGTTTTAGCAAGCCAAAGGCCTTGTCACAAAATAAACCGCGATTTTTGCATCACTATTCCGGATTTTTCTCAACGTTTCCCAAACAAATCACCATGTTGTCTCGACCAATGATTTCATCGCCCAACGTGTAGCCGAGCAATCGTTCGATTTTATCCGTTTGAGCGCCTTTGAGTGTTTCCACCGCACTGCTGTCATAATTGATCTTCCCAAAACCAATTTTTTTACCTGTTGGATCTAACATGGAAACAATGTCTCCACGCTTAAAATGACCTTCCACAAACCGGATTCCGGCGGGAAGAAGGCTTTTCCCTTTGGTTGTGAGCGCTGCGACCGCGCCTTCATCCACATGAAGCGCCGCACTTTGCTTGAGATTGAGCTGAAACCAACGACGACGTGCCTCTCGGGGAGATGCTTTGGTGGTAAAAAGCGTTCCATGGTGTTTTTTCCCTTCAATCAGGTCTACTAAAACATTGGGAACCCCTCCGCGTGCGATCCACACTTTAACCCCGGAGGCGTTGGCGTATTCCGCGGCTTTTAATTTTTCCAACATCCCTCCGATGCCTTTTGAGGTTCCGCTCCCTTTGGCCGCAGCTTTGAGTTTTGCAGTGATATGATCCACGGTTTGGATGAGTTTTGCCTCCGGGTTTGACCGAGGATCCGCATCGTAAAGTCCGTCCACATCAGTGAGCATGATTAAAGTTTCGGCGGTCAGAAGACTGGCGATATGGCCCGAGAGTTTGTCGTTATTTCCGAATTTATTTTCATTGAACGTGGTGACATCATTTTCATTGAGAATCGGAATCACGCGCATTTTAAGCAAAAGATCGAGGGTGTTGTACGTGCTTAAAAAATGGTCGTGTTGCTTGAGATCATCGAGCGTGAGAAGAACCTGGCCGATCACAATCCCATATTTGGCGAAATTATCTTGATACGTTTCGAGAAGAAAGGTTTGCCCCACGGCAGCAAGGGCTTGGCGGTAGGGAATGGTTTTGGATTCTTTTTTAAACGTGATGCTTTTGCGGCCTGCGGCCACGGCTCCGGAGGTGACGATGATGGGCTCGTGCCCTTTTTTGTGAAGTTCAGCGATTTGCGCGGTCATTTGCGAAATAAACTCCGTGTTCAAGGAGTTGTCCGGGCGAGTCAGCAGGTTGGAACCGATTTTAACAACAAAGCGCATACATCTACTTTAGCACCTCCGTTAAACTCTTCAAAACTCTCAACGCCCCGGTGAAATCTTGTGACACGGTCCATTCGCTGGGCACAATGATGCATGGGATATTTCCTTTTTCCGCGGCATGAAGGCCGATACTTGAATTTTCAAACACCACACAATCCGCGGGAGCCACTCCAAGTTTTTTTGCCACTTCCAAAAATAAATCGGGCGCGGGTTTGTTGTGCGCCACTTCATCCCCGCCCAATGCCACCTGAATATACTTTTCCAATCCACAGGCCTTGATCGTATGTTCATATTCGTGATGATATCCTCCGGTGCCAATGCCACACGGGATCCCGTGTTCTTTCACAACTTTTAAAAACTCCTCAGCTCGCGGCATGAATTTGAGCCCCGCTTTTTCAGCCAGTTGAATGTAAAGATCCTCTTTCTTTTTTCGCACTTCTTTAAGCACTGCGGGGTCTGTCACCCCCATTCGATTCAAATGATAAACCGTTCCATAATGGATTCCGGAAAGCCACGAATCGATGAACAGTTGGCGCGTGACATCAATGCCATAAGGCGCCAAAACCGTTCGATACGCTTCCCAGTGCACGGTCTCCGTGTCTGCTAAAAGCCCATCCAGATCACATAAAACGCCTTTGCATTTTAAGATCTCCGGAATCGACGAATCCAAAGGAATCACAAGAGAATGTTAAAGCAAAATTATTTCGTGAAAGGAACCAATGCCATATAACGCGCATTCTTGATTGCTTTTGCCAATCGCTTTTGAAGCACCATCGGAACTTTGGTGTAATAGCGAGGCTTGATCCTGCAATGAATGGAAAGGTATTTCTTCATCAGCGGGACGTTTTTGTAATCAATGTAGTGCGTCTCGGGAAGACAGAAATTGCCGAATTGTTTGCGATTTTTTTTGTGTGCCATAGTAAATTTATAGGTTAAGGTCATCTTTGCCACTCAACAATTCTTCGAGCCGTTTGTCGAGTTTGCTGAGTTTTTCGGAATTGTTGATTTCGAGGTCATCGAGTTTCACTTTTTTCTTGGGTTTGGGCGCTTCTTCTTCTGCAGGTTCTTCTTTTTTAACTTCTTTGGCTTTGATTGGCTTTTCTTCTTCAACTTCTTCAGGTTCAACTTCTTTGGGCTCGGGTTTCGGTTTGGATTTGGGTTCTTCTTTTTCAACCTTAGGCTCAACTTTTTTCACTGGTTTCGGTTTGGCCTTGGGTTCTTCTTTCTTCTCTCCTTTTTCTACAGGTTTCTTTTCCTGTAATGCTTCATCCAAATCATAATGTTGAGGCACGTATTCATCCGGCAATTTCACCAACAAAGACCGCACGATAAAAGGCGTAATCTTGAGCTGACGAATCATTTCCGGGACTTGGGACGGGGCTGCATCAAAATCCACGACCACGTAAAAACCGTGGGTCTTTTTCTTGATGAGATAAGCCAATTCTCTCTTGCCCCATTCTTCTTCATTCCAAATAGAGCCGCCATGATTCTCGATCAGGCTTTTTAATGCGTCGAAGTCTTTTTTGTAATCGACACTCCCGACATCGGGGTCGATGATCGCCATGACTTCGTATTTTAGGCGATCCGCTTCAAGGAGTTCTTCGTCCTTGTGCGCAGAAGGATTCTTGGTCATATAGAGTCTTTTCTATGGATAGATAGCTTACGGATTTTCCGCAAGCAGAAAAGTAAAAGCAGAGGGAAGATACCAGAGGGGAACCTTGAACGCAAGGGGTTTTACCTACTTCTCCCCTTCCTTTTTCAACGTCTCCAGTGCCTGCAACGCCTCAAGCGGGGTCAGGCGGTTGATGTCCAGGGCTTTTAAACGTTCGAGCGCGGGATGAGTGAGACGGCCCTGTTCTCGTGTGATGAGCGCGCTTTTTTCGGGTGCAGAATCGAAAAGTTTTCCTTGATCAATGCCGGGCACGGTTTTCATCTGGTCGCGAATGCCTTTTTCGAGCACTCCTTCCTCAAGATCTTGCAAAATGAGCTCGGCTTTTTGCACCACTTCGTTGGGCAAGCCCGCCAATTTGGCGACTTCGATGCCGTAACTTTTATCAATGCCGCCTTCTCGGATTTTGTGAAGGAAAACCACGCCGCGTGCCTCGGTTTCCTCTACGGCCACACAAAAATTCTTGGCGCGAGGGAGGCGTTCAGCCACCGCGATCAGCTCGTGATAATGCGTTGCAAACAAGGTTTTGGCGCCGATACGGTCGTGCAAATACTCGAGAATCGCCCATGCAATGCTCACCCCATCGTACGTGCTGGTCCCTCGTCCCACTTCATCCAAAATGATCAAACTTTGAGCCGTCGCGTTGTTCAAAATATGCGCCGCTTCCTGCATTTCCACCATGAACGTGCTCTGCCCGCGAAGGAGATTGTCGCTCGCACCCACTCGAGTAAAAATACGATCCGTGAGTCCGAGTCGTGCGATTTTGGCCGGCACATACCCGCCGATTTGCGCCATGAGCGTGATGAGCGCCACCTGGCGAAGAAGCGTCGACTTTCCACTCATATTTGGGCCGGTGAGCAAGATGATTTGCTGATCCGAATCATTAAAAATCGTATCATTGGGGACAAAATCGTTCGCCGCACTTCGCGCTTCAATCACCGGGTGGCGACCTTCGCGAATCTCAAACGTGTTGTCTTGAGTGAAAATCGGGCACACGTAGCGATTGCGTTGCGCGACTTCGGCTAAATTGAGGAGCACGTCGAGTTCGGCGATGGCTTCGGCGTTTTGCTGAATCCATCCGAGTTGTTCCATGATTTGGAGGTGCACATTTTTGAATAATTCATACTCGAGGGCTTTGCTCTTTTCCTCAGCGCTCAGCACTTTTTCCTCATACGCTTTGAGCTCCGGAGTGATGAAACGCTCGGCATTCACCAAGGTCTGTTTGCGAATGTAATCCGCAGGCACCTGACTCAATTTCCCATTGCTGATCTCAATGTAATACCCAAACACGCGGTTGTACCGCACTTTTAAGGAAGAAATCCCGGTGCGTTCGATCTCCCGTTTTTGCAAATTTTGAATGAAATTTTTGCCTTCGTGCGATAAGGAGCGCAATTCATCCAATTCAGGGTTGAATCCGGGCTTGATGAATCCTCCATCTTTGAGCCCGAGAGGTGGGTCGTCGAGGATGGCGCTTTCGATGAGAGCAATGAGATCGGGAAGGGGCTGTAATTTTTCTTCGATTTTTCGCAAAAGAACCGGTTGGGCCTTGTGAATTAACGTTTTAAGTGCCGGAATTTGCAACAACGATAATTTAAGCGCAATCAAATCTCGCGGCGTGCCTCGATCGAGTGTGAGTCGGCTCAATACGCGTTCCAAATCGAGAACTTTTCCAATCTCCTGTTGAAGCGAATCGCGCAACGATGAATTTTCATAAAACCAAGAGACCGCTTCGAGGCGTTCTTCGATTTTTTCACGATTCGTGAGTGGGCGTAAAATCCACGACTTGAGCAAGCGTCCGCCCATAGCTGTGGAAGTCCCATCCAAAACTTCGAGCAACGAGCCCTCTTTTTGGCCATCATGAGCGTTTTGGGTGAGTTCAAGATTTCGTAAAGTCGCCTCGTCGAGCATCATGTAATCTTGAAGCGCATAAGGTTTGAGCCGCTTCAAATGGCTCAATGTGGTTTTTTGAGTTTCCTTTAAGTAGCGAAGCAACATGCCTGCGGCCTGAATCGCGAACGGCCATTTTTCAATGCCAAAAGCCTCGAGACTTTGCACTCCAAAATGTTGAGTCAGTGTTTCATAAGCGGTAGGAAGCGCCGGATAGGGATACACATGCAATCCTGAAAAAGCCTCCAACAAGGTTTTTAAATTTTCTTCCGCAAGTTCTTGAGGCAAGATGCACTCTTTAGGATTCAAACGATGCAATTCTCCGGCGAGCTCGTCATAGCCGTGGAGCTCGGTCACCAAAAAAGTTCCGGTCGTGACATCGATGCTCGCCAAGCCAAAATAGTCGCGCTTGGGAAACAGAGCGATGGTAAAATTATTCTCTTTGGTTTTGAGTAAATTTTCACTAAAAGTCGTGCCAGGCGTGACTACCCGAATCACCTCTCGTTTCACGATTCCGGGGAGCGACGGGTCACTGAGTTGCTCGCAAATCGCCACTTTTTCCCCGTGTTCCGTGAGTTTGGCCAGATAATTTTCTACGGCGTGAAACGGAATGCCACACATCGGAGTCTGATTGCGGTGAGTCAGGGCAATTCCGAGAATTTTAGCCCCGCGTTTGGCATCTTCTTCAAACATTTCATAAAAATCACCGAGTCGAAAAAACAAGATGCAGTCCGGGTATTGGTGCTTGATCTCGAGATATTGACGCATCATCGGGGTCACCTTATTAGGTGTTTCCGAGGCTAGCGAAAAAAGCGGTAAAGGCTCCATAGTGGCCTTATTGTAGCGTTAAACCCCAGGTTCGCAAAGCGCAAAAACATCGATCGCCGGTTCTTCATACGGATGTACTTTTTTCACCGCAGTTAAGATTTTTTTGAGGTCTTTTTTGCGACACACGGTTTCAATACGTTCTTCTTCAACTTCCTCTAATTTCCCCGGAGTTCCAATGAACGGATTCGTGCCTTCCAGTCCCCGAAATCGCCCAATTCCCTTCACGGAAAACGAGCAACAATCATAATTCCCAATATGCCCGGCCCCGGCCTTTGCCAAGGCTTCGCGAATCGCATCCGCATATGAACCTGGAACGTACACAACAATTTTAACGAGAGATTCCATGGGATTATTTTAGCTAAAAAAAACCCCACTGTCTCTCTTTTTTAGACGATGGGGCTGCTACGCAAGCTGTCCGTAAATTCCTGCTACATAAATTCCGCTTCCACCTCATACGGTTCATCCGCATCCGCCACTTCCGGCACGGCGGCCAAGGCTGCGGCTTCCGGAGATCCGGCCGCCACACCTTCGGGCAAAATCACTTTCGCCACTTTCCCGGCCGCGGCTTCCAATTCCGCCAAATAAGTTTTAAGTTTGGATTTTCCAACGCCCACCACATGAGACAGTTCACCCTCGGTTTCAATCCCTTTGGTATAAGGCGAGTAAACGGTTTCTTCATCAAACATCTGGTTCATCTTGAACCCGATTAAGGTACGAATTCCAAGAATATTAGCGGTTCGCGGCACCCAAAATTTGAGTTGCAGTATCAATCCGCCTTCAGTGAATTTTTTAAATATAATCGAATGTTTTGGTTTTTCACGCACAAGAGATTCACTCTTCAAAATCGCTTCCAAAATTTGAATCGCGACGTTCAAATCGGTTCCATACCCCACTTTCACCTCCAATTCGATTCGTCGAATTTCGGTTCGTGAATAATTTTCAATGGACTGACTCATGATGTCCGAGTTGTAAATCGTAATGTCGCGCTGATCGAATGTTCGAATTCCGGTGGATTGAAAATCCATGCGCTCCACTTTCCCGGTGTATTTTTTTATTTTCACCACATCGCCAATCTTGAAAGGCGCTTTGAAAAAAATCAAAATCCCGGCCACGTAATTTTTAATCACATCTTTAAGTCCGTAACTGAGGCCGAGCACCCCGACGCTGACGAGAAGACTGATGTCGAGGCCCACGGTTTTGAGTGCGAGCGTCACGCCAATCACCAGGATGAATCCGGACAACACGCGGTCTACAAAATTGAGCGCGGTTCGTTGCTCCAGATGCGTGGTTTCAATCCTTGAAAAATATCGCTTAACCCATTTCATCGCAAAATAAGCCGCAAGTACAATGAGTACGGCTTGTACCATTTCGAAAAATTTACTCAAGATGACTCCGGTGATTTCCGAGGCATCAACTCCGCCTCCGGAGCTGGAAACGGTTTCGGTGGTGGTGGAATCAAAGGCACCTGCCATGATTGTTGTTTTTTAGGTTTGTTTTTGATTTAGGTTCGGCTTGGGCATTTAAAATCATAATAGTATAGCAAAAAATCAGGCTTAGCGCCTTAAGGTTCTATTGTCTTAATAAGTATTTTATATTTTACCAAATAAAGAAACCAACCCTTTCTCTACCGTAGATTAAGATTTAACCTTCTTCACCTTTAATGAAAAAGCAAGTGCTGTGCCTTCCTTGCAATGACGAAATGTATTACAAGCTGAGTCACCATTAACATCATCATAGTATACGACTTTAATACCCCATCCAGTCGGATTCTCTGATTTTAAAAAGATTCGGCGGAGAAAATGAGGGTTTCTTTTTTTATATTTTTTGAAAGCCAATGCCCATTTTTTCCCTTGCTCTTCAGTCAAGAGCTCTACCCCCATAATTGTTGCAAAATCTACGGCATTACCAGAAGTATATCCCCCCTCTTTTTCCTTAGAACATTGTTCTCCTAATCTGTCATATGTAACATTAATATGAGAGATGTTCCGTGACCCAAAGTAATAAAAATCATCATCTTCCATATATACATCAGGCTGGTAACTCTCTTCTTCCATCTGTTGCAAACTCCACAGTGCTTCCGGATCCGCAACAAGTGCTTTTTTAACATCATCCCATTCCATTTCTTCATGATCTTCCGAGTCTTCCTGGAAACGTTTTTCAAGACTATCCATCAATGATTGATATTCTTCTATGGGGTGTTCCTTAAAACGATTTCTCAATGCATCAGCCAATCTTTTAAATGGTTTTCCTTCAGGATAAGCATGCTTAAGATCTTCATACACATAGCTTTCAAGCCACTCTGCCGCACCATCGACCCATTTTCCCTGATCTGCCTTCGAGAGAGATCGCAAATAAGATGGAGATAAAGGCTCTGCAAGCGGTGGTACTGTTGGCATGGGCTTTTCAACAATTGATGGCGGAGCTGGCGACGGCAGTGGCGGTGGCGCTGATCGAGCCCCCCTTGACGGTGAATTAAAAAGTCCCTGACGAAATATTTTTGTTTTATCTGCTAATTCGACCAATTTAGTATTAATTTCTTTAAGTCTTGCATTGACTTTTTTTAAATATGACAATCGTTCAGGCTTTATTTGCCCATCTTTTTCTGCCTGTCTTAATTCTTCCTTAAACGTACGAATGGCTTGGTTATAAAGTGGAGTTATATCATTTAAACAATCACTGACTTTCTCCTCTGGAATATCCGATCCTGAAAAAACATCGCGATATCTTGCATCGCTTATGCCTTGTTCCAATAGGCTCATGGGCCTTTCGCAACTTACGGTCGATCCCCAAAGAAGTTGAAGGACTTTGCCTGCAACTCTACCTACCGTTTCTACTACAGGTATGTCTTGCCGCCCAGCTTCTAATCCTGCCAGAATTTTTTCGTCTTTGGCTTCAATTATTTCTAAATTTTGCATAATTTATTTTAGATTCGGCTCGGGCATTTAAAATCATAATAGTATAGCAAAAAATCACACTTATCGCCTTAAGGTTCTATTGTCTTATTGTTGTTTTATTTCAGAAAAAAATGCGCGTGCAATGCCGTAAAGTTGTGCCCGGGCACAACTTTTGCCTTATTTTTTGGCTCAAATAAGCCATTTTATTTTTTCCTGGAGCCGGGAATGGGAATTGAACCCACGACCTACGCGTTACGAGTGCGTCGCTCTACCACTGAGCTACCCCGGCAAATCGCAAGGGAGCACCTAAGGTTCTCCCTTGCGGGAACCCTCTCCCAGCTGATGTTCGGCTCGAAAAGTTTCGCGTAACTTTTCTTCACCTCACCTTATTTTTTAAAAGAACAATTTAAACTATGCTTACCTTAGCCCACGAGACCCGTAAGTCGCTCAGTTGGGGAAAATTCATTCTAGGAAACCATTTGTCTTCCTTTTAAGTTGCTGTTTATTTCAAGTCTTTATTCTTGTAAAAGTGAAAATCCGGAATTTTGTTGGGAAGAAAATTCGGGATGCAGACACTCCGCTGCGCTCCGTGTCTTAAAGCCCCGTTATTCTACGGTTCTCGTCCTTTTTTTTCAAATAGAAAAAAAGTGTCTTAATAATTTCTCACCAGCCCGGTCACCACGCCCTGGATCTCCAGGGTTTGTTCCGGATAAATATCCTCATAATCCGGATTTTCGGGATGGAGATAAAATTGTCCTCCTTTGGCTTTTTTATAACGTTTTACTGTATTTTCTCCGTCCACCAAGGCCACCACGATGTCGTCATTCCTTGGCTCTTGTCTTGGAGCCACCAGCACCATATCCCCTTCATGAATTCCGGCATTGATCATGCTGTTTCCCGTCACTTTTAATAAAAAATAGCCATCCCCCACATTCATCAAGCCCTTTCCCATTTCAAAAGTGCCCAAAATGTTTTGTTCCGCCATCACCGGTCCTCCGGCCGGGATCGCGCCCAGCAACGGGACATTTACAATATTTGCCGCAGCATCCAATTGTCCTCGAATTTTATCCAAAAGCTTAATCCCGCGTGGAGTATCGTCTTTTTGAATTTTCCCTTTTTCTTTTAAGGCGGTTAGGTGTTTTAAAATACTGTTGTCCGAGCTCACTCCGAATTTTTCCCTCATCTCCCTCAAGGTTGGAGACGATCCATGCTCCCATTGATATTGCTCAATAAAAGCCAAAAGTTGAGCTTGTTTTTCTGTTAGGGCATTGTCCATAAATGAAATTTTAAAGGATAAAAAGGAAGAAAAGCGCTGTATGGTTCGAGGGGGATGGAATGCGGGGGGAGCGCACTTCGCTTCGCTCTGTGCGTACTCACCATGACAGCGCTAAAATAAAATTTAAATCAAGAAAAAAGCGTCATTTGATTCCTTCCATTGAGTGCTTTCAATCGACTCTTGTGTCGCTCGGCATAAATCCGTCGTAAAATCGAACGACGATAATAATGGGTATAAGAACGATAGGTTAAATATCCCATGAGCAAAGTGCCCCAATACAGGATGAAAAAAGTTTTCATAACGAGAGAGTTAAAGATAGAAGTGAGCTTATCCTCACCTATATTAGGTGAGCAAACACTCACCGTCAATGCTTTCCCGTTGACGCATCTTTTTTAAAATGTTTTAAAGCAATTTTTGTCTCTTGGCTTCCCATAAATTCGCTCCCAACATCAATAACATCACAAGGGTCGGAAGCAATATAAACCCGCTGAAATGAGTCCACGTTTGCGTCAATCGAATCACAAAGGAAAGGAGGAAACTCACGGTTAAAATATGAAAACCCATTTTGTAGCAATCTCCATACGTCAATTTCGTTCCTAAAATCGCCGCTAAAATCACCGCCAATAATGCAAAGAAAAGAAGATAAATCATTTCCAAGGCAATCATGGCAAGATAATAGCCGATCACTCCTCCAATCGCAGCGACGATAACGAAAGGCTTCAATGTGTTTTCAAGAGACAACCACATCACGCCGATCATCTCTTTCGTCACTTGCCCGTCAGGCATGGTTGAAAGGTCATAAATTTTTACCTCTTGTTCGCTTTTCACGAAAACGCTGGTTTCTCCCATCCAAATAAAGGTTGCGTATTTTTCCATTGTAGGAATGTCAAAAGGCGTTTTTGTATCGATCACAATTAAATTTTTCATATCCGTCCCCGCGACACTTAAGTCCCCCCATGATTCCGGGATCGGAACGAAAAACGGCTCGGGGGCATTGGTGGAAAATTTCCCTCCTTGCATGGTGAGCACCAAATCTTGAGGATAATTTTCCGGAATGCTTCGAAATTTTGCAATGGCTTCATTTTTATATTTCATCACGAAAACTCCACCCACGGCCAATAAAATAAATAGGATCAACGTTAAAACTCCTAAAAAATACCTGAACGCTTTCCAAAATGAACGCTGAGGGATTGTGGCGTAAAACTTAGGGGAATAAATCGAGGCTGGAATGGCTTTTAAAAAGCCAACTTTTTTGGTTTTTTCCACCTTTTGGGGCGCAACCGGCTTGGGGGATTTTTTGAGAGGCATAGTGAGGAAATAAAGGATAAAAAAATACAAAATGCTAGAAAATGAAGAGAAAAAATGCTTCGCATTTTTTCTGGTGCCCTCGGCAGGAATCGGACCTGCATCTAAGCCTTAGGAGTGCCTTGTTCTATCCATTGAACTACGAGAGCAATCTTTATATATTCTACGGCAAAAGATCTCTTAGGAAAAACTGAAATTCAAAAAAAATACGGGGAAAAATTCAAAATGCGGCACTTCGCTTCGCTCCGTGCCTATTAGCCCAATTGCGGCATCAAGATCACATAGCCCGTAGTTTCTTCCGGCATTTCTTTGCGATTTTTGATCCCCCATTTTTCGGTGGGCTCCACATGAATTCCCATTTCCTTGATAAAAACATCCAACGGTTCGATCGCTTCTTTCAATCCGTCGATTTTATAGTGCATTGGGATCACAATTCTCGGTTCCACTTGCTCAATCACTTCGTGCGCGGTCTTGGCTCCAATCATATCCCCTCCGCCCACGGGAAGAAGCAAAACATCCACATCCCCGATGGCTTCGATCATTTCTCCGGTCAAGCGCTTTTCCAACCCTCCCAAATGACAAATTTTAATGCCATCCATTTCTATATGCGTGACTAAAAGTTGCGAACGTTTGAGGTCTGTTTTCTCTTCGGGCTTTAAAAAACGAGAGATCTCAAGACATGTGATCATGACTTCTTTGGACTCATATTCTCCGGGCCAATCGAAAACCTTCACGTTTTCTCCTTCGACTCCGGCCACATTGTTATGATTTTCATGCGCATGACTCACGGTTACGATATCCGCCTTGAATTTAGGTGGAGTTAAACCGTTTGCTGCGCTGTAGGGATCCGTCACTAATGTGGCGGAAGAACCTTTGATGGTGAAACAAGATTGACCGTGCCAAATGATTTCCATAGGAGTTTTTTATAATCTTAAATAAGCCGGCTTATTCTAGCACATCAAACCGCTGGCGCAAATTTTAAGAATGCAAAAACGAGTCTATTTATGTTATACTGATCAGGAAGAAAAATTTATTTTTCCCATCTTCTCTCCTATTTTTTATCCTCCCCCGATATGGCCATTATTCAACGCGTGCTTGCCCGTGAAATTCTTGATTCCCGCGGAAATCCAACCATCGAAGTCGAGCTTTTTGCTGAAAAAAACGGGAGAACCTATCACGGCCGCGCCATGGTGCCCAGCGGCGCTTCCACCGGTGAACACGAAGCGGTAGAGCTCCGCGACAACGACCCCAAACGCTATCTTGGAAAAGGAGTTTTGAACGCGGTCAAAAACGTAAATAAAGAGCTCAATACTGCGGTAAAAGGCATGGATACAATGGATCAAAACGCGCTCGATTCCAAAATGATTGAACTCGATGGGACGGAAAATAAAGGTCGACTTGGGGCTAATGCAATTCTTGGAATTTCGATGGCCAATGCGCGTGCGGCAGCGGATGAAAAAGACGTCAGTCTATTTAAATATTGGAATGCAAAAGCGCATGTTTTGCCTGTGCCGATGATGAACATCATGAATGGAGGAAAACACGCGGACAGCGGGCTCGATATCCAGGAATTTATGATTTTGCCGGTGAGTGCCCCTACGTTTGCAGAGGCGCTTCGCATGGGAGCTGAGACGTTTCACTCTCTTAAAAAAATTCTCCACGATGAAGAATTGGGAACAGCGGTTGGGGATGAAGGAGGTTTTGCCCCTAATTTGCCGCACAATGAAGCCGCGTTTGACTATATTTTAAAAGCCATTGAAAAAGCGGGATATAAACCCGGGAAAGACATTTATCTCGGAGTAGATGCCGCGGCATCCGAATTTCATGGAAAAGATGGCTATCATATTAAGGTGAATGGTAAACCCGAGGTGCTTTCTTCGGCACAAATGGTGGATTTTTATGAAGGTTGGGTGAAAAAATATCCGATTCTGACCCTTGAAGATGGGCTCGATCAAAACGACTGGAAGGCATGGCAATCTCTCACTTCTCGTTTGGGGAAAAAAATTCAAATTGTAGGAGACGATCTTTTAGTTACCAATGTTAAAAAACTGCAACGCGGGATCAATGAAAGCACCGCCAACTCCATTCTCATCAAACTCAATCAGATTGGAACGTTGAGTGAAACCATGAATGCGATTTTACTGGCGCACGCCTCCAATTGGACCGCCGTGGTTTCGCATCGCTCCGGGGAAACCGAAGACACCACGATTGCGGACTTGGTGGTGGCCCTGGAAACCGGCCAAATCAAAACCGGCTCTCTGTGTCGCACCGAACGCATCGCCAAGTACAATCAACTTTTGCGCATTGAAGAAGAACTGGGAAAAGACGCTTTTTACATTGGGAAAAAGGCGTTTTATCAGATGAAATAAATCCTTTACGTGCTAAGCCAAGTGTGGCAAACCCACTTTCGTATTGAGGCTGACGAGCATGGTTTCATGTCGATCAATGGCGTGGTTTGTGCAGACTCTTTCTTGATCCCATCGTTCCAAAATGGCCATTACCCCATCTAATTTCGTATAAACCTCATCTTTAAATTCGTAAAATTCCTCTTTAATTACGAAGGTATTCATAAGCCTCTTGTGCTCTGCGAATTCTTCAAGGATGCGCTCGAATTTTCGATCATGCTTCTCAAGTTTCCCCAAAATTAAATCAATTTTACTCTCTATTACGGAATTTTTTCTCGAGACTGATTTTTGCTTTATTGCTGGCATACATTTTGAATAAAAAATTCCTGAAAAGTTAATTCTGTTGCAAACTTTAGGCCAAGTGTGGCAGTCCCACTTTCGCATTGAGACTTAAAAGCATTTCTTCATGGCGCTCAACTTTATAATTCAAATGAGCGGTATTTCCATCGAGCCGTTTTAAAATCACCATCATTTCATCCAATGTTCTAAAAATCCTAACGAATTGTTCATCATGATATTCCAACTTTAAATGAACGACCTCAAACTGTTTATCATGGTCATCCAATTTTTTATAAATTGGTTTTAATTTTTCTTTAAATCCCTTTTTAAGGCTCCTCTGAAAACTCACTTCCATTTTCTTAAGATCTTTTTTAAAACTTCCTTCCATTTTATTGAGATCTCTTTTAAACGCCCCCTCCATTCTATTGAGGTCTCCTTTAAACGCTCCCTCCATTCTTCTGAGGTCGCTTTTTGTTGCCGGTGTTGTAGCGTTTCTCCTTTTCATTTGAAAATCTAAAAATGAATCGTGGGCCTTGAATCGTAAGTTTTTTAATGTGCAGGGTCAAGGATTTTTATGCCATTTCAACTTGTCTAAATTCTTGTTTTTATGCGGCGTCTACGGTTCATTAAAATTTCATGAATAAAAGATTAAAAATGTGCAAAAAAAATACACACGAAATCGTGTGCGATAATTTTCCCGTATAACAGAAAGGCCACTCCCGAAGAGGCCCTTTCTATTAGCAGTTTATTTTTGTTTTTGTATTACTGCTCAGAGGTTCCCAAGAGAGTGGCGAGAAGGTGATCCTACCCTTCCTTATTTCCGCTGTGCTTTGGTTCAGTATATAGGCCTGACCATAGCCGCTTGTTTAGTGTGCGTCCGTGTTGAGCACCTTACGGGTCAAATCGACGGAAACACCAAGCTATTGAAGTGTCGGGGTTCCCTGGTCAAGGGGACTCCCATCACAAAGCGGAAAGGGAGAAATAGGGACATTTCCTGAAAATAGATTCTGTTGTCCCGAGTTCTCCGCCTCCGCTTTATCGCCTCCGGTCGTCATATAAAGACGGATGGAGGGAAAGAGGGGCGAGACGCGATTGAAGCGTGATGTGAAAGAACTTTTTTTCCTATGCGTTTTAGGAAGGTTTGATACGCGAGAGAAAGTTTTGTTTTTGTTTTGACTTACTTTGTTTTTCTTTTTGTCTTTATTTCAGCGTATCGTGTTATTGTATTCGCGAGTTAAGCCTACGTCAAATAATTATCCTGGCGTTGAGTAGATAGATATTTTCTAATTTAAAGACTTAACCTGCAAACAGGTTTTATTTTCTTGCTTTTTCTGTTTAAAAAAGGCATTTTTAAATCCAATTTAAACTTATTTTTTATGAAAAAACCTTTTCGAATTGCAGTCCTTGCCTCCACTCGCGGCACCGACCTTCAGGCTATTATTGATGAACTCAAGGCCGACAAGCTGCCCGGAGTCGAACTTTCCGTGGTTCTCTCCAATAAAAAAGACTGTTATGCGTTGCAGCGGGCACGCGAACAAGGGTTTAAGGCGATTTTTGTGCGTACCAAGGGACGCACGAGAGAAGAATTTGACCAACGCATGCAGGAAATTCTCGAGAAATATCAGGTGGATCTAATTGTGCTGGTGGGTTATATGCGCATCTTAACCAAATCGTTCGTGGATCATTTCCGCAATCGCATCTTGAATGTGCACCCCGCCTTACTTCCTAAATATGGCGGCGGTGGAGCTATGGACCTCAATGTGCATGAAGAGGTACTCAAAAATGGAGATAAGGTCACGGGTATGACCATCCACTTTGTGAGTGAAGTGTGTGACGAAGGGCCGATTGTGGTTCAAAAAGAGGTGGCCGTGGATCCGGATGACACCCCGGACTCCTTAAAAGATAAGGTTCAAACCCTAGAGAAAAAATGGTACCCCGAAGTGATTCGTTGGATTCAACACGGGAAAGTGGTGGTGGGAGAGTAAAAAAATCAGACAAAGTGTGCCCGGGCGGGATAGTTAACGAAACTTGGTTGAAGAATATTTTCTTTTAAATCTGTAAAAGTTTCTTTTTTGTGTCATTTTCTCGTGTATGAATAAAAAACATGAGAAATCTTCCTGCTGTAGTGC